>Ga0310343_10000005_pt1 | contig 226713 bp, 198 predicted proteins | sample HC15DNA2025_MG_FD_203519 | JGI IMG/M metagenome (GOLD analysis project Ga0310343, IMG submission 203519) | Marine microbial communities from station ALOHA, North Pacific Subtropical Gyre - HC15-DNA-20-25_MG | ecosystem: Environmental > Aquatic > Marine > Oceanic | place: Pacific Ocean: North...
CTGCTGGCGCTGATGCTGCTCACCGAGGCGCGCCGGGCGGCGCGCACCGACGCCGCCGGCGACCCGGTGCTGCTGGACGACCAGGACCGGACGCTGTGGGACCGGGCCTTGATCGCCGAGGGCGAGAAACTGGTGGAGCAGGCGCTGCGTTCGCGTCGCTTCGGGCCCTACAGCCTGCAGGCAGCGATCGCCGCCGTGCACGCCGAGGCGGCCCGCCCCGAGGACACCGACTGGGAACAGATCGTCGGGCTCTACGGCGTGCTGCTGCGCGCCGCGCCGTCGCCGGTGATCGCGCTCAACCGGGCGGTGGCGGTGGCCATGCGCGACGGCCCCGAGGCCGGGCTGGCGCTGATCGACGGGCTGCTCGCCGACGGCGGCCTGGACGGCTACTACCTGGCCCGGGCCGCGCGGGCGGACCTTTGCCGCCGTGCCGGCCGCACCGAAGAGGCCCGCGCCGGCTACCGCGAGGCGCTGGCGCTGTGCCAGCAGGGCGCCCAGCGCGCCTTCCTGGAAAAGCGGCTGGCGACGCTGGATGTCGAATCCGCCGCCCGCTGAACGACCAGGGATAACCCACCCATCAATAAGGCCGATAAGGCCAAGGAGAGTACCGATGAAATACCTGTGTCTGGTGTACGCCGAGGAAGCCTCGCTGCACAGCCTGCCCGACAGTCCCGAGGACGACGAATGCCAGGCCTACGCGGACTCGCTGGCGGAAAGCGGCCACATGCTCGGCGGCGAACCCCTGGAGCCGGTCAGCAGCGCGGTTACGGTGCGGGTGCGTGACGGCAAGACGTCGGTCACCGACGGTCCCTTCGCGGAGACCAAGGAGCAGCTCACCGGCTTTTACCTGGTCGACGCCCGCGATTTGAACGAGGCCATCCGCATCGCCGAGAACATTCCCCCGGCCCGGGTCGGCAGTATCGAAGTGCGGCCGGTCAGAGAGCTTCAGGTGAACGGGGAAGGGTAAACGGAGAAGGTAAGGAAGACGCCGCGCCCCAGGGGGCGCGGCGTAACGGGCTTAACGCCGCGGATTACTCTTTGATCAGGTAGTCGCCGTACTGATCGCGGAGCTTGTTCTTGAGCACCTTGCCGGTGGCGTTGCGCGGCAGTTCGTCCACGAACACCACCGCGTCGGGCAGCTGCCAGGAGGCGATCTTGCCCTCGTAGCCGGCCAGGATGTCCTTTTCGGACGGGTCCTGACCTTCCGCCTTCACGGCGATCAGCAGCGGGCGCTCGTCCCACTTCTTGTGGGTGGCGGCGATCACCGCGGCGTCGGCCAGTTCCGGCATGCCCACGGCGATGTTCTCCAGCTCCACGGAGCTGATCCACTCGCCGCCGGACTTGATCACGTCCTTGGAGCGGTCCTTGATGGTGACGATGCCGTTCTCATCCAGGGTGGCGATGTCGCCGGTGGGGAACCAGCCGTCCACGTGCGGCGGCTCGGCGTCCACGTTGAAGTAGGCGCTGATCACCCAGTGGCCCTTGGCGTACAGGTCACCCTGGGTTTCGCCGTCCATGGGCAGCTCGTTGCCGTCGGCGTCGGCGATGCGCAGGTCCACGCCGAACGGCGGGCGGCCCTGTTTGGCGCGAATCGCGGCCTGCTCTTCCTCGGACAGCTGGGTGTGCTTGTGCAGCAGGGTGCTCACCGAGCCCACCGGGCTCATTTCGGTCATGCCCCAGGCGTGCAGCGTGTCCACGCCGTAGTCGTCACGGAAGGTGGCGATCATGGACGGCGGGCAGGCGGAGCCGCCGATCACGGTGCGGGTCAGGCTGGGCACCTTCTCGTTGGCTTTCTTGAGCGCGCCGATCAGACCCTGCCACAGCGTCGGTACGCCGGCGGCGCAGGTCACGTTTTCGCTGTTGATCAGGTTCTTCAGGCTGTCGCCGTCCAGACCCGGGCCGGGCAGCACCATCTTGCTGCCCACCATGGCGGCGGCGTAGGGGATGCCCCAGGCGTTCACATGGAACATCGGCACCACCGGCATCAGGCAATCCCGGGCGGAAAGATCCAGGCTGTCCGGCAGCGCCACGGCCATGGAGTGCAGCACCGTGGAGCGGTGCGAGTAGAGGGCGCCTTTCGGGTTGCCGGTGGTGCCGGAGGTGTAGCACAGGCTGGAGGCGGTGTTCTCATCGAATTCCGGCCATTGGAAATCGGCGTTGCCGGAATCCACCAGGTCGTCGTAGAACTTGATGCCGGGCACTTTCTCGGCGGCTTCGGCGTCTTCGCCGCTCAGCAGCACCACGTGCTCCAGGTGTTCCAGCTTGTCCTTGATCGCCGCGATCAGCGGCAGGAAGGTCTTGTCGATGAGCAGGACGCGGTCCTGGGCGTGGTTGAGGATATACACCAACTGTTCCGGGAACAGGCGCGGGTTGATGGTGTGGCACACCAGGCCGGCACCGGACACACCGAAATAGGCTTCCAGGTGGCGGTAGTTGTTCCAGGCCAGGGTGGCGACCCGGTCGCTCTGTTTCAGGCCCAGGCCCAGCAGCGCCGAACCCAGCTGGCGGGACCGCCGTTCCACTTCGCCCCAGTTGGTGCGGTGGAGGCCGCCGGTGGTCTCCACGGAGACGATCTCTCCATCGGCGTGGTAGCGGGCGGCGTGGGCGATCTGTGCGCTGATCAACAGCGGTTGGTTCATCATTTGGCCTAGCATGTTTTCTCTCCCGAGGCTTGGCGGTTGTTGTTTTCGGCTACCGAGGTTTGCGATATCCCCGTGCCATGTCAAATAAATTCGCTTCAACTGGGTACCTTCAAGGACCGGCAGTCGCGACGTCGTGAAGGAAACGTGTTCGTGGCCGGAAACTGAATAAGTTCGCTTGACCCAACCGTGCCCTTGAGAGCGCTGTGGCCCTGGGCTAATGTGAGCGCCCTTTGCCAACCCTACGTTTCCGGATACCCCTTATCTATGTGGATCAAGAACCTCACCGTTTTCCTGGGCGCGGAGCCCTTCCCCTGGTCGGCGGCGGAACTGGAGGAGCGCCTCGAGCAGCACCGCTGCCCGCCCTGCGGCCGCCAGAGCCTGAGCAGTGAAGGTTTCGTGCCGCCGCTCAAGGGCGAAGACCGCATGGTGGTGGTGGCGGACGGCTTCCTCTACTGCGTGCACCAGGAGATCGCCCGCCTGCTGCCCGGGCCGGTGATCAAGGAAGAACTGGACGAAAAGGTGGAACAGATCCGCGAGCAGGAAGGCCGCCCGGTGGGCCGCCGTGAGCGCGCCGAGCTGAAGGACCAGATCACCTTCGAGCTGCTGCCGCGCGCCTTCACTCGCTCGCGCCGCACCGGCGTGCTGATCGACCTGGAGCGCCGCCGCATCCTGGTGGACAGCGCCTCGGACAGCCGCGCCGAGCAGATCGTCGCCGCCCTGCGCAAGGCGGTGGACTCCCTGCCGGTGACCCGGCCCACCGCGGCCAGCGCCACCACCGCCGCCTTCGGCGAATGGCTGCGCGACCCGGCGTCGCTGCCGGAGGGGTTCACCATCGGCGACCGCTGCGAGTTCAAGGACGGCGACGGCGCCAGCGTGCGCATCACCGCCCTGGACCTGAGCCGCGAGGAAATCCTCGCCCACCTGGAACAGCTGGCGGCGGTGAAGGTGAACCTGTGCTGGAACGACGAAATGGAATTCGACCTGCAGCAGGACCTGGCCATCAAGCGGCTCAAGCCGCTGGACCTGATCCAGGAGAACATCGACAACATCAACGCCGAGGACGCCCTGGAAGAGCTGATGGCCCGCCTCAGCCTGCAGGGCGCCACCCTGCGCGCCGCCCTGGACAGCCTGTACGACTACTTCGAAGTGAAAGCCGAGAGCATCGGCGCCGCCTGATTCTCGACGCAAACCACCATGGCGCCCGGCTTCCCCGCCGGGCTATGTTGGGCTCTCCAACAACAACATTCAGGGCCCGACATGATCGAGCAGACCATCGAACGCTGGCACCGGCTGGTGGACACCAAGGACGCCGAGGCGCTCAACGATATCCTCGCCGACAACGTGGTGTTCCACTCGCCGGTGGTGCACACCCCGCAGGAAGGTAAGGCGATCACCAAAATGTACCTCACCGCCGCCCTGCACACGCTCAACAATGAGCATTTCCGCTATGAGCGGGAAATCCTCGACGGCCGCAACGCGGTGCTGGAATTCACCACCGTGCTGGACGGCATCCAGCTCAACGGCATCGATATGATCCACTGCGACGAAGACGGCCGCATCGACGACTTCAAAGTGATGGTGCGACCGCTGAAAGCGGTCAATAAGATCCACGAAATGATGGGCGCCATGCTCAAGAAGCTGGGCTAGTCGCGGGTGTTACCCTTGCTCGAGCTGCCAGCGCACGCCGGCCAGTTCAAAGCCGCCCCGATCCACCGCCAGCCCCTCGGCTCCGGCCCGTGCCAGCAGAAGGTCCGGGTCGGCGCTACGCAGTGACAGCGCACTCAGGCACTCCTTCCGACCGGGCTGGAACCGCAGCGCCACGCCGCCGGCATCGGCGCGGTGATCGTCCGCCACCGTTATACCGAGCAGGCTTCCCCAGTGGGCGGCCAGATCGCCGGGCGTGGGGCTGTCCAGAACGACGGCGTCCAGACGGCAGGGCGGCTCCGCTTGCGGCGCCGCCTGCCAGTCCGGCCCGGCCGGCCAGTAAGGCCCGTCCAGGGCCGCCCCGCCTTCGGTGCGGTTGAACTCGATCATCGCCGCCCGGCAGGCTTTGGGGTGCAACTGCACGCCCAGGTAGGCGTCCACCCGCAGGCGGTTCACCACCGGCACCCCCAGCGCTTCCGCGTCCCGGGCGCGGCGCTCCGGATCCTCGCAATCGAAGATCGCCATATAGCCGCCCCGGCCGCCGCTGCGTTCCAGAAAACGGCCGGCGGCGGTGCCGTCCTCGGTCGGCGCGACGATTTCGATAAAGCGGTCGCCGAGCCGGAAGATCACGTTCTCCAGACCGTAGCGGGCCAAATGCGGGTCCCGGTGGCAGGACGCCGCGCCGAGCACGGCGGCCAGCGCCCGCTCCGGCGCCGCCAGTGCCGGCGCCACCAGGCACACCTGCCGCAGCCTCGGGGTCGCCATCAATCGAACAGAATCACCTGGCGGATGGCGTCGCCGTCGGCCAGCCGGTCGAAGCCTTCGTTAATGTCTTCCAGCTTCATGCGGTGGGTGAGCAGCTTGTCCACCGGCAGGCGGCCGGCCTGGTACAGCGCGATGTACTCGGGAATATCCAGCGCCGGCACATGGCCGCCCAGGTAGGAACCCAGGAAGCGGCGTTCCTCGGCCACCATCTGCACCGGGCTCACCGCCAGGCGGGTGTCCGGGTGGGGCAGGCCGGCGGTCACCGTGCTGCCGCCCTTGCCGGTGGCGGCGAAGGCGAATTCCAGCGCCGGGCCGACACCGGCGAACTCGGCGGCGATGTCCACGCCGCCGCCGCTGATGTCCTTGACCTGCTGCACCGCGTCCGCGTCCTTGGAATTGACCACATGGGTGGCGCCCATGGCCTTGGCCAGCTCCAGCTTGTCCTCGGCGATGTCGGCGGCGATCACCTGGCGGGCGCCGGCGGCCACCGCGCCCAGCACCGCGGACAGGCCGACGCCGCCCAGGCCCACCACCAGCACCGACTGGCCGGCGCGCAGCCCGGCGGTGTGTACCACCGCGCCCATGCCGGTAAGCACCGCGCAGCCGAACACCGCGGCGATCTCGAACGGCAGGTCCTTGGGAATCTTCACCGCGGAACGGCGCGAGGTCACTGCGTGTTCGGCGAAGCCGGACACACCCAGGTGGTGGTTGATGGTGGCGTCGCCCTGGTGCAGGCGGCGGTCGCCGCCCAGCAGCACGCCGTCGTTGTTGGCCTTGGCACCGGGGGCGCACAGCGCCGCGCGGCCGCCCAGGCAGTAGTCGCAGGTGCCGCAGCTGGGCACGAACGAGAACACCACATGGTCGCCCACTTCCAGATCGGCGACGCCGGCGCCCACTTCCACCACCTCGCCGGCGGCTTCGTGGCCCAGCGCCATGGGCAGCGGCCGGGGCCGGTTGCCGTCGATCACCGACAGGTCGGAGTGGCACAGGCCGGCGGCGCGCACCCGCACCAGAATCTCGCCGTGGCCCGGGGCGTCCAGTTCCACCTCTTCGATTTTCAGCGGCTGGGAGTCCTTGAACGGGCGCTGGGCGCCCATCTCACGCAGTACTGCGGCACGGGTTTTCATTGCGTTTCCTCGTCGTTGTCCTTGGTAAAGGTCTGGTCGTTCTCGCCGCTGAAGAAGCGGCGACCGTAAATCAGGATGCACAGCGCCACGCCCACGGCGAACGCCCAGGTGGCGCCCTTGGTGGCAAGCACCGCGGCGACCACCCCGGCGATGCCCAGGTCGCGCTGGCTGCGCGCTTCAAGAATGCCGATGCGCACGCTCACGTAGCCCTGGATCAGCAACGTCAGCGCCAGGGCCACGCCCAGGATCGGTTCCACCAGGCTGACAATGGGCATCAGCAGCAGACCGGTGTTGGTGCCCCAGCGGAACGAGCCGGCGCCGCCGAAGATCGAGTCCATGGCTTTGCGGCCTTCCTTGAAGCGTTCCACGATCACCACGTGCATGGCCGCCCACAGCGGGCCGCACATGGCCACGTCCGGGCCGATGATGCTCATGGTGGCGTTGCGGCCGCCGAAGATCATGTGGGCGCGGTCCGGGTTGTAGTCCACGTTCTCGTCCTGGCGGCTGGCGTCCGCTTCCTTGAGCAGCGCCTTGCCCTGCAGCACGTCGCCGAACAGCACGATGTAGGCCGCCAGCATGGTGGGGATCGCCTGCAGGAACATTTCCGGCGACGGCAGGCCCAGGCCGAACACGGTGTACTCATTCCACAGGGTGGCGAAGTCCGGCGTGGTGAAGCCCCATTCAATGGTCGGCCAGGGCGCTTCGCTGAACAGCGGCGCCAGCACGATGGCCAGGGCGATGATCGGGAAAATACCCAGCTTGCCCAGGGTGCCCCAGAAGGCGTTGCGGGTTTTCAGCACCGCGAAGTGCTTGGAGAAAATCAGGTAGAAAGCGATGCCGATGGCGATGGAAATGGTCCACGGGAAGCTCTCGAAGCGGCCGCCCACCTCGAACACCGAAATCACCGCGGCGATGCCGGCGCCCATGATAATGCCCGCCTTGATCGCCGGTGGCACCAGGCTCACCACCCGCCTCGATAACCCGGTGGCGCCCAGCCCGATACAGAACACACCCAGTAACAATTGGAACGCGATCAGCGCATGCACCCGCGCCTCGCCCTCCGGAAAACTGGCGCAGTAGGCCATCAAAAGAGGGATCGCCGGGGTGATCCAGCCGGGCACCACCGGGTCGCCCAGCAGGTGGTGCAACAGGTACAGAAAGCCGTTCAGCAGCACCACCGCCAGCGCCGCTTCGAACGGCATGCCCAGCAGTTCGGTCATCAGCGGGATGGCGGCCAGATCCACCGCGCACATCAGCAGACCCTGGAAATAATCGGGCCATTCGAAACGGTAATGCAGGAAGGGCAGACGGAGTTTGAAGGGGCCCATCGGCCAGTAAAGGGTCTCGCCGTCCGGCCGACGGTAATCACGCCTGGATGTGTCACCCATGAAGAAGGTCCCGAGCTCGTTGGTATTATGGCGTAATCAGTGTATGACCCGTGGGTCAGGAATCAAGCGACCGGCGCTCAGCCGAACAGATAGCGAAGCAGCATGGCCAGGCAGACGATCACGATCAGCGGCCGGATCAAACGGGCGCCGCCGCGCAGCACCGCGTGGGAACCCAGCCAGGCGCCGGCCATCTGGCCGACGATCATCACCGCGCCGGTGACCCACAGCACCTTGCCGCCGACCACGAACAGCGTCAGCGAGGCGATGTTGCTGGCGAAGTTCAGCGCCTTGGCCTGGGCGGTGGCGGTGATCAGATCCTGGCCGCGCAGGGCCACGCCGGTGAGCGAGAAAAACGAACCGGTGCCCGGCCCGAAGAAGCCGTCGTAGAAGCCGATCACCGGCACCACGGTGCGCTCGTACAGGCGCGCGGACAGGCGCGGTGCCCGGGTCACGCTGCCGGCGCCGGGGCTGAACAGGAAATACAGCGCGATCACCGCCAGTACCACCGGCACCAGCACCTGCAGGGCGTCGCTGTCGGTGAGCTGCACCAGCACCGTGCCCAAGGCGCTGCCCCCCAGCGACCACAGGAACGGACGCCTCAGCCCCGCCAGCGTTTCGGCGAAGCGGCGCCGGCGCAGCAGCATGAAGGTGGCCATGCCGGAGCCGAAGGTGCCCTGCAGCTTGTTGGTGGCGAGCGCGTTTACCGGGTTCAGTCCGGCCAGCAACAGCGCCGGCAGGGTCAGCAGGCCTCCGCCGCCGGCCAGGGTATCGATAAAGCCGGCCAGCAGGGCGACCCCACCCAGTATCAGTAATAGCGACAGTTCCAGTTCCACGCTTCGCCTCCCTTCGAGGGGCACGAGTTTAACGTGAACGGCGCCGCCGCTGTTAAACAGTGTTAAGCGGGGGCGTTGTCCGGCGTGGCGGGGCGTAGGATGAAAAGCGTTAGTCGTGGTTGCCCAAGGACGGCAGCCGATACCCGAAAAGGAGCAGTACCATGCGCAATCTCACCGTTTTACTGGCCACCGGTGCGCTCACCGGCACGTTATTCCTGGCCGGCTGCCAGCCGCCGGACGAGGACGACGCCAAGAAGGCGGCGGACGACGAAGAGACCGTTCCGCATCCGCCCATTGAAGAATCCCGGCCCGGCGAAGAGACCGGCGCCGAGCAAACCGGCGGCCCCGCCGACGGCAGTGAGGAAGAGGCCGGTGGTGGGTATGAGTCCGCCCAGCAGCCGAATGCCGCCGCCTCCGGTGAGGACGCCGCCACCTTCACCGACACCCGATTCCGCATTGAAGTGGACTACCCGGAATCCCTGCAAAAGGTATCCGCTGAAGACGGCGAGGCCGGGGACGCGGCGCAATGGCACGCCTTCGCCGACGGCCGGGAGGGCCGGCGCCTGCTGACTCTGAAAGTACCCGGTGAGGTGGACGCGCGCTTTCAGCTCGGCGCCAGCCGCAACACCAAGGCGCTCACCCACTGCAAGGACCTGCTCGAGGGCGTCGACCAGAAGAGCAAGCAGACGCAGACCATCGACGATGTGGCGTTCACCCGCTTCGACGTGACGCGCACCGATGGCGACCAATACACCACCATTCGCAGCTATCGCGCCACCTACACCGAGTCCTGCTACGCCATCGATCTGATCGCCCGCGGCAGCGGCGGCCAGGGCCAGGCGGCGGACCGCCAGACCGAGGCCCTGGAAACGCTGCAGACGGTGCTCGACGGCGTCCGGTTCACTGAGTAACCGGCTCGTCGTTGTGGGTCTCCTTGACCCGGAACCAGGCGGCGTACAGCGCCGGCAGGAACAGCAGGGTCAGAGCGGTGGCCACGATCAGCCCGCCCATGATCGCCACCGCCATGGGGCCGAAGAAGTCGCTGCGTGACAGCGGAATCATCGCCAGCACCGCGGTCAGCGCGGTCAGCGCGATGGGCCGGAAACGGCGCACCGTGGACTCGATGATCGCGTCCCACTGGCTGCGGCCCTGGCTGATGTCCTGCTCGATCTGATCCACCAGGATCACCGAGTTGCGCATGATCATGCCGGTCAGCGCGATGGTGCCGAGCATCGCCACGAAGCCGAACGGCTCGCCGAACAGCAGCAGGAACAGGGTCACGCCGATCAGCCCCAGCGGCGCGGTGAGGAACACCATGGTGGTCAGCGAGAAGCGGCGCAGCTGCAGCATCAGCAGGGTGATCACCACCAGCACGAACAGCGGCAGGCCGGCGTTCACCGAGCTCTGGCCGCGGGCGGATTCCTCCACGGTGCCGCCCACCTCCAGCAGATAGCCCGGCGGCAGCGCCTCGCGCACGCCCTGCAGCTTGGGCTGCAACTGACCGACCAGGGTGGCGGGTTGCTCGTCGCCGTAGATGTCGGCGCGCACGGTGACCGTGGGCAGCCGGTTGCGGTGCCAGATGATGCCTTCCTCGAAGCCGTACTCCAGGGTCGCCACCTGATTGAGCGGCACGCTGCGGCCGGTCTCGGTCTGCACCGCCAGGTTGCCCAGTTGCCCCAGAGCCTCGCGCTCGCGGGCGTCGCCGCGCACTTCCACGTCGATCAGCTCGTTGTCCTCGCGGTACTGGCTCACCGCCACGCCGGACAGGGAGCTCTGCAGCGCCCGGGACAGGTCGGCGGTATTCACGCCCAGGGCGCGGGCGCGGTCCTGGTCCACGTTCAGGCGCACCACCTTGCTGGGCTCTTCCCAGTCCAGATGCACGTTGGTCACCGCCGGGTTGTCGCGCACCACGGCGGCCACGTCGCGGGCCAGCTCACGGACCTTGGGAATGTGCTCGCCGGAGACGCGGAACTGAATCGGGTAGCCCACCGGCGGGCCGTTCTCCAGCCGCGACACCCGGCTGCGCAGGGTGGGGAACTGCTCGCGCATGGTGTCGATCAACCAGGCGCGGATTTCCTCGCGCTGTTCGATGCTGTCGGTGAGCACCACGAACTGGGCGAAGCTGGCCGCCGGCAACTGCTGGTCCAGCGGCAGATAGAAGCGCGGCGAGCCGGCGCCCACATAGGCCACGTAGTGGTCGATGTCCGGGTTGTCGTCGAGCAGTTTCTCGAGCCGTTCCGTCTGCGCCTGGGTGGCCTCCAGGGAGGCGCCCTCGTGCAGCTTCAGATCCACCATCAGCTCCAGCCGCGCCGAGGGCGGGAAGAACTGCTGCGGCACCAGCCGGAACAGCGCCAGCGAGCCCACGAAGATCAGCAGGGTCAGGGTGATCACGGTTTTGCGGTAGCGCACGCACCACAGCACCAGCCGCCGGAAGCGCTGGTAGAAGGGTTTCTGATAGGGATCGTGCACCTTGCCGTCGGCGTCGCGGCGGGCCAGCTCCGGCAGCAGCTTGTCGCCCAGGTAGGGCACGAACACCACGGCGGTGATCCAGGACACCAGCAACGACAGCGTCACCACCTGGAAGATCGAGCGGGTGTATTCGCCGGTGCCGGACTCGGCGGTGGCGATGGGCAGAAAGCCGGCGGCGGTGATCAGCGTGCCGGTGAGCATCGGGAAGGCGGTGCTGGTCCAGGCGAAGCCGGCCGCCTTCAAGCGGCTGAAGCCCTGCTCCATTTTTATCGCCATCATCTCCACGGCGATGATGGCGTCGTCCACCATCAGGCCCAGCGCCAGCACCAGCGCGCCCAGGGAGATCTTGTGCAGGCCGATGTGGAAGTAGTGCATCAGCGCGAAGGTCATCGCCAGCACCAGCGGAATCGACAGCGCCACCACCAGGCCGGTGCGCGCGCCCAGCGAGAAGAAGCTCACCAGCAGCACGATCACCAGCGCTTCGATCAGCACCTGCACGAATTCGCCGACGCCGGCCTCCACCGCCGCCGGTTGGTCGGACACCTTGCTCAGCGTCAGGCCCGCCGGCAGCGTGTCCTGCAGGCGCTTGAATTCGGCGTCCAGGTTTTCACCCAGGGCGAGAATGTCGCCGCCGTCCTTCATCGACACCGCCAGGCCGATGGCGTTTTCGCCCAGAAAGCGCATGCGCGGTTCGGCCGGGTCGCTGAAGCCGCGGAACACCTCGGCGATGTCGCCCAGGCGCAGGGTGCGGCCGTTCACGTCGATGGGGAAACGGCGGATCTCCTCCACCGACCGGAACTGGCCGGACACCCGCAGGCGGACCCGGTCGCTGGGGGTCTCGAAGAAGCCCGCCTGGGCCACCGCGTTCTGCGATTGCAGCGCCTGCTGCACCGCGCCCATGGGAATGCCCAGGGACGCCAGCTTGGTGTTGGACAGCTCCACCCAGATTTTCTCGTCCTGGACGCCCACCAGCTCCACCTTGCCGGCGTCCTCCACGCGCTGCAGGGCGAGCTGCAGGCGCTCGGCGTAGTCCTTCATCAGCGCGTAGTCGAAACCGGGCCCGGTGAGCGCGTAGATGTTGCCGAAGGTGGTGCCGAACTCGTCATTGAAGAACGGCCCCTGGGCGTCCGGGGGCAGGGTGTGCTTGATGTCGCCGACCTTCTTGCGCACCTGGTACCAGAGGTCGGGGATTTCCGAGGAGTGCATGTCGTCGCGGGCCACGAACAGCACCTGCGACTGGCCGGGCCGGGAGAACGAGGTGATGCGGTCGTAGTCGCCGGTCTCCATCAGCTTCTTCTCGATGCGTTCGGTGACCTGGCGGCTCACCTCCTCGGCGCTGGCGCCCGGCCAGACGGTGTTCACCACCATCACCTTGAAGGTGAAGGGCGGGTCTTCGCTCTGGCCCAGCTGCGAATAGGAGAGGGCGCCCAGGGCGCCCAGCAGGATCATCGCATAGAGCACCAGGGCACGGTTTCGCAGGGCCCATTCGGAAAGGTTGAAGCGCATCGCTACTCTCCACCTTCCTGGCCGTCACCCAGGCTGACCTGACGGTTCCGCCGGTCCACCGGGCGCACCTTCTGCCCTTCACGCAGCACCTGGGTGCCGGCGGCCACCACCCAGTCGTCCGCCGACAGGCCCTCCAGCACCGGCACCCGGTCTTCCCGGTAGGCGCCGGTGCGCACCGGGGTTTTCACCAGCGTGGCGTCATCCGGGTTCACCACCCACACGAAACTTTCGCCCTGGTCGGCGGTGACCGCCGCCAGCGGCACCGTGAGCACATCGGCGCCGCCGTTGGCGTGGTCCACCAGCACCCGCGCGCTCTGGCCCAGCTCGGCGTCCGCGGTGTCGTCGTCGAAGGCGACGCGGGCCTCGAAGGTTCGCGAGCTCGGGTCCGCCGCCGGCGCCAGCTCGCGGATGCGTCCCGGGAAGGGTTCGCCGGGGCGCGACCACAGTTCGATGGCCACCTCGTCGCCCACCTGGAACCGCTTCACATCCTGCTCCGGCAGATCGATGACCACTTCCCGGTCGCCGTCCACCGCCAGCACGAACACCGCCTGGCCGGCGGCCACCACCTGACCGGCCTCCGCCAGACGTTGCGCGATGACGCCGGTTTCCGGCGCTTCCAGCACCGCGTAATCGGCCTGGTTGCTGGCCACCTTGAGCTGCGCGCGGGCCTGCTCCAGCTGGGCGTCGCTGGCCTCGGCGCGGCTCTCCACGGAGTCGAACTGGGACTGGCTGATCACCTGCCGGTCGAGCAGGGTGCGGTAGCGCTCCAGCTCGCTGCGCGCCAGCCGCTGGTCCGAGCGGGCCGAGGCCAGCCGGGCGCGGGCCGCGTCCAGTTCCAGCCGCACGTCCTCGGCGTTCAGCTCCGCCAGCGGCTGGCCGGCTTCCACCCGGTCGCCCACGGTCACCATGCGGCGGCTGATCTTGCCGCCGATGCGGAACGCCAGCTCCGGCTCGTAACGGGCGCGCACCTCGCCGGGGTAAATATCGCGCAGCGCGTCGCCGGTACCCGGCTGGACCACCAGGGCCGGACGCGGGCTGGTGTCGCTTTCAGGCTCCGCCGGGGAACAGGCGGCCATCACCAAGGCCAACGGCAGTAGAGCGAGCAGTGGATAACGAGACATGCCGGAAACCCCCAGAGCATGGTTGTGGAATGACGTAAAAGAAGGCGCCGACCGCCCCCGGGTAATGCTATACTCGCCGGTATAGTAAGTTTATTGAACTCTTTGGTCCACTATCTATTGGGGCCACTATTTGTTTGGCCGAAGGTTTGGAGAAGCATGCCTGATAACGACTCCCAGACGGCTCTGCGTGGACGGCCCAAGGACCCGGCCAAGCGCGAGGCGATTCTCGATGCCGCCAAGGCGCTGTTCATCGCCCAGGGGTTCGCCGGCACCAGCATGGACGCGGTGGCCACCGAGGCCGGTGTCTCCAAGCTCACCGTCTACAGCCACTTTTCCGACAAGGCGACGCTGTTCGCCGCCGCCGTGGAAGCCAAGTGCGAAGGGATGATGCCCTTCCCGATCTTTTCCCTGGAGGCCGGCGACGACCTGACCGTGGTCCTGGAGCGCATCGGTCACGCCTTTGTCACTCTGATCAACAGCGAAGAGGCCATCGCCCTGGAGCGACTGATGGCGAGTCTGGCCGGCCAGGACACCGAGATGGCCCGGCTGTTTTTCGAGGCGGGACCGCAGCGCACCCTCAACGAAATGGAGCGCCTGCTCACCCGGGCCCGCGAACGCGGTCTGGTGCGGCTGGGCGATCCCGCCGCCGCCGCGGAGCTGTTCTTCGGCATGCTGCAGAGCTGCCGCCACATGCAGCTGGTGATCGGCTGCGGCGAAGCGCCTACCGAGCAGGACGCCAAGGCGCACGTCCGCGAGGTGGTGCGCGTCTTCCTGAAAGGCTATGGGGTGGCTCCCTCCTGACAGAGCGGCCCGGGATTGTGGGAGCTTGCTTGCAAGCGAAAGGGAGCGAAGCTCCCGGCAGGATTCCAGAGCCCTGTCTAACAGCCGCACAATCGGCGTCTCTGGCATCCTGCCGGCCGGCAAGCCGGCCTTTCGCGGGCAGGGCCCGCTCCCACAAGCAAGCTCCCACAGCCAGGTCCGAAAACGGCGAGTCGAGCGCCCCCGCACCGTCTATGATGGCCCCATGTGGATCAATGACGATGTCTGTTATCAGGCGCTGACCGCCCGCGACGCCCGTTTCGACGGGCAGTTCTTCGTCGCCGTGGTGACCACCGGGGTGTACTGCCGGCCGGTGTGCCCGGCTCGCGTACCGCGGCGGGACAATTGCCGCTTTTTCCCCAGCGCTGCCGCCGCCGAAGCCGGCGGCTATCGCCCCTGCCTGCGCTGCCGCCCCGAGCTGGCGCCCGGCCACGCCAGCGTCGACGCCCGCCGCCGGCTGGCGCGGGCGGTGGCGGCGCGCATCGACGAAGGCGGCCTCACCGACAACCACCTCGGCGCCCTGGCGGCGGAGCTGGGCGTCAGCGACCGCCACCTGCGGCGTACCTTCGGTGATGAGTTCGGCGTTTCGCCGGTGGCCTACGCCCAAACCCAGCGCCTGCTGCTGGCCAAGCGGCTGCTCACCGACACCGGCCTGCCGGTCACCGAAGTGGCGCTGGCCGCCGGGTTCGGCAGCGTGCGCCGCTTTAATGCGCTGTTCCGCCAGCGCTACCGGCTGCAGCCCTCGCAACTGCGGCGCCTGCCGACCAGCCGTCACCAGGACAGCCTGGATTTTCAGCTCGCCTACCGCCCGCCGCTGGACTGGCCCCGCCTGCTGGCGTTTCTCGGCCAGCGCGCCATCGCCGGCGTCGAAGCGGTGGACGACGGCGTCTACCGGCGCACCGTGGCGTTGTCGCGCCAGGGCCAGGCGCTGCGCGGCTGGCTGGCGGTGCGGCCGGTGCCGGGCCGGCCGCTGCTGGCGGTGACCCTGTCCGCGTCGCTGGCAAGGGCGGTGCCGGAGGTGCTGGGACGGTTGCAGCGGTTGTTCGATCTCGGCTGCCAGCCGCAGGAAGTGAGCGCCCGCCTCGGCGAACTCGCCGAGGCGCATCCGGGCCTGCGCGTGCCCGGCGCGTTCGACGGTTTCGAGGCGGCAGTGCGTGCGGTGCTCGGCCAGCAGATCACGGTGCGCGCCGCCTGCACCCTGGCCGGTCGGGTGGCCGCCGCGCTCGGCGAGCCGCTGGCGACCCCCTTCGCCGGCCTGACTCATACCTTTCCGGACGCCGAACGGGTGGCGGAGAGCCGCGCCGACACCCTCGGTGAACTGGGTATTATCCGCACCCGGGTGAAGGCGATACAGGTGCTCGCCCGGGCCTGCGCCGACGGCGATCTGGTGCTGGCGCCGGGCGCGGCGGTGGAAGACACCCTGGCGCGCCTGCAGGCGCTGCCCGGCATCGGCGACTGGACCGCCCAATATCTGGCGATGCGCGCCCTGGGCTGGCCGGACGCGTTTCCCGCCGCCGACTACGGCGTGCTCAAGGCCCTTGGCGAAACGTCCCCGGCGCGCGCCCGCGAGCGCGCCGAGGCCTGGCGCCCCTGGCGGGCCTACGCGGTGATGCACCTTTGGCAAAGCCTGGAGAAAGGCGAAGAGAAAGGAGAGCGACAATGACGGACTATGTAGCGATTCCCGGCCCCCTGGGGGCCATGCTGGTGGCCGCCGACGAACGGGCTCTGCTGGGGGTCTGGTTCGAGGGCCAGAAATACCACCCGGACCCGGCCGGCTGGACCCACCGTCCGGACAACCCCTTGCTGGCCCGCGCCGCGGAGCAGTTGCGCGGTTACTTCGAGGACCAGGGGCGCGCCGGCTTCGACCTGCCGCTGGCGCGGCGGGGCACCGCCTTTCAACAGGCGGTATGGGCGGAGCTGCGCCGTATCCCCGCCGGCGAGACCTGGACCTACGGCACCCTGGCGGCCCGTCTCGGGCGCCCGGCGGCGGTGCGCGCCGTGGGCGCCGCGGTGGGGCGAAACCCCTGGTCGTTACTGGTTCCCTGCCATCGGGTGGTGGGCGCCAACGGTTCACTGACCGGTTATGCCGGTGGCGTGGGGCGCAAGGCCTGGCTGCTGGACTGGGAAAGCGGCCGCGAACCGGAGGCTTATTCGCCGGCGGCGCAGGCGCTGGCCGGCACCGCCCGGTAGCCCTGGTGGCGGCGGGTGCGCCAGCACAGGTAGACGCCGCCCACCATCACCAGGCAGCTGCCGGCGAAGGCCACCCGGAAGCCTTCGCTCCACTCCACCACCAGGCCGGCCAGCGCCGGCCCCAGGAACTGGCCGGTGGCATAGAACAGGGTGACGAAGCTCACCGCCACCGGCGCCTGATGGGGCGGCACGGTCTCCGTGGACGCCGCCAGAATGGAGGTGAACAGGCCGGCCACGCACAGCCCCAGAATCACGAAGTGGGCGACGAACGCCCAGGGCTGAGGCCAGATCACCGGCAGGGCGGTGGCCAGCAGCGACAGCGACATGGACAGCACCAGGCCGTTGGAGTAGCCCAGCCGGTCCGCCAGCCAGCCCCAGAACGGCCCGGCGAAGATCGACAGAATCCCCATCAGCGACACCAGATGCCCGGCGCTCAGCGCCGTCAGGCCGCCGTCCAGCGCGAAGCTGTACATAAAGGTGACCTGCACGATGTAGGTGAGCCCGAGCACGCCGTACACCAGCCCCACGGTGACCACATGGGGGTTACGGAAGATCGGTTCGCCGGGGCCGCCGACACCGGTGGCGGCGTCGGTGCTGGCGGCCATGGGCCGCTCCGGGTTGCGCAGAAACAGCAGCACCAGGGTGGTCACCAGGGCGCCGCCGGCGGCGAAGCTCAGCCACACATGGCGCCAGCCGTCGCTGGTGTCCGCCTGGGTGAGCGCCGGCACCAGCGCGCCGGCCAGCAGCATGCCGGCGCCCACGCCGCTGTTGGTGAAGCCGATCACCGAGCCGCGCCGCTTCGGGTAGGTGTTGGCGAGCAGCGAAATCAATGGCGTGTAGCCGAAGGCGGTGCCCATGCCGAGCATCACCATCAGCGCCAGCAGCACCCGGTAATCGCTGGCCTGGCTGAGACCGATAAAGCCCAGCGTCACCAGCACCAGCCCCAGCAGCACCGACTGCTTGCCGCCGAAACGGGCGGCGAACACCCCGGCCACCATCACCAGCAGCAGATAGCCCAGCGCGGTGGCGGTGCTCAGGTTGGCGGCCTGGGCATAGCTCAGCCCCAGGCCGTCGCGCATGGCCGGCAGCACCAGGCCGTAGCACAGGCGCGCGAACACCAGCACCACCACGGTGCACATGGCACCGGTGGCGACCATCAGGACAAAGGGGGGACGCTGCTGGAAAAAACGCATGGTGATCCTCAAGGGCGCTGAGCGCTTCGTTATTATCTCTCGCCGCCCGGCCAGGAAGGGCAAGCGGCTTTACCCGAGTTACCCGGTCGAGTGTAGCTCAGCCGCGCGGCGCTCGCATACCAAAGGGTATGTCAGGCGCGCCATCAGCGGTCATTGCACTCACGGCGCCCGGTGCCGTGATAAACTGCCGCTTTTGCGCGAGCGAGCCACCCATGACCGACGACACCCCTATCCTGCGCCTCAAGAAAAACGAGGAACGCCGCCTCAAGGCCGGCCATGAATGGATCTACGCCAACGAAGTGGATACCGCTCACAGCCCGCTCAAGAGCCTGCCCGCCGGCACCGCCTGCGTGGTGGAAGACAGCCGCGGCAAGGCGCTCGGCCGGGCCTTTATGAGCCCCAATTCACTGATCGCCGCCCGCCTGTACAGCCGTGACGTGAAACAGGAACCGTCGCGGAGTTTCTTCAAGAAGCGCATCGAGCAGGCGCTGGCGTTGCGCGAGACGCTCTATCCGCAGCCCGGCTACCGGCTGGTGCACGGCGAGGCGGACGGCCTGCCCGGGCTGGTGGTGGACCGCTACCAGGACACGCTGGTGATGCAGGCGGGCACCGCCGGCATGGAGGCCCATCTGGACACCGTGGCGGCGGCCCTGGACGCGGTGCTGTCGCCGGCCAATATCGTGGTCAAAAACGAAGCCGGCGTGCGTGAACTGGAAGACCTGCCGCTCTACACCCGTGCGCTCAAAGGCGAGGTGCCGGAAAGCGTGGAACTGCACGAGAACGGCGGCCGTTTCCAGGCGCCGTTGCGCGAAGGGCAAAAGACCGGCTGGTTTTTCGATCACCGTAGCGCCCGGGCACGCATGGCGCCGCTGGCCAAGGGTGCCCGGGTGCTGGATGTGTTCGCCTACTGCGGCGGCTGGGGCGTGCAGGCGGCCATGGCCGGTGCCGCCGAAGTGACCGGCATCGACAGCTCGTCGCTGGCGCTGGAATACATGCACCGCAACGCGGAAATGAACGGCGTGGCGGAGCAGCTGCGCACCCTGGAAGGCGACGCCACCACCGCCATGAAGCAGCTGCTCGCCGACGGCGAAAAGTTCGACCTGGTGATTCTGGATCCGCCCGCCTTCATCAAACGCCGCAAGGATTTCAAGAACGGCCTGGCGGGCTACCACGCCATCAACGAACTGGCGGTGCGGCTGGTGAAGCCCGGCGGCTATCTGATTTCCGCGTCCTGCTCCATGCATCTGCCGGCGGACAAACTGCTCGACGTGGTGCGCTCCTCCGCCCGGCACATCGACCGCTCAATGCAGGTGATCGGCTTCGAAGGGCAGGGGCCGGATCACCCGGTGCACCCGGCGATTCCGGAAACCGCCTACCTGAAAAGCTGGTTCGCGCGGCTGCTGTTCCGTTTTTAACGGAACAACAGCGAGCCGGCCTTAAAGCCAGACCGCCACCGCGACCAGCACCAGCACCATCGCGGTGGCGCGTTCCACCTTGCCGTGGTGCCGGCGCAGGGCCGCGAGCACCGGCCCGCGCGCCAGCAACAGCGCCACCAGGCTGTACCAGCCACCGTCGATCACCACCGCCGTGGCGGCCACCTGCACCCGGGCGGCCATGGCCATGTCCGCGCTCACGAACTGGCTGAACAGCGCCAGAAAAAACAGCGCCACCTTGGGGTTCAGAAACGCGATCAGAAAGCCGTCGCGCACCGCGTTACCGGCGGCCCCGGCGTCCGGCGCCGGCGCCGGTCCCCGCGCGGCGCGCCAGCTGCCCAGCGCCAGCCACAACAGGAACAGCGAACCCGCCAGCCGGATGGCGATTTCCAGCTGCGGGAAGCCGCGCAACACCACCGCCAGCCCCGCCACCGTGGCGACCGCGTACACGCCGATGCCGGCGGCATGGGCCAGCCCGGCGCTGACCCCGGCGCGGGCCGAGCCGCGCAGCGTGTGGCGGGTCACCACCGCCAGGCTGGCCCCCGGCGTCATGGCGCCCAGCGCGCACACGCCGATCAAAAGCAGCCAGTCGGTTACAGCAAGCATGATGTCCTCGTCGGTTCCCGGGGTTTGGTGATGATGCCTTTTATACGCGCTAGGTAAACTTAGGTGTTTTTTTTTCCTTTATTGCAAACCTGTCGCCGGCGCTGTGGCCGCTCTCCGGCCTTTCTGATTACTCTCCCTACCTTTGTGGTTATTTATCCGCCCACGCGGATTTTGCTGTGCATAAAAAGAAGGTATCGGGAGAACAACAATGTCAGTTATTTCCATGCACACCGGGCGCGGCGCCGCGATGGCGCTGTGCACCTTGCTCGCGTTGACCGCCTGTGGCGGTGACAGCGGCTCCGGCGGCGAGACCACCGCCAACGCGCCGCAACAGCGTGACGCCGCCCCCACCGCGGTGGACCGGGGCCGCGAGATATTCCGCTTCGAGACGTTCGGCAACCAGGGTTTCTGGACCAGCGCCATGCGCCTGCCCCAGGGCATCGAGGACAGCGGCATGACGCCGCTGCGGGCCCTGGAAATGGGGCTGAACATCAACACCGCCGCGCTGGCACCGCAACAGGCCGAGGCGCTGCGCAACGCCGCCGCCCGCATCGAGGCCGGCGCGGACCCGGCCGATACGGTGCTGGCGGAGCCGACCCGCCTCAACGCCTGGCTCAACCAGGGCGCCGTGATCGGGCTGGTGCCGTTCCGCGCCGACGGCGAACGCAAGCCTTTGGGCAGCAGCGACGGCTTCACCGGCGGCGGCCTCAACCTGGCCGCCGGCGACCGGCTCGGGGTGAGCTGCGCGCTTTGCCACGCCAGCACCGAGGGCGACGTGCTCGCCCCGGGCGTGGCCGGCGCCGGCTCCGCCGGCCAGCCGGTGGACGGCGTCATCGCCCGCGACCTGGATGTGGGCGCGCTGTTCGCCACCGCCAATAACCCGCTCGCCTACCTGCCGTTGCTGCAGCTGCGCCTGGACCAGCCGGACGCCGGCGGCGACGACGACCAGGGCGGCCTGCTCGACGGCCTGCTGCCCTCCGGGCCGGAGCCGGAGCCCTATGACGGCGTCACCGTCGGGCGCGGCGACTTCGCCGGCATCCCCGCCGACGGCACCGTCGAGGAGGCCACCGCCGCCGCCCGCGAGTACCTTACCGGCACCTACCAGCAGGACGGCGAGACCCGGCGCTACTACCCGCGCACCTCGTTCGACGGCACCCCGGACGGCCTCGGCAACGCCTCCATCACGCCGCCGTTCTTCCGCACCGACCTGGCGGCGCCGGGCAGCCACGCCGGCATCTTCGAGAAGGTCGACGACTTCAACAATCTGGATTACACCGTCGCCATGGAACCCACCAGCCTGCTCACCGAATCCGGGCGTGCCTTCCTGAACGTGGTCGCCGGCCGCCTGGGCGACGAGATCGCCCGGCGCTACGAAGCGGTGCTGCGCGACACCGGGGTGATCCCGGAGGGCATGGCCGCCACCGATGTGATTCCGTTCGTCGAGGTGGAGCGCACCGACCTGCCGGTGGGCGCCCCGGCCGGCCCGGTGGGCCGCCGCGTCGCCCAGCGGAAACTGGATGACCTGCGCGCCTACACCGACCAACTGCCGGCGCCGGCCGCCCCCGACGATCTGGACGCCGACCAGGTGGCCGCCGGCCGCGCCCTGTTCACCACCGGCCGGGAAGACGGCGGCGCCGGCTGCGTGGCCTGCCACACCGCCGACCCCAACCAACCGGTCTCCGCCGAGGTGGTCCCCATCGAAACCCTCTACCCGGCCTACAACGACGAGCTGCTGGTGCTGTTCGAACGGTCCACGGTGAGCGACTTCAGCGACGTCCAGGACGCCCGCGGCGGCCCCGCGCCGGCCTACGACGACTCCGTGGTCGCCCTCGACGCCACCCTGCGCGGCGGCCGGCGCGGCTTCGCCCAGCCGCTGCTGCTGGCCCTGGACGGCAAGGCCCGCTTCCTGCACGACGGCTCGGTGCGCGGCAGCGACGCCCGGGACGGCCTCGACCGCCTGCTCGACCCGGCCCGGGGCGAGCAGGCCCCGCATCCCTTCTACTTCCCCGAGAACCTGGACCAGGGCGATGACGCCCAGGGCCGCGCGGCGCTGGTCGAATACCTGCGCAGCCGCACCACGGATCAGGAGGAATAAGACAGGTCTCTGGTATCCCGCCGGCAAGCTCCGCTTGCCTTTCGCGGGCGGGGCCCGCTCGCACAAGGGCTCCGCTCCCGGCGCCGGGCTACGGAGCCCACCATCAGACCCGAACCCTCAAGGATGCTCGGCAAACACCTTAACGCCGTCCTCGCCATACAGCAGCACCTGGTAATCGTCCTGCCGGTCGCCCATCTCCATCCCGGGCGACCCCACCGGCATGGCCGGCACCGTCAGCCCGTGGGCATCGGGTTTCTGCTCCAGCAGGCGGCGCACGTCTTCCGCCGGCACATGGCCCTCGATGGCGTAGCCGTCGATAAAGGCGGTGTGGCAGGAGCCGAGCCCCGGACGCAGCTGTGCTTTTTCCTTGATCGGCTGCAGGTTCTGCACGTCGTGGGTGACCACGTCGAACCCGTTGTCGCGCATGTGGTCCGCCCATTCTTCGCAGCAGCCGCAGGTCGGTGATTTATACACCTCCAGGGTGCCGGCCTCGGGGGCCTCGGCGACGGCCAAGGAGCTGGCCACCAGCAGGCCGGCGGCGGTCAGTAAACGCTTCATGGTTCTATCCTCGTGTCAGTGAACGATCAGTTTGCCCTGGTACATATTCATCTGGCAGGTAAAGCGGTAGGTGCCCGGTTGCTCCGGCGTCAGCGTCACCGTGGTGGTTTCCCCCACCGGTAAATACTCGCTGACGTCGAGGCCGTGGAACACTACCTGTTCGGCGCAGGGGCTGGCGTCGCGTCGCTCGAAGCGCAGCGACAGCGGTTCGCCGGCGTTGCTCTCGATCACCGCCGGCTCATAGACCCCGTCGTCGACGATAATATCCACCGCGCCGTGAGTGGCGCGCCGTGCCTTGCCGGCGCCGGCCAGCCAGAACCACCAGACGATCAGCGCCATCAGCGCCAGGCCGGAGAGATTGATCAACCAGCTCATGAGTCGTGCCTCCCCTCGGCCGTGCGGCGGTCCGCTTTGTTGGGTTTAAAGAAGCGCAGCCGGTTGGCGTTGCTGACCACGGTCACCGAGCTCAGCGACATGGCGGCGCCGGCGATCACCGGGCTGAGCAGCCAGCCGGTGAACGGGTAGAGCAGACCGGCGGCCACCGGCACGCCCAGGCTGTTGTAGACGAAGGCGCCGAACAGGTTCTGCTTGATGTTGCCCAGCGTCGCCCGGGATATCGCCATGGCGTCGACGACGCCGTGCAACGAGCCGCTCATCAGCGTAATCGCGGCGGACTCGATGGCGACGTCGGTGCCGGTGCCGATGGCGAAGCCCACGTCGGCCTGGGCCAGCGCCGGGGCGTCGTTGATGCCGTCGCCGACCATCGCAACCTTGGCGCCGTCCTGCTGCAGCCGCTCCACTTCGCGGGCCTTGTCCTCCGGCAGCACCTCGGCGAGCACCTCGTCGACGCCGGCCTGGCGGGCGATGGCGTCGGCGCTGGCCTGGATATCGCCGGTGATCATGATCACCCGCAGGCCGCGCTCGCGCAGCCGGCGGATCGCCTTGGCGGCGTCGTCCTTGATGCGGTCGGCGACGCCCAGCACGCCGATCACCCGGTCGTCGCGGGCCAGGAACAGCGGCGTGGCGGCGTCCTCGCTGAGCGCGGCGGCCTGGTCCTGCAGCGCCAGGGTGACCCCTTCCTGCTCCAGCCAGCGGCGGTTGCCCAGCCGCAGGGTGGCGCCGTCGAGCCGGGCGCTGACGCCCTTGCCGTTAAGCGCCTGGAAGTCGCTGACCGACCGCGGTGACAGGCCGCGTTCCTCGGCGGCGGTCATAATCGCCCGGGCCAGCGGGTGTTCCGAGCCCGCTTCCAGGCTGGCGGCCAGCGTCAGCACTTCCTCCTCGGTGTCGCCGTCGGCGGCCAGCACCCGGGTCAGCGCCGGGCGGCCCTCGGTGATGGTGCCGGTCTTGTCCAGCACCACGGTGTCCAGGTCGGCGGCGGTCTGCAGGGCCTCGCCCTGGCGAATCAGGATGCCGTACTCGGCGGCCTTGCCCACGCCCACCATCACCGACATGGGCGTGGCCAGGCCCAGGGCGCAGGGGCAGGCGATGATCAGCACCGTGGTGGCCGCCACCATCATGTGCGAGAACGGCGGCTGCGGGCCCAGATTGAACCAGACCAGGGCGGCGGCCACCGCGATCAGCATGATGGTGGGCACGAACACCGCCGACACCTGGTCCGCCAGCCGCCCGATCGGCGGCTTGGTGCCCTGGGCTTTTTTCACCAGCTCGATGATCCGCGCCAGGGCGGTGTCCGCGCCCACCCGGGTGGCCCGGTAGATCAGCGTGCCGCCCTCGTTCAGGGTACCGGCGGCGACGCTGTCGCCGGGGCCCTTGGCCACCGGCATCGGCTCGCCGGTGAGCATGGATTCGTCCAGCCGGCTGCTGCCTTCTTCCACTTCGCCGTCCACGGCGATTTTCTCGCCCGGGCGCACCCGCACGCGGTCGCCGGCCACCACCTGTTCCACCGGAATGTCCTGTTCGCCGCCGTCACGCAGCACGCGGGCGGTTTTGGCGCGCAGGTCGAGCAGGCGTTTGACGGCGGCGCTGGTCTTGCCCCGGGCGCGCACTTCCAGGGCCAGGCCCAGGCTGATCAGGCCGATGATCATGGCGCTGGCTTCGAAATAGACATGGCGGGCCGCTTCCGGCACCAGCCCCGGCGCCAGCACCACCACCATGGAGTACAGCCAGGCGGTGCCGGTGCCCAGCGCGATCAGCGTGTCCATGTTGGCGTTGTGGTGGCGCAGGGCTTTCCAGGCGCCGACGAAGAACGGCCGTCCGGGCACCGCCAGCACCGCCAGGGTGATCACGCCCACCGCCAGCCAGGCCGCCTGGCTCCAGGTGCCCGGTTGCACCGTCATGCTGCCGCCGAGCAGGCCCCACAGCATCAGCGGCGCGCCCACGCCCAGGCCGTAGCCGGTGTGGCGCAGCAGCTGCCGGTAGTGGGCCTGCTCGCGCTCCTCCCGTTCCTGGTCGGCGCGGCGCGGATCCTCGATCACGCTGGCGCCGTAGCCGGCGCTTTCCACCGCGCGGATCAGATCCCGCGGTGCCGCCCGGCCGCTTACCCGGGCGCTGTGGTCGGCCAGGTTCATGCTCGCCTCGCGGACGCCGGCCACGCCGCCCAGGGCGGTTTCGATGCTGCGAACGCAGGAGGCGCAGGTGGCGCCGGTGATCGCCAGCTGGATGTCGCCGCCGGACCGGGCACTGTCGCTGCCTTCGGATTCGGGCTCGGGCTCCGGCTCGGGCGCCGATTTCACGCCGTAACCGCTCTCCGCCAGGGCGCGGGTCAGTGCCTCGGGCCGGGCGTCGCCGCGCACGGTGACCGTCTGTTCATCGAGATCCACCTGGATCTCGTCGGCGCCGGGCACCGCCCTGAGGGCCGTCCGGATTTTATTGGCGCAGCCCTGGCAGGTGGCGCCCTGAATCGGCAAGTGATGCGTGCGCATGGTGGTGGCTTCCGTATTGATCAACGGGAACAACGATCAGTGACCAGTGTTAAACCTTGGGGCAACCCCAAGGTCAAGCAAGGCGTTGCGGCGCGCCTGAAAAGCGACAAAAAAGCGTGAAAATGAAAACTTTTATAAAAGGGTCATAAAGCGCGAGGCCGGTACTGGTAGAGGGTCGCGGGCAGGTGGATGATGGCGCTCATCCTGATCGACCATTTGAAAGCGAGGACATGGAAATGTTGAAGAAGACCCTGATGGCATCCGCGATCGCCGCGGCTTCCCTGGCCAGCATCAACGCCCAGGCCCAGAGCCAGCAGACCACGCCGGTTCGCGACAACGGCTTCTCGTACACCTACGGTCAGTTCGGTTATGACAACTGGGATTACGACAACGGCCCGGATGTGGACGTGCTCAGCGGTGAAGGTTCCTTCGCCCTGGACGAGCATCTGTTCCTGCGCGGCGGCGCCAGCTTCTACGACGGCGACTACGACAGCCCGGGTAGCGACGACGTGGACGGCAACCGCCTGTACGTGGGCGCCGGCTTCCACACCCCGCTGCAGCGCGGCCTGGATCTGGTCGGTACCGCCGACGTGATCCGTGACGACAACGACTTCAATGACGAAGAGTGGGGCTACGCGGTGAGCGGCGGCCTGCGTCATCAGACCACCGAGGTGCTGGAGCTGTCCGGCGGCGTGCTCTACGAAGATATCTATGACGGTAACTTCGGTGTCTACGGCCAGGGCCTGGTGAATCTGAACCGCGCCTGGGACGTGGGCGCCCGGGTGGCCTTCACCGACGATTCCGACAACATCGGTGTGTTCGGGCGCTACAACTTCTAAGCCCGGACCCGATCCTGCTTCAGGACGAAGACTCCCGCCAAGGAAGGCGGACCAGCGCGGCTACGGCCGCGCTTTTTTTGTGCCCCTTTTTGACGGGGCGGATATCTCCAGCAGGTTCTCTCCATCTGGGGGAGCGTGTCTGTGTTCTGCCCTTCCGGGAACGCCGTGAACCCGTCCCTGGGGGCTCCCTGTCGAACGTCCTGTTCTCCAGGGTCCCAAAAGGGCAGAACACAGAGCCGCTCTAGGGGAGATTCCAATGCCCCGGGTTATCGCTGGCGCTGAATTTTCTGTAACGGTCCGGGCGGTGTTTTCACACGGTCAACCTGACCCGTGGCGGTTCCGCTGCCCAGTGAGCGGGGCAATGGTGGTGCCTGGAGGGAGCTGTTTGGCCAGGGAGGGCCAAACTAACAGCGGCCAGGGATGGCTTGAGCGGTCCCGGAAGGCACCACCATTGCACCGCGTCTCCGATACGGAGCACCGGACACCTGAAGAACCCAGGTCTCTGGCATCCCGCCGGGAGCTTCGCTCCCTTTCGCGGGCTGGGCCCGCTCCCACAAGGCCCGCTCCCACAAGGCCCGCTTCCACAAGGTTGGCTCCCAAAACCGGGTTAGCCGCCGTGCGCGTGCAGCCATTCGCCGAGCGGGGCCCAGCTGTCTTCTTCCACAGCCTGGTCGAGGGCCGTTTGGAAGCCGGGGTAGCCGCTTTCCAGGGCGGCGCGGGCGTCGCCGTTGGCGTCGGCGCTCAGCTGCGCCAGGGCGGCGGCCGGCTGGGTGGCGTCGAGGATTTCCACGCTCACCGAGGAAATGTACAGGCCTTCCTCGGGCGCGGTGGCCTGGCGGTGGGTCTGGAGCGCGGCGAGGCGGTCGTCCAGGGTTTCCAGGGCGCAGCGCAGCGATGTCAGGCTGAGGCCGTCGTCCCGATTGAGGGCGTTGAGGTCCGCCTGCAGCTGGTCGGCGGCCAGTTTCAGGTAGGTGCGGCGCCGTTCGCGCAGGGCCGCCGCCGGCTCATCCCCTTCCGCGCGCAGGTCCTTGGCCTGGCGGGGCGCGCCTTCGGCGCCGGCGATCAGCAGGCGGATCGGCTGGAACCCCAGGGCCACTTCGCCGTCGGCGGTGGCGCCTTGCTGGCGGCGCAGGCTGGCGGCGCTGAGCTCCAGGGCCGGGTCGTTGACGATGCCGGAGTCCGGCCAGGCGGGCAGGGCGTCCACATAGGCCGGGTAGAGCGGCCAGGCGTCCAGGCGTTGCAACACCGCCAGGCGGTCGCCGGCGCAGGCCTGCGCGGCCAGGCTCAGGTAGTGGCGGTTGAAGGCATCGTACAGGTCGCGCCAGCGGCGGTCGGCGGTGGCCAGCGTGTCCGCGTCCGGCGCCGCCAGCAGTGCACGCAGCGCGTCGCGCCACTCGCCGCGCCGGCTTTCCAGGGGGGCGCCGCTGTCGGTGGTCAGTTCAAGGGGCTGGTCGGCGTTTTGCGCCGGCGCCGGCGGGCGCGCGGCGGTGTCCTCTTCGGGCGGCCGGTCGCAGCCGGACAGGGCGACCGCGGTGGTGGCGATCAGGACGGCGGCGAGGCGGAAACGGCGGATCACGACGGCGCCCTCAGCGACAGGATCGGCCAGCCCAGTTCCCGGGCGTGGCGTTCCAGGGTCGGGTCCGGGTCCACGGCCACCGGGTGATCCACCTTGCGCAGCAGGGGCAGGTCGTTGTGGGAATCGCTGTAGAAGTAGCTGCCGTCGAGCGTTTCCTGGTGTTCGACGAGCCATTCGGAGAGCCGCTCCACCTTGCCGTACTGATAGCTGGGGATGCCTTGGACGCGGCCGGTGTAGAGGCCGTCGGCGTCGGTGGCCGCCTGGGTGGCGATCAGCCACGGCACGCCCAGGCGGGCGGCGATGGGCGCGGTGATGAAGTCATTGGTGGCGGTGATGATCATCAGGGTGTGGCCGCGCTCGCGGTGGTCGGCGATCAGCTGCTCGGCGGCGGGCAGCCAGATGCTGTCGATCACCGTGTCCATGTAGCGCTGGCGCAGGCGGTCGAGTTCTTCCAGCGGCCGCCCCTTGAGCACGCCGAGCACGAATTCCTGGTACGCGAAGATGTCCAGCCGGCCGTCCTGATAGTCCTGGAAGAAACCGTCATTGGCGGCTTTGAAGCCATCAGCATCAACGATACCCTGGTCGATCAGGAATTCCCCCCAGAGATGGTCGGAATCTCCGGCGATCAAAGTGTTGTCCAAGTCGAAAATAGCCAGTGTCATGGGCCCTCCCCTGTCAGGGTCGCTAGCTTAGCAGAGGCGATGGGCGCACCGTGAACCGGTGCCGGCGATCCGCCTGATTCAGGGCGCCGATTGATTGCCCCGGGCCCGGCAAGGTTTAATGGCAGTAATTGGGGGACGGCGGGCTCTCGTCGTTTCCACGGGATTGAAGACAATGACAGGCATTATTGACGACAAAGGATACCGGCTGAACGTCGGCATTGTGATCGCCGGCCCGGACGGCCGGGTGTTCTGGGGTCGCCGGGTGGGCAACCGCGATGCCTGGCAGTTTCCCCAGGGCGGCATGATGCCCGGTGAAAGCCCGGAAGAGACTCTGTTCCGGGAGCTGGAAGAGGAAACCGGCCTGTTGCGCGAGCATGTGCGCATTCTCGCCACCACCGAAGGCTGGCTGACCTACCGCCTGCCGCGCCGCTTTCTGCGTCCGCCGCGTAACCGCCCCACCTGCATCGGCCAGCGGCAGAAGTGGTATCTGCTGCGTCTGGAGGCGGGCGAAGCGGCCATCGACCTGGCCCGCTCACCGGTGCCGGAGTTCCAGGACTGGCGCTGGGTGAACTACTGGTACCCGATTCGCAAAGTGGTGCACTTTAAGCGCGGGGTGTACGCCCGGGCCCTGCGCGAGCTGGCACCGGCCTTGCGTGCCTTGCAGAAGCACTAGAAGCCTAAGAGGAATCCGCATGCTCGATACCCTGCGCCGCATCGTGCAGGAAGTGAACAACGCGCCTGACATCCCGTCCGCTCTGGATTTGATGGCCAAGCGCGTGCGCGATGCCATGGGCACCGAGGTGTGTTCCATCTACCTTCGCAACAACAGCGAAGAGCGTTACGTGCTGATGGCCTCCGAGGGCCTCAAGCGCGAGGCGATCGGCCGGGTCAGCCTGGGGCTTTCCGAGGGTCTGGTGGGGCAGGTGGGCCTGCGCGAGGAGCCCATCAACCTGGAAGACGCCTTCTCGCACCCGAAATTCCATTACCTGGCGGAAACCGGCGAGGACCCCTTCCACGCCTTCCTCGGCGTGCCGGTGATGCACCACGGTGACGTGCTCGGCATCCTGGTGGTGCAGCAGCGCGACGCGCGCCGTTTCGACCAGAGCGAGGAGGCCTTCCTGGTCACCATCTCGGCGCAGCTCTCGGCGGTGATCGCCCACGCCCACGCCTCCGGCGCGCTGTTCGAACAGCTCGACGCCCACGAGAAACTGCCCACCATCTATGACGGCCAGTCCGGCGCCTCCGGCGCGGCCATCGGCCAGGCGGTGCTGCTGTTCCCGGAAACCGACCTGTCCTCGGTGCCGGACCGGGAAGTGGAGGACGTCAACGCGGAGATCGCCCTGCTCGACGAGGCCCTGGTGCGGGTGCGCCAGGAAATCCGTGATCTGGCCGAGCGCGCCAAGAAGAGCCTGGGCGCCGAGGAACAGGCGCTGTTCGACGTCTACCTGCGCATGCTCGACCGCCACGCCCTGCCCGCCGAGGTGGTCGCCAAGATCCGCGAGGGGCACTGGGCCCAGGGCGCCCTGCGCATGGTGGTGGACGCCCATGTGCACAACTTCGAAATGATGGACGACCCCTATCTGCGGGAACGGGCCGCCGACGTGCGCGACCTGGGCCGCCGGGTGCTGGGGCAGCTGCAGAGCCGCAACCGGCGGCAGATCGAATTCCCGGACGCCTGCATCCTGATGGGCGAGGACATCTCCGCGCCGATGCTGATGGAGATGCCCCAGGAGCGCCTCGCCGGCATTGTCACCACGCGCGGCTCGCGCAACTCGCACATGGCCATCGTTGCCCGCGCCATGGGCATTCCCACGGTGGTGGGCTGCCAGAACCTGCCGCTGAAGAAGCTCGACGGCAAGGAGCTGATCATCGACGGCTTCCGCGGCCGGGTGATCGCCAACGCCACCGCCGAACTGAAGGAACAGTTCCAGGACATCATCGCCGAAGAGAAACATCTGCTGGCGGGCCTGGAAAAACTGCGCGACCTGCCGGCGCAGACCGAGGACGGCCAGCGCATCTGTCTGCAGGTGAACACCGGCCTGATGACCGACATCAACCGCTCCATCGAGCGCGGCGCCGAAGGGGTGGGGCTGTACCGCACGGAAATTCCGTTCATGGTGCGCGACCGCTTCCCGTCGGAAGAGGAGCAGCGGCTGATTTACCGCGAGCAGCTGTCTCCGTTCGCGCCCCATTCGGTGACCATGCGCACCCTGGATATCGGCGGCGACAAGGCGCTCAGCTATTTCCCCATCGAAGAGGAAAACCCCTTCCTTGGCTGGCGCGGTATCCGCGTGACCCTGGATCACCCGGAGATTTTCATCGTCCAGGTGCGCGCCATGCTCAAGGCTTCGGAGGGCTTCGACAACCTGCGCATCATGCTGCCGATGATCACCAGTGTGTTCGAGGCCGAGGAAGCGCAGCACCTGATTCACCGGGCCTGGCTGGAAGTCCGCGAAGAGGGCGTGGACGTGGCGATGCCGCCGGTGGGCGTGATGATCGAGGTGCCCGCTTCGGTGTACCAGGCCCGGGCGCTGGCCCAGCGGGTCGACTTTCTGTCCGTGGGCACCAACGACCTGACCCAGTACCTGCTGGCGGTGGACCGTAACAACCGCCAGGTCTCCGACCTGTACAACTCCTTCCACCCGGCGGTGCTGCACGCGCTGCTGCATGTGGTGGAGCAGGCTCATGAGGAAGGCAAGCCGGTGTCGGTGTGCGGCGAGATGGCCGGCGACCCGGCCTCGGCGCTGCTGATCATGGCGATGGGCTACGACGCCCTGTCGATGAACGCCTCCAACCTGCTGCGCGTCAAAGCCGCCGTGCGCCAGGTCAACATGGGCTTCCTGCGCCGCCTGCTCAATGAGGTGTTGGCGATGGACAACGGCGAGGTGATCGCCTCCTACGTGGACCTGCAGCTCACCAAGGCCGGCCTCGGCGAGCTGATCCGCCACCGCAAAAGCGGCTGAGAGCGAGCGGGTTGGTGCTCTGTAGCCCGAACCTCCTTGGCGGCCAGCCGCAAAGCGGCGCTACTAAGCAAGATTTGTGCGAGCGGGCCTTGCCCGCGAAAGGGTGGCTTTTAGCCACCCGGCGGGATACCAGAGACGCTCATGGGTCTTAGAGCGCCTGGCTGTAGCGGACCGGGCCGTCGGGTTGGCCATCAGGGCGCCAGTTTTGTTCCGCCATTTCAATGCGGCCGTCTTGGTGCAGCTGTACCGCCGAGCTGGCGCGGGTGCCGTATTGGTCGGACTGGATGAACACCGGCGCCACCAGGCGTTCCAGTTCCCGGCTGACGCCGGTGTCGGGCAGTTCCGAGTCCGCCGGCTGATGGCGGTCGTTGACCACGTCGAGCAGTCCTTCCAGGCCGGCTTCCCGGCCCAGGGCGCGGTCCAGGTTGGCCTTGCCGCGCGCCACCTTGGGCCAGGGCTCGTCGAGCAGGCCGTTGGAGAGGCCGTGCAGGCCGGGGTCCACCGGCCGGGGCGCGGCGCCCCGGTTGCTCAGATACCAGAGCGTGCGGCGGTCACCGACCAGTAAATTAAACCCGGCATAGTGGTGCTGTTCATCGGCCAGGGCGGCGCAAAAGGTTTGCGGCGTGTCGCGGCTTTCCAGAAAGGCCTGGGGCAGCAGCCCCCGGGAGCGTTCGCCGCCGCCCGGTTCGGCGATCGGCTCGCGGAAATTGGTGATCACCGCGAAGCGGCCGTCGCGGTGGATGCCCAGCCAGGTGCCGCCGGCGCGGATATCCAGGCCGCAGAAGACGCCGCCGCGCCAGCGCGCCGCCTCGGTGGGGCGGGCGTGGAACTCGTCGCGGTTGGCGGCCACGGAGAGCGGCGTGGCCGCGCCGGGCCGCCAGTCGAATAGCACAATGCACATGGGTAACCGGTTCCCTGGGACATAACAAAACGGGGCTGCTAGCATAACCGCCATTTCCAGCAGGGGACATGAATGACGCTTGTGTTGATCTGCGCCCTGATCGGCGTGTTCGCCGGTTTGCTGGGTGGTGCCCTGGGCCTGGGCGGGGGCGTGGTGATCGTGCCGCCGCTGATCTATCTGTTCCACGCGATGGGGTTCGATGGCGCGGTGGTGGCGCAGATGGCGGTGGGTACCTCGTTGGCCACCATCATCGTCACCGCCGGCAGTTCGGTGCGCGCCCACCATGTGGCCGGTTTCGTGCGCTGGCCGCTGGCCTGGCGGCTGGCGGGGGGCATCGTGGTGGGCGCCTTGCTCGGCGCGGTGGTCGCCGACCGGCTGTCCGGCGCCGCGCTGACCCGCCTGTTCGGCGTGTTCGCGGTGCTGATCGCGGCGCAGATGCTGCTCAGCCGGCGGCGCGCGGTGAGCGCCGGGGACGGCCTGCCCGAGCGGGTGCCCGGCGGCGTCGGCCTGGCCGGGGTGGGCTCGGTGATCGGCGGCATCTCCAGCCTGTTCGGTATCGGCGGCGGCTCACTCACGGTACCCTTTCTGTCCTGGTGCCGGCTGCCGATGCAGAACGCGGTGGCGATCTCCGCCGCCTGCGGCCTGCCCATCGCGCTGGCCGGCAGCGCCGGCTTCGTGGCCACCGGCTGGGGGCGAACCGAATTGCCGCCCTGGAGTCTGGGTTATGTGTACCTGCCCGCGGCCCTGGCCATTGTGGTAACCAGTTTTCCCATGGCGCGGGTGGGCGCGCGGCTCAGCCACCGCTTGCCTTCGGCGACCCTGAGGCGCATTTTCGCCGCCGTGCTGATCGTGATCGGCGTGGAATTGATACTGAACTGACGCGGCCCGTTCCGGGGCCGCGCTGACGGAGTATTGGCATGGAGTTTCCCCAGATCGACCCGGTGGCGATAGCGCTGGGTCCCTTGCAGGTTCACTGGTACGGCCTGATGTACCTGATCGGCTTCGTCGGCGGCTGGTGCCTGCTGATCTGGCGCGCCGGGCGGCCGGACAGCGGCTGGACCCGCGACCAGGTCAGCGACCTGGTGTTCTATGTGGCGCTGGGCGTGATCCTGGGTGGCCGGGTCGGCTATGTGCTGTTCTATAACTTCGGCAAGTTCCTGGACGACCCGCTCTGGCTGTTCGCCATCTGGACCGGCGGCATGAGCTTCCACGGCGGCGCCCTGGGCGTGCTGTTCGCGTTCTGGCTGCTGGCCCGTAAATTCGGCAAGCGCTACTTCTCGGTGGCGGATTTCGCCGTGCCGGTGGTGCCCATAGGCCTGGGCGCCGGCCGCTTCGGCAATTTCATCAACGGCGAACTGTGGGGCCGGCCCTCGGACGCGCCCTGGGCCATGGTGTTTCCGTCCGATCCCATGGGCGTGGCGCGGCATCCCTCGCAACTCTATGAATTCTTCCTGGAAGGCATCGTGCTGTTCCTGGTGCTGTGGCTGTACTCGGCGCGGCCGCGCCCGGCCGGGGCGGTGACCGGCCTGTTCGGGGTCGGCTATGGCCTGTCGCGGACCTTCGTGGAGTTCTTCCGCGAGCCCGACGCGCACCTGGGTTATCTGGCCGGCGGCTGGCTGACCATGGGCATGCTGCTGAGCATTCCGATGATCGTGATCGGCGCCGCCATGATCGCCTGGGCCTACAAGCACGACGACCGTCCGCTGAAGAGAGGCTGACGCCATGAAGCAATATCTGGAACTGCTGCACCGGGCCCGGCACGAAGGCACCTACAAGGGCGACCGCACCGGCACCGGCACCTATTCGTTGTTCGGCCACCAGATGCGGTTCGACCTGGCCGAGGGCTTTCCTCTGGTGACCACCAAGAAGGTGCACCTGAAATCGATCATCCATGAGCTGCTCTGGTTTCTGGCCGGCGACACCAACATCCGCTATCTGAAGGAAAACGGCGTCAGCATCTGGGACGAATGGGCCACCCCGGACGGTGATCTGGGCCCGGTCTACGGCGAGCAGTGGCGCTGCTGGCCCACCGTGGACGGCGGCGTGATCGACCAGATCGACGAGGTGGTGGCGGAGATCCGCCGCAACCCGGATTCCCGCCGGCTGGTGGTGAGCGCCTGGAACCCGGCGGTGCTGCCGGACCCGCGCCTGTCGCCGCAGCAGAACGCGGCCAACGGCCGCCAGGCGCTGCCGCCGTGCCACTGCCTGTTCCAGTTCTACGTGGCCGACGGCAAGCTGAGCTGTCAGCTCTACCAGCGCAGCGGCGATATCTTCCTGGGCGTGCCGTTCAATATCGCCTCCTACGCGCTGCTGACCCTGATGATCGCCCAGGTCTGTGATCTGCAACCGGGCGAGTTCGTGCACACCCTGGGCGACGCCCACCTCTACAGCAACCATGTGGAACAGGCGGACAAACAGCTGGCCCGCGCGCCGCGCCCTCTGCCGACCATGACCCTGAATCCGGCGGTCCGTGATCTCTATGCGTTCCGGTTCGAGGACTTCACCCTCGAGGGCTACGACCCGCATCCCGGCATCAAGGCGCCGATCGCGGTGTAACTCCGCCGCCGTGCAATAAGGAACCACCATGACGTTTCGTCTGGCGATGATGGCCGCCAAGGCCGCCAACAATGTGATCGGGCGCAACAACGCCTTGCCCTGGTACCTGCCCAACGACCTGAAATACTTTAAGAAGGTCACGTTCGGCAAGCCGATCATCATGGGGCGCAATACCTGGGAGTCCCTCAAGGGGCCGCTGCCCGGGCGCACCAACATCGTGATTACCCGCCAGCCGGACTATTCGGCGCCGGGCGCCAAGGTGGTGGCGGATCTGGACCAGGCCCTGGAACTGGCCGGGCATCTGGTGGTGGTGGAAGGGCACGACGAAGTGGTGGTGATCGGCGGCGCCCAGATCTACCGGCTGGCGCTGCCGCGCGCGGACCGTCTCTATCTCACCCAGGTGCACGCGGACGTGGAGGGCGACACCCGCTTCCCGGATTTCGACGCCGCCGAATGGCGCGAGGTGGCGCGGGAGGATTACGCGGCGGAAGGCCCCAACCCCTACGATTACTCGTTTATCGTTTACGACCGGGCTTAGGGGGCGGGTTCAGTAGAGCCCTTTGGTCTCGGCGAGGCGGGCGGCCAGGTCCACCAGCAGACGGCGCCCGTTAGTGTTGAGTTTGTCGGACAGCTCGATCAGTTGGCGGGTGTCCTTGTCGAAGGCGCTGGCCGGATCGCGCAGATGCGGCGTCTTGGCCTTGCCTTCCAGTTCCTCGAACAGTTCGGTGAGCGACATCTCCAGGGCATCGCAAAGACGCCCGAGACGCTGCACCGACACATCCTGCCGGTTGCGTTCGATGCGCGACAGATTGCCCGCGTCGGTGCCCGCCCGAAACGCCACGTCCTCGAGGGTTTCGTCCCTGCGCACGCGCCTTGCTTTGAGAATGCCGCCGATATCCATGCCGCCCAGTATTCGGAATGCGCTCTTGCCTCCTCAATGTGTTAATTGCAATAGCGCAAATTACCGGCATTGCGTATTAGCAAATAGCGGGGCGTTGAGGTTGAATCGGCGCAAGTCGTAATGCCGTTGTGGCGTTGTCGAAACGCCGGGCCGGCGGCCCGCCGGCGTCAGGCTTGCCGGCGACCGCCGGTCAGCACCGGCAGGCCCAGGGCCAGGCGCCGCCGGGCGGTTTCGTACTGACCGCCGGGGTCGCGAACCCGGCGCGGTTTGATCCGCACCGCGTCCAGCCGCCGGGCGAATTCGTCCAGCGGCAGCCCCAGGGCGTCGCAAAGCCGCACCAGCTGCACCACGGTCAGTTGCTGCTTGTTGCGTTCGATACGCGACAGGTTGCCGGCGTCGGTGTGGGCACGGGCCGCCACCACTTGCAGCGTTTCGTTCCGGTTCCGGCGCTGCTCTCTAAGAATGCTGCCTACATCCATCATTGCAATTCCCTCTGCGCTTGCGGGTTTTTATACTTTGCGGTTTGCGCATAAGCAATATATATACATTGCTTATGCGCTAATCCCTATGTTTATACTTTGCGCAGAGGGGTTCTGCAAGGGCATGAATAGGGAATGGACGAGCAACAACGGCGGGATGCCATGGAAACGCTGGCATTGCGGGACCCCGAAGAGACCGGCCGCTGGGATGCGGGGGCCGTGGAGGCCTACCAGCTCAGCTGGCCGGGCAAAGCGGCGATGCTGGCGGCGCTGCGAAGCCCGGCGGCGGCGGTGCTCAAACCCTGCCCGGAAGCGAGCCTGGAGGCCGCCCGGATGCCCCACGGCGTGATCGAGGGCGACAACCTGCCGGTGCTCAAGCGTTTGCGAAAACGCTATCTGAAGCGGGTGAAGATGATCTACATCGACCCGCCCTACAACACCGGCGGCGACTTCCTGTACGAGGATAATTTCCGCGCCCGTCGCGGTGACGGCCCCGGCGCCGCCGACGACGAAGGGCGCCGGCACGGGCCCTGGCTGAACATGATCTATCCGCGCCTGGTGCTGGCCCGGGAGCTGCTGCGCGACGACGGGGTGCTGTTCGTCAGCATCGACGACCACGAGGTGCACACCCTGCGGCTGGTGCTCGACGAAATCTTCGGCGCCGCCAATTTCGTCGCCATGTTCGCCTGGCAGTCGCGCACCTCGCGCCAGAACGACACCGACCTCTGCGTGCAGCACGAATACGTGGTCGCCTACGCACGGCGGCGGCGTCAGGCCCAGCGCCGGCTCACCGCCGCCAACGAGGCGCTGTGGCGTTCCCTGCCGGGCTTCGCCGCCTACCCGGTGGCGGTGCGGGCGGGGCGCTACCACAATCCGGATAACGACCCGCGCGGGCCCTGGAAGGCGGATCCGTTCGACGCCCCCAACGTGCGTCCGGCGCTGACCTATCCGATCACCAATCCGCTCACCGGCGAGGTGTTCCAGCCGCCGCCCGGACGGTGCTGGCGGACCGGGCCGGAGCGCTTCGCCGAGCTGCAGGCCGACGGCCGCATTCTGTTCGGTCGGAGCGGGCGCGCCCGGCCGCAGCTCAAGGTGTTCCTGAAGGAAAAGCAGCCCTACGGCGAGGTGGCCACCACCTGGCTGGACGGCGCCGCCTTCGGCACCGCGCGCAGCGGCACCCGGGAACTGCAGGCGTTGTTCGGCGCGCGGGTGCCGTTCACCTACCCGAAACCCACCGCCTTGCTGCGCTTTCTGTTGCGGCTGGCCACCGGTCCCGGTGATCTGGTGCTGGATTTTTTCGCCGGCAGCGGCAGCACCGGCCATGCGGTGCTCGCCGAGAATCTCGCCGACGGCGGCGGCCGCCGCTTCCTGCTGGTGCAGCGCGGCGACGCCACCGGCGAGCCGCGCTGGCCGACCATCGCCGACATCACCCGCGAGCGGCTGCGCCGGGCGGCCGAGGCGTTGGGCAGTGAGGAAGGGTTTCGGGCCTGGCGGCTGGTCAGTCCTGGTCGTGCAGGGTCCAGAAGCGGAACGCCACCACGTTGACCAGGGTGGCGGCCAGGCTCACCACCAGGCTGGCCACCAACAGCACACCGGGATGGTCGCCGAGCACACCCACCAACAGGCTGTTGGTGAAGCCGGCCACGGCGAACACCAGGGTGCCGGCCAGCAGGATCGCCGCCAGCAGGTGCCATTGGCAGGGCCCGCTGCGGGTAAAGGCGGTGCGCAGGGCGTTGAGGGGTGTGTCACCGCGCAGCATCACCCGGAATGGCGCGAAGCACAGCCGGGCGTAGATCCAGAACGCCGGGAAGAACAGCAGCATCCAGCCCACCGACACCGCCAGGGCCATCAGGAAGTAGGTGCCCAGCAGATAGGGAAAGCGCAGAAAGGCGGCAAGAATACTGTGCCAGGGGCCCTGGCCGTCACCGCGCTGAATGATCGACAACTGAAAGATCAGCGCGCCCTCGGCGAGCGGCCGCAGCATCATCAGAAACAGCATGCTGGCCGCGTTGAAGCCCACCACCTGGCCGCCGGCGTCGTTGACGATCACCGGCCCCACCAGCCATTGAAACGCCTCGCCGATCAGTGCGAAGGGCGCGCTGATAACGAACAGCGCCGCCAGATGGCGGCGCCAGAAATAGAGTGATTCTTTGAGGCGCTGAAGGATCAAGAGCGGCTTACCACCAGTATTTTCCCCAGTGCTCCGGGTTGGCCCAGAAGCGCGGGTTATTCCATTGGCGGCGGAAATTATAGTCGTCCAGATCGTAGCTGTAGATATCCAGCTCGCGGCCGTCCTGGGCGAAGTGGCCTTCCTCGCGGCAGCCCAGAGCCAGGAAACCGTTGTGCGGCCAGCGCAGTTTTTCCGGCGCCAGGCGCGGCTGGTACACCGCCACCATGGAATCGGTGTGCAGATTGCGCAGCAGGCCGAGCAGGGCTTCGCCGTCCTTCTGGTTCATGTATTCAAGCTGGTCGGCGACCACCGCCATATCCACCCGGCGCACGGCTTCCAACTGTTTGAACGGGTCCAGCTCCTGAATGCTGATCAACTCGCAATCGTGATCGTCGCACCAGTGTTGGGCCACGGGCACGGGGTTGAGACTGACGGTCAGCAGACTGCGCGGCCGATGGCTGTCGAGGATCGCCGCCAGCTTTTCCTGGGGCGTTTCGATGGCTTTTGAGGCGATAGCTGTATTCATAGGGCCAGTCTAGGCGCTTGGAGCGACAAGCTCCATAGCCGCCGGTCGCCAAAGCGGGGCCTTTGAGTCGCCCGCTGTTAAAAATTGTTTGCTCACCGTGCCAGGGTGCTTGACGGTATCGGATTACTTAATGATAATCATTCTCATGTTCTTTCGAGCCACGAAACTCAAGGAGAAGCGTCATGACTCAAGGAACCGTTGCACCCCGCCAAGCGAGCGCCCCCACCGTGGCCAAGCAAGGCCGCAGCATCGCCATCAGTGACGACAGCGTGGCGACCAGCGTGGCGCTGCTCAACCGTGACGGCAAGCTGTGGATCGAGCACGGCGGCGAACGCTATTTGCTGCGCCGCACCGCCAACAACCGGTTGATCCTCACCAAATAGCAGAAGGCTCCCCCGTTCTCCCTGACTGTGGAACGCCAGCCGACGCCAGCTGCCCACACCCTGTTACCCCAGGAGGTCCGCTGTGACGGTCACCACTCTGGCGTCCGCCAACGACGTTTCCACCACTTTTCATCACTGCCGCGCCGCCCTTGGCGACCGGGTGCTGCGTCTGCAGGACGAGCCGCTGGCCATCCTCAAGGGGCTCTACCGGCTCGGCGCGCTGGTGGTCACCACCTTCGCCGACGGGGCGCGGGTGTCCCAGTCGATGCGCTATCCCACCCTGTTGGACGAGGAGGCCTGCCTGGAATCCCGCGGCGAGCAGTGCCGGCTCAGCCAGCAGTTGAACCTGCCGCTGTGGCATTCGGTGATGGCGGTGCTGGCGCCGGTGGCCGACCTGCCGGCGCGCAGCCTGCTGTTCTTCGACCGCTACGGAGCACCGGTGCAGCAGATGGCGGTGGCGCCGGAAACCGGCGGGCTGGCGTTCGAGGAACTGGTCTGCGCGATGCTGCATCCGGACCAGCGCCAGCTGGGAGCGCCGCCGCCGCGCCGCGACCGTCGGGCCGCCTCGCCGGCGGTGGCCGAGCTGGAGCGGCAGTGGTCGCAACTGGATGACGACGGCTTCCGCGAACTGATGGCCGGCCTCGGCGACCGCCGCCAGGTGCTCTACCAGGCGGTGCGCGACAAGTTCGCCTGCCCGGTGCGCATGGAAACAGTGCCGGCGCTGCTGGCGCTGGCCGGTCAGCGCCAGCATGCGTATACCGTATGCACCGGCAACAACGGCGTGCGCCTGTGTCTGAGCGCGCCCTGGTCGCCGCCGCGCTGGCAGAAGGGCCACTGCCATCTGGCGCACAACGGTGTGCTGGTGTCGCTGGATATGGGGCGGGTGGCCAGTGTCTGGCGGCTGCGCCGGCCCGGCCCCGGCCGCGTGGTCACCGCCCTGGAGGGGCTCGACGCCCAGGGCCGCTGGCTGTGGACCCTGTCCGCCGGCGACGACGAAGACGCCTGGCTGGCGCTGCTCGCCGACAGCCTGATCCGCGAAGGTGCCCCTGGTCAGCGGATGGCTTAGAAGTGGTCGTCGAACTCGGCCAGCAGGGCCACCAGGTTATCGGTGTCCTGGGGGAACTCCTTGAGGGCTTCCTCGGCCATGGGGGCCACGTCGCACTGCGCCGGTAGCGGATGCTGCTCGGCGAGCAGGGCGCGGAAGCGGGCGATGAACACCCACTGCAGCCACTGGCTGAAATCCATGCGGTCGGCGAAGAACGGCGTGCTGCTTTCGAACGCTTCCGGTTCCGGGGGGTGGCCTTCCCACAGTCCCAGGGTTTGCAGTTCGCTCTGCATGTCGTCGAGCAGGGTCTTCAGTTGGCCGCGGGTATCGGTCATGGGTCTCGGCTTCAGTTGTTGGCGTCAGTCATCGAACAGGGGCAGCAGGTCGGTCAGTTCGCGCAGATGGTGAATATGGTGCTCGGGTTTGTCCAGGTCGCCGGGCCAGCGCAGGTCGATCAGGTTGGCCCATACCGCGTGGAAGCCGTGCTGGCGCGCCGCGTCCACATCTTCCACCGGGTGGTCGCCCACGTGCAGTGCCTGCTCGGGCCGCACGCCGGCGCTCAGCAGGGCGGCCTGGAACATGTCCGGGTCCGGCTTGCGCCGGCCGATGCTCTCGGCGGAGTGGTGGAAGCCGAACAGCTCGCGGATGCCGATCCGCTTGAGGTCGGCGTTGCCGTTGCTGAGCGCCCCCAGGGTGTAGCTGTCCGCCAGGGTTTCCAGCACCTCCAGGGCGCCGGGAAAGAACGTCACCCGGTTGCGGGCGTCGTGGAACACCTGAAAGGCGTCGGCGGCGATGTGGCGCGCTTCCTTTTCCTTGAAACCGGCGTCGATGAAGGCCCGGGCCATGGCGTCGCGGCGCAGGCGGGTCAGGTTGTTGAGGTAATCCGGATGCGCGCGCACCAGCTCGTCGCGCACCGTGCGCACCCGCTCCGCGGTGAGCGCGGCGGCGGCCGAGGGGTGGTGCTCGGCGATCCAGTCGCTGCAGGTCTTTTCCGCCTGCCGTATCACCTCGTCCACCGGCCACAGGGTGTTGTCCAGGTCGAAGGTGATCAGTTTCAGTCCGGTCATGGGCTCAATAATAAGGGGTTGCGGGTCAGTCGTCTTCCTCGCGCCGCTGGGCACGGGGGTGGGCGCCGTCGTAGATCCTGGCCAGGTGCTGGAAATCCAGGTGGGTATAGACCTGGGTGGTGCTCAGGTTGGCGTGGCCGAGCAGCTCCTGCACCGCGCGCAGGTCGCCGGAGGACTCCAGCACATGGGTGGCGAAAGAGTGGCGCAGCTTGTGCGGATGCAGGTTGTCGTCCAGGCCCCGGGCCAGCGCCGCCCGGCGCAGCCGCTGCTGCACGCTGGAGGGGCTGATGCGCCGCCCGCGCCGGCTCAGGAACAGGGCCGGCTCGTCGGCGTCGGCGGTGAACAGGGGGCGGGCTTTCAGCCAGGCGCGCACCGCGTTCAGCGCCGGGGTGCCCACCGGCAGCCAGCGGGTCTTGTTGCCCTTGCCGGTGACCACCAGCTGGGCGCCGGCCAGGTCGATGCTGTCCAGGTTGAGGCTGATCAGCTCCGCCAGGCGCAGGCCGCAGGCGTACAGCAGTTCCAGCATTGCCTGGTCGCGCAGCCCCAGGGGGCCTTCGCCGCCTTCCGCGTCGAGCAGCTGGCGGGTCTGGTCCGCGTCCAGGGCCTTGGGCAGGCGCCGGCCGCTTTTCGGCGCGCGCACGTCCAGCGCCGGGTTGTCCCGGGCCAGCCCTTCGCGATTCATCCAGGTATAGAAGGTGCGCAGGGTGGAGAGCAGACGCTGCAGGCTGCGCCCGCCCAGACCCTGGCGGTGCAACCGCGCCACCAGGGCGCGCACGTCGTGCACCGTGACTTGGGTCCAGGGCGGCAGATGGGGCGCCGCCCGTTCCAGGTCGCGCCGGTAGTGTTTGACGGTATGCGGGGACAGCCGCCGTTCGCTGGCCAGGTGGCGCACGAAGGCGGTGAGGGTGTCGTCGCCGCGCTCAGGCACGTTGCGCCTGGCGCGGCGAGGCCGGCCGGCTGACGTCCACCAGCCGGCGGCTGAGCACCTGACCGATATGGGTGATGAACAGGGTGCCCATGGAGCTGCGGAAATGCATGGCGTCGCGGCTGCCGATGGCGAGAATGCCGAGCCGGCCGTTGTGCTCCAGCGGCACCACGGCGGCGGAGCGCACCTGCTCGGCCTGGTCCTGAAACAGTGCTTTCAGCTCCTCGCCGCGCAGCACGCCGCACACCGCCTTGCCGGTACGCAGCAGCGGCGCCAGCGGCTGCGGCAGGTCGTCCGGGTCGACGAAGCGCACCTGTTTGCGCACTTCGCCGAGCAGCTTGGCTTCCCGGTCGTGCAGCAGCAGCGCCACGGTGTCGCAGCGGAATTCCTCTTCCAGGCTGCGCAGCAGCTGGCGCAGCAGCTTGTCGGTGCTGCGCGCTTCCAGCAGCGCCAGGGTCAGGCGGCGGGTGTGCTCGAACAGCTGGTCGTTTTCCCGGGCCACGTCGATCAGGCCGTTGAGCCGCTCACGCAGCTCCTGGTTGCGCTCGCGCAGGATCGCCGCCTGGCGCTCCAGCAGCGAAACCGCCGGGCCGCGCGGGTCCGGCAGGCGCATCAGTTCCAGCAGGTCGGAGCGCTGCTGGAAGAATTCCGGGTTCTGGCGCAGAAAGGCGGCCACCTTGTCGGCGCTCAGCTTGGTGTCGTCGGTCATGCCGAAGGCTCCGTGGTGGGGCCCTGGTCCGAGGGCGGGCCCGCTACGTCGATTTCGCCATCATAGACACGGCTGGCGGGGCCTGTCATCCGGATGCCGCCGCTGCCGTTGTAGTGGACCTGCAGGTCGCCGCCGGCCAGATGGACGGTGACGGTGTCGTCGAGCAGACCGCGGCGCCGGCCGCACACCACCGCGGCGCAGGCGCCGGAGCCGCAGGCCAGGGTCTCGCCGGCGCCGCGCTCGAACACCCGCAGGCGGATCTCGCGGCGGCTGACGATCTGCATGAAGCCCACGTTGACCCGCTCGGGGAACTGCTCGTGGTGTTCCAGCTCCGGGCCCAGGGTGGCCACCGGGGCGTTGTCCACGTTCTCGGTGAGCATCACCAGATGCGGGTTGCCCAGGCCCACCGCCGATATCTCGTAGGCGTTGTTGCCCGACACCAGCACGTAGGTGTCCGCTTCCTGTTTGGCGAGGAACGGGATCGCCTCCGGCGCCCACAGCGGCGCGCCCATGTCCACGGTGACCAGGCCGTCGTCGGTGACGTTCAGGGTCATCTCGCCGGCGGCGGTTTCCACCCGGATGCGGTGCTTGTCGGTGAGCCCTTCGTCGCGCACGAAGCGCGCGAAGCAGCGCGCGCCGTTGCCGCACTGGCTCACTTCCGAGCCGTCGGCATTGAAGATCCGGTAGCGGAAATCCACGCCCTCGTGGCGCGGCGGTTGCACCACCAGCATCTGGTCGAAGCCGACCCCGAAGTGCCGGTCACCCAGGCGGCGCAGCTCCGCCACCGACAGCGGCGGGCCGTCCTCGGGCAGCGGCTGGTCGCAGCCGTTGAGTACCAGAAAGTCGTTGCCCAGGCCGTGCATTTTGGTAAAGCGCAGTCGCATGGCGGCGTCCGGAGTCGGGTTACGGGAAAGCGTCATTGTAAGGCCGCAGGCCGGTTAGGAACAGCGGTGAACGAGACGCTACAATACAGCCCCCAATCTTTCGGATGCCTCATGCTTTCCTATCGTCACAGCTACCACGCCGGTAATTTCGCCGATGTGCTCAAGCACCTGGTGCAGGTGTCGGTGCTCGACCATCTGCTGCTCAAGGACAAGCCGTTCGTGGTGCACGACACCCACGGTGGTGCCGGGGTCTATGAGGTGGCGTCCGAGCACATGCAGAAGACCGGCGAATACCAGGAGGGCATCGCGCGTCTGTACGGCGCCAGCACCGGCCTGCCGGCGATCAACCGCTATCTGAATCTGGTCGGCCGCTTCAGCCGGCCCGGTGGGCTCAGCCATTACCCGGGCTCGCCGGCGATCAGCGCGGCGCTGCTGCGCGACCAGGACCGGCTGCAGGTCACCGAGCTGCACAGCACCGACGCGGCCCTGCTGGAAGCTCATTTTCGCGGCGACCGCCGGGTGCGGGTCTACAAGCAGGACGCCTGGGCGGGGGTCAAGGCGCTGCTGCCGGCGGCGCACAAGCGCGGCCTGGTGCTGGTGGACCCGTCCTACGAGTTGAGCGGCGACGACCGCGCCACCGTGGCCGGCGTGCGCGAGGCGGTGAAACGGTTCAACACCGGCTGCTTCGTGGTCTGGTACCCGATGCTGCAACGGCGCCGGGCGGATTATCTGGCGCGCGGCCTGATGGGGCTGGCGGACAAGCACCTGCGGGTGGAATTGAATGTGCTCAATGACGGCGCCGCCCGGGGCATGACCGGCTCCGGGCTGGTGGTGCTCAATCCGCCCTGGACCCTGGCCGGGCAAATGGAGGAAGCGTTGCCGTTCCTGCACGGCAAGCTGAGCCAGGGTGGCGGGGGTTACCGGTTGGAGAGCGATGCCGGCGTGCTGCTGGAGCACGCCGCCCGCTAACGGCTCAGGGCAGCAGGGTTTCCAGCCGCAGCTGTTCGTCCACGGTTTCGCGGGCGCGCACCAGGAACGCCTGGTCGCCGTCGACCATCACTTCCGCGGGCCGGTTGCGGCTGTTGTAGTTGCTCGCCATCACGAAGCCGTAGGCGCCGGCGGAGCGCACCGCCAGGTAGTCGCCGGCCTCCAGCGCCAGTGCCCGGTCCTTGCCCAGGAAGTCGCCGGTTTCGCACACCGGGCCGACGATGTCCCAGTCGCGGCAGTCGGCGTCGTGGGGGGTCACCGGCACGATCTCCTGCCAGGCGGAATACAGGCTGGGGCGGATCAGATCGTTCATGGCGCCGTCCACCACCGCGAAGTTGCGGTGCTCGGTGGGCTTGAGGAACAGCACCTGGGTGATGAACAGACCGGCGTTGGCGGCGATCGAGCGGCCTGGCTCGATGTGCACCGGCAGGTCGCCGGGGATGTGCTTGAGCAGCGCCTGCACATAGTCGGAGCGGGCCGGCGGGGCCTCGTCCTGGTAGGTGACGCCCAGGCCGCCGCCCAGATCCAGATGGTGAATCTCGATGCCCAGGGCCTGCAGGTCGCCGAGCAGTTTCAGCACCCGCTCCAGGGCGTCCTCGAACGGCGCCAGGCGGGTCAGCTGGCTGCCGATGTGGCAGTCGATGCCCAGCACCTTGATGTGCGGCAGCTCGGCGGCGCGCTGGTAGAGCGCCGGCGCTTTCTGAATGTCGACGCCGAACTTGTTCTCTTTCAGGCCGGTGGAGATATAGGGGTGGGTCTGGGCGTCCACGTCCGGGTTCACGCGGATCGCGATCGGCGCCACCCGGTCCAGCTCGCCGGCCACCAGGTTGAGCAGTTCCAGCTCGGCGGCGGACTCCACGTTGAAACAGTGGATGCCCACTTTGAGCGCATCGGCCATTTCCCCGGCGGTTTTGCCGACCCCGGAAAAGACGATGTTGCGCGGCTCGCCGCCGGCGCGCAGCACCCGCTCCAGCTCGCCGCCGGAGACGATATCGAAGCCGGCGCCGGCCTGGGCCAGCACCTGCAGCACCGCCAGGTTGCTGTTCGCCTTGACCGCGTAGCAGACCCGGTGCGGATGCTCGCCGAAGGCGTCATCGAAGGCGTGGTAATGGGTCTCCAGGGCGTCCCGGGAATACAGGTACAGCGGCGTGCCGAAGCGTTCCGCCAGCTGGGCCACGGGCAGCTCTTCGGCGAACAGTTCGCCGTCGCGGTAGGAGAAGGGATCCATGGTCATTCCTGGTCGTCGTCCTTGGATGAGTCGTCGTTTTCGGTGTCGCCGTCCAGGCGGTCGCCGCCCAGCGGCTGGGCCGACTCGGGGCGGTCTTCCGCCTTGTAGAGCGGGCCTTTCTGGCCGCAGCCGGCGAGCAGGGCCGTCATCACTATCAACAGAAAAACCGCGCGCATGCGATCTACTCCGGCGTCATGGGTGCAATGGCGTGCAGTATAGCCGCTTCTACACGGTGACACGATGCGGCGGCCACGCCCAGGCCGCGCTCAGCGCAACGCGTCGCGGCCGCGTTTGACGGCGGCGCGCACCTGGTCCGGGGCGGTGCCGCCGATGTGATCGCGGGCGCTCACCGAGCCTTCCAGGGTCAGCACCTCGAACACGTCGTCGTCGATCTGATCGCTGAACTGGCGCAGCTCGGCCAGGCTCATGTCGCTCAGGTCCTTCTTTTTCTCAAGGCCCAGCGCCACCGCCTTGCCGACGATCTCGTGGGCGTCGCGGAAGGCCACGCCCTTGCGCACCAGATAATCGGCCAGATCGGTGGCGGTGGCGAAGCCGCGGCGGGCCGCCTCGCGCATCACTTCCCGGTTGGGCTCGATGGCCGGAATCATGTCGGCGAAGGCGCGCAGGCAGCCGGCCAGGGTGTCCACCGCGTCGAACAGCGGTTCCTTGTCTTCCTGGTTGTCCTTGTTGTAGGCCAGCGGCTGGCTCTTCATCAGGGTGAGCAGGGCGATCAGGTGGCCGTTGAGGCGGCCGGTCTTGCCGCGCACCAGCTCCGGCACGTCCGGGTTTTTCTTCTGCGGCATGATCGAGCTGCCGGTGCAGAAGCGGTCGGGCAGGTCGATGAAGTTGAACTGGGCGCTGGTCCACAGCACCAGCTCCTCGCTGATGCGCGACAGGTGGGTCACGCACAGCGCCGCCAGGGCGCAGAATTCAATCGCGAAATCCCGGTCGCTGACCGCGTCCAGGGAGTTTTCGCAGACCTCGTCGAAGCCCAGCAGCTCGCGGGTGCGCTCGCGGATGATCGGGTAGGTGGTGCCGGCCAGCGCGGCGGCGCCCAGCGGCATGCGGTTGACCCGCTTGCGGCAGTCGGCGAGCCGTTCCCGGTCGCGCTTGAGCATCTCGAACCAGGCCAGCAGATGGTGGCCGAAGGTCACCGGCTGGGCGGTCTGCAGGTGGGTGAAGCCGGGCATGATGGTGGCCGCCTCGCGCTCCGCCTGGTCCAGCAGGCCGGTCATCAGCCGTTCCATTTCGCCGTCGATCAGGTCGATCTCGTCGCGCAGCCACAGACGGATGTCGGTGGCCACCTGGTCGTTGCGGGAGCGGCCGGTGTGCAGCTTCTTGCCGGTGATGCCGATCTTGTCGGTGAGGCGCGCCTCGATGTTCATGTGCACGTCTTCCAGCGCCACCGACCATTCGAATTCACCGGCCTCGATCTCGGCGCGGATCTCATCCAGACCCTGGATGATGGCGTCGCGCTCCTCGCCGGTGAGCACGCCGGCTTCCGCGAGCATGGTGGCGTGGGCCTGGGAGCCCTGGATGTCCTGGCGGTACATGCGGCGGTCAAAGCCGACGCTGGCGGTGAACGCCTGCACGAAGGCGTCGGTGGACTCGCTGAAGCGGCCGCCCCAGAGTTGGTTTTGCTGGTTGTCGCTCATCTTGCTGCTCACGTCCGGCTTGCGGGAATACGGGAATTGACAGGGCGCGCAGTATAGCATCGCCGGACGGTGGTATCGTACCCGAAAGCGTCGAGCCCCTTCCGACAACAAGAGCGCCCATGTCCGAACCGCAAAACAACGTCTTTCTGCCCGACCTGTGCACCACCCGCGCCGTGCTGGTGGTGGTGGTGGCGTCGGAATTGATGGCCATCGTGATCAGCCTGGTGGCCGGCTACTTCGAGCCGTTCGGGTTCGAGCGGCTGGCGCTGACGTCGCTGTTTATTCAGTGGATCGCGCTCACCTCGGCGGCGCTGGTGTGCCAGTTGCGCGGCCGGCTCAACCGTTTGCCGCAGGCCTGGGCGGCGTTGTCGGTGGTGGCCCTGGTGGCCTTCGACACCCTGGTGTTCAGCCTGCTGGCGCGGGCGCTGATGTCCTGGGTGTCCGCCGCCGCCATGCCGCCGTTGTGGCACTGGGATATTCTCGCCAACGTGCTGATCGCGGCGATCATCTCCGGGCTGGTGATGCGCTACTTCTATGTGCAGGAGCAGCTGCGGGTCAAGGACCGGGCGGAGCTGAAGTCCCGTATTCAGGCGCTGCAGTCGCGCATCCGACCGCATTTCCTGTTCAACTCCATGAACATCATCGCCACCCTGATCCGCATCGACCCGGACGCCGCCGAGCAGGCGGTGGAAGATCTCTCCTCCCTGTTCCGCGCCAGCCTCAAGGACAGTGGCAGCGAGGTCACCCTGGCCGAGGAACTGGCCCTGTGCGAGCGCTATATCCGCATCGAGCAGCTGCGCCTGGGCGAGCGTCTGGGCGTGGAGTGGCGCATTGAACTGGAGCCCGAATCCGTGGCGTTGCCGCTTTTGACGTTGCAACCGTTGCTGGAAAATGCCATCTATCATGGCATCCAGCCGCTCACCGGCGGCGGGGTGGTGCGCATCGCCGCCGCCATCGAACAGGGCCGGGTGGTGCTGCGCGTCGGCAACCCCAAGCAGGAGGGCGCCAGCGAGCACCAGGGCAACCGCATGGCGCTGGACAACATCCGCCACCGGCTGGAGGCCCTGCACGGCCCCAGCGTGTCGGTGTCGGCCCGTTCGCAACAACAACACTACGAGATTGAAATCAGCTACCCGCTCCAATAAAAGAACCGGGTGAATAAGAAGAAGGGGAACCCATGGACGACATCGCGAAAATGAAGGTCCTGGTCTGCGACGACGAGGCCCTGGCCCGAATGCGCCTGAAACGTCTGGTGGAGATGGCCAACATGGAAGTCAGCGCGGAAGCCGCCAGCGGCCGCGAAGCGGTGGAGAGCGCCGGGCGGCTGCGCCCGGACGTGGTGCTGATGGACATTCGCATGCCCGACATGGACGGCCTGGAAGCCGCCGCCCACCTGGACAAGATGGAGAACCCGCCGGCGGTGATCTTCTGCACCGCCTACGAAGAACACGCCCTGCAGGCGTTCCGCGTGCACGCGGTGGATTATCTGCTCAAGCCGGTGGGCGCCCAGGACCTCAAGCGCGCGCTGGATAAGGCCCGCGCCCTCAACCGGGTGCAGATCGCCGAACTCAGCCACAAGATGGCCGCCAACCAGAGCGGCCGCCGCCGCCACCTCAGCGCCCGCACCCACCGCGGCCTGGAGCTGGTGCCGGTGGAGGAAGTGCGCTACTTCCAGGCCGACCAGAAATACGTGGCGGTGCACCACGCCGGCGGCTATGTGCTGATCGACGAACCGCTCAAGGCCCTGGAAGACGAATTCGGCGACCTGTTCGTGCGCATCCACCGCAGCACCCTGGCCTCGCTGCATTTCATCGAAAGCCTGGAATGCTCCAGCCAGGGCCGCTTCGAAGTCCGCCTGCGCGGCGTCGACGAACCGCTCAACGTCAGCCGCCGCCACATGCCCGGCCTCCGCCGCGCCCTCGTCAAACGCGGATGAAAACAGTTAAGAGTTAACAGTTAAGAGTTAACAGTGAATAGTTAATAGTTCGCGAGGGGGCGCCTTGCCGGCTGCTTGGTGGGTGCCCGCGACGGGGCCACGGTGCGGGCTGTTACCCCTAAACCTCCCTACTCGGTGTTTTCGCTATTAACTATTCACTGTTAACTATTAACTCTTAACCGGCGCCGCTGTGTTCGGCGCCGCCCGGCTCTTTCCGTTACACTACGCCCCATCTATTCCCCGCCCAGGAGCTTCCATGTCTCGCGAGATTTTGCGCATCGCCACCCGTTCCAGCCCGCTGGCCATCTGGCAGGCCGAGTACGTTCAGAAACGGCTTGAGGCGCTGCATCCGGGGTTGCGCGTGGAGCTGGTGCGGATCAAGACCCAGGGCGACAAGATTCTGGATACGCCGCTGGCGAAAATCGGCGGCAAGGGGCTGTTCGTCAAGGAGCTGGAAGAGGCGATGATGGACGGGCGCGCGGACATCGCCGTGCACTCCATGAAGGACGTGCCCATGGAGCTGCCCGATGGCATGGCGCTGCCGGTGATCTGCGAGCGCGAAGACCCCCGCGACGCCTTTGTCTCCAACCACTACGACAGCCTGATGGGCCTGCCCGAGGGCGCCCGGCTGGGCACCTCCAGCCTGCGCCGCCAGTCCCAGGCGATGGCCAACCGGCCGGACCTGAAAGTGTCCAGCCTGCGCGGCAACGTGCAGACCCGCCTGGGCAAGCTGGACGCCGGTGAGTTCGACGCCATTATTCTCGCCTCCGCCGGCCTCAAGCGTCTGGAAATGCACGAGCGCATTCGCTATGACATGCCGCCGGAGGAATCCCTGCCGGCGGTGGGCCAGGGCGCCGTGGGCATTGAGTGCCGCGCGGACGACGCCGACACCCGGGCCCTGCTGGCGCCGCTCAGCGACGCCCTGACCTGGGACCGGGTCACCGCCGAGCGGGCCATGAACCGCCGCCTGGAAGGCGGCTGCCAAGTGCCGATCGCCGGCTTCGCGCTGCTCGAGGATGACGGCCGGCTGTGGCTGCGCGGCCTGGTGGCCAGCGAGGACGGCACCACAGTGCTGCGCGCCGAGGCCCGGGCCCCGCGCGCCGACGCCCGGGCGCTGGGCATCGGCATCGCCGAATCGCTGCTGGAGCAGGGCGCCGACAGGATCCTGCGCGAGCTGTACGACCGCGCATGAGCCGTGCCGTGGTGGTAACCCGGCCCGCCGGCCAGGGCGAGCCCCTGGCGGCGCGGCTGGTGGACGCCGGCCACCGGGCCTGGGCGGTGCCGGCGCTGGCCATCGAGCCGCTGCCGCTGGCCGACGCCCACCGCCGGCTGCTGTTCGATCTGGACCTCTACCACGCGGTGTTTTTCGTCAGCGCCAACGCCGCTCACCATGCCCTGAACGCCTTCGCCGACCTCTGGCCGCAGTGGCCGGTGGGGGTGCACTGGCTGGCGGTGGGGGAGTCCACCGCCGCGGTGATCCGCGACGCCGGGCTGACTCCGGAATACCCGCGCAGCGGCTTTAATTCCGAGGCGGTGCTGGCGTTGCCCTGCCTGGCCTCGGTGGCGGAAAAACGTATTCTGATCTGCCGGGGCGACAGCGGCCGCGACTGGCTGGCGGCGCGGCTGCGGGAAAAAGGCGCCGGCGTGGACGTGGTGCCGTTCTACCGGCGCCTGCCCGCCCCCGGCCGCCACTGGCCCGAAGGCGCCGATACGGTGATGATCACCAGCGTCGAGGGCTGGCGGGCGATGGCCGCGCTGGTGCCCGCCGAGGCCACGGTGATCGCCGCCGGCGAGCGGGTGGCCGCCGCCGTGGCCGAGCATCATCCGGGGCCGCTGGTGGTGGCCGCCAGCGCCCATGACAGCGACATGCTGGCGGCCGTGCCGCCGTCTTGACGGGGCCTTCCGGCGCGAACGTGTGACCATAAGAGGTTGGACGGCGCCGGTCGGTCTCTTTATCGTTTACCCATTCCGCCACCAGCTTTTTTTAGGGAACGACCGGGATCGTCCGCCGCCGGCGGCAACAACAAAAGGGAGACCCCATGACGCACCGCGCTTTTCACCGCCAGCAGGGCTTGAGCCTCTGGCCGCTGCTTATCGTGCTTATTGTCCTCGCCGCTCTGGCCGCCGCCGGCTGGTGGGGCTGGCAACAATGGCGGGTGCTGGAGCAGGACCGCCGGGCCAGCCAGGGCGAGATCAGCGACCTGCGCAGTGAACTGAACCGGGAATCCCAGCGCCGCGACCGGGCGCTTCAGGAAATACGCGAATCCCAGGACCGCATCGAAGCGGCCCGTGCCCGCGACCGGGAGGCCCTGGCCGATGTGCGCCAGGGCGGGCAGCGTCTGTGGCTGATCAACGAAGCGGAATCCCTGGCCACGCTGGCCGGCCAGCGCCTGATGCTCACCGGCGACGCCGAGGCCGCACGCCGCCTGCTGCAGGCCGCGGACCAGACCCTGGCGCGTCTCGGCGACCCCCAGGCGCTGCCGGCCCGCAAGGCGCTGGCGGTGGACATCGAAAAACTCAACGGCGCCCGCCAGGTGGACGTCGAGGCCATGGTGCTGCGCCTCGGCGCGCTGCAGGCGCTGATCCCGGAGCTGGCGGTGCCGGAGCGCCAGGCGCCGCCCGCCGAGGACACCGAACAGGACGCCGGCTGGTGGCAGCGGCTGCTCAACCATCTGCCGGTGACGGTGCGCCGCCACGAAGGCGAGGTGCCGCTGCCGCTCACCGAAACCCAGGCGTCCACCGTGCGCCTGACCCTGGACGCCAGCCTGCAGCAGGCGCAGCTGGCGCTGATGCAGCGGCGCGTGCAGGCCTACCGGCAGGCGCTGGATAACGCCGCCGCCATGCTCAACCAGTGGTTCCAGGAAGATCAGGGCCGGGTGCGCCAGATGCGCGCCGCCCTGGAGGAACTGGGCGGCCAGCAGGTGGAGCAGGCATTGCCGGAAATCGGCGCCGGCCTGGACGCGGTGCGCGGCCTCAAGCGTGACCTGCTGAAAAGCGGCGGTGACGGCACGGCCGGGGAGGCCGGCCGATGAAAAAAGCGCTGCTGCTGATTGTCGTCGTACTGCTGGCGGCCACCTTCCTGGGCCGCTGGATGGCCGCCGATTCCGGCTACCTGCTGGTGATCCGCGACCAATGGCGTCTGGAGTCCACGCTCGGCTTCGCGCTGCTGGCGCTGATCCTGGGCGCGGTGGCTCTGATTATTCTGACCCTGCTGGGCAACCTGGCCTGGAACCTGGCGGAGCCGGTGCGCGCCACCCGGCGTTTCCGCCGCGGCGTGGCCCGCCGCCGCCTGAAAAGCGGCTTTATCCTGCTGATGGACGGCGAACTGGATAAGGCCGAACGGCTGCTCACCGCCGCCGGCCGCGACGGGGACTGGCCCCTGGTGGCCTGGTTGCTGGCGGCGGAATGCGCCCGCCAGCGCGGCGACGGCGAGGCCCTGGAAGAGTACCTGCAAAACGCCGCCAAGAGCCGCCGGGGCGACAGCTTCAGTGGCCTGATGCGGGCCCGCTTTGCCCTCGACGACGGCCGCCCGGCCGCCGCCCACCGGGAGCTGAAAGGTCTGGTGGAAAAGGCGCCCGGCAACAAACGCATTCTGGCGCTGTACGCCGACGTGCTGGAACGCGAGCGCGACTGGCCGGCGCTGTGCGCCCTGGCACCGCGTCTGCGCCGCGCCCTCGGCGACGCCTACGCGGCCCGCCGCGAGCGCCGCGCCTGGCTGGCCCGGGTGCAGCAACTGGCGCAGAAGCCGGGCTTCAACGACGGCGACAGCCGCGCCCGGGAGCTGCGCGACCTGTGGAAGCAGGTGCCCAGCGCGCTCAAGCAGGATCCCGCCATGGTGGCCCGTTACGCCGGCTTCCTGGCGCAGCTCGGCGAAGGCAGCCGTGCCCTGTCGCTGGTCAAGGAGCAGCTGGAGCGGGACTGGGACGACCGCCTGCCGCCGGTGCTGGAAGCCATCGACGACGTGTCCCCGGACGAACTGCTGCAGAACCTGGAAAAGTGGCTGGTGGACCGCCCCGGCAACGCGGCGGTGCTGGTCACCGCCGGGCGGGTGGCGCTCAAGGCGCGGCTGTGGGGCAAGGCGCAGAACTTCTTCGAGGCGGCGGCCAATTCCAGCCAGAGCGCCACCGCCCTGGCGGAGCTGTCGCGGCTCTACCTGGCGCTGGGCGATCAGGTCAAAGCCGCCAAGGTCCTGGAACGCCGCGTCGCCGAACTCGACGGCCAGCTCCCGGACCTGCCGCTGCCCTGACTCGCCGCCACGCGGTGCCACGGAGCCGGAGTTGTGGGAGCGGGCCCCGCCCGCGAAAGGGTGGCGCTAGCCACCCGGCAGGATTCCAGAGACCTGGTTCTTCAGGTGTCCGGTGCCCCGTATCGGAGACGCGGTGCAATGGTGGTGCCTTCCGGGACCGCTCAAGCCCCGCAAGCGGGCCCGGCCACCCATCACAGATGGGCGGCGTTCGGCGGCGCGCGAAGCAGTGCTTCGCAACACGCTTGCCTCACCCCTGGCCGCTGTTAGTTTGGCCCTCCCTGGCCAAACAGCTCTCTCCAGGCACCACCATTGCCCCGCTCACTTGGCAGCGGAACCGCCACGGGTCACAAAAGCCGCCCGGACCATTCTACGAAGCTCGGTTTGTGGGAGCGGGCCCGGCCCGCGAAAGGGAGCGAAGCTCCCGGCAGGATGCCAGAGAGATTGCTAACGGCGGCACAAACAGCGTCTCTGGAATCCCGCCGGCCGGCTTTGCCGGCCTTTCGCTTGCAAGGCAAGCTCCCACAAAACCCCATTCTATAGAAAGGTTCGGCGCCAGCGATAACCCGGGACCCTGGAGAACAGGACGTTCGACAGGGAGCGTACAGGGACGTATTCACAGCGTTCCCGGAAGGGCAGAACACAGACACGCGACCCCGGATGGAGGGCGTGAGCTTCCAGAGAAGAGTCTCTGGAATCCTGCCGGGTGGCTGGCGCCACCCTTTCGCGGGCGGGGCCCGCTCCTACAAATTTAGCTACCGGAGTGCGTCGGCGATCTGCTGGGCGACCGCCTGCCAGGCGGCGTCGAGGCGGGTGACGAGCTCCGGGTAGCCGTCCCGGCTGAGGGGGCGGGTGAGGTCGAAGCGGCCGCTTCGCTCCAGACTTTCCTCTTGCTCCGAGGGCTCGGCCCGGTAGTGCCACTGGCCGCTGACGCGGGCGTTGCCGTCGGCGGTGCCCTGGAAGCGGGTCACGCTGACGCTGAGGCGGCCCCGGGCGGGCGCGCCGGCGGCGGCCAGGTGGTGGCGCAGGGCGCGCCGTAGCTGGCTCGGCAGCGGTTCCGCCCAGAGGTGCTGGCGGGCGGCGTGCACCGAGGTGGGCGCGGTTTCCACCACCAGGCCGGCCTGGTCCAGGTAGCCGGCCACGTCCACCCGCACCCGGGGCAGCCGGTCGCTGGCGGCGGGCTCGCCGGCGGCGGGCAGCAGGTAGCTGTGTTCGCTGGCCGGGCCGCCGCTGGCGCAGGCGCCGAGCAGGGCGCTGATGGCCAGCAGCAGCGCGGCGAGGGGAAGCGTTGAACGGTTAGTCATGGGGCTGGGCCTTGGGCACGGGATCCGCCGGCGGATCGTGTTGGAAGATCAGAGCATTGGGTTGCTGGCGCAGGGTGCGCAGCACCGGCTCCACGTCGCGCAATACTTTTTCCAGGCGCTGCAGGGTGTCGCCGATCTGGCGGCCGTCGCCGCCGGCGGACAGGCCGTCCAGGGTGTCTTCCAGGGAGGACAGCGTGTCGTTGAGGCGGCCGGGCAGGCGCTGCATGTCCGACCCGCCGAGCAGTTTTTCGAGCCGGTCGGCGGTGGCGGCGATTTCCCGCAGGGCGCCTTCCGAGGCCGCCAGGTTGCGGTCCAGGCCTTCGGCGATGTCCTGCAGCGGCAGGCCGTTGAGGGTTTCCAGAAGCTGGGCGATCTGCCCTTCGATCTGCGCCAGCCCGCCTGATACGGTGGGGAACACCGGCACGTTCTCGAAGCGTTCATCGCGATATTCCGGGGCATCCTGGTGCACCTGTACGTCCACGAACAGGGCGCCGGTGAGCAGGTTGCCGGATTTCAGACTGGCGCGCAGGCCGCGCTGGAACATGCGCTCCATGCGCCGGCGCCAGTCGTCCAGCAGCACGTCGCCGTCGCCGGCGATGCGCTGCGGTTCGATGCGGATCAGCACCGGAATCGAGAAGCGGTTGAGCGAATCCGGTTGTTCCGCGGTGAACCGCCAGGGCACCTGTTCCACGGTGCCCACCCGCACGCCCCGGTATTCCACCGGCGCGCCCCGGCGCAGGCCGCGCACGGTGTCCTCCACCAGCAGCACGTATTCCAGGTACTGGTCGAACAGGCCGCGGCGGGCCGCTTCCTGATCCGGGTAGAGGGTGTATTCGCGGCCGTCTTCCACCGGCGTGCCGGCGGGCATGGTGTCGTCGGGCACGCCGAAGGAGACGCCGCCGCCGAGCAGCGTCTCCAGGGACTGCAGGTTGACCCGGAAGCCCTGGGTGTCGAGCTGGAAGCCGACCCCGGACACGCTCCAGAAACGGGTGGTGTCGGTGACCAGCACGTCGTAGGGCTGCTCCACGAAAATGCGGTGGCGGATGCGCTTTTCGTCGGCCAGGAATTCGGTTTCCACCACCCGGCCCACGGTCAGGCTGCGGAAGGTGATGGGGTCGCCGGTGGTGACGCTGTTGCCGGGTTCGCTGAACAGGGTCAGGTAGAGCCCTTCGGCGCCGGCCTCGGTGACCGGCGGCTGGTCTTCCACGGTGAAGCGGCGTTTCTTCTCGTCGCTGTCGCCGGGCAGCAGCTCGATGTAAGCGCCGGACAACACCGTGCCCAGCCCGCTGATGCCCTCGCGGCCGATGCGCGGTTTGACCACCCAGAAACGGGTGTCCTCGTTGAGCATGCGGTCGCTGCCGTCCTGCATGCGGGCGGTGACCAGGGTGTGCCGCAGGTCCTTGGAGAGCGACACGGATTCCACCGTGCCCACCTGCACGCTGCGGGTCTTGATCGCGGTTTTGCCGGCTTCGATGCCTTCCGCGTCGTCCATCTTGAGGGTGATGGTGGGGCCCTGTCCGGACAGGTGATCGAACGCCAGCCACAGGCCGATCAGCAGAGCGGCCAGCGGGATCAGCCACACCGGTGACAGGCGGGGCAAGGTTTCGGCGATGGCGCGGGAGGGCTTGGAGGTCATCGTTCTGCCATTGTCGGGGTTGCGGGTCGCGCCGGCTCGGACGGCGCGTCACTGGGCGGCTGGCGGTCCCACAGCAGCCTCGGGTCGAAACTGAACGCGGCCAGCATGGTCAGCACCACCACGGCGGCGAAGGCGACGCCGCCGGGGCCCGGGGTGATCGACATCAGGTTACCCAGGCGCACCAGGGCGACCACGATGGCGACCACGAACACGTCGATCATCGACCAGCGGCCCACCCATTCGGTGATTCGGTAAAGGCGCATCTGCGCGTGCATATCCACCGGCGCGCCGCGGCGCACCGCCAGGCACAGCCAGGCGAGCGCCATGATCTTGCCAAAGGGTACCAGAACGCTGGCGGAGAAGATGATCAAGGCGATCGGCCAGTCGCCGTGGGAAAGAAACTGCATTACCCCGGAAATGATCGTGGCCGGCTGGGTGTTACCCAGGCTGGTGGTGGTCATGATCGGATACAGGTGCGCCGGGAAGCAGCACAGGGTGGCGGCGATCAGCAGCGCCCAGGTGCGTTGCAGGCTGGCCGGCCGGCGCGGGTGCAGGGCGCCGCCGCAGCGCCGGCAATGGCTGTGGCCGTCGACCGGTTGCAGCTGGCCGCACTGCTCGCAGCCGATCAGCCCCTGTTCGCCGGCGGTGAGGCCGGGCCGGGTGCCCGGCGGCGCCTGCGGCGGCCCGGTAAGGCGCACCCACAGCGCCAGCGGATGCAAACGCTGCACGGTCACCAGCAGCGCCAGCGCGAAGCCGGAGAACGCCCAGAAGCCCGGTTTCAGGGTCACCTGGGCCATGCCGGCGATCTTGATCAGGCTGACCAGGGCGGCGATGGCGAACACATCGGCCATCATCCAGGGGCGCCAGCGCGGCAGCGCGCGCACCAGCATCGCCGTGCCGGCCAGCGGCGTGGCGCGTGCCAGGCTGGCGTGCACCCACAGCAGCGCCACCAGAAAACAGGCCGGCACCACCACGATGGTGGCGAACACCACCACCGCCAGGGCCGGGTGATGAAACGCGGCCAGCTGGGTGGCGGCGTCCAGCAAGCCCATCTGATCACTGACGCCGTTCTTCTCGAAACGGATATAGGGGAACGCCAGCGCCACGGCCAGCAGGATCAGGGCGCTGGCGGCCAGGGCCGGGCTGGTCTGGTCGTTGACGGTGTGCCGCGCCAGCGGGTGGCGGCAGCGCGGGCAGCGTACCCATTCCCCCGGCGCCGGCGGCGCCACCGACAGGATCAGGTCGCACTGCGGGCACGGCACCAGGGTGTCGGACGACTGTCGGCGGGTCTCTTCCATGGGGTAACCGTCGATGAACGAAGGCTCATTGTGCCGACCGGCGGCAAGCCGCCGCAAGCAGGACCTGTGATCCGGAGCACCCTGTGGGAGCGGGCCCTGCCCGCGAAAGGCCGGTGCAACCGGCCGGCAGGATCCCAGAGACATCGTTAACAAGTCGCTTTTAAAGGTCTCTGGAATCCTGCGGGGCAACCTTTGCCGGCAAGCCGCGCTTGCCTTTCGCGGGCGGGGCCCGCTCCCACAAGGAGGTCTAGCGCGGTGCGTAATCGAACACGTCGGAGTGGATGTTCTTGGCCGGCACGCCTTCGGCTACCAGGTCGTCGAAGACCGACCAGGCCATGGCCGGGGAGCCGCCCACATAGAACAGCGGGGCCAGCGGCTCGGCCAGGGCTTCCAGGGCGGCTTCGTGGACCAGGCCCTGGGCGTGGCCGGGGCGGCTCATGTCCGACAGCGCGGTGACCGCGTGGAAGTCCGCCAGCCGGCGGCGCCACTGCGCCGGCAGGTCCGGCAGGTAGAGGTCCTCCTCCACGCGGGCGCCCCAGAACAGGCGCACCGGGTGCGGGTAGTCCAGCTCGATCAGCCGCTCGATCATCGCCTTCACCGGCGCGAACCCGGTGGAGCCGCAGATGAACCACAGCGGCCGGTCCAGGGCCCGGTCGATAAAGCGGCGGCCGCCGGGCAGGCTCACGGTCACCGTGGCCCGGTCGTTGAGGTCCGCCATGATGGCGTGGGCGGCGCTGTTGTCGTCGCCGTGGCGCACATGCAGTTCCAGGTCCCGGCCGCCGGGCGGATTGGCGATGGAGAACGGATACTCGCCATGGGGCAGCACCAGCGTCAGGTACTGGCCGGCGTGCCAGCGTATTGCCTTACCGGCGGGCAGGCGCAGCCATACGCGGGTCACGTCGTGGTTGAGCGGCTCGCGCTCGATAATCTGGCATTGCACTCGGTGCACGGGCAGCTCGCCCGGTGCGGTAATCTCTGGCACGTCGATCTCGCAATCGCTGATCGGAATGGCCACGCAGTATAGCACCCGGTCGGCACCGGGTTCGTGGGCGTGGATGATGTCGCCGCTGCCGCCGTGGCGTACCGCCCCGGCCGTGAGGCGGCCCTGGCAGCGCAGGCAGACGCCGTTGCGGCAGGCGTGTGGAAAACCGAAGCCCGCTTCCCGGGCCGCGGTGAGAATGGGGACATCCGGCGCGCAGTTCAAGACGTGACGGCGGTTGATCCCCACACGGAAGGTCATCAGCGGGGGTCGGCTCAGCCGGCCACGCCCACGAACAGGGCGACGATGCAGCCCATGCCGAAGAACCATACCAGGGAGCGGGCGCTGGCCCAGTCGGCGATGTAGCAGATGCCGAACAGCACACGGCTGAGCACGAAGGCCAGGGCGATGCCGTCGATGGTGGCCTGCGGCGCGGTGCCGGCCAGGTGCGCGATGATCACCGCCGCGGCGAAGCCGGGCAGAATCTCGAAACTGTTCTGCTGCGCCCAGTGGGCGCGCTTGCGGGCGCCGCTCAGTTTCTCCAGAAACTCACGGGGGTTCTTGTTCTCGTTGAGACCGAAACCGCCCTGGAACTTGGCGAAGCCGGTGAAGGCATAGGGCAGCAGAATCGCCGCCAGAACACACCAATACGCTAACGTCATTGTTATCCGCCTCTTCTTTGTTTGTGGGTGCGGGCTTTGCCCGCGCCTACAGTCGCTATATTCCGGGCCGCGATCAATGACCGGATTGTAATGTCTGTTCAATCAGGGCAAAGCGGTCCTGGCCCCACACCAGGCGGCCGTTGACGCGAAAACTGGGCACACCCCAGCTGCCGGCGGCCACCATGGCTTCCCGGTTGGCCTCGGCGTCGCGCTGCCACTGGTCGTCGTCCAGCCAGCGGCGCGCCCGGTTCCAGTTCATGCCCGCCGCCGTCACCAGCTTGCGCAGGCCGGCGTCGCTGGCCGCGTCCACGCCCTGGCTCCAGATGCCTTCGCCGGCGTGCAGCAGCCATTCGCGCAGACGGCCCTCTTTCTCCGCGAACGGCCACAGCGCCATGCACCGCTCCACGCCCTTGCCCAGCGGGTCGCAGGCGCGGCCGAACGGCACCTGGTGCAGGCGCGCCTCGCGGGCGGCGTCGGTGAGGATGTAGAAGCGCTTGGCGCGCGGCACGCTCAGCCCGCGCATCACCATCGGCAGTACCGGGCGCGGCCGCAGCGTCAGGCCGTAGTGGTCGGCCAGGGCGTAGGCGCGGGGCAGGGCGATGTAGGAGTAGGGGCTGCGGAACGAGAAGAACATCTCCAGCTCCGGGCGCGCTTCACCGTCCTCGGCCGGGGCCGCCGGGGCGCCGGGCAGGAGCGCCCGTTTGGCGCGGCCGTAATCCAGCGGCCAGGGGCCGCCGCCCAGGCCCAGGTTCTCCAGCCGGCGGGCCAGGTGGTCCAGGCGCTCCAGGCTCCAGTACCACTCGCCGCCATAGTGCAGGGTGCCGGTGAGGTAGTGGCCGTCCTTGAGGAACTGGTCGCGGCGCGCTTCCAGGGCCAGCTGGGCCTGGTCCTCCGGCTGCTGGCCGTGTTCTTTCACCAGCCGTTGCAGGGCCTCCTGGTCGCCGCGCCAGAGCGCGTCGGACAGTGCGTGGGCCAGGCTCCAGAAGCGCTCGTCGTGCTCGTGTTTGAGCAGGCAGCGGGTGGCCGCCAGGGCGGTCTCCCGGTCGGGGATGCGCCAGTCCGCCGGGAAGCTCAGATCGTGCAGCCCGGCCAGGGCGGCGGCGTCCCGGGGCGCCAGCTCGCGCAGCATGTCCGGCTCCGGGTACATGGAGCGGTCCAGGTAGAGCATCACCCGGGGGGTGACGTGCACGCCGAAGTGCTCGGCGAAGCGCGGCAGCACCTGGGCCAGCAGCCAGGAGTAGGGGTCGTCGATGCGAAAGTAAAAGGTCGCCTCGTGGGGGCGGCCGCGCAGGCGCCGCCGCCACTCCGCCAGCCGGTGACGCCAGCGTTGGGTGCCGGCGCCGGTGATCAGGCCGGCCGCGACGGGCATCAGTTTGCGCTGTAGGCGGCTCATGGCAGTCCTTTATTCGCCGATTTGGCTGAGATCGCGCACCGCGCCCCGGTCGGCGCTGGTGGTCAGGGCGGCGTAGGCCTTCAGGGCCGAGGACACCTTGCGCTGGCGCATCTCGCGGGGGCGCCAGGCGAGCTTGCCGCTGGCGTCCATTTTTTCCCGGCGCCGGGCCAGCTCGGCGTCGTCCACACGCAATTGAATGGTGCGGTTGGGGATGTCGATGTCAATCATATCGCCATCGCGGACCAGGCCGATGGCGCCCTGCTCGGCGGCTTCCGGCGAGGCATGGCCGATGGACAGCCCGGAGGTGCCGCCGGAGAAGCGACCGTCGGTGAGCAGCGCGCAGCTTTTGCCCAGACCCTTGGATTTCAGGTAGCTGGTGGGGTAGAGCATTTCCTGCATGCCCGGGCCGCCTTTCGGACCCTCGTAGCGGATCACCACCACGTCGCCGGCGACGATTTCGTCACCGAGGATGGCGCGCACCGCCGAGTCCTGGGATTCGAACACCCGCGCCCGGCCGCTGAAGGTGAGGATGGAGTCGTCCACGCCGGCGGTTTTGACGATGCAGCCGCGCTCGGCGATGTTGCCGTACAGCACCGCCAGGCCGCCGTCGCGGCTGTAGGCGTGCTCCAGGTCGCGGATGCAGCCCTCGGCGCGGTCGGTGTCCAGGCTCTCCCAGCGGGTGTCCTGGCTGAACGCGGTCTGGGTGGGAATGCCCGCCGGGCCGGCGGTGAACATCTTCTTCACCCCGGCGTCGCCGGTCCGCATCACGTCATAGTGTTCCAGCGCCTCGGCCACGGTGGCGGAATGCACCATGGGCAGGTCGCGGTGCAGCAGGCCGGCCCGGTCCAGCTCGCCGAGAATGCCCATCACACCGCCGGCGCGGTGCACGTCCTCCATATGGTATTTCTGGGTGGCCGGCGCCACCTTGCACAGGCACGGCACCTTGCGGCTGAGCCGGTCGATGTGCTCCATGGTGAAGTCCACGCCGCCTTCCTGGGCCGCCGCCAGCAGGTGCAGCACGGTGTTGGTGGAGCCGCCCATGGCGATGTCCAGGCTCATGGCGTTCTCGAACGCCTTGAAGGAGGCGATGTTGCGCGGCAGCACGCTCTCCATGTCCTGCTCGTAATACAGCTTGGCCAGATCGACGATGCGGCGACCCGCTTCCAGGAAGAGCTCGCGGCGGTCGGCGTGGGTGGCCAGCAGCGAGCCGTTGCCGGGCAGCGACAGGCCCAGCGCCTCGGTCAGGCAGTTCATGGAGTTGGCGGTGAACATGCCGGAGCAGGAGCCGCAGGTGGGGCAGGCGGAGCGTTCCACCTCGGCCACGGTGGCGTCGTCCACCTTGTCGTCGGCGGCCATCACCATGGCGTCCACCAGGTCCAGCTTGTGCTCGCCCAGTTTGGTCTTGCCCGCTTCCATGGGGCCGCCGGAGACGAAGATCACCGGGATGTTCAGGCGCATGGCGGCCATCAGCATCCCCGGGGTGATCTTGTCGCAGTTGGAGATGCACACCAGCGCGTCGGCGCAGTGGGCGTTGACCATGTACTCCACCGAGTCGGCGATGATGTCGCGGCTGGGCAGCGAATAGAGCATGCCGTCGTGGCCCATGGCGATGCCGTCGTCCACCGCGATGGTGTTGAACTCCTTGGCGATGCCGCCGGCCTTTTCCACTTCCCCGGCCACCAGCTGGCCCATGTCCTTCAGGTGCACGTGCCCGGGCACGAACTGGGTGAAGGAGTTGGCGATGGCGATGATCGGCTTGCCGAAGTCATCGTCCTTCATGCCGGTGGCGCGCCAAAGCGCCCGGGCGCCGGCCATGTTGCGGCCATGGGTGGTGGTGCGGGAGCGGTACTGGGGCATGGTGGTCTCTTCGCTTTCGGATCGGAAAGCGAGGATTGTAGCGCACCCCGGGCTAAAGGCCGATATGCGTGCGCTATCCGCTAGAGACGCTTCACGAACACCTTGGAGTTGCGCTGCCAGTTGTAGAGCTGCTGACGCTGCTCGGGCAGGGCCTCCACGCCGGCCGGGTCGAAACCCTGCTCGCGGAACCAGTGGGCGGTGTGGGTGGTGAGCACGAACAGGCTTTTCAGGCCCTGCTCCCGGGCGCGCCGTTCCAGGTAGCGCAGCATCTGCAGGCCGCGCTCGCTGTTGCGGTAGTGCGGGTGCACCGCCACGCAGGCCAGTTCGCCGGTGTGGTCGGCGGCGAACGGATAGAGGGCGGCGCAGGCGATCACCATGCCGTCCCGTTCGATGATCACGAAACGCTGGATTTCGTTTTCCAGCAGTTCCCGCGAGCGGCGCACCAGAACGCCGCTCTGTTCCAGCGGTTCGAGCAGTTCCAGGATGCCGCCGACGTCGTCGATGCGGGCGCCGCGCAGGGTTTCGTAGGTTTCCCGGGTGACCATGGTGCCGCAGCCGTCGCGGGTGAACAGCTCCTTGAGCAGGGCGCCGTCTTCGCTGGCGTCGAGCAGGTGGGCCCGCGCCACGCCGTTGCTGGCGGCGTGGTAGGCGGCGGTGAGCTGGCGCTCCACGGCGCTGTCGGTGAAGCGCTCCTCGCCCAGCAACCGGCCGGCTTCCTGGGGCGACAGCTCGCGCAGCAGGCGCTGTTCGCCGTCCTCGATGCGGATGCCGTCGCCGAGCACGATCATCTTGTCCGCGCCCAGGGCGATGGCGGCGGTGGAGGCCACGTCCTCGGCGTTCAGGTTGAACAGCTCGCCGGTGGGCGAGCTGCCCAGCGGCGACAGCAGCACCACGTTGCCGGCGTCCATCTGCTGGCGGATGGCGTCCACTTCGATGCGCCGCACCTCGCCGGTGTGCTGGTAGTCAAAGCCGTTGCGCACGCCCACCGGCTTGGCGATCACGAAGTTGCCGCTGATCAACTGGATCGCGGCGTTGTGCATCGGCGAGTTGGCCAGCCCCATGGAGAACAGGCCTTCCAGCTTCAGACGCAGGGCGCCCACCGCCGCCATCACCGCCTCCAGGGCGTTGCTGTCGGTGATGCGGGTGTGGTGTTCAAAGCGGCTTTCCAGGCCGGCGGCTTCCAGCCGCTGGCTGATCTGCGGCCGGGCGCCGTGCACCAGCACCAGTTTCACGCCCAGGGCGTTGAGCAGCGCCAGGTCGTGCACCAGGGTGGGCAGGCGCGGCGTGTCCAGCACCTCGCCGCCGAGCAGCACCACGAAGGTGCGCCCGCGGTGGGCGTTGATGTACGGCGACGAGTTACGGAACCAGTTGACCTGGTCGTTGGCGCTGGGAGTGCTGGGCACGGGATTCTCTGGGCTGGATGTCATGGAGGGAGTATAGCCACCGCCGGGCGGTGCGGACCAGATCAGATTCAGGATGCAAGGCCCGCGCCCTCAAGCTTGCGGGAGCGGGCAGGGCCCGCTCCCGCCGAAGCCGTCTCAGGCCCCGAACAGACCCTTGAAGAAAAAGAAGAACAGAATCGACAGCAGGGCGCCGGCCGGCAGCGTCACCACCCAGGAGGTAAAGATGGTGCCCACGGTGCGCAGGTTCAGGGAACCGATGCCGCGCGCCATGCCCACGCCGAGCACCGCGCCCACCAGGGTATGGGTGGTGGAGATCGGCAGACCGGTGCCGGAGGCCAGCACCACGGTGGTGGCAGCGCCCAGCTCGGCGGCGAAGCCGCGGCTGGGGGTCAGGGCGGTGATCTTGGTGCCCACGGTGGCCATTACCCGGGCGCCGAGAATGGCCAGGCCGAAGACGATGCCCATGGCGCCCACCAGCAGAATCCAGCTGGGCATGGCGGCTTCCTCGCCGATCTGGCCGCCGCTGCTGATCACACTGTTGATGGCGGCCAGCGGGCCCACCGCGTTGGCCACGTCGTTGGAGCCGTGGGCGAAGGCCATGGCGCAGGCGGTGAAGATCATCAGCACCGCGAAGATGCGCTCCACGGAGTGGAAGCGGAAATCCTTGTCGGCCTCCGGGTCCGGCTGGATGCGGCTGAGAATGCTGGCGCCGATCACCGCCACGACCAGGCCGCCGACCAACGCCCAGCCCAGGCTGGCGGCGAAGCTGATGTCCAGACCGATGTGCTTGAGGCCCTTGACCAGGGTCACGGCGGTCATCACGTAACCGACCATGAACATATAGAAGGGCACCACTTTCTTGGCGCGCTGGAAGGGGTCGTCCTGGTTGAGCACCAGGCGTTGCACGCTCTTGATCAGAAAGAAGGAGATGAAGCCGGCGAGCAGCGGCGAGGTCACCCAACTGGCGACGATGGAGCCGACCTTGTCCCAGTGCACCGAGTCCATGCCCACGCCGACGGCGGCGAAGCCGACGATGGCGCCGACGATGGAGTGGGTGGTGGACACCGGCCAGCCGAACCAGGACGCCACCACCAGCCAGATGCCCGCCGCCAGCAGCGCCGACAGCATGCCATAGACCAGATAGTGCGGTGTCTCGCTGAAGACGCTGGCGTCGACAATGCCCTTGCGCACCGTGGCGGTCACCTCGCCGCCGGCCAGATAGGCGCCGGCGAACTCGAAGACGATGGCGATCATCACCGCCTGTCCGACGGTGAGGGCGCCCGCCCCCACCGAGGTGCCCATGGCGTTGGCCACGTCGTTGGCGCCCACGCCCCACGCCATAAGAAAGCCGACCGCGCCGGCGATAATCAGCATCAGCATGCTGTGTTCGAGCATCCACTCCATAGCGAACCTCTGGTCAGGGTGCTTGGGTCAGGCTTTAGCGGGCCAGCAGTAGTTGCAGGCGGCCGCCCACTTTTTGGGCGCGGTCGGCCAGATCGCCGATCCACTCGATGATTTTGTACAGGAAGATCACGTCCACCGGCGGCAGCTCGGATTCCAGCTTGAACAGCTGCGAACGGATCTGAATCTGCTGTTCGTCGTTGGCCCGTTCCAGCCGGTCCAGGTCCTCGATCAGCTCCTCGACCAGCTGGATCTCGCGACCGCTGAAGCCGGTCTCGACCAGCTCATCCAGCTCGTTGATCGCTTTCTGCGCCTGGGCCGAGGTCTCGATGGCGCCTTGCAGATAGACGTTCATGGCCTCGGCGATGGGCTCGGGGATGGTCATCTGCCGGCCCAGCATCAGGCCGGCGATGTCCTTGGCCTTGTTGGCCACCTTGTCCTGGACGCTCACCAGCTCCAGCAGGTCGGTGCGGGACACCGGCAGGAACAGGCTTTTCGGCAGATTGAGGCGGAATTCTTTTTTCAGGGTGTCCGCCTGGTTTTCCAGGTCGGCGATGCGCTGACGGGCGGCCTTGGCCTTTTCCCAGTCGTTACTGCTGACCCCGGCGAAGAACTCGCCCAGGCCCAGTGCGCATTCGTGCACGGTGTCGTAGTGCTGTTGCAGCGGTTTGATCGGTGAGCGGCCGAACAGGCCGGCGATCGAGCTTCCGAAGGACATGGGACTACCCTGTAACGGAACGGTCATAATGATGGGGCGCGAGTATAGAGGGAAGCTTCCGTCAATTCCAACGCCCCGCCTGGTGTGGTCCGGTTCAGGTTCCTCCGGAACGGGGATGGCGGCAAGTGCCGGCTCGGTCTACAGTAATCGGCAAACGGATCCAGACCACCAAAAGACGGGGGACACACCACCGTGAATGCCAGCGCCGTTCCCGCGCATCTGCGCGGCCAGGAAGTGGACGTTCGCTGGGTAATGCGCGAATTGCTCGACGAGCAGCGCGTGACCCGGGAAGAGTTCAACGTTATTTCCACCACGCCCAGGGAAAACAAGGAACTCAACTGGCACCCGCTGCAGGTGGTGGCCAAGTACCGCCTGGTGGACCGCGCCCACGGCCAGCGCATCATGGACGTGGAGTTCCTCAGTGACTGGCTGGCGGCGAAAAGCGGCCTGACCCTCTACCACATCGACCCGCTCAAGGTGGACGTGGACCGGATCACCCGGGTGATGAGCTACGCCTTCGCCGAACGGCACGGCATCGTCGCCGTGGAGAGCCACCACGACCGGGTGGTGGTGGCCTGCGACCAGCCCTTCAAACCGGACTGGCAGGAGCATCTCAAGCAGGTGCTGGGCGACCGCGCCCTGGAAGTGGTGTTCGCCAACCCGGAGCAGCTGCGCCGCTACCGCATCGAGTTCTACAACCTGAGCCGCTCGATCGCCGGCGCCGCCCGCAGCGGCGGCCAGGAGCTGTCCGGCATCACCAACTTCGAGCAGCTGCTGGAAGTGGGCAAGGGCCACCCGGACGCGGACGACCAGCACATCGTCAATATCGTCGACTGGATCCTGCAGTACGCGTTTTCCCAGCGCGCCAGCGACATCCACCTGGAGCCGCGCCGGGACCTGGGCAAGATGCGCTTCCGCATCGACGGCGTATTGCACGACGTCTACGAGCTGCCGGCCACCATCATGGCGGCGGTCACCAGCCGGCTGAAGATTCTGTCGCGGCTGAACGTGGCCGAAAAGCGCAAACCCCAGGACGGCCGCCTGAAGACCAAATCCCCGGACGGCGACGAAGTGGAGCTGCGCATTTCCACCCTGCCCACCGCCTTCGGCGAAAAGATGGTGATGCGGGTGTTCGACCCGGATGTGCTGGTGCGCAGCTTCTCGCAGCTCGGCTTTAGCAAGGAGGACTACCAGCACTGGCAGGCGATGACCGCCCACACCCACGGCATCGTGTTCGTCACCGGTCCCACCGGCTCGGGCAAGACCACCACGCTCTATTCCACGCTCAAGCAACTGGCCACCAGCGAGGTGAACGTCTGCACCATCGAGGATCCGATTGAAATGGTGGAGCCCAGCTTCAACCAGATGCAGGTGCAGTCCAACATCGAGGTGGGCTTCTCCCAGGGCGTCAAGGCGATGCTGCGCCAGGACCCGGACATCATCATGATCGGTGAGATCCGCGATCTGGCCACCGCGGACATGGCGATCCAGGCGGCGCTCACCGGCCACCTGGTGCTCTCCACCCTGCATACCAACGACGCCCCCTCGTCGATCACCCGGCTGGCGGATCTGGGCGTGCCGTCCTATTTGATCTCCGCCACCGTGATCGGCGTCATGGCCCAACGCCTGGTGCGTACCCTGTGTCCGCACTGCAAAGTCGAGACCCGCCCCGACGAGGCGGCCTGGCAGGAGCTGGTGCGCCCCTTCAAGATGAGCGTGCCGGACACCGTCTGCCAGCCGGTGGGCTGCCTGGAGTGTCGCGGCACCGGCTACCTGGGTCGTATGGGCGTCTACGAGACCATGCCGCTGCACGGCACCCTGAAAGGCATGGTGGGGCGCAACGCGGATCTCGAGGCGATCACCCGGCAGGCGATCAAGGGCGGCATGAAGCCGCTGCGCATCAGCGGCGCCCAGAAAGTGGCCAAGGGCCTGACCACCATCGAAGAGGTGCTGCGCGTCACCCCCTCCCAGGACGTTCTGCTCTAGGGGGCGGCGAGTGGCGCACTGCGTTAACATTGGCGTTTTCCGCTTTGCCCGTGGACAATACCGGCCATGACTGATCCGGACTATTCCGGCCTGCCCGACGAACTCTCCGTGTTGGTGACCCGGCACTGGCAGCGGTTCCAGGAAGTGGGCCATGTTCTCCCCGACGCCCTTCTCAAAGACCTGCCCCGTGTCTGGGCGGGCTCCGATTACGTGGCGGAGCAATTCATTCGCGACGCGGACCTGGGGGGCTGGCTGGCCGGCTGCGCGCTCAAGGCGCGTCTCGAGCCCGGCCGTCTGGGCGAGGAGATCAGCCAGGCGGTGATGGCCTGTGACGACGAGGACGCCCTCAAGGCCACGCTGCGCCGCCTTCGCCACCGCCATATGGTGCGCCTGATCTGGCGGGACCTCACCGGCCTGGCGGACTACCACGCCACCGTGGCGGACCTGTCGTTGCTCGCCGACACCCTGATCGCCACCGCCCTGGAAAAGCTCTACCAGTGGGCCTGCGAGCGCAACGGCACGCCCCGCGACGAGCAGGGCCGGCCGGTCAAGCTGGTGGTGCTGGCGATGGGCAAGCTGGGCGCCCGCGAGCTGAACCTGTCCTCGGACATCGACCTGATCTTCGCCTACGAAGACGAAGGGGAGATCGAAGGCGAGCGCCGCAACCTCACCCACCACCAGTTTTTCCTGCGCCTGGGCCAGCAGCTGATCAAGGCCCTCGACCAGACCACCGGCGACGGCTTCGTGTTCCGCGTCGACATGCGTCTGCGCCCCTGGGGCAAGAGCGGTGCCCTGGCGGTGGGCTTCGACGCCATGGAGAGCTACTACGAAAACCAGGGCCGCGAATGGGAGCGCTACGCGCTGATCAAGATGCGCCCGGTGGCCGGCGATCTGGACGCCGGCGCGCGCCTGATCGAGCGACTCAACCCCTTCGTGTACCGCCGCTATATCGACTACGGCGCGTTCGAGTCGCTGCGCGAAATGAAGGGCCTGATCGAGCGCGAGGTGAACCGCAAGGGCATGCAGGCGGACGTCAAGCTGGGCGCCGGCGGCATCCGCGAAGTGGAGTTCATCGTCCAGGCGTTCCAATTGATCCGCGGCGGCCAGCTGCCCAGCCTGCGCGACCCGAACCTGATGAAAGTGCTGCCGATGCTGGTGGAGGAGGGCATGCTGCCCGAGGACGTGGTCGCCGAACTGGCCGATGCCTACGTCTTTCTGCGCGATGTGGAGCACCGCCTGCAGGCGGTCAACGATCGCCAGACCCAGCGTCTGCCCGATGATGAACTGGGCTGGCAGCGCCTCACCTTCGCCATGGATTTCTCCGCCCGGGCGCCGTTCGAACGGGCGCTGCGTCGCCACCGGGAGCAGGTGCGTTATCACTTCAGCCAGGTGATCGCCGATCCCCAGCAGGAGGCGGAAGTATCCGAGGGCGACCAGGAGCTGCTCGACCTGTGGCGGGGCGAAGTGGACCGTGACGCCGCGGTGGCCCACCTGGAGGCGATCGGCGTCCAGCAGGCCGGCGAGGTGTTGGATCAGTTGGAGAATCTGCGCCATTCGCGCAGCGTGGAGAACATGCAGCGCATCGGCCGGGAACGGCTCGACAAGCTGATGCCGCTGCTGTTGGAAGCGCTCGGTTATCAGGGCCACGGCGCGGTCACCGCCGCGCGGCTGATCTCCTTCGTGGAATCGGTGCTGCGCCGCAGCGCCTATATCGCCCTGCTGGTGGAGAACCCGGGCGCCCTGACGCAGCTGGTGAAACTGTCCGGCGCCAGCCCCTGGATCGCCGAGCGCCTGGCCCGCCATCCGGTGCTGCTCGACGAACTGCTCGACGTCAGCACCCTGTATTCACCGCCGGCCCGCTCGCAGCTGGACGACGAGCTGCGCCAGCAACTGCTGCGCGTGGCCGAGGACGACCTGGAACAGCAGATGGAGGTGCTGCGTAACTTCAAGCAGGCCCACCTGCTGCGCGTGGCGGCCTCCGAAGTCACCGAGGTGCTGCCGCTGATGAAGGTCAGCGACTACCTCACCTGGCTGGCGGAAAGCATTCTCAACCAGGTGGTGATGCTGGCCTGGGAACCCATGGTGGAGCGCCACGGGCGCCCGGTGCGCGACGACGGCCAGCCGTGCAGCCCGGACTTCGTGGTGGTGGGCTACGGCAAGCTCGGCGGCATCGAGCTGGGCCACAACTCCGACCTGGATCTGGTGTTCCTGCACGACGCCGCCAGCGGCGGCAGCACCGACGGCGACAAACCGGTCTCCAACGAACAGTTCTATGCCCGCCTGGGCCAGCGCATCGTGCATATTCTTTCCACCCGCACCATGAGCGGCCAGCTCTATGAAGTGGACACCCGGCTGCGCCCCAGCGGCAGCGCCGGGCTGCTGGTGTCGTCCATGGAGGCGTTCCGCAAATACCAGCTGCAGGACGCCTGGACCTGGGAGCATCAGGCGCTGGTGCGCGCCCGGGTGGTGGCCGGCTGCAACCGCGCCCGCCAGCGTTTCGAGGCGATCCGCGACGAGGTGCTGTGCCGTGAGCGGGACCAGGAAGCACTGCGCGTGGACGTGCTCGCCATGCGCGACAAGATGGTCGACCACCTGGCCTCCAACCAGCCCGGCTGCTTCCATCTCAAGCAGGATCCGGGTGGTATCGTCGATATCGAATTTATGGTCCAATACGGGGTTCTACGATGGGCCTCCCGCCACGGTGAACTGACCCGTTTCACCGACAATGTGCGGCTGCTTGAAACCCTCGCCGCTCTGGAATTGATGCCGGCCCAGGATGCCGGCCTGCTTCGGGAAGCCTACCTGGCCTACCGGTCCGCGGCCCATCGCGCGTCACTGCGCAAGGAAAAGTCCATCGTCGGCGACGGTGAGTTCCGCGAATTGCGGGACGGCGTGCGGACGATCTGGCAACACTGGTTCGATCTTTCGAAATAACGGCTCTACCTGTGGATTGGGAGTGTGACCGCCATGTCGATGGCTCAACGAGACGGTTTTATCTGGCTGGACAATGAAATGGTGCCTTGGCGCGAAGCCAAGACCCATGTGCTGACCCACACCCTGCACTACGGCATGGGGGTGTTCGAAGGCGTGCGGGCTTACGAGACCGCCCGGGGCCCGGCCATTTTCCGGCTCAAGGAACACACCGACCGGTTGTTCAACAGCGCCCACATCCTGAACATGAAGATTCCTTACACCAAGGAACAGATCAACCAGGCGCAGATCGACGCGGTGCGCGAGAACAAGCTGCCGCACGCCTACCTGCGCCCGATGGTGTTCTACGGCAGCGAAGGCATGGGCCTGCGCGCGCACAACCTGAAAGTGCACGTCATGGTCGCCGCCTGGGAATGGCCCGCCTACATGAGCCCGGAAGCCCTGGAGCTGGGCATCAAGGTGCGCACTTCCAGCTACACCCGGCACCACGTCAACATCACCATGTGCAAGGCCAAGGCCAACGGCAATTACATCAATTCCATGCTGGCCCTGAACGAAGCCCTGTCCGGCGGCGCCGACGAAGCGCTGCTGCTGGATAACGAAGGCTATGTGGCGGAAGGTTCCGGCGAGAACGTGTTCCTGATCCGCGACAAGGTGCTGTACACCCCGGAGCTGACCTCCTGCCTGGACGGCATCACCCGCAAGACCATCATCCAGCTGGCCGAGGAGCACGGTTACACGGTGCGCGAGAAGCGCCTCACCCGCGATGAGTTCTACATCGCCGACGAGGCCTTCTTCACCGGCACCGCCGCGGAAGTCACGCCGATCCGCGAACTGGACGGCCGCATCATCGGTGAAGGCAAGCGCGGGCCGATCACCGAAGAGCTGCAGACCGTCTATTTCGATCTGGTGCGCGACAAGCACGACCGCCACCAGGAATGGCTGACCCACGTTTCCTGAGTGTCTGAACCGCGGCGCCCACGCATCCTGGTCGTCGGCCCGTCCTGGGTCGGCGACATGGTCATGGCCCAGACGCTGTTCGCCGAACTGCAGCGGCAGCGGCCCTGCGACATTGATGTGCTGGCGCCGGCCTGGTGCCGGCCGCTGCTGTCGCGCATGCCGGAAGTGCGCCAGGCACTGGATCTGCCGTTCGGCCACGGCGAACTGAAGCTGCGCCAGCGGCGCGCCGAAGGCCGCGCCCTGCGCGGCGGCTACGACCGCGCCTTCGTCCTCCCCAATTCCCTCAAGTCCGCCCTGATCCCGTTCTGGGCCCGCGTTCCGGTGCGCACCGGCTGGCGCGGCGAAATGCGCTACGGCCTGCTCAACGACGTGCGCAAGCTGGACAAGGAGCGTTACCCCCTGATGGTGCAGCGCTTCGTGGCGCTGGCCCTGGACGCGGACGCGCCACCGCCGCCCATGGAAACGATTCAGCCGCCCCGGCTGCGCGTGGACAGCGACGCCGTGGCCGCCGCCCGCGCCGACCAGCGGCTCGCCGACGACCGCCCGGTGCTGGGGCTGTGCCCCGGCGCCGAGTTCGGCCCGTCCAAACGCTGGCCGGAATACCACTACGCCGCCGTGGCCCGCCACTGGATCGGGCAGGGCGGCCGGGTGTGGCTGTTCGGCTCCGCCAAGGATCGGCCGGTGGCCGAGCAGATTATCGAGGCGCTGCCCGAGGCCCAGCGCGGCGAGGCGGCGATCCTGGCCGGCGCCACCAGCCTGGAGCAGGCGGTGGACCTGCTCTCGGTCACCGACGCCGTGGTCAGCAACGATTCCGGCCTGATGCACATCGCCGCCGCCCTGGGCCGGCCGCTGGTGGCGGTGTACGGTTCCACTTCACCCGGCTTTACGCCGCCGCTGGGCGAAGCGGTGGCGATCGAGCGGCTGGGGCTGGAATGCAGCCCCTGTTTCCAGCGTGAATGCCCGCTGGGCCATCTCAACTGTCTTCGCCAACTGGAGCCGGACCGGGTGATTCAGGCCCTGGCACGTCTGCCGGGCGTGCCGCGATGAACCACGACGGACGGGCGGTATGCGTGTTCTGCTGATCAAAACCTCCTCCATGGGCGATGTGATCCACACCCTGCCGGCGATCACCGACGCCGCCCGGGCGATCCCCGGCCTGCGGCTGGACTGGGTGGTGGAAGAGGGCTTCGCCGACCTGGCCGGCCGCCACCCGGCGGTGGAGCGGGTGCTGCCCTGCGCCCTGCGCCGCTGGCGCCGGCACCCGTGGCGCGCCCGCCGTAGCGGCGAGTGGGCCACCTTCAAGAACGCCCTGCGCGAACGGGAGTACGACGCCGTGATCGACGCCCAGGGCCTGATCAAAAGTGCCTTTATCACCCGCCTGGCGCGCGGCCCCAAGTTCGGCCTGGATAAAGCCTCCGCCCGCGAGCCCTGGTCGGCGCTGGCGCTGGACCGGCCGCTGCCGGTGCCCCGGGACGGCCACGCGGTGACCCGTGTGCGGCAACTGTTCGCCGCCGCCCTCGGCTACACCGCCCCGGACAGTGCCCCGGATTACGGCCTGCGCCGCACCCGCGCGCCGCGCCCGCTGGCCGGGCCCGGCGCCGAGCTGGTGTTCTGCCACGGCACCACCTGGCCCACCAAGCACTATCCGGAAGCCTACTGGCGCGCCCTGGCGGAACGGGCCGCCGCCGCCGGCCAGCGGGTGTGGCTGCCGTGGGGCAACGACACCGAGCGCGCCCGCGCCGAGCGCATCGCGCAGGATCTGACCGGCGTCGAGGTACTGCCGCGCCTGTCCCTGTCCACGCTCACCGACCGGATGCTGGCCTGGGACGGTTTCGTCGCCGTCGACACCGGCCTGGCCCACCTGGCCGCCGCCGCCGGGTTGCCCGGCGTTGCGCTGTACGGCCCCACCGACCCGCGCCTGACCGGCGTCTGGGGGCCGCGCGCCCGCTCGCTGGCGGTGGAGTTTCCCTGCGCCCCCTGCGTGCAGGAAAAATGCACCTACCAGGGCAACCTGGGCCAGGGCGTGAACCCGCCCTGTTTCAGCAGCCTCAAGCCGCACCGCGTCTGGCAGGCGTTGATGGAAGTCACAGCGGGCGGCGCCGCCGACCGGGTGATACCGACGGGGGGCCGTCGATGAAGCTGGCGTTCCTGCTGTTCGAATACTTTCCCTACGGCGGTCTGCAACGGGACATGGTGGCGATCGCCGCCAAGGCGCTGGAACGCGGCCACCGGGTGACGGTGTTCACCCGCGCCTGGCACGGCGACCCGACCACCGTCGACGGGCTGGAGGTGCGCACCCTGCCGTCCGCCGCCCGCAGCAACCACGCCAGCGACGCGGATTTCGCCCGCCGCGTGACCGCGCTGCTGGACGGTTTCGACCGGGTGGTGGGCTTCAACAAGATGCCCGGGCTGGACTGGTACTATGCCGCCGACGGTTGTCTGGCGGCCCGCTACCAGGGCCTGAAGACCCTGCTGCCGCGTTACCGCAGCAAACTGGCCATGGAAGCCGCCGTGTTCGGGGTGGACGCCGCCACCGGGGTGCTCTCCATCTCGCCGCCGCAGAAGGCGCTCTACCAGCACCACTACGGCACCCCGGACGCCCGCTTCGTGTCGCTGCCGCCGGGCATCCGGCGGGACCGCGCGCAGCCCGCCGACCATCTGCACCGCCGCACCATTCTGCGCGCCGAGCTGGGCATCAGCGAGGTGACGCCGATGCTGCTGTTCGTGGGCTCCGGCTTCCGCACCAAGGGTCTGGACCGGGCCCTGGAGACCCTGGCCGGGCTGCCCGGCGACGCCCGCCTGTTCGTGGTCGGCGAGGACAAGGCGGCGCCTTACCAGCGCCAGGCGCGGCGCCTGGGCCTGGAAGGGCGGGTGCACTTCATGGGCGGCCGCGACGACGTGCCGGCCTGGCTGTGGGCGGCGGACCTGCTGGTGCACCCGGCCTACGCCGAGAACACCGGCACCGTGCTGCTGGAAGCGGCCATTGCCGGGTTGCCGGTACTGACCACCAGCGCCTGCGGCTACGCCGACTACATTCGCGACGCGGACCTGGGCCGGGTGCTCGACGATCCCACCCCGGAGGTGCTGGCCGCCGCCGCGCGGGAATTGCTGGCCCTGGACCGGCCCGCCTGGTGGGAGAAGGCGGCCCGCTTCGCCGAGCAGGCGGACATCTACAGCCTCACCGACCACGCGGTGGACGCCATCGAAGGCGAGCCGCCGGGGGCAGGGCAATGAGCGCCCGGGCCCTGTTTCTGCGCGACGATCTGGCCGCCGCCTGGCGCGGTCGGGAGCCGTTCGCCCAGGCCGCCACCCAGCCCGGCGAGGTCTATCGGGCCCGCGAAGGCCGCCGCACGCTGCGGTTCGAGGCCGCCGGCCGGTCTTATTTTCTCAAGTACCACGGCGGCATCGGCTGGCGAGAGATCATCAAGAACCTGACCCAGGCCAAGGCGCCGGTGCTCGGCGCCATGTCCGAGGTGCGCGCGATCCGCGCCGTGGCCGCCGCCGGCATCGATACCCTGACCATCGCCGGGTACGGCTGCCGCGGCGCCAACCCGGCGCGGCAGGAATCGTTTCTGGTCACCGATGAGCTGAGCGACACGACCAGCCTGGAAGAGCTGGGCGAGGCCTGGCGCCTGGACCCGGGGCCGGCGCCGTTCAAGTGGGCGCTGATTCGCCGGGTGGGGGAGATCGCCCGGGCCATGCACGGCGCCGGCGTGAACCACCGGGATTTCTACCTGGGTCATTTCCTCATCGACCGTGGCGCGGTGGCCGGGCACGACGCCGGCGCGCCCCTGTATCTGATTGATCTGCACCGCTCCCAGGTGCGCAACAAGGTGCCGCGCCGCTGGCGCAACAAGGACGTGGGCGGTCTGTATTACTCCACCGCCCGGCTGGACCTGACCCACCGCGACCTGCTGCGTTTCGTGCGCGCCTACACCGGCCAGCCGCTGCGTGAGGCGCTGCGCGAGCACGCCGCCCTGTGGCGCGCCAGCCGCAAGGAAGCGGAGAAAATCTACCGGCGCTATTTCGAGATCGAACCCAGCTTCCCGCTGCGCTACTGCGAGCATCCGGGGAAGGACATATGAGCGGCGCGCCGGCGTTTTCCATCGTGATTCCCGCCTACAACTACGCCCACTTCCTGCGCCGGGCGGTGACCTCGGCGTGCACCCAGGACGGCGCCGACGTGGAAGTGCTGGTGGTGGACGACGGCTCCACCGACGACACGCCGGCGGTGATGGACAAGCTGAGCGCCGAGTTCGGCGAGCGGCTGACCTATCATCGCCAGCCCAACCAGGGGCCGGCGGCGGCGCGGGCCAAAGGGCTGGCCCTGGCCCGCCACGACTGGCTGGTGTTTCTCGACGCCGACGACGAACTGTTGCCCGGCGCCCTGCGGGTGTTCGCCGATCTGATCGCCGCCCACCCGCGCAGCCGCGTCGCCATCGCCGGCCATCTGGCCCGTCACGGCGAGCGCGAGCGCCGGGTCGCGCCGGGGCCGGTGAGCGACAGCCGCCGAGCCAATTTCGCCGCCTACCTGGACAAACAACTGAGCCTGTCCAACGGCGCCTGCGCCCTGCACCGGTCGGTGTTCGACAGCGCGCCGCTGGCGTCGCCGTTGCCGCACACCGAGGACATGCCGGTGTTCGCCCATCTGATGGCCTGCTACGACGCCTGCAAAAGCGACCAGCCGGTGCTGCGGGTACACCACCACGGCGGCAGCCGCCGCAACGACGTGGCGGCGGCGCTGGCGCTGGGCATGGACCTGGAGCGCGCCATCTTCGACGACAACGGCCTGCCCGACTGGGCCGGCGAGCTGCGGCGCGGTTACCGGGCGCGGCGCGCCCTGTCGCTGCTCAAGCTGGCGGCCCGCGGCGGCCGGCCCGACCAGGTGCGTTTTTTCTTTCACCGCGCGCTCGGCGCCGACTGGCGGCGGGCATTGCAGCCGCGCTATCTGCGCCGGTACCTTGCCAGTTTTGTTCGCCGGGGGAAGCGATCGTGACCACCAGCGCCGCCGACACACCGCTCACCTGGCCGCAACTGGCCGCCCTGGACTGGGCGCGGTCCGGCGGCTTTACCCTGGATATCGACGGTGAGCCGTTGCGCGCCGAGGCGGTGCTGCGTCATCTGCCCGGCCGCCGTATCGCGGTGCGCGCCCGCTGGCGCGGCGCCACCGTGTTCGCCAAGCTGTTCTTCGCCGGCCACGCCGACGAAGCCGCCCGCGAGCTGGCCCGCCACGGCGCCCTGGTGGAGGCCGGGGTGCCGACGCCGGGGCTGATTTTCGAGACCGTCGGCAACCAGGGCCCGGAACGGGGCGCGGTGCTGATCCAGGAGTGGGTGGGCGGCCAGTCCGGCCAGGCGACCCTGCGCGGCGAGCAAGGTCTGGCGCTCGCCGGTGACCTGCTCGACAGCCTGTTCCTGCTCTACCGGGCCGGCCTGCGGCAGCTGGATCTGCATCTGGATAATTTTCTGTTCGACGGCGAACGCTTTCTCGTCATCGACGCCGGCGAAGTGGTGCCGCTGCCCGGCGGCCTGCGCTACGAACCGGCGATTCTCGACAACCTGGCGCTGTTCTGCGCCCAGGCACCGCTGGACCTGCGTGACCGGCTGCAGGAGCAGGTGGCGGTGCGGCTGCGTCAGGAGGGGCTGCGCAGTGAACCGCTGGCCGCCATGGTGCGACGCCGCAGTGACCGGCGACTGCGCAGCGCAATGAAAAAGTGGCGCCGGGAAAGCTCCGCCATCGGCGTCTGGCATGAACAGCAGGAACAATGGCTGTACCGCCGTTCGCTGAACCGCGAGGAGTTCGAGGCCCTGTCGGCCTGGTTGCGTGACCCGAAGAGTCTGGCGCTGATCAAGGAAGGCAGCCGGGTGAGCGTGTACGGCAACGACCAGTGGATCGTGAAGCACTACCGGGAAAGCGGCCCGAAGACCCGCCTGCGCCGCGCGCTGTTCAAGACCCGTGCGGATATTTCCTGGGTGATGGGCTGGACCTGGGCGTTGCTGGGCGTGCCCACGCCGCGTCCGGCGATGCTGCGCCGCTGCGCCGACGGCGAGGCGGTGATCGCCTTCCCCCGTCTTGAAGGCACGCTGGCGTTAAGCACCCTGATGGAGGAACAGCGCGAGCGGGCCCGGCGCGTGGCGCCATCCGTGGAGCTGTGGCTGAAGCGGCTCGGCGAGACCGGCTTCTGGCACGGCGACGCCAAGGCGCAGAATATTCTCGTCGACGACCAGGACCGGGTGCACTTCATCGACCTGGACGGCGCCGGCTTCAGTCGTGTCAGCCGGCGCCGGGCCCGCAAACAGGCCCGGGATCTCAAGCGTTTCAAACGGAACTGGGTTCAGTTCGAGGAAAAGCCGCCGGCCCGCTAGCGGTTACAGCCGGCCGTCGCCGCCTTCCATCAGAGACCGGAAGCGGGCGTGGTAGCTTTCGATGCTGAACGACTCGTCGAAAATGCGGTACTGCTCGCGGCGGGTTTCTTCCAGCTGCTCCGGGGTGGCGCTGCCCAGATATTCCAGCACCGTTTTCACCGCCTCGGTGCTTTCCTTTTCAAACAGCCAGCGCTTGTCCCGCAGTATTTCCGGAATGCCGCCCACCGGGGTGCCGTAGCCGGGCACCCCGGCGGCGATCGCTTCCAGCATGGCGATGGGCAGGCCCTCGCGCAGCGACGGCATGATGAAGGCGTCGAACGCGGACACATAGCGGTAGGCGTTCTTGCGGCCGCCGGCGAAAATCAGCCGGTCCGCCAGGCCGTGTTGCTTCGCCGCCTCGCGCATTTCGTCAAGCAGCTCACCGTCGCCGATCACCACCACATGGGGCGGGTTGTCCATCTGGCGCATGGCGTCGATCAGGTATTTATGGCCTTTCACCGGGCGCATGCGGCCGACGGTGCCGATCACCCTCGGCGCGTCCACCGGCACGCCCAGGTCGCGGCGCGCCTGCTCCCGGTCGAGCAGGTTGTCGCGCACGATCTTTTCGTTCACGGAATTGGGGATCGCCACCACTTCGTCCGGCGTGAAGCCGCGTAGCAGCATGTCCTGGCGCACCGCCTCGGAACAGGCGGCGAACTTCCAGCCGCGCATCAGCAGTTTGGCGAACAGGCGCCGGCGCGGGCGCTTGAATTCGCCCATGTTGTGCACCACCGAGATCTTGCGCACGCCGGGCAGGAACAGGGCGCACCAGGCCACGAACACCGACGGCTTCATGCGGTGGGTGATGATCACATCCGGTTTATCCCGGCGCAGCTGGCGCAGCACCTTGAGCACCGCCGAGGGGCGAATGCGCTTGATGTCCGACTTGCTGAAATTGAACGCCACCGTCTCGCAGCCGAGCCGTTCGCCCAGGTTGCCGGCCTCGCCGTGGAAGATATAAAAGCTGCGGTCGTGGCCTTGGGCGGCGCGGATCACTTCCTCGAACAGATCCACGCCTTCCACGGTGTCATTGCGGTATTTGCATACCTGAACCACTTTCATTGCGTGTCTCCTGTTGTCTTACATAGGCGACCAGCAGCGCCATGGGGATCCACACGCTGGGCCAGTTATACATAAACGGCGTATAGGGATGAATGCCGTCGAACAGCACCGCGCTGAAGCCGGTGGCCATGGCCGCCGCCAACACCGAAATGCGCTGCGGGTAGCGCCGCCAGCCGCGCCACAGCGCCGGCGCCCACAGCATCACCCACAGCCCCAGCCCCAGAAAGCCGATGTGGTAGAGCAGCGACAGGAAATAGTTGTGCGGGTGGTCCTGCACCACCGGCTCGCCGTCGACCACGATGTGCAGCTCGCGGGTTTCGTTGGCCATGCCGTGGCCGGTCACCGGCGCTTCCAGAATCATTTCCCAGGTGGCGGACCAGAGCTGCGGGCGCTGGCTGGTGCCCCGCTCGGTGATCATTTCCGGGTTCAGGGCCAGCGCGGCGGCGGCGACCAGCACCACCGCCACCAGCGGCACCAGCAGCCGCCGTTTCATGGTAATGATCGGCAGCGCCATGCAGCCCACCGCCAGCGCCACCAGGGTGGAGCGGCGCTGGTTGGCGGCCAGATACACCAGCAGCGCCAGGGTGATCAGGTAAGGGGCGAGCCGGGTCAAACGTCCCGGCGGCAGTTGCCGGCTGGCGAAGAAAGCGAAGAACGGCAGCGTGATGCAATACATGCTGGCGTAAAGCTGGTTGGTGTCGAGCACCAGCCAGGGGCGGATTTCAAATACCTCGAACACGCCGTACAGCTGCGAGCTGAACGGCCGGTCGACGATAAAATAGTAGGCGAAGAAATCCACCAGAGCGGCCACCGCGGCGACCGCGGTGCCGATCAGCAGGGCGCCCCAGAACGCGCGCGGGTAGCGCTGCACGGCCAGCTCCACGAACGCGAACAGGGTGAAGATCTCGATCAGGGCGCGGCCGAAGCGGCTGGGGTTGGGCGCCGGCCCGAAGAAGGTGGAGAAGGTGGCGTAGCACAGAAACGCCAGCAGCCAGCCGTGCCGTTTCAGCAGCGCCAGCGGCTGGTGCCGGGACGCCACCGCCACATAGATCAGCGCCGGCAGAAAGAACACCGCGTCCAGGGCGTTCATCAAACCGGTGCGGGACGGGAATACCAGCAAGCCGGAAAACATCAGGCTGAAGCACAGCGTCAGCCAGCCGCTGAACAGCACCGGGGCGGAGCCTGTGGAATCGGAGACGGAGCGGGGTCGGGTCATCGGTACGGATGGTCCTGGCCGGGCGGTTGGTGTTTGAAGCGTTTGTGCACCCAGAGATACTGCTCCGGGTGTTTGCGCACATAGCCTTCAATGGTGCGGTTGATGCGGGCGGTGTCCGCCTCGTCGTCGCCGCAGGGAAAGTCCTCCAGCGGCGCGCCGAACTCGATCTCGTAGCGGCCGCCGGGCAGGCGGTAGTGGGCGCAGGGGATCACCTTGGCCTTGCCCATGCGGGCGATGCGGCTGGTGGCGGTGATGGTGGCCGCCGGCACCCCGAAGAACGGCACGAACACCGCGTGGGCGGTGCCGTAATCCTGGTCCGGCGCGTACCAGACCACCTCGCCCCGGCGCAGCAGGCGCACCGTCTGGCGGATGTCGTTGCGGTCCACGGAGTGGTTGACCCAGGTGCCGCGGCCCTTGGTGATCAGATGATCGAGCAGGGGGTTGTCGTTGGGGCGGTAGACTACGCTGAAACGGAAGAACTTGCCGAGCAGGCGGCTGCCCACGTCGATGCTGTTGAAGTGCATGCCCAGCAGCATCACGCCGTGCCCTTCGCGGCGGGCGGTTTCCAGATGCTCCAGGCCGCTGACGGTGAGCCGCTTGTCCAGGTCGATGCGCTGGTTATGGAAGGCGCCGGCCATTTCCAGAATCGCCTCGCCGGTGCTGATCATGACGCGCCGGGCGAGGGCCTCGCGCTCCTGCTCGGAAAGCTCCGGAAAGCACAGCCGCAGGTTGGTGAGCGCCACCCGCCGGCGCGAGGCGGCCAGGTACCAGGCCAGGCGGCCGACGCCACGGCCGGCGGCCAGCAGCCAGTCCCAGGGCAGCTGGCCGATCAGCCAGAACAGGGCCAGGCCCAGGCGCGTGGGCCACAGGCGCGGATCGGACGGTGAGACCGGACGGTGTCGGCGCTTTCCCATGGCGCGGTTAGCCCTGACCGGCGCGGACCGGCCGGCGCATGGTGTCGCGGTTGCTGAGGCTGGCCAGCATCAGCGCCAGGGGCAGCCACAGGCACATCCAGCTGGGGTGGAACGGCACCAGCAGGTAGGCGCCGGCGCTCAGCATGGTGAGCAGGCCGGGCAGCAGGGCGACCAGGAACACCGCGCCCTCGCGCTGTTCGCGGCCGGCGTCCGGCAGCCGCCAGGCGGGCACCGCCCAGGCGGCGATGAACAGCGCCAGGCCGATCAGGCCGGTGCTGTGCACCACCGCCAGCAGCACGTTGTTGGGGTGCGGCAGCACGCGCAGGCCGTCCGGAATCGAAACCAGCAGGGAGTCACCGCCCTCCTGGCTGAGCCCGTTGCCGAACAGCGGGTGGCTGAAATACATGCCGGCCTGGCGCAGCACCTCGAAATCCAGCGCCAGGTAGAGCGCCACGGCGCCGGCCAGGGCGGCCAGCAGACGCTGCTGGTAGCGCAGCAGCACCCAGCCCAGGGCCAGCACCAGCAGCATGGCGCCGGACTGCCAGTGCACCGCCACCAGGAAGGTGAAACCCACCAGCGCGCCGGCGCCGCGGCGGGCGCCCTTGGGGGTGAAGCCCTCGTCCAGGGTCTGGGCGAGCAGAATGAACGACGGCGCCACCAGCGCCATGGTGCCGAGCAGCGGGCCTGGCTGGGGCAGGTTGAAGATCAGGCTGGCGGGCTGGCTGAACAGCGGGCTGGTGAGCGGCTGAATGGTGTAATAGCTGACCATGATCACCGCCAGCACCACCATGGCGGTCATGGCGCCGTTGGCCAGCGCCTGTTTCAGGGTGTGGCGGTAATAAAGATGCACCCAGCGGAGAATGCCCACCAGGATGATGATTTCCACGGCGGCGCGGATGGTGCGCGAGCTGTTGGCGTCCTCGGCCCAGACCATGGTCAGCAGGGTCCAGCCCAGAAAGGCGTACAGCGGCACCAGCCAGGGGTCCAGCAGCAGGCGCCGGTCGCCGCTCACCAGGGCGCGGGTGAGCAGCGTCAGCGACGGCAGGAAGAACAGGACGTCCACCACGTTAAGCAGCGCCACCCGCGAGTGGAACAGGAAGGGCCCGGTGAACATGACCGCGAAAGAGACCGTCAGCCACAGTCTCAGCCACCTTCCCTGCAGTGCGTTGTGGCGCAAAGCCGTCATAGAATTATGTCCTGTCTCGAATCGTAGTCGCGCCGGGGAGGGCCCTGGTCCGGCCGCACCCGCCCGGCAAGCGGCAAAGTGTACTCAGCGGGGCTGCTCGCATCCACCGCTATGCTACACTGCGCGCCAGTTTGAGGCTCCCCGTGGCGCAGGAGTAGGTGATGCACAACCCGCGAATTCCCCCCTTTGGCCAGGCCCGCGTGCTGGTCGCCGGCGACGTGATGCTGGACCGTTATTGGCACGGCCCGACCGGACGTATCTCTCCGGAGGCCCCGGTGCCGGTGGTGCGCGTCACCGAACTGGAGGACCGCCCCGGCGGCGCCGCCAACGTGGCGCTCAACATGGCCGCCCTGGGGGCCCGGGCGGAACTGGTGGGGCTCACCGGCCAGGATGAGGCCGCCGGCATTCTGGAGCAACGCCTGGGCGCCGCCGATGTGCTGTGCGACTTCCAGAAAGTGGCCGGGCTGCCCACCATCACCAAGCTGCGCGTGATCAGCCGCCAGCAACAATTGCTGCGGCTGGATTTCGAGGAGTCCTTCCAGGACCAGGACCCGGCGCCGTTCGCCGAGAAGGTCAAAGGCCGGCTGGCCGGCTGCGGCGCCCTGGTGCTGTCCGATTACGCCAAGGGCGCCCTGCGCGACTGCCCCGGGCTGATCGCCCTGGCCCGCGAGGCCGGCGTGCCGGTGCTGGTGGACCCCAAGGGCAGTGATTTCGGCCGCTACCGGGGCGCCACCCTACTGACCCCCAACCTGGCCGAGTTCGAGGCCGTGGTGGGGCCGGTACCGGACGAAAAGACCCTGCTGGAAAAAGGCCAGGCACTGATGGCCGAGCTAGAACTGGGCGCCTTGCTGATCACCCGCAGCGAGAAGGGCATGACCCTGCTGCGCGCCGGCCAGACGGAGCTGCATCTGCCGGCCCACGCCCGCGAGGTGTTCGACGTCACCGGCGCCGGCGACACCGTGATCTCCACCCTGGCGGTGTCCCTGGCCGCCGGCGCCGATCTGGCCGAGGCGGTGGTGCTGGCCAACATCGCCGCCGGCATCGTGGTCGGCAAGCTGGGCACGGCGGTGGTGTCCGCCCCGGAGCTGCGCCGCGCGGTGCACCAGGCCGGCGGCCCCGGCCGCGGCGCGATGACCGAGGAGCAGCTGCTGATCGCCATCGAGGACGCCCGCGCCCAGGGCGAGAAGATCGTGTTCACCAATGGCTGCTTCGACATCATCCACGCCGGCCATGTGGGCTATCTGGATTCCGCCCGCCGCCTCGGCGACCGGCTGGTGCTGGCGGTCAACAGCGATGACTCGATCCGCCGGCTCAAGGGGCCGGGCCGCCCGATCAACTCCCTGGAGCGCCGCATGGCGGTGCTGGCGGCCCTGGAGGCGGTGGATTACGTGGTCGCCTTCGACACCGATACGCCGGAGCCGCTGCTGGAAAAGGTGCGCCCGGACATTCTCGTCAAAGGCGGCGACTACAGCGTCGACCAGGTGGTGGGCGCCGACATCGTCAAACGCCACGGCGGCCGCGTGGAAGTCCTCGACTTCGTCGAGAACATTTCCACCACCCACATCGTGCAAAAGATCCGCTCCGAATAGCACCGCGCTTCAAAAGCGGGGCCGCTTGTGGGAGCTTGCCCTGCAAGCGAAAGGGTGGCTTTCAGCCACCCGGCAGGATTCCAGAGGCCGTTCTGACGGTCGCACAAACAGCGTCTCTGGAATCCTGCCGGCAAGCTTCGCTTGCCTTTCGCGGGCAAGGCCCGCTCCCACAAGGCCCGCGGTTACAAGGTCTTTCTGTAGCGCGACGGGGTCTGCCCGGTCCAGCGTTCGAAGGCGCGGATGAAGGCGGCCGGTTCGCTGTAGCCGAGCAGGCCGGCGATCTCTTCCACGCTGCGGGACGAATCCGCCAGGTAGCCACGCGCCTTCTCCAGCCGCACCCCGTCGAGAATCTTCTGATAGCTGCGCCCGGCGTCGCCGAGCCGGCGGCGGAAGCTGCGCTCGGGCATGTCGAAGGTGGCGGCGGCCCGGTCGGCGCCGGGAAACTCGCCGATAAACAACTCCAGATAGGCCGCCACGCGGTCGGGCAGGCCCTCCGGGGCCTCCGCCTGGCGCCGCGCCAGCAGGGCGTCGCACTGGTGCTGGTACATCTCCTGGGCGGTGCGGTTGTAGCCGGGCAGCGGCTGGGCCATGTCCTGGTTGCGGATGGTCGCCTGGCACCAGGGCTGGTCGAACTTCACCGGCGCCCGGTAAAAATCCTCGTAGATGGACGCTTCGGCGGGTTCGGGAAACGGCAGCCAGACTTCCAGCGGCGCCAGGTTGAGGCCCAGCTGGGTCTGGATTTCGTTGACCAGGTTGAAGGTGCCGGTCATGTCCCGGTCGATAAGGATGCGCCGCACGCTGTCCGGCAGCGGCACCGGCTCGAGGATCAGTTTGGTGGTGTCCTCGCCGGGCACCAGCGACAGCTTGCCGTAGAGGTAGGTGAGCGCCTGGTAGCGGACGCCGATCTGAAAGCCCTGGAAGGCGGTGCGGCTGGTCATCAGCAGCATGGTCAGCGGGCCGTAGCCGGCCAGCCCGAAGCGCTTGCCCATCTCAAAGCCGAACAGCGGGTCCCGGGCCAGCGGCAGCAGCTCGGTGAGCACCGCGAGCTCGCGGTCGCGCTCGATCTCCCCGTTGGGATCCAGCCGCTCCGGCTCCAGGCCGTGGCGGGCCAGCACCGGGGCGCAGTCCACGCCCCGCTCTTCGAGCACATCCACGGTGGACATCAGGGCAAGAATGGAACGCAGGGGCATGGGAAACGCCTTGGCCGGAATTATCAATTTTCCGGTCAGCTTAACACCTTTATCCGGGGCCGGGACAAGGTAAAGTGCCGGGCAGTGATGACCAACAGGTTCAACGACCGTGGTCGGTAATAGGGAGAACAAGATGAACAGTCGAGCGAAGGTCTATCAGTACGCGCGGCCGGTGAAAGTGGCCATCGTGGGCGGCGGTTTCGGCGGCCTGTGCATGGCGATCAAGCTGCGCGAAGCCGGCATCGAGGATTTCGTGCTGCTGGAAAAAGCCGAGCAGGTGGGCGGCACCTGGCGGGATAACAGCTACCCGGGCTGTGCCTGCGACGTGCAGTCGCACATGTATTCTTTTTCCTTCGAGGGCAACCCGGACTGGTCCGCCCGCTACAGCGGCTGGAAGGAGATCCAGGACTACATCCTGCGCACCACCGAGAAGCACGGCATTCAGGAAAAGACCCGCTTCAACGCCGAGGTGTGCGGTGCCCACTTCGACCAGGACAAGGCGCTCTGGACCCTGGACCTGAAAGACGGCAGCCAGGTGGTGTGCCAGCACTGGGTGCTCGCCAGCGGCCCCCTGCACGTGCCGCAGATTCCCAACTTTCCCGGCCTGGACCGCTTCAAGGGCAAGGTCTTCCATTCGTCCCAGTGGGACCACGATTATGACCTCACCGGCAAGAAGGTGGTGTCAGTGGGCACCGGCGCCAGCGCCATTCAGTACGTGCCGCAGATCGCCCCGGAAGTGGCGCGTCTCACCGTGGTGCAGCGCACCCCGGGCTGGATCATCCCCCGCGACGAGCGCACCTACTCCAAACTGACCAAGACCCTGTTCCGGCGCTTCCCGCTGCTGCGCAAGCTGCACCGGGTGCGGCTCTACTGGAGCAACGAATCCCGGGTGGTGCCGATCTTCCATCCGCGCCTGGCGGGCCTGCTGGAAAAAGTGGTCAAGCAGTTCATCCGTTTCCAGGTCAAGGACAAGGAAACCGCCCGCAAGCTGACCCCCAGCTACACCCTGGGCTGTAAGCGGATCATGATCTCCAACCGCTACTACCCGACCTTCAACCGCGACAACGTGGAGCTGTTCACCGAGGGCGTCAAGGAAGTGCGCGAGAACAGCATCGTGTTCACCGACGGCAGCGAACGGGAGATGGACTGCCTGATCCTGGGCACCGGCTTTATCGTCGACCCGCGCATCTACATGAAGGATTTCCCGATCACCGGGCTGGGCGGCCGCAAGCTGCAGGATGACTGGGCGGACGCCTCCGAGGCCTACCTGGGCATCACCGTGGCGGGCTACCCGAACATGTTCCAGATGGTCGGCCCCAACACCGGCCTGGGCCATAATTCGATCATCTTCATGATCGAGTGCCAGGCGGAGTACATCCGCGACGCGATCCAGAAGCTGGACGCCAAGGGCGGCGACTACCTGGACGTGAAGCGCGCCGAGATGGACGCCTTCAACGACAAGCTCCAGGAAGACGTGTCCGGCACCGTCTGGCAGCAGGGCGGCTGCAGCAGCTGGTACCAGCAGGCGGACGGCAAGAACGTGGCGATCTGGCCCTACAGCACCTGGCGCTACTGGCTGAAAACGCGCCGCGTCGAGGACCGCGTTTACCACTGGGAAAAGGTCCGCCAGGCGCAAAAAGCCGCCTCCTGAATGTTGGGTTCCACTTCCTTTGCGGTTAGGCTTAACGCCGTCGCAAAGGAGTGGCCATGACCCGCGAAGGCAACCGCAAACCGGAAATCCTCGATACCCGCCTGGTGGCGAAAAGCCGCCTGTTCGGCATCGAGGAAATGCACCTGCGTTTCAGCAACGGCGTGGAGCGCACCTACGAACGCCTGCGCACCCCGCCGATCGCCGGCGTCATGTGCGTGCCGATGCTCGACCGCGACACCGTGGTGCTGATCCGCGAGTACGGCGCCGGCGTCGACGAGTATCAGATCACCCTGCCCAAGGGCGCCTACGAACACGGCGAGGACTGGCGCGACGCCGCCAACCGTGAGCTGAAGGAAGAAGCCGGCTACGGCGCCCGCAAGCTCACCCTGCTCAAGCGCATGACCCTGTCGCCGGGCTATATGGGCCACCATATTACCGTCGCCCTGGCCGAGGACCTCTACGAAGAGCGCCTGCCCGGCGACGAACCCGAACCCCTGGAAGTGATTCCCTGGAAACTGTCACGGCTGGATGAGCTGCTGCAGCGCGAGGATGTGACCGAAGCCCGCGTGATCGCCGCCCTGTTGATGACCCAACGCTTGATGGACCGCTGAATGAACGATTTGAACGCCCTGCTGGGCCCGGTATCCGCCATCGCCGTGGACGCCGGCGCCGCCATCCTTGAAATCTACAATCGCGGCGACGTGGACGTGGACCACAAGGACGACAACAGCCCGATCACCGAGGCCGACCGCGCCGCCCACAACCTGATCGAGGCGCGCCTGCAGGCGCTGACCCCGGAGATTCCGGTGTTCTCCGAGGAGTCCGGCGGCATCGCCTATGAAGACCGCAAGGACTGGCCCCGTTTCTGGCTGGTGGACCCGCTCGACGGCACCAAGGAATTCATCAAGCGCAACGGCGAGTTCACCGTCAACATCGCCCTGGTGGAAGACGGCGTGCCGGTGCTGGGCGTGGTGCACGTGCCGGTCACCGCGATCACCTACTCCGGCGGCCGCGGCCTGGGGGCGTTCAAGGAAGAGGGCGGCCAGCGCTCGCCGATCCGTTGTCGGGAGCGGCACGCGCCGATCGTGATGGTGGCCAGCCGCCGCCACGGCGCCGAGCAGGTGGCGGCGCTGGAGCGCCTGATCGAGGGGCAGCTGGGCCCGGTGGAGAAAACCTCCATGGGCTCATCGCTGAAGCTGTGCCTGGTGGCGGAAGGCGCGGCGGACATCTACCCGCGCCTGGCGCCCACCTGCGAATGGGACACCGCCGCCGCCCACGCGGTGGTCAACGCCGCCGGCGGGGTGGTAGTGAACACTCACTTTGAGCCCTTGGCCTATAACAAGCCGGATGTGCTGAACCCGCACTTTCTGGTGCTGGGGCAGTCCGCGGAAGAGTGGCGTTTTATCGAGCCCGCGCTGGCCTGAGGATCAGGTCAGCCAGGTGGGCATCACGTCCAGCAGCACCAGTTGCAGGCGCTGGCTGAGCAGGTGGGCGCCGGCGGTGATCATGCACAGATGCACCAGCGGCATCATGATGCCCAGCGCCAGCACATTGACCAGCAGGCGCTGGCGAATCCGACCGGTCCAGAGAACCGCCGCCACCATCACCAGCGCACCCAGCGGAATCGCCAGCATTTCCCAGAGATTGTAATCGGGCAGGGTGAACGCCAGGGGCAGGTCGTTGATCAGGCTAGGCATCGTTTTCACTCGGTACGGTCGGAATATTTCCGTATGTTTGTGTCTGTTACCGAGTGTTATCGACCGATAGTAGGAATTCCTTTAATTGCGTCACAAAACTAATGCCAAAGTGCCATCATGTAGGTAATAGTTACTACCCGGCACGTTCGTCCAGGTAAGCCTTCAGGGCGTCCGGGTCCGGCACCGTGATGCGCCCGTAGCTGAACCGGATCAGCCCGCACTGCTCCAGGGCCTTGAGCACGCCGTGCACCCCCTGGCGGGTCATGCCCATCATGTTGGCGATGTGCTCGCGGGTCAGTTTGAAGGTCACCGGGCCGGGGCCGCGCTGGGGGGCGTGCATGTGCGCCAGGAACAGCAGCCGCCGGCCCACCCGCCCGGGCATGTCGCGCAGGGCGTTGTCCTCGATGATGGAGATCGCCGACCACAGCCGCCGGCTGAGCATGTCCAGGGTGCGCGGGTAGGCCTCCGGATAGCGCGCCAGCAGGGCGCGGTAGTCCTGGCCGGGCACCTCCACCAGCTCGCCGTCGGTGTGGGCGGTGGCGCCGAACACCCGCGGCATGCCCGGCGAAAACACCGTGTCGCCGAACCAGGCGCCGGGCTCGAACAGGGTGAGCATGATTTCCCGGCCCTCGGCGTTGGTGGAGCCGATGCGCACATTGCCGGCGCCCACCACCGACAGCGCCGACTGCACCTCGCCGCGCTGGTAGAGCACCTCGTTGGCGCGGAACGGCCGCACCCGGGCCAGCGGCGCCACCTCGCGCAGCGCCGCCTCGGGCAGCCCGGACAGCAGCGAGCAGCTTTTCAGTACTTCGAGAACGTGATCGACCATCGCCCGGACACCCCGTAACACCGCCTCGCGCGCCAACTGTCAAACCGTTGACAGTCTCAGTCCGGCGCGCGGCCTAGACTCCCCATCATACATCCAATAAACGCCAGGGCGTTCAAGCCCCAGCCGAGGAGAGAAGTATGGACGGTCATCACGACGAGCCGCGCGCTCAGTTCAAGCATATGGAAGAGGGCACCGCCGAGGATTGGAAGATCATCGGCCAGGCCTTCGGCGGTTTCGCCAAGGAACTGCCCGATCGCGTCATCACCCACCTGCAGCTGCTGGAAGGCGATTGCGGCGGCTTCCCGGTGGACCGCCTCACCCACTGCCTGCAGACCGCCACCCTGGCGCACCGCGACGGCCAGGACGAGGAGTACGTGGTGTGCGCCCTGCTGCACGACATCGGCGACACCCTGGGCCCCTACAATCACGCCGACGTGGGCGCCGCCCTGCTGGAGCCGTTCGTCAGCGAGGAAAACCACTGGATGGTGAAACACCACGCCATCTTCCAGGGCTACTACTTCTTCGAGCACCTGGGCCTGGACCCGGAGCTGCGCGAGAAATACCGTGACCACCCGTGTTTCGACCGCACCGTGGAGTTCTGCGCCAAGTACGATGCCGCCGCTTTCGACCCGGAGCAGGAGACCCTGCCGCTGTCGTTCTTCGAGCCGATGCTGCGCCGGGTGATGGCCAAGCCCAAGCGCTCGCTGTACAAGAACAAACTCGACGCGGACCAGCAGGAACAGCGCCAGACCGCCTGATTCGGTGACTCCGTCGGCGTCAGACGCCGAGGCGTCGGGCCATGGTCTCCATTACCCGGAACCAGGCCTCGGCGCCTTCTTCGCCCACCTCATCGAAGGCGTGGGTGAGCAGCTCCCGCTGGATGCCGGTAAGGCGCGATTCCAGTGCCACGCCCTGGGAGGTCAGCGCCAGCCGTTTCACCCTCTTGTCCGAGGCGTCCCGGGTCACTTCGACCAGGTCTTTCTCGACCAGGGATTTGAGCGGCTTATGGATCGCCTGCTTGGTCAGGCGCATGCTCTCCACCAGTTCGTTGACGCTGAGCCCCGGGTTGCGGCCGATAAAAAACAGCAACCGGTGGTGGATACGAGACAGCCCCTGACTTTTCAATATGCTGTCGGGTTCGGCCACCAGCCCCCGGAAGGCGAAATGCAGGGTTTCCAGGTACTTGTTCAGCCGGTCCAGCGAAGCGTCTTCAACCATATGGGTTCACCACCAGTCTTGATTTTGAGTAACAGGTCATAAAGGTTGACCTTAATCGGCGCGCCATGCAAGCGTTTCCCCCGGGGGCGCCGCCTTCGGGCCCGTAAAGTGTAACCTGTATGACGGTCGACCGCAGAGCCGGCCCGCGCTTGTCGAAGAAGCGGAAGGCTAACGTCCGGGTGTCGGCGGCCGCGTGAAGGCGTGTTTACCCGCAAGACTGCCGTGGCTGGGGCGTCGGGTCCAGTTTTCCCGCCGCTGAAACGAAGAACGCCCGGCGTGCGGTGGCACGTCGGGCGTTCGGGTGTCGCCGTGGGAAGGGTCAGTCGCGCAGCGCTTCCACTTCGTAGACGGCGGTAGTGCCGCTCACTTCGTAGCCCACCACCAGCAGCGCTTTGTCGTTGGGGGAGTCGGAGGCGGGGATGAACACCAGGCCTTCCGGACCCAGGTCGCCGGCGCTGGCCAGCACCGATTCGGTGTCCTCGGTGACCCAGTCCTCGCGGCTGTTCAGGTAGTCCTGCATCACCGGCGCGGTCGGGTCGGTGATGTCGTAGACCAGAATGCCGCCCATGCGCTCCAGGCCCAGGAACAGGAAGGTCTTGCCGCCCAGGGTGCCGATGGTCAGGCCTTCCGGCTCCGGGCCCTTGGCGTCGCTGCGGCTGTCGAAGGCGCTGCCCTCGTCGTGGCCGCTGTTGAAGTAGTCGGCGCAGGGAATGTTGCGCTGCGCGCCGGCCATGCACTCATCGCTGGCAATGAACTGTTCGATGGCGTCGCCGGAATCCCACACCAGGGCGCCTTCGGCATCCCAGATCGCGAACGAGCGGCCGCCGTAGGCGTACAGGGTGTCGTACATGATGCGGTCACCGGCCGGGTCTTCCACGCCGGCGGCGGTGAACATCACCGGGTCGCCGTTGCTGTCGGTGCGGTAGCCTTCCGTCCAGGTGATGTTCAGGCGGCCCAGCACGTCGTCCTCGCGGCAGTCGCCCGGATCGCCGTCGACCGCGCCGCAGTAGCCGAAGGTGGTGGGGTTGAGCAGGCCGCCGGCGCCCAGGGCGCGCAGCTGAGGCGGCAGGTCGTCGCCGCAGCGGCGGTCGAAGCCGTCGGCGTGTACCAGGTGCTTGACCCGGAACTCTTCCACGAAACCCTGGCTGGCATCGCCGGCGCAACCCGCGCCTTCGGTACCCCAGTAGGCATCGTTGTCCTCGCCCCAGGCGCGAGCGTCGCCCTCGTTGGCGGTGACCAGATAGGTGTCGCCGCCGGCGCTGTAGGCGTGGATGGCGTCCGGCAGGTAAAGACCGACCACGCCGTCGAAGGTGCGGATGTTGATCACGCCGTCGTCATCGCTGGCGTCGATGGCGTTGCCGTCCTGGCTGATGTCTTTGGTGCCGAGTGGTAGGAGAGGTTCGGTCACCGTGGCGCTGGCTATGTCCACTTTGGCGAGCGCGTTGTTTTCCTGTAGGACGACCCACGCTGTCGTACCATCGGCGTCCAAGGCGATGTATTCCGGCTCCAGGTCCTGAGCGGCGCTGGCGCCGGGCCCGTAGATTCGTACACCCTGGTCGCGCAGGTCGTCTTCCTGGCCGTTGAAGGCGGTGAAATCGGCGGTGGCGACCACCGGGTTCTGCGGGTCGCTGATGTCCACCACGCTCACCGAGCCTTCCGGATCCACGCTGTAGTCGTCGCTGGGCTCGCCTTCGTTGGCGGTGAGCACGTACTGACCGTCGGCCGTGAACGCCACCATGTCCGGCAGCGCGCCGACCTCGACAAAGCTGATCAACTCCAAGGTTTCGGCGTCGTACAGGGCCAGGAAGCCGGCGTCGGTCTTGACCGGCGCCTGCACCGCGACCGCAACCAGACCATCACGTACCGCCACGCTGTTGACTTCGGTGTTGGCGGCGATATCCGAGGTGGTCAGGGTATCCACCAGCGCCGGGTTGGCCGGGTCGTTCATGCCCAGCACGTCGAGCGCGCCTTTCTGGGCGTTGACCACGAACAGACGCTGAGTGCCGGCGTCGTAGGCGGGGATTTCCGCCGCGCTCTCATCGAATTGGCCGGTGCTGTAGCGGCCCATGAAGTTCAGTTTTACGCCGGTGACGGCGGGCGGTTCGGAGGAGGGCAGGTTGTCGTTGCTGTCGTCACCGCCGCAACCCGCGAGCAGGGCGGCGGCAAGCGTGCCGGCGCCCAGGGCAAGCCAGAGTTTCATGTCAGCTCCTTGTCATTATCGGAAGGTCACCCTGGGTGTGTACCTTCCCGACATGACAGCGGCGTGACTTTAATGTGTCCCGTAGGCGGCGGCGATGGTGTCGCTGACCGCCTTGTAGTGGTCCAGCAGCTTGTTCAGGCCGCTGTGCTGCGTCAGCAAGGAGCCGAAATACCAGAGCGGGGTGATCAGCATCACCACCTGGCGCACCGGCGTGTCCGGGCGCAGCTCGCCGGCGCCGATCGCCAGCGTCACCGCATGGGCCACATAGTCCTCGAAGTGGCGGGACATTTCGGAAATACCCGCCTGAATGCGCGGCGACAGCAGATGCTTCTCGAACCGGGCCCGCGCCGACAGGCTCCAGGGGTTGCGGCCCTTGGCGTCTTTGTTGAACTCATAGAAGCGGCGTTGGCAGTCCTCGGCGGTGAGCCCGATGCGCTGATCCAGGGTCAGGCCGGGCTTGGCCCACACTTCCTGGAACTGCTCTTCAAGGCTGTCGAAGATTTCCTGGAACACCGCCTCGATCAGCGCGTTCTTGTTGCCGAAGTGGTAATGCAGATTGGCCCGCGTGGTGTTCACCACCTCGGCGATGTCGCCGTAGCTGACGTCGGCCAGGCCGCGCTGAATAAACAAATCGCGGGCCGCCTGTTTGATCCGCGTCTTCATCGGCGGCTGGCCCAGTTGCGATTTTTTGTTCGGTCTGGCCAAGCGCCGGCTCCTCTCCTGTGCGTGTGGCAATTAATCTGGAAGTAAATAAAACCACTGTCAATGCTAATTGACGTGTAAGTCAGTATCTGGCTATGTTGCCCCTGACCCGGACGGCGCCTCGGCGTGCCGTACCCGCCCCAGAACAAGACGGACCCCGCTTCATGACCATTAAAAAGCTGCTGATTGCCAACCGCGGCGAAGTCGCCGTACGCATCGCCCGCGCCGCCGCGGACCTGGACATCGCCACCGTGGCGATCTACCCCGCCGATGACGAACGGGCCTTGCACACCCGGGTGGCGGACCGGGCGGTGGCGTTGTCCGGGCAGGGCGTGGCCGCCTATCTGGACGGCGGGCAGCTGGTAAAGGTGGCGCTGGAGCAGGGCTGCGACGCGGTGCATCCGGGTTACGGCTTTCTCAGCGAGAGCCGCGATTTCGCCGCCGCCTGCGTGGACGCCGGCCTGATCTTCGTCGGCCCGGACGCGGACACCCTGGCACTGCTCGGCGACAAGGCCCGCGCCCGGGTGCTGGCGGAGGAGTGCCGGGTGCCGGTGGTGCGCGGCACCCGCGCCGACACCACCCTGGAGCAGGCAGAGGCATTCCGCGACGGTCTTGGCGACGGCGCCACCGTGATCGTCAAGGCGATCGCCGGCGGCGGCGGGCGCGGCATGCGCATCGTGCGCCCCGGCGACGATCTGGCCGAGGCGTTCAAGCGCTGCCAGGCGGAAGCCGGCGCCGCCTTCGGCAACGACGCCGTCTACGTGGAGCGCTTTATCGAGCGCGCCCGGCACATCGAAGTGCAGGTGCTGGGTGACGGCGGCGACGCGCCGGTCCATCTGTGGGAGCGCGAGTGCAGCCTGCAGCGGCGCAACCAGAAGCTGGTGGAGGTGGCGCCCAGCCCGACGCTCTCCGAGGACACCCGCCAGCAATTGCTGGACGCCGCCCTGCGGCTGGCGGCGAAAGTCGGTTACCGAAGCCTGGGCACCTTCGAGTTTCTGGTCGACGCGGACGAAAGCCGCTTCGCCTTTATCGAAGCCAACCCCCGGCTGCAGGTGGAGCACACCGTCACCGAGGAAATCACCGGCGTGGACCTGGTGCAGGCGCAACTGAAAGTGGCCGGCGGCGCCTCGCTGGCGGACCTGGGGCTGACCCACCCGCCGCAATCGCTGGGCTTCGCCATGCAGCTGCGCGTCAATATGGAAACCATGGACGCCAGCGGCGAGGCACGGCCCGCCGGCGGCACCCTGGCCACCTTCGAGCCGCCCACCGGGCCGGGCCTGCGCGTGGACACCTTCGGCTACCGGGGCTACCGCACCAGCCCCCACTACGACTCCCTGCTCGCCAAGCTGATCGTGCACGCCCGCGCGGACTACGCCACCACCGTGCGGCGTGGTTACCGGGCGCTGTGCCAGTTCCGTATCGAGGGCGTGGACACCAACATCGGCTTTCTGCAGAACCTGCTGCGCCGCGACGAGGTGACCGCCAACGACGTCTATACCTGCTTCGTGGACGATCACATGGCGGAGCTGGTGGGCGAGGGCGAGCACCCGTCCCTGCACTTCGGCGCCGCCGAGGACGCCGGCGCCGCCACCACCCGGGCGGCCGTTCAGGGGCCGGCGGGCACCGAGGCGGTGACCACGCCGATGCAGGGCGTGGTGGTGGAGCTGATGGTCGATGAGGGTGACAGCGTCCGCGAAGGTCAGCCGGTGGCGTTCGTGGAAGCGATGAAGATGCAGCACCAGGTGGTGGCCGGCGTCAGCGGCACGGTGCGCCGGGTGGCGTTCGCGGTGGGCGACGCCGTCGGCGGCGGCGACCCGCTCTACTTTATCGAGCCCGGCGAGGTGGCCGGCGACGCCGACCAGGAAGCGGAAGAGATCGACCTGGACCATATCCGGCCCGATCTCGCCAAGCTGCGGCGGCGCGAGGCCCTGCTGCGCGACGAGCACCGCCCGGACGCGGTGGCCAAGCGCCGCAAGACCGGCCAGCGCACCGCCCGGGAGAACGTGGCGGCGATCTGCGACGCCGACAGCTTTATCGAATACGGCGGTTTCACCTACGCCGCCCAGCGCGCCCGCCGTTCACTGGACGACCTGATCCAGAACACCCCCGCCGACGGCCTGATCACCGGCATCGGCTCGGTGAACGGCGACCTGTTCGGGGAGGACAGGAGCCACTGCGCCGTGCTCGCCTACGACTACACCGTCCTGGCCGGCACCCAGGGCATGATGAACCACAAGAAGACCGACCGCATTCTGGAGATCGCCGAGCAGCAGAAACTGCCGGTGATCTTCTTCGCCGAGGGCGGCGGCGGCCGCCCCGGCGACACCGACAACGCCACCAAGGTGGCCGGCCTGGACGGCCCCAGCTTCCTGCAGTACGCGCGCCTCAGCGGCCTGGTGCCGCGCATCGCCGTGGTGTCCGGGCGCTGCTTCGCCGGCAACGCCGTGTTCGCCGGCTGCAGCGACCTGATGATCGCCACCGAGAACGCCTGCATCGGCATGGCCGGCCCGGCCATGATCGAAGGCGGCGGCCTGGGCTCGTTCAAGCCGGAAGAAGTGGGCCCGGTCTCGGTGCAGCGCGCCAACGGTGTGATCGATTGCGTGGTCAAGGACGAGGAAGAGGGCGCCGCCCTGGCCAAGAAACTGATGGGCTATTTCCAGGGCGCGATCACCGACTGGACCTGCGAGGACCAGCGCTGGTTGCGCCGGGCGGTGCCGGAAAACCGCCTGCACGCCTACGACATGCGCCACCTGATTAACGTGTTCGCCGACACCGATTCCGTGGTCGAGCTGCGCCCGGACTTCGCCCCCGGCATGATTACCGCCTTCGTGCGCGTGGAGGGCCGGCCCCTGGGCCTGATCGCCAACGACCCGAAAGTGCTGGGCGGCGCCATCGACGCCGCCGGCGCCGACAAGGCGTCGCGCTTCATGCAGCTGTGCGATGCTTTCAGTGTTCCCATGGTCAGCTTCTGCGACACCCCGGGCTTCATGGTCGGCCCCGAGGAAGAAGAGACCGCCATGGTGCGCCACACCTGCCGCATGTTCGTCACCGCCGCCAGCCTCACCGTGCCGCTGTTCTCCCTGGTCACCCGCAAGGGCTACGGCCTGGGCGCCCAGGGCATGACCGGCGGCTCCTTCCACGCGCCGTTCTTCTGCGCCTCCTGGCCGAGCGGCGAGTTCGGTGGCATGGGTCTGGAAGGGGCGGTGAACCTGGCCTACAAGAAAGAGCTGGACGCCCAGGAGACCCCGGAAAAGCGCCAGGCGCTGTTCAACGAACTGGTGGGCAAACTCTACGAACGCGGCGAGGCCCTGAGCATGGCCGCCGCCCTGGAGATCGATACCGTCATCGACCCGGCCGATTCCCGCGCCTGGGTGCTGCGCGGCCTGCGCGCCGCCCCCGCCGGCGGCCGCGAACCCATCGCCGGCAAACGCCGGCCGATGATCGACACATGGTGAGGAAAGCAGTTAACAGTGAATAGTGAACAGTTAACAGTGCGCGGGTAGGGGCCTGTGACGGCGGACCGGCCGTGCCCGCGTTGTTTCGCTGTTAACTGTTCACTCTTAACTATTCACTTCCCCCTTTCCTTGGGGGCGATGGCTTGCAGCCCGCGACTCACGTCTCTATAACAACTATCCTTGTCGTAAACCAATCGAAGTCGGGAGAGTGCTTGTGTCTCAACTGGTGCCCGAGATAGACCCGGACGGTCTGCTCGAATACTCCGTGGTGTTCACGGACCGGTCGCTGAATCATATGTCCCAGGCGTTTCAGCAGGTGATGCGGGATATTTCCGCCACCCTGAAACAGGCCTACCACGCCGAGGCCGTGGCGGTGGTGCCCGGCGGCGGTACCTACGGTATGGAAGCGGTGGCGCGTCAGTTCGCCACCGGCAAGAAATGCCTGGTGATCCGCAACGGCTGGTTCAGTTACCGCTGGAGCCAGATTTTCGAGATGGGTTCGATCCCCGCCGCCGAGACCGTGCTGAAGGCGCGGCAGGTGGACGGCGAGGGCGAGCCCAAGCCGTTCGCGCCGGCGCCCATCGAGGAGGTGGTGGCGGCGATCCGCGCCGAGAAGCCGGACCTGGTGTTCGCGCCCCATGTGGAGACCGCCGCCGGGCTGCTGTTGCCCAACGACTACCTGGACGCGGTGGCGGAGGCGGTCCACGAGGTGGGCGGTCTGTTCGTGCTCGACTGCATCGCCTCCGGCGCCCTGTGGGTGGATATGAAGGCGCGCGGCGTGGACGTGCTGATCAGCGCGCCGCAGAAGGGCTGGAGCTCATCGCCCTGCGCCGCCCTGGTGATGCTGGGCGAAGAGGCCCTGCGCCGTCTGGAGGACACCCAGAGCACCAGCTTCGCCGCCGACCTGAAGCGCTGGCTGGGCATCATGCGCGCCTACGAGGACGGCGGCCACGCCTACCACGCCACCCTGCCCACCGACGGCCTGGCGCGCTTCCGCGACATCATGGAAGAGACCCGCGCCCAGGGCTTCCCGGTGGTACAGGCCCTGCAGGAAGAGCTGGGCGGCCGGGTGCGCGCGCTGTTCACCCGCTACGGCATTCAGAGCGTGGCGGCCAGCGGCTTCCAGGCGCCCGGCGTGGTGGTCTGCTACACCGGCGACGACGGCATGCACAACGCCAAGAAGTTTATCGGCGAAGGCCTGCAGACCGCCGCCGGCGTACCGCTGATGTGCGACGAGCCGGACTACTTCAAGACCTTCCGCGTGGGCCTGTTCGGGCTCGACAAGCTCAACAACATCGAGCGCACCGTGGAAAACCTGGAGCAGGCGCTGGCGAAAATCCTCGACTGAGGGCCGCCGCCGGTTCCGCCTTCCGCCCCCGCCGTCCGCGCGGGGGCGATTTGATCTTGTTTTAAGAACCCCACCCCGTTTCACCCCTCTAAAGTGACAGACAACAGGGTCGACTTTGTTTACTCTTTTGCGCGCTGCAAAATGTTGCCCCTAACGACCGTTCTGAAGTAGAGGACTGAACCATGATCCGTGCCATCCTGATTACCGTGTTGCTGGCCCTCGGCGCCACCGCCTGGGCCGCCGACGGCGAAAACGCCATTGAAGGTATCTGGGAGACCGATACCGGCGGCTATGTGCAGATTCATAAAGAGGGCGACGCCTGGGTGGGCACCGTGGTGGGCTCGCGCAGCGGCGAAGCCCGCTACGACACCGAGAACCCGGACGAGAAGCTGCGCGGCCGCCGGCTGCTCGGCGTGACCGTGCTCAAGGGGCTGGAGTACGCCGGCGACAACGAGTGGGAAGACGGCAGCATCTATTCCCCGGACAACGGCAAGACCTACAGCGCCCGCGCCACCCTGACCGACGAGAACACCCTGGAAGCGCGCGGCTATCTGGGTATCAGCCTGCTGGGCCGCAGCCAGACCTGGCAGCGCGTGGACCGTGACGCCCCCAATCTGGAAACCGACCTGCTGAAATAACCGCTCAGTCGGCGCTGCCCGCCCGTTGCAGCTCGCCGTCCACGAAGTGCGCGACCATGTCCCCCAGGCCGCGCACCAGGTCGTCGAAGGTGACGGTGGGGTTGGGCTCGGTGAGATAGCGAATCACCGTGAACACCCCACCGTTAATCATAATGAAGCCCATCGCCGGCAGGTTGCCCAGCCGCACCAACTGCGGGTGGTGCATCACGTACTTCATCAGCAAATCCATCAGCAGCCGGTTGATCGGCTCGATCTGATCGCGCGGCGCGAAGTAGGCGGCGTAGCTCATGTAGCGCAGGTAGCGGCCGTCGTCGCGCTCCAGTAAGTCACGGAACCGATAGAGCAGTTCCGCCACCAGCTCGCGGATGTCCATGCGCACCAGCGTGGGAATCAGCGGCCGCACCATGCCCACCACCTCCCGGACCATGTGCTCGTGCATGGCATCGAACACTTCTTCCTTATTGGCGAAATACTCATAGAGCGACCCCACGCTGACCCCGGCGATATCGGCGATATGCCGGGTGGTGGTGTTTTCCACGCCGTTGCGGGCGAGCGAGATAAAACCGGCTTCGACGATGGCGCCGACGGTGGCGTGGGCGCGCGGCTGCTGGGGTTTACGAGGCATATCCGAGTTGAATCCGAACAATTAGTCGGACTAAGTTGCCATTAATCAATGTCACGGTCAATTCGGCGAGGTTCGCCCTGATGCTCAGCAGCAAAGTGTTTACCAGTAACAAGCTCTCCAAAGGCAGCCGCGCCGTGGTGACCGGCGCCGGCAGCGGCATCGGCCGGGCGTTCGCGCTGGAGCTGGCGCGCCGCGGCGGCCGGGTGGTGTGCAGCGACCTTAACCCGGCCACCGCCACGGCCACCGCCGAGGCGATCCAGGAGCAGGGCGGCCACGCCCTGGCGGTGCCCTGCGACGTATCCGTGCTGGAACAGGTGGAAGCCCTGGCGGACCAGGCCCGGGAATGGTTTGGCGAAGAGCCCACCCTGGTGATCAATAACGCCGGCGTCGGCGCCGGCGGCAAGCCGGTGGGTGAAATCTCCATGGACGACTGGCACTGGGTGATGGGCGTCAATATGTGGGGCGTGGTGCACGGCTGCCACGTGTTCACCCCGCGCCTGCGCGCCGGCGGTGGCGGCGGCATCATCAATGTGTGCTCCACCGCCAGCTTCGCCGCCGCGCCCAGCATGGGCCCCTATAACGCCAGCAAGGCGGCGGTGTTGGCGTTGTCCGAAACGCTGGCGGCGGAAACCGCCGGCGCCGGCATCACCGTCACGGCGCTGTGCCCCACGGTGGTGAAGACCAATATCTTCCGCGACGGCCGCATCGACGATTCGGTGACGCCGCTGATGAACAAATGGGTGTCGCTCACCGGCGTGTCCGCCGAGGGCGTCGCCGCGACCACCCTGAAAGCCCTGGATAAGGGCCGTCTTTATGTGCTGCCGCAGGTGGACGCCCGCCTGATCTGGCGCGCCAAACGCTATCTGCCCGCCACCTACGCGCGCGGAGCCGGCCTGCTGAGCCGCTTCACGCTGGCCAAACCCTGAACCCCGTTCCGTACCGGAAGGAGACACGCATGGCTTCCATCGATCTCGAAAAAATGCTCGCCAAAGTCAAAGCCAGCCAGTGGGCCCTGGCGGACATCGACTGGGACGCTCCCGGCGCCGACAGGATCACCGCCGAGCAGTGGCCCAAGCTGAAAGCCTTCATGGCCGATCTGATGTGGATCGAGCACGTCGGCGCGCGCGGGTTCGCGGCCATGGCCAAGAAAGCGCCCAACGACACGCTCAAGGAAATCTACACCTACTTCCACGCCGAGGAGCAGCGCCACGCCAATGCGGAAATGGCGCTGATGAAGCGCTGGGGCATGCTCGACGGCGACAACATTCCCGAGCCCAACAAGAACCTGAAGCTGGTGATCCAGTGGCTGGACCGCTACAGCGACGACATGCCCCTGGAAGTGCTGGGCTCGGTGATTCCGATGCTGGAGATCGCCCTGGACGGCGCGCTCTGCACCTTCCTGCTGGAAACCGTGGACGACCCGGTGTGCCACCAGGCGTTCGCCAAGATCAACGACGACGAATCCCGCCACCTGGGCGTGGGCTTCCACGTGCTGGAAATGCAGGGCCACGGTCCGCTCTACCTGAAGACCCTGAAAGCGCTGGGCACCATCGCCGACCCGCGTTTGATTCTCGGCGTCGCCTCCTATGTGCCGCTGCTCAACCGCATGCGCGACAACATCATCGAGATGGGCCTCGGCGAAGAGCGCCTCTACGCGGCGATGAGAAAGTTCGAGCGCATCGGCGGCCGCACCCAGGAAGGGCGCAACAACCCCTGGTACCAGATCATCAGCCGCCACGGCCGGATGGTGGTGAACCGCCGCAACCGCATGTACCACGCGCCGGTGGACGCCATGGTCAAGCTCACCGACCGCGTGCCGGAATGGGTGATGCCGTCCCGCGTGCCGACCTGGGTGAAGGGCATTACCTACAAACCCACAGCGTAACGGCCCGGAATTTCCCGGTACTACGGCAGCAAGATTGTGCGAGCTTGCTTGCAAGCGAAAGGCCGGCAACGCCGGCCGGCAGGATTCCAGAGAGGCCTGGGAGGGCACATCAAACAGCGTCTCTGGGATCCTGCCGGGTGGCTAAAGCCACCCTTTCGCGGGCAGGGCCCGCTCCCACAGGGCCCGCTCCCACAAAGCCTGCTCCTACATCCGCTTGCCAAGCGATGACCCTTTCAATCCGATCTTTCAGCCAGTGAATTCCTATGAATGACGACACCCCCAACAGCAACGAAAGCCGTGTGGCGGACCAGCCTGAAGTGAAGGCGCAAGACAACGCGGCTAACAACGGCGCCGCTAAGAACGCCGCCGCCAAAGCGCCGCGCAAGAAAGCGGCGGCGAAGAAGGCCACCGCGAAGAAGGCGACAGCTAAAAAGGCGACGGCCAAGAAAGCCGCCGCCAGAAAAGCCCCGGCTAAAAAGGCCACCGCGAAGAAAGCGGCGCCCCAAAAAGCCGCCGCCAAGCCCCAGGCGAAGCCGGCCTCGGTGGTGATCGTGGGCGCCGGCTTTGCCGGGCTGGGCATGGCGATCCGGCTGAAGCAGGCGGGGGTCAATGATTTCGTGATTCTGGAACGGGGCGACCGCGTCGGCGGCACCTGGCGGGACAACACCTACCCGGGCGCCGCCTGCGACATTCCGTCCAATCTGTACTCCTATTCGTTCGCGCCCAACCCGGAGTGGTCGCGCAGCTTTTCCGGCAGCAACGAGATTCTCGATTACATCCACTATCTGGTGGACGAATTCGATCTGGAAAAACACATTCGCTTCAACTGCAACGTCACCGATCTGTCGTTCCAGGAGAAAGCCGGCCTGTGGGAAGCCACGCTGGAAAAAGGCGAAGTGGTGCGCGGCCGCACCGCGGTGATGGCCCAGGGGCCGTTGTCCAACGCCAGCTTCCCGAACATCGAAGGCCTGGAGGAGTTCGAGGGCAAGAAGATTCACAGCGCGCGCTGGGACCACGACTACGACTTCACCGGAAAGCGCGTGGCGGTGATCGGTACCGGCGCCAGCGGCATTCAAATTGTTCCGGAACTGGTAAAAACCGTGGGCAAGTTGAAAGTGTTCCAGCGCACACCGGGCTGGGTGGTGCCGCGTCCGGATTTCAAAACGCCGGACTGGCACAAGAAGCTGTTCAAGAAAGTACCCGCCAGCCAAAAGGCGGTGCGCCAGGCTCTGTTCTGGACCCACGAAACCATGGCCATGGCAGTGATCTGGAACTCGCCGCTGACCCGCGTGGCCGAGCGTCTCAGTCTGGCGCACCTGCATAACCAGGTGGAAGACGACTGGATGCGCCGGCAGCTGACCCCGGACTTCCGCATCGGCTGCAAACGGGTGCTGGTCTCCAACGACTATTACCCGGCCCTGCAGAAAGACAACGCCGAACTGATTACCTGGCCGATCGCGCGGCTGGCGCCGAACGGCATCCGCACCTCGGACGGCGTCGAGCACCAGCTGGATTGCATCGTGTTCGCCACCGGCTTCGACGTCAGCAAGAGCGGCACGCCTTTCCCGGTCAAGGGTCTGGACGGCCGCCGGCTGGACGAGGAATGGCAGGGCGGCGCCCAGGCCTACAAGAGCATTAACGTGGCCGGCTACCCGAATCTGTTCCTCACTTTCGGCCCCAACTCCGGCCCGGGCCATAACTCGGCGCTGGTGTATATGGAGTCCCAGCTCGACTATGCGGTGAAGGGCATTCTGCGCATCCTCGACGGCAATCTGAAAATGCTGGATGTGAAGGAAGACGTTCAGCAGCGCCATAACCAGCGCCTGCAAAAGCGCCTCGCCAAAACCAACTGGAACTCCGGCTGCAAGAGCTGGTACCTCACCGAGGACGGCTTCAACGCCACCATGTTTCCGGGCTTCGCCACCCAGTACCAAAGGCAGATGGCGCAGTTCGAGGAGCGGGACTATCAGCTGGTGCCTGCCTGAAGGGAGGATCGCGCCAGCGGATTGGCCGTAGCGACGACGGAACGGCCCACTCTGCACTTTCGGTGACGGGCGGGCGAAGGCATTATTGCCCCCCAGGAAAAGATGCCATTGAGCAATGTAAGCCTGGCCGCCCGGCAGCCGCGCGAAGCGCGCTGCCGGCGGACCGGCGCTGGAGGTAGTAATGTCCAATAACCATTTCGACGTGCTGATTATCGGCGCCGGTTTGTCCGGGGTGGGCGCGGCGTGTCACCTGAGCCGTCAGTCCCCGGACCGCAGCTTCGCCCTGATCGAGCGCCGCAAGCGCATCGGCGGCACCTGGGACCTGTTCCGTTATCCCGGTATCCGTTCGGATTCCGACATGTACACCCTGGGCTATAACTTCCGCCCCTGGACCGAACCCAAGGTGCTCGCCGACGGCCCGTCGATCCGCGAATACATCGCCGACACCGCCGCCGAATACAACATCGACGACAAGATCTATTTCGAGCGCCGCATGGTCGACGCGGACTTCTCCACCCGCGACGGTCAATGGACCGTGCGCGTGGAAAACGAAGGCAGTGGTGAAAGCGAAGTCTTCACCTGCCAGTTTCTGCTCTGCTGCACCGGTTACTACAACTATGACGCCGGCTACACGCCGGACTTCCCCGGCGCCGATCAGTTCAAAGGGCGCCTGGTGCACCCCCAGCAGTGGCCGGAGGATCTGGATTACAGCGGCAAGAAAGTGGTGGTGATCGGCAGTGGCGCCACCGCGGTGACCCTGGTGCCGGCCATGGCCAAGGACGCCGAGCATGTCACCATGCTGCAGCGCTCGCCGACCTACATCGCCACCGTGCCGGAGCGCGACGAACTGTCGGTGAAGCTGCGCCGCTTCCTGCCGGAAATGGTGGTCTACCGCATGGCGCGGGCCCGTAACATCGGCCTGCAGCGTCTGGTCTACCGGCTGTCCAAGCAGCGCCCGGGCCTGGTGCGCCGGGCCCTGCTGGCCGCCGCCCGCCGTCAGCTCGGCGACGACATCGACATGAAGCACTTCCGGCCCAGCTACAACCCCTGGGACGAGCGCCTGTGCGCGGTGCCCAACGGCGACCTGTTCAAGGTGCTGCGCCGTGGTGAAGCGTCCATCGTCACCGACCACATCGATACCTTCACCGAAAACGGCATTCGCCTGAAGTCCGGCGAAGAGCTGGACGCGGACATCATCATCACCGCCACCGGCCTGGACCTGCAGCTGCTGGGCGGCGCCGAGCTGTCGGTGGACGGCGAGACCCGCGAGCCCCGCGACGTGCTGGTGTACAAAGGCGTGATGCTGCGCGACGTGCCCAACATGGCCATGGTGTTCGGTTACACCAACGCCTCCTGGACGCTGAAAGCGGACATCGCCGCCGAGTACGTGTGCCGGCTGCTCAACTATATGTCCCGCAAGGGGCTGCAGCAGGTCACCCCGAAGGACCACGACGGCAGCGACACCGACAAGACCTTCCTGGACCTGCAGTCCGGCTATGTGCAGCGCGCCGCCCACCGGCTGCCGCGCCAGGGCGACAAGGCCCCCTGGAAGGTACTCAGCAACTACCTCTACGATCTGCCGCGCCTGCGCTATGGCCGGCTCAACGATGACGCCCTGGAGTTCGTCAAGGCGGAGGGCGGTAAACGCCGTCGCCTGGGCGTGTCACGCGGCTGACACCGACGCGGCCCGCCCTCGTTCAACGCCCGCCTTTCGGCGGGCGTTTTCGTTCGCGGGCGCTGTCATTTAGTTGTCACGGTAATTGTCGCCGGAAAAATTCATAATCGGGCTCCCCATTAGAACCGCCAACATCGGAGCCCTCCATGAGCAAAGCCGCGACATCCGCTTCGGATTTGCCGGGACGCCTCGCCGGCGCCGCCTGCGATCAGGACGAAACCGTACTTTCCGTGCTTGAAGGTCAGACCAGCCTGACCCCGGAGCAGGTGCACCAGGTGCGCGTGGCCGTGAAGCGGCTGCGGGCGATCTGGCGGGTGATGGCCGGTGTGGTCGACAAGGGTGTGGTCGACAAGAAGACCGCGCGCCGGCAGGACAAAGCCCTGCGCATGGCGGCACGGGCCCTGGCCGGCGCCCGCGATACGCAGGTGATGGGCGAAACCCTGGAGAGTTTGCGCAAAGGCGCCCGCGACTACGAAAGCGAGGCCATCGACGCGGTGCGCGCCCAGGCCCTGGCGGCCGAGCAGGAACTGGCGTCGCCGGCGATGCCGGAAGGTCTGGAAGGCGTGTTCCGCGCCGACCTCTACCTGTGGCGCAACCTGAACATCGAAGCGGATAATGCGGAGCTGATCAAGAAAGGCTTCGGCCGGCTCTATGCCGACGGCCGGCAGCAGGGGCTGGAAGCGGTGGTGGAGAACCAGCCGGAGCTTTGGCACCGGTTCCGCAAGCGGGTTAAGTATCAGCTCTATCAGCTGGAACCGCTGGAAAGCAGCCTGGACGACTCCGCCCTTTCACTGAAGGAGTTCCGCAAGCTGGGCAAGTTGCTCGGCGAGCTGCACGATCTGCATGTGCTTGACGAGCATCTGCGCAAGCGCAAAAAAGACAGCGAGGATAAAGAACCCTTCGTGATCGTGCGCCAGCTGATCGCCCGCCTGGAGGCGGACCGGGTGGCGGAGTGCCGCAAGCGCACCCGCCGCTGCTACAGCCTCAAGCCCAAGGCGTTCCGCAAAGCCCTGGCCGGCGCGGCCGGCGCCGCCTGAGCGGGTTTCAGTCCCGCTCTTCGTCGCCGTCCTCGTCCTCGTCCTCTTCCGGTTCCAGGTTGGGCTCGAAGGCCCGTTTCGCATCCGGCAGGGCGACCGTGTCGCCCACCGCGATACCCTGGTGCGCGGTGAGCCGCTTGCCGGTTTCCGGATCGATCAACGCCACCACGTCGCCGTAGCTGGTGCCGTCGGTGTAGGCGTCCACCCGCACCCGCGCCACCAGGCCCTGGAAACGGGCCGACAGCACGCTGCCCTTGTGGGGCGTGGCGTCGATGTTCGGGTCCTTGGCGTAGTACTCGGCGACGCTCTGGTCGCCGGGCGAATCCCATTCAATGGCTCTCATTCAGTACGCTCCATGTGTGTGACGCTTCACCGGACAGAGTGCGCCGCCGCGCCGGCTTCGACAACACAGGGGCGCGCTGCAAACGCAAACTCCTGTAAAGAGCGCCGGTTCAGGCGACGGTATCCAACTCCGGGTAGTGGCGGAAGATGCCGCTCTCGTTGAACGGCTGGCGTCGATCCGACTGCAGATACGCCTGGATGCCCGGCCGTGCCGCGACCCGTTCAACCAGCGTCAGCGTTCTGGGAATGCGCGCCCTGTGCGTGTTCATGGTTCTCGGAAACGCGTACTGCAGACCGCGAATGACCTGAAACAGCGACAGGTCCGCGTAGCAGTGCTCGCCACCGGCCAGATACTCCGGCCCGGCCGGGTTCAGTTCCAGAACCCGCTCGAAATACGCCAGAAAGCGTGGCAGCCGCTGCTGGTGAAAGACAGCCGCGCGCCGCCGCGCTTCCGCCTCCTGTTGGTGGTAATACAGCGACGGCCCGATCGGGTGATGAATGTCGTGGATCTCCGCCACCCAGTCACTCACGGTCAGTTGCAGGCCGTGGATCCAGTAGCGCGCCGGCTCGTTGTCGGGCACCAGGGCCAGGGGCGGGCCGAGGAACTGGAGAATATTCGCCACATGGGAAATCACCAGATTGCCGGCTTTCAGAAAGGGCGGCGCGAACGGCGGGCGCGGGGTGGCGTCACCGTTGAGGTAGCTGTCGATGGCGGGCAGGCCGAGACCGTCGCGGGCGTCGCCCAGCCCCACATCGAGATAGGGCGCGCCGGCATCTTCCAGGGCGAGTCGGACGAACTCGCCGCGTCCCTGGATGCCGGGCCAGTAGAAGAGTTCATAGCGCATGGTTTTCCTCCCAGCGCGGCCCGGATGGGCTCGTTGCTGGAACGGTAGTTCAAAGCGCGGGCGCTGACAAATCTATTCTCATTGCGGTTTTACGGTGTGATGCCGGGCTGGTCGCGCAGCAGGTCAACCAGCCAGTCGACGAACACTTTCACCTTCCCGGACAGGTGCCGGTTATGGGGATAGACCACGGACATCAGTGACGGGGCCGGCCGGTAGTCGGGGAGCACTTCCACCAGCTCGCCCCGGCGCAGGTGATCCGCCAGGCCGTGCAGCGGCGCCTGGACCAAACCGAGCCCGGCCAGCGCTGCCGCCATGTACGCCTCGGTGTTATCCGTGGTGATGCGGGCGGGCAGGGTGATCTCGCGCACCACGCCGTGCTCGAGGTATTCCCAGGGTAGGGACCGGCCGGTGCGACCGGCGTGGTAGTGGACCGCCTGGTGGCCGGCCAGGTCCGCGGGCACGGTCGGCGTACCGAAACGCCGCAGGTAGCCGGGCGCGGCGCAGCTGATCTCCTGCAGCTCGCCGACCCGGCGCGCCACCAGGCCGGAATCCGGCAACGGCCCTACCCGCAGGGCGCAATCCAGGCCCTCCTGAATCAGGTCCACGGGGCGGTCGCTGACGCCGATCTCCAGATTGAGCTCCGGGTACCGGTCGCAGAAGGCGGGCAGGGCGGGAATGATCAGCAGGCGCGCCGGTCGGCCGGGCAGGTTGACCCGCAGACGTCCGGACGGCCGCTGGCCCTGGGTGAGCATCGCCTCGGTGTCGGCCAGGGCTTCCAGCAGATGCAGGCAGCGCTCGTAGTAGGCGCCGCCGTCCACGGTGACCGCCACCCGCCGGGTGGTGCGGTTCAGAAGACGCACGCCCAGATGGGCTTCCAGCTGTTGTATCGCCGTGGTCACGGTGGCGCGGGGCATTTCCAGGGTCTCCGCCGCGCGGGTAAAACTGCCGGCTTCCACCACCCGGGTGAACACCTGCATGGCTTTGAAGCGGTCCATGGTGCGGTCTCGATTATTCAGATATCTGAATAGAGTTAACCATGGGAGGCGGTTTATCCGCCATTCCTGAATGGCCCAGACTGGGCACCCGTCATCGACAGGAGTATCGGCAATGCAAGAACGACGTTTGGGCCGGGACGGCCCGCAAGTCTCCGCCCTGGGGCTGGGCTGCATGGGCATGAGTGATTTCTACGGTGGCCGCGACGACCGGGAGTCCATCGCCACGCTGCACGCGGCGCTGGATCAGGGTGTCACCCTGATCGATACCGCCGACATGTATGGTCCGTACACCAATGAGGAATTGGTGGGTAAAGCGATCGCCGGACGCCGTGACCGGGTTTTCCTGGCCACCAAGTTCGGCGTGGTCCGCGACAGCGATAACCCGCATTCCCGTGGCGTCGACGGCAGCCCTGATTATGTGCGGCGTTCGGTGGAGGGCAGCCTCAAGCGCCTGGGCGTGGATCATATAGACCTTTATTACCAGCACCGCATTGATCCGGAGGTGCCGGTCGAGGACACCGTGGGCACGATGGCGAGGCTGGTGGAGGAAGGAAAGGTGCGCTACCTGGGGCTCAGCGAAGCGGCCCCGGACACCCTGCGGCGCGCCCACCAGGTCCATCCGATCACCGCGCTGCAGATGGAATATTCGCTCTGGACCCGGGACGCGGAGGCCTCAATGCTTCCCCTCTGTCGGGAGCTGGGCGTCGGCTTCGTTGCCTACAGCCCTTTGGGGCGAGGTTTTCTCAGCGGTGCGCTCCGTTCTCCCGAGGATTTCGACAGCGACGATTTTCGCCGGCACAACCCCCGTTTCCAGGGCGCTAATTTTCAGCGCAACCTGGACCTGGTGGACCAGGTGACGGCGCTTGCCGAGGCCAAACAGGTGCTGCCCTCACAGCTGGCGCTGGCGTGGGTGCTGGCCCAGGGGGAGGACATCGTGCCGATCTTCGGCACCAAGCGGCGGCGCTATCTGCAGGAAAACCTGGGCGCCCTGGGCCTCACCCTCAGCGAGGAGGATCAACAGGCCCTGGCGCGCATCTTCCCGATGGACGCCGCCGCCGGTGAACGCTACGGCGAAGCGGGCATGGCCACGCTGGGGCGTTGAACGCGGCGGCTAGCGCCGGGGCGTGGACACCACTGGCATGGCCTCGCAGGGCTCGGCCCACTTCGCGTCGGCGGTGAACAGGGTGTCGGTGACCTGGTGCGGGTAGACCGCCGACACCGCGCTGGTCAGGCGCTCGCGCAGGGTGTCCAGCTGCGGCAGCCCGGTGAGCGGAAAATCCGCCGGCAGCACCACATGGATCATCACATACAGCTGGCGGCCCGGGCGCACCATGCGCACCTGACACTGGCGCACGGGCAGGTCGGCCAGCGCCGCGTCGATGGCGGCCAACACCGGGCGGCGCAGCTCGCGGGGCGGTGCCCGGTTGAGCAGCTCCATGATCGCGCCCTTGGCCATGCGGATGGGCACGCTCAGGCAGAACAGCACCACCGCGATCACCAGCACCGAATCCACGTAGGGCACGATGTCGTCGCGATCGAAGAAGCGCGCCACCGGGATCATGCAGAAGGTGAGCAGCACGCCGGAGGAGATCAGCGCATTCACCAGCCAGTTCTCGAAATCGGCGCGCATTAGCGGGCTGTCCACGTGCCGGCGGCTGCGGTGCAGCGCCCAGGCGGTCAGCGAGCAGGCCAGGGTGGCGAACACGGCGTAGCCGATGGCCGGGCCGGCGACGATTTCGCGGCCGCCGGCGAGCAGCGCCAGCACCGCGTCGACCAGCGCGAACAGCGCCACGCCGAGAATCAGCAGGCCCTTGCCGGCGTTCACCAGGGATTCGAAGTAGCCGTAGCCGAATGGGAATTTGCGGTCGTCGGGCTGGGCCGCCAGCACGCTGATGCGCACCGTCACCAGGGCGACCAGAAAGTAGATCAGGTTGAACAGGCCATCCAGAAGGATGGCCTTGGACTGGGTCAGGGACGCGGCGGTGACCGCGGCGGCGCCCACGACCAGGGACATCACCACGGAAAGAATCAGTGCGCCGCGCTCGCTTTTCATGGCCCGCTCCGGTTGCCGTTAAAAAGCGCAGTCTAGCGCAAATCCCGGCGCGCGGAACGGCACCATGGTTACCGAGGGTTTCAACCCTGGTCGGAGAAATCCTTGTAGGCGTCCATGGCCTTGCGGGTCAGCACCGGGCCCGCCGCCCGGGTAACCAGACGGCGGGCGTTGGGGCTGGCGGCCAGCAGGATGCCGGCGGCCAACGCACCGACCACCACCGTGCCGGTGTGCTCCCGGGTCCATTGCGCGGCGCGGTCGCCCACCAGGGGCCGGAGATTGTCCTCGATGCGCTCGTCCTGGCGCGTGAGCTCGCGGCTGTCCTTGCCGCTGGATCCGGATTTGTGGGTGGTACGTTGCACCACCACCACGAGCAGCACCGCCATGACCAGCAGGCCGAGGCCGGTGAACAGGGACGCCAGGGGCGCGCCCAGGGGCGGCGCCATGGCGAACCAGGCGGCGGCCGCCAGGCAAAGCAGGGCCGCGAAGCCGGTGAGCATGGCCAGCCAGACCAGCGCGTTAAGGCTGAACAGGCTGGACAGGGGGCCGCGTATATTCATCGATCAGCGGCTGATCAGTTTGCCGATCAGCAGGCCCACGCCGAACGCGCTGAGCACGCTGGTGAAGGGGCGCTCCTTGATGTGCGAACCCACTTGCTCGGCCTGGCCTTCGGCCTGACGGCGCACTTGGTCGAACTGATCGCGGGCGTGTTCCACGCCGGCCTGGGCGCGTTGCTGGGAGTTGCGTTTAAACGCTTCGGTAAGCGCGCCCAGATCGCGGCGCAGCTGGTCCATGTCCTTCTTGAGTGCTTCGGTTTCCGGCGATTGACTCATTACAACCTCCTGTTGCGATGGAGAATCCGTAAGTGGAATTCGAGCATAGAGGATGAACAGAGCCTCTGCCTACGGACACATGCAAAAGATTGATAAAGCGCCGGATAAAAGCTCAGAGGTTACGGATCACCTCGTCGGTGAACTCGGAAGTGGAGGCCTTGCCGCCCAGGTCCGGCGTGGTGACCTTGCCTTCGCCCACCACGAAGCGGATCGCTTTGCGCATCCTTTCGGCGTCTTCGTTACGTTCCAGGTATTCCAGCATCATCGCCGCGCCCAGCATCAGGGCGGTGGGGTTGGCGATGTTCTGCCCGGCGATGTCCGGCGCGCTGCCGTGCACCGCTTCGAAGATGCCCTTGTGCTCGCCCACATTGGCGCCGGGCGCCAGGCCCAGGCCGCCGGTGAGGCCGGCGCACAGGTCGGAGAGAATGTCGCCGAACAGGTTGGTGGTGACGATCACGTCGAAGCGGTGCGGGTTCATCACCAGCTGCATGGCGCAGTTGTCGACGATCATCTCCTCGTGTTCGATGTCCTCGTACTCCTTGGCGATGGAGCGCGCCACGTCCAGGAACAGGCCGGAGGTGGACTTCATGATGTTGGCCTTGTGCACCACCGTCACCTTGCGGCGGTTGAGCCGGCGGGCCGCTTCATAGGCGAAGCGCATCAACCGCTTGGATTCCTTGCGGGTGATCACGCTGCGCAGCTCGGCGCGCTCGCCGTCGTCGCTGACGGTCTGGCCTTCGCCGGAGTAAATCCCTTCGATGTTTTCGCGGATGGTGACGATGTCCACGTTGTCGTAGCGCGAGCGCACGCCGGGAATGGACAGCGCCGGGCGCAGATTGGCGAACAGGTCGAAGTGCTTGCGCAGGGTCACGTTCACCGAGCTGAAGCCCTTGCCCACCGGTGTGGTGATCGGGCCTTTCAGCGCCACCGGGTTCTTTTCAATCAGGTCCAGGGTTTCCTGGGGCACCAGGTCCTCGCCTTTGTCCAGGGCGGTTTGCCCGGCGATCGCGTAGTCATAGGTGAGGCCGCAATCGAGCGCGTCGAGGACACGGATGGTGGCGCTCATGATGTCCGGGCCGATGCCGTCGCCGGGGATGACTGTAACGCGTGTTGCCGCCATGGGAACTCCTGATTGCCGGTTTTCGGGACGCTATTCAAGCAAGCGTGCGGGGGCGCCGCAAGCGACCTTAGTCTATACGAACAGGGCCGCTTCTGTGCAGGCGTGGCCCCAGGGATACAAGGACCGTGCCACGCTCAGTGGGTCGTCGGCGGGTGCCCGGCGAGCTGGCGCGCGGTGTCGAGAAACTGGCCCAGCACCACGCCCGGCGGGCCTTTGCCGCGCGCCAGCAGCAGCGGCAGGGTGGCCGGCGCCGGCCGCCCGTGAACCGTCAGGGGGCGCAGCAGTGCCCCATATTGATCGTCGGTGTCCGGGTCGCAGGGCACGATCGCCACGCCCAGGCCGGCCGCCACCAGACCGGCGGTGGTGGACAACTGGTGGGCCTGGTGGCTGACGCGGGGCCGGAAGTCCGCTTCCGCGCACAGCTGCGTGATGCGCGCCACGAAGCCGTCGGCCAGGCCCGCCGGCGGCAGGATAAAGGGCTCCGCGGCGAGCAGCTCCAGGGCCACGGTGCGCAGCGTCAGCAGCGGGTGCCGGGGCGGCAGTATCACGCACAGCGGCTCCTCGGTGAGCGCTTCCCAGGGCAGCGCCGCCGGGCTCTGCGCGGAGTGCACGAAGCCGATATCCAGCCGGCCCGCCTCCAGTTCGTGTAACTGGGCGTCGTCCGAGGCCTCGCGAATGTTCAGGGCGATACGCGGGAACAGCGCGCGGAAGGCGCTGAGAATGCGGGGCACCAGCGGCGGCAAGGGCGCCGCGGGCACGCCGATGCGCAGCTGGCCGTTGGCCGGCAGGCGCGTGCGCGGCGCGCGGCTGGCTTCCCGGCTGGCGAGCAACGCCCGGGCGCTGATCACCAGGGCGTCGCCGGCGCCGGTCAGGCTCACCGCCGTGGCGTTAACGATCAGCAGGGGCGCGCCCATGTCGCGCTCCAGTTCCCGCACGCTCTCCTTCAACAACATGGGATGGCGGCCCAGGCGTTGGGCGGCGCGGGCGAAATCACCTTCCTCGGCGACGGTAAGAAAGTCCCTGAGGTCCTCGCTGCGGATCCGGTCCATAGCATTCACCGGCGGGTTGTTTTTTTACCACAATACCCCTGTTGGCGGCGGACGCCATAGTGTTGTCACCGTTCAGTGTTATAGCCGGTGCAAATGAGGTAACCAGGGGTAACGTTCGCGCCCATGGAATGGCATGCTAATAGACCTTTCCATCCGCTGGGGAAACGAACGCATGTGGTTATACGTACTGGCGATCAGTGGCGGCGCTGCCCTGGGCGCCAATGCCCGCTGGCTGCTGGGGCTGTGGCTGAACGCCTTGTTTCCGGCGCTGCCGCTGGGCACGCTGGCGGCCAACCTGCTGGGCGGCTGGCTGATCGGCCTGGCGTTGGGGGTGTTCGCCTGGCTGCCGGCGCTGGCGCCGGAGTGGCGGCTGTTCCTGGTGACCGGGTTTCTCGGCGCGCTGACCACGTTCTCCACCTTTTCCGCGGAGATGTTCGAGCATCTGCAAAGCGGCCGCTGGGCGGTGGCGCTGGCCGGCATCGCCGTGCACGTGGCCGGCTCCCTGGCGATGACCGGCCTGGGCTTCGCCATGGTGGCGCTGGTGCGCGACCGGCTGTAGCCCCTGTTAGGCCTAGAGGCGCACCGCCTGCGGCGTCTCGCCGCGCAGTTTGATCACGTCCGCCCGCGGCGGCGCGCCGAACAGACGGCTGTATTCGCGGCTGAAATGGGACGGACTTTCATACCCCACCCGGAAGCTGGCGGTGGCCGCTTCCAGCCCCTCACTCAGCATCAGGCGCCGGGCTTCGTGCAGGCGCAGCTTCTTCTGGAACTGCAGCGGCGACATGCGCGTCACCTGCTTGAAACTGTGGAACAGGGACGACTCGCTCATGTTCGCCTGTTCCGCCAGCTCGCGAATGCGCAGCGGCTCGGTGAAGCGGTCCTTGAGCACGGCGATCACTTTGGAAATACGGTGCGCCTGGCTGTCCGCCGACGCGAAGCGGCGCATTCTCGGTCCGGTCTCGCCGATCAATGCCCTATAAATAATCTCGCGGCGCGCCAGCGGCGCCAGGATGCGCGCGTCCGCCGGGCTGTCCAGCAGTGACACCAGGCGGGTGACCGCCTCCACCATGCCTTTTTCCGCCTGGGTGCGGCACAGGCCGCAGGAGATATCGGGGCACTCTTCTTCCGGTTCGCTGAGATCGTCGCCCAACTCGATGATCAGATCGGTGACTTCCTGAGGGTCCACCGACAGCTTGACGCCCAGATAGGGTTTGTCCGGGCTCGCCTGGGTGACTTGGCCGAGCACCGGCAAATGCACCGACGACACCAGACAACTCAACGGGCCGTAGACGATTTCCTTGTCGCCCAGCCAGACGGTCTTGCCGCCCTGCGCGATCAGGCACAGGGAAGGCTCGTACACCGACGACACACAGGTGGTGGGGGTGTCCGAGCGAATCAGTTCCAGGCCTTCGATGGGGGTGGGCTGCAGGCCGTCCAGCGGTGCCCAGGGCAGAATCTTGCGAGACAGAATCTCGCCGAGAAGTCGCAGTTCCTCGGCGGCTTCGTTTTCCGTGCTCACGGTGGAAGTGCTTGCCTTCACGTCGTAACCCTCCCGAATTGGCTTGCGGCTCAGTATACGCCCGGCGACGGTGGCGTGAAGCGACTCCGTACACGGCCTGCAGTTTTGGGCAAGCACCCTGCAGGATCGCGCAACCCGTGGAAGGAATACGCAGATAACAGTTTCGTGAACCTTTCCCCGCTTAACAGAATCGGGCAAGCACGCGGCAGGAATACGCTACCGCCGTCCGATGCCCTCTCCCTAAAGTAGCGCTTCATCGTCGCCATAGACGAAAGCATTCATTTTTTTATTTGACCTAAGGAGCCTCTGGGCAACTCCCTTGCGTGCTCTGGCTTTCAGGCGAGTCCGCCGTCAAGGCGCGATTTTGAAGTCGTGCTGACGGCCCGACGAAAAAGCGCAACGCTGAGGGCGGGCTCGCCTGAAAGCCCCGAAGGGCGCGTCCTGAAGCGAGCATCTGCTGCGTTGTGCTTCTTGCCAAGGGCTGCGGCCATTGGCGGCGAACCACGCCTTGCATCTGCTCGCTTCAGGACGCGCAGAGCACGCAAGGGAGTTGCCCAGAGGCTCCCGACTTGAGGAATTACCGTCCTGTCGAGTTCGGGTCGACCCGTTCGATTAGTGCCGAGGCCAGGCCGCGAGGCGGGCCGCTACTACATGTGGAGAGAAACGACATGGATATTTTTAACGGTGAGTCCGCCAGCGACGCGGGCTTGTTCTGGGGGCTGACGCCCCTGCTGTTGGCCATGGTGTTCCTGGCGGGTTGCGACGCGCGCAGCGAGGCGCAGCACGCCGGCGAACCGCCGGAGGTGGACGTGGCGCGCGTACTCGCCGAGCCGGTCACGCTTCGAGAAACCTTCACCGGGCGCGTGGAAGCGCCGGAGACCGTGGCGCTGCGCCCCCGGGTCAGCGGTTACATCGACCGGGTGGCGTTCGAGGAAGGCGAGCTGGTGAAAGCCGGTGACCTGTTGTTCCAGATCGATCCGCGTCCCTATGAGGCCCGTGCCCGGGCGGCGCGCGCCGAGCTGGAACAGGCGCGCAGCCGGCTGCAACTGGCCGAAGGCGAGGCCGGCCGCGCCCAGCGGCTGCTGGAGAGCCGCGCCATTTCCCAGGAGGAATACGACCAGCGCCGCGCCGCCCTGCTCAACGCCCGCGCCAGTGTGCAGCAGGCCCAGGCCGCGCTGCAGAGCGCCGAACTGAACCTGCAATACACCCGCGTCACCGCGCCGGTGGACGGCCGCGCCGGCCGCGCCCTGGTCACCAAGGGCAACCTGGCCAGCGCCGACCAGACGCTGCTGACCACGCTGGTGTCGGTGGATCCGCTGTACGTGTATTTCGACAGCAACGAGGACAGCGCCGTGCGGAGCGGCCAGTCGCTTGAGCCGGGAAAGACCGAGCCGGTACGCATCGGCCTGGTGGGCGAGGACGGCTTCCCGCACCAGGGGGCGCTGGACTTTATCGACAACCGGCTCAACCCGAACACCGGCACCCTGCAATACCGCGCCGTGCTGGAGAACCCGGATGGCGCTTTTAAACCCGGCCAGTTCGCGCGCGTGGAAATGCCGGTGGCGGAACTGGACCGCGCCCTGCTGGTGAACCGCAAAGCGGTGCTCACTGACCAGGACCGTCGCTACGTCTATGTGATCGACGGCGACAACACGGTGGGCCGCCGTCAGGTGGTCACCGGCCGCCAGGTGGGCCAGCTGCTGGTGATCGAATCGGGCCTGGAAAGCGGCGACCGGGTGATCGTCAACGGCCTGCAAAAAATATTCGGATCGGGCATGCAAGTGGCGCCCCGCGACGTCGCCATGCGCGACACGCCGGCCGTCGATGACAAGGCCGTTGCCGCGTCGCATCCCTAAAGCCTTACCACCCTAAAACCTTAATTCTCGGGGAACGACTGCATCCGGCGGGCCGGCGGCCCGTCGCATGGGAGCTATTGCGATGAATTTTTCACGCTTTTTCGTGGACCGACCGATCTTCGCGGCGGTGGTGTCCATCATTATCTTCGCGGTCGGGTTGATCTCGATTCCCAACCTGCCCGTGAGTGAATACCCGGAAGTGGTGCCGCCCTCGGTGGTGGTGCGCACGGTGTATCCCGGCGCCAACCCCAAGGAAATCGCCGAAACCGTGGCCACGCCGTTGGAGGAATCCATCAACGGCGTGGAAGACATGATGTACTTCAAATCCGTGGCCGGCTCCGACGGCGTGCTGCAGATGACCATTACCTTCCGCCCCGGCACAGACGCGGAAGACGCCACGGTGCGCGTGCAGAACCGGGTCAGCCAGGCGCTGGCGCGGCTGCCGGAAGCGGTGCGCCGCCAGGGCGTGACCACTCAGAAACAGTCGCCCACCTTTTTGATGGTGGTGCACCTGACCTCGCCGGACGGCCGCTACGACACCCTCTATCTGCGTAACTACGCGCGGCTGCATGTGAAGGACCGGCTGGCGCGGGTTCAGGGCGTGGGCGACGCCCAGATTTTCGGCGGCGGCGACTACGCCATGCGCGCCTGGCTGGACCCGGCCAAGGTGGCCTCCCGCGGGCTTACCGCCAGCGATGTGGTGGGCGCCATGCGCGAACAGAACGTGCAGGTGTCCGCCGGCCAGTTGGGGGCCGAGCCCATGCCCGACAGTGATTTCCTGACTTTGATCAACGCCCGTGGCCGTCTGCGCACCGTGCAGGAGTTCGGCGACATCGTGCTCAAGAGCGGCGACGACGGCGAAATCGTGCGGCTTTCCGATGTGGCGCGCCTGGAGCTGGGCGCCGGCGACTACACCCTGCGCGCGCAGCTGGACGGCAAGGACGCGGTGGCCATCGGTATCTTCCAGGCCCCCGGCGCCAACGCTCTGGAAATCCGCGAGCAGGTGATCGGCATCATGGACGAGCTGGAGCCGCGCTTCCCGGAAGGGGTGGAATACGAAGCGGTCTATGACACCACCATCTTCGTCAGCGACTCCATCAAGTCGGTGATCAAGACGTTGCTGGAAGCGGTGCTGCTGGTGGTGCTGGTGGTAACCCTGTTCCTGCAGACCTGGCGCGCCTCGATCATTCCGTTGCTGGCGGTGCCGGTGTCCGTGGTGGGCACCTTCGGCGCGCTCTATCTGCTCGGCTACTCGATCAATACCCTGACGCTGTTCGGCCTGGTGCTGGCCATCGGCATCGTGGTGGACGACGCCATCGTGGTGGTGGAGAACGTGGAGCGGAACATCGAAGAGGGGCTGACGCCGCTCGCCGCCGCCCACCAGGCCATGAAGGAAGTGTCCGGCCCGATCGTCGCCATCGGCCTGGTGCTGTGCGCGGTGTTCGTGCCGATGGCGTTTCTCGACGGCGTTACCGGGCAGTTCTACCGGCAGTTCGCGGTAACCATCGCCATCTCCACGGTGATCTCCACCATCAACTCGCTGACCCTGTCGCCGGCGCTGGCGGCCATGCTGCTCAAGCCCCACGACGCGCCCAAGGACCGTCTCACCCGGGTGATCGACGCGCTGTTCGGCTGGCTGTTCCGGCCGTTCAACCGCTTCTTCAATAAAAGCTCCAACAAGTATCAGGGCGCGGTGTCCCGGGCGCTGGGCAAACGCGGTGCGGTGTTCCTGGTGTATATCCTGCTGCTCACCGGCACCGGCGCCATGTTCCAGGTGGTGCCGCCCGGCTTTATTCCGATCCAGGACAAGCTCTACCTGATGGCCGGGGTGAAGCTGCCGGAGGGCGCCTCCTTGCAGCGCACCGACGAACTGCTCAACGACGTGGTCGACATCGCCATGAACACCGAAGGCGTGGAGCACGCCATCGCGTTCCCCGGTTTGAACGCGCTGCAGTTCACCAACACCTCCAACACCGGCGTGGTGTTCTTCCCGCTCAAGCCGTTTGATCAGCGCGAGCGCAGCGCCTCCGAGATCAACGCGGAGATCAACCAGAAGATCAGCGCGCTGAAAGAGGGGCTGGCGTTCTCCTTTATGCCGCCGCCGATTCTCGGGCTGGGCAACGGCTCCGGGTATCAGCTGTTTATCGAGGACCGGGGCAATCTGGGCTACGGCGCCCTGCAGGACGCGGTCAACAGCTTCCAGGGCGCGGTGGCGCAGACGCCGGGCATGGGCTTTCCGATCAGCAGCTACCAGGCCAATGTGCCGCAGCTCGACGCGGAAGTGGACCGGCTGAAAGCCAAGGCCCAGGGCGTGTCGGTGACCGAACTGTTCGACACCCTGCAGACCTACCTGGGCTCCACCTACGTGAACGACTTCAACCGTTTCGGACGCACTTGGCAGGTGATGGCGCAGGCGGACGCGCCGTTCCGGGAAAGCGTGGAAGACATCGCCCGTCTGCGTACCCGCAACGACCGTGGCGAAATGGTGCCGATCGGTTCCATGGTCACGCTCACCGAGACCTTCGGGCCCGATCCGGTGCTGCGCTACAACGGCTACCCGGCGGCGGACCTGGCCGGCGAAACCGACCCGACGGTGCTGTCCTCCGCCCAGGCCATGGCCGGCCTCACCGCCCTCGGCGAAGAGGTGTTGCCGCCGGGCATGGACATCGAATGGACCGACCTGAGTTACCAGCAGGCCACCCAGGGCAACGCCGCCCTGGTGGTGTTCCCGCTCTCCATTCTGCTGGTGTTCCTGGTGCTGGCGGCGCTGTACGAAAGCTGGACCCTGCCGCTGGCGGTGATCCTGATCGTGCCCATGTGCATGCTCTCGGCGCTGATCGGCGTGTGGTTCGCCGGCGGCGACAACAACATCTTCGTGCAGGTGGGCCTGGTGGTGCTGATCGGGCTGGCGTGCAAGAACGCTATTCTGATCGTCGAGTTCGCCCGCGAGCTGGAGCTGCAGGGCAAGGGCACCGTGGAAGCGGCGCTGGAAGCCTGCCGTCTGCGGCTGCGCCCGATCATCATGACCTCGATCACCTTCACCGCCGCCGTGGTGCCGCTGGTACTGGGCAGCGGCGCCGGCGCCGAAGTGCGCCAGGCACTGGGCACGGCGGTGTTCGCCGGCATGATCGGCGTCACCCTGTTCGGCCTGTTCCTGACGCCGGTGTTCTACGTCGCCCTGCGCAAGCTGGCCGGCGGCGGCCGGCCGGTCAGCCATCACGGTTCAACCATGGACGGCGAAGCGCACGGCCAGATTTCTGGAGACAATCATGCATAAATCCATTGTCCTGCTGACGGCCCTGGCGTGGCTTTCCGGCTGCGCCGTGGGGCCGGACTATCAACCGGTGCAACCGGACGCGCCGGAGCGCTTCCTGGAGGCGCCGCAGGCGTCGGCCGGCAGCGCCGACGAACAACGCTTCTGGGCCGGCTTCGACGACCCGATGCTGGCGGGGTTGATCCGCCAGACCCTGGACGCCAACCGCGACCTGCGCGCGGCGCTGGCCCGCTACCAGCGCGCCGAAGCGCTGCTGCGCGGCAGCCGTGCCGAGCAACTGCCCAATGTGGGCGTTTCCGCGTCCGCCGCCGAGCAGCACCTGGCGGATGTGGAACGCACGCCGCCGGGCGCCGGTGACGACCGCGTCGAGCTGTATCAGGCGGCTGCGGGTCTGAGTTGGGAGCTGGATCTGTTCGGCCGTCTGCGCCGCGCCAGCGAAGCCCAGCGGGCCGAGCTGGGCGCCGCCGGCGCCGACCTGGCCGCGCTGCAGGTGGCGCTGGTCGGTCAGCTGGCCACCAGCTACTTCGAGCTGCGCGGCCTGCAACAGCAACTGCTGGTGGCGCGCAGCAACGTGGACAACCAGCGCCAATCCCTGGAGATCGTGCGCTCGCGGGTGGGGGCAGGGCGCGGCACCGCCTTCGACGAAGTCCGCGCGATATCCCAGTTGGAGGCCACTCGCGCGGTGATCCCCGATCTGCAGGCGGCGGTGCGCGCGCGCATGTTCCGCATCGCCGTGCTCACCGGGCAAACCCCGGGAGCGCTGGTGGACGAGCTGGCGCCGCCGGCACCGCTGCCGGAAAGCCTGCCGGTGATCCCGGTGGGCAGCCCCGGCGAGGTGCTGCGCCGCCGACCGGACATCCGCGCCGCGGAACGGCGCCTGGCGGCGGCCAGCGCCCGCATCGGCGTGGCCACCGCGGATCTGTTTCCGAGCTTTAGCCTGGACGCGCTGATCGGCTCCGTGGCCAGCGACAGCGGCGACCTGTTCAGCGCCGGCGCCGAATCGCGCCGGGTGGCGCTGGGCGTGGACTGGACCTTCCTGGACTTCGGCCGGGTGCGCAGCCGCATCGACGCCGCCGACGCGGACAGCCAGGCGGCCCTGGCCAACTATGAGCAGACCGTGTTGCTGGCGCTGGAAGAAACCGAAACCCAACTGGTGCGCTACGCCCGCAGCCGCGAGCGCAGCGAACGCCTGGGCGCCGCCACCGACGCCGCCGGCGAAGCCGCCGAGCTTGCCCGCACCCGTTACCGGCAGGGCTTTATCGGCTTCTTCGAAGTGCTCGCCGCCGAGCAGGAGCTGATCGACACCCGCGACGCGCTGATCGAAAGCCGCACCGCCGAAACCCTGGCCATGGTCAACATCTACCGCGCCCTAGCCGGCGCCCCAGGCGACGCGGCACCCATCGCCTCGGCAAACGATTAACCGAAAACGACGCGCTGATTCGTTTTCTTACCCCAGGGGCCAGGACGGCCCCCTTTTTTTGTCTTGTGGGAGCGGGCCCCGCCCGCGAAAGGGAGCGCAGCTCCCGGCAGGATCCCAGAGACCTAGCCTGTTCTAATGTTCGCGAAGGTTATCCAACATCCGATTACCGATCTCAATAAAAGTGTTCTGGTCTTTCTTATTAATGCCCTTGAGAAGCGTCTTTTTCACTTCGTTTTCAGCGTCCTGGATACGCGCCATCAGACCCCGTCCTTTTTCATTGAGCGCCAGCAGCTGCGCGCGGCGATCTTCCGGATCCGGCGTGCGCGTGATCAGTGCCATGCTCTCCAGCTCCTTGACCACCCGGGTGATCTGCGCCTTATCGCGGCCGGTGACGCCGGCGATCTGCTGGGCAGTGCAATCGGGATGGCGGCGAATCATTTGCAGCAGACGTATGTGCATACCGTTCAGTGGCAGGTCGTAATCGCGCACCGCGCGCTTGGAGCTGACCTTGAATTGAAACGCCAGTTGCCAGAGCACTTGGCGGATATCGGAATCGTCATTCATATGGTTGACAACATCAACTAGTGAAATTATGGTTGATATTGTCCACTAGTCAGGCGGGCGCCACAAGCGCCACCACCATGAGGTAACCCATGCCCAGACCGGCCCCCCGTATTCTGGAAGTGCTGCGCACCGAGAGCGTCACCCCGAACATGAAACGGGTGGTGCTCGGCGGCGGCGATCTCAGCGACTTCCCGAAGAACCACGAAAGCGCCAACTTCAAACTGTTGATTCCCCGCCCGGGACAGACGGCGATCCCGCTGCCGCCGTTCGGCGACGCGCCGCCGGAAGAACGACCCATAGTACGTACCTACACCCTGCGCCACTTCGACCACCAACGCGGCGAAGTGGTGGTGGATTTTATGATGCACGCCGACCACGGCCCCGCCTCCGGCTGGGCCGCCGCCGCCCGCCCCGGCGACCGGATCGGCTTCGCCGGACCCGGCGCGCCCAAGTTCGTCGACTTCGACGCGGACTGGTTCCTGTTCGCCGGCGACATGTCCGCGCTGCCCGCCATCGGCGCCAACATCGAACGCCTGCCCGCCAACGCCCGCGGCTATGCGGTGCTGGATATTCTCGACGACGCGGACCGGCAGGCCCTGCCGTTTCCGCCCGGCATGGAAGTGATCTGGCGGGTGAACCCCAACCCGGAACAGCCGGCCATGGGCTGGGTGGATACCATCGTCGGGCTACCCTGGCTGGACGGCTCGCCGTCGGTCTGGGTGGCCGGCGAAAGCGGCGCGGTGCGCGCCGTGCGGCGCTACCTGACCCAGGAACGCCGGATCGAGCGCCACCGCCTCTACGCCAGCGGCTACTGGCAGATCGGCCTCACCGAGGACCGCCACCAGCTGGAAAAACGCAAGGATAAAGAGGCACTCAGCCGCAGCACTTCTTGAATTTGCGGCCGCTGCCGCAGGGGCAGGGGGCGTTGCGGCCGGGCTTGAACGGCGTGACAGTATGCTCACCGTCGAGATAAAACCAGTGGCCGTTCTCGCGGACAAAGCGGGAGCGCTCCTCCAGCACCGCGAAGCCGTCGCCGTCCCGGTGGGTGGCGCGGAAGTGCACCTGCCCCGCGTCGCCGTCCTGCTTCGCGTCGACGATCTCCAGCCCCAACCATTGATCGCCGCCTTCCAGCGTTAGCTCCGAGGGCCGGGTATCCGGGTGCCAACTGGCGCGCACATAGTCCGCGTCGTCGCGCACGAAGGCGCTGTAGCGCGAGCGCATCAACGCCTCCGGCGAGGACGCCGGCTCGCCGCGATGCAGCGGCCGGCAACACTGGGCGTAATCCAGGCCGGAACCACAGGGGCAGCGGATGGGCTCGCTCATTTGGGGCGGTACATCTGGAAGAACGTATCCGGGCTGATGCCGAAGTAATCCGCCGGGCCGCCGCCGCGCAAAATCGGCTCGGCGGCGGCGGTCTGGTAGACGCCGTCCTTGAGCAGATGCCGGGCGATGTGCACGCCCACCACCTCGCCGAACACCATCCAGGTGTCGGTCTCGGTGCCGTCGGCGCCGGTGAGCCGCAGAATCTGGCTGAGCCGGCACTCGAACGACACCGGCGTCTCCTTCACCCGGGGCACGCCGATCACCCGTGACGGCTCCGGCGTCAGCCCGGCCAGCTGGAACTCGTCCACCTCCGGGCCCACCGCCGCGCAGCTCTGGTTCATCGCGTCCGCCAGTGGCCGGGTGGCCAGGTTCCAGCCGAACTCCCCGGTCTCCTCGATGTTCCGCACGCTGTCCTTGTAGCCGATGCTGGCGAAGCCCACCAACGGCGGCGTGTAGTTGAAGGCGTTGAAGAAACTGTACGGCGCCAGGTTCAGCACCCCATCGCGGCTGCGCGAAGAAATCCAGCCGATCGGCCGGGGCGCCACCAAAGCGTTGAAAGGATCGTGGGCCAGCCCGTGGCCGGCGGAGGGTTCGTAGAAATGGGTGTCAGTAGTCATTGAGCAATGCTACTTGGGGCGGGCTATAACCGACAAGCGCGGGCCAGGCCCGCGCTTGAAGCTATCAACTGTCAATTATCAACTCAAGCCGCCACCTTCGGCGGCGCATCCCCGTGCTTGATCCCGTACTTGCGAATCAGCTTCTCGCGCTTGGCCGGGTCGAAGTTGATGTTGCGGGCATCGTAGCCGGCGTGCTCCAGCAGACGCTTGTCCATCACCTTGTACCAGATCGGCGGGAAGTAGCTGATAAAGAACATGCCGAAGTAGCCGTTGGGCAGCTCGGGCAGGTTCTCGAAGTGACGCAGGCTCTGGTAGCGCCGGGTCGGGTGCGCGTGGTGGTCGGAGTGGCGCTGCAGGTGGAAGGTCGCCCAGTTGGAGAACATGTGGTTGCTGTTCCAGCTGTGGTGCGGCTGGGTGCGCTCGTAGCGGCCGTTGGCCTTCTTGTGGCGCAGCAGGCCGTAGTGCTCGATGTAGTTGGCGGAGGTCAGCTGGAAGGCGCCCCAGAAGGCGGTGCCGAGAATGTAGGGCAACAGGCCGATGCCGAAGATGGCGAGCACGGTGCCCCACGCAACGATGGTGATGATCGCCGGCTGGATGATCTCGTTCTCCAGGGACCAGACCGATTTGCCCTGGGCGTTCAGGCGGTCCTTCTCCAGGCGCCAGGCGCGCTTGGCGGCGCCGGGCAGCTCGCGCAGCGCGAACTTCCAGATGCTCTCGCCCATGCGCGAGGAGGCCGGATCTTCCGGGGTGGCCACGTCTTTGTGGTGGCCCTTGTTATGCTCGATAAAGAAGTGGCCGTAGGCGCAGGGCGCCAGCACGAACTTGGCCAGCCAGCGCTCGCCCTTGCCCTTCTTGTGGCCCAGCTCGTGGCCCAGGTTGATGCCCACGCCGCAGGTGCCGCCGATCAGGTAGATCATCGCCAGCACGCCGTGCCAGGGCAGGTTCTGGGTGCCCACGAACCAGGCGCCGTAGAACCAGGCGCCCCAGATCAGCGGCACCAGGGCGTACAGAATCCAGCGGTAGTAGGGGTCGTTTTCCAGCTGCGGCACCACCTCTTCCGGCGGGTTGCTGGTGTCCTCGCCGATCAGCATGTCCAGCACCGGCACGGTCAGGTAGTAGAACGCCAGCGGCAGCCACAGCATCAGCGCGTTGTTGCCGGTGGCGAAATAGAGCGCCGGGCCCACGAACACGATGGCCGGCACGAACAGCGACGAAAACCACAGATGCCGTTTGCGGTCGCGGTAGATCACACCGGACGGTCCGGTGAATACACCTGCCTTGCTCATAAACCTCACCTCTTTGTTATGTAATGGTTCCATCCTCCGCCTGTCCGGGGCCAACCGGCACCGCTTAGAGTGGCAATAAATCGTCATAAAGTGACAAGGCGGCCGACATTCACTACCTTGGAGGGAAGGCTTCCAGGGAGCGGCACCCATGACCGTGCAGATCACAAACCGGCTGCGCCCCGCGATTCACCCCACCTATCCGCGTCTTTTGTGCGCGTATTTGCATGAGCGGGGCTTCGATAACGCGGTGATATTCCAGGACACCCGCCTGCAATGGGAGCAATTGCTGGGCGACCACCGCTATCTGAGCCTGGAGCAGATGTCGCGCCTGATCCGCCGCGCCATCGACCTCACCGGCCAGCCCTGGATCGGCCTGGAGACCGCCGGCGTCACCTCGGTGTCCGCCCACGGGCCGCTGGGCTACGCGGTGGTGTCCGCCCCGGACCTGCGCGAAGTGCTGCGGGTGGTGTCCCGCTACGTGGGGGTAAGGTTCCAACTGGTGGGGGTGCGCTTCGAGGAATTCGACGACCACGCCGTGCTGACGCTGGACGAGCAGGTGGACCTGGCCGAGATCCGCGAATTCGTCACCGGCTCCATTCTCGCCACCTACTTTCAGCTGGTGGACACGGTGACCTCGCGGCGGCTGCGCGACGTGGCCGTCACCCTGCCGCTGGACGAGCCCGCCTGGGCGTCGGTGTACGAGGAATATCTGGGCTGCCCGGTGACCTTCGGCACCGGCCAGCTCACCATCACGCTGCCCGCCGCGCTGCTCGACACCCCCTGCCTGACCGCCGACCCCACCACGCACCGCGCGGCTCTGCGCGATTGTGAGCACCAACTACGGCAGATCCAGAGCGGCGGCCCGCTCAGCCAGCGCATCGGCGTGATGCTGCTCGACCGCGACGGCGACTACCCGACCCTGGACGACACCGCCGAAGAGTTCGCCATGTCCCGCCGCACCCTGATCCGCAAGCTCAAAGCCGAAGGCACCAGCTTCCAGGAACTGCTCGACGACGTGCGCCGCGAACTGGCCGCCTGGTACCTGCTGGAAACCAGCCTGCCGGTGGAGCGCATCGCCGAAAAGCTCGGCTACCAGGACCCCTCCAACTTCAGCCGCACCTTCCAGCGCTGGTTCGGCACCACGCCGCTGCGCATGCGCCGCGCGCCCTGACCTAAGACGTCAGCGCCAGCAGCCGCCGCTCCAGCCCGAACACATGCTCGTCCTCGGCGCCCAGCTCGCGCAGCGCCTCCGCCAGATGCAGCAGATAATCCCGGTTCGCCCCGCTGGGCCCATGGCTGCCATGAATGTGCCGCGCGATCTCGTCCTCCGGCGCCGGCCCCAGAAAGGCCGCGTTATCCTCGGTGGCGATGTACACCAGCCCCTCTTCATGGCCGCCGTCGGCGAACGTCATCGGCGTGGCGAACCGCAAATAGCCGTTCTTCTCGCGCACATCCAGATGCTCGAACACGGACGGCGCCACCCGGTACGCCATGCCCGCGCACACCGTGCCCGGGCTCTCCACCAGCGTGAGCACCCGGCCCGGCCGCTCCGGCGTGCCGCGATGATCGTGGGAGCCCTGCCAGAACCGCCGCGCCCAGCCCTCGATGCTGGCGGGCCGGCGCTCCAGAAACGGAAAGTCCGCCTTGAAAATCAGCGAGCCATAGCCGAACAGCCAGACGCTGTCGCGGCCATTGAAGTCATGGCGGGTCTTATTAAGTTCGGAAGTGTCGAGAGTCATAACGGAAGGAAGATACAGGATGCAGGATACAGGATGAAGCGCGCGCACGGCCGTGCGGCGGGGCAGGCCTTTACCCGCGCCTGTATCCTTCATCCTGTATCCTGAATCCATAACGGATAGCTACAATTCCCGCATCACCGAATTGCCCAAGGACACCCCATGAAAGACGTACGCCAGGAATACCACGCCCCCGGCCTCACCGAAGCCGACCTGCTGGCGGACCCGGTGGAACAAGCCCGCCGCTGGGTCGACGACGCCATCAACGCCGAGCTGCCCCTGGCCAACGCCATGACCCTGGCCACCGTCTCCGCCGACGGCCGCCCCTCCAGCCGCGTAGTGCTGCTCAAAGGCATCGAAGACGGCGGCTTCGTCTTCTTCACCCACTACGACAGCCGCAAAGGCGACGACATCGCCGCCAACCCCAACGTCTCCTTCGTCATGTTCTGGGGCCCCTTCGACCGCCAACTGATCGTCAACGGCCGCGCCGAGAAAATCCCCGCCCAGCAATCCCGCGACTACTTCGCCAGCCGCCCCCGGGGCAGCCAGCTCAGCGCCGCTGTTTCCCATCAGAGCCGCCCCGCCAGTCGGGAGCAGCTGGAAGCGGATATGGCCCAGCTTGCCGAGCTATATCCGGAAGGTGAGACCATCCCCATGCCGGAGACCTGGGGTGGTTACCGCATCGTTCCCGAGGAGATCCAGTTCTGGCATGGGCGGCCTAGTCGGTTGCATGACCGGTTTCGGTATATCAGGGATGGCAATGACTGGGCCCGCGAGCGTCTGGCCCCCTGATCCAGAGCCGCAGTTAATACCGCTCCTGCGTGTGCCGTGGGAGCGAGTGTATCCCTCCACGAGCCTGATGGCCGCATTTGTGCCCCGCGGAATTTTCTGGTTTTATCGTAGTTCATCGAAATACTAATAATGTGATAACGCGCCAGCTGACCATCGGATGCTTGAGTTGGCGTGCAAGGCTATTAAAACAAGGACAGTGATGGCTGAGCGGCCTCCCAAGGAAGTTGTGGATACTCGAATCCGAAACCGGATCATGGAGTATCTTCAGCTCGTATCCTCTGCGGCGCAGCAGAAAGATTATCAGCGCCGAGTCCCCGATGTGAATGTGACTACCGAGCTCATATGTAGCTGGGAAGATTGGATGCCTGTCGAAGAGGGCGCTCAAGAGTTCGCTCCGCCTGTTTACTCAGCTGAAGAGTACGAGGCAATCGAAAGGTACGGCCGTACTTGGGAAGCCGTCGCTGCGGCGACGCCAGAGGAAATGCCGTCACTCGAGGAGTTTATTGGAACGCCGGAGTGGGGGCGGCTGAAACAGGCTGAGGAAGACGCCTTGAGCGTCTTTCAGCTGCGCGGAGTGTTCGAGGAACTGTGAAACAGCTGTAACAATGGTCTGGCCTCGACGTTTTGTAAGCTCTTAAGATGCTTTTCAAGCGGCGACTCAGGCGGAGCATCAGTTGTGGGGTGGGGGTAATGAAAAATTCAAGCATTCGAGCTTTTCTCCTGGCAGTCCTGCTGCTATGCCCGGTAGGTGCTTATTCGGAAATGGACCTTTCCGATGTAGTGCCTCCGGATGCAAAGATCGTTGAAGTCTGGGAGTGCAGAGATTTTTTGGGTAGTTGGTCCGAAGTGCTAGCAGTTGCATCCATATTTGAGGGCGGCCAGATCGGTAAAATCGAAGTGGCTGGGACAGCTCATGTGACGCAATACAACGTTGATGGCTTTGATCGACGGTGGGATTTTGGCCTTCAGGAAGATGGGAGTTTTAGATACTCGTTTATCGTTAGTCCAAACGGAAGAGCTTCCTACTATGATTTCAGAAGTAGTTCAAAATCTGTAAAGCCGAGCATTACGATGGACTGCCGTCACAGGAAGGGCTAGTGGTAGGGAGGAGGCTTCGGCCGCTCTCAATACCGATGTTCGCGAGCGTTAGGTCAAAATGACTAGAAAAGATAAATCAATCTGTGTCCAGCACCTCACAGAGCTCAGAAAGCGCTGGTTGGCGAAGAACGATATGTTTCGCCTTGATGACGGATGGAACACGTTGTCTGATCAAAGAGTGCAAATTGGTGGCCGCGAGTATCGGGAGTATGTGTGGAGTCAAAAAACGCCTGATCAAACACTTATTGTCTTCGAGGTAGTTAGAGGCGCTTTTCTTGGCAGTGTTCATTACTGTCTAGGAGCCGAGCTGCTTCAGGATGGTGCTTTTCGTTTCTTGGTGGACAAAGATCTCTGGGAGCAAGGAATTCCGTGAACTTGCCTAACAAGCCGCTCAAGTACGTTTCGACTCTAACGAGCCTTCACCGGACGCGCTTAAGCGCGCCGCTTAGCTAGATCGTTAGATTTTTAGTATTACTTTAGGAGTCAAGATTATGTCGGATATCGTAAAAATAAATATTGATTTGAATAGCGGCGCAGTAAATATCGAGGCTGCCAGCGAATCGCTTAACATGATATTTGATAGGCTCGAGAGTTTTTTGCCATCATTAATCGACGCTAAGTCTCAGTTCTCAAATGGCGAGGACGAAGGTGAAGAAACCGGGGAAGCAGGCGAAGAAAATATTGGCGAACGAGTCGCCGAAGCAGCAGAGCCCAAAGGAAAAAATCCTGCCAAGCCAAAGAGAACTTCTTCCTCAAAACCGGAAACCTATAAGACCGTGGAGCTTGGGCTGAATGCCGATGAGAGACAAGCCTTTAAAGATTTCTATGCAGAGAAGAGCCCGTCTGGGCAGTCAGATCATGTCTTGACCGTGATTTATTGGCTAATCAAAAATACCAAAAGAGAATCTTTGAACAAAGATGAAGTTTTTACGGGACTTCGCACAGTGAATGAAAAGGCGCCAAAAAGGCTAACCTCTGTACTTTCTAATCTGGCTATATCCTCATATATTATTAAGAATGGCCCGAATTCAAGCCTTCACCATATCGGCGAGGATTATGTTGAACGAGATCTCCCTAAGAAAAAGGAAAAATAAATAAATGAATCAGGATTTAGATGATTTCGTTCTTCAGATTGAAAATTTCGAAGAGCTTAAAAAAACAGAATTAATCGACTGTTTTGTTTACTTTATCACTGTAATTAAAGAAGAGGATTCTGCTAGCTCTCGCCAGTTGAAAGAATGCTTTGATATTTTAAGGATTGAACCATATTCCAATATACCTTCATACCTTTCTGCGAAAAGTAAGCGAGGGAGAGGAAAGAAGTTCATAAAAAGGAAAGATGGATATATTCTTGAGCGTTCTGCCGAACTAGATCTTCAAAAAAATTTAAGTACAGGGCCGTCGAAGAGAGAAACCTCTTATCTTCTTAGAAATATGCTCTCAGATATAGCGGACTCGCATCAAAAGTCTTTCCTTCAGGAGGCCATCGATTGCTATGAAATAGGGGCCAAGCGAGCAAGTATAGTTTTAGCTTGGATCTTGACTGTAAACCATCTATATAAGTACATATACAAGCATAAAAAAAATGAATTCGACTCCGTTCTGTCAGCCAACACAGACAAAAGGGTAAAAATATCGAAGCTAACTTCCGTCGATGACTTTACTGAAATCCCAGAGGGTAAGTTCATTGAGTTCTGCCGCTCAGCAAAGATCATCACCAATGACGTTAGAAAAATACTTGATGAAAAACTCGGAACTCGTAACTCAAGCGCTCATCCATCAGGAATATCAATATCTGAACTTAAGGCAACCGAGTTCATACAGGATCTAGTTGAGAATGTAGTCTTAAAGTACAAGATCTAACAATGCGCTGTTGTCAGAAAAATTTCCCAAAAGTGCGGCGTTAGGAGAAAGGGGGCACACAGATGAGTGCGGATAATGAAAAAAGCGAACGAGAAAGTGGATGGGATAATTTGCCTGAACATTTGAAACATGATCTTATTCTCCAAGTGTTTAAGGAACTATCTCTCGTCAAGGATCATTCTCGGCTGCTCGTACTTGTTACTCACGGCTTCATAGAGCTGCTCGTCAATGCTCTGATTGATCATCACTTAAAAAATAGCAAAAAAGTTACATCGGATAGCCGGTCATATCCTCACTCAACAAAGTTGTTAATTCTTAATGAGCTTGGATTATTAGAAGACCAGGAATATAAAGTGTTTGATTGGTTTAGAAAGTTACGCAATAAAGCTGCCCATCAACCAATCTTTAATGTGACTAAATCGGAGTTATCAAAAATTGCTACTGAAGAGTTCAAAGACCCAGAAAACTTCTACTCTTTGTGTGTAGCATTAATTGGCGGATTCTGGAATCAGCATGTTCCTATCTTTGGGCCGAAATATGCGCCAGGCGCTGTTGGAGAAAATGACGACTCCTAACAATCAAGTCAACCAGGACGTGTAGTTCTCCCGCTTTAGTGGACACCTTCTCCTAACAAGAGGAGGTGGGCAACGCCCAGGTACACAAGCACCCGAGGAAGACCTGGCAGTACTCGGCGGATTTCAAGGTGAAGGCTGTGGAATTGAGCCATCAAGAAGGGATTGAGGTCCAGCAGGTCGCTGCAGGTCTGGGCATCCATCCGTTTATGCTTTCACGGTGGCGTAAGGAATACCGCGAAGGCAGAATCAGGCCAGATGGTCGAAAACGTGTGGATGTGCTGAAAGGCAAGCAAGCGCCACCGGCTGAGGAATTAAAAGAGCTGGATAGGCTGAAGCGGGATAACGCGCGCCTGAAGAAGGAGAACAACCTTCTAAAAAAGTGGCAACGGTATCTGGCGGATCAACATCAGAAAGGTTTGGATTCATCCAAGCCCACGGATGAGAATTAGGTGTCAGATACCCTTGCCGCTGGTTGGGCGTCTCACGGAGTGGCTATTACGCTTGGTGTAAGCGTGAGGAGTCGCAGCAATCGCGGGCGAACCGTGAGTTGCTGAAGAAAGTGCGGCAAATACACCGCGCCAACCGGGGCGTCTATGGTAGCCCAAGAGTGCATCAGACCTTGCGCCGTGAGGGCATAAGCGTTGGTCGTAAACGTGTGGAAAGGCTGATGCGCGAGGCCTCTCTGATCGGGCGTGCTGGCAGGGTATGCCGCCGAAGCCCAGGCATTGAGCGCTTTTATGGGCGCCACAGGAACATCCGGTTGAATCGGCCGGCACCTACGGGGCTGAACCAGCAATGGGTCGCGGATCTCACCTATATCCGGGTTGGAAATGAATGGCGATACCTGGCGGCGGTACTTGATTTGTATTCGTGGAAGGTAATCGGCTGGTCGTTGGGCAGCAGGAAGACAGCGGACCTGACTCTACGAGCGTTACGTCACGCATTACGAGTGAGGACGCCCAGGCTGGGGTTGATCTTCCACACGGACCGAGGCGTCGAATACGGGGCGTACCTGATCCAGAATGAGCTGGGCAGGCACGGAATTCAGCCCAGCATGAATCGGCCCAGACAATGCACGGACAATGCGCATATGGAGTCTTTTTTCCACAGCCTCAAGGCGGAGTTATCCGTGGTGTATCCTTCAAAAAAAGCAGGAGCTGAGGGTGGTCCTGAGCGGCTATATCAACTAGTTCTATAACCAGAAACGGTTACACTCTGGTATTGGGTATAGGGCCCCGGCAGAATACGAGAGAATGGTAGCGTGAAACGAAGCGTGTCCATTTTATCGGGGAAGATCACGCACCTACGCTGAGTATCGGCGTGCCGAAAAGCCAAGCGTTATGTTTTCTTGAGCATCGCATGAAAAACCTGATTTACAGTTTTATTAGCAAGAAGCAAGACAAATTGAAGCGACGCACCGACCGTCGCTATGAGGGGCTATGGATGGGGCCTCCTCCCAAATTGCTCAGTGAAGATGACCTGCTTCCTGGAGATGTCATTTTTTGTGGGCAATCAAAGAAAGATAAGGCAACTGAGTTAATTCAAAATACAACCGATGGCGTTTATGTCCACTGCGCAATATATGTGGGCGACGGCAAAGTCGTCGATGCTGTGCGCTCAGGTGTAAGGGAGATCGAGCTTGACTCATTCCTTTCAGAATATTCATATCTGTCTGTTACCCGACCTCCCGGAGCGAATCCTAAAAGATCGAATATGATTGTTGATTTTGCGCGGGAGTGCCTCGAGGAAAGGTTTCGATACAACCTTTTGGGAGCGGCTTTCGTTCCGATTCGAGAGTATTTTAATGTCAAAAACTTCCATAATCTCGATTTCAGGAAAAGGCTGAGGCCTAAGAAGGCCAGGCTGGCATGGCTCCCGAAGAAAAGCTACTTTTGCTCTGAATTCGTTATCGAATGCTACGTTAAGTGTGGGTATATTGGCGAGGATAATAGTTACTTTTGCTCTTCATATTGGTCGCCAACAGGCTTGGCCGAAGAGGCCGTTTTTCAATTGCAGGGATTTATGTCCACTGATGGTTTGGAAGCAGTGGCTCCGTTAGATCCATATATCGGGGGCTGTGATTGGGTTTTAACTCCTAGAGGTCGACGCCAACTTGAAGAGCGCCAACGGCGATGGGAAGCGCGGGTAATAGAATTGACAAAGACCGATAGCAACAAAACATAACCAGAGCAAGCATGGCGGCGCCCTCTCCATTGCGCCTACGGCTCCATTCCAAGGTCGCGCGTGCTGCAAGCGTTATAAGTAAAAAATAGGAGATAGCAGGATGGAAATAAGCTTTTCAGAAGCAAAAGGTATGTTTAGTACAGCAATAGTGCTAATGAAAAAGGGCTCACAGATGGAAGCTCAAGCTCAGATTCAAAAGCTTCAAGAGCAATACCTAGAGCTCCATGCAGAAAATCTTGAGTTAAAACAGGCTTTAATGGAGATAAAAGAAAGGGATGCCGTTAAAGATCAAATGCAATTCGAAGAACCATTTTTTTATATAGTAGATGGTGATAACAAAGATGGGCCCTACTGCCCAAAGTGTTGGCAAAAAGACAATTTACAAGCACGTGTTGTTGCTACTCCTGACAGTTACACTTCAGCTCATAAGTGCCAGGTTTGTGACACAGGCTTTGGCAAAGGTAGACCAAGGCCAACTCCCAGAGTAATTCGCAGATGAACCACACTTATAACAAGGCGCAGCATGTCGCACCTTCGGCGCTGGACCTCCAAACCGCTACGCGGTTTTTCGGCCCATGTCCGCGGCGTTAGGTGGCAACGCCTCGAAATTCTCCGAGGCCCGCGTTTCAGCCTCAGCGGCTACAATCTCGAACAATCGACAGACGTCCGTCCTCAACTGTGATTGATACCGGTGTGTCGATGGTAAATCCGGCTTGTTCCAGCCAGAGACCTTTCAAAAGAATGAATGGTGCCACGCGGTTCCCGCTGGAGGGGGTGTGTTTCGGGATATAGTTCCAGTGGCCTTTACGGACTTTGAGAGTGCGGTTGTTCATGGTTATGCTCCTGTTGTGCAATTTCTAGGTTGCGTCAGTAAGGTGGTCGGGAGGCTAGAAACAGCAACAGGTACTGCTCCGACTATTTCCTGCAAGCAGGTGTTCTATTCGCCGGACCTCCCGACCATTACATTCCCGGATTTCAGGCACAAAAAAACCGCAGTACTTCCGGGGAGCGGTTTTGCCCGCCCCGGCTCACCTCTAAACCTGCGCGTAGCCCCCGTCAACGAACACCTCGCTCCCCGTCATAAAGCTGCTGTCGCCGGATGCCAGGAATGCCACCGCGCCCGCGGTTTCCTTGGGGTCGCCCAGACGCTCAAGCGGCACGGTCCGTTTCATCTCGCTCAGGGCTTCGGGCGGGAGCAGTTCCATCAGCTTGTCTGTTTGGGTCGGGCCAGGAGACATGACGTTCACGCGGATGCCGGTGCCCCTGAGATCATGGGCCCAGCTGCGCACCAGGTTTCGGATGGCTGCCTTGGAGGCGCTGTAGATGCTCATGGCGGGGGTGCCCATGCTGCCGACCGTGGATCCGGTGAGGATGATGGAGCCGCCGTTCCTCATCAGGGGCAGGGCTTTCTGGACGGTGAAGAGGGTGCCTTTGACGTTGATGTCGAAGATGTAGTCGTAGTGCTCTTCAGTGATCTCTCCCAGGCTGGCGAACTCGCCGACGCCCGCGTTGGCCACCAGGATGTCCAGGTGCCCTTTTTCTTTCTGGATTGTGTCGAAGACGCGGTCGAGATCCTCCGCCTTCGTCACATCCGCCTGGACGGCCCGGGCGTTGGAGCCCAGTGCCTCAGCCGCGTTGTCGAGGACGTCCTGGCGCCGTCCGGTAATGAAGACGAAGGCGCCTTCTTCGATAAGGCGTTGGGCCGAGGCAAGGCCGATGCCGCTGGCTCCGCCTGTGATCAATGCGATTTTACCGTGTAGCCGACTCATGGTTGGGTCTCCGTATGTGTTGACTCGATTCGCGGTCACGATATATAAGCCACTTACAAATATTCAAGTATGCACCTTTTGGTAAGTACCCGTTATGGCGAACGAACACTCAGAAAACCCACGTTTCATTTGCGGCCTGGATGCGACGCTGCACGTGATCTCCGGGAAGTGGAAGCCTTTGATTTTGTTCTTCTTAAACAAGGGCCCGACGCGTTACGGCGAGCTCAAGCGAAGCGTCCGGGGCGTGAGCGACAAAATGCTGATCCAGCAGTTGAAGGAGCTGGAGTCCGACGGCATCGTCCGGCGAACCGACTATGGGGAGATACCGTTGCGCGTCGACTACTCACTGACGCCCTTCGGGGCGAGTCTGGTGCGGGCCATGGAGCCGCTTTGCGGCTGGGGCGAGACGTACGAAGAGGACATTGCCGCGGCGATGGATCGCCGGAAAGCCAGCCGGTAGGCAGCGAAATCGGGTGGCGCCCGACTCTACAGTAAGCTTTTTCCAGGAGGCACCATGCCCCTTCCCAAACGCGGTACAACGGTCACCGGCACCCTGTCAGCAAGTTTGCTGGCCATCGTTTTAATGACTGGCTGTTCGGACACGTCCTCGGACGCTGAGGACAAGGCGGCGCAACCGTCGTCCGCCGAGGCACTGGATGATTCAGGCAAACAGGAAGGTGCCGCTTCCTCCGGGCAGACCCGGGGCGGTGACGGCTCGCAGATTACGCTGAACGCTCTGACGGAGGAGGACATGGGCGAGGCCAGCCTTGCCGGCGAGCTGGGTTGCTCGTTCACCACGGCTGGCGGAGAGGTGTTGCTGATCGCGATGGGTAATGTGGCTTCGTCCGATGCGGCGCAGGGTGTGGTCAAGGTCGCCGGCTATGTGGAGCGCGTGTCGGCGCCTGGCGGCTTCGATGGCATGACGGCGTCGCCGACCTTCAGTGGTAAGGGCAAGACGGTTCACATCGAGGTCACTGGTGAGCCCACCGAAGGCGGGGAGTCGCCGCCCAGGCCGGCGACATTGACGTATGACCGGGCCGACGGCGCCCAGCGCGACTGGCAGGGCGAGTGGCGTTGCGGGCCGTAGGACGATGAACCGGAGGTTCGTGGTGACCGGTGGGCCCGGGGGCGGTAAGAGCACGCTGCTTGAGGCCTTGGCGGAACGGGGCTATCACGTCGCACCGGAGGCCGCCCGGCGCCTGATCAAGGAGCGGCTGTCCTCAGGGCTTCCGCCGCGACCGGATCCTGTCTCCTTCGCACGCGCCATTCTGGACTCGGATATGGAGCAGTACCGGGCCGCGACGAACAATGAAGGCATCACCTTCTTCGACCGGAGCGTGCTGGACGCGCTTTACATGCTAGATCTGGAATCCGCGATGTCGCGGGATGAAATTACGTGGCTTGTTCAGGCGTTTCCCTACAACGACACCGTGTTCCTCCTGCCGCCCTGGGAGGCGATCTACGCCACGGACTCGGAGCGCGATCAGACGTTCGAGGAGTCCGTGGCGGTGTTCGAGGGCATGAAGCGCTGGTATGGGCGGTGGGGTTACGAGACGGTGGAGGTGCCACGCGCCAGTGTCGAGGTGCGCGTTTCGTTTATTCTGGAAGCTATTGGGCACCCGTGTGTTTAGGTGGATACTGATATAACGGATGAGTGCCCGAGGAGGGTATGGATGTGAGCCTGGTCCATGTTCAAACCATGGCGCGGTACAACCGGTGGATGAACCAGAAGGTCTACGACGGCTGCGCCGGCCTGTCGGATGAAGACCGGAAGCGTGATATGGGGGCTTTCTTCAGGTCGATCCATGGCACGCTCAACCATATTCTGCTCGCGGACCGGATCTGGATGGGGCGGTTCACCGGTGAGCCTTTTTTGGTCCGATCACTCGACCAGGAGCTGTACGCGGACTTCAGCGTGCTGCGGGATGAGCGGGCGGCGGAGGACGAACGCATCATCGACTGGGTGGCGTCACGCTCGCCGGAAGACATGGAGGGCGATCTGGTTTATACCAGTATTGTGAACCCGGAGCCTCGTCGCTATCCGCTCTGGTTCGCGCTGTCTCATTTCTTTAATCATCAGACGCACCATCGCGGCCAGATTACCACCCTTCTTACCCAGCTCGGCGTCGATGTGGGCGTTACCGACCTTATCGGAATGAAACCATGAACCAGAAGCAAGCGACTAAGTTCGCGGCGGAGTGGATCGAGGCGTGGAACGCGCACGATCTCGATCGCATCCTTTCTCACTATACCGATGATTTCGAGATGAATTCGCCGTTGATCGCCAAGCGGCTCGCGGTGCCGTCAGGGACGCTGAAAGGCAAGGCTGCGGTCGGTGAGTATTGGCAGGGCGCGTTGCGCGCTTACCCGGGCCTCCGCTTTGAGCTGCTCAAGGTGCTGCGGGGCGTATCCTGGGTCACGCTCTACTACCTCGGCGCAACAGGCAACGAAGTGGCGGAGACGTTCCTGTTTGACGGCAACGGGAAGGTTACGCAGGTGTTCGCGTCTTATGCCTAGACCCAGGGTAATGGACGGCGGGGGCGTCTGGGTCGGATCCGCCTAATCGATATCGAAAAATTGAATTTGCCGCCCTCATGGTTGGACGACCTAATGGTACGATCCAGGCGTATGTAACAGGGAGGACAACGATAATGATTAATAAACTGACCGCCATTGTGGTGGTTGTCATGGTAAACATGCTGTTCGCGGCGCCCGCGTTCGCTGATGACAAGCGTATCGGCATACTGGTCTTCGACAAGGTTCTCACCAGCGACGTCATAGCGCCGGCGGAAGTCTTCGGGGTTGCGACGCGAAAGTCGTGGTTCTCTGATTACGAAGTTGTGTTTATTGGCGTAGAGCGGAAGCCGGTGATTACCACCGAGGAAGGAATTCGCTTGCCTGTCGATGCAACCATATACGACGCACCCAAGCTGGATGCGTTAATCGTTGCCAGTGCCTATGATATGGATTGGTTGTTCGAGAACGAGGATTTAACCGCGTTTCTACGAAGCCAGGCGAAGACCGCTGCATGGTTGGGAAGTAACTGTTCGGGAGCGTTTCTGTACGCACACGCAGGACTTCTGGATGGCTACCGTGCCACTACCTGGGCGGGCGGAGAGAAACAGCTCGAACGTGAGTTTCCTGAGATCGACGTGGTCTTTGATCAGAATGTGGTGGTTGATCGAAACCGTATCTCCAGCAATGGTGGCATTCCTTCCTACCAGTCCGCTTTGGTGATGCTGTCGATGATGGCTGGAACCGGCAAAGCAAAGACCGTGTTTGAAACCATTCAGCTCAACCGGCTGATTCCGTGGTCTGATATTGAGGCCTACGTACCTGAAGACAAGACCTGATGCATGGAAGCTGGCTACGACGTAAGCGGAGGTGCGAGAGGATGAAGATCGGATGTCGACCTTGAGCCTTACGGATGGGTCGGAGTCCTTCCAGGTTACGGTGCTTGAATCCGCGCCCGGCGCCCCTGTGTTGCTCTTTGCGGTAGGGGCGGGCGGCAATCCGGAGCGCCATCTTCCGTTTCTCACTTCTCTCGCCGAATCCGGATACTCGGTGGTCGCACCGCATTTCACCGGGCTGGACGCATCGATGCCCAGGGAGGATGAGTTACGTCTTTGGGCGCGGAGGCTGACCCTTGCCCTCGATAGCGTTGCTCCGTCCGGATCGACGGTGGTGGGCGTGGGTCACTCACTCGGTGCGGCGGCCCTGCTCGCGTTGGCTGGTGGTCAGATCTGGTTGGCCGCCGGCCGCCATGTCGAGATCGTGCCTGACGGGCGACTCACCCGGCTGGTTCTGTTGACTCCGCCGATGGGCTTTTTCCAGGTCGAAGGGGCGCTGGATGCCGTGCAGACGCCCATTCTTGCTTGGGCAGGCTCGCGGGATTCGATCACCCCGGCCGCCCAGGTGGACGTTCTGGTTCGTGCCTTGAGCGGCCGCTTGCCGTTGGATGTACGTGTGACCGAGGGGGCCGGGCATTTCTCTTTCATGGACCTGCCACCGCCGGATTGGCCGATCGGCAGGCATTCCTTGATCTGCTTGCCGAAGAGATCGGGAAGTTCTTGAAAAGGTGAGTGGCGTTCGGGCCCTCAGAAGATGATCAATCAGGGCCAGGCGGCGGTCAGAATGAAGCCGGATGACTGGACGGCTAACCGATATCGAGAGACCGAATTTTGTCGTTTTTCAGCTCAAAGGTATAGCGAAGCACCGCCGGGCTGCCGGGGAAGTTGCCGGAGACCCGCGCGCGAACGATCACGGCGGTATCCGCCTCTTCCATTTCCAGTGGTTCCGCCGTATAGCTGTATTTCTTCTTGGATTCGATAAACCAATCGGTGATCTCGGCGATCCCGTTGTGGGTATGCTTCTCGTCATGAACGGTGGCGTCCGTGGTGAAGCACTGGTCCAGTGAGCCGCTGTCCTTGTCGTTGCTGAGCTGGAAGAAGAGGGCGATGGGCGCTGGCAGTTGGATGGCCATTATCGGTTCCTTTGGCGGTGAATGGGTGGTCCTGAAGTTTGATCAGGGCGCGCCCCTTCATCAATAACGCACGAAAAAGTAAGTGGGTTACCTATGGGTAAGGCGTATACGCCGGAGACGGCGGCAGCGGACGTGGCGGCGGCGATGAAGGTGCTGGAAGGGCGCTGGAAGTTGATTCTTCTGTTTCACCTTTTTGGCGGTCAGGTGCGGCGTTACTCCGAGCTGGAGAAATCCATCCCGGGTATTTCGCAGAAGATGTTGGCGCAACAGCTACGGAAGCTGGAAGCGGACGGACTGGTGCGCAGAACGGTCTACCCGGAAGTGCCGCCGAAGGTGGAGTACCAGCTCACCGACTGGGGGCAGGCGCTTTGCCCGGTGCTGGATGCGCTGCTTTCCTGGCGTGAAGGGAAACAACCTGCCGCGGTTGATGTGCGGGAGCCGTGATGACCTACGAGGAATTCAACCGCTTTTGCCGTTCGTTGCCCGCCACAACCTATGTGGTCCAGTGGGGCGGCGCTCACGTCTGGAAAGTGGGCGGCAAGGTCTTCGCTATCGGGGGCTGGGAAAAGACCGGCCAACCCGCCTTTACGTTTAAGGCATCGGAACTCAACTTCGAGATTCTGCGGGATCAGCCGGGTTTCCGGCCGGCGCCCTACCTGGCGTCCAGGGGGATGCGGTGGATACAACAGTACGATGCGCCTGAAGAGACGGATGAGACGCTCCAATACTACCTCAAGGAATCCCACCGAATCGTCTCCCTGGGGCTGACCAAGAAGCTGCAGCGGGAGCTCGGCCTGAACCAGACATAGCCGGAGCGGCGCCCGCCGCTACACCGTCAGATACTTCTTCACCAGCTCATCGCTGAGCGCGCCGATGTCGTCCTCGGCCACTTTGCTGCCCCGGTCGATGATAGCGAAGCGGTCGGCGGTGGCGCGGGCGAAGTGGAGTTTCTGCTCCACCAGCAGCACGGTGAGACCCTCTTCCTTGTTCAGAGTTTTGATCACCTTGCCGATCATGTCGACGATGTTGGGCTGAATGCCTTCGGTGGGTTCGTCGAGGATCAGCAGGGTAGGATCCAGGGCCAGCGCGCGGCCGATGGCCAACTGTTGCTGCTGCCCACCGGACAGGTCGCCGCCACGCCGGTGGCGCATATCGTGCAGCACCGGAAACAGCTCATAGATACGCGCCGGAATCTTGCGACTCCGGTCGGCACGCGCCTGAAGCCCCGTCTCCAGATTCTCCTCCACCGTAAGCAGTGGAAAAATCTCCCGCCCCTGCGGCACATAACCGATACCCGCCCGCGCCCGCTCCTCGGCGGCCTTCCTGCTCAGGTCTTTCCCATCAAACTCAATCCTGCCCGTAGCGGCGGGCAACAACCCCATCACCGACTTCAACAACGTGGTCTTCCCCACGCCGTTCCGCCCCATCACACAAAGACACTCGCCTTTCTCCAGGTTCAGGTCGACATCCCAAAGGGTGTGGGATTCCCCGTAATATTGATTCAACCCTTGCACGTTCAGCACGATCATTCTCCCAGGCGACTCCAGGCCGCCCGCTATTAACTATTCACTGTTAACTCTTAACTGAATTACCCGGTTTCGCCGAGATACACCTCGATGACTTTCGGATCATTCTGCACGTCCTGCATCTTCCCCTCGGCGAGTACACTGCCTTGGTGCAACACGGTGACGGTACTGGCGATCGAGCGAATAAACTCCATGTCGTGCTCCACCACCATCACCGAGTGCTCGCCGGCCAGGCTTTGCAGCAGTTCGGCGGTGCGTTCCACTTCCTGGCGGGTCATGCCGGCGATGGGCTCGTCCACCAGCAGCAGCCGGGGCTTCTGCATCAGCACCATGGCGATCTCCAGCCACTGTTTCTGGCCGTGGGAGAGGGCGCCGGCGAGCTGGTCTTTCTGCGCGAGCAGGCCGACGGTCTCCAGGGTTTGCGCCATCCAGTCGTACTGCTGGCCGGTGACCGGCTGCAGCAGCGTATGCCAGGTGCCCTTGGGGCCGGCCATGGCCAGCTCCAGGTTTTCCAGGGCGGTGTGCTCCGGGAACACGGTGGGTTTCTGGAACTTGCGGCCGATGCCGGCGGTGGCGATCTCGGTTTCGGTCATGCGCGTCAGGTCCATCGTCTGGCCGAAAAAGCAGCTGCCGGTGTCGGGCCGGGTCTTGCCGGTGATCACGTCCATCAGCGTGGATTTGCCGGCGCCGTTGGGGCCGATGATGCAGCGCAGCTCGCCGGGCTTGATGTAGAGCGTCAGGTCGTTGAGCGCCTTGAAGCCGTCGAAGCTGACGGTGATGTCTTCCATGTAGAGGATGTGCTTGCCGCCGGTGTCCAGCTGCCCCGGGCGCACCGGGCGGGTGCCCGGCCGAAGCGGGGCGAACACCTGGTCGCGGCGGAAGGTGTCACGCAGGCTCATGGTCGGCCTCCTTCTCGGCTGCGTCGGGTTGCCGTTTGCGTTTGAGCAGGCTCTTGGCCAGGCCCACCAGCCCCTGGGGCAGGAACACGGTGACCGCCACGAACAGGCCGCCCAGGGCGAACAGCCAGGCTTCCGGCATCACGCCGGTGAACACGGTCTTGCCGTAGTTCACCAGGATGGCGCCGATCACCGCGCCGTAGAGCGTGGCGCGGCCGCCCACGGCCACCCACACCACCAGCTCGATGGAGTTGAGCGGCGAGAATTCGCCGGGGTTGATGATGCCCACCTGGGGCACATAGAGCGCCCCGGCGATGCCGGCGAGTATCGCGCTGACGGTGAAGATCCACAGCTTGTAGTGCTCGGTGCGGTAGCCCAAAAAGCGGGCGCGGGATTCCGCGTCGCGCACCGCCATCACGGTGCGGCCCAGGCGGGTGCCGGTGATCCAGCGGCTGAGCACGAAGGCGCCGCCCAGTGCCACCGCCGAGGCGATCAGCAGCGCCACCCGGGTGCTGTCCTCGCGCAGCGAGAAGCCGAGGATGTCCTTGAAGTCGGTGAGGCCGTTGTTGCCGCCGAAGCCCAGTTCGTTGCGGAAGAACGCCAGCATCAGCGCGTAGGTGAGTGCCTGGGTGATGATCGACAGATAGACGCCGGTGACCCGCGAGCGGAACGCCAGCCAGCCGAACACGAACGCCAGCACGCCGGGCACCAGCGCCACCATCAGCATGGCGAAGCCGAAGCTGTCGAAGCCGTGCCAGTACCAGGGCAGCTCCTCCCAGTTAAGGAACACCATAAAGTCCGGCAGGGTGGGGTGGCCGTAGACGCCCCGGTCGCCGATCTGACGCATCAGGTACATGCCCATGGCGTAGCCGCCCAGGGCGAAGAAGGCGCCGTGGCCGAGGCTGAGGATGCCGCAGTAACCCCACACCAGGTCCAGCGCCAGCGCCAGCAGGGCGTAGCACAGGTACTTGCCCAGCAGGCTGACGGTATAGCTGCTCACGTGCAGACCGGACTCCGCCGGCACCAGCAGGTTGAGCAGGGCGACGATGAGCACCGCCCCGAACAGAATGCCCAGGAAGGTCTTGGCGGTGCGGTCGGTGAGCGCGGTGGTGAGATCCGAATGTCGCATTATTCCTCCGCGGCCCGGCCGCGCTGCGGGAACAGCCCGCGCGGTTTGCGTTGAATGAACAGGATGATGAACACCAGCACCATGATCTTGGCCAGCACGGCGCCGGCCATGGGCTCGATGATCTTGTTGGCGATGCCCAGGCTGAAGGCGGCGGTGAGCGTGCCCCACAGGTTCCCGACGCCGCCGAACACCACCACCATGAAGGAGTCGATGATGTAGGCCTGGCCCAGGTTGGGGCCCACGTTGGTGAGCTGCGCCAGCGCCACCCCGGCGATACCGGCGATGCCGGAGCCCAGGCCGAAGGTGAGGGCGTTGACGCGCTCACTGCGGATGCCCATGGCGCGGGCGGTGCCCCGGTTCTGGCTGACCGCGCGTACCTGCAGGCCGAGGCGGGTTTTCTTCAGCACCAGTTGCAGGGCGAAGAACACGATCAGCGCGAACACGATGATGTAGAGCCGGTTATAGGTGAGCGAGAAAATCGGGTTGATCTGCAGCGCGCCGCTCATCCAGTCCGGGGTGACCACGCTGCGGTTGAGCGGCGAGAAGATCACCCGCACCGCCTGCTGAAGGATCAGGCTGACGCCGAAGGTGGCGAGCAGGGTTTCCAGCGGCCGCCCGTAGAGGAAACGAATCACGCCGCGCTCGATGACGATGCCGACGACGGCGGACACCAGGAAGGCGGCGGGCAGCGCCACCAGCAGCGACCACTCGTGGCCGTCGGGGAAAATCTGCTGCACCACGAAGGTGGTGTAGGCGCCCAGCATGATCAGCTCGCCGTGGGCCATGTTGATCACGCCCATGACGCCGAAGGTGATGGCCAGGCCGATGGCGGCCAGCAGCAGCACCGAGCCCAGGCTCAGGCCGAAGAAAATGGTGTCGGCGGTTTCGTAGCGCTCGGTGCGCAGGTCGATTTTCTTCAGCGCGCGCTCGGCGGCGTTGCGTTCGGCGGCGGCGTCGCTCTGCGCCAGGCGGTCGCGCAGCACGTTGCGCACCGCCGGCTCCAGGCTGCCGGCCACCGCGTCGATGGCGTTCAGCCGTTCGTTGAGCTGGCTGGCCGGGTCGCGCAGCACGGCGATGTTCAGGGCCGTGTCGATGACGCCCTTGACCAGCGGGTTGGCCTCTTCCGCCTGGCGGGCGCGCAGCGCCTCCAGCACCACCGGGTCGGTGTTGCCCACCAGGCGCTGGGCCGCTTCCCGGCGGGCGAGCGGATTGGGGTTGGCCAGCGCGGTCACCGATTTCAGATCGCGGATCTGCTGCCGCAGCCGGTTGTTGATGATCACCGGCCGTGCGGCACGCGCCTCGGCGCTGCCCACGTCCTCTTCGCTGATCGGGTCGCGCAGGGCCCAGCCCTGTTCGCTCTGTTCGCCCAGCACAATGCGGTCGCCGGCCAGGTCGTGCAGTAGCTCGCGGTCGAGCAGGGCCTGCAGCAGCGCTTCGCCGTGCTCGTGGCCGGAGCGGGCGATGGTCTCAATGGCTTCGGCTTTGACATCGAAATCGCGGCTCTTGAACTTCGCTAATGACGCTCGCAGCGCTTCCTCCTTGGAAACGCCGGGCGCCACCGACTCTGATGGGCGGTCTTCGCCGTCGGGCGAAGCCATCGTGGTCTGCCCGGCGTCGTCGGCCGGCGCGGCGCTGGTTTGCGCCACCGCCGTACCGCTCGCGCCGAGCAGCATAAAAATCAGTAGTAGAACCCTTGGCATGGTGGTCCCTCGGTTTGGTCCTGGCCTTCGCGGAGAAAAGGCGGGCCGGCGCACCGGCCCGCCGGGCGGGCATCACCCGCTGCTGCTTACTTGGCGGTCTGGGCGGTCTGGCCGCCGCAGGTTTTGGTTTTGGTGTTGTAGTTGCCGCAGTTGACCGGGTCGGTCCAGTCGGCGATCAGGTTCTTGGAGTCGGGCAGGTAGTCGGACCAGGCGTCGCCGGGCACCACGCCGTCGGTCTGCGAGACCACCGCGAACTGACCGTTGTCCTGGATTTCGCCGATCAGCACCGGCTTGGAGAGGTGGTGGTTCTTGTTCATCACCGCGGTGCCGCCGGTGAGGTTGGGGGTTTCCATGCCGATCATCGCCTTGGCCACTTTGTCCGTGTCGGTGGACTTGGCTTTCTCCACCGCTTTCACCCACATGTTGAAGCCGATGTAGGTGGCTTCCATGGGGTCGTTGGTGACGCGGTCGTCATCGCCGATGTAGTCGTGCCACTGCTCGATGAACTGGTTGTTTTCCGGGGTGTAGACGCTCTGGAAGTAGTTCCAGGCGGCCAGGTGGCCGACCAGCGGGCCGGTGTTGATGCCGGACAGTTCCTGCTCGCCCACGGAGAAGGCGATCACCGGAATGTCGGACGCGTCCATGCCCTGGTTGGAGAGCTCTTTGTAGAACGGCACGTTGGCGTCGCCGTTGATGGTGGAGACCACGGCGGTCTTCTTGCCTTCGCTGCCGAACTCCTTGATGCGCGACACGATGGACTGCCAGTCGGAGTGACCGAACGGGGTGTAGTTGATCATGATGTCGTCTTCGGCGATGCCCTTGGACTGCAGGTAGGCCTCAAGGATCTTGTTGGTGGTGCGCGGGTAGACGTAGTCGGTGCCGGCGAGCACGAAGCGCTCGATGCCCAGGTCGTCGAGCAGGTAGTCCACCGCCGGGATCGCCTGCTGGTTGGGCGCGGCGCCGGTATAGAACACGTTCTTGGAGGACTCCTCGCCTTCGTACTGCACCGGGTAGAACAGCAGGCCGTTGAGTTCTTCCACCACCGGCAGCACGGATTTACGCGACACCGAGGTCCAGCAGCCGAAGATCACGTCCACCTTGTCCTGGGTGATCAGCTGGCGGGCTTTCTCCGCGAACAGCGGCCAGTCGGAGGCGGGATCCACCACCACCGGCTCCAGCTTCTTGCCCATGACGCCGCCTTTTTCGTTCTGTTTTTCGATCATCATCAGCACCGTGTCTTTCAGTGTGGACTCACTGATCGCCATGGTGCCGGACAGGGAGTGCAGCACCCCCACCTTGATGGTGTCGGCGGCCATCACCAGGCCGCTGTAGGAGATGGCGCCGGCGGCGATGCACGCTTGCGCCAGACGTTTAAGACTGAGCTTTTTGGTCTTCATGGTGTTCCCCTTTCTCTTTTCCGATCCGTAAATGGTTAGGTCTCACTGGAAATTGTTATTGGCGGCCTCGGGCTCGCGGCCCTTGGCGCGCGCTTCGTGCAGCATGTGCAGCGTGATTTTTCTGACTTCGTTGCGGCTGGTTTCGATGTGCGCCTTGAGCATCATCAACGCCTGCTCGGTACGGTGATGGGCAATGGCGTCGAGAATGCGGCCGTGCTCGTCGTAGGTGGCGTCGACGCGCGGCGGCTTGGTGAAATCCAGGCGGCGGATAATGCGCAGCCGCTCGGTGAGGTCGTGATGGATGCGCGCCATTTCGGCGTTGCCGGCGGCCTCCACCAGGGTTTCGTGGAAGCGCTCGTCCAGGCCGGACAGGGTGCCCACGTCGCGCAGCCGTTCGGCGGGCGGCACCCGCCAGATGCGCATCAGGTCCTCGAGCAGGATCTCCGGCTGCTGCAAGTCGCACAGCCGGCGCACCGCCGCGCACTCCAGCACGGTGCGCACGTCGTAGAGCTCCTCGAAATAGTCGAAGTCGAACGGCTTCACCTGCCAGCCGCTGCGCTGCAGCACCTGCACATAGGTCTCGCGCTCCAGGCGGAACAGGGCTTCGCGGACCGGGGTGCGCGAGGCGCCCATGCGCTCGGCGATTTCGTTTTCGCTGAAGCGGTCGCCGGGCAGCAGCCGGAAATCGAAGATGTCTTTCTTCAACTGCCGGTAGATGCGCTCGGCCAGGTTTTCGCCACGGCCGCTCTTGAGCCCGATCTTCATGCCGCGCTCTCCGTGTCGATCACCACCACCGGGTCGCCGGCGTTGATCACGGTGCCGGGCTTGCAGTGCAGCCCGGTGACGGTGCCGGCGACGCCGGCGGTGATCTCGAATTCCATCTTCATGGCTTCCACGATCACCAGGGTCTGGCCGGCTTCCACGCTGGCGCCTTCTTCCACCAGCAGCTTCCAGACGTTGCCGCTGATCTCGGCGCTGACCAGGTGGCCGTCCACCTCGCCGATGTCGGCCTTGCTACCCATCAGCGCGGATTCGATTTGTTCGTCTTCGTTCTGCCAGCGGGTCACTTCTTCCCGGTAGGCGGCCTGCTGGTGCGCGCGGAAGGCTTCCATTTCCGGCTCAATGCTCTCCAGGAAGCGGCGGTGCTCGGCCAGGCTGAAGGTCTCCTCGGTGATCTCCACTTCCAGGCGCCCTTCGCGGAAGGCGTCGCGCATGCCGGCCAGTTCCTCTTCGCTCACCGGGTAGTAGCGCACCTGGTCGAAGAAGCGCAGCAGCCAGGGCTCGCCGGGCTGGAACTGGCGGTTCTTCAGGTGTTTGTTCCAGATCGGCAGGGTGCGACCGATCAGCTGGTAGCCGCCCGGCGAGTCCATGCCGTAGATGCACATGTAGACGCCGCCGATGCCCACCGTGCCCTCGGCGGTGTAGGTGCGCGCCGGGTTGTACTTGGAGGTCATCAGCCGGTGGCGCGGGTCCACCGGCACGGCGCAGGGCGCGCCCAGGTAGACGTCGCCCAGGCCCAGCACCATGTAGCTGGCCTTGAAGACGATGTCCTTGACCTGCTCGGTGCTGTCCAGGCCGTTGATGCGGCGGATGAATTCCACGTTGTTGGGCAGCCAGGGCGCCTCCGAGCGGATGGTCTCCTGGTAGCGCTGCACCGCGTCCAGGGTGGCGCTGTCCTCAAACGCCAGCGGCAGGTGCAGCACCCGGGAGCGCACTTCCATGTCGTCCACGGAGCCGATCGCCTTCTCCCGCGCCAGCAGCGCCTTCACCAGGCCGGCCTGGTCGATCAACCGCGAGTCGTAGTGCACCTGCAGGCTGCGCACACCCGGCGAGAGTTCCAGGATGCCGGGCACCGGCTCGGCTTTGAGGTTTTCCATTAGCGCGTGCACGCGCAGCCGCAGGGCCAGATCCAGCACGTTGTCGCCGTACTCGATGAGGATGTATTTGTCGCCGGCCTGGCGGTAGGTGATGCGCGGCACATGGCCGGCCGCGTCCAGCTCGGCGACCATGGTGGCGGAGGTGAACGCCGGATCGGTCGCGTCGTGGAGATCCGGCGACACCACCGGTACCGGCGCCAGCTTTTCGATAGCCGCGTCCTGGGCCTGTTCCAGCGCCAGCGCTTCGGCGAAGGCGATGGGCGTGAAACGGATGCTGTCGCCGGGCTTGAGCTGGCCCACTTTCCACAGCTCCGCCTTGGCGATGGTCACCGGGCAGACGAAGCCGCCCAGGCTGGGACCGTCCTTGGTGAGGATCACCGGGAAGTCGCCGGTGAAGTTGATGGAGCCGATGGCGTATTCGTTGTCGTGCAGGTTGGACGGGTGCAGCCCGGCCTCGCCGCCGTCGGTGCGCGCCCAGCTCGGCTTGGGGCCCACCAGGCGGATGCCCAGGCGGTTGGAGTTGTAGTGCACCTGCCAGTCCGCTTCGAAGAACTGCTCGATGGCCTCTTCGGTGAAAAAGTCCGGCGCCCCGTGGGGGCCGTACAGCACTTTGATCTCCCACTGCTGCGGGTAGTCCGGAATCATCGCCTCGGAGGCCGGCGCCGGTTCATGCTCCGGTGCCGGCGTGGGGCAGCCGGCCAGTTGCGGCTGGCAGATCGACAGCACGTCGCCCTTGCGCAGGGTGCGGCCACCGTGGCCGCCGAACTGGCCGAGTACGAAGGTGGCCTTGCTGCCCAGGTAATCGGGCACGTCGATGCCGTTGCGCACGGCGATGTAGGTGCGGCAGCCGCTGGACGCCTTGCCGGTGGCCAGCGTCTGGCCGGCTTTCACCGGCACCGGCCGCCACATGGGTACCGGCTCGCCGTCCAGGGTGGCGTCGCAGGCGGCGCCAGTGAGCGCCACCACGGTGTCGCTGTGGAATTTGAGTGACGGGCCCACCAGTGTGGTTTCCAGGCCGGCGGCGCTGGCGTGGTTGCCGACGATGCGGTTGCCAAGCCGGAAGGCGTAGTCGTCCATCGGCCCGGACGGCGGCACGCCGATGTCCCAATAGCCGGCGCGGCCGGGGTAGTCCTGCACCGTGGTGTAGGTGCCCGGCTCCACCACCTCGAAGGCGGTGGGGATGTACTGGAAGCTTTCCAGGTAGCGGGTGGAGACCTTGCCTTCCACTACCTTGGGGTCGATCAGAATGCGGCGCAGGTAATCCAGGTTGGTGGCGATGCCGGACAGGCGCGTGGCGGCCAGGGCGTCCTGCATTTTCTTCAGCGCCGCCGGGCGGTCGTCGCCGTGCACGATCACCTTGGCGAGCATCGGGTCGTAGTGCGGGCTCACCTGGGTGCCGGTGTCCACCCAGCCGTCCAGGCGGATATCTTTTGGAAACGACACTTCGGTGAGTTCGCCGGGGCTGGGCTGGAAATCCTTGAGAGCGTCTTCCGCGTAGATGCGCACTTCCATGGCGTGGCCACGGCTCCGGTAGTCCGCGTCCAGCGGCGGTTGTTCGCCGCCGGCCAGCATCACCATCCAGGCCACCAGGTCGACGCCGAACACCGCTTCGGTGACGCCGTGCTCCACCTGCAGGCGGGTGTTCACTTCCAGGAAATAGAATTCGTCGCGCTCGTCGTCGTAGATGTATTCCACGGTGCCGGCGGACTGGTAGTTCACCGACTCGCCCAGGCGCACGGCGCTGGCGTGCAGTTTTTCCCGGGTGGCCTGGGGCAGGTTGGGGGCCGGGGTTTCCTCCACCACCTTCTGGTTGCGGCGCTGCAGGGAGCATTCGCGCTCGCCCAGGGCCAGCACCTTGCCGTTACCGTCGCCGAAGATCTGCACTTCCACATGGCGGGCGCGGGCCACGAAGCGTTCGATGAAGACGCCGCTGTCGGAGAAAAAGTTTTCCCCCATGCGCTTCACTGATTCGAACGCGTCCTCCAGTTCCTGTTCGTCGTTGCAGCGGCTCAGGCCGATGCCGCCGCCGCCGGCGGTGCTTTTCAGCATGATCGGATAACCGATCTCGGCGGCGGCGCTTTTTGCTTCGTCCAGGCTTTGCAGCAGACCGGTGCCCGGCGCCAACGGCACGCCGGCGGCTTCCGCCAGGGCGCGCGCTTCGTGCTTGAGGCCGAAGCGGCGCAGTTGATCCGGGGTCGGGCCGATAAACTGAATGCCGGCTTCCGCGCAGGCTTCGGCGAAGTCCGCGTTCTCGGACAGAAAGCCGTAGCCGGGGATGATGCCCTGGGCGCCGGTGTCCTTGGCGGCCTGCAGAATCAGCTCGCTGCGCAGATAACTCTCGGCGGCGGTCTGGCCGCCCAGCGCCACCGCTTCGTCGGCGGCGCCGACGTGCTGGCTGTTGCGGTCCGCGTCGGAGTACACCGCCACCGAGGCGATGCCCATTTCCTTGAGCGTGCGGCAGATGCGTACCGCGATCTCCCCCCGGTTGGCGATCAGAACTTTGCTCAGCCCTTTTTTATGCATTGCTCAAACCTCTTATGTAGTGCCTCCACCCCCCAAGGGCGGTTATGTCGGTGGCGTCGTCGATGGCCCAGCCTTCGCAGATGAAGCCTTTCACCTGACGGCCGTCCTCGGTTTCCAGCGTGCCGATGCCCAGCGGTGCCGGGATCAGCGCCACGAAGCTGCCGAATTCGCTGACCGGCAGCTTCCACAGTTCGATTTCGATGGCGGCGCCGTCGGCGCCCTTGATCAGCCCGGGCTTGGGCGGCGTGGTGTTGGCCAGGGCGTAGAGCCGGTAGCAGGGCGCGGTGCGGGTGCTTTCCAGCAGCACGGCGCCGCGGTCGGTGAGCTGGTGATTGAGCGGCATGCCGGTGAGGTGGGCGCCCACCACCGCCACGGTGACCATGCCGTCGTCGCTGCCGGCTTCCGGCTCCGCCGGCGCGGGCAGGGCGTTGTCGGTGGCGCCGGCCTTCCAGGGGCGGTGGCGCTGCCAGCGGCGGCCGAACTCGGCCAGGGCGCCGTCCTGCCAGGCGGCGCCGATCAGGGTGACGCCCACCGGCAGGCCGTCGTCGCGGAAGCCGGCGGGCAGGGCCAGGGCGCACATATCCAGCAGGTTGACGAAGTTGGTCCAGGTGCCGAGCTGGCTGTTGAGTTTGACCGGTTCCTCGGCCACCGCCGCGCGGGTATAAATGCCCGGTGTGGAGGGCACCACCAGGGCGTCCACCTTGGCCATCAACTGATCCGCTTTGCGGCGCAGGTCGGCCAGGCGGTACTGGGCGCGGAAGCCGTCGGCGGCGCTCATGTCCTTGGCGGGCAGAATCACATCGCGGATCACCGGCAGCAGCGCGTCTTTTTCCAGCAACGGCTCGGCCACGGTGTAGCGTTCCGCGACCCAGGGGCCCTGGTAGAGCAGCTCGGCGGTTTCGCGCAGCACGGTGGTATCCAGCGGAATCAGCTCGGCGATTTCCGCCAGCTCTTCCAGGTGGCGTTGCCAGGCGGCGGCGGCGCGCTGGTCGCCGAACCAGGGTGTCTCTTTGGGAATGCCCAGACGGGGCCGTTCCGGCAGGGCGGCGGACAGCGGCTGCGGCGCCGGGCGCGCGTAGCCGTCCAGTTCGTCGTAGCCGCGAAACAGGTCGTAGACGCTCTGCGCGTCTTCCACGCTCAGCGCGAACACGCTGATGCAGTCCAGGGTGCGGCAGGCGGGCACCACGCCACGGGTGCTCATGCTGCCCTTGGTGGGCTTGAGGCCGACGGTGTTGGTGAACGCCGCCGGCACCCGGCCGGAGCCGGCGGTGTCGGTCCCCAAGGCGAACGGCACCAGGCCCAGGGAGACCACCGCCGCCGAGCCGGCGCTGGAACCGCCGGAGATATAGTCCGGGTTAAAGGGGTTGGGCACTTCGCCGTAGGGCGAGCGCACGCCCACCAGGCCGGTGGCCAGCTGATCCAGGTTGGTCTTGCCGACCAGGATGGCGCCGGCATCGAGCAGCGCCTGCACCGCCGGCGCGGTTTCCTTGGCGGTGTAGGTGTAGGCGGGGCAGGCGGCGGTGGTGGGCAGGCTGCCCACGTCGATGTTGTCCTTGACCGCGAACGGCACGCCATAGAGCGGCAGGCTGGGATCACTGAGGCGCTCCGCCTGGGCCAGCAGGCTGGACTCGTCCAGCAGGTGGATCCAGAGGGCCCGCTCGCTGTCCTGCAGCTGAGCGGAGAGAGCTTTCATGGCCGATACCGGAGTGACGTTCTTCTTCCGGTAGGCGGCGCGCCATTGATCGATGGTCCAGCCAAGCACGATCGCATACCTCGTTGTATACCAGTGGGTATGCCGATCAGTGCAAGGCGGGTGCCAGCGTGGGGAGCGCGGGGCTAAGCTATTGTTTAAAAATAGGTTTTTCTGTTTCCCGGCGAACGGCGAGGTGAGTCGGGAAAGGTATGAGATGCGTCTTCATGGGGCGTCCGCGCCATCATTGTGCATGGCCGGGTGGCTGGACGGTCAGGGTAGCGGTGGCGGCGCGGGCGGCCGTTGCGGCCGTACGCCTTGCCCGAGGGTATTGCCCATCCGATTGCGCAAAGTGGACAGGTTGAACAGGCCTAGGCGGTTGGGCGCCTGCTCGGCGACGGTGGCGGAGTGCATCGCGGGCGTGCCGCGTTCCGGGACGGACGACGGCGCCATCTTCCGCTGATAACAGTCGTAGGGCAGCGCCTTGTGGCCGTCGATTTCGACAGTCACACAGCTGGGTGCGTCCTGGTTGTTGTCCGCCCGGGTGGGCGGGCCGGCGATTAACGCCAGGGTGAGCACGGCAAACGCCGGCATGGAGCACCACGGGGTGGATTCGGCTGTCATGGGGTCGTTCCGGGACGGGAAATGAAGGCTCACCTTGGTGCGGATCACTGCGCCGTACAAGGCGTAAGCACGCAACCCTGATGAATTTTTAATGACACTGTTTCGGTTTGAGAGGTATCGAACACTCTTCCCTGGTGTTGACCGGAGCACTCCTCGGCTGTCGCTGAAAGCCGCGGTGGTCAGCAATCAGTTAGCCGCTGTCCGTAATGTCCCCGGACCAGCGGCTTTTTTTTGCTTCGTTTCATGAATTTTCAATGACAAAGGTTCGGTCGTGGTGGGTTCCAGTCATCTAAAGAGTGTTAACTGGATCACTGGCCGGATGGGCCGGTGAGTTGTTGGTTGTGGCAGCGGCTTACGGGGACACCACTACGGTGGTGGTGCCACGACCCGGTGCATCAATGCCGAGTTTTGAATCCATGCTTTACAAGAAACGAAAGACTGGACGGTGTCGTTCCATGACCGGGATGTGCTTCAGCGGACTTCTGTTAATCAGTCCGCTGGCATGGACGCAGCAGAGTGCTGAACCGGATGCCGCCGGGACGCCTGTCACGACAACGGTGACCATTAATGAGTACATCGTGCGTGGTAATACCGTGCTGCAGGCAAGCGATATCGAGCGCGCGGTTTATCCCTATCTGGGGCCGGATAAAACGCTGGACGACATACGAGAGGCGCAACGGGCCTTGCAGGCGGTGTACCAGGACTCCGGCTATCAATCGGTATATGTGGAGCTGCCCGAGCAGAAGGTCAGCGGCGGCGTGGTTTACCTTGAGGTCGTGGAAGTGAAAGTCGGTCGGGTGCGGGTGGTTGGCGCCGAATACCAATCCCCGCTCGAGATTCGAAATCAGGTGCCCGCGCTGACCAGTGGCACGGTACCCAATTTTGATCTGGTTCAAGAGGAGCTCACCGAGGTTAACCGTACCGGTAAGCGGCAGGTCATGCCGCTGGTCAAGGAGGGGCGTATCCCCGGCACCATGGATGTGGATCTGGCCGTTGAAGACGAGCGCCCCTGGAGCGCCAGCCTGACGTTGAACAATGACTATAGCGCCGACACCGAGAAGCTACGCACGGTGGCCACGCTCAGCCACGCCAATCTCTGGCAAAAAGGCCACAGCGCCTCGCTCACTTTCTTTACCGCGCCTCAGGATACCGACAACGCCGAGGTCTGGTCCTTCAGCTACGAAGCACCGCTGAGCAAGCGCTGGTCGGCACGCTTTTCCGGCTATACCTCCGACAGTGACGTCGCCACCGTGGGCGGCACCAATGTACTGGGTCGCGGCGATTCGTACGGCGTGGCCGCCGTGTACAGCCTGCCGTTCGACGGCAACTGGGGGCATTCGTTTTCGGCGGGCATCGACTTCAAGGATTTCGAGGAAGCGCTGGTGTTCGGTCAGTCCGAAGACCAGGTGCCGTTGCAATACGCGCCATTCACCTTTGCCTACAACGGTTACTTCTACACCGAGGAAACACAGGGTTATCTCAACGTCAGCGTGATCACCGCCGCCGATGAGTTCCCCTCCAACGGCAGCGGCTGGGAGGAGTTTGATTACAAGCGCTACCAGGCCAGTCCCGACTTTGCGGTATTGAAAGTGGACGCCGGCAGCGAGTGGCAGCTCAGTGAATGGATTCTGGCCACCAAGCTCGGTACCCAGCTGGCTTCCGGCCCGCTGGTTTCCAACGAGCAGTTCGCGGTGGGCGGCAGCGGTTCGGTACGCGGCTATCTGGCCGCCGAGCAGGCCGCGGATGACGGTTATCTGGCCAGTTTCGAATTGCGCACGCCGTCGCTGGCGGAGTGGTTCGGCAATCCCTGGTCGATGTTTCGTTTCCACGTCTTCGCGGAAGGCGCCCAGCTGCAACTCCAGGACCCATTGCCGGACCAGGATGACACCTTTGATCTCGCCAGCGTCGGTATCGGCGCACGCGCCGAGATCGGCGACAGCCTCAGTGGTTCCGTGGATTTCGGTTATCCGCTTACCGACGGCGCCGATACCGAGCGATACGACCCCAGAGTCCACTTTAGTGTGACCGCCGGATTTTGAATAACACCTAACACAGCCAGTTCTTCGGAGTGCCTGACCATGCGACAACGCTTACTCGTCTTTCTTTTATCCTGCCTGGGGACGCTCTTGCCGACCCTGGCCCATGCCTGGTGGCAAGAAGATTGGAGCTACCGCAAGCAGATATCCCTGGACACCACACAACAGGGTGCGGCCATCACCGATCAGGTGGGGCGCATTCCCTTGCTGGTGCGTCTGCATACCGGCAACTTCAGTTTCGACGGTGTGAAAGCGAACGGCACTGATCTGCGCTTCGTGGCGGCGGACGACGAAACCGTCTTCAACCATCGCATTGAGAGTTTCGATTCTCTGCTGGGCGTCGCCTATATCTGGGTGGACGTGCCCGAGATGCAGGGCGGCGCGCGCCAGGATATCTGGATGTACTACGGTAATCCTGACGCGCCGGCCCTGGACAGCAGCCAGATCTTCGATGCGGATTACGCCGCCGTCTATCATTTTGACAGTGCCCCGGGGGCCACCGTCGATGATGCCACCGCTTACGCCAACGACACGCAAAACGCGGTGCCTGGAACGACATCGGGTGTGATCGCACAGGCGGCGCAATTCAGCGGCGAGCCCTTGCTGCTGCCGGCGTCGCCGTCGCTTTCGATCCCGGAGTCCGGCCAGTTCACCTTCAGCGCCTGGGTACGCACACCACAGTCCACCGGCGAGCAGCTCCTCTACGCCCGCCGGGACGCTGGTAATTCGCTGCTGATCGGCCTGGAAAACGGGCTGCCTTTCGTGGAGGTAAACGGGCAGCGCAGTGGCCAGGCACAGCCGTTGACCGCGGACCAATGGCAGCACTTAGCGGTGACCGCCGACGGACGCCAGATCACCCTCTATTTGAATGGACAGCCGATATCCTCCCTCGATGGTGCATTGCCGGCGTTCAATACGCCGGCCGCCCTTGGCGGCGATGTGCCGGGCTACGGCGTGTCGGCCGTGGCCGGCACGGATGGAGAGGAAGCGGCCACCACACCGGCGGATGAGGAGGCGGCCGCGAATGACGCAAGCGCCGCGCCGGTTGCCGCCGGCTTTAGCGGCGCCATGGATGAAGTGCGTCTCTCCCGGGTCGCCAGGTCCGCGGCGTTTCTGAAGGCCAGCGTGCAATCCCAAGGCGGTGAATCCCGCTTGCTGGAGTTTGGTGTCGACGAAGAGCAATCCGGGTTCGGCTTTGGCGCGCTCGGTTTCCTGCTCAGCGCGGTGCCCATCGACGCCTGGGTGATCATTGCCGTCTTGATGGTGATGATGGTCCAGACCTGGGTGGTGATGTTCCAGAAGTTCCGCCATACGCGTCGGGTGGACGAAGCCAACAGCGAATTCCGTGAGGCCTTCTCCGGTGTCGGCACCCGCCTGGAACAACTCGCCGACGATCGCTCGCTGGACGAACGGCTGCACTATTCATCGCTGTGGCGACTCTACCAGGTGGCGGTGCACGAACTGCGAGTCCGGCGTGAGCAAGGCGCGGACACCGACCGTATTTCGTCGGAAACCCTGGAGGCGATCCGCGCGTCCATGGACGCGGTGCGGACCCAGGAGAACCGCACGCTGGGACATCGGCTGGGTGTGCTTTCGAACGCCATCGCCGGCGGTCCGTACATCGGTCTGCTGGGCACCGTAATGGGTATCATGGTTGTGTTCCTGGGCACCGCCATGGCCGGCAACGTCAATATCAACGCGGTGGCGCCAGGTATGGCGGCCGCTTTGCTCGCCACCGCCGCCGGCCTGTTCGTCGCCATTCCCGCGCTGTTCGCCTACAACCGGCTGAACGGACGCAACCGCGATATCAGTTCCGATATGCGCGTCTTCCTCGATGAATTCGTCACCCGCCTGGCCGAGCAGCGCGGCGGCACGGCGCCGGTGCTCGACGCCAGCGGCGATCAGCATCGAACCACTTCCCGCGACGTAATCGCTTAAGGAGAGCGCCATGGCTTCCGTAAGAGCCTCGATGGACGACGATGAAATGGACGGCCCGGTGGACGGCATCAACATCACCCCTTTGGTCGACGTGCTGATGGTGGTGCTGGTGATGTTCATTCTTACCGCCACCGCGCAGGTGGCGGGCATCCAGGTCGATTTGCCCAAGGCGAGCGCTTCCGTCTCTTTATCGGAACCCAAGACCAAGGCGGTTTCGGTGAACAACGATGGGCAGGTCTTTCTCGATGCTTACCCGGTCACCCTGCAGGAACTGGAAGACCGGTTGCGCACCGAGAAAGCCACCAATCCGGACTTCCCCGTGGTCCTGCGCGGCGACGCCGCGGTGCAGTACCAGAAGGTGGTGGAGGTGCTGGATATTCTGCGTCGCCTTGAACTGGCCCAGGTCGGGCTGGTTACCGGCAAGCCCAAGAACTGACTGCACGGACCCTAGCCGAGATGCCAACCGAATCACCGAGATGGAAGCGCCGTGGAAAAACCGGTGGGCACGGGCCGCGCCCTGGCCCGTCTGGCCGGCGACGGTCAACCCCGATACCACGGTTCGCGTGGGTCGCCGCCGCGCTGCTCGGGCTGGCCGTGCTGAGCTGGTTGGTCTGGCTGTGGGCCAACGACACCGCCGGAGTGCGTCGCCAGGTCGCGAAGCAGGAGATGATCATTCCGCTGCCGCCACCGCCGCCGCCCGAGGAGACACCGGAACCCGAACCGGAGCCGGAGCCCGAAGAAGCGGTGGAACCGGAGCCGGAACCAGAGCCTACGCCGGTGGAAGAGCCGACCCCGGATGAGCCGCCGCCGCCGGCGGAGGATCTCTCCGACGCCATGCAGATCGATGGCGAGGCGCAGGCCGGAACCGACGCCTTCAACATTGCCGCCGGCGGCGGCGGTGGAATGGGCGGTTCTGGTGCCGGCGTGGGGAACGCCACCTATGGCCAGTACCTCTCTTACGCGTTTCAGAAGGCGCTTCGCGAGAACCGGAGCATCCGCAATCTGAGTTACCGGGTCGAGGTCAATCTGTGGCTTGACCGTTATGGACAGGTGACTCGGGTACAGCTGCTCGAATCGAGCGGCGACGAAGGCGTGGACGAAAAAGTAATCGCCGCCTTGCGCGACATTCAACCTTTGGATCAACCGCCCCCGGAGTCTCTCAACCTGCCGGTGCGTATGTCGCTGCAGGGGCGGCGGCCGGGATGACCAGGGCAACCTCACAAGATGAACGTTTCAGGAGCGACATAGCATGAACAGGCAATCTCATCGTTGGGCCCTGGCGCTGGCCCTCGCGGCGGCGCTGGCCGGCCCGGTCGTGGCGCAAACCGCCACGCCATCGCAAGCGGACACTACCCCCAACACCACCGTCCATCTGATTCGCCTTCTGGTCGAGCAGGGCGTGATCACGGCGCAGCAGGCACAGGCCCTGATGGAGCAGGCGCGCCGGGAGGCGGTGGCGGCGGAACAGCGGGCCGAACCGGAAGTACGCGAAGGCGACGTGCGGGTGCCCTATATCCCGGAGACGGTGCGCGATGAAATCCGCGCCGAGGTCAAGGACGAGGTGATGGCCCAGGCCAAGGAGGAAAACTGGGCGGCGCCCAATACCTTGCCTGACTGGGCCTCACGGATCACGCTCTTCGGTGATGTGCGCGTGCGGAATGAATCCCGCTTTTACTCCGGAGACAACAGCGTCGAAATTTTCGACTTCAACGAGTTCAATGATGAGAACTATGACTTGCGGGGGCTGACACAGCCACCGCTACTGAACACGCGAGAGTCTCGGGAGAACCGGCTGCGTGTGCGTGCCCGTTTCGGTTTGCAAGCGGCGCTGACCGACACCTGGAGCGCGGGCCTGCGCATCGCCACCGGCAGTAGCGACAGCCCGGTATCCACCAACCAGACCCTGGGCGGCGGCCTAAGTAAGAAAGATATCTGGCTGGATCGGGCGCGCATCACCTGGGCGCCGGGGGTATGGAATATCACCGCCGGTCGCGCGGAGAACCCGTTTGTCTCGTCGGATCTGTTGTACGACGGCGATCTGAATTTCGATGGAGTGTCCGCGAGCTGGGGCGACGTCACATTCAGCGAAAACGGCGCTTTCTTCGGCACCCTGGGTGCGTTCCCTCTTTCCTACACATCGGACGATTTCCCGTCGCGGGATTTTGATAAGAAAGGCAGCGATGACAAGTGGCTGCTGGGTACGCAGATCGGCGCCGACTGGCGTTTTAATGAGGATAACCGCTTCCTGGTGGCGCTGTCCTACTACGACTTCCACAACCTTCGTGGTGAGCGATCCTCGGAGTGCGTGCTCTATTACGGCGACAACACCTGCGACACGGATGACTCGGCGCCGGCCTTCATGCAAAAAGGTAACACCCTTTTCCTACTGCGTGACATCGCTCTCAACCCGGCTGACGAAGCCGGTACCGCCATGCCGCAACTGGTCGGCCTGGCCTCTGAGTTCGAATTGTTCGACCTCAATCTGCGCTGGGACACCCCTTTTATCGGCGGCTACAAGCTGCGCCTCGCGGGCAACTATGTCTATAACAATGGCTACAGCGAGGAAGAGATGTTCCGCAACGCGGAAGGTCAAGTGATCAACAACTTCGACCAGAACGGCGAGCTAAAAAGCGGCCGCGATGCCTGGATGGTACACGCTGCCTTTGGCCCCTCCCTGGATCTCGAGCGCGCCGGCGACTGGAAGGTATTCGCCGGCTATAAGCACATTAAGCCGGACGCATTGCCGGACGCCTTTAACGATTCCGACTTTCACCTCGGTGGCACCAACGCCAAGGGCTACTACCTGGGGGGCGCCTACGCCTTCACCGATGGGGTTTTCGCCCAGGGACGCTGGCTGAGTACGGATGAAGTATACGGTCCGCCGCTGGCCATCGATGTGTTACAGATCGAATTGAATGCCCGCTTCTGACGCACGAGGAGAAGGAAAATGGGAACAACGCTAACCAGGCAAGTCATGGATCGGAATGACAAGGATAGAGCGGGCGCGCGCTGGTTGCTGGCGCTGGCGCTGATGTTCGGCCTGGTCTCCGTCCCGGCCGCATGGGCGCAGGCACCGGAGAGCCTTGAACAGAGGCTGCGGGCTGAGCTGCGTAACACCACCCAGCAGCTGCGTGATCTTCAGTCCCGGCAGGCACGCCTGGAGGCGGCGCGCGCCAAGGCCGAGTCGCAGCGGGATGACGCCCTGGCGCAAGTGGAGACGCTTCAGGCGCGCCTTGATGACCGCGAAGGCAAGCTCACTGCCGAACGCCGGGCAAGCCAGTCACGAATCGCCGCCAGTCAGGAGCGCGCCCAGCAAGTGCGGGACGCCTATGACGAGCTGCTGGCGTTGGCGAGAGAGAAGGAGGCGCAACGAATGACCTGGGAGAAGCAGGCGCGGGAGCGGGCCGCGGCACTGCGGACCTGCGTGGAACGCAATGAAGCATTGTTTTCGGCCGGCCGGGAAATTCTCGACGCCTATCAGAATCTGGGCTCGGGAAGCTTGTTCCGTATGCGGCAGCCGCTGGCGGCCTCGGCGCGGGTGGAGTTTGAAAACCAGGCGCAGGCGTTCGGCGATCGCCTTTACAACAATCAGGTGCAAGTAACGGAGACGTCGTCCGACGACGGCGAGAAGACGGATCAATCCGAGGAGGCGCGGAACAATGAGTGAACAAAAGAGCGACATGATCGAAGCGGTGAGTCTGCAATATCTGGCGGAAGTATTACAAGGCGCCGGTTACCGCACCAACGAAAGTGAGCAGAACGGCGGCAAACAACTGCTCAGCGCCAGCCAGGGCATCGGTTTCGCGGTCAGGCCGGGCAACCCGGTTGGCGAAGGCCCGGAAATGCTCGATTTTACGCTGAGCTGTGCGTTGCGTATCCAGGGGACGTTACCTGAAAACATGGTATCCGATTGGAACCGCGATAAGCGGTTCAGCCGGCTCACTCACCAGGTTGACTTTTTGGTTCTTGAGATGGATGTGGTCGTGGCGGGCGGCGTCGGTGCGGGCCACCTGCGCACTCAAGTGGAGTTATGGGATCGGTTGATGCGGGAGTTCCTGCTCTATCTACGTAACTATCGCGCCACCGGCTCAGCTGATGATCAAGACGCCGCCGGGTAGCGAACGAACGTTGGCACCGTGCACTTCCCGCACCAGCGTGGCGAAATCGTCGAGCCGGTCCAGTGACAGATACGCCTGCACCGGCGTGCGTCCAAGGCGATCATCCAGCAGCACGATCCGGCCCGGCCGATACCGGTTCACCTCGTCGACCACCTGGTTCAACGGCATGCCGTCGAATACCAGCACGCGCTGTCGCCAGGCGCTGACCCGCCGCGTATCAACATCTTGCACATCGGTCAGTCGAATATCGTTATACACCACCTGTTGAGCCGGCCCCAGTCGTGATCGCTGGGCGCCATGGGCGACATCGACCTCGCCTTCCAGGCAGGTCACGCGTACCCGTTCGTCGGTGTAGCGCACATTGAAACGCGCGCGCCCCGCCGCGATCCGCCCTTGGCCGGCGCTTACCATGAAGTCCCGGGTATTGGCCACGGTGGTGATTTCGGTCTCCCCGGAACGCAGAACAAGGCCGGTAACGGTGTCGTTCCGGCGTTGCAGGTCGACACGGGTCTGGGTGTTCAAGAGGACGGTGGCGGCCTGTGGCAGAACCACTTCGCGCTGTTCGCCGGTGGCGGTCCACAGGTCCGACGACAGCGCGCTGGCGTCGGGCCAGAGGTCCAGCGGTGAACGCAGTGCCACCCAACCCACGGAAGCGGCCACGGCACCGCCGAGCAGGGCGCGCCGGCTGAAGCGTCGCTCCCGGGCGCCATCCAAGGACGCCACCGGCGATGCCGTCGGTTCCGCGGCCTGTTGCATCCCCCGCCACACCTGGCGGCACTCCGTGAAGGCTTGCGCATGCGCCGGGCTGCGTGCGCACCACCGTCGAAAGGCCTCGCCGTCGGCGGATGTGGCCTGGCCCGAAGCGAGGCGGACAACCCATTCGCGGGCTTCCCGCCTGATCCGATCGTTGTCGGGATTGTTAGCGGCGTGTTGATTGTTCATGACGGCGGCCTTTTTATTTTCGGCCCGAAACGTTGAATGTACTCCCGGTCCAGGCGCTTGCAACAGTGCTCCAGACCGGCTTTCAGTTCCTTTTCGACGGTGCGCAGGGAGACGCCGTGGCGCGCGGCGATCTCTTTATGCGGGACGTCGTTCAGTCGCGCGGCGGTGACGATGGCGCGGCGGCGGCGCGGCAACTCCGACAGGGCCCGCCGCAGCATGGCGATTTGCTGTTCCCCGAGCGCCTCCCGGGCCGGGTCGGCGCGCTCATCAGCCATCAGATAAAGATCTTCCACTTCATCCAGCGTCATCACCCGCGCCTGTTTGCGGCGCTGCTCCTCGGCCACGTTTAGGGCGACGCGGAACAAGTATGCCGCCGGATGACGAACGGCGGTACTGTCGCGCATGGCATCCACACGTAGCCAGGTCTCCTGCAGGGCGTCCTCCGCCAGTTGCCGGGAACCGAGCCGGCTGCGCAGGCGTTGGCGAAACTCGTCGTAGCGGAGCACCAGCAGATCGCGTAGTGGCTGGTGGAACGTATCGGGCATCTTAGTTTCCCCCGGTCCGTTCGCAGGGCGACGCGCCGTCACGGACCAGCAGCACCGTAAGGGGCGTGGGTTGGTTGGGGGGCGGAGCGGCGATTCGACTGCCCTCCAGCGTCTCGTGAACGGCGCTGCTCCAACGTGGCGCGTGCTCTGAGTCGAGTACGTGAACGCGCTCGATAAGACCGTCGCCGCGCACCCACAACTGCAACGCCAGGCGGGTTCGCCCGAGCTGATCGGCATGTCCGCGACACAGCAGCCGGCCGATATGACGTTGCACCGCCCCGGCATAGGCCCGGGTCACGGTGCTGGCCGGTGGCGTGACGGTGTCGATGTGTTGCCGTGCGCGTGGCAGCAGTGTCCAGGCGGATGCGTCAACCCGGCGTACTTCCAGATCGGTGGGTTCAAGCAACGCCCGTAGCGCGGTCGTTGGCGTTAACCGGCCATGCACCGGCGCGGCGATTTTATTATGGATCAGATCGCTGGTTACCAAAATCGAGATCCCCGTTTGTTCGCTGAACGCCGCGAGCGCCTGAGACAGGGGCTGCGCGGGCATATCGAACATTACCGTGGTGGCCACCCGGCCCACCGACGGCCACGTCAGCAAAGCCCCCAAAGCGGCCACGCTCAGCAAGCGACGGACGGTCACCAGACAGCGTGAAATAATCATAGGACGGGAGGCACGGCTGAAACGATTGCGCAAATTGCCACCGTACCGCTGCTTTATGTCGGAAAGATGTCACAAATATTTCTCAGCACGGATTTATGAATTTTCCATGAAATAACTGCGGTCGGGCGGTGTATTAACCATCTAGTTCAAAGAGTCCAGCCACCCTTGTTCGTGGTGTACCGGGCCGCACCCGTGTTCGCCTTGAGAGAGTTCCCGATGAAAATGAGAAAAGCCGTTCCGTCCAATGCGTCAATGAATCGCACCGCCGTGGATCAGCCCTTCGCGGTAAAGCCGCTGGCGCGGGCTGTCGCGCTAGTTCTGGCGGTGGGAACGGCCGGGCTGGCGGAAGCCGCGCCCCGGCCGCTCAGTTCCGAGTGGCTGGCGGCCAAGGCGGCGGCCCGCGCCAGCGCGCCGGCGTCCCGTCCCGGTGCCGCCGCGGATGCCCGGATGCGGGCGCAGCGCCAGGCCAACCAGAAACTGCGGCGCTCGATCGATAATCTGACCCGCACCGCCGGCGCCGTCGCCGCCCAGCGGGCGGCCCAGGAAGCCGCCCGGCAGGCGGCCCGACAGGCGGCCTCGAATATTCCCGACGGTCTCGCGGAAGGCGGCCTAAAGGTAGACGCGAACCCGGACACCGCCGGCTGGTTCAATGCCGAAGACCCGACCCAGTCGGTCCGCGACGGCCACACCACGGTTAATATCAAGCAGACCGGCAACAAAGCGATCCTTAACTGGGAGACCTTTAACGTTAGCCGTGACACCACCGTGGATTTTGACCAGCAGGCCAACTGGGCGGTGTTGAACCGGGTCAACGATCCCAACGCCCGGCCCAGCCAGATCCAGGGCCAGATCAAAGGCGACGGCACGGTGATGCTGGTGAACCGCAACGGGGTGGTGTTCAGCGGCTCCAGCCAGGTCAACGTGCGCAATCTGGTGGCGGCGGCGGCGGACATCAGCGACGAACAGTTCCGCGAGCGCGGCTTGTACGGTGACAACGAAGGCAGCCAGGCGGTGTTCACCAACGCCCAGGGCGACATCGACGTGCAGGCCGGCGCCCGGCTGACCACCGCCGCGCCCGGGTCCGCCACCCAGAGCGGCGGCTATACGCTGCTCGCCGGCCGGAACGTGCACAACCAGGGCGAGATCGTGACCGAGCAAGGCCAGACTACGCTGGCCGCCGGTGAGGATTTTTATATTCGTAAAGGCCGTGGCACCGAGGAGAACCTGGCCTCCACCACCGACGGCAACGAAGTGGCGAGCCGTCAGTCCGCCGCCAGCGCCCTCGACGGCAGCGCCGGCACGGTCACCAACAGCGGTCTGATTCTCTCGTCCGAAGGCGACATTACGCTGACCGGGCACGACGTACGCCAGCAGGGCGTGGCCGTGGCCACCACCAGCGTTGATAAGCGCGGCACCGTCCACCTGCTGAATTCCGCCAGCGACGCGTCCGGCAAGGTGACGCTGGGCGAGGGCAGTGTCACCGCCGTGGTGATCGATGAGGACGGCGGCACCGCGCTGGATAGCCGTCGCCAGACATTGATCGACGAATCAGCGGAGTACGATCTCGAGCGCGAGGGTCTCAACGACGGCGTCTTCGACAACCTGGCCGAGCTGCCCGACCGCCGCGACCAGTCCCGCGTGGAGATCGTCTCCGGCGGCGACGTGATCTTCGAGGACGACTCGCTCACCCAGGCCACCGGCGGCCAGATCGCCGTTGCCGCCAGCGACCGCGTGCGCGTGGAAAGTGGCGCCGAGCTGGATGTGTCCGGCGCCGTCGGCGTGCGCGTGGCGATGGAATCCAACAACGTCCTGATCAATGTACAAAGCAACGAACAGCGCGATTCCCCGGTCAACCGCGACAGCGGCGCGCTGCGCAACGGCGACGTCTGGATCGACCGCCGTGAACTGATCCACGTGCCCGCCGGCACCGGCGGCTATGAAACCGACCGCTGGTACACCGCCGGCGGCCTGTTGGAAGTGGGCGGCTATCTCGACACCGTGGCGCACTCCGCTGGCGAGTGGGCCGCCGCCGGCGGCACCGTGCGGCTGCACGGCGACGCGGTGATTGCCCAGGGCGACTCCGCCGTCAACCTGTCCGGCGGCACCCTTAACGTGCAGACCGGCTATATTCGCCAGACCTGGCTGAAAGGCGCCGACGGTAACCTCTACGACGCCGCTACCGCGCCGGGCTACCTGCGCTATACCGGGCTTTATCGGGGCTACGAACGAACCAGCGAACGCTGGGGCCAGACCGACGCCTGGCGCAACCCGCTGATCAACCCCGAAAAGCGCCTGGAAAACGGCTACGTCACCGGCCGTGACGCCGGGCGGCTGATCGTCAGCGCGCCCACCGCCATCCTGGAGGGCGATATCGTCGCCGAAGTCTACAACGGCGAACGTCAGAACCGCGCCCGCGCCCAGGGCCTGGACGGCTACAGCCAGGCACAGAACAGCGTCGCCCGCGCCGGCCAACTGCTGCTCGGCAAGTACGGCCTGCTCGGCCTGAGCGGCGGCTTCGACAGCGACGTGCGCGTCGGTGACATCGAGGATGTCGCCGGCGAACTGGAACGGGACGCGGAACTCGGCGAGCGGCTCGGCACCGTTTGGCTGGACGCCGCCCGTACCAGCGAGCAGGGCCTCGGCGGTCTCGATCTAGTCAGCGCCGGCGGCATCGCCGTGGAGCACGACCTGGACGTCACCCCCGGCGGCTACGTGCGTCTGGCCTCCGGCCAGGTCGACGTGGACGCCACCGTCACCGCGCGCAGCGGCGACATTACCCTGACCAATATCATCGACGTGGTAAACAGCAATGGCGGTGCGGCACGAACCGCACTGACCGGCGCCGACGGCGATACCTATGTGCGGCTCGGCGCCGAGGGGGTATTGGACGCCCGTGGTCTTTGGAGCAACCAAATACGAACACCGGACACCGCCGCGTTGGCGCACCGCGACGGCGGCAGCGTGACGCTGGCCTCCAGCCGCGACGTCGCCCTGGAAGCCGGCAGCCTGATCGATGTCTCCTCCGGCGGCGCGGTCACCGCCGACGGCCAGTTGCTCGGCGGCCGTGGCGGCGACATCACCCTGAGCGCCGCGACCACGGTCAATGACAACAGCGGCACGTCGGAGAACGGGGTTCTCACCTTGGATGGCGATCTGCGCGGTTATGGTGTCGATGGCGGTGGCACCCTGTCGATCGAATCCGGCCAGGCCATCGTCGTGGGCGACGAGTTGTTTGAGACCGAAGGGCTGCTCGCCGCCGGTCAGGAAGCGCCGGTGGATCTCACCTTGCTGGAAGAAGTGGTGATTGAAGCCGGCGGCACCTTGCCGTTCAACTATGAGTATCGCCGCACCCAGGCCCTGCCGGGCCAGCCTTTCGGCGACAGCCCCCTGGCCATCAATGGTGGTCCGGGTGTGACCTTGGCGGCGGATTGGGTGGTGCCGGACGGGGTGATGCTTCTGGCCGGCGGCTCGGTGTACCAGGGCGGGGCGACGGTCCCCGCCGGCGCCACCATTACCGTCACCCAGGGGTCGCCGGCGCCGGATTATGTGGTGCCCGCCGATGTGTTCCCGCAGGGGCTGCCCGTCGCGGAAAGCATGGCCGTGGCGCAAGCCGGCACGCCCCTGCCGGTGGACGCGGTCTTCTCGCCGGGTCAGACCCTGGGTGCCGGCATCGTTCTGGATAGAGACGTGAGGGTGGAAGCGGTTTCCACCCTGGCTCCGGAATACTTCCAAAACGGCTTTTCGAACTATGAGGTCAACGGTCATCGCGGTGTGCACGTCACCGAGGGCGCCAGCATCGACGTGGCCATGCCGGTGTACCGTTACCGGCCCGGGATGATCAATGCGGTGGATCGCGATGCGGCGCTGGAAGTCTGGACACCGCCGCTGTATCAGGCGCTCCCGGAGGAGAGACGGGGGGTGCGTCGGGGCGGCGCCAGCCTGACCCTGAAGTCCGAGAGCCAGCGCCGGCCGGGCGCCATCGCGATCAGCGAAGGGGCGACGGTCCAGGTCGACCCGGGCCAGTCGATCACGCTCAGTGGTGGCCAGACCACCGTGGAAGGCACCCTGCGGGCCCATGGCGGTCGCATCGATATTCTCAACCCGGAGACCGACGGCGTCACGCAAAGCCAGTCCCTGGGAGAGTCCATCTGGATCGGTGAGAACGCGCTGCTGGACGCCTCCGGCTTTGCCTACACGGCCACCGGGGCCCGCGGTCGCCGCTACGGCGAGGTATTGGACGGCGGCCAGGTCACCCTGGGCAGTCTGGCGCCGGACGAACTCAACGATAACGGCATCTACGAGATCAACAATCGTTTCATTGTTGTCCGCGACGGCGCCGTGATCGATGTGTCCGGCACCCGGGCCGATCTGGACCTGGGCGGCGACCGGCCCACTACGGTGGCGAGCAGCGCCGGTGGGCTGGCGATGCGCTCCAACGCCGGCATCTACTTCGATGGCGAGCTGCGCGCCCGGGCCGGGGGCGAAGGCGCTGCCGGGGGTGACCTGGAGCTGATGCTGGAAACCGTGCTGCTGCCATCGAACAGCGGTGACGAGCGCCAAGCCGGGCTGCGCAACATCGTTCTGGGCGAGCAACTGAGTTCCGGCATGCCGGAGGACATCGAGCCGGGCCCCGGCAATGCCGGCCTGCGCTACGGCGAGGCCCGGCTGGCCACCGACGACCTGGCGGACTGGGGCGTTGACGGCCTTTCCGTTTGGGCCCGTGATGCCATTCTGTTTGAAGGCGACACCAGCCTCTCGCTGGACCGGAAGATCGCCCTGGGCGCCACCGTCATCGGCGCCGCGCCGGAAAACCCTGATATCAATGTGGAACTGTCGGCACCCTACGTAAATTTGTCCGGGCGCACCGCCAGCCCCGAAGGGCTGGGATCAGGCAACAATCCAGGGCCGGTTTTTGCTTTTAACCACGGCAATGTGGACGCTCTCTCTCGTTTAACCGGTGAGAACAGCCGGCTTTCGGTGCGGGCGGACCTGATTGATCTGGGGAAAGGGCTCTTGACGTTCGGCGGTCGCGGCAGCCGGGACCTTCTGAGCGGTACCGAAACGGTGGATCTCCCCGGTTTTGCCGACATCCGGCTGGATAGCCGGGGAGATATGCGGCTGGATAACGTGTCCATGGTCGCGGACCGGGAACTGACCTTGATCGCTGAACGATTGTACCCGGTGACCCATAGCCAGAATGCCATTCAAGTAGGCGTGGCGGTGGCGGGGGATCTCTCCGGCGATCCGTTGGAGGGGGCGCTGCTGCGCATTCAACGCCGGGGGACGGGGGACCCGTCTCCGCCGCCTTCAGTATTCGGGGCCGTCGCCCTCCGTGCGCCACGGATCGAGCAGGGCGGCGCTCTATTGGCTCCGTTGGGCTCAATCTACATCGGCGGAGACCGGCCCTCGCTGGGCGGCAGCTTCCTGTCGGAAATCGCCATTAACTCCACGTTGGGGGATGTCGCATCCGATGCTGTGTTGCAAGAAGGCAGCGTGACCTCAATCAGCGCCGCGGGCCTGACCCTGCCGTACGGCTACACCACGGACGGCATCAACTATTTCTACAACGGTGAGGAAATCGATTTCGATGTGCCCGGGTTGACCGGCAGTCAACAGGCTCAACGCACTGGCGGTGGCATCCGCTTCGGCACCGCCACCTTCATGGCCGAAGAGGGCGCCGTGGTCGACACCTCCGCCGGCGGCACCCTGTGGCGGCTGGGGTTCAGCAACGGGGCCAGCGGCTCCGTGGACATCCTCGATACGGCCCTGGCCAACGCCGCCCCTTGGCATTCCGGCGGCTCCGATCGGGAAGTCTATGCCATTCTGCCCTCGATGAACGGAGCGGCGGCACCGCTGGACCCGGGGCTGCCCGCCACCGGCCAGGTGGGCCGACAGATCACCATTGACGCCGGCGTGCCCGGGCTGCCGGCGGGCACCTACACCCTGCTGCCCGCCGAGTACGCCATGATGCCCGGCGGCTACCGGGTGGAGCTGGGCGGGGCGGCGACACAGCGGCTCGGCGTTACCGCCGGCGCCGCCCCGGGTCTGTACAACGCGGACGTTTACACCGGCCTGGCCAATACCGGCGTGCTCGCGCGACAGCCGCGCCGGGCCACCATCATGGCCGGCACCGAGGTGCGCCGTTACGGGGAGTACAACGAAACCTCCCTGACCCGGTGGGTGGCGGAGCAATCAGCGGAATTCGGAGTCGCCCGTCTCAGTAACCTGATTCCCGAGGACATGCGGCCGCTGCTGTTCGACTTCGGCTACGCGGACCCGGCCAATCCGGAGGCGTTCCGCTTCAATGGTGAGTTGCGCAACGAGCGTGCCGAAGGCGGCACCGGCGGCCTGGTGGGGTTCCACGGCGGCGCCCTGGAAGTAATCAGCGAGCCGGGTCAGGCGGAGGCCAGCCGCATCAGCCTGCGGGACGACGACCTCAACAGCCTGGGCGCCACGGTGCTGGGCCTGGGTACCAGCGACACCGATGGTTATACGGAGCCGGGCAACTCGGTAATCGTCCGTTCCGGCTCGTCACTGAACGCGGCGGCGGTGCTGCTGGCCGGCAACGGTGAAGAGACTTCGGTGGTGGTCGAATCCGGCGCCACCATTGATACCCGGGGGCGCGGCTCGGCGGGATGGACCGCCGATAACGGTATGGTTCTGAACCCCAACGAGGACCAGTCCCTGTTGGCGGTGGGCAACGACCTGATGACGTTCAGCGGCGTCCAGGGCGAGGGCGGCCTGCGCGTGGAGGACGGCGCCGGCCTGTTCGGCGAGGGCTCGGTGGCGCTGCTGGCCCCCGGCGGTGCCGAAATCGGTGAGATCGCCGTGGGCGCCCGCGACCTGCTGCTGGGCGTGGAGAGCGTCAACGTGGGTACGGATGGCGCCCTGGATCAGGCCGCCACCGACGGTGTGCTGTCCAGTGGCTGGCGCCTTACCCAGGCAATTCTGGACGGCTTGCTGCGCCCCGCCGAGGGCCCCGGCATCGAGAGTCTGAGCTTCCAGGCTTCCAATTCCATTAATTTCTTCGGCCCGGTGAGCCTGGATACCTTCGATCCCGCCACCGGTGAGTCCAGCGCCGATCTGCGCTTTATTACCCCGGCGATCTATGGCCTGGGCGGCGACGGCGATACCGCCACCCTGCGCACCGATCGGTTCACCTGGAGTGGCTTGGGGTTCATGGAAGGTCAACGGGGGAACCCGAAACCGGTGGCGGCGGAGCCGGGCCCGGTGATTGAAGGCGGCGCCGGCACCGGCACCGGCGGCTTCCGGGTGGACGCCAATGAAGTGGTGTTCGGCTTCAACGGCCCGGTGGTCGACGAGACCGCCAACCTGAGCCTGGACCGGCTGATGCTCGGTTTCCAGGATGTCGAGTTCAACGCGACGCAACGAATCACCAGCGAACGGGAAGGCGCGGTCTCGGTGTATCAGCGCGACCTGGGGGACGGCCAGTACCAGGGCGGCAACCTGACCCTGAACGCGCCGGTGCTCACCGGCCAGGCCCGTTCCGACATGACCTTCCGCAGCGGCGGTGATTTGACCGTGGCGCGACCGGAGGGCGCCGAACCGGTGGACCGGAGCAGCCTGGACCTGGGCGGCCGCCTGGCCCTGGACGGCAACCGTGTGCGCATCGACGGCACCGTGGCCGCGCCCAGCGGCCGCATCGAAATCCACGCCGACGAAGACGTGGAACTGACCGAAGGCAGCGTGCTGGACGTGGCCGGCCGGGAAGTCACCTTCTTCGATGTGACCCGCCACAGCTTCGGCGGCGACGTCGTGCTGGAAAGCCGCCAGGGCGATGTGCGCCAGGCCGCCGGCGCCACCCTGGATGTATCCGCCCGGGGCAGCGACGCCGGCACCGTCAAGGCCACCGCCGCCAACGGCCAGGTGGCGCTTGAAGGGAATCTGATCGCCCGCGCCGGGGATCAGCCGGACAACGGCTTCGAGGGTGGCTCGATTCAGGTGGAGGGTCTGACCATCCTCGACTTTGTCGGCCTCAACCAGCGGCTTGGTGACGGCGGCTTCGATTACCGCCGGGACTTTACCCTGGGCAGCGGCGATCTGGTCATCGGTGACGAACTACAGGCGCGCCACTTGTCGGTCACCGCCGACGGCGGCAGCCTCACCGTGGCCGGCACGGTCCGCGCCGGCGGCGACTACGCCGGCAGCCTGCGGCTGGCCGCCCGCGACGACCTCACCATTGAGGGCGACGCGGTGCTCGACGCCAGCGGCGACACGCTCAAACGCGACAGCCACGGCGGCGCCATCGAGGGCAGCAACCGGGCCACCCTGGATCTTACTACCCGGGATGGCCGCCTGGTGCTGGCGGACGGCGCCACCCTGGACGTTAGCGCCGGCGGCGAAGACCGCGGCGTGATCAACCTCAACGCGCCTCGCCTGGGCGGCAAGCAGGGCGACGACGTGGCGGTGGACGCCGACGGCCCGCTCACCGTGCGCGGCGCCAAGCGGTTGGCGGTCAACGGCTTCTGGACCTACGACGACGCGCCGCTGGACCCGGAAGACGACACCACCCAGGTGGTCGACGAGACCTATATGGATGGCATCCATGGAGACAGCAACGCTTTCGTCAACGGCGCGCTGGCCAATGCCCAGTTGATGGAACGTCTGGCCGGCCTGCGCGACGCCGCCGGCGAAGGTTTCCAGTTGCGGCCCGGCGTGGAGATCGTCTCCGCCACGGAGGGCGGCAACCTGCGCCTGGACGGTGACCTGGATCTGGCGAACTACCGTTACGGGCCGGATGTGGACCCGAATGTCAGAGGTTCCGGCACCGCCGGGGCGTTCATCCTGCGGGCCGGCGGCGATCTCACCGTGAATGGCAATATTAGCGACGGCTTCGGCGTGCCGTTGAGCAGCCCGGATACCGCCTTTTTCGTCGACTTTGAACTCGAGCCTGGGCTGACTCGAGAACGCGGTGAATTTGACGAGCTTACCCGGGAGTTTGAGCTACCGGAAACGTTAAGGCTGAAGGCTGGTTGGACCTTCGCTGGTGAACTGGAGGGGACGCTGCCCTTTGATGTGACCCCGACTAGTGTACTTATCAAGCAGGGCAGCGCCGTTGATTATGAGACCGTGTCGGATGTTAACACTAGCCTGAGAAACCACACGTTGACGGCTGATTTATACTTGGCATCGGCGGTCATCGATACAGGTACGGGCATGGTGTATGGCCCGGGGCCTGTGCCGGCGGGGACTTTCCTTTCGAATTTAAGGGTACCGACTGGTACACGGTTCGACCCTGGCTTTGTGTTTCCCAGGCAGATACGAATTGAACCCAGGCCGTTACCCGCCGGGACTGATCTTTCTCCTTACGACAGAGTCTTGATTGCCGAAACGGATAGCGAGGCCAAGCGATTGCCCGCCGGGACGGTTCTGCCCAAGGGAATGTACATCACGGGACTCCAGACCGCTGAACAGGAGACCCAGAATATCCCGACATTGGCCCCGGTGCTGGAACGGGGCAGTGAGTCCTGGGATATCCATCTGGTGGGTGGCGCCGATCTGGCTTCCGCCAGCCGCCGGGCGGTGCGGGCCGGCGCCGTGGCCGGGGATCTGGTGCTGAATAACTCAGCGCCGCCCGTGGTGCTGCGGGAAGGTGCCGAGGACGAGGCGGTCAGTGTGATCCGCACCGGCTCCGGCGACCTGGAGCTGATCGCCGCCCGGGATTATCGCCAGGACTCCGCTTTCGCGGTCTACACCGCCGGTGGCGCCCTGCCCGCCGACCAGGTGCCCGAGGTTGGCCGGCCGGATGGCGGTGACCTGGACGGCTACGACAGCTACGAAAGTTCCGCGGCGGTCACCGACGTGCAGGCGGGCTTCCTCACCGGCGGCGGCGATGTGCTGGTCAGCGCCGGCCGCGATCTGATCGGGCACAGCAGCGGCGATCTGCCCGCGTCCCGCTGGCTGTGGGCGGATGACGCCCCCGCCTCCGGCGAGCAGGCCGCCTGGTGGATTCACTCCGGCACCTATGCGGCCTCGGATCCCACGATCACCAACCCGGTTCTGGCCGTGTTCCAGGGTATTGGCGCCCTGGGCGGCGGCAACGTGACTCTGTCCGCCGGCCGTCATCTGGGCGCCAACCGGGATCAGACCAGTATTAACGGCGGCCTGAACGTGGCGGTGGGCGCCAGTGGTTGGCGTGATGCGGACGGCGGCGTCACCCAGTTCGGCGGTGGGGAGCTGCGCATCGACGCAGGCGGCGCCGTCAACCCGGTGCAGGGAACAAAGGGCGCTAGCAGCGTAAATAATCTTCGCGGCGATATTCAAGTGCGGGCCGGGGGAATCGGGCAGACCTGGCAGACCTTTGAGTCGCCGTCATCAAACAATATCGACCCCAGGCCGGACGATCTGATCGCCCGCGCTACGACAGACCCCTACGGTCGTCTTAACGTCGCCGTTGGCGACGCCTCGGCCCAGCTGCTCAGCGTGGGGGACCAGGTGCTGTCCACCCGCGATCCGCTGGCGAGCATGGGCGTGGACATCAGACAGGAACAGAGTGGGATCGCCGCCTTCTCCGCCGGTGGCGACGTGACACTGACCGGCGGGCAAGCGCCCTCCACGCTGAGTCTGGTGGCCGGGGAAGGTTCCCTTTATGGGGCCAGCAGTAGTCCCACGGCCCAGGATGTGGTGGTGCGCGCCTCCCTTGAGGGAGCCGTGGAGTTGCTGGCGGCGGATTCCATCTACCATCTGGGGTTGGGCATTGACGCCCATCCGGATGCCGGGGGCGTGGCCGGGCTGGCCCCCGCCCGTTTCTACGCCGTCGAGGGGGACATCTATAACCTGATGTACGGCTATCTCAGCAATCCCGATGACAACCTGCCGTCCCTGTTGGGGCGTACCGCCTGGGTTCGTGCCGGCCGCGACATCGTGGCTTTCGGCCAGAATACCTCTGGCTCCATCGGACATGAGAGGGCATCGGTTCTCGGCCACAATGCCGCCACGGACATATCTCTGATCGAAGCCGGCAGGGACCTGATCTTTATCGATGCGCTGGCGGTGGGGCCGGGCACCCTGGAGGTGACCGCCGGCCGCAACTTCTACCAGGCGGACCGGGGCTGGGTACGCAGCATGGCCGGCCTCTCCGACGATGTGGGCAGCGGCGCGGACATCGCCATCAATGTCGGCATGGGCGCGGACGGTCCGGATTACCAGTCCCTGATCGACGCCTACCTGAACCCGGCCAACCTGGCGGATCCGGGCCGGCCCCTGGCGGACCAGCCTGACAAGGTGGTCAAGGTCTACGACCAGGAGCTGCGCGACTGGCTGGAAGACCGCTACGGCGACACGGCGCTGGACGGCACCACCGCGCTGGCGTACTTCGACACGCTGGCCCCGGAACAGCAGCGTATCTTCCTGCGCGAGCTGTACTATGCGGAACTGCGCGCCGGCGGCCGGGAGTTCAACGACCCGAATGGCGACCGTACCGGCAGCTACCTGCGCGGTCGTCGAGTCATTGCCACCTTCCTGCCCGAGGCGGACAGCGAGGCGGGCACCTCCGGCTACGACGGCGACTACACCATGTTCTCCACCGGCGCGAACTCCGGCCTGGTGCGCACCGAGGGCGGCGGTGATATCCAGATGCTGGTGCCCGGTGGTGATCTGATTATTGGCGTGGAAGGGGTGCGCCCGGCGGACGGTGATAACGGCGTGCTCACCCAGGGTAGCGGTGATATCCAGATGTACAGCCAGGGCGATATCGCCCTGGGCCTGTCGCGCATCTTCACCACCTACGGCGGCGACATCTTCGCCTGGTCCGCCGCCGGCGATATCAACGCTGGTCGCGGTGCCAAGACGACCCTGGTATACACGCCGCCGCGCCGGGTCTATGACGATATCGGCAACGTCAGCCTGGCGCCGGTGGCGCCCACCACCGGCGCCGGCATCGCCACCCTGGCGCCGATTCCCGAGGTGCCGCCCGGCGACATCGACCTGATCGCGCCGCTGGGCGTGATCGACGCCGGCGAGGCGGGTATCCGCGTCTCGGGCGATGTGAATATCGCCGCCCTGCAGGTGGTCAACGCGGAGAACATTCAGGTACAGGGGGAGTCCACCGGCCTGCCGGCGGTGGCCAGCGTCAACGTGGGCGCGCTCACCAACGCCACCAACGCCGCCAACAGCGCGGTGCAGGCGGCGGAGCAGGTGAGCCGCGGCGACCGGGGCAATCGCCCCTCGGTGATCACGGTCGAGATTCTCGGCTACGGTCAGGAGCGGCTGGTGCCGGAGCAGGACCGCAACGCCGGCGCGCCCGACTACCGGCCTGACGGGGTGGTGCGGGTGCTCGGCGCCGGCGAGCTGTCGGAAGAGCAGGGCGCCGCCCTCACCGACGCGGAGCGCCGCAGCATGCTTTGATCAACCCGCCCGGTACATCGGTTCTTCCCGCCGACGGCCCAAGCGTCGTCGGCGGAGGCGCGCGACCGGTACGCATTAAAGAACCGGGCCAATAAAAAAGGGAACGACAAGGATGTTCTACGAGCGCGATACCACCGATCAGATTCTCTCTCTGGCGCGGGTCACCACCCTCGGCCGGCTGCGTGCCGGGCTGAGCTATCTGCTGGAAGCCCACGGCTTTCGCTACTATGTATTTACCTGCCACACCGTGGAGTCCGGCGGCGCCTGCACGGCGGTGCTGCACAACCTGCCGTCGCGCAAGGAGGCCGCACCGGCTTCCTTTGATAACGTGATCCTCAACGACCCGCTCGCCCAATACGCGATCAATGAAACCCTGCCGATGGATTGGCGTTCGATAATGAGCCGTCCTGAATACCAGGGCCGTAGTTTCAGGGCGGCGATGAACCGGCGGGTCCGGCGCGGCCTGCGCAGCGGCTGTACCGTGCCGTTACTGCAAGGCTACGGCGCGCTGGCCTGGCTGGACCTGGCGTTGGACCGTGATGACGAGTCAGCCTGGGCGCACATTCGTCAGTACCTGCCCTACGCGACGCTGTTGGGGCGGGTGGTGCTGGACAAAACCCGGAGGTTGGGCAAAAAGACGTTGTCCGCGGCTGATGTCTCCTCGGAGCCCCTCGATGAGCGGGAACGGGCCTGCCTGCGTGGCGCCAGCGAAGGTCTTGGCAACGCCGAGATCGGAGCGCTGCTGGGCATCAGCGAACGTACCGTTTCCAACCACATTCACCGAGCCTGCGAAAAACTCCACGCCCGCAACCGCCAGCATGCCATCACCAAGGCGCTGCTTTCCCGCCAGCTTTACGCCTGCACGCTACCGCTGGCTAACGAAGTGGCCCCGATTTATTGAACATTCCCCGCACAAAATAAAAAAGGGCGCCGGGTGGGCGCCCTCCGCACTGGCGTGCGTTGATCTTGCGATCAGTTGATGCAGGAAGCGGCGGTGCTGGAAGCCGTGGCGCCGACGGCCAGGCGAGCAAAGCCGGTGGGCAGGGTGCTGCTGCCGTCGACAACGGTATCCACCAGCTCTTCCAGAGCCTCGGGATCGGTGTGGCCGTCGGTGTAAGTCAGCAAGTTGATGACGGCGTGAATCGGGTAGGCGCCGGTGAGCTGGGCGGTCGGATTGATCACCAGGAGGCAGTTGCTGTCGATGCCGGATACCGGCTCGGGCTGCGGCAGGCCGGTGAACGGGTTGATGTCGCCCAGTACCTGGCCGGTCAGTAGGTCATGGCTATCGTAGGTGATATGCGTGGTGTTGGCCGGGTCCTCGCCTTCTACGTCGGCGTAGTCGAGGCCTTGCTCGGCCAGCACACTGCCTATCCCAGCGTAGCCGATGGACCAACTGGTTGTGGACAGTTGATCAGTGATATTGAATTCGCCATCGGTCGGTGTGGCGATGGCGTAGGCACCCACTGGCGCGGCGGTGGCGAAGTCTTCATGGGTATTGAAGATGACTTGGGAGCCGTTGCAGACGGCGGCCAGATACTGGGTAAAGGCGAAGGTGGCCCCGCTGCGGTCGGAACGGTAGAACACGTTGATCGGCTCTCTGGGCCAGGTGGATTTGATCTGGTCCCAGCTGGTGGCGTCGCCGGTGAAGATGTCGCAGACCTGGGCAGTGCTCAGGTTGGGACGGTTGATCGGGTTACCGAACACATCGTTGCCCAGATTCAGCGGCAGTGCGATCAGGGTGCTCAGGGCGGGGACCTGCACCAGATCCTGGCGGTTGGCGCGCGGACCGTTCAGGAAAGCAATCACTTCGTCGGCGGTCAAGGGAGCACCTGAGCTGACGAAGTCCGGATCGGTCTGACCGGCCAGCGCGCTGAAGCCCACCGGGCTGGCGCTGTAGTCACGGCAGTCGCCGTCGGCGTTCAGGGCGTTGGCGCCTACCAGAACACGCTTGCCGGTGCCGCTGCCGGTCTGGCAGTAGGAGGCGGTGTATGAGACGTTCTGGAAAACGCCGAAAATCGAGTCAGCGGTAACGTAGATGCTTTCATACGGATTGTTGAAGGAGTCTAGGCCGGCGTCCAGGCCTGCGTTGGTGGACAGGCGGGACTGCGGGTTGGTGGTAGTGAAATCGTCGCCGACATAAGCCAGAGCTGGCAGAGAGGCGCCGCCGCCTACCAAGTCGGTAGCGGAAGCGGCCAGCGGTGCGCTGATGATGGCGGTGGCCAGGGCCGCCTTCTTGATGATGGTTTTCATGATTGATTCCTCTTTTTATATACAAAAAAGGGCGCCGGGTGGGCGCCCTCCGCACTGGCATGCGTTGATCTTGCGATCAGTTGATGCAGGAAGCGGCAGTGCTGGAAGCCGTGGCGCCGACGGCCAGGCGAGCAAAGCCGGTGGGCAGGGTGCTGTTACCATCGACAACGGTGTCCACCAGGTTTGCGAGCGCCTGGGGATCGGTGTTGCCGTCGGTGTAGGTCAGCAGGTTGGTGACGGCGGCGATCGGGTAGGCGCCGGTGAGCTGGGCGGCCGGGTTGATCACCAGGACACAGTTGCTGTCGATGCCGGATACCGGCTCGGGCTGCGGCAGGCCGGTGAACGGGTTGACGTCGCCCAGTACCTGACCGGTCAGCAGGTCATTGCTGTCGTAGGCGATTTGCGTGGTGCTGGCCGGGTTCTCGCCTTCCACGTCGGCGTAGTCCAGACCTTGCTCGGCCAGAACGTTGGCCAGGTTGGCGAAGCCCACGGACCAGTCGGTGCTGGACACCTCGGTGATGATGCCACCGTTACCGCTGGCCGGCGTGCCAACAGCGTAGTCGCCCACCGGCGCGGCGGCGGCGAAGTCTTCGTTGGTGTTGAAGATGACCTGGGAGCCGTTGCAGTTGGCGGCCAGATACTGGGTGAAGGCGAAGGTAGTGCCGCTGCCGTCGGAACGGTAGACCACGTTAATCGGCTGGCTCGGCCAGGTGGGGTTGATCTGGTCCCAGCTGGTGGCGTCACCGGAGAAGATGTCGCACACCTGAGTGTTGCTCAGGTTGGGACGGCTGATCGGGTTGCCGAACACGTCGTCGCCCAGGTTCAGCGGCAGCGCGATCAGGGCGCCCAGAGCCGGCACCTGCACCAGATCCTGGCGGTTGGCGCGCGGACCGTTCAGGAAGTCGGTCACGTCGTCGGCGGTCAGGGGCGCGTCGGAGCCCACGAAGTCTGGGTCGGTCTGGCTACCCGGTGCGCTGAAGCCCACGGGGCTGGTGCTGTAGTCACGGCAGTCGCCGTTGGCGTTCAGGGCGTTGGCGCCTACCAGAACACGCTTGCCGGTGCCGCTGCCGGTTTGGCAGTAGGAGGCAGTGTCAGACGGATTGGCGATTTGGAAAGCGTCGAAGATGGAGCCACCGGTAACACCAATGCTTTCATACGGATTGCTGGAGGAGTCTTCGCCGGCATCCAGGCCGGCATCGGTGGACAGGCGAGACTGCGGGTTGGTGGTGGTGAAATCGTCGCCGACATAAGCCAGGGCCGGCAGAGAGGCGCCGCCGCCGACCAGGTCGGTGGCGGAAGCGGCCAGCGGTGCGCTGATGATCGCGGCGGCCAGGGCCGCCTTCTTGATGATCGTCTTCATGATTCAATCCCTCGATATTGGGTTTGGTTTGTGATTAATCCCCGCGGCGGGTGCCGCATTAATCACGCTATCGAGAGCGCATTTCGCTTTGGTTCCAATACGAATAAATTTGCGGGTCGGTTTGGCGGCATTGGGTTGTCAGCGCATTGCCGAAGTCGGCAATCGCATGGGGCGGTGGCGCGCTGTTCTTGCTAAGTGGCTGATTTCTGGTGGTTCAGGTCGGTGGGGGCTCGGCAACAGACGTGACCGAACGATGACAGGGGCGGCGCTGGTGTTGCGTGGAAGGGAAGTTGGGGGTTGGCCGGCGGCGTGCAGGCACGCCGCCGGCGCGGGTTTAGTCTTCTAGGGTGGTGACGGGCTCCCAGATACCGTCGGTAACTTTGGAAAGGATGATGTCGTTGCCGGCACGGTGGTTGTCGGCGCTCATTTTGATATCCACGCCGGTGACCGGGTCGCTGAAGTCGAGGGACTCCATGGCGGCCAGGAACGATTCGGTGGTCAGGTCCGGGCCGGCCTTGCGCAGCGCTTCGATGGTCACTTCAGCGCCAACACGGCCGAGCACGGCGCCACCGCTGGGCACGGAGCCGTACTTCTCTTTGTACTGGTCGGCCCACTCTTTGGCTTCCGGTACGTCCTTCATGCGGCTGACGATGTCCTGCCAGGGGGAGACGCCGTAGAGGCCTTCGGTGACGCCACCGGGCGCGGCGGCCACGGCGGAGTGGAAGCCGGCCTGGGAAACCAGGAACTTCACATCGTTCCAGCCCATTTGCTTGGCGGTGGCGACCACGGTGATGATCGGCCGCACCGGCAGGGCCACGCCCACCAGTTCGCAGCCCGCGTCACGCAGGCGCGCCAGGGTGCCGCTGAAGTCGCTTTCGTCCGGACGGTGCGAGCTGCTTTCCACCAGGGTCACGGCTTCATTGCCTTCGGCCGCGTCGTTCATGGCCTGGTTCACTTCTTCCCCGAAGTCCGAGGGGATGTACATGACGCAGGCTTTGGTGATGTCGTACTCGTCGGCCATCCAGCTGGCGCCCTTGAGCACGCCTTCGTAGTAGCTGGGGCCGAACACGAAGCGGTGGGAGAAATCCCCTTCGGTTTCCATTGGCCGGGACAGCGCCAGCGGCAGAATGCTGGGTACGTTGTTGCTGTCCATTACCGGGAAGGCCGCCAGGTTATGGGGCGTGCCCAGGCTCATCAGCATGGCGAACACTTCATCCCGGGTGACCAGCTTGTTGACCGCCTGGGTGGCCTTGGGCACCTGGTAGGCGTGGTCCTCGACGATGTAACGAATTTTGCGGCCGTGGATGCCGCCTTCCGCGTTGACCTCGTCGAACATGTCGTTCGCCACCTGGACGGCGGGGGAGGAGAATGCCGCGAACACCCCGGACAGATCGTGCATGCCGCCCAGTTTGATCTCGGTGTCGGTGACGCCGCGAACCGGCTCGGCGGCTTTCTCAGTGGTTTTTTCTTCTTCTTTGGTATCACTGCAACCCAGCAGGCTTACAGCAGCCAGGGCAGCCAGACAGAGCTTCTTCATGATGCACTCTCCTATCGTACGGGGATAATTAGTACATGGAATCAATCAGGTGTTTGTGTTTTTTCTCCACGAAGGATCGTTTCAGCTTCATGGTGGCGGTCAGCTCCTCATCCTCGGCGGTGAGCAGCACATCGATCAGGCGGAAATACTTGATCTGTTCCACCTGGGCGAATTGTTTATTCACGTCTTTGATGATGCCGTCGATCAGATCGAGAACTTCTTTGGCGCGGCAAAGGGACGCGAAGTTGGAGAACGGCACCTGGCGGTCCTGCGCGTACTTTTCCACGTTCTCCTGGTCGATCATGATCAGGCAGGTCAGGTACTTGCGCTTGTCGCCAATCACCACCGCATCGGAGATGTACGGCGAGAACTTCATCCGGCTTTCGATTTCCGCCGGGGTGATGTTTTTGCCGCCGGCGGTGATGATGATGTCCTTGAGTCGGCCGGTGATGGTGAGCATGCCGTCTTTCACATGGCCCACGTCGCCGGTGTGCAGCCAGCCGTCGCGGATGTCCTCGGCGGTTTTCTCCGGCTTGCGCCAGTAGCCGGCGAACACATGGCCGCCCCGCACCAGCACTTCGCCGTTGTCGGCGACGCGCACTTCGGTGTCGGGCAGTGGTTCGCCGACGCTGCCGACCTGTTCGCGCTCGCGGCTGTTGAGCGAGACCACGCCGGTGGTTTCGGTCATGCCATAGCCTTCAAAGAGCGGCACGCCCAGGGCGCGGAACCAGCGGATCTGGTCCGGTGAAATGGGCGCGGCGCCGGTGGTGCCCCGGCGCAGCCTTGCCATGCCGATCAGGTCGCGCACATTGCGCAGCACCAGCAGATTCCAGAATTGATAGCGCAGCCAGTGGATCGGCGAGCGCTGGCGGTCGCAGTGCCAGGCGCCGCCGGCGGCCAGGGCCTGGTCGAAGCACCAGCGCCCGAAGCCGGTGGCTTCATCGCGCAGGGTCATCAGTGAGCTGTAGATTTTTTCCCACAGGCGGGGCACGGCGGCGAAGGTGTTGGGCGACACTTCGCGCAGGTTCTCGAACACGGTTTCCGGGCTTTCCGCGAAGTTGACGGTGCAGCCTTTGTAGATCGGCACTTCCACCGACACCAGGCGCTCGAGGATGTGACACAGCGGCAGGAAGCAGAGCTGGTCGTCTTCTTCGCGGGCTTCCAGCAGCGCTTCGCCGGCGGCCAGTTGGAACAGCACGTTCTGGTGGCTGATCATCGCGCCTTTGGGTGCGCCGGTGGTGCCGGAGGTATAAATCAGCATGCGGATATCGTCCGGCCGGCTTTGCTCGATGCTGGCGCTGAACTGCTGTTCCGCGTCCGCGATGCCGTTGCCCAGTTCGTAGAGTTCGTCCAGGAACATCACCATGGGGTCCTGGAAATCACGCAGGCCCTTGCGGTCGAAGACGATCACTTTTTTCAGCGTCGGTACCTGATCGCGCACGGTCAGATACTTGTCGAGTTGTTCGTCGTTTTCCACGAACAGGAAAGCGGAGCCGCTGTCGTTGACCAGATAGGCAAGCTGCTCGGCGCTGTCGGTGGTGTAGACGCCGTTACTGATGCCGCCGGCGGCGGCGATGCCCAGGTCGCAGTAGAGCCATTCCTTGTTGTCCTCGCTGAGGATGGAGACCGGCTGCCCGCGTTCCAGGCCCAGCGACATGAGCGCCACGCCGATGGCGCGGGCGTGTTGGTAATAGTCGTTCCAGCTGTAGCTTTGCCAGATGCCCAGGTCTTTTTCGCGGTGGGCGATGCGCTCGCCGCGCTCCAGGCATTGCTGGCGCCAGAGTTTGACCACGGTGTCACAACCGTGGAGAAGGGTCGGAGTGGTATCGGTTGCAGTCATCATCAGCGCCAGGTCTTCTTTCGTTTCCAGCGTTTTTCCGGTCGGTCATCCCCCGCCGACTGGCCCAGATAAAATTCGCGAATGTCGTCGCTGGCGAGCAGGTCCTGGGCGCTGCCGTCCATGACGATGCGGCCGGTTTCCAGCACATAGCCATGGTCGGCGGTGTTCAGAGCCACCCGCGCGTTCTGTTCCACCAGCAGCAGGGTTACGCCCTGTTCTTTATTGAGCCGGCGGATAATCGCGAAGATTTCCTGCACCAGCAGCGGTGACAGGCCCAGGGACGGTTCGTCCAGCAACATCAGCGAGGGGCGGGACATCAGCCCCCGGCCGATGGCGAGCATCTGCTGCTGGCCGCCGGACAGGGTGCCGGCGGCCTGGTTGCGCCGTTCCAGCAGCATCGGGAAATAGTCATAGACCATTTCCATGTCCTGGCGGATCCCGGCTTTGTCGCGGCGGGTGTAGGCGCCCATGCTCAGGTTTTCTTCGACACTGAGGAACGGGAACACCTCACGGCCTTCCGGCACGTGCGCGATGCCCTGGCGGACCAGCTTGTCCGGCTCGCTGCCCTGTATCATTTCACCGGCCAGGGAAATGGTGCCCTTGCGCGGCGACAGAGTGCCGGAAACGGTTTTCATCAGGGTGGTTTTGCCGGCGCCGTTGGCGCCGAGAATGGCCACTACCTTGCCCTTGAAGACGTCGATGGACACGCCCCGCAGGGCCATCACCGGCCCGTAGAAGGCTTCCAGGTTTTGTACTTGCAGCAGGGGGGAGGCGTCGCTCATGCGGTTTCCTCCGTGCCCAGATAGGCTTCGATCACTTTGGGATCGGCCTGTACTTCGGCGGCGGTGCCCATGGCCAGTGGCCGGCCTTCCGCCACCGCCAGTACCCGGTTGGAGACGCGGGACACCAGGCTCATATCGTGCTCCACCATGAGGACCGTCAGGCCCAGGTCTTTCTGCATATCCTCGATCCACCAGGCCATGTTCTGGGTTTCTTCCACGCTCAGGCCGGAGGCCGGTTCATCCAGCAGAATCAGCTTGGGCTCGCTGGACAGGGCGCGGGCGATCTCCACCACCTTGCGCACGCCGTAGGGCAGGCCGGCGATCAGCTTGTCGCGGTAGGCGGCCAGGTCGAGAAAGTCGATCACCTCTTCCACCTGGCGGCGGTGCGCGCGTTCGCTGCGCCGCACCTTGGGCAGGAAAAACAGCTCTTCGAACCAGCGCGTATCACGGCGGCAATGGCGGCCGATCAACAGGTTCTGCAGCACCGAGGAGTGATCGAACAGTTCAATGTTCTGGAAGGTGCGCGCGATGCCCAGGCCGGCCACGTCGTGGGCCGGGCGGCCGGTGATGTCCTCGCCGTCAAAAGTGATGCGGCCGGCGCCGGGTTCGTACAGCCGGCTGATCAGATTGAAGATGGTGGACTTGCCGGCCCCGTTGGGGCCCACCAGGGTGAACACTTCGCCGGGCTCGACATCGAAGCTGACGCCGTCCACCGCTTTCACGCCACCGAAGGAAATGGATAGATCCTTAACCTGTAACAGACTCATCGTTGGCGCTCCGTTTTCAGGTAGGTGCGGGTGCGCCGGAACATGCCCTTGCGATACAGCGGGAACAGCTGCAGCCAGGTGCGGACCTTGAACCAGACGCCGTACAGACCGCGCGGCTCATAGATCACCATGAGCAGAATCAGCAGGGCGAACAGGGCGGTGTCCATGCCCGGGTAGGCGGCGATGGAAATGCCGGCGGTGTTGTTGAGGAAGTCGCGCAGCATGGCGATGCTCTGCGGCAGCAGCACCACCACGATGGCGCCGAAGAAGGCGCCGTGCACCGAGCCCAGGCCGCCGATCACCACCTGCAGCAGCAGGGTGATGGAGATCAGCACCAGGAAGCTTTCGTAGTTCACCGCCTGGGCCAGGTGGGCGTAGAGCGCCCCGGCCAGGCCGGTCATCGCGCAGGAGAGCGCGAACGACAGGGTCTTGGCGCGGGCCACGTTCACGCCCAGGGCGCGGGCGGACACTTCGCTGTCGCGCACCGCCAGGAAGGAGCGCCCGGACGCGCTGCGCAGCAGATTCAGATAGCCCAGGGTGACGATCACCAGCACCGTCAGGCACAGATAGTAGAAGGCCGCCGGGCTGGTGTAGCGATCGATCTTCAGCCCGAACATATCGATGGGCGGCGCGAACAGCCCGGCCACGCCGCCGGTGATCGGCTCGGCGATAATCGAGACGTCCTCGATGATGATGCTCAATGCCAGCGTGGCGATGGCCAGGTAGATCCCGCTCATGCGCAGGATCGGCCGGGAGATGATCGCGCCCAGCACCCCGGAGGTGACGGCGCTGGCCAGCAGCGCGGGAATGAAATGCCAGCCGCGCATCATCAGCGCCAGGTTGGTGAAGGCGCCGATCGCCATGAAGGCGGCGTGCCCGAGGCTGACCTGACCGGTATGGCCGCTGATCAGCATCAGGCCCAGGCCGGCCAGGGACCAGATCAGCACCGCGGTCAGTTCGCCGAGGTAGTAGGTGCCCAGCAGCCAGGGCGCGGCCAGCAGCAGCGCCACCAGCAGGGCGTACTGGGCCAGGTGCCAGCGCCCTTCAAACAGGTTGATATCGTCGTCGTAGCGACTCTTGAAACGGTTACTCATGAGGGCCTACACCTTCTTCTGGCTGATCTGGGCGAACAGGCCGCCGGGGCGCAATACCAGCACCACCAGCATTAGCAGGTAGGGGGCGATCTGGCCGAACTCGGGCAGGAAGCGGCCGGCGAACGGTTCCACGATGCCCACCAGCAGGCCGCCCAGCAGCGCGCCGGGCAGCGAGCCCAGCCCGCCGATCACGGCGGCGGCGAACGCCTTGATGCCGAACAGCAGCCCCACGGAGGGTTCCACCGCGCCCTTGGCGGCGAACAGCACCCCGGCGATGGCCGCCACCACCCCGGACAGGGCCCAGACGATGGCGTTGATGCGCTTCACCGGGATACCCATGTAGTAGGCCGCCATCTGGTTCTGGCTGCTGGCCTGCATGGCCACGCCCAGGCGGGTGCGGGCAAAGAAGAAGTAGAGAATGCAGGTCAGGGCCACGGTGGTGAGAATGATCACCGCGTCGACCACCGGGATCATCAGTTCACCCAGCATCCACACCTTGCCGACGAAGGGGGTTTGCAGGGAGGTGGGGTCGTGGCCCCAGATCACGCCGGCGAAGAAGCGCATCAGGAAGCCGAGCGCGATGGTGAGGATCACCATGGCGAACTGCGGCTGGCCGAAGATGGCCCGCAGCACGAAGCGGTCGAGCAGATAGCCGAACAACCCGAGCAGCAGAGCGGCAAGGGTGATGCCGATCAGAAAGGGCAGATCCGCGTAGCTGGCGTTGATGAAGGTAATACCGAGAAAGGCCCCCAGCATCATCATGTCGCCCTGGGCGAAATTGACCGCTTCCGACGCCTTGTAGATCAAAACAAAACCCAGCGCCAACAGCCCGTAGATACAGCCGTTAGCTATCCCGCTGACCAGCAGCTGGAGTATATCCATGGTGCCTCTCTCCCGGGGCTTATTCTTGTTGGAGTTTTTTGTGTAATTACACTGAGACTATCCGAAGTTTTACATTCCCACCAGCAGGTAAAATGTAATCGCTTTAATTCGGTCATTGACAGGGTAGGGGGAGATTCTTTTGGAAGGTAAAAGCGGGGTTTTAAGGCAATTTAGTGGACCCTTTCAGGGTTGGAAAGGGCTCTGGCATCCTGCCGGGAGCTTCGCTCCCTTTCGCGGGCGAGGCCCGCTCGCACGACTTCGCACCCGTCGCGCGCTGGGCTCGCTTATGCCGCTGGCGGACATAAAAAAGCCCCGCCGATTGGCGGGGCTTTTTTGCGTCTGGTGCCCGGAGACAGAATCGAACTGCCGACACGGGGATTTTCAATCCCCTGCTCTACCGACTGAGCTATCCGGGCGTTGGGCGCGTATTAAACCGACTCGACCCGGCCCCGTCAAGCGCGCTTGGCTATTGGTTGGCGTCTTTTGTGGGAGGAACGTAACCCTCTGCTTTTTCGACGCTTTCGTTGTTCAAAAAGCGATCACGTTGCTCGTCCAGAAAGGCCTTGGCCTTGGGGTCCATCACGTTCAGGTGCTTCTCGTTGATCAGCAGGGTCTGGTGCTGCAGCCATTCCTGCCAGGCCTGCCGGGACACGTTGTCGTAGATGTCCTGGCCCTTGGGGCCGGGGAAGGGCGGTTTTTCCAGGCCTTCCAGGTCCTGCTGGTACTTGCGGCAGAAAACGGTGTGGGTCATGGCGGTGCACCTCCGATGCGGGTTAGAGCAGGCCGGCCTGACGCGGGCCGTGCAACTGCTCCAGTAGCTTTTTGACCGGTGCCGCCAGGCCCAGCTCGCCGGGGTCGGCGGGGCTGATCCAGCGGCCCCCGGCATCCTGCACACCGGCGCCGGTGGTGTCCACCCGGATCAACAGCGGCTCGATGTCCAGGTGGAAGTGGCTGAAGGTGTGGCGGAAGGGGGTCAGCGCTTCCTGGTCGCGGGCGTCCAGGCCGCGCTCGGCCAGGGCGGTGTGTTGCCGGTCGTCGGGATCGAGCTGGGGGAAGCACCACAGGCCGCCCCAGATACCGCTGGGCGGGCGTGGCTCTAGCCAGACGCGGCCGTCCGGGTGCTGCAGGATCAGCATGCGGGTCTGGCGCACCGGCTTTTCCTTGGCCGGCTTGCGGCCCGGGTAGTCCTGCGGGTTGCCGTCGGCGCGCGCCTGGCACCAAGCCGATACCGGGCAGGCCGGGCAGTCCGGCCGCCGCCGGGTGCACAGGGTGGCGCCCAGGTCCATCACCGCCTGGGTGTAGTCCGCCAGCCGCCGGTCCGGGGTGTACTGCTCGGCCAGCTCCCAGAGCCGGTTCTCCACCGGCTTCTTGCCGGGCCAGCCGGGCACCGCGTGCAGGCGGCTGAGCAGGCGTTTGACGTTGCCGTCGAGAATCGGCGCGCGCACGCCGCGGCTCTGCGCCAGGATGGCGCCGGCGGTGGAGCGGCCGATGCCGGGCAGGGTGGCCACTTCTTCCACGGTGTCCGGGAAGTCGCCGCCGTATTCGTCCACCAGCTGGCGGGCGGCCTTGTGCAGGTTGCGGGCGCGGGCGTAGTAGCCCAGGCCGGTCCACAGATGCAGCACCTGGTCCGCGTCGGCGGCGGCCAGGGCGTGCACATCGGGGAAGCTGTCCATGAAGCGCTGGAAATAGCCGATCACGGTGCTGACCTGGGTCTGCTGCAGCATGATCTCCGACACCCACACCCGGTAGGGCGTGCGCGGATGCTGCCAGGGCAGGTCCTGACGGCCGTGCTGGTCGTACCAGGCCAGCACGGCGTCACTGAAGGTGGTGCGGTCCGGGGCGGTGCTCAACGGTTGAAGAACCCCTTGAGCTTGTCGCCCATCTCTTCCTCGATTTTTTCCTGGGCCTTCTTCTTGGCGGCGTTTTTCATCACCTCTTCGGTGGTGTCGCCTTCCGCGTCGATGCCCAGTTTCTCCTTGAGCTTGCCCTTGGCCGCGTTGGTGGCGGCCTGCTGGGCGATCTTGGCGAAACCTTCCTTGTCCGGGCCGCACCACTTGGCCGGGCTGCCCGCCAGGCTGCCCTGACAGCGCAGCGGCCAGGTCACGTCTTCCAGGTATTTGCTGCCGCCCAGTTCCGGCGACTGCATGCCGATTTTCAGGTCGAATTCCTGGGTCAGCATGTTCATCCAGCCGTTACCGGAGAGGGTGCCCTTGTCGAGCTTGGCTTCCAGGCTGTCCAGGTTGGCGACCTGCTGGTTGAGGCTGGCCTTGGTGGTCAGGTCGATGATCTTGGTGTCCTCCGACAGCGCCGCCGGCAGCTTGCCGGATTGCTGGTTGGGGATCAGCGCGCTGAGACCCTGGAACCGGCCCAGCATGTCGTTAACGCCGCCCACCAGGGTGCCGTACAGATTCAGGCCGCGCACGGTGCCGTCGGCCAGGTTCATGCTGGCGTTGCCCTTGGCGGAATTAACCAGGGCTTTCTCGCTGTTGCCGGAGGCGTTGAAATCCAGGTTCATGGAGAAGAGGCCCTTGGCCAGTTCCTTGTCCAGGGCCATGGCGACCACCGGCTGCAGCTGCATGCTGTTCACTTTCTGACTGAAGGTGATGCGCGGCGTGTTGCCGGACACGTCGAGACGGCCATTGGCGCTGAAATTGCCCTGCAGGGTGTCACCGGACGCCTTGGTGAGACGCAGCACCCCGTCCTTGGCGCTGACGGCGAACACGATGTTGCTGGCCTTAATGGTGTCGTAGTTCAGCTCACCAATCTTGAGGCTGCCGTCGAGCAGCAGAGGGCGCAGGCTTTCCACCGGAATCAGTTGCGCTTCGGAAAGCTGGGCGGTGCCGCCTTCCTGGCCACCGGTGCCGCCGCCGGCACCGCTCGCCGCGCCGCTGTCTTGCTCATCGCTTTGCGGCGGCAGGTAGCCGTCCAGGGTGATCTTGTCCAGGTTCAGATCGAATACGATCTTGCCGCTTTCCAGGTTTTCCAGGCCGGCGGTGCCGGTCAGGGTGCTGCTGTCCAGGGTGACCTTGAGCGGGTTGACCATCACGCTGTTGGCCGGGCCGTCCAGGGTGGCGCTCAGGGCCACCTTGCTGAGGGCATTGTCGTCACGGGTGGCGATGGGCTCCTCGCCGATGGCTTCCAGTGCCTTATTCGCGTCGAACGGCTCGGTGTTGATCTGGCCGGCCACTTTCATTTCGCCGGTCAGGCCGGTGACGGTGGCGTTGCCGGTGGTGCGGGTGCCGGCGGCTTCCAGCAGCAGGTCGGTGACCTGCGCCCGGTCTTCGTCCAGATTGACATCCAGCTTCTGCTCAAGATGCACGCTCACCGGGTTGGTGGTCATGCCGGCGATGTCCGCGTCCAGGGTCATCGGGTCGAGCACGAAGTGGTTGTTTTCCAGGTCGGCGGCCAGGGTGGTTTCCAGGTTCAGATCCACGCGCATGTCGCTCTGGTCCTGGTAGCGCAGCGACATCTGCATCGGGAATGGCTCTTCCAGGCTCACGTCCTGGGCGTTGAAGTTGAAGTGCTCAACGCGGATGTCGGTGCCGTCGGTGGTGTTCCGGTAGCGGATCTTGCCGTCGGTGATGGCGACGCTGGGGATGGTCAGCGGAATGTCCATGCCGCCGCTCTCGCCGGGCTGCTCTTCCTCGGTGGGCGCGGTCTCTTCCTCCGCGCCATCCTGTGGACCGATCTTCTCCCAGTTGGCGCCGTCGGCGGTTTCCACCAGATTCACTTCCAGGCCGTCCAGGGTGACGCCGTCCATTTCCACCTGGCCGAACAGCAGCGGCCAGACCGCCACGCCAACGCTGGCGCTGTTGATGCCCGCGAACAGATCTTCCTCGCCGGCGATACGGGCCTCGGTGCGGCCCAGGCTGACGCCCAGAGAGGGCCAGAACTGCCAGGCCAGGTCGCCGGGGATCTCCAGATCCAGGTTGGCCTGGGTCATGGCCTGCTCGCGAATCTGCGGCTTGAAATCGTTAGGATCGATTACCTGGGTGACCACGAACACGGTGGCCGCCAGCAGGACCACCAGGGCGGCGATGACGATAAGAAAAATTTTGATCGCGCGTGCCATAGAACAGCTCTCCTTGCGCCCCGGGCCCGGGGCCGGGATTATAGCAATAGAATGTACCCAACCGAACGTGAAGACCGTGGCGGGGATCGACGGTTAGAAGACATCATAAAGCATGATAATAAGTATCGCTCTTTGGGGAGCCGGTTTTGTTAAAGTTCCGTAATATCCTGGTTTGCATGGGGTTGCTGTGGTGCGCGCTGGCCGCCGCCGAGCCGGTGGTGACGCCCGGGCCGGACCAGGAGGAGGTGGCCGTCGCCCGCGCCATGGAGGTCCTGGTGGACGCGGAAGGGCACTGGGATTTCAGCCAGGTCAGCGACCGGTTCTCCGAGCGCTTTGTCCCCAATACCGCCGCCGAGCCCAATTTCGGCTTCACCAGCAGCACCATCTGGCTGCGCTTCACCCTGGACACCAGCCGCGTCCAGGGGCAGAGCTGGTACCTGGTGGAACGCTACCCGATCCTCGACCATATCAGCCTGTTCGCGCCCACTGAAGACGGCGGCTACCGGCGGGTGGACCTGGGCGACACGCTGCCGTTCGATCAGCGCTTGATGAACCACCGGGCGTTTATCTTTCCCTTGGACACCGACCTGGCCGGTGCCAACACCTACTATGTGCGCGTCAGCGGCAAGGGCGCCATCAATTTGTCGCCGATGCTCTACAGCGCCGCCGGGCTGGTGGAATACACCTACCGGGACATCCTGCTGTACGGGGTGTTCTATGGCTGCCTGCTGATCATGGTGGTCTACAACGCGCTGCTGGCGTTGTCGCTCAAGGAGCCGGTCTACCTGTATTTCGTGCTGTTCCTGGTGGGCATCACGGTGTTCAACCTGAACGTCAACGGCTTCGGGCTACAGTTCGTTTGGCCGGAGGTGCCCAGGCTCAATGAGTACTACTGGCTGGGCATCTATATCTGCACGCCGGCGCTGGCCATGTACTCGCGCCACTTCCTCGGCCTCAAGCAGCGCTTCCCGCGCTATGACCGGGTGATCCGCCACTACCTGGCGGGTGTCGCCGTGTTGCTGGTGGTGCAGCTGCTGATCGCGCCGCCCTGGTCCTATTACCTGTCCACGCTGCTGGTGCTGATCACGGTGCTGCTGTTCAGCTGGCTGGGCTGGATGGTGTGGTCGCGCGGCTACCGGGCGGCGCGGCTGTATGTGGCGGCCTGGTGCGTGTTCCTCGTGCTGATTTTCTTCTTCGTGCTCGGCAATCTGGACTGGATCCCCTATGCCTCGGTGATCAGCATGCTGCCCCATCTTGGTGCCCTGTGGGTGGTGATGATGCTGTCCCTGGCGCTGGGCGACCGCATCCGCTTCCTGGAGCGTGAGCGCAACCAGCTGTTCCTGGAGGCGCGCGAGAACCTGGAGCGGCACGTGGAAGAGATCGAGCAAATGAACCGGGACAAGTCCACATTTTTGCAGTACGTCAGCCATGAGCTGAATACGCCGATCAACTGGATCGGCGCCGCCAATTCCCTGGACGACGGCGAAACCGGCGCCGACCAGAGCGATGTCTGGGCGCTGGTACGCAAGGGGCAGGAGCGGCTGATGGGCATGGTCAGCACCTCGCTGCGCTACTTCGACCTGGCCGACCGCAGCACGCCGCCGCTGGTGGCCCGCTGCCGGCCCCTGTGGATGCTGGACGCGCTGCTCGCCACCCGCGCCCGGGCGCTGGAAAGCCTGGCGCTGAGGGTGGTCAACCGTATCTCGCCGAATCTGTACGTGCGCGCCAACGAGACCGAGCTGCAGGAAGTGATGGCCATGGCCTTGGATAACGCCATCCGCTTCAGCCCGCCGGGCGGCGAGATCACCGTTACCAGCGAGGTGATGGTGGGCGAAGCGGAGCTGCGCATCCGCGACCGCGGCCGGGGCGCCGGCCCGGACCAGCTGGAGAGCCTGTTCGAGCCGTTCTTCGTGATGGGCTCGCGCCACCACGAAGAGGGCTACGGCCTGTCACTGGCCATGGCGCGGGTGATGATCGAACAGGCCGGCGGCCGCATCTGGGCCGAAAGCGCCGGCCTCGATCGCGGCTTCACCCTGGTGATCCGGCTGCCGCTGGCCTGACCTGTGGGAGCGAATCTCCCTGTGGGAGCGGGCCCCGCCCGCGAAAGGGCGGTGTAACCGCCCGGCAGGATTCCAAAAACGGCTATTGGAAGCGCAATCTGTGAGGTCTCTGGCATCCTGCCGGCGGCTGTTGCCGCCTTTCGCGGGCAGGGCCCGCTCCCACAAGGAGGTCCCCAAGAGGCTTGAGGAGCTAGCGCTGGCATTTCTCCGGCAGGGCGAGCGCTCCGCCGTGATGTTTCTCCAGCAGCCGCAGAAAGTCCCGCCCCACGCCGCGTCCGCGGGTGGCGGGGTGTACCACCATCCACGCCAGGGTGTCGCCGTCGAGCAGCGCCACCGCCACCGGCGCGCCGTTGAAATGGGCCGCCGCCACCGGGCGCCCGGCGTCCAGGGCCTGGCCCAGTTCGGCGGCGTAATCCGGGTCGTCGCGCAGCACTTTGCTGAAGCGTTGCGCCAGTTCCGCGTCGGGGGAATGAAATTCAAGACTGATCGGCATAGTGTCTCCGCTAACCGGTAAATGGCCGCCGCGCTGGTGAGGGGGCGCCGAGGGCCGTATAATACGGGGTTCCGTTTTCTGGAGGTACCGATGAGCGAACGCCGCGCCACCGTGGAGCGAAACACCCTGGAGACCCAGATTCGCGTCAGCGTGAATCTTGATGGCACCGGAGTGAGCAAGCTGGATACCGGCCTGCCGTTCCTGGAACACATGCTCGACCAGGTGGCCCGCCACGGTCTGATCGACCTGGAGATCGAGGCCAAGGGCGACTTGCACATCGATGCCCACCACACGGTGGAGGACATCGGCATCACCCTGGGCCAGGCCCTGGCCCGTGCCTGGGGCGACAAGAAAGGCGTGCGCCGCTACGGCCACGCCTATGTGCCCCTGGACGAGGCCCTGACGCGGGTGGTGATCGACCTGTCCGGCCGCCCCGGCCTGGAAATGCACGTGGACTTCACCCGCGGCATGATCGGCGGGTTCGACGTGGACCTGTTCTATGAGTTTTTCCAGGGGCTGGTGAACCACGCCATGATCACCGTGCACATCGACAATCTGCGCGGCAAGAACGCCCACCACCAGGCCGAGACCGTGTTCAAGGCGTTCGGGCGCACCCTGCGCATGGCGGTGGAGCCGGATCCGCGCATGGACGGCGTGACCCCGAGCACCAAGGGCACGCTCACCGAAAACCCGTAAACCACTCGAGGCGCCCCATGAGCGAAACCGTGGCCGTAGTCGACTACGGCATGGGCAATCTCCATTCCGCCGGCAAAGCGCTGGAAAAGATGGCCGCCGACGGTCAGCGAATCGTGATCACCGGCGACCCGGAGCAGGTGCGCGCCGCCGACCGGGTGGTGTTCCCCGGCGTCGGCGCGATCCGAGACTGCATCAAGGTGATCACCGAAACCGGCCTGGACCGGGCGATTCTCGACGCCATCGACGCCTACAAGCCGGTGCTCGGCATCTGCGTGGGCATGCAGGCGATGATGGACTTCAGCGAAGAGAACGACGGCATCGACTGCCTGGGTGTGTTCTCCGGTCGGGTGCAGTTTTTCGGCGCGCCCATGGGCGACACCGGGCGCCCGCTGAAGGTGCCGCACATGGGCTGGAATCAGGTGCAGCAGGTCAACGACCACCCGCTGTGGGCGGGCATCGACGACAACAGCCGCTTCTACTTCGTGCACAGCTACTGCGCCACCGGGGTGCCCGACGAGCAGATGGCCGGCCGCTGTGAGTACGGCCTGGCGTTCGCCGCCGCCGTCGCCAAGCGCAATGTGTTCGCGGTGCAGTTCCACCCGGAAAAGAGCGCCGACGCCGGCCTCAAGCTGCTGGAAAACTTTCTGCGCTGGCGGCCCTGAGCGCCGCGTCCTCTTATTTCAGCCTGTTAAACAAGCGAGATCGTCATGGAACTGATTCCCGCCATCGATTTGAAAGACGGCCACTGCGTGCGCCTCAAGCAGGGCCGCATGGACGATGACACGGTGTTTTCCGAGGATCCGGTGGCGGTGGCCGACCACTGGGTGAAGCAGGGCGCGCGGCGCCTGCACCTGGTGGACCTGAACGGCGCCTTCGCCGGTGAGCCGGTGAACGGCGAGATCGTCAACGCCATCGCCCGCGCCCACCCGGGCCTGCCGATCCAGATCGGCGGCGGCATCCGCAGCGCCGAGACCATCCAGGCCTACCTGGACGCCGGCGTTCAGTGGGTGATCATCGGCACCAAGGCGGTGAAAGAGCCGCAATTCGTGCGCGACATGTGCAAGCAGTTCCCCGGCCACGTGATCGTCGGCCTGGACGCCAAGGACGGTAAAGTGGCCACCGACGGCTGGGCCGAAGTCACCGACATCGACGTGGTGGACCTGGCGCGCCAGTTCGAGCACGACGGCGTGGTGGCCATCGTCTACACCGACATCAGCCGTGACGGCATGCTGCAGGGCGTCAACGTGGAAGCCACCGAGCGGCTCGCCGAAGCGATCAGCATTCCGGTGATCGCCTCCGGCGGCATCACCGACATGGAAGACGTGCGCCGGCTGTGCGGGGCGCGCACCGTGGGCATCACCGGCGCCATCACCGGCCGCGCCATCTACGAGGGCACCCTGGATTTCGCCCAGGGCCAGGCCCTGGCCGACGAGCTGCAATCCCGGGGGCCGGGCATTTCCGGCACCACCGGTAGTGGAGTGCGAAAGTGACACTAGCCAAGCGAATCATCCCCTGCCTGGACGTGGACGACGGCCGGGTGGTCAAGGGCGTGAAATTCGTGGATATCCGCGACGCCGGCGACCCGGTGGAGGTGGCGCGCCGCTATAACGAGGCCGGCGCCGACGAGATCACCTTCCTGGACATCACCGCCAGTCACGAGGACCGTGACACCACCCTGGAAATGGTCGAGCGCATGGCCAGCCAGGTGTTTATCCCGCTCACCGTGGGCGGCGGTGTGCGCACCATCCAGGACATCCGCAACCTGCTCAATGCCGGCGCCGACAAGGTGGGCATCAATTCGGCGGCGGTGAAAAACCCGGAGTTCGTGCGCGAGGCCGCCGAACGGTTCGGGTCCCAGTGCATCGTGGTGGCCATCGACGCCAAGAAGGTGAGCGGCGAAAGCGAAGCCAACCGCTGGGAGATCTTCACCCACGGCGGCCGCAACCCCACCGGCATCGACGCGGTGGAGTGGGCGCGCCGCATGACCGATTACGGCGCCGGAGAGATCCTGCTCACCAGCATGGACCGGGACGGCACCAAGAACGGCTTCGACATCGCCCTGACCCGCGCCATTTCCGACGCGGTGCCGGTGCCGGTGATCGCCTCCGGTGGCGTCGGCAACCTGCAGCACCTGGTGGACGGGGTGATCCAGGGCGGCGCGGATGCGGTGCTGGCGGCCTCGATCTTCCACTTCGGCGAGTACAGCATCGCCGAGGCCAAGCAGTACATGCACAGCGCCGGCATCGAGATGCGCCTGTGATACCGCCGGGGGCCTGACGTGCGGATCTGGATAGACGCGGACGCCTGTCCGGCGGTGATCCGCGACGTGCTGTTCCGCGCCGCCGACCGGCGCGCCATCGACACCACCCTGGTGGCCAACCATTTCATCCCCAAGCCGCGCTCGCCGCACCTCCGCGCGGTGCAGGTGGAAGCCGGCTTTGACCGCGCCGACGATTACATCGCCGAGCAGGTCCAGCCCGGCGACCTGGTGATCACCGGCGACATTCCGCTGGCCGCCCGGGTGGTGGAGAGCGGTGGCACCGCGCTCAACCCCCGTGGCACCCTTTACGACAGCGAGAGCATCCGCGAACATCTGGGCCGCCGCGACTTCATGGAAGAACTGCGCTCCGCCGGGGTGCAGACCGGCGGCCCGTCGTCGTTGAGCAAAAGCGACGTCCAGACCTTCGCCAATGCGCTCGACCGCTTTATCGCGCGAGCCCGGTAACACCCCCCGGCCAGGAAGGACCCATGCTGAAAATCTCCAACAATGTGACCATCCCCGAGTCCGAGATCGAATGGCAGGCGATCCGCGCCCAGGGCGCCGGCGGCCAGAACGTCAATAAGGTCGCCTCGGCGGTCCACCTGCGTTTCGACATCAGCGCCTCGTCGCTGCCCGAGTTCTACAAGGAGCGGCTGCTGGCCTGGTCCGACCGGCGCATCACCACCGAAGGGGTGGTGGTGATCAAGGCACAGCGCTTCCGCACCCAGGAAAAGAACCTGGATGACGCCCTGGCGCGGCTGAAAGCGCTGATCCTGGACGCCACCGTGGAGCAGAAAAAGCGCAAGCCCACCAAGCCGTCCAAGGCCGCCAAGCGCAAGCGCATGGACAAAAAGACCCGCCACGGCCAGACCAAGGCGCTGCGCAAGCCGCCCACCGACGGCTGACCGGCAAGCGCTCTGTACAAGAGTCGCCGCCGCGGGCCCCGTAGGCTAAGCTCCTTGCGATAATAAAAAAGGAGCGCAGTATGGATCAGGCCAGTCTGGTTGAAATCGGTTTACCCGCCGCCCTGTTTCTCATCATGGTGGGCATGGGGCTCACCCTCACCCCCAAGGACTTCCGCGAAGTATTGATCGCCCCGCGGGCCACCGTTTACGGCCTGGTGGCGCAGATCGTGCTGCTGCCGCTGGTGGGCGTGGGCCTGGCGATGACGCTGGACCTTTCCCCGGCGCTGGCGGTGGGGTTGGTGATCATCGCCGCCTGCCCGGGCGGCACCACCTCCAACCTGTTCGCCTTTCTCGGCCGTGGCGACGTGGCGCTGTCCATCGTGCTGACGGTGGCCGCCAGCCTGGTCACGGTGGTAACGCTGCCGATGTTCACCAGCTGGGCGCTGGGCCATTTCCGTGACAGCGATCTGGTGCTGGAGCTGCCGGTGCTGCGCACCATCCTGACCCTGGTGGTGATTATCCTGGTGCCGGTGAGCATCGGCATGACCATCCGTCATTTCCGCCAGGACTGGGCGGTGAAGGGCGAAAAGCTGGTCAGCGTGTTCGGGCTGCTGGTGCTGGTGGCGGTGATCGTGATGCTGCTGGTGGACCTGGGCGGAGAGGCGCTGGTGCTGCTGCGCCAGGGCGGCGCGGCGGTGATACTGCTCAACCTGATCGGCCTGGGGCTGGGCCTGTTCGGTGGCCGCCTGATCGGGCTGAGCCGGCCGCAGGCGTTCACCGTGGCCATTGAGCTGGGCATCAAGAACGGCACCCTGGGCCTGATGGTGACCCTGACCCTGCTGCAGTCGGACGCCATGTCCGTGCCGGCGGCGGTGTACGGGGTGATGATGTTCCTGTTCGGTTTCCTGATGATCGGCTATGCCCGCCTTACGGGCATCGGCCGGGCGCCGGTCACGTCCTGACCGGCGCCTTGCGGCGCGTTACTCCTCGCGGTCGGCGCGCCGCCGTTCCGCCAGGTTGATGCCCTTGAGGATCGAGAGCGCCTGGGACAGCGGGTAGTCGCGGCTGGCCAGGGGCTCTTCGCCGCCTTTCTCCAGCGCTTCCTTCTGCGCCTGGTTGAGCAGGTGGTGAGGCAGGTCCGCTTCGCGGGGGCGCTGGTCTTTCAGCAGCTCGACGCTGGACACCTGCACCGGGATATCCGGCTCGATGCCTTCCGCCTGAATCGAACGGCCGTCCGGCGTGTAGTAGCGCGCGGTGGTCAGCTTCAGGGCGTTGTCGCCGCTGATCGGCAGCACCGTCTGCACCGAGCCCTTGCCGAAGGTGCGGGTGCCCACCACCACGGCGCGGCCCTGGTCCTGCAGGGCGCCGGCGACAATCTCCGACGCCGAGGCGGAGCCGCCGTTGACCAGCACCACCAGGGGCAGGCCTTCAATCTCATCGCCCGGGTTGGCTTTGTAGTCGTTGCGGCTCTCGCTCTCGCGGCCCTGGGTGTAGACGATCAGCCCGGAGTCGAGGAACAGGTCGCTGATTTCCACCGCACCGCCGAGCACGCCGCCCGGGTTGTTGCGCAGGTCGAGGATCAGCCCGCTCAGCTCGCCTTCGGCTTTCAGTTCGTTGAGGGCTTTCTTGGCTTCGTGGCCGGTGTTGTTCTGGAACTGGGACACGCGCAGGTAGCCGTAGCCGGGCTCCAGCACTTCGCTTTTCACGCTTTCCACTTTGATGCGGTCGCGCTTGAGCGTCACCGGGCGCGGCTTTTCGTCGCCGTCGCTGAGCACCGAGAGGGTCACTTCCGAGCCCGCTTCGCCGCGCATCAGCTCCACCGCTTCCGCCAGGCTCAGGCCTTTGACGAAGGTGTCGTCGATCTTGAGGATCAGGTCGCCGGCCTGGATGTCGGCGCGGCTGGCGGGGGAGTCGTCGATCGGCGAGACCACTTTGACGAAGCCGTCTTCCATGGTCACTTCCAGACCCAGGCCGCCGAACTCGCCGCTGGTGGTGGATTGCAGGTCCTCGAACTGGTCCGGGGTCAGGTAGGAGGAGTGCGGGTCGAGCTCCATCAACATGCCGCGGATCGCCGCCTGGATCAGCTCTTTCTCGTCCACCTCCTGCACATAGGCGCCGCGCACCCGCTCCAGCACTTCCGCGAAGGCGCGCAGCTCGGTGACCGGCACGCCATCCTGACGGGCCTGCTCATCGACTTCGGGGTCGGCGGCCAGGGTCGGGGCGGAGACGGATACGGTGAGGAGCAGGGCGGCGCTCAGTGCGGTGCGGCGGAGCAGGGGGTGAGACGTTTTCAGCATGTAATTCCCCAGACCAAGGGCATCATTGGACACTAGTTTCGGGCAATGGGCGGCAGTGTAACACGGCGGTCGCACCAGCGTGTCGGGTTCACCACCTTGCCCCGGTTGCGTATTTCGAAGTACAGCGCGCTGCGGCTGTTGCCGCCGGACTGGCCGGCCAGGGCCAGGGTGTCGCCCACCGCGACCCACTCGCCCACATCGCGCAGCAGGCTTTGATTGTAGCCGTACAGCGTCAGGTAGCCACCGCCGTGGTCGACGATGGTGAGCAGGCCGTAGCCGCGCATCCAGTCGGCGAACACCACCCGGCCCGGGTGGATGGCGCGCACCGGCGTGCCTTCCTCGGCGGCCAGCACCACGCCTTCCCAGCGCAACGCACCCTCACGGCTGGAGTTGAAGCTCGACAGCACTTCGCCGGGCACCGGCCAGGGCAGCTCGCCGGCCAGTTTGGCGAACGGCGTGCCGCGGTCGGCGGGGGCCATTTCCGGCATGCTGCGCTCCATCTCGGCGAGCAGTTTTTCCAGGCGCTGCTGGTCGGCGCGCAGGCGGTCGATGTCGCCGCCGCGCTGGTCCAGGGAGCGTTCCAGTTTGGCCAGGGTGGTCTCCCGTTCGCGGGCGGCCTGCTCCAGCTGTTCCTGGCTGCGCGCCAGCGCGGTGCGGCGATCCAGCAGGTCGGCGCGGGCGTCGGCCACTTCTTGCGCCACCCGGCGCAGCTCCACCAGTTCGTCTTCCAGGTTGGCGAGGCGGTCGGTGCGGGCGCGCTGGAAGTATTCCTGGTAGCGCAGCAGGCGCGCGATCTGGTCCGGCTCCTGCTGGTTGAGCATCAGCTTCAGCCGCTCCTCGCGGCCGCTCTGGTAGCTGGCGCGCACCGTCTTCACCAGCCAGCGCAGCTGCACCTTCTTTTCTTCGGCCAGTTCCGCCTGCTCGGCCTCCAGCCGCGCCAGCCGCGACTCGGCCTGGCGGGCGTCGCGCTCCAGCTGACGCCGTTCGCGGGTCAGCTCGCCGACCCGGGTTTCCGCCTCGCGCAGCTCGCTCTGCACCGAGTCGCGCTGGCGGGCTTCCTTCTGCTGGGCCTCGGACAGCGCCTCAATGCGCTCCTTGAGCGCTTCCAGCTGTTGCTCGGAGGGCTCTTCGGCGGGCGCGCCGGCGCTCGTCAGCACCAGCGCCGGCACGATCAGCAGCGTCAGTAATCGAAAATGGGGTTTCACGGGTTCCGTCATGGTGCCTTATCTTAACCGAGCGCTGGTGTGTATACTTGTCGCCGATTTTCCGCCGGCAGGAATGCAGTCATGGATCGTATCATCGAGTTCGTCACCAACCACTATATCCTGGTGTTTGCCTTCTTAGCGCTGTGGGGCGCCTTTTTCGTGATTGAGTCCCGCCGTGGCGGCAAGGCCATCACGCCGCAGTTCGCCACCAATCTGGTCAATCAGAAGGATGCGGTGATCGTCGACGTGCGCGCCGCCGACGAGTTCCGCGAGGGGCATATCCCGGGCAGTGTGAACATTCCCCAGAGCCAGGTCACGGACCGGATGGGCGAATTGGAAAAATATAAGGAAAAGCCGCTGATCCTGACCTGCAAGATGGGCAATCAGGCGGCGCACCTGGGGCGCCAGCTGCGCAACAAGGGCTTTTCCGAGCTCTACCGTATCCAGGGCGGCGTCACCGCCTGGCGCAATGATAACCTGCCGGTGTCCAAGGGCTGATGGCGGACGTCACCCTTTACAGCACCGGCTGGTGCCCGTTTTGCGTGCGCGCCAAGCGTTTGCTGGCGGGCAAGGACGCCCGCGTCCATGAGATCGACGTGGACCGGGAGCCGGAAGCGCGCCGGGAAATGATGGCACGCAGCGGCCGCCGCACGGTGCCGCAGATATGGATCGGGGACCGCCACGTGGGCGGTTGCGATGAACTTTTCGCATTGGAGCGGACGGGCGAACTGGACGACCTGCTCGCCGGATGACGGAACCGAACAACGGAGACAATCATGGCCGAAGAACAGAAAAAAACCTTCCAGTTGCAGCGCGTCTACCTTAAGGACGCCTCGTTCGAGTGCCCGGGGGCGCCGGACATCTTCCTGCAGGAGTGGAAGCCGAAGATGAACGTGCAGCTGAACAACAGCGCACGCCGCATCGGCGAAGGCACCGAATACGAAGTGGAAGTGACGGTCACCGTCACCGCCAAATCCGAGGACGAGCAGAAGACCTTCTATCTGGCCGAAGTGAAGCAGGCGGGTATTTTCACCCTGGCCGGCATCGAAGGCGAAGAGCGCGATCAGCTGCTGGGCGCCTACTGCCCCAATGTGCTGTTCCCCTACGCCCGCGAAGTGGTGTCCGATCTGGTCGCCAAGGGCTCCTTCCCGCAGATGATCCTGCAGCCGCTCAACTTCGAGGCGCTCTACCAGCAGCAGCGCGAGAAGCAGCAGAGCGGCGACGGCGAGCCGTCCACCGTCCAGTAATCGATTGGTTCAGATCGCGCCGGGGTAGCCGAGCTGCCGCCAGGCTTCGTAGAGCGTGATCGCCACCGCGTTACTGAGATTCAGACTGCGGCTGTTGGCGCCCATCGGCAGCCGCAGCCGCTGCTCCGGCGCCAGCCCTTCCAGGATATGGGCGGGCAGGCCCCGGGTTTCCGGCCCGAACAGCAGCACGTCCCCGTCCTGAAACCGTACCTGGCTGGGCGCCGGGCCGCCCTTGGTGGTCAGCGCGAACTGGCGCGCGGTGGGGTAGTCCCGGCAGAAGCTGGGGTAGTCCGGGTGCACGGTGACGTTGGCGTATTCACTGTAGTCCAGCCCGGCGCGGCGCAGGCGCCGTTCATCCAGCTCGAAACCGAGCGGCTCGATCAGATGCAGGGCGGCGCCGGTGTTGGCGGCCAGGCGCATGATGTTGCCGGTGTTGGGCGGTATTTCCGGCTCGAACAGAGCAATATTCAGCATTCACGGATCCCGGGTTATAAAAGCGGGTAAATGGTAGCGTGTTGTCGACAGGGATGCGCGCAACAGAGGAGAGCCACCCATGAAGCGTGTCTACGAAGCCGGTGACGGCCTGGAAGCGCACATGCTGGCCGGCTTGCTGGAGCAGTCCGGCATCGTTGCCCAGGTGCGTGGCGACCTGCTGCAGGGCGCGGTGGGCGAGTTGCCCGCTTCCGGGTTGGCCAGCGTGTGGGTGAACGAAGACGATGAGGCCCGCTCGCTGGAGGTGATCGCCGACTACGAGGCCAGCCAGCCGCCGCCCTCCGGACCGACGCTGCGCGAGCGCATCCGCGAGCCGGGGCGCGCCGAGACGGACAGCACCCGCGCCTTCCGCAAAGGCCTGTTGATCGGGATGTTTCTCGGCGCGGCCTTGATGGCCTGGCTGCTGTAGCGCCTGCCGGGAGCTCCGCTCCCTTTCGCGGGCGGGGCCCGCTCCTACAAGGCGCAATAAAAAAGGCCCCGGAAGGGGCCTTTTTCTTGTCCACCGCCTTAGCGGCTGGCGCGTTTGCGCTCGGTTTCGGTGAGCAGCTTCTTGCGCAGGCGGATGTGGTTAGGGGTGATTTCCGCCAGCTCGTCGTCTTCGATGAAGTCCAGAGCCTGCTCCAGGCTGAAGCGTACCGGCGGGGTGAGAATCACGTTCTCATCGGTGCCGGAGGCGCGCATGTTGGTGAGCTGCTTGCCCTTGGTGGGGTTCACCACCAGGTCGTTGCCGCGGCTGTGGATGCCGATCAGCTGGCCTTCGTAGACTTCCACGTTGGGCTCGATCAGCATGCGGCCGCGCTCCTGCAGGTTGAACAGGGCGAACGCCAGCACCTTGCCTTTGACCATGGAGACCAGCACGCCGTTGTTGCGCTGGGCCATGTCGCCGGCCTTGAACTCACCGTAGTGGCTGAAGGTGCTGTTGAGGATGCCGGTGCCGGAGGTGAGCGTCAGGAACAGGCTGCGGAAGCCGATCAGGCCGCGGCTGGGCACGATGAAGGTGAGGCGCACCCGGCCCTTGCCGTCCGGCTCCATGTTGGTCATCTCGCCGCGGCGCAGGCCCAGTTGCTCCATGATGGCGCCCTGGTGCTGCTCTTCCACGTCGGCCATGACGTTCTCGTAGGGCTCCTGCTTCTTGCCGTCCACCTCGCGCACGATCACCTGCGGGCGGCCCACGGCCAGCTCGAAGCCTTCACGGCGCATGTTCTCGATCAGCACCGACAGGTGCAGCTCGCCACGGCCGGAGACGCGGAACTGGTCGGCGCTGCCGGTCTCTTCCACGCGCAGGGCCACGTTGTGCTTGAGTTCCGCTTCCAGGCGCTCGCGGATCTGGCGGCTGGTGACGAACTTGCCGTCCTGGCCGGCGAACGGCGAGGTGTTGACGTGGAACACCATGCTCACGGTGGGCTCGTCCACGGTCAGCGGCGGCAGGGCCTCCACCTTGTTGGGGTCGCACAGGGTGTCGGAGATATCCAGCGGGTCCATGCCGGTGACGCAGACGATGTCGCCGGCGCCGGCTTCCGGCACGTCCACCCGGTCGAGGCCGTGGTAGCCCATGATCTGCAGGATGCGGCCGTTACGCACCTTGCCTTCGCGGTCGATGATCTTGACCGTGGAGTTGGCTTTGATTTTGCCGCGCTTGATGCGGCCGATGCCGATCACGCCCAGGTAGCTGTTGTAGTCCAGCGAGGAAATCTGCATCTGGAACAGGCCGTCCTGTTCCACTTCCGGCGCCGGTACGCGGTCGATGATGGTCTGGAACAGGAAGGTCATGTCGTCGCCGAGCTGGTCCGCTTCCGGGCCGGCCACGCCGTTGAGGGCGGAGGCGTAGACCACCGGGAAGTCGAGCTGCTCGTCGCTGGCGCCGAGGGTGTCGAACAGGTCGAACACCTGGTCGATGACCCAGTCCGGACGGGCGCCGGGGCGGTCCACCTTGTTGACCACCACGATCGGCTTGAGGCCGGCGGCGAACGCCTTCTGGGTCACGAAGCGGGTTTGCGGCATGGGGCCGTCCACCGCGTCCACCAGCAGCAGCACCGAGTCGACCATGGACATGACCCGCTCCACCTCGCCGCCGAAGTCGGCGTGGCCGGGGGTGTCGACGATGTTGATCTGGTAGTCGCCGTACTTGAGGGCGGTGTTCTTGGAGAGGATGGTGATGCCCCGTTCCTTCTCCAGGTCGTTGGAGTCCATCACCCGTTCCACGTCGCCGGCGCGATCTCCCAGGGTGCCGGACTGTTGCAGCAGCTTGTCCACCAGGGTGGTCTTGCCGTGGTCAACGTGGGCGATGATGGCGATATTGCGCAGGCGTTCAATCACAGAAATGGCTCCGTAGGGAAAAAAGTCGCTCTCCGTCCGTTGGCGGACCAGCGTGAAAATGCGTCCGCGACCGGCCGGAAGGGCCCGTGAAACGGAGTGGGAGGCGGATTAGGCGGCGCATTGTACAGCCCTTGTACCCACGGAAGCCACACGAAGGTGTGTCATGGCATAATGTGACCCGGTGCAAAGTTTTACTTTTGTTGCTCCGGTTGGCCTCTGACTGCCCTAGAATGTCGCAACCAAACACGGGTCAGCCGGTCTCAGCAACGTGCGCCGAACGGCCGCGCGGGCCGAGGAACCGTCGACGGGCGCCAGGGCTGGCTCCCGTTCCGTGGCTGACCGCCCGTGACGAAAGTATTGGAATAAGGCTGAAAAATGCGTTCTGTGAAATTGCACGCCCGGCTGCTCGCCGCTTTTTTGTTGTTGCTGGGGGTCGGCAGTATTGCCTACCAGATATTGGTCCAGAAAGTGCCGCTCACCGAGAGCGAGAGTGACCCGGTATGGGTGGTGGACGCCCAGGTCAGTTTCCAGGCGCGGGAGAACACCCCGATCAAGGCGCGCATGTATGTGCCGCCGCTGGAGAGCGGTTTCACCGCCCTCAATGAAAGCTTTATTTCCAACAACTACGGCGTCAACGTCAACCGGGAGAACGGCAACCGGGTGGTCACCTGGTCGGCGCGCCGGGCCGAGGGGCGGCAGAACCTGTATTACCGGTTGATGCTCACCTCGCGCTTCGCCGAGCCGGCGTCGGTGCCCGAGGACGGCCCCCAGTTCCGCGCCGCGCCGCCGCTGGAGGGCCCGGAGCGGCTCGCCGCCGATGCGCTGCTGGCGCCGATTCGCCAGCACTCCGCCGACGTGGAGACCTTCGTCAGCGAGACCATCAAGCGCGTCAACAACATGGAAAGCGACAATGTGCGCCTGCTGCTCGGCGGCGACCGCAGCCCGGAGAACCGCGCCCGGGTGGTCGATCTGCTGCTGGCGGTGGCGCACATCCCCGCCGAGCCGGTGCATACCCTGGAGCTCAACGAGAGCCGCGACCAGGAACCGGAGCTGTGGCTGCGCACCTACAACGGCAAAAGCTGGCTGTATTTCAACCCGCTGGACGGCCGCCAGGGGCTGCCGGAGGACCGGCTGGTGTGGTGGAGCGGCGACAAGCCGCTGCTGGCGCTGGAAGGCGCCCGCAACGCGGATGTGGATTTCGGCGTTCACCGCAACGAGATGAGCGCGCTACAGCTGGCCCAGTCGCTGCGTTTCCAGGATCAGAGCAGCTTTATCGACTATTCCCTGTATGAGCTGCCGGTGCCGTCCCAGCAGCTGTTCCGCATCCTGATGATGATTCCGGTGGGCGTGCTGCTGGTGCTGCTGATCCGCTCCCTGGTCGGCATGGAGACCCTGGGCACCTTCACGCCGGTGCTGATCGCCCTGGCGTTCCGCGAAACCGAGGTGATCTGGGGCGTGCTGCTGTTCACCTTCATCACCGCCATCGGGCTGTCGGTGCGCGGCTATCTGGAACACCTGAAATTACAGTTACTGGCGCGGCTGTCGATCGTGCTCACCTTCGTGGTGATCCTGATGGCGCTGATCAGCCTGGTGGGCTACAAGCTGGGGCTCTCCACCGGCCTGTCGGTGGCGCTGTTCCCGATGGTGATTCTGACCATGGTGATCGAGCGTATCTCGATCGTCTGGGAGGAGCGTGGCGGCGGCCAGTCGCTGAAGGTGGCCATCGGCACCCTGATCGCGGCGGTGCTGTGTCACCTGCTGATGGTCTGGCAGCCGCTGGTGTACTTCGTGTTCACCTTCCCCGGGGTGTTGCTGGTGCTGGCGGCGGTGATGGTGCTGATGGGCCATTACCGGGGTTATCGCCTGGCGGAGCTGATGCGCTTCCGGGCGATGACCGATGAAGGTGGCCGCTGATGTTCGGAATCCGCACCTGGAGGGCCCTGCGCCGCCGTGGCGTGATGGGCATCAACCAGCGCAACGGCGACTATGTGCTGGCCTACAACGACCGGCGCCTGTACCCGCTGGTGGACGACAAGATCCGCACCAAGAAGCTGGCCCTGGACGCCGGCATCCAGGTGCCGGACATGTACGGCATCATTGATACCGAGCAGGGCATCAGCAAGCTGCAGCACATCGTCGAGACCCACGGTGACTTCGTGATCAAGCCGGCCCAGGGTGCCGGCGGCGACGGCATCATGGTGATCTCGGACCGCTTCGAGGGCTACTACCGCGGCGCCTCCGGCCGCATGATCAGCCCCGAGGAGCTGGAGTTTCATATCTCCGGGATCATCTCCGGCATCTATTCCCTGGGCGGCCACCGCGACCGCGCCCTGATCGAGTACCGGGTGCGCTCCACCGACCTGTTCGACCGCATCAGCATCGGCGGCGTGCCGGACGTGCGCATCATCGTGCTCAAGGGCTACCCGGTGGCGGCCATGCTGCGCCTGCCCACCCGCCAGTCCGACGGCAAGGCCAACCTGCACCAGGGCGCCATCGGCGTGGGCGTGGACATCGCCACCGGCGTTACCCTGAGCGGCACCTGGCACAACCTGAAGATCGACCGGCACCCGGACACCGCCCATCCGGTGGCCGGCGTGCAGATTCCCGACTGGGAAGCCTGCCTGGAGCTGGCGGCGCGCTGCTATGAGCTCACCGGCCTGGGTTATCTGGGCGTGGATCTGGTAATGGACAAGCACAAGGGCCCGTTGATGCTGGAGCTCAACGCCCGTCCCGGGCTGAATATTCAGATCGCCAACGACGACGGCCTGCTGCGCCGCTGCCGCATCGTGGAAGACCATCTGGACAGCCTGGAATGGAATCTGGAGCCGGTGGCCCGCCGTCTGATGCTCTCCAAGCGCGAGTTCGCCGTGGCCCGTCTGCCGGAAGCCCCCGAAGCGCCCTGACCCCGGCGCTTCGTCAACAAAGCGTGATTTGCTATACTCTGCCGCCCGTTTCCGACCATCTCCTTTAAAACAGGGCGAGTATCGTTATGTCCGAGGCAGTCGCACCCGTCACCCGACCCGGCGCCGACCCGCTGCAGCGCCGCGCCATCGCGCTGGTGTCCGGCGGGCTGGATTCCATGCTGGCGGTAAAAGTGATGCAGGAGCAGGGCATTCACGTGGAGGGGGTGAATTTCTTCACCGGCTTCTGCGTGGAGGGCCACACCCACGCGATCCGCAAGAAAGACAAGGACAAGAACAAGCGCAACAACGCCCTCTGGGTGGCCGAGGAGCTGGGCATCAAGCTGCACATCATTGATATCTCCGAGGAGTACAAGGATGTGGTGCTCAACCCCAAGCACGGCTACGGCGCCCATCTGAACCCCTGCCTGGACTGCAAGATCTTCATGGTCAACCAGGCCACGCTGATGCTGAACAAGGCCCGTGAGCTGGCCGGCGAGAAGGGCTTCGATTTCATCATCACCGGCGAGGTGGTGGGCCAGCGGCCCAAGAGCCAGCGCAAGGAGACCATGCCCATCATCAGCAGCGAGTCCGGCGCCGACGACCGCCTGCTGCGCCCGCTCAGCGCGCTCAACCTGCCCGAGACCCTGCCCGAGCGCGAAGGCTGGGTGGACCGTTCGCGGCTGCACGATTTCTCCGGCCGCAACCGCAAGCCGCAGATCGAGCTGGCCCGGCGTTTCGGCCTGGAGGACTACGCCCAGCCCTCCGGCGGCTGCTGCTTCCTGACCGACGAATCCTACTCCCGCAAGCTGGCCGACCTGTGGCAGGCCCGCAACGAGCGCCGCTACGAGCTGGACGACATCATGCTGCTGAAAGTGGGCCGGCATATCCGTCCGCAGCCGCACCTGAAACTGATCATCAGCCGCGAGGAAGGGGAGAACCGCTTCCTGGAAGGCTACCGCTACCAGTTCACCAGCCTCACCACGGTGAGCTGCCCCGGCCCGCTGGCGCTGGTGGACGGGCGCTTTGAATCGGAAGCGGAGCTGGAGCAGGCCGCCGCCATCGTGGCGCGCTACTCCAAGGGCCGCGGCGACGACACCGTCACCGTGGAAGTCAAAGAGCCCGGCGGCGTTGCCCGCGAGGTGCGCATAGCGCCGGCCCGGCCCGAAGACATTCCCAAGAACTGGCTGGTGGCTTGAACCGCGATGACCGACGAAACCCTTCACGAACTGGATGTGCGCCGCCAGCTGTGCCCCATTCCGGTGATCAAGACCCAGAACAAGGTCGCCGAACTGGCGCAGGGGGAGGTGCTGAGGGTAACCTGCACGGACCCGGGGGCGCTCAACGACATTCCCGCCTGGTGCCGAATCAATGGCCACGAGGTGCTGGCCACGGAGGAGGGCGACCTGGAGGTGGTGATCACCCTGCGGGTTGGTGAACCTTCCGTTGCACTCTAGTGGTGCACAAATACCAAGAAAGCACCGTTTCGGTGCATGATATCCGGATACAGGCGCGCTGATCGGGCTCAATACAGGCTGCTGCGCCAAAAAAGGGCTGGCACAGTATTTGCTGACCTATTGGCATGCAGGCCCCGGTGGTCCGGGAGCCTCTGCCTGGCGCCTTACGTGCTCAGGCTTACAGACTGGTCCATAATCAAGGCGCCCTTTCGAAGGCAGGCTGGTTGCCTGTCGAGAAAGGGCAACGAAGAGTTTGGGCCAGTCTGTAAGCCCCGCAGGGCGCGGCCTGAAGCGCGCATCTGCCGCGCCTTGTCTCTCGGAAAGGGAACCACCCTTGCCGTCGAGACAAGACACGACAGCTACGCGCTTCAGGCCACGCTGAGTACGTAAGGCGTCAGGCAGAGGCTCCCAAGAATAACGGCTCTTCGCGTGCCCGCTCCGGCGGAGGCGAGTAGCCAGACACATACCCGTTCCAGGAGGACGCTCAACAATGTCTGAAAAGACGCTGAAACTGATTAAAGATAACGACGTGAAGTGGGTGGATCTGCGTTTTACCGACAGCCATGGTAAAGAGCAGCACGTGACCCTTCCCGTCGGCGAAATCGACGACGACTTCTTCCAGGACGGCAAGATGTTCGATGGTTCCTCCATCGCCGGTTGGAAAGGCATCAACGAATCCGACATGATTCTGCTGCCCGAAGACGAAACCGCCGTTCTCGACCCGTTCACCGACGTGGCCACGCTGAACCTGCGTTGCAACATCGTTGAGCCGACCACCATGCAGGGTTACGAGCGTGATCCGCGCTCCGTGGCGCTGCGCGCCGAGGAATACCTGAAGTCCACCGGTATCGCCGACACCGCCCTGTTCGGTCCGGAGCCGGAATTCTTCGTGTTCGATTCCGTACAGTGGAAGTCCGACATGTCCGGCGCCATGTACAGCATCTACTCCGAAGAAGCGGCCTGGGTGTCCGCCGATGAGTTCGAGAAGAACAACATCGGTCACCGTCCCGGCGTCAAAGGCGGCTACTTCCCGGTACCCCCGGTGGACAGCCTGCACGACCTGCGTGGCGCCATGTGTTCCGCCATGGAGCAGATGGGCCTGGAAATCGAAGTGCATCACCACGAAGTGGGCACCGCGGGCCAGTGCGAGATCGGTGTGGGCGCCAACACCCTCACCAAGAAAGCCGACGAAGTGCAGATCCTCAAGTACTGCGTGCACAACGTGGCCCACGCCTACGGCAAGACCGCCACTTTCATGCCCAAGCCGCTGATCGGTGATAACGGTTCCGGTATGCACGTGCACATGTCCCTGGCCAAAGACGGCAAGAACCTGTTCGCCGGTGACGAGTACGCGGGCCTGTCCGAAGAAGCGCTGTTCTACATCGGTGGCGTGATCAAGCACGCACGCGCCCTGAACGCCTTCACCAACGGTTCCACCAACTCCTACAAGCGTCTGGTGCCCGGCTTCGAAGCCCCGGTAATGCTGGCGTACTCCGCCCGTAACCGTTCCGCTTCCATCCGCATTCCGTGGGTGAGCAACCCGAAAGCGCGTCGTATCGAGACCCGCTTCCCGGATCCGTCCGCCAACCCGTACCTGTGCTTCGCGGCACTGATGATGGCCGGCCTGGACGGTATCAAGAACAAGATCCACCCGGGCGACGCCATGGACAAGGATCTCTACGATCTGCCGGCGGAAGAAGCCAAGGACATCCCCACCGTGGCGCACACTCTGACCATGGCGCTGGATGCTCTGGAAGCCGATCACGAGTTCCTGACCCAGGGCGACGTGTTCACCAAGGACATGCTGGAAGGCTACATCGAGCTCAAGCGCAGCGAAGTGGAGCGTCTGAACATGACCCCGCATCCGGTCGAGTTCGACATGTACTACAGCTGCTAAGCCTCACGGCGACCGCAGTCCCCGAAAAGCCCGGCCTTCGCGCCGGGCTTTTTTTGTTTGTGCGAGCGGGCCATGCCCGCGAAAGGGTGGCTTTTCAGCCACCCGGCGGGATACCAGAGCCCCTCTGGCCGCAGTACAAAGAACCACTCTGGTATCCTGCCGGCCGGCGTTGCCGGCCTTTCGCTTGCAAGCAAGCTCCTACAAGCCGGGCTCTTAGAGGTGTCGCGATGGATTTTGCGGGCCGGGCCCTTTTTTTGCGGGTACCCCGGAGTCAGAATCAAGGTCAGACCCAACAAGGATGAGACCAATGAAAATCTGGTGGCCCCTATTACTGTGCGTCATGCCACTGCTGGCCGGCGCGCAAACAGAGAATGTCGACCGCCCCGATGAAGCCGGCGGCTCGAAAGGCATCTACCGCACCGTGGACGCCGACGGCAACGTGGTGTTCACCGACAACCCGCCGGACAAGAAGCGCGCCGAGGAAGTGAAGGTGGGGCCCACCAACACCATGGACAGTCCGCCGGTGGAGCGGCGCGCCGCATCCCGGGGCGATGCGCCGCCGGAACCGCCGGAGCCGCCGGATACGGGCTATGAGGCGGTGTCGATCACCGCGCCGGACGCGGGCGCCAACCTGCGCCTTCCCCAGGACAACCCGATCCAGGTTCAGGTATCGCTGTCGCCGTCGCTGAAAAGCGGGCACCGGCTGGTGATTCTCGACAACGGCACGCCGCTTGAGGGCAACGCCATGGACTTTCCCAATCCCGGCGAGCACACCCTGGTGGTGCAGGTGCGTGACGGCGACGGCACAGTGCTGATCGAGTCCGAGCCGGTGCTGTTCTACGTGATGCGTACCACCGCCGATAGCGGCGGCGGCCAGGGCGGGGGCAAGGGCTCCGCCTTTCCCACCTTCGGTGGCCGGGCCGAACGTGGCGGCTCCGCCACCACCGGCAGCGGCGCCGACCGGGGCGCCGGCGCGGAGCGTGGCGGCGGTGCCGCGGTGGGCGGCAGTGCCCAGCGCGTTATCCGCCCCTCCGACCACTGAACCCTTCTGCACCAAAAGTGTGCACCCTCCCGCCATACCTCCTAGACTGCACCGTGAAGGACACGTCCTCTACCCGCCTGCTGCCCTGTGAAGGCGCTCTCACGGGTGGCCTGATAATTGCTTATGCCCTGTTATGGCCCGAACTATGACGACAGACACGGTGCTGCAAAAACGGCTGCTGGATCATCTCCGTACCGCGGTAATGATGCTCGACGGCGACCTGCGCGTGCGCTACCTCAATCCGGCGGCGGAAATGCTGCTGGCCACCAGTGCCTCTCGAATAATCGGGCAGCGGTTGCCGGAGTACTTTTTCGATGACGAGGACGCGCGGGGTGCCCTGCAACAGTGCATGGACGAGGGGCACCCGTTCACCCGCCGCGAAGCCCGGCTCAACGTGGCGCCGGGGCAGCAGGCGATGGTCGATTACAGCGTCAGCCCGATCCATGAGCGTGGCCAGAACATGGCGCTGCTGGTGGAGATGCAGTCCCTTGACCGGCTGCTGCGTATTACCCGGGAAGAGGGGCTGATGCACGCCCACCAGGCCACCCGCGCGCTGGTGCGTGGCGTCGCCCATGAGATCAAGAACCCGCTCGGCGGCATTCGCGGCGCCGCCCAATTGCTCGAGCGGGCGCTGCCGGATCCGGAACTGGCGGAATACACCCGGGTGATCATCGACGAGGCGGACCGCCTGCGCTCGGTGGCGGACCGGATGCTGGGCCCGCGTAAGCCGCCGGCGTTCGCGCCGGTCAATATTCACGAATGCCTGGAGCATGTGCGCCAGCTGTTGCTGGCGGAGTACCCGGAAGGGGTGCTGCTGCGCCGCGATTACGACGTCAGCCTGCCGGAAGTGATCGCCGACCGGGACCAGCTGATCCAGGTACTGCTGAACCTGATGCGTAACGCCATGCAGGCGTTGCTGGAAGCCGGCACCGAGGACGCCCGCGTGGTGATGCGCACCCGCGCGCTGCGCCAGTTCACCATCGGCGTGCAGCGCCACCGGCTGGTGCTGCGGGTGGACATCGAAGACAACGGCCCGGGGATCTCCCAGGAGCTCCAGGAAACGATTTTTTATCCCATGGTCAGCGGCCGGGCCAACGGCTCGGGGCTGGGGCTGTCCATCGCCCAGTCGATCATCAGCCAGCACCAGGGTCTGATTGAGTGCGACAGCGAGCCCGGGCGCACCTGCTTCAGCCTGCTGCTGCCCATGGAACCGGTGGATACAACGGAGAGCAAAGGATCATGACCGCAACCATTTGGGTGATCGACGACGACCGCTCCATTCGCTGGGTGCTGGAAAAGGCGCTCGGCCAGGAAGGCTACCAGCCGGTATGTTTTGAAGACGCCGACGAGGCCCTCAACCGCCTCGACGAGGGCGGCGCCGAGCCCGACGTGCTGATTTCCGATGTGCGCATGCCGGGCACCGACGGCCTGCGCATGCTCAAGATCCTGCAGCGCAAGAACCCCAATCTGCCGGTGATCATCATGACCGCCCATTCCGACCTGGACTCGGCGGTGGCGTCCTACCAGGGCGGCGCGTTCGAATACCTGCCCAAGCCGTTCGACGTGGACGAGGCTGTGGCGCTGGTCAAGCGGGCCATCAAGCACCGCAAGGAGAACGACGAGGAGTTCGTGGCGCCGGCGGCGGAAACGCCCACCGAGATCATCGGCGAGGCGCCGGCCATGCAGGAGGTGTTCCGCGCCATCGGCCGGCTCAGCCACTCCAACGTGACGGTGCTGATCAACGGCCAGTCGGGCACCGGCAAGGAGCTGGTGGCCCGGGCCCTGCACCGCCACTCCATGCGCCGCGAGAAGAACTTCGTGGCGCTGAATATGGCGGCGATCCCCAAGGACCTGATCGAATCGGAACTGTTCGGCCACGAGAAAGGCGCCTTCACCGGCGCCAACAGCCAGCGGGTCGGCCGGTTTGAGCAGTCCAACGGCGGCACCCTGTTTCTCGATGAGATCGGCGACATGCCGCTGGAAGCACAAACCCGCTTGCTGCGCGTGCTGCAGGAAAACGAATTCTACCGGGTGGGCGGCACCACGCCGATCCACGTGGACGTGCGCATCATCGCCGCCACCCACCAGGACCTGGAAAAGCTGGTCCGTGACGGCGACTTCCGGGAGGACCTGTTCCACCGCCTCAACGTGATCCGCATTCACATTCCGCGTCTCGCCGAGCGTCGTGAGGACATTCCCGCCCTGGCCGGCTACTTTCTCCAGCACGCTGCCCAGGAGCTGGGTGTCGACCCCAAGGTGCTGCACAAGGACACCGAAAAATATCTCGCCGCCATGCCCTGGCCGGGCAACGTGCGGCAGCTGGAAAACACCTGCCGCTGGCTGACGGTGATGGCCTCCGGCCGGGAAGTGCTGGTCGACGACCTGCCGCCTGAGCTGCGCCAGAGCGGCAGCAAGCCCACGGAAACCGGTGGCGACTGGCTGAAATCCCTGCGCCACTGGGCCGACCGGGCCCTGGCCCGTGGCGACCGCGGGATTCTCGAGCAGGCGGTGCCGGAGTTCGAGCGCACCATGATCGAGGTGGCCCTGCAGCACACCGGCGGCCGCAAACGGGACGCGGCGGCGCTGCTCGGCTGGGGGCGCAATACGCTCACCCGTAAGATCAAGGAGCTGGACATGGAAGCGGAGTTCAGCGGCGACGACTAGCAGCTCGGATGCCAGTGGCCCATGAGGGCAGGGCTTGTGCGAGCGGGCCCTCTACTCGCTCAACCCACGAGCCTCCAGATCCACCAACACCCAATCCCCACCCGCTTCGCGCCAACGACTCCGCACCCGGAAACTGTCCGCGTCCTCCGGCAGCGTGGCGCGACCGCCCCACACCAGAGCGTTGAACGTGACCTCCGCGTCGCGCAGCGTCACCGGATCCAGCGACACCCGCACATTGAGAAAGCTGACCTGGCGCTTGGGGTAGCGCAGGAACACCCCCACCAGACGGCGGCCGGCCGCTTTGCGGTCCAGATCGCGGTAGCGGAAATCCGCCGCCAGCCGGTCCATCACCGCGCCCACGTCGCCGCCCTCCAGGCCGCTTTCCAGTTCCGCCACGGCCTCGCGCAGGGCCGCTTCCGGCGGCGGCGTCTCACAGCCGGTGAGCAGCGGTTGCAGGGCCACCAGCAGACAGTATGCTGTCAGCCGAGCCCAGCGGCGGATTTCACGCATGTCATTATTCCCCCCAATCGAGCCCTACCATCGCCAGTACCTGGATGTGGGCGACGACCATTTGTTGTACGTGGAGCAGAGCGGCAACCCGGAGGGTGAGCCCGTGGTGGCCCTGCACGGCGGCCCCGGCGGCGGCAGCTCGCCGTTGCTGCGGCGGCTGTTCGACCCGGGGCACTATCGCATCGTGGTGTTCGACCAGCGCGGCGCCGGACGCAGCCGGCCCTACGCCAGCACCGAGCATAACACCCTGCCGGATCTGGTCGCCGACCTGGAGCGCATCCGCGAGCATCTGATGATTCCCCGCTGGCGGGTGGTGCTGGGCGGCTCCTGGGGCGTCACCCTGGCGCTCGCCTACGCCCTGGATTTCCCGTCCCGGGTGGCGTCGCTGGTGTTGCGCGGCGTGTTCCTGTGCCGGCAAGAGGACATCGACTGGCTCTACACCGAACGGGGCGCGGCGCGCTTCTATCCGGACCTGTGGGCGCGCCTGCTGGAGGCGTTGCCGCCCGGCGAGGGCGACCTGGTCACCCGCTACCACCGGGCGTTGCCGGGGCCGGAGGGCGAGCGTCTGGCCCGGGAGTGGACGCTCTGGGAAGCGCGGCTGTCGAGCCTGGATCCGCCGCCGGAGATCAATGTGGACCACAACGCCCGCGCCATGGCGCAGCTGGAGACCCATTACTTCGTCAACGGCGGCTTTCTGGAACAGCCGATTCTGCCCCGCGCCGGCGCGCTCACCTGCCCGGTGGAGATCGTGCACGGCCGCTACGACATGGTCTGCCCACCGGAGCAGGCCTGGCTGCTGCACCAGGCGCTGCCCGACAGCCGGCTCAACTGGGTGCCGGCGGCGGGGCATAGCAGCGCCGAGCCGGCCATCGCCGAGGCGCTGGTGGCGGCGGTCAGGCGCCTGGGTCGGCGGGGCTGAGAATCAGCAGGTAATCGTGGCGGGCGTTATACACCGGCAGCGGCCGGCTGGACGGCTCGTCGCTCTGGTAGTCCACCTGGGCCTCGGTGGTGCCGTTGAACCGCAGTATCCGCCCCTCGTCGTCGGCGGCCAGGGTCCAGCCCGGCGTGAGCCCGGCGCGCAGCCGTTCCAGCGGCCACAGCGCCAGCTGCAGATCGGCGATCAGATCGTCGGCGGATATCGCCGGCGGCAGCCGCGGGGTGCGGCGAACCTGCAGGCGCTTCTGCTGGTAGCGCATTTCCACCATCAGTTCGTCACGCTCATTGGTGATCACGATATGGGTGCTGTCCGGCGTCAGGCTGAAGCGGGCCCGGGCGGCATGGATGTCGTCGCCGACGCGCATTTCCAGGCCCCGCTGAATCTCCCGGTACTCGCCGAACGGCGGCGCCGGAAGGCGGCTGCCTTCGTCGGGCGGCGCCCATAACTGGCAGCCGGAGAGTGACACGAGCAGGGCGATGAGAAACAGCGGTCGGTGCGGCATAGGCCTCAATAGCAGTGGGAACCAGAACCGATTATGGTGCGCCCATAACGGACGGGCAATGATGGCCCGGCGATCGGGTTCAAGGCGTGCAAATTAAGGAGGCCGGGTGAGAGTTTTATTGCAGCGGGTAACGTCGGCGGAAGTGCGGGTTTCCGGCCGGGTGGTCGGCGCGATCGATTCCGGGCTTCTGGCGTTCGTGGGCATGGAGCGTGGCGATGACGACGCCACCGTGGAACGGATGGCCGGCCGGATCGCCGGCTACCGGATGTTCGCCGATGAGCAGGGCAGGATGAACCGCAGCGTGGGCGATGTCGGCGGCTCGGTGCTGCTGGTGTCGCAGTTCACCCTGGCGGCGGACACCGGGAAAGGCCTGCGGCCCAGTTTTTCCCGGGCCGCGGAGCCTCAGGAGGCTCGGCGCCTGTGCGATGCGCTGGCCGCCGGCCTGCGTGATTCGGGGCTGCCGGTCGCCGAGGGGGAATTCGGCGCCGATATGCAGGTGAGCCTGGTCAACGACGGGCCGGTAACCTTCCTTATCAATCTGTGACGCCGTTGCTGTCCCCTTATGTTGCAAAGACGTGACCCTGCTTTATGATGAATTTTAAGCTCCCGGGGGAAACCGCATGGGGGCGCAACCAGAAAGCGTAAATAAATGGAGATATTTATGAAAAAAGTATTGTTGGCAGCAGCGCTGCTGGGCGCTTCCGTTTCCGCTCAGGCGGTGGCTCCGGGTGGTCCCGGCTGTGGTTGGGGTAACCTGATTTTCGAAGGCAAGTCCGGCATGCCGGTTCACCTGCTCGCGACCATCGTTAACGGCACTTCCGGTAACGCCACCTTCGGCATGACCAGTGGCACCAACGGTTGTGACACCAGCGGGGCGCTCACCTACAGCGGCGAAAGCCTGCTCAGCATGAACGGCGTGCTGGAAGAAGTGGCTCAGGACATGGCCACCGGCGAAGGCGAAGCCCTGACCGCGCTGTCCGTGTCCATTGGTGTTTCCGGTGACGACCGCGCTTATTTCAACAGCGTGATGCACGAAAACTTCGCGTCCATCTTTCCCCGTCAGGACGTGAGCGCCGGCGAAGTGATGCAGCGGATCACCGCCGTCATGCAGAACGATCAGAAACTGGCTAAGTACGTATAAACACAGCCCCATGAGCCCGCCTCCGTCCGGAGGCGGGTTTTAAGTCCCCACCTGAAGATGGAATTCGCATGCGTGCCGCCTTGCTGTGCGTCCTGGTATTGTTTTGCTCAACCGTCGCCCAAGCCCGGGACCTGGAACAGCTTGCACAACAGCCGCGCTGGCAGGCGCTTTTGCATATCAACCCCGGCGCCACCCTGCGCGACCGTCAGCGCAGCTACGTGGACGACGCGGACTTTTTTCTGGCCGCCGACGGCGCCGCCAATCCGGTCTCGGAGCTGGCGGCCACGGTGGAGGCGCTGGAGCCGGAAGCCTCCCCGGCCCGCTGTCGTTTTCCCGCCCGCTATCGTTTCGTCGCCGAAGCACTCGGTTGGCGGGACACGGAGCCGTTCGCCCACTGCGCGGAGTATCTGGAGTGGCGCGGCGCGGTGCACGCCAAGCGCGCGGTCCTGGTTTTTCCCGCCTCCTATTTGAACAGCCCTTCCTCCATGTTCGGCCATACCCTGCTGCGGCTGGACCAGGGCGACGACGGCGCGGTATGGCTGTCCTGGGCGATCAACTTCGGCGCCGTGACCACCGAGCAGGATAACTCGCTGTTCTATATTTACCGGGGGCTGGCGGGCGGCTATCCGGGCCGTTTCAACCTGGTGCCCTATGTTCAGAAGATTCAGCAGTATTCGAACATGGAGAGCCGGGATATCTGGGAGTACACCCTGAAGCTGGACCAGAGTCAGATCGACTGGATGATCGACCACCTCTGGGAGCTGAGGGATATTAATTTCGATTACTACTTCTTCGACGAGAACTGCTCTTTCCGCCTGCTCGAGCTGATTCAGGTGGCGCGTCCGCACGGCGGGCTGCTGGATGAGCTGCGTTTCGCCGAGCTGCCGGTGAATACGGTACGCGCGCTGGAGCAGCGCGGTCTGGTGACCGAACGCCACTACCGGCCCTCCAAGGAAGTGGAGCTGGCCGCTTTGAGCGACCGGCTCGACGACCAGGAGCAGAGGCTCGCCCGCCGCCTGGCGGCGGATCCGGCGGTGGCGGAGAGTGACGCTTTTCAGTCACGGCCGCCCCGGCGGCAGGCGATGATGGCGCGTACCGCCTACAGCTACGTGCGCTTCGTGAACCGCAAGGCGGCACGCACCGAGGACATCGCCGGCCGTTCGTTCGCCTTGCTGACGCTGGTCAACCGGCTGCCGTCGGTGGAGGACCCGGAACTGCCCGATAAAGCGCCGCCGGAATCCGGCCACGGGTCGCAGATGCTGGCCGCGTCCGGCGGCCAGCGGGGCAGTGACGACTTCGGTGAAGTCAGCTACCGGCTCACGTACCACGACCTGCTGGATAACCGCCGTGGTTTCCTGGACGGCGCCCAGATTCAGGGGCTGGGTATCACCCTGCGCAGCACCGAATCCGGCGCCGCCCGGCTTGAAGAGCTGGACCTGGTGAGCATTCGCTCGCTGTCGCCGCGCGGTCGCTTCTCCAAGCCGCTGAGCTGGTATGTGGAAGGCGGTCTGGAACGGGCCTGGGCCGGACGGCGGCGGCTGACCCGTTATGTGCAGGGCGGGGCCGGGGGCAGCTGGCGCAGCGGACCCTGGCAGCCCTATCTGCTGGCCAGCGTCCGGGCGGAGAACAACAGTGATTTCGGCCCTCTGATCACGCCCGGCGGCGGCGCCGAAGCCGGGATGCTGTATCATGCCGGTCGCTGGCAGTGGCAGTTGAGCAGTGCCGGCCACTATTTCAGTAATGACGTCTACCGCCATCGCTCCACCTTGGCGGTACAGTATGCCCTGGCCCGTGAGCACGGCCTGCGCGCCTCACTGGAGCGCGAGGGTTGGCGCGGCGATGGCGAAACCGAATTCAAAGTACAGTGGCGATGGTATTTCGATTGATTCCGGCCGTTTGTCTGGCCTTGCTTCTCCAGGGTTGCAGCAGCCTGTTCTTCTACCCCATGGAACCCTGGGTCCAGAACCCGGCCCGCCAGGGGCTCGACTATGAAGACGTGGTGCTGATACACCCCGACGGCCTGCGTATCCACGGCTGGTGGCTGCCCGCCCGGGGCAGCGCCCGCGGGACGGTTTACTTCCTGCACGGCAATGCCCAGAACATCAGTACCCATCTGATGAACGTGCACTGGTTGCCGGAGCGGGGGTATAACGTCTTCCTGCTCGACTACCGGGGTTACGGCTTGTCCGAGGGGGATCCGGATCTGGAGGGCGCCCAGGCCGATATCCAGCTGGGCCTGGACTGGCTGGCGCAATCGCGCCGCCTGGAGGGCGCCCCGCTGGTGCTGTTCGGGCAAAGCCTGGGCGGTGCCATGGCCACCGGAGTGCTGGCCCGCGAGCGTAACGACGGCGTTGTCGATTGCGTGATGCTGGAGGCGCCGTTCGCCAGCTACCGGGACGTGGCCTCGGACGTGATGGCGCGCAGCTGGCTGCTCTGGCCGCTGCGCTGGATGGTGCTGCCCACCTTGCCGGCGCGCGTCAACGATCCCGAGCGCCACGTGGCGGAACTGGCGCCCCGGCCCCTGTTGATCCTGCACAGCAAGGAGGATCCGGTGGTGCCTTACCAGCAGGGCCGCCGGCTCTATGCGGCGGCTCAACCCCCCAAGACGTTTCAACCCCTGAAGGGCGGGCATACCCAGAGCGTTCGCGATCCGGCGGTCCGTGATCGTCTGGTGGCGTTCATGCAGGATAACGAATGCGCGGCGCGTCCGGCGCCGCCGGCGGAGACACCGGCTGCCGCCCCGGCCGAGCCGGATCGGGCGCCGGCGCCGGTGTCGGAGTCCGGCGTCGAGGCCCGGGCCGCGCCGGCGTCGGGCTACCGGTTCTGAGGGTCGTCCTGTTCTCGGTCCAGTTGCTGGCGGCGCACCATGCGCCCGAAGACCAGGCCGATCTCGAACAGCAGCCACATGGGCACCGCCAGCAGGGTCTGGCTGATGATGTCCGGTGGCGTCAGCATCATGCCGATTACGAAGCAGGCCACCACCACATAGGCCCGTGACGCGGCCAGTTTCTCCACCGTGGTGATGCCGGTGGCCACCATCAGCACGATGGCGATGGGCAGCTCGAAGGCGACGCCGAAGGCCAGGAACAGCGCCAGCACGAAATCCAGATAACTGCTGATGTCCGTGGTCACCGCCACCCCTTCCGGGGCGATGGTGGTGAAGAACTGGAACATCAGCGGGAACACCACGAAGTAGGCGAAGGCGGCGCCGCCGTAGAACAGCAGCACGCTGCTGGCCAGCAGCGGCACCGCCAGCTTTTTCTCGTGGCGGTACAGGCCCGGCGCCACGAACGCCCAGGCCTGGTGGAGAATAAACGGCATCGCCACGAAGATGCTCAGGTAGAGCGTCAGCTTGAACGGTGCCAGGAAGGGCGACGCCACGCCGGTGGCGATCATATTGGTGCCTTCCGGCATGGTGTCCATCAGCGGGCGCGCCACCAGGGTGTAGAGATCGCGGGAAAAGTAGAACAGCCCCAGGAAGATCACCAGCACCACCACCAGGGTTTTCAGCAGGCGGTTGCGCAGTTCGAGCAGATGGCTGACCAGGGTTTGCGGGGTGTCATCGGGGCGTTGGTCGTCGCGGCGCTCTTCACTCATTCGGTTTCTTCTCGGCCTCCGGCGTCTGGCCGTTATCCTGATTGTCGGGCTGATCGAGGGTTTGCGGGCGGCGCCGCGCGCGGGCCACTTCCTCCGGAGACAGCAGGCTGTCGCGGGCCTCGCGGATGCTCTCCTCGTCCAGGCCCATTTCGCGCATCTGCTTTTCCATCCGTTCGCGCATGTCCTGGTTCAGCGCTTCCCGTTCCAGCTCGTTGCGCAGATGGTTGAAGGTGGAGCGCGCCCGGCCGACCCAATAGCCCACCGTGCGCGCCGCCTTGGGCAGACGCTCCGGGCCCAGCACCACCAGACCGATGATGGAAATCAACGCCAGTTCGGAAAAGCCGATATCAAACATGGGCCGCTGCTCCGTGGCGTATCAGACCTGATCCTTGTGTTTTTCCTGCTTGCTGGTGTGCTGCTCGCTGTCGTCGTCGGCCAGGCGTTTGCTGTTCTGCTCGTCCTCGCCGTCCTTGACCGAATCCTTGAAGCCTTTGACGGCGCCGCCCAGATCGTTACCGATGTTGCGCAGTTTCTTGGTGCCGAACAGCAGCACCACGATGGCCAGGATGATGAGCAGTTGCCAAATACTGATACCGGAAAACATGGTTAGTCTCCTCGCTCGCTACGAGCGGCTTTTTCGTCATGGCCGGACAGGCCGAAGCGTTGCTCCAGCTCTGCCAGGACCTGGTCCGGACCGAGCCCCAGATGGGCCAGCATGATCAGCGAATGAAACCACAGATCGGCGGTTTCGTTGATCAGCGCCTTGGGGTCTCCGCCGGCGTCGGTGTCGCGGGCGGCGAGCAGGGTTTCCACCGCTTCCTCGCCGACCTTCTCGAGAATCTTGTTCAGGCCCTTATCGTACAGGCTGGCCACATAGGACGAATCCGGCGCGGCGCCCTTGCGCTGTTCCAGGACCTGATGAAGCTGGTTGAGGATATCGGACATGGTGTCTCCAAATACAGCGCCAGTTTAGCACCGGCCGGCGCCAGACCCTAACGTGGACATGACTAGCGCCGGCAGGCCCAGGCCAGCAGCACCAGGGCGCCGGCGGCCATGGGCCAGGCCCACTGGCCGGCGCCGTGCAGGGCGTCCACCGCCGCCAGCGCGGCCAGACCCAGGCCGCCCAGACCGCCCAGCATCTTGTGCCGGTGGCGGCGCAGGCCGGTTTCAAAGTAGTGCGCCATTTCCCGCTGCTGCTGGGGCTGGTGGCGCAGGCTCTCCAGGCCGTCGCGCAGCAGCTCCGGCATGTCCGGCAGTTGCGCCGCCCACTCCGGCAGCCGGTTGCGCAGCTTGTTGGCGGTGGCGGCGGGGCCGTACTCCTCCATCATCCAGGCTTCCAGCAGCGGCCGGCCCACGGTCCAGATGTCCAGCTGCGGGTAAATGCTGCGCCCCAGGCCTTCGATGTGCACCAGGGTCTTCATCAGCAGGATGTACTGCACCGGCGCTTCAATGTGGTAGTCCCGGGCCAGGTCGAACAGGCGCAGCACCAGCGGCGCGAACTCCATGCTCTCCAGGTCGGCGCCGCGCACCGGGGCGATAATCTCGGTGACCGCCTGCTCGAAGCGGTGGCGGTCTACCGGCCCGCGCGCCCAGCCGGCGCGGATCACCTGGTCCACCAGGCCGGGGTAATCCTCGCGCATCACCGCCAGCACCATGCGGCCCAGCACGTTCAGGTCCTGCTTGGAGAGGCGCCCGGCGATGGCGCAGTCCACCGCCATGTACTGCGGTGACTCGGGGTGTTCCGGGTTAACGAAGATGTTGCCCGGGTGCATGTCGGCGTGGAAGAAGTTGTGCCGGAACACCTGGGCGAAGAAGATCTCCACGCCGCGCTCGGCGAGCACGCGAGGATCGATGCCGGCGGCGCGGATCGCCTCGATGTCGTTCACCGGGATGCCGTGGATGCGGTCGGACACCATCACCCGCCGCGACGACAGCGCCAGATGCACGGCGGGAATGTACAGCAGTGGGCTGAACAGGAAGTGCCGGCGCATGGCCTCGCTGTTGCCGGCCTCGCGCTCCAGGTCCAGCTCGGCGCGGATCACCGTCTGATAGTCGTGCACCACCTTGCGCGGGTGGAAGTAGCGCGAGTCCGCCCACAGCGCTTCCAGCAGCCGGGCGCCGAAGCCCATCACCTTGAGGTCGCGTTCCACGCGCTGCTCGACGCCCGGGCGCAGCACCTTGACCACCACCTGGCCGCCGTCGAGCAGGGTGGCGGGGTGCACCTGGGCCACCGAGGCGGAGGCCAGCGGCGTGTCGTCGAAATGCTCGAAGACCTCGTTCAGCGGACGGGGCAGGCTGGCCTCCACCAGCCGCCGGGCCTGGGCGCCGTCGAACGGCGTCACCCGGTCCTGCAGGTGCGCCAGGGCCTCGGTCCACTCCGGCGGCAGCATGTCCCGGCGGGTGGCCATCAGCTGACCGAACTTAATGAAAATCGGGCCCAGGCGCTCCAGCGCCCGTTTCAGCCGCTCACCTTCGCTGAGGTGGCCGGTGCCCAGCCAGCTGGAGGGCACCAGGTACTGCAACAGCACCAGGAAGGGGCGGACCGGGTGGGGCGGCAGCAGGGATACCAGGCGGTAGCGGCACGCCACATGGACGACCACCAGCAGGCGGCTGATCGGCGGCATCAGGGGCGCTGACTCCCTTTCAGGCGTTGTATCCGGGCGTCCAGGCGATCCACGTCGGCGCGCAGTTCGTCCACGTCCTGGTAGAACTCATAAACGTCGCGGCGCAGCGCCAGCAGGCCGGACTCGCCGCCGATGTAGTCACCCATCTGGTGGCCGAGGCGGTCGAACGCCTGGCGGGCCCAGCCGAACAGGCGCCGCGCGCCCTGGTCCAGCTGCTGGGCCATCTCGCCGCCGATCACCGGTTCCAGCAGGGCGCCCCAGTCCAGATCCAGGTCGGCGGCCAGGTCGCGCACGTCCTGCAGCAGTTCCCGGTTACCTTCCACGCGCAGGGCGCCGCCGATCACATTGGGCTGGCGGCGCCAGTCGAGCAGCAGGGCGGCCAGATCCACCGGGTTGCCGGTGACGCTCACGTCCGGCTCGGCGTCACTGCGCAGGTAGAGCTCCACGCCTTCCTCGACGATCAGCGCATAGAGGCGTAGCGGCGGCAGCGTCAAATGCACCGCCAGCAGACGGCCGGCGTGGCGGCTGAGCCGCGCGGCGGTGGCCGGATCGGAGCGCAGCGCCGCGTTGATGGCGCGCTCCACGCTGGCGATGGCGGTGGTGGAAATAAGACCGGGCTCGCGCATCAGACCTTGAACCCCCGGTGCAGGGCGACGATGCCGCCGAGCATGTTGAAGTATTCGCTACGCTGGAAACCGGCCTCGTCCATCATGCCTTTCAGGGTGTCCTGATTCGGGTGCATGCGGATCGATTCCGCCAGGTAGCGGTAGCTTTCCGAGTCGTTGACCACCAGCTTGCCCAGCCGTGGCCAGACCGCGAAGGAGTAGAGGTCATAGAGCTTGGACAGCGGCTTGTGCACCGGGTGGGAAAACTCCAGCACCAGCAGCCGGCCGCCGGGCTTGAGCACGCGCAGCATGGAGCGCAGGGCGGCGTCCTTGTCGGTGATGTTGCGCAGGCCGAAGGCGATGGTGATGCAGTGGAAGCTGTTGTCCTCGAACGGCAGGCATTCGCCGTTGACCTGGGCGACCTGGGTATTGTGGCCGCAGCCGGCGTCGATCAGCCGGTCGCGGCCCACCGCCAGCATGGCGTCGTTGATGTCGGCCAGCACCACCTGGCCGCTGTCGCCCACCAGGCGGGAAAACTTGATCGCCAGATCGCCGGTGCCGCCGGCCAGGTCCAGCACCTTCTGGCCCGGGCGCACGCCGGCCAGCTCCAGGGTCATGCGCTTGAGCACCCGGTGGCTGCCCATGGAGATCAGGTCGTTCATGACGTCGTACTTGGCCGCCACCGACCGGAACACGCCCGCCACCCGCTGCTGTTTTTCCTGCCAGGGCACCTGTTGATAGCCGAAGTGGGTGACCTTGTTGTCGTCGTTGTTACTCATTGGGGACGTCCTTGAAGGGAGCGGGATGCCGGTCGAACAGCCGGTCCATGATGCACGCTTCACGGGCGGCGATGCGCTCGAGAAGGCGGCCCACGCTGGGTACCGGTTTCATCACTCGGAAACTGCGATCCATGAAATCATACAGGTTCGCGAAGCCCGCCGCATGGGCCGGGCGGCGCACCAGCCGGAAGGTGGTCTGGACCATCCGCGAGCGCACGTAGCGGTCGATATGATGCCCTAAACCGGCCACCAGTTGCAGTTGCCGGCGGCGCTGTTCGGGGTGGCCGGCGGCCCGGTAGCCGTCGCCGTAGGCATCGTCGTCCAGGGGCAGGTCGAGGCGCTCGCCGAGCACCCCGACCAGGGCCTCGTCCAGTTCCTGGGTGATGATCGCCGCTTCCAGCGCGTCGGCGGAGGTGGCCATCACTTTTTCCGGCAGCAGGCGCATGGCCTTGGGCAGGGCGCGACGGATCTCGCGCGCCACCGGCAGCAGGTCGCGACCGCCGTAGACGTCGTCGAGCAGGAAGGTGACGCCGGGGCGCAGCGCCGGGTCCTCGAGCAGGGCCTGGTGGGTGTCCATCAGGCGCTGGCGCTGGAACGCCTGCACCCGGCCCAGGCGGGCCAGGAACAGCGCATCATCGCCGTGCTGGCGCAGCGCGAAGAAACGTTCCAGATGATTTTGCAGTTGCTCGCCGGCGTTCATGACGGATCCTCCGGCGGGCGATGATAGCAGAATTGTAGGAGCGGGCCTTGCCCGCGAAAGGCCGGCAAAGCCGGCCGGCAGGATACCAGAGGCCTTATTGGTAGCGTGCTTGGGTAGGTCTCTGGGATCCTGCCGGGAGCTTCGCTCCCTTTCGCGGGCGGGGCCCGCTCCCACAGGCCCGCTTGTATGGTTTCCCGGCAGGTCTTAAGAAAGAGACTTGTCGGGGTGGAGGGACCAGGTCCGCTTCTGACCGTTGCGTACAGACTGTGGGAGACATGGCCCCACCCCGCACCTTCAAACG
>Ga0310343_10000006_pt1 | contig 180524 bp, 165 predicted proteins | sample HC15DNA2025_MG_FD_203519 | JGI IMG/M metagenome (GOLD analysis project Ga0310343, IMG submission 203519) | Marine microbial communities from station ALOHA, North Pacific Subtropical Gyre - HC15-DNA-20-25_MG | ecosystem: Environmental > Aquatic > Marine > Oceanic | place: Pacific Ocean: North...
GTATGACTGTTTTGGGTTATATGGTCAAGTGACGAAGCGTGCACGGTGGATGCCTTGGCAGCCAGAGGCGATGAAGGACGTTGTAGCCTGCGATAAGCTCCGGTTAGGTGGCAAACAACCGTTTGACCCGGAGATCTCCGAATGGGGCAACCCACCCGTTGTAAGGCGGGTATCACCGACTGAATCCATAGGTCGGTGAGGCGAACGCGGGGAACTGAAACATCTAAGTACCCGTAGGAACAGAAATCAATTGAGATTCCCTGAGTAGCGGCGAGCGAACGGGGATTAGCCCTTAAGCTGATGACGGATTAGGAGAACGGTCTGGGAAGGCCGACCATAGTGGGTGATAGTCCCGTATCCGAAAATCTGATTCAGTGAAAACGAGTAGGTCGGGGCACGTGTAACCTTGACTGAACATGGGGGGACCATCCTCCAAGGCTAAATACTCCTGGCTGACCGATAGTGAACCAGTACCGTGAGGGAAAGGCGAAAAGAACCCCGGAGAGGGGAGTGAAATAGATCCTGAAACCGTGCACGTACAAGCAGTCGGAGCCCGCTTTGTTGGGTGACGGCGTACCTTTTGTATAATGGGTCAGCGACTTATTCTCAGTAGCGAGGTTAACCATCTAGGGGAGCCGTAGGGAAACCGAGTCTGAATAGGGCGTTTAGTTGCTGGGAATAGACCCGAAACCGGACGATCTACCCATGGCCAGAGTGAAGGTGCGGTAACACGCACTGGAGGCTCGAACCCAAGTATGTTGAAAAATGCTGGGATGAGCTGTGGGTCGGAGTGAAAGGCTAATCAAGTCCGGAGATAGCTGGTTCTCCCCGAAAGCTATTTAGGTAGCGCCTCGTATATCACCACCGGGGGTAGAGCACTGTTTCGGCTAGGGGCCCATCCCGGGTTACCAAACCGATGCAAACTCCGAATACCGGTGAGTGCAGTACGGGAGACACACGGCGGGTGCTAACGTCCGTCGTGGAGAGGGAAACAACCCAGACCGCCAGCTAAGGTCCCCAAATTCCAGTTAAGTGGGAAACGATGTGGGAAGGCTTAGACAGCTAGGAGGTTGGCTTAGAAGCAGCCATCCTTTAAAGAAAGCGTAATAGCTCACTAGTCGAGTCGGCCTGCGCGGAAGATGTAACGGGGCTCAAACTGGATACCGAAGCTGCGGCAGTGTGCTTAGGCATACTGGGTAGGGGAGCGTTGTGTAAGTCTGTGAAGGTGTGTTGAGAAGCATGCTGGAGATATCACAAGTGCGAATGCTGACGTGAGTAACGATAATGCGGGTGAAAAACCCGCACGCCGAAAGACCAAGGTTTCCTGCGCAACGCTAATCGGCGCAGGGTGAGTCGGCCCCTAAGGCGAGGCTGAAAGGCGTAGCTGATGGGAAACGGGTTAATATTCCCGTACTTCTTGTAACTGCGATGGAGAGACGGAGAAGGCTAGGCCTACCGGGCGTTGGTTGTCCCGGGGAAAGACCGTAGGCTGGGATCTTAGGCAAATCCGGGATCCTAAGGCTGAGAGTCGAGACCACCGGCCCTTTGCGGCTGGGAAGTGGTTGATGCCCTGCTTCCAGGAAAATCTTCTAAGCTTCAGGTTACAAGGAACCGTACCCCAAACCGACACAGGTGGTTGGGATGAGTATTCTAAGGCGCTTGAGAGAACTCGGGTGAAGGAACTAGGCAAAGTGGTACCGTAACTTCGGGAGAAGGTACGCCACTTGGTGTGAAGGGCTTGCCCCGTAAGCACCGAGTGGTCGCAGTGAAAAGGCCCCTGCAACTGTTTATTAAAAACACAGCACTCTGCAAACGCGTAAGCGGACGTATAGGGTGTGACGCCTGCCCGGTGCCGGAAGGTTAATTGATGGGGTTAGCTTCGGCGAAGCTCTTGATCGAAGCCCCGGTAAACGGCGGCCGTAACTATAACGGTCCTAAGGTAGCGAAATTCCTTGTCGGGTAAGTTCCGACCTGCACGAATGGCGTAATGATGGGGGCACTGTCTCCACCCGAGACTCAGTGAAATCGAAATCGCAGTGAAGATGCTGTGTACCCGCGGCTAGACGGAAAGACCCCGTGAACCTTTACTATAGCTTCACAGTGGACTTTGAGCCTGCTTGTGTAGGATAGCTGGGAGACATTGAAGCGGTGACGCCAGTCATCGTGGAGTCGTCCTTGAAATACCAGCCTGGCATGTTCGAGGTTCTAACCCAGGCCCGTTATCCGGGTCGGGGACATTGTGTGGTGGGTAGTTTGACTGGGGCGGTCTCCTCCCAAAGAGTAACGGAGGAGCACAAAGGTACCCTCAGCACGGTCGGACATCGTGCAATGAGCGTAAAGGTAGAAGGGTGCTTGACTGCGAGACCCACAAGTCGAGCAGGTGCGAAAGCAGGTCTTAGTGATCCGGTGGTTCTGTATGGAAGGGCCATCGCTCAACGGATAAAAGGTACTCCGGGGATAACAGGCTGATACCGCCCAAGAGTTCACATCGACGGCGGTGTTTGGCACCTCGATGTCGGCTCATCTCATCCTGGGGCTGAAGCCGGTCCCAAGGGTATGGCTGTTCGCCATTTAAAGAGGTACGCGAGCTGGGTTTAGAACGTCGTGAGACAGTTCGGTCCCTATCTGCCGTGGGCGTTGGAGATTTGAGAGGAGCTGCTCCTAGTACGAGAGGACCGGAGTGGACGAACCTCTGGTGTTCCGGTTGTCACGCCAGTGGCACTGCCGGGTAGCTACGTTCGGACGGGATAACCGCTGAAAGCATCTAAGCGGGAAGCCTCCCTCAAGATGAGATCTCCCTGGGCACTTGATGCCCCTAAAGGGCCGTGGAAGACCACCACGTTGATAGGCGGGATGTGGACGCGCTGTGAGGCGTGAAGCTAACCCGTACTAATTGCCCGTGCGGCTTGACCATATAACGCCAAAGCGGTCACGGTGTGGCCTGCGTAACCCGCAGACAAACACCGGAGCCCAGGCGCGGTCGCAACGATATCGATACGCACCGATAGCGCGAGTGTCGGAGACGCTCTAACGCGGACAATCTCATTGCCCAGAATTGGCTTTGCGTGCCGAAAGGCAGGCAGGGCAACCCCATTAGGTGAGTGGAACATCACGCACCAACCGGTTTGCCTGACGACCATAGCGAGTGGGAACCACCTGAATCCATGCCGAACTCAGAAGTGAAACCACTCAGCGCCGATGGTAGTGTGGGGCTTCCCCATGTGAGAGTAGGTCATCGTCAGGCTCTTAAATATAAAGAACCCCCGTCACGAAAGTGGCGGGGGTTTTTTATATTTAAGATACGATGATCTTCTGTCCCTACAAGGCCCATGTGAGCGACCCTGTTCCAAAGGAACGGGGAGCAGGCGCCGAAGGCGTCGCGAAGCGATCGCGAGCAAGCTCGCGACCTAAAGTAGGATCTCCACGCACCACACCAATCTTCCCGGCAAAGCGACCTAAAGTAGGTCAGCCCACGCCAAGCCTCCGCTACCAGCAAAGCGACCTAAAGCAGGTCAGCCCCACTCCACACCTCTCTGGCATCCTGCCGGCCGGCAGAGCCGGCCTTTCGCGGGCAAGGCCCGCTCCCACAAAGCCCAGCTCCCACAAACCCAGACCTCGAGCCCGTCCTAAACCTATTTCTCCACCCCCATCATCGGACACTCCTCCCCAACCACCAGCCCCATCGCCCCCGGCAGCACCTTCAACTTAAACCGCTGATCCTTCAACGGCTCGCCATCCAGATTCAAATGCATCGGCTCCGGCGTCTCGATCTCCAGCTCACTGACCCGCGCACGCACGAACAATCCCTCACGCTCGCCGTTGCCGTTGCCATTGTCGCTGTTGAACAGCCCCCGCACGCCGGCGAGAAGATCCATATCCGAAGGCAGAATCGCCACATCCATCAAACCGTCATCAATGCAGGCCTCGGGGCACAGCCGCTGGCCACCGCCGGCCTGGCGGCCGTTGCCCAGCCCCAGGGCAAGGAATTCCCCCTGCCACTCAAAATCAGGCCCCCGGAAATGCCCCTCCGCCGGACGCACTTCCGCGAACCGGGTCAGCCCGGTGAGCAAATAGGCGGCGCCGCCCAGCAGCTCTTTCAGGTCCTCCGACGTCTGGGTGGTCACCTCGGTGCCGAACCCGCCGGTGGCCATATTGAGGAAATAGCTGTCGTTTACCTGGATCACGTCCACCGGTCGGGGCGGTCGGTCGAGCAGCGCCAGGGCTTCAGCGGGGTCTTCTGGTATACCGGCGGCGGTGGCGAAGTCGTTGGCGGTGCCCATGGGGACTATGGCCAGTGCCAGGTCCGGCTTCCCGGACGCCATCATCGCCTGGGTGATGTCCCGCACCGAGCCGTCACCGCCCGCGGCGACAATCGTGCGGTAGCCCAGGGACAGCGCCTCGTCCACATAGCGTTCCGCGTCGCCGCCTTCCCAGGTGACTCTTACCGCCAGGTCCCAGCCGTCTTCCCGGCGGTCCATGACCGCTTCCCTGAGAGCCTGATGGGCCGCCTGTTTGCCGTGCAGAATCAGTAGCGCTTTACGCTCCATGTAAGAGTCCTTGGCTGGTGAATGGGGCGCCCCGAGGGGCGTGCTGCTAGCTTAGGCCGTGGAGGAGGAAATCGCACCCAGGCGACAGGTGCCTTTACAACAATTAACCGCTCCGCCCTGAAAGCTGAATAGAACGGACCTATCGGCACAATGAGAAAATGCGTGCTTTACCTATTGGCGAGAATGGATATCATTTACCCATCATCTAGGAGGTGCTCCATGGGTAAAACATTCAGCTTTGGCATCATGCATATCAGCATCGCCTTCCTGGTGGTTTGGGCGATGACCGGAGACTGGCGCATCGGTGGCGCCACCGCGCTGGTGGAACCCTGCGTGAACACCGTGGCGTACCACTTCCACGAGAAAGTCTGGAAGCGCCTGAAAAAGGGTAAAGGGTCGTCCGGTGGTAGCGGGGGAACGCTGATAGCGGCGTGATAGACTGCCTGTTTACGGCCCGGATGGCCTTGGTTAAGCTAGCCAGCCGGGTAAACAAAAACAGGGGAAAAATCACGTGCAACGCACACCGGAAGATCTGGACGCCATACGTCAGGTCGTCAATCAGGTCCTGGAGGCCCACGCGGAAGAGGAGGGCGGCCAGCGCTCCCAGGCGCGCGCGGAGATTCTGATCCACTCCATGTATGTGTTCGCCCAGCGCGGGCTGGCCAGGACCACCGTGCAGCACCTGCTGGACGCCGCCAAAGTGTCCCGGCGCACCTTCTACAAGTACTTCCGCAACAAGATGGACGTGCTGGAGAGCATCTACCGGATTTTTATCGATAACATGCTGCTGCACTTCCATCAGGAAATGCGCCAGGCCCAGTCGGTGAAGGAGATCATCACCAACACCACTGAGGTGTATTTCAACTACCACGTCAGCATGGGGCCGGTGATCAAGCTGATGATGGAGGAGGCCCGCTCCTCCAACTCGGCGCTGGCCCCACACCGGGTGCGTGCCCAGCAGATTGCCGCGGAAGTGCTGTCGTCGGAGATCAGCCGGCTGACCCAGCGGGACATGGAGCCGCTGGTAATGCGCACCATGCTCTGGATTCTGGAAAACTATTCCCTGTACATCTTCGAGAACGGCGAATTTTCCGCCCAGCGTCTGGAGCAGTGCCGCCGCACCATGATCGGCATCGCCGAATCGGTGGTGCTGGGCGCCGACGCCACTCCCGGCATGCTGGAGCGGCCACAGAGCTGAAGCGCTACTCCGGCTTGCGGAACCGCAGCGTCATGCGGTCGCTTTCACCGATACGCAGATAGCGGTCCCGGTTCTCCTCCCCCAGCCGCAGGGTGGGCGGAAGGGTCCAGACCCCGGCCGGGTGCTCGGTATCGTCCGCCGGGTTGGCGTTGATACTGGCGTTGGCCTCCAGTTCGAAGCCCGCGTTCTCCGCCTGCTCAATCACGTACGCCTCGGTCATATAGCCGGACTCGATCTGCTCTTCCAGCGGCCGGCCGGCGGGGGCCCGGTGTTCCACCACCCCCAGCACGCCGCCCGGTTTCAGAGCCCGGAAAAAGCTTTCAAAGGCGGCCTCGGCGGTGCCGGCCTTGGCCCAGTTGTGCACGTTGCGGAAGGTGAGCACCCGGTCGGCGCTGCCGGCCGGCGCGATGTCGGTGTGCTCGGGCGGCCCCAGATGGGTGATTTTCACCTGGTCGTAGAGCGCCGGGCGGGCCGACAGCTTCTCTTGGTAGCGCTGCAGGGCGCGCCGGTAGAAATCGACGCCACTGTCGGCGGGAAACTGCGCCGCGTACAGGGTGCCGTGGTCGCGCAGCCAGGGCGCCAGAATGGCGGTATACCAGCCGCCGCCCCCGGGCCAGACTTCCACCACCGTCATATCCGGCTCGACCTGAAAGAACGCCAGGGTCTCGGCGGGGTGGCGATCGACGTCGCGGCCGCTGTCCGCCTCGCGGTGGGGGCTTTCCAGAATCTGTTCCAATGGCGCGGCCACGGCCGTGCCGGCCAGCCACAGAGTGGCGAGAACAAAAAGCGTTGAGATGCGCATGCGGCCTCCTTCAGGCGTCGCCGGCGCGCAGGCCGCGCACCAGCACTTCCATGTAACTGACGGCCTGGTGCTCAAGCCGTCCTTCGCCGGTGAGCACCCAGGTGTAGGTGGTGCCCACCAGCAGATTCACCATCATCAAAATAGTGTCCCGGGTGGAAAGTGCAACAAAGTAGCCGTCGTTACGCAGTTCATTGAAGAAGGCGTCGGCCACCGGCAGGTTGTCTTCCACCAGGCGCAGATAGCGTTGTTGGATCGGGCCGAGAAACTCACCGGCTTCCTGGATCAGCAGCCGGGAGAAATCGCGCTCGCTTTCCAGAAAGCGGGCCACGGCGCGGCACACATTCTCCAGGCGCTGCAGCGGCGGCGCGCCGTTGAGCAGCTCGCCCAGCACCAGGTCGCGGATCGCGGTGAGGTTTTCCTCCACCACGGTGAGCAGCAGCGCGTCCTTGGACGGGAAGAAGCGGTAGATGGTGGCCTTGCCGACACCGGCGCGCTGGGCGATGGTTTTCACCTCCGCCCGGCGGAACCCCTGTTCGGCGAACACATCCCGGGCGGTGGCGAGTATGCGCGCCCGGCGCGGGTCATTGTCGGTCAAGGCCGTGCCTCCTGACGCGGCGTGCTCGGCGCGCGCCTAAAGATACTTGATCTTCTCCATCTGCTCTTCCAGACGGGCCTGTTGCGAGCGGTGGTCGTCCAGTTTCTCGCGCTCCTTGGCGACCACTTCGTCGGGGGCTTTATCGACGAAGTTGGGATTGCGCAGCTTGCTCTCGCCACGGGCCACTTCCTTACGCAGCTTGTCGATCTCCTTGCCCAGACGCTCGATCTCCGCGTCCTTGTCGATCAGGCCGGCCATCGGCACCAGGATTTCCATGTCGCCGACCAGACCGGTGGCGGACGCCGGGGCGGAATCCTCGGCGTTCAGCCAGGTGATGCGCTCCAGCTTGGCCAGCCGGCACATGAAGTTGTGGTTGGCGGCCAGGCGCTCGCGGTCGATGTCCTTGCCGTTGTGCAGGTACACGTCCAGCGCCTTGCCCGGCGGGATGCGCATCTCGCCGCGAATGTTGCGGATCACGGTGATCACCGCCTTGATCCACTCGATGTCGCTCTCCGCCTGGGGGTCCAGGCGCGCGCTGTCGCTGACCGGGAACGGCTGGCGCATGATGGTGGCATCGGCGCCTTCCGCCGCCGGCGTCTTGCCCGCCAGCGGGGCCACCTTCTGCCAGATCTCCTCGGTGATGAACGGCATGAAGGGATGCGCCAGGCGCAGAATCGCCTCCAGCACCCGCACCAGCGTGCGCCGGGTGCCGCGTTTTTCCGCTTCGCTGTATTCGTCGCCGTAGAGCACCGGCTTGGACAGCTCCAGATACCAGTCGCAGTACTCGTTCCAGATGAACTCGTAGGCGGCGTGGGAGGCGACGTCAAAGCGGAACTGATCCAACGCCTCGGTGACTTCGGTTTCGGCACGCTGCAGAGCGCTGACGATCCAGCGATCAGCCAGGGACAGGGTGACCTCGCCGCTGTCCGTATCCAGGCCGCAATCCTGGTTCTCCGTGTTCATCAACACATAGCGGGCGGCGTTCCAGATTTTGTTGCAGAAATTCCGGTAGCCCTCGATACGGCCCATATCCCACTTGATGTCGCGGCCGGTGGAGGCCAGCGACAGGAAGGTGAAGCGCAAGGCGTCGGTGCCGTAGGCGTTGATGCCGTCCGGAAATTCCTTGCGCGTGCGCTTGCCGATCTGCTTCTCTTTCTGCGGTTGCATCAAGCCGCGCGTGCGTTTGTCCACCAGGGTGTCCAGGTCGATACCGTCGATCAGGTCGAGCGGGTCCAGCACATTCCCCTTGGACTTGGACATCTTCTGGCCTTCCGCGTCGCGCACCAGGCCGTGCACGTACACCTGCTTGAAGGGCACCTGGCCGGTGAACTTCAGCGTCATCATGATCATCCGCGCGACCCAGAAGAAAATGATGTCGAACCCGGTGACCAGCACATCGGTGGGGTGGAAGGTTTTCAGCTCGTCGGTCTGTTCCGGCCAGCCCAGGGTGGAGAAGGTCCACAGCGCGGAGCTGAACCAGGTATCCAGCACGTCCTCGTCCTGGCTCAAGGGGCGGTCGCCCAGGTTGTGCTCGCGGCGCACCTCGTCCTCGTCGCGGCCCACATAGACGTTGCCGTCCTCGTCGTACCAGGCGGGAATCCGGTGGCCCCACCACAGCTGCCGGGAAATGCACCAGTCCTGCAGGTCGCGCATCCACGAGAAGTACATGTTCTCGTAGTTCTTGGGCACGAACTGGATGTCGCCGTTTTCCACCGCTTCGATGGCCGGCTTGGCCAGGGATTCCACCGCCACGAACCACTGGTCGGTCAAGTACGGTTCGATCACCACGCCGGAGCGGTCGCCGCGCGGCACCTGCAGGGTGTGGTCCTCGACCTTCTCCAGCAGGCCCAGCGCGTCCAGATCGTCGACCACTTTCTTGCGGGCGTCGAACCGGTCCAGGCCGCGGTAGGCTTGCGGCGCGTTGTCGTTCAGATGCGCCTCGATGGTAAACAGGTTGATCTGCGGCAGATCGTGGCGCTTGCCCACTTCGTAGTCGTTGAAGTCATGGGCCGGGGTGATTTTCACGCAGCCGGAACCGAAGTCCGGGTCCACGTAATCGTCGGCGATAATCGGAATATCGCGGTCGGCCAGTGGCAAACGCACGGTCTGGCCGATCAGATCCTTATAGCGCGGGTCCTCCGGGTGCACCGCCACGGCGGTGTCACCGAGCATGGTTTCCGGGCGGGTGGTGGCCACCACCAGGTGCCCGGACCCGTCGGAAAGCGGATAGCGGAAGTGCCACATGTGGCCCTGTTCTTCACGGTTTTCCACTTCCAGGTCGGAGATCGCGGTGTGCAGGGCCGGGTCCCAGTTCACCAGACGTTTACCGCGGTAGATCAGGCCCTCGCTGTGCAGGCGCACGAACACTTCGCGCACCGCGTTGGACAGGCCGTCGTCCATGGTGAAGCGTTCCCGGGACCAGTCCACGCTGCTGCCCATGCGGCGCAGCTGCTGGGTGATGGTGCCGCCGGATTCCGCCTTCCACTCCCAGACCTTGTCCAGGAAGCGCTCGCGGCCCAGCTCGTGGCGGTCGGTGCCTTCCGCCGCCAGGCGGCGCTCCACCACCATCTGGGTGGCGATGCCGGCGTGGTCGGTGCCCACCTGCCAGAGGGTGTTGCGGCCTTGCATGCGGCGATAGCGCACCAGGGTGTCCATGATGGTGTCCTGGAAGGCGTGCCCCATGTGCAGACTGCCGGTCACATTCGGCGGCGGGATCATCATCGCGAAGGATTCGCCCTCTCCGGAGGGGCGGAAATGGCCTGCCTTTTCCCAGGTCTGGTACCAGGCCTGCTCGATGCTGTCGGGTTGGTAGGTTTTATCCATGATCTCCGCTGTCTTCACCGCAAAAACGAAGGGCGAATTATAGCGAAAGGGGGCGCCGCCGTCGCGCTCCGTGGTTCAGAGACGGTGGCTCTGAATCTGGAAGCCGCGGTCGCGGTAGAAGCGGAAACGGGCCCGGCCCGCCTCGCGCAGCGGGCCGTCACCGGTGATCATTTCCGCCACCCGCTGAAAACGGGTGGCGAAGTCCGGCACCTCCGGCGCCAGGTTGATCAGCACATCGTGATGGTCGCCGGGGTCGTCGCCGTGCCCCACCACCACCGGCGTCTCTGCCATCGGCGTGTCCGCCGCCAGGTCGTGGGGCAGAAAGCCGGTGGCCGGCTGCGCCCAGAAAGCGGCATCCACCTCGCGGGCGTGGGCGTCGTCCCGGCAGTGCACATAAATGCGCCGGGACTGCCGCCAGGCCTTCTCCGCGATGCGGCGGGCGAGGGCGGTTTGCACGCCTTCGCCGGCCTGTTCAGTGATGTAGAACAGTATTTCCGTCAAGGGGTCAGCCTTTGCGCTCCGCCAGATTGATCAGGTAGCGGGTGAGCATCGGCACCGGCCGGCCGGTGGAGCCCTTTTCCTTGCCGCCGCTGTTCCAGGCGGTGCCGGCGATATCCAGGTGCGCCCATTTCACGTCGCGGGCAAAGCGGTGCAGGAAGCAGGCCGCGGTGATCGAGCCGCCCTTGGGGCCGCCGATGTTCTGCATGTCCGCGAACGGGCTGTCCAGCTGAGTCTGGTAGTCCTCCCACAGCGGCATCGGCCAGCCCCGGTCGCCGGTGTCCCGGCCCGCTTCCAGCAGTGCCTCGCTGAGGGTGTCGTCGTTGCTGTACACCGCCTGGGCGTGGCTGCCCAGCGCCATCACGCAGGCCCCGGTCAGGGTGGCCACATCGATCACCGTGTGCGGCTTGTGCTTCTGCTGCACGTAGGTGAGGGCGTCGCACAGCACCAGCCGGCCCTCGGCGTCGGTGTTGAGGATCTCCACGGTCTGGCCGGACAGGGTTTTGACGATGTCCCCGGGGCGGGTGGCTTCGCCGTCGGGCATGTTTTCCGCCGCCGCCACCACGGCCACCAGGTGGATCGGCAGCCCCAGCTCGCAGACGGTTTTCATCGCCCCGAATACGCTGGCGGCGCCGCCCATGTCGTACTTCATCTCGTCCATGCTGGCGCCGGGCTTCAGGGAGATACCGCCGGTATCGAAGGTAATGCCCTTGCCGACCAGGGACACCGGCTTGCCGGTGGCGCCCTTGTAGTCCATCACGATCAGGCAGCCCTTGCGGCTGCTGCCCTGGGACACGGCGCAAAACGCGCCCATGCCCATTTTTTCCGCCTGGGCGTGGCTGATCACCTTCACGGACAGCTTTTTCTCGTAGTCCTTGGCCAGCTGACGGGCGCGCTTGGCCAGGTACTCCGGGTAGCAATCGTTGGGCGCCATGTTGCCCAGGTCCTTGGCCAGCGCGGACCCGGCGGCCACCGCCTTGCCCACGTTGGAGGCCTTCTTCAGGCCGTTATTGCGTTCGGCCGCCCAGAAGGTCCACTTCTTCAGTGTCGCCGCCTTGGGCGCTTTGCTGCGGTACAGGTCGAACCGGTAGGCGGCTTCTTCCGCCACCCGGGTGCCTTCACGCACCTGCCATTCGATGTCCCGGGCCACGGCCACCGAGCCCAGCACCCACACCGCCTGCTTGGCCGGGCCGCGCTGCAGCGTGCGGCTCACCTGGCCGACCAGTTTCAGGAAGGCGTTGCCGTCCAGCTCGCTCTTGTCGCCGCAGCCGACCAGAAACAGGCGGCTGGCGGTCAGCCCCGGCGGCTGATGCAACCACGCGGTCTGGCCCTTGTCGCCGGAGAAATCTCCGGCCTTAATGAACGCCTTGACCGCTTCGCGTGTCTCATCGGGCAGGTTTTCCGGCAGGGTTGCGTCGCTGCTCAAGGGAAGAATCACGCAATCCGCTTTGATTTTTGCTAAAGCGGAATGGCTAATGGCGTACTCCATGCTGTCTCCTGAGTTACAATGCCGCACACTTTCAGTGCAGGTTAAGTGCGGGCGGGGCCGACGTTGATATTACACCGCTATATAAATCGACAGGTATTCATGACCACGGTACTGGTCACCTTCATTCTGGTGATGGTGCTGGTCAGTGGCCGCTTTATCAAGTACTTAGCCGAGGCCGCCGCCGGGCAGATCGCCGCGGACGCCCTGTTTCTGGTGATGGCGTTCCGGCTCCCCGAGTTCTTGCAGATGATCCTGCCGCTGAGCCTCTACATCGCCATCCTGCTGGTGTTGGGGCGCATGCACATGGACAACGAGATGGTGGTGCTGCGCGCCGGCGGGCAGGGCGACGGCCGGGTGGTCCGGTCATTGATTGTACCCGCCCTGGTGGCGATGAGCGTGATCGCCCTGTTCGCCCTCTACGTCACCCCGCAAGGGGACGCCGAGGTGAACCGCATCTTCGAGGAACAAAAGGGCCGCTCGGTGCTCGAGCTGCTGACCCCCGGGCGCTTCCACGTCAAAGGCGACGACGACAACCAGCGGGCCACCTACGCGGAAAGCCTCAACCGCGAGGAAGGCGTGCTGGAAAACGTGTTCGTGGCCGACGCCAGCTTTTCCAGCGAGGAGGCCGGCCGCCTGCTCACGGTCTGGGCGCGCAGCGGCAACCTGGTGCAGCAGGACGGTATCAGCTATCTGGAATTGACCGACGGCTACCAGTACCAGGGCAAACCCGGCGAAGCGGACTACCGGGAAGTGGCCTTCGAGAAAGCCCGCGTGCGCATCGGCAGCGAGCGCTCCAGCAGCCGCCCGCCGGAGGTGCGCGGCCGCTCCACCCTGGATCTGATTGATGACGGCGGCAACGAGGCCATGGCGGAGCTGGCCTGGCGCTGGTCCCTGGTGCTCACGGTGCCGATCATGTGTCTCGCCGCCGTGCCGCTGTCCCGGGTCAACCCCCGCCAGGGCCGGTTTCTGCGCATGATCCCCGCGGTGCTGGGCTACATGCTTTACGTGGGCCTGTTGCTGACCATGCGCAGCTGGATCGCCGAAGTGCCCGGCAGCGAACGGCCCTGGTACTACTCCATGGGCCTGATCCACCTGATCGCCGGGTTCGCCGTCTTCATGCTGTACTTCGGTGACCGGCTCAAGCCGAGGAGGGCCCGCGCATGACCCTGCTCAAACGGTATTTCTGGCGTTCGGTGCTACTGCCGTCGCTGGCCATCGTGGCGATCATCGTCGGTCTGGACTGCCTGTTCAGCTTTATCTACGAGCTGGAGTTCCTGCGTGGCGGTTACCAGGTGATGCAGGCGCTGCAGTTCGTGCTCACCACGGTGCCGCGCCGCTTCCATGAATATCTGCCCATGGCGATTCTGCTCGGAACCCTGATCGGCCTGGGGCTGATGGCCAACAGCGGCGAGCTGTCGGTGATCCGCGCCGCCGGGGTGTCCACCCTGCAGGTCAGCTGGATGGTGTTGCGCCCGGTGATTTTCCTGATGCTGTTGTCGGTGCCGGTGGGCGAATATCTGGCCCCGTATACCGAGCAGGTGGCGCAGAGCAACCGCTCCCTGCAGGAGGGCGGCGGCGAGGCCCTGCGCAGCGAATACGGCTTCTGGCACCGGGAAGGCGACGAATTCATCCACATTAATACGGTGCAGCCCAACGGGGTGCTCTACGGCCTCACCCGCTACCGCTTCAACGACGATCACCAGCTGGAAGAGAGCCAGTTCGTGGAAAGGGCGATCTACCAGGGTGACCACTGGACGCTGCAGAACATCCAGGGCACCCGCTTCGGCGACGACCGCACCGAAACCTACACCGAAGGCGGCGGCCGCTGGGACACCAGCCTGACCCCGCAGCTGCTCAGCATCGTGGTCCTGGAGCCCCGGCGGCTGGCCATGGCCAAGCTGTGGAACTACACCCGCTATATGAAAGAGCAGGGGCTGCAAAGCGCGGACTATATGCTGGCGTTCTGGCAGAAACTGCTGATGCCGGTGGCCACCATCGGCATGGTGCTGATCGCGATTTCCTTTATTTTCGGCCCCCTACGCGAAGTCACCATGGGGCTGCGCATGGCCGCCGGCATCGTCGCCGGGCTGGCCTTCAACTACGGTCAGCAGTTTTTTGGACATCTGTCCCTGGTGTTTCGCACCGAGCCGCTGCTGGCCGCCGGGTTACCCCCGCTGCTGTGCCTGGTACTGGGCATCTGGCTGCTGCTGCGGGTGCGCTGAACGGCTGGCAATGTTGGCCGGGCTTGGTATACTCGCCGCCCGAGACAGCGGGTTCGCTGTCCAGCGGTAAGCCAAAGCCAGAGTGGTGGAATTGGTAGACACGACGGATTCAAAATCCGTTGCCCGCGAGGGCGTGCCGGTTCAAGTCCGGCCTCTGGTACCAAACATTATGTCGGGAATGGACTTCCGACGCAGCGTCGTCACTGGGATTTCCCTTTCTGGATTCGTTAGGACGCCCGTTCAACTTGCTCCTTCGACTAGCCAGTTGGGGCTGCTGCAAACATCCCCCTCTTCATCTGGTTGCAAGCCGGGCAGCCCTAATCGGTGGTTGCCCTCTCTCTTCCCTTGAACCGCACGACTACCTTGTCAAACGAAGAATCTGATTCCGCGGAGGTTTCGGCGCCCCACCGTGTGCGCTGCTGCTTCAAACGGCAGTGTCCTGTCACGGCAAAAGATAAATTAGCTTTAAGAAAAAGTTCTTATTGAGTTTTGGTTGGTTAACCAATAGCATCTTTGTAAACGTATACTTCATGCTGTAGTTCTCTAGAGGAGGTTCTGATGAGTGCAATCTCAATTCAGCCCCGTAAAGTAGATTTTGATGTGTCCTCTGTGCCGCGCCACTGGAATGGCGGTGATCCTGTGGTAACCCGTTTTTTTGACGCCTTGTCGGTGCATTTTCCCGAGGGTGAGCGGTTTTTTATCCAGTCGGTGCGCCATTTCCAGGATCAGGTGACGGACCAGCGCTTGCGTGAAGATATCCGCCATTTCATTCGTCAGGAGGGCCAGCACGGTATCGTCCATGATCGTTTCAATGACGTGATGGAGGCGCAGGGAATCGATGTCGATCAGATTACCCGCAACCTGCGTCGTTTTATTCGTACGACACAGAAATACATGCCGGAAAAGTATCAACTGGCGATGACCGCGGCTTTCGAGCATTTTACCGCCACTCTGGGCGAGGCGATGCTCAAGGATGAAACGGATATGTTCCGAGATGCGGATCCGGTAATGCGGGCGATGTTTCTCTGGCATGGTGTGGAAGAGGTTGAGCACAAGGCAGTGGCGTACGATGTATACCGAACCGCGGCAGGCGGAGGTTATTTGACTCGCGCTTCGGCCCTGGTGGTTGCCATGCTGATGGTGCACCTGGTCGTCGGACCGGTGTTCGTGAATATGTTGCGTCTTGACGGTGCGATGCGACGGCCGACGGTAGTGCTGCGTGGTCTAAACCGGCTCTACGGTCGTCGCGGTATTCTGACCCGCATGTTGCCCGAGTTTGTTGCGTGGTTCCGTCCGGGATTCCACCCCTGGGAAACGGGCATGCCGGAGAAAGTCGCGGCATGGTTGAAGGAGTACGGAGAGCATGGTGATCCGATGCGGGCATCGGCCGCCGTATATGAAACCGAGCCGGTGAGCGAGGCCGCCTGAATGGTCGGCGGAGAAGTGTCTGAAACGGCTGTAAGGCCAAAGATCGGGGCGCGTCACTGCCACAGGCCGGGCAGGCACTGTGGCAGTTCGGCCATCCGGGACTTGCTTGAGTTCCACGGCTTGGTGATGAGCGAGGCTTGCTGTTTTGGTCTTGGGGCCGGACTCGGCATTACCTATGTGGAGACTGCAGCCTCCAATACCCCTTTCATCGTGCATGTGCGTTCAATGGAATTCGAGGAAAAGGTATTCAATACTTTGGATGTTCCCTTTTCCTGGCGCAGCTATCGCGATCAACGGTCCGCCAATACGGATCTCAAACGGGTGCTGAATGAAAATCGACCCGCACTGTTGTTAACTGACATTTTCCATTTGCCCTACTTCCAAAGCAGCACACATTTTGCAGGGCACGCCATCGTGGCATGGTTATATGACGAGGAGCGGGACGAGGTGTTGGTCAGTGATACCGAACGCCCGGGATTGATCGCGGTATCTACGGCTGATTTGGCCGACGCACGCTTCTCCACTGCGCCCCCTTTCATTCATAACGGAAACCTGTTTGCCCCCGAAGCTATCAAAGCCAGCGTAACTCCGGAACGTATTCGGAGGGCTATCTTTGACAATGCCTATGCTCTGGCGAACGGCGATCGTTTTAGCGGTCTCGCGGCGCTGGATACTTGGATTGACCGGCTGTCACATTGGGCGGCTGACGAAAACTGGCGCTGGTCGTTGCGTTTTGCTTACCAGGTGATCGAAAAGCGCGGTACTGGGGGAGCCGGATTTCGTACCCTGTACGCCGATTTTTTGGAAGAGGCCAGTGCACGGCTTACCGTGGTGAGAGATGCGAAGTTAGTGGAGCTCATGCGAGGCGCGGCAGCGGCTTGGTCCGGCTTGGCGGCTGTTTTGAAAATGGCTTCCGAGGCAACGACATTTCCTTCCGGCGATATCGAGTTGGCTATTAATCGGGTTAAATCACACGAGTCGCGTTATGTGAAGTGTGTACTAGATGCTCTGGGCTGATTAGATAAAAGCGACCGGACCCGGAGCGATACACTGGCTCTTGAGTGAGCCAGGCCAATGGAAAGGGGGAAGCGATTCGATGTCAGATCGTTATTTAACCATGGCCAAGACCTTCTTTGGCACATCCCATCCCTTGTTCAACGCCTTCGGCGTGGAAGTGGAGGAAGTTGGCAAAGGGCGTGCCGCCATGAGCCTCTCCTGCCGTCCAGCGCTTTGCGATCGACACGGGGGGCTTCACCGAGGAGTTGTTGTCACGCTATTGGATACCAATTGCGGGTTGGCAATATTTTCCCGACTTGGTGACATGCGTCCGATTGCGACCATCGATCTGCGTGTGGATTTCATTCGCCCCGTACCCGCGGGGGAGGGAATCTACAGCGAGGTGGAGTGTTACGCGGTACGAGGTGATATCGCCTATGTACGCGGACAAGGTTGCGCTTATTCCGATCATAACTTGCTGGCAACGGTATTCGGTTCGTTTGCCGTCGGTACTCTCGGGCCTGCATTCGATTCAGCCATGAAAGGGGAGGGGAAAGTATGAAAGAGCGATCGCTTTTGAATCGCCAGATGACGGGTTGGCCGACATGGCTCTGAATAAAGCGCAAAAAGAAATGCTTGAAAATACTCCATTTGTGGAGTTTCTAGGTCTTGAGGCGCTGACCTCTGATGAGGGGTTCTCTTGCCGGTTGTGCTTTCGAGAACAGCATATCGGTAACCCTCTGTTGCGTACCTTTCATGGCGGAATCCTCGCCAGTTTTGCCGAAATAACGGCAGCTCTCTATTTGATGGAATCGCTTAATCTAGTCGAAGAGCCGTTATGCAGTAGTATGACCTTTGATTATTTACGGCCCGCGTTTGCGGGCACAATTCGTGCCGAGCCTTGTATTGTCCGTGCAGGAAGACGTTTCGTAGTCGTTTCCGTCGACGTTTATCTGGATAAAACGCTTGTGTCAATCGGGCGCTTTATCTATAGCCGCTAAGTATTTTCAACTGGGGGCTGATGCTTTTTGAACCACCTGGGAAAATACCATGATCATATCGCAAACATTACGTCGTGCGGTCCAGCAAAATCCTGACGGCATCGCCACGATTTACAAAGATAGAAAGCGGTCATGGCGCGCTTTTGAGAATCGTGTTGCGCGCCTGGCCGCGGGCCTTCGCGCCTTGGGAGCGGAAAGAGGGAATCGCGTCGCGATCTTGTCACTCAATAGCGACCGCTACCTAGAATATTTTTACGCCGTGCCATGGGCCGGCGGGGCTCTTAATCCCGTCAATATCCGCCTGGCACCGCCGGAGATCGCGTACAGTCTGAACGATTCCGCATCGTCCATCCTGTTTGTCGATGATGCATTCAGCGACATGCTGTCAAAACTGCGGCCGCTGCTTGAGACCGTTCAACATGTGGTTTTCATGGGCGACGGTAGTTTACCGGACGGTTGTGTCGACTATGAGTCGCTTATCGCTGAATCCGATCCGATGCGGGATATCAGCGAAGGAGGGAGCGAGCTTGCCGGACTGTTCTATACCGGGGGGACCACCGGGCGGTCGAAAGGCGTGATGCTGAGCCATGACAACCTTGTCTTCAATGCGCTTAATGTGGTGCCGGAAATGGATTATGGGTCCGGCACGATCTACATGCATGCGGCTCCGATGTTTCATTTGGCCGATATGGCAAGCACTTTTGCCGTGACGCTAGCTGGTGGCACGCACGGCATCGTACCTCGTTTCGACATAGACGATGTGCTCTCTTTTATTGAGCGTGAAAGAGTTACACATGCCTTACTCGTGCCAACGATGATCAATCTGCTGGTGTCCTCCGGAAGAATAAAGGAATTCGACGTAAGTAGCGTCAAGCGCATGCTCTACGGAGCGTCGGCCATGCCTGAGTCAGTATTGATCAGCGCCATGAAGCAGATGCCGGACGCTCTGTTCGCTCAAGGGTATGGACAGACGGAGGCGTCACCCATCATCACCGCCTTGCCACCCGATTTCCATGTCCCTGGAGGCGACAAACTTCGAAGCGCGGGCAGAGCCGCGCTGGGAGTCGAGGTTGCCATTTTTGACAAGGATGATACCGAGCGGCCGAGATGCGAAGTTGGCGAGATCTGCGCCAGAGGTCCGAACGTCATGCTGGGTTATTGGGGAATGGAGGAAGCCTCCGCTGAGGCCCTGCGTAACGGCTGGTTGCATACCGGCGATCTCGGTTATATGGATGAAGACGGGTTTGTCTTCATCGTCGATCGCGTCAAGGACATGATCATCAGTGGTGGGGAGAATATATTCTCGGTCGAAGTTGAGAGTGCTATCTATAGTCATCCCGCGGTACAGGAATGCGCGGTGGTGGGGATTCCCCACGATGAATGGGTTGAAACGGTGCATGCAATCGTCGTGCCTCGCCAAGGCCATGTGCTCACGGAAGACGAGCTGTTGAGTCATTGCCGGGAGTTGATTGCCGGTTACAAACTTCCACGTAGTATCGAGTTCCGTAGTGAACCATTGCCGATAAGTGGCGCCGGCAAAATTCTCAAGAATGAGCTGCGTGCACCCTACTGGGAGCGGATGGGCCGATCGGTTACCTGATTTATCATTCTTGTCAAAACCACTTGCTTGGATGAGGAAAATTATGAACTTGCAATTTACGCAGGAAGAGCAGGAGTTTCAAAAGACGATACGCGCATGGATGCGGGAAAATATTCCTGAAGAGATTAGTCGTATTTCCGCGCTTGGCGAAATGCCGGAAAAATCGCAGCAACAGCAATGGGAGAAACGGCTCGGTAAACAGGGTTGGCTGGCGGTAACTTGGCCTGAACAATACGGAGGTCCGGGATGGACCGCGACACAGCGTTATCTTTTTGATCTTGAGAGGGCCATGGCTGGGGCGCCTCCGGTAAGTCCCTTCGGTGTCGCCATGGTAGGCCCTGTGATCTACACGTTCGGATCCGCGGAACAAAAAGAGCGATGGCTGCCCGGGATAGCCAGCGGCGAGACGCTTTGGTGCCAGGGTTATTCCGAGCCCAATGCCGGATCGGACCTCGCATCCCTTAAAACCCGCGCCGAGCGCAAACGGGACCATTACCTGGTCAATGGCCAGAAGATTTGGACCACCCAAGCGCATTGGGCGGACATGATGTTCTGTCTTGTCAGAACCGACCCCGATGCCAAGAAGCAACAGGGCATCTCTTTCCTGCTAATAGATATGAACACGCCGGGTATCGAGGTTCGTCCCATTTATACCATTGATGGGCACCATCACCTCAACGAAGTGTATTTCACCGATGTCAAGGTGCCGCTGGACAATCTGGTGGGGAAGGAGGGTATGGGGTGGACGATCGCCAAGTTTTTGTTAACGCATGAGCGCACAACGATCGCCGGCGTTGCCGACAGTCACTATGCATTGGCGCGCATGAAGATGGCTATTGACGAAGCTCCGTATTACATCGATAAGCAACAGGCGCGACGACGTGTGGCCGAGCTGGAAGTCGAACTGATGGCGTTGGAGTACACCAACTTTAGGACCGTTGCCGCGACAGACGAGGGCCGACCTTTTGGACCGGAGTCTTCCGGTCTCAAGATCAAGGGTACCGAGCTACAGCAGAAAATGTCCCAAGCGATGGTCGAGATGGGCGGGTTGATGTCGCTTGTCTGGGATAGTTCATCAGCGGTGGGTAATGAAAGCTTTAATCATTCCCCTCGTCGGTACAATTTTCTTCGTGCCTGCACGATTTATGGCGGATCGAACGAGATTCAGAAGAACGTGCTTGCCAAGATGCTGTTAGGTTTATGAGAGGTCATAATGGAATTCAATCTTTCCGATAACACGACCATGGTTGCCGATACGGCGCGGCGGTATCTCAAGGATCACTATGGTTTTGATACCTACATGCAACAACTCAACCAACTCAATCATTGTGATCCATCACGATGGGAGTTGATGCGCGAGCTAGGCTGGTTTGGTCTGCCGTTTCCTGAGTCGGTCGGAGGCTATGGCGGCGATCTGATCGACGTGGCGATGATTGTTAGGGAAGCCGGCGCCGTCTTGTGTCTGGATCCCTATGTCGATCTGGTGATCGGTCCTGGAAAACTTCTCGAGTATCTGGGTACTGAGCGGGCATTGAAGGTATTGCAATCCATTGTCGATGATGATGAGAGAGTGGCATGCGCGCTCTATGACTATCACGCCGGATACAATATTTTGAAGCCATCCCTGTCGATTAACGGTAGCAAATTGTCTGGACGGAAGAATTTCGTTCCTGATGGTGGCTGCGCGAATAGGGTGCTGACGACGGCGATGCTTGGAGATGAGCTGACCTTGGTCCTTGTGCCGCTTGAAGGCTGCGAGGTGACCCGCTATCGGGGCTTGGACGGTAGCCGGCTTGCCGATGTACTGTTCGATGACGTGGTGATTGACGAGGAGATGATTCTTTCTCGTGGCGTGAAGGTGGAGCGCGCCGTCAGCAAGACGGTCGCCTGGCTGCAGGCGCTCGATTGCGCGCGCATGTATGGCGCCGCCAGCGCGCTTTATCAGCGCACTCTTGATTACGCAAAGACGCGGAAGCAGTTCGGTGCGCCGATCGGCAGCTTCCAGGTAATCCAACATTACCTTGTGGATATGTTCACGGATCTTCAACAGTTGGAGTCGATGCTGTTCATGGTTTCCGTCAAAGCGGATCTAGACGATACGCTCGAGCGGGAACACGCTTGTTCGGCCACCAAGGCGTACTACGCCGACAAGGGGGTAAAGATCGCGCAACAGGCGATCCAGATTCACGGCGGTATCGGGGTCACCGAAGAGCTTGATATAGGCCATTACTTTCGTCTCATGACGTACTGCTCCCTAACACACGGCCATGGTGACTACCATCTTGATCGTATCGCCGCCCTCGGAGAGGAGTGCGATCGTGGATGAATATGATTTCATCGTAGTCGGAGCGGGATCCGCCGGTTGTGTCCTGGCCAACCGACTAAGCGAGTCCGGCCGATTCTCTGTTTGCTTGCTGGAGGCGGGTCCGCACGACAACAGCGGGTTTGTGAACGTGCCGTTCGGGGTGATCGGTTTGATCAGGGAGGGCAAGCGTAACTGGGGTTATCAAACAGTGGCTCAACGAGCGCTTGACAGTAGGCAGCTCTATTGGCCCCGTGGAAAAACTCTCGGTGGCAGTAGCTCAATCAACGCCATGGTTTATATTCGTGGACAACCTGAGGATTACGATGCCTGGCGGGACAGCGGGATGAAGGGTTGGGGGTGGGATGATGTCCGGCCCATCTTCAACGCGCATGAGCACAATGAGGAGTATCCGCCGGACGCCTGGCACGGTAACGGAGGACCGCTGAACGTCACTCGGGTCAGGGATCCTAATCCGCTGACTGAGTTGTTCATTCGCGCCGGGGAAGAACTAGGCGAAAAGCGTAACGATGATTTCAACGGTGAATCGCAGCGCGGCTTCGGCCAATTCCAAGTGACGCAAAAAGATGGGCGACGCTGGAGCGCCGCGAGGGCGTTTCTCGATCCGGCGAGGAACCGCGGTAATTTGACCATTCTGACTAATGCAATGGTTTCCCGGGTAGTGATCGAAAATGGACGTGCGGTAGCCGTCGAGTATAGCGATACGGCCGGCTCATCTCACACCGTTCGGGCAAATCGGGAAGTCGTACTTTCGGGTGGGGCAATCAACTCGCCCCATTTGCTGATGCTTTCAGGCATTGGTGACCGTGACCATTTACAAAGTGTTGGCGTTGATTGTCTGGTGGACTGTCCAGAGGTGGGGTGTAATCTTCAAGACCATCTGGATATGACTATTTCGATTCACGATCATAGCAAACAGTCAATTGGCTTCTCCCCTTACTTTCTACCGCGTTTGATGCGAGCGTTCTATCAGTACTTCCGCCATCGGCGCGGCTTTCTAGCCAGCAATGCGGCTGAGGCGGGGGCGTTTATTAATGTCGGCGAAGGGACGCGCCCGGATGTGCAGATGCATTTTCTGCCCGCATTTTTGCGCGATCATGGCAGGGAATTCACGTCAGGCTTTGGCTGCACCATTCATGTATGCCAGTTGCGGCCTAAAAGCCGCGGTTGGATTCGTCTCGCCGATAGCAACCCTCTCAGCGCCCCGCTCATCGATCCCTGTTATCTTTCCGATGCTGACGATCTTGGCGTCCTGAGAGAGGGCGTCAAACTGGCTCGGCGGGTGTTCCAGACAAAAGCTTTCGCCGAGGTTTTTGGAGGAGAAGATCTACCGGCGAGCGATGTGGTAACCGATACCCAAATTGAGGACGATATCAGGCAGCGCGCTGAAACTATTTATCATCCGGTGGGCACTTGCCGTATGGGGGTGGATGATCTGGCCGTAGTGGATGATCGGTTAAGAGTCAGGGGCGTGTTAGGATTGCGCGTTGCTGATGCGTCCGTCATGCCTTCTTTGATCAGTGGCAACACTAACGCGGCAAGCATGATGATCGGCGAGAAAGCGGCTGGTTATATCATTCAGGATCAACGATGAGACGACATTAGCGCCACCAAACGGTAGTGCTAATGTCGTCCCCAGGTCTTTTGGGGCGGCGGAATTCGGATATTAGGCCATCTTGACTTGGTCGCTGTCGGGGCGGTTTCTGTAAGCTCGGTATAGTGATCCATTTTCAGCGAACAGGCGTTGTCGCCACGTATCTTCCAGTGCCCGCGTGTCGTGATTGTCAGGATGGTAACGTCGATCAACGAACTCCGGAAGGCGGCGCATAATCCCGGAGACAAATCCCTTTGGACCGAACAGTACGTTCAATCCAATGGCATTGTCCTTGACGCTGCCCAGCTTCCCGTCCTTGGCGAGCATCCATGCCCAAGTGATCCCCAACATCGGCAAGAGCACAACCAGGGATGCCGCCGTCGCTGCGATCCGCTCACCGTGACTATTGCCGATGATTTCGTAAACGTTATAAGCAACAGATTTGTGTTCAAGCTCCTCAAGAGCATGCCATTGCCATATCTTTATCATCTCCGGGTCGGCCAGACTTTGAAACGTCTCGTCTTCCAATAGCTGCTCCGCAAGCAAGGCGGTAAAATGTTCCATGAAAGTAGTGGCGGCAAGCTGGGTTCTCTTCGGTAATATTTTCAGAATGCGGAGGCCGAATTTTACGAAGCGGTCCGGAGTGTCCATGTCGAAGCCCCTCTCGGCAAGCAATTCGTTAAGGCGGTCATGCTCGCGACCATGAATGGCTTCTTGCCCCATGAATCCGGAAATGGCCGCTCGCTGCTGCGTGTCGGTGACATGGCTTCGAAAATAACGCACCGAATCCATGAAGTAGCGCTCGCCGGGTGGAAAGAACCCCGACAGCATGGCAAAGAATGTGGTTGCCGTAGCGTTGTCCGCATAGAAGTACTTTGGTGTTGTGTCCGGAAACTGGAAGTCTATGTGACGGGGAGGGATGCCCACTGACGCACCGTTCAGGACATTGGACGTCTTTGCACTAGTTCTCTTCTTTAAAGCCATGACTCGGCCCTCTTTTTGAAGTTTGATCCTGCTTATTGCGATGATTGACTAGACATTTTTTGCCGCCCCTGTCGCATTCGAAAGAGCGCTTCGAGGGGCCGCTGATAGCCCGCCGGCATCAGGCGTTGGCCGGCGTCCAGTATCGTTGCGTCATTACCTATCAACACGCGACGCCGGTTCTTGCGAACCGCGTGGAGGATAGCGTTGGCTGCCTGTTCCGGCGTGGACCGGGCGATGCGATCGAAAAGTTCCGTAATTTCCTCCTTGCTGCCCGGGGCTATGTTCCCCATATCACCCATTCGGCTATTACGCGCAATGTTGGTCTTGACGCCGCCCGGGTGCACGCAGGTTGCACTGACACAGCTTCGCTCAATGTCCAGTTCTTCGCGCAGCGACTCGGTGAACCCTCGAACAGCGAATTTCGCGGCGTTATAGGCTGATTGGGTGGGGACTCCAATGATGCCAAAGATGCTCGAGATGTTTATCACGTGGCCGTCGCCGGATTGCTTGAGGTAAGGCAGAAAGGCCTTGGTTCCGTATACCACCCCCCAGAAGTTAATGTTCATAAGCCATTCGAAGTTGTCATAGCTCATGGCATCGACGGTTTCTCCGAGTCCAACGCCGGCATTGTTCATTATCAAGTTAACCTGTCCGTGCTCCTTGACACATTGATCCGCATACCGATAGACCTCATTCCTTCGGCTTACATTAACAACATGGGTGGTGACTCTGACCGGGTAGTCGCGCAGGTCGATGGCGATGTCTTTTAGACTGTTTTCGTCAATATCCGACAGAGCCAAATGGCAGCCTTTTTTAGCCAGCAGCATGGCGGTCGCTCGACCTATGCCTGAACCGGCACCAGTAATCGCAGCGACTTTCCCGTAAAAACGTTTCATAATATGCTCCAACAGGTAGGCGGATCAGGCACTCAGTAACTTGCGAAATACGCTGTTCCTTCCGCGCTTGATGCTACTTCCCTCAAAACGAAGGTGGCCATCCTCGAGATTGCCATAGCGTAATGCGGGCAGGTCACGCAAATAGTCATCAAGATTCTGCCAGGGGGTCCTGCTGCCCTGACGAGGGAGGCGGTCGTTGGCGCGAAGAACATATCCGGAACGTAAATTAAGAAAGTTCATCTGGGTCTTGCTCCCTTGTCCATCGACGGGTGTGACCACCCGGGCGCCAATATCGCGCATGTGATTCAGGAGGCGGCAGACGAATTCAGAGGCGATGTCGGCCTTCAGCGTCCAAGAAGCGTTGGTGTAACCGAACACCAGGGCCATATTTGGTACCCCTTCGAGCATCAGTCCCTTGTACATCAGGGCGTCCGCCACATGAACCTCACGGCCGTCGACTTCCAACCTCGCGCCACCGAATAGCTGCAAATCAAGGCCAGTGGCTGTGATCAGAACATCAGCGTCGATATGAGCGCCGGACTTCAATTGGATCCCGGTTTCGGTGACCGCTTCGATGTGGTCGGTGACCACGGAGGCCTGGCCTTCGCGGATAACCTTGAAGAGATCACCCTTGGGAACGGCGCACATGCGTTCTTCCCAGGGATTGTAATGGGGTTGGAAATGCCGCATATCGACCTCCGGGCCGAGCTGCCGGCGCGCTGTCGCCAAAAGCAGGCGTCGCATCGCCTTGGGCTTACTCAGAGAAAGTCGATATACCGCTCTTTGCAACAGAATATTGCGGGTCCGGGCCAGCCGGTAAACGGCCATCTCCGGCAGAATGCGGCGCAGGTTCCTGGATATCAGATCCTGCTCCGGCACGGTGGCTACATAGGTGGGCGAGCGCTGCAGCATCACTACATGATCCGCCTTGTCGGCCATAGCCGGAACCAGCGTCACGGCAGTGGCGCCACTGCCAATAACCACCACCCGTTTGCCAGTGTAATCGTAGTTTTCCGGCCAGTGTTGCGGATGGATTACGTCACCGCGGAATTGGTTGATCCCCGGAATCTCCGGTGTGTAGCCGGAGTCGTATTTGTAGTATCCGGTGCAATGGAATACAAAGCCGGTGCTGAACTGGTGCTCTTCATCGGTTGCTTCGTCGATGGCTTTGACGATCCAGTGTTTTTTTTCGCTATGCCAGGATTGCGAGATCACTTTCAGACCGAACTGGATTCGGCGTTTCACATCGTATTCGCGTGCGGTGTCGTCAATATACCGACGGATAGAAGGGCCGTCGGCAAGCATCTTGGTATCGGTCCAGGGCCGAAAGTTATAACCCAGGGTAAACATGTCGGAATCGGAGCGGATGCCGGGATAGCGGAATAACTCCCAGGTGCCTCCGATCCGTTTGCGTCGTTCAACGATTCCAAAACGGACGTTGGGGCATTTTTCCTTTAAGTGACACGCCGCGCCAATTCCCGACAGGCCCGCACCGACGATCAGAACATCAAGATAAGGGTGTTTCACGGTGTTGCTCCGTAGTGGCAGTGCGGCACGATTCCGGCTCAGTGGCGGCTGGCCGTTCTTTCAGAAATTGCAGTACCGCCTCGGTAAAAACACTGTTACGGTCTCCCGCGACCATATGGCCGGCCTGTTTCAGAACGACATAACGTGCCTCTGGTATTAGAGTGAGCAGCTCTGTTGCGCCCCGGTCACTAAGAACATCGCTGTAGTAGCCACGTATCAAAAGCACCGGTACGTCCAACTGGCGGGCCGCCAGCTCCAGCCTTGCTCGGTCGAACATGCTCCCGGCCTTGGTTGGCGCGTTCGCGTGGTTGAGAAAAGCTGGGTCCCAGTGCCAGTAAAACCGGCCATTACCGTGTTGACGCAGGTTTTTGCGTAGCCCGGAGAGGTCTTTTGATGGCGGGCGGCGCGGGTTGTAGGCGGTGATAGCATCGCGTACCTGCTCCAGCGTCTCGAATCCGTCCTGATGATGACGCATGAATTCGATGATCCGGCGGACGCCCCGAGGTTCCAATCTTGGCGCCACGTCGACCAGTACCAGTGCCTCGCAATCCAGGGAGGTGTCTTCGCCAAGCGTGAGCAAAGCGGTCAGGCCACCCATGGACGCGCCGACGATAACCGGCCGGGCCGGTAGCGAGCGAATCACCGCGCTGAGGTCCGCTGCAAGGGCTCGGGCACTGTAGTCGCCTTCTCGAGACCAGTCGCTTTCGCCGTGGCCTCGTGCGTCCAGGCTAAACGCGCAGTAGCCGGCATCGGCCAGTGCGATCGCCGTGTCGGACCAGGCATGGCGGGTCTGCCCGCCGCCGTGCAGGAGCAATACGGGGGGCGCCGTGTCTTCACCATGGCGGCTGGCCCACAGATTCAACCCCTCACTGCCAGTGAATCGCACCCGAACACTGCGTCGAAGGCCGCAATGCGCGGACGATGTCGTCGTCTGAGAGTCAGTCATAGTCAACTCTTCCGGCAATACATTTGGTCGTCCAACCAATATTACAGATTGAATATATCAACGGCAATGCTTCTCCAGCCCCTTTCAGATCAGTTTGTAACGGCCGGGGTATAACACGTTAAAAATCCTTCACCGGAAGGAACGTGAAGGTCAGGTCCACTCCCAAGGGAGGTGCTTCAAGTTCAACCGACGCCAGACCGATGCCGATCAGGTCGATGTTGGCGGGAATGGTCAGCGGGTCGGGATTGGAGACCTTGAGTATCAGTCTGCCATCGTCGACGAACCGAAGCGGTCCTTCGAGAGTGACGTTGTTAACCCGTTTGCTGCGAATATCGTGCCCAAGTTCAATAATCAGCCTGGGTTCCAGTTCAGGCGCGTCTATCAACAGGTCGAAGGTGGTGCTGAACCAGGGACCGTCCTCTGTCTCGGTGATGTAGCCTTCAATAAACGGTGAATCGCCCTCGGGTAGTAAACGCAGAACCAAGGGACCTGTCTCGAGACCAATGGTGATGAGGCCTAACGCTCTGGCTTCGAGAAAGACCTCCGTGGTGGTCAGCGTAGTTGGAAAGACGGAAACACGAACAGCGCCCGTGGTCCGATCATCCGTGTCCGGGTTATCGTCAATCAGTCTACGGTTGATGGAGACGGCGGAGTCGTATTCCCGGGGGCCGGCCTGCAACGCGCCGGTACTGACGAACGCGAAGCGTTTCTCCGGACAGTCCTCGCCAATTGAGCAGCCCAGGTTGGCGTTGGTAATCACGCCCCCGGTGTCCCGCAGCTCCAACCGCAGGTGGTTGGCGGGCGCCTTGATGACACCATTGTTGTCGGTGGCACCTTGTTCTGAATTGTCGACCTGTAGATTGGCATTTACGTCGACCGTCGGTAGGGAACGCAGGGATACGAGGGTATAACGCTGATCGTCACCGGTCACGACAAAGTGGTTTACCATATCGGGACCTCCCTCGCGCGGCGCTGGAGCCGTGTCGCTGCTCTGTGACAGTTGGCGTGTTTGCAAGGCAGCACCGTCCAGTGTGCAGATGGCGTTGTTTCCGCAGTCGGGACTGGTGGGCTCCGAGCGCAACGTATAGCGATATAGCTGACCGTCTCGCCAAGGGCTGTCAGGGAAAAACTCAACCCGTTGCGCCAGCACGTCGAGGTGGCCCGGCACCGGTTGCCAGTCCCCACCGGCATCGCGACGCTCGACGAAAAAAGTGTCGCCGTTGACTGTTGCCGGATCTATACGGCGGTTGAAGATGACCCGTATAGGGTACTCTCGAAAAAGCCCGACCACGGGGAACAGGGGGTCGCTTCCCTGGCCGCCCTGGCAGCGTCCGTTACGCCATTGTGATCTTTCACCGATTAGCCGGGCGTCGGTCAGAGCACAGGGGTATCCGGGGAAAACAGCGGCTACCAAGGGCGCACGAAGGCTGTCGCGGTTGTCATTCGGCAAAAACAGATCGTCAAGGCGCATATCAAGGGTGTAATCCTTGCTCAGAGGGTTGCCCGCCGTGTCCCGTAGCTGGCTGGTCAGTATGATTTCGACGTCCTGGTTGTGCTCCACGATTCCGGTGCCTTCGAGGATGACGGTGGCGCCGTCGACACGCATCGAGACGTTTTCAGGTGGTAGCGAAGTGCCGTTAACCTGGACGTTGATAGCGCCATCAAGAAACGCCGACGCGGGATCAATCGCCTTGTTAAAGTTCAGAATGACCGGATCCCCCGGGCGTGTGTTGGCCTGGAAGTCCTCACCCGGCGACCAGGATTGTAATTCCAGAGGGCGTAGATCCGGCTCAGGCATTGGCGGGTTTCGCTGCCCGGCGAAGGACTCCATGCGGAAAGATAATTGGGCACCAGCCTTTTCAAGGCCGAGAATGTCGGGGTCGACCACGGAGATCGCATCCAGCACCAGCTTGCCATCCTCGACAATGGCGAGACCGACGACCTGGATATTGAGCAGATTCTGACTGAGGGCGGCATTGGCGATGGTTCCCTCCGCGGTCATGGCCGCATCCATTCTCAGCAGTGCATAGCGAGGCGCCGTCGCCTCGGTACTGAAGGGATTGGGAATCAGATAGCCGTTGGCGTCACTGAGAAGGGTAATTTGCAGGTCGCCGGTATCGATACCGGCGGGGATTTCCCCCAGAATGTTGACATCGACCGGCGCGCCTCGCAGTACCGTGCCGGCCGGCACCCGGAGGGGGACGGCATCGGCAAAGTCCGGGACAAAGCCCAGGTCCGCGGCCAGCGAGCCCGTCAGTTCGGTAACGGCGCTGTCACCGATGATAAAGCTGTCCAATGGCACCTGATTGACCGGTCTTCCCGTCAGCTGGGATTGCAGGTCCGGCTGTTGCTCGCCTAGGGAACCGACCTTGATGACCGTGGTTTCGCGCGGCTGTGTGCCCATGGGTGTGAACTGGCGTTCGACTTCCGGAAGTAGAGAACCATCACGACTGCGGAGCCCCGATAATGCTAACGTGTATTCTACCGAGTCCAGGTCCTGGCGCGGATCCAGTATCAAATAGCGCCCCTGCAGTAGCACGGAGGCGTCGATCAGCTGGCCCTGGTCGTCGACAAGCGTGATCTGCTTGCCATAAACGGTGGTGGCCGGGTCGAGCGGCCGGTTGAAGACCATGCGTAGCGTGCTCATATCATTTATTCTGGCATCCTCGATGCCGGCCAGCAGTGGATCGGGATCCAGAGGTGTGATGCCAAGTATCTTAAAGCCGTCACTGCCGACGGCGTCGGCGAACCCCGCATGGGCGCCCATCGTGTGAAATTGAAAATTTTTGAATACGGTATCGTCGATACGCCCCAGGCCCGCCTCGCTGACACTCAGCCGATAATGCGTATTGGGCGACAGTGAAGTCCGTGGTTTCAGTACCAGCCCCCGGCCGCCATCGATCACTTCGGGGGTAAAGGGCACGGCGTTTCCGGCGTCGTCGGCGAGCCGCAGACGGTCCTCGACATCGCCGCTCACCTCGTCACTCAGTGTGGTTGAGAAACGCAGCACGACATTGCCGCTCGTCGGCACCTCCTGCTGGCCAGGGTAGGGGTAAGCGAACACCAGTGTGTCCGAAGCGCGCCATGGATTGACGACTTTGCCTTCGTCATCGCCGCACGCACTGATCAACATCAGCCCGAACACCCAAAGGGCAAACGAAACGTACCGCGGCCGAATGTTTATTTGTTTATTCATCTCTACTCTCCTGAATTCAGCTCCGCCATCGCGGTCTAGAATTTGAGTGACAGGGAACCCGAGATGACGTGTATGTCGCCATCCACGCGAACGGTCTCGTAGGGGTTGGGATTGGTTGGCGAGTTGATGGATGTGAGGTTGAACTCTCTTTCATCAAGCTGCTGGTATTGATAAGCCAGGGACATCACAAGGGGCATATTGATTATCGGCGCGCGTTTCAGGCGGTAATCGGCGCCAACACCGACCACGATACGGTCGCTGTCGAGAAAGTTGACATCCTGGGACCGGGTCGATTGAAGTGGGGAATCCTCGACGGCCACACCCCCATAAAGTTTAAGAGCGTCCGACCACGTGTAACGGACGCCGATGCGGGGAACGGTGGTGTCATTAAAGCGCAGCCCAGCCTGGTCCCTGACCGTGTCACCGGCGAATTCACTCTCAAGATCGGACCAATACTGGCGCTCTGCAGCCGCAACCAGCTCGAACTTACCTAAAGGCATCAGCAATCCGATTCCGTATACCTGGGGCTGGAACGTGTCGAGAGTGGCCAGCGCAAGATCAAGGCCCGGCTCGGGTATGACACCGGGAATCACCACGTTGGCGTCCACGCTGACGTCGTACTCCGACTCCCCTCGATAGAACAACGCCAGCTCCGGTTTAAGCGCGAAAGGCAGGCAGGCGCTCGAACCGCACAGCGTATCGCTCAGGTTGACGTTAATGCCCAGCGAGGGCGTCAATGTCGGTTCGGCTTCCAGAGAGAGCTCTTCGGAGTCGGTATTGCCGGACAGATCGGAGACCGCTTCAAGGCGGGCCTGGGCCGCCAGCGTGAGTCTTGCCGAGGCACCGATATCAACGCCGCGCAGGAGGTTGCTAACCGCCCCACCAAAAGCGAGATACAAGGGTTGCGACTCAAAACGCAGGAACTGGCCTTCCTGACTGGTATTGGCCGCGAAGGGCAGCGCGTTGGAGGCATACTCATCCACGCCGACGTTAATACCAAGATAGATCGGTGTGTCCAAGTCCGCCGCGCCGGCGACACGGGTCTTGATACCAAGAAGCAGTAACTCCGAACTCTGGTCCGTGAGCACATCGTTTTCGCGATCGAATGGTGCGGCTCCGCCAAGTGATTCGGCACGCAACTCCTGGTCACCGTGCTGAAAGACCACTGTGAGTTCACCTTCCGGCGAGCGCGCAAGTGCCGCCGGGTTGTAGTAGGTGGCCCAAGCACCGCTGTGGAAAGCGCTGAACGCCTGGGCCGAGCCGGCGTGAATGGGGCCCAGGCCGTAGGTGCTTGCTGCATCGCCCGCTCCGGCCATTACCTCGCATGGGAGCAGCACGACTATCAGAACGGCCAAGGCACGACGGACCCGAAGCCCCGCGTTGGGGAGGAAAAGATATCTGCGGGACTGATGGTGAGACCTGATTATTGTCATAGGGAATCATCCTTTTTGTTATTCGGGGTGGCATCTGGCATTTTTTGTTTGGTCGAACAAACAATGCGCTGGACGTGATTTGGAGGCAATACGAAAAATTGCTTATCAGTCAATGAAAACTAAAATTAGATGATCAGGTTTTTGCTCATAGCGAAAGGGACGGTAGGCCTGGGCGCTGCTACCTGCGCACTAGCTCGGCGAAGTGGGGTCGGGTTTCAGAACAAATAGGATTTCTCTCATGGCTTGAGTACTCATTGCGGCTTCCGTGATATCACCAAAACGCTGAACGCGTGATTGGCTCACATTGAGAACCCGCCGCCACAGAGCAGCGTCTGACCGCTGATGTAGTTCGACTCCGGAGTGCAAAACAGATAGACGGCCCCGGCGGCCTCGGCCGGCGTGCCGGCGCGACCGAGCGGCACCATGGCCTCCATGGTCTTGAGCAGATCGGGGTTGACGCCCACCTTGATCTTGCGGCCTTCGACATCGATGCTCGCATCAGAGCCTGCTTCCGCCTCTGTGAGGCGCGTTTTGATCAGTCCGAAGGCCACGCAGTTGACGTTCACCTTGAGCCTGCCCCATTCCTTGGACATCGCCTTGGTCAGGCCGATCACCGCCGCCTTGGCGGCCGAATAATTGGCCTGTCCAGCGTTGCCGCCGGTGCCGGCGATCGAGGCGATGTTGACCACCTTACGGAATACCTCGCGCCCTTCGGCGGCTTCTTTCTTGGCCTGCACGCGAAAGTATTCGGAGGCCGCGCGCAGAATGCGAAAGGGCGCCGTGGCGTGCACGTCCATGATCGCCTGCCACTGCTCATCGCTCATTTTCTGAATCACGTTGTCCCAGGTGTAGCCGGCGTTGTTGACGATGATGTCCAGACCGCCCAGCTGTTCGATTGCCGTGTTCACAAAGCGTTCGGCAAAATCCTCCTGTGTCACGCTGCCGATGCAGGCCACGGCCCTGCCGCCGGCGTCCTTGATCGCCGCGACCGTTTCCTCCGCCGGGGCGGCATCAAGATCGTTGACTACCACGCTGGCGCCTTCGGCGGCGAGTTTGAGGGCGATTTCCCGGCCTATCCCGCGCCCTGAGCCGCTGACGATGGCCACTTTATCTTGAAGTTTCATACGCAGTCCTGCTTTGTTGGTGATGGAAAGGACGTGTTTCAGGCCAGCGCCACCAGGGCGTCGCCGGCGAGCTTGACTTCACCCTGTTTATCGACCACGCCGATCTCGAGCCGGGCCAGTGTTTCGTGGCCGTCCTCGGTGATTTCAACGATCTTGCCGGTGCAACTCAGCCGTGCGCCGACTGGCGTGATGGCGGCGAAGCGGACCGAGAACCGGCGCAGCCGGGTCTGCGGTGCCCACTGGGTCAGAAAGCGGCCCAAATAGGCCATCGGCAGCATGCCGTGCGCGAACACGTCCGGCATGCCAGAGGCCTTGGCAAAGTCGATGTCAATGTGGATCGGGTTGTGGTCACCCGAGGCGCCGGCGAACAGTGCCAGCGTCGCGCGCGTGATGGGCGGAAGCTCGAGTGGCGGAAGCGCCTGGCCGACCTTGACCTGGTCACGAGTGGGGGCGTTCATGCTGCGTTCTCCTGCGGGTTGCGGACGACGATCACGCTGCGTGCCTCGAGCACGGTCTCGCCAGTCGCGTCCTTGATCAGCGAATCCTTGACGATGAATTCGAGCGCACCGCTCTTCTTGCCGTAGATGTCGCTAATCTTTGACTCGACGCTGAGCACGTCGCCGGCACATACCGGCGCGTGATAGGTGAAGCTTTGCTCGCCGTGCAGGATGCGTCCGATCGGCACGTTCAGCGTTTCGAGCAACGTGGTCATGGTTCCGGCATCGAGGTCGGCGCCCATCAGAAAGGTTGGTGGTGCCGGCAGGCTACGGTAGCCGGCTGCCCGGGCCGCAGACTCGTCGAGGTACTCGGGCCGCGTTTCGCCGGTGGCTTTGGCGAAAAAACGTAACCGCCCCTTCTCGACCTCGAAGCTGACGGTCGGCAGGCGCAGCCCGATGTGTTTAGTGTCGATCATAGTTCGTCCTCTTCAGGTGGCCTGGTACATCGTCACCACGCAGGCGCCGCCCAGGCCGAGATTGTGTTGGAGCGCAATGCGCGCGCCTTCGACCTGGCGGTCCGCGGCCTGTCCTCGCAGCTGTTGGACCAGCTCGGTGCATTGCGCCAACCCGGTGGCGCCCAATGGATGACCCTTGGAAAGCAGCCCGCCCGAGGGGTTGGTAACCACGCGCCCACCGTGGGTGTTGTCGCCGTCCTCGACCATCTGCTCGCCGCCACCTTCCGGCGCCAGCCGTAGTGCTTCATAAGTCAGCAGCTCGTTGGTGGCGAAGCAGTCGTGCAGTTCCACGGCGTCGAGCTCCTCCGGACCGATGCCAGCGGTCTCGTAAACCTGATCGGCGGCGGTGCGCGTCATGTCATAGCCGACCAGTTGCATCATGTTGCGCGCCTCGAACGTGCTCGGTGTGTCGGTGGTCATCGCCTGCGCCAGGATGCGCACTCGGTGATCGAGAGCGTTGGCCCTGGCGAAGGCTTCGGAGCAGACGATGGCCGCCGCCGCGCCGCAGGTCGGCGGGCAGGCCATCAGGCGGGTCATTGGGCCGATCAACACCGGGGAGTCCATCACTTCCTCCACTGTCACTTCCTTGCGGAACAGCGCCACCGGGTTGCGCGCGGCATGCCGGCTCGCCTTAGCGCGTATTTTGGCGAAGGTCTCCGCCTTGGTGCCGTACTTGTCCATGTGCGCCATGCCCGCGCCGCCAAAATAGCGGATCGCCAGCGGCACCTCGGGCTGTCCCACCAGGTCCTCGCAGATCCGGTCAAAGGGTTCGAAGGGGGTCGGCCGGTCGTTGTAGTAGCTGCCCAGCGCTCCCGGCTTCATTTGCTCGAAGCCCAGGGCGATCACGCAGTCGGCGGCGCCGGACTCCACCGCCTGGCGCGCCAGGAACAGGGCGGTCGAGCCGGTGGAACAATTGTTGTTGACGTTGATCACGGGAATGCCGGTCATGCCGATTGGATAGAGCGCTCGCTGGCCGCAGGTGGAATCGCCATAGACATAGCCCACGTAGGCTTGCTCCACCTTGGCGTAGTCCAGCCCGGCATCGGCCAGGGCCTGACGCGCCGCCTCGGCACCCATCTGGTAGTAGGGCGCGCTGGCGCCGGGTTTCGCGAACGGCACCATGCCGACGCCGCTGATCACCGCTGTGTGTTTCATGCTTTTCTCCTTACCCTCTAGGTATCACCGTGCATTGCTTGTCGCACTGCATCCCGCACCACTTCCGGTCGCTCCATGGGCAGAAAATGGGTTGTTCCAGCCAGAACGTTCAACTCGGCGGAGGGTAGCAAGGCATGTAGGCGCCGGCGCGCCCTTGGCGAGAAGGTTGAGGCGCGTTCCGCGGCCAGTACGACCATCGGACACCGCAATCGTCGGACGGCGGGCCAGGGGTTGTGTTCGGTATGGGCAAAGGTGGTGCTTTCCCATTCCGGCGTACAGGCCAAGCGAAAACGATCATCATGGGCCACGAGGCCGTGCTCAACATAGTTTTCCAGCCATGCTTCCGGCCAGGTTCTGAAGCCACCACGGCCACGAAAGTTCTCCAGTGCGGCGGCGCGCGAGTCAAACACCCTGCGGCGACGTGCCGCTCCGGCGGCCAGGGAAAACCGCTGTGACTGGCGTAGCAGCTTGGCCGACCACAATCGCCAGCCCTGCCAGGGATCCATGATCACCGGTTCCGCCAGGATCAAGCCCCGCACCTTGTCCGGTCGTCGGGCCGCGGCCATGATACTGGTCGTGGCACCGATCGAATGACCCGCAAGCCAGACAGGCTCATCCAGACTTTCCAGCCAAGCGACAAGGTCTTCGTAGTACGTTTCCCAACCGCGGAATGTTTTAATATCGGCCGCCTCGGCGCTGGCCCCGTGGCCCCGCATATCCCAGGCCAGCACGTTGCAATCGTCAGCCAATTCGTCGAGCAGCGAGCGGTAAACCTGGCTATGGAAGCCCGTCGCATGGGCCCAATGCAGGGTGGGGCGTTCGCGCGATCCGGGCCAGCGCCACAGCGCGATTTGCCGCCCGTCCGGGGCAGTGAATCCGTCACGCTCGATCACGTCACGCGTCTCAGTAGGATTTGGGTAAGCCAAGGACATGTTCTCCGATGTAGTTGAGCAGCATTTCGTTGTTGATTGGTGCAACCTCCATTAACCGTGCCGAAGGCCATAGCGTGATGATGTCGTAGTCCCGGTCGAAACCGTAGCCGCCGTGGGTCTGCAGGGCGGCCTCGACGGCTTTGACCGCCGCGCGAGAACCCAGCAATTTCGCCATGTTGGCATGAGAACCGGCATCGCCACCGGCGTCGAACGTCGCAGCCGCGTGGATCATCATCAGCCGTGCTGCCTCCAATTCGGCCTTGGCCTCGGCCAGCCGGTGCTGTATAGCCTGATAACCCCCGATGGGGGTGCCGAAAGGTTTGCGTTCGTTGGCGTAGGCCACTGCCTTTTTGAGAGCGTAATTGCCCAGGCCCACGGACATGGCGGTGACCAGCAGGCGCTCCGAATTCAGCGCCTCGAACATTCCGGCCAGGCCCTGTCCCGGGTTGCCGATCAAGCGACCCGCGTCGAGTTTGACGTCATCGAAAAAAACCAGGTATTGCCGCTCCGGCCAACCGACGTCGATATTCAGGGGCTGTAGTTCCACGCCGGGCGCGTCGGTATCCACCACGAACAAGGACATACCCTCAGTGCGTCGTTTGACTTCGCCGGCTTTTTGGGTGCGGGCCACGACCAGCATTCGATCGGCGTCCGCCGCACCGGAAATAAAAACCTTGCGCCCGGTCAGCCGATAGCCGTCACCATCCGGTGTCGCCAGCGTGGACATCGCGAAGCTGTTGGTCCCGGCATCCGGCTCGGTGATTGCGAAGCACAGTTTCTCGGCCCCGCTGATTGTCGGCTTGACGAACCGCTCTATTTGCCCGGGTGTGCCATTGCGGATGATCGGCACTCGCGCAAACCCAGTGAGCAACAGCATGGGCAGCACCAGCCCGGCCTCGGCCAGCGTTTCCATCAGCGCGACTAGTTCCACCTGGTCGCCGCCCGAGCCCCCCAGGTCCTCGGGAATGGTGATGCCAAGCAGCCCATATTCGCCCAGCGCTTCCCAGGCCTCCTGAGGGAATCGGTGATTATCGATGCATTCGCGCATGTATTCCCGGGAAAAGCCTTCGCTCACGACGCGGGTGGCCTCGCGAATGTCACGCATGCGTTCGGCTACGCGGGCTTGGTCGAACTGGGCTTCGGACGCGATGCTCATTATCGTCTCCTCCTTGCGCTCACCCCTCCGGGGTAAATAGGTTGCGTTTGCCATCGTGGTGCACGCGGCCCGTGCGATTGAGAAATTCCTCGTTCGTCATGGCATTGAGCAGGTCCGTGTCGGTGGGAGTGTTGGCAACAAACCGCCGGCCATCGCTCAGGCGGCCCAGCACAATACCCTGGACCGGGCGGTCGGCGCGGTCGTGCATGACAGTGTAGGTCTCGATGCGGGCCTTGCCCTGCGCCTGCTCCACCAGTTCCACGACGGGGCCGGCGTCGATCTCGGCTTGCAGCCCGGCCGGATCGATCGGCCGCCAACCGCCGACGGGCGGTCTTCCGCCGTAGAGCCCCAGCGAATGCTTGCTCATGTACCAGCCCACGCCGCTGACCAATCCGTTGGTGCTTCGGTCGGCGCGGATACGGTTCATGATCTCGGCGATGGCGTGGGTGCAATAGTTGTTGCCGGGCCCGCCATGGTAAGCCAAGCCACCTGTGACGGTCAGTGGCCGGGGATCATGCACGGAGATACCCAGCGCATCGCGCGCCATCTGTACAGCGCTGGGGAAACAGCTGTACAGGTCCAGGTGATCGATCGCGTCGATCCCGAGTCCGCTGGTCGCTGCCAGCCGCTCGCCGCAGGCGGTGATCGCCGGCGAGCGGGAAAGATCCGCCCGCTGGGAGACGAACCAATGATCGTGGCCGTTTGCCGCGGCCAGGGGGTACACCCAGCGTTCAGGGTCGATGCCCAGCCGCCGGGCCTTGGCCACGGACATCATTACCAGCGCGGCGGCCTGATCCACCGCGATGAGGGCGTTCATGTGCTTGGTGTAGGGCGCGCCGACCATGCGATTTTTGGGTGAGCGCTCGGCGATATCGGCCGCCGATAAAGGGTCGCGGCGCCAGGCTCGCGGATTGTCGACCGCGACGGCGTTGAATCGGGCATAGAATTCGCCCAGCATTCGTCGGTGCTCGGCTGGGTCAAGGCCGTAGCGACCCCGCAGCGCCTGCTCGAATAACGGATAGATCTGGATGGGCAGATTGAGCCCGTGGCGTTGTTCCGCCGAATTGGTCGGCTCGCGGTCATCGCCGAGCAGTCGCGGACCCTCGCCGGTGGCGGTGTCCAGCACTCCGGACAGGCCGGCGCCCTTGCCGCGCATCTGTGTGGCAAGCGCCTCGCCGCCCGCGATCAAGATACAATCGAGACCACCGGCGGCGATGCGATCGGCATAGTAACCGACCAGCCATTGACCCATGTTCCCGCCTATGGGTGTGTAGAAGCGCTCGCCGGGGTCGATGCCCAGATGCCGCGCCAGGGTGGACGGGGCATCGGAATAAGACGGCGCCAATATGTTGAGACACGTTAACGACTGGATCTGACCCAGAACCCCGGCCACACCGCAGTCCGCCGCCGCGGCTCGGGCAGCCTCGGCGACCAGGCCTATGGGGGTGCGCTCGGTATCCGGTTCGCGCGCGCTGATCTGGCCGGCGCCGACCAGCACCGGTGTTGTTTCCTCATGAGCCGTCATCGGCGAATAACCTCCGCAACGGTATCATCTCCGGGAAAAGGCCTGCTGTTGGACGTCAGCCTTGAGTCATCTGATAGCCATCCTGCCGGATAGGCCTTTTTGAAATGGTAATGAGCCATGGGCAGGTGTTTCGCTCGCCAAAGCATCTCGAAAGAGGTAGAAGGTCGAAGCATGGGCGCGTCGCCATGATGATCGAAGTAATAGCTGTTAGAGGCCGCGCAATTGTGGTTAAGGAACACCGTCCCTTGTTGGCGTCGTTGGATATTCCGGAAGTAGCGATCGTGCACGTCTTGACGAATCTCCACGCAAGTCGCGTCCCGCTTTCGGGCGGCCTGGATGCAGCGCGCCACGTGAATGGCGTTACCCTCGACCATTTTGAAATAGGATGAACCAATCAGCGCGTATGGACCCAGCATGATGTAGAGATTGGGGTAGCCGGGTACTGTCAGGCCCTCATAGGCCTGGTAACGGTTCCGCTCCCAGAATTCGCCCAGATCCACACCGCCGCGTCCCACGACTTCATAGGAGGGCAGATTGCCCTTTTCGAAAACCTTGTAGCCGGTCGCCAGGATCAGCACATCGATCTCGTGCTCAATGCCGTCGATGGTCTCGATGCCCTTGGGAGTGATGCGTTGGATAGGGGTGGTGATCAGATCGACGTTGCTACGGCTGAAGGTGGAAAAGTAGTTGTTGGAAAATGTCGGCCGCTTACAGCCGAAGCCATATCGCGGGGTTAATTTGCCCCATAACTCCGGGTTATCGGGCAATTGCTCGCGCATGTTGTTGACGCCGGCGCGCTGGGCCCAGTGCACCAGCCAGGGAAAGCGCCGATAGTAAACCGCCGCGATGATCATCAACGATTCGGTCAGCGCATCGGTGGTGGTACGTACTCCCTGCTGGGCCAGGCTCGACCAACGAAAGACGGTGCGCATCCAGCCGGGCATACGGACATCCGGTTTCTTGAGTACCCAGATGGGCGTGCGCTGATAGACATCCAGATGCGCCACCTGCGGGGCGATTTCGGGAATCAGCTGCACCGCGGTGGCGCCGGTACCGATCACCGCCACCCGCTTGCCGGTGAGATCCACTTTGTGGTCCCAGCGCGCGGTGTGCATGCGCTCGCCCTGAAAATCCTCGACCCCTTCGATATCCGGCATCTTCGGCGAGATCAACCCGCCGGTGGCGGACACTAGGTGGCGTGCGGTGACACATCCCTTGTCGGTTGTCACCCGCCACAAGTGCTCGCCTTCATCGAACTCGGCACGCTTCACGCTGACGCCGAAACGTATGTAGGGATAGAGGCCGTATTTGCTGGCCACACGGCGGGCGTAGTTCTGCAGCTCGTCACCCGGCGCGAAGACCCGCGACCAGTTCGGATTCTGCTCGAAGGAAAAAGAGTAGACGAAAGAAGTGATGTCCACCGCCACGCCGGGGTAGCGGTTGTCGCGCCAGGTGCCGCCGACATCGGCGGCACGCTCGATGATCGATAAGGATTTCATGCCGCGGCTGAGAAGCTCGATGGCCGCGCCCATTCCGGCGAAGCCGGCGCCGATGATCAAAATCTCGTGGTCGGGTTCAGCGCTCCCGTGGCGCGGCGCCCGCTGGCCACGACGGCTTTGTTGAATCCGGTCCTCCGCGACATTCATAGTGGTCCTCCTTCCAGTTTTTAGCAGGCCGCTTAGCCGCTATGCGCGAGGCGCAGTTTCGTCCGTGCCACGGCCCGGGTGCATGCTACGGGCGCCGACAAATGCCGGCGCATAAAGCCGACTATTTCGGTAACGTCCTGGCGCGCCTCCGGCAACATGGAATGAAACACCGGCCACACATGTGGCATATTCCAGCGGGCGCGCAGGGTCACGGCCATGCCGGCCTGGCGCGCACGATGCGCTACCCGATAGGCATCATCACGGAGGGCCTCGGATTCGCTCACAGTGAGCATAAGAGGCGGCAGGCGACGGAAATCGCCGTATATCGGTGAGACATAGGGATCCCGGGGATCATGGCCGGCCAGATACAGATCGGTGGCCATCTTGATCATGCGTGGAGTCAGCATGGCATCGCTGGCCGCGTTGGCCTGGCGCGACGGTGTATCGCCAACCGCATCGGCGCCGGGTGAGATCGACACGGCGCAGGCTGGCATGCGGGGGGAGGAATCGGGCGAGGCGGCCTGCGCATCGCGCAGCCTCAGCAGCGTGGCCAGAGTGAGGTTGCCACCCGCGGAATCTCCGATCAGGGCCAGCGGCTCGTCAGGATAGTCCTCGGCCAGCGCCCTGTAGGCATGGTGGGCATCGTCGAGGGCGGCCGGGTAGGCCGCCTCCGGCGCTAGGCGGTAGTCGATCCAGAACACGCGTGCGTTCAGTCTCTTGGCCAGCTGCCCGCAAAGCTCAGCATAAGTAGGGAAACGGCCACTGATAAAGGCGCCACCGTGGAGATACAGCACGGTGGCCGTGGGCTGACTGGGACTGACACGCACCGCCGGCACGCCGGGTGGTACGGCCGGTTCATTGCCAATGGTGGTCTTGCGCGCGGTGACTCCGGACGGCAGCCCGCCCGGCAGGCGGGCCATCGCGGCGATGCGCCGTAACCGCATCACCAACTCGTCGGGACTAGCCGGCTCGCGTTTCATCAGTAGCCGAAAACCACGGTCGGCAACTCTTGCCGAGAATGATGTCATGATTTGCCTCCTGCCGGATATCAGCCCCCGGCCAAGCGATACGCCTCGCCCAGCGCGCGAGCGTATAGCCGCGGCGCGTAGCGCTTGAACCGCCACATGAAACGCCCGTCGAACTGCGGCACCACATAAAGTTGCTTTCGATCGAGGGCGTCCAGGGTCCGGCGTGCCACCTGGTCGCTGGTGGCGAAGGTCCACTTGCGCATGGCGGCATGGGCGAAATCGCCGCGGTGCTCGGGCAGTCGCGCCTTGTCCAGAATGTTGGTGGGTACCACGGTGGGACACAGGGCCGAAACATGCACGCCGGTGCCGGTCAGCTCGGCCGCCAGAGTTTCGGAGAGTGAAAGGACCGCGGACTTGGTCACGTTATACGCACTCATCTCCGGCGCCGCGCCGAAACCGGCGGCCGAAGCCACGTTGACAATGCCGCCGTAGCCCAGTGCGCGCAGCTTGGGTGCGAAGAAGTGACAACCATGAATGACGCCCCAAAGATTGACTTTGAGGCACCAGCGCCAATCGCCAAGCGGCACTTCTCCGATGCGGCCGCCTACGCCCACCCCGGCGTTATTGACCACCAACGTCATTGGCCGTCCGAGCAGCGATTCGGCCTTGTCGGCGAGCGTGGCCATCTGCTTTTCACTACCTACGTCGCAGCGGTAGGCGACAGCCCGACCTTCGCCCAATTCCGAGAGTATGCTGGCGGTTTGCTCGGCGCGCTGGCGGTCTATATCCGCGCAGATCACTGATCCGCCACGGCGCACGATCTCATAGGCGAAGCTGCGGCCGATGCCGCTGCCCGCCCCCGTGACCAGGGCCGCCGCCCCCTCGGAGGGTTTCAGTGTTTTACGCTTGGCACCGCTCACGCCGCCGTCACTCGTTCCGCTGTTGTGTCACGCCTGTTATCGTCATGCCATTGCCGGAATGCTTGGTAAGCCTGCTGGGCATCACCGGTTTCCTCGTAGGCGCGCTTCCAGGCGTGGATGACTTCCCGGTTATCGGCGTCCCATGGATGGAAGCGGGGGGAGAGAAAAGGCAGCGTATCGATCACAAAAGCTCGGGTGAAGATTCCAGGTGCGAAGTACAACCACTTAATGGCACGCAGTGCCGAGGGGATGTTCGTGAGCTGCCGATCTTTCCAGAGGAAATACAGCCAGTTACCGTGCACCAGAGGCAGGAAAAGGGCTGTACCCAGAGCGAGCGTCGCCATGCGGATTGCGTAAGCGCGGACGCCGCCCCCGCTTACCTCTCCGAACACGTCGAAGCTGACTGACTTGTGCTCCGTCTCCTCCACGAAGTGCCAGAACAGCATGGCGGCGACTTCCTGCCTGGTATCGTCCCACAGTTCCGGATGATCGAGCATTACCTGGGAAATCACGGCCGTGAAATGCTCGAAGTTCGCGGCCATGGCGCACTGGGTGGCGCCGCCCAGGTAGCGTTGAAGGGGCTTTCTGATCGCCTTGAACACGGCCTCCGCCCGGTCTATTGGAATGCCGTGCGCGACCATCGCTTCATTCATGGCGTCATGCTCCCGTGCATGGGAGCGTTCCTGTCGAATAAAGCTGATCGCGGCTTTGCGCACTGACGGATCGTGAAGATTCTCGAGTTGCTTACTCGTGGCCTGCATGACCCAGCGCTCGCCGTCCGGCACCGCGGCCAGGATCGCGTTCATCCAGTGAGTGATCCACGGATCGTTGTTGAACCAGTGGCGCGGCACCGTCTCCGGGCTCATGCCGAAATTCAAATCCCTGTGTTCGACTTCATCGTAACCAATCTTGCGGCTCGCGATCACCATGTCGACCTCCTGAGTAGTTCGACTGTTGAGTCACTTTATTTGGGCGATTGACCAAATGTCAAGGCCCGAAAAAAGCAGTCAGTGGATATCTTCGCGCGCCGGGAAACAGATCGCGTCAGACCGGCGGGAAAGGCCGGTCGAGATACGGTACAAAAGAAAGGAAACGGAATGCCGGAGCGTGGTACCGGACCACTAGGGGGCAGGGGGTAGAGTGTGCCGGGAACCGGCGTGCTGCCGGTACTGATCGGGCGAAAGACCGAACCAGCGCTTGAAGGCACGCCTGAAATTGGCTCCGTCATGATAGTTCATCAACGCGGCGATGGCTTCGATCGAAAGCTTGCTGTCACACAGGTAGCTGATCGCTTGCCGGGATAGGATTTCGTCACGAATTTTCCTAAAACTACTGTTTTCCTCCTTGAGCTTGCGAGCGAGAGTGCGTTTGCTCATGAAAAGGGAGGCCGCTGCTTCGTCTTCGCTGAGCGAACCGGGGGGTCTCGATAGCATCATCTTCTTAAGCCGGGTCTGGTAGCTGGGCTTGTGGTTCTGAAGCTCGGCAAGCATTGATTCACATTGCTCAAGAGCCAGGCGGTAATTTTCATGATTGGCGGAGGCGTTCGGTTCCAGGCACAGTGCCATCGGCAGTTTTAGTGTGAACTTATCGGAGCCAAAACGAATGCGACCGGGCAAGTAGTCCGAGTACATCGCGTGGTACTCAGGTGTCCGGTGGGTAAAACAAATTTCAGCCTCATGTAGTGGGCGACCGACAACGAACTCGCCGAATTCAAGCAGCACCACGATCATGGTATCCGCCAGGCAACGCTCGATATCCGCGTCCAGCGGCACTTGGAAGTCCAGTCGGCATTCCAGGTGTTCTTCAGCTTCCTGCAGGTGTAGCTCGACGATGCTTGCGCGAGTAGGTAGGAATGTCTGAATCGCCTGTAGCGCGGTGAGCAGGTCCGGACTGCTCGAGGCGGCAAAACCGATGGCGCCGTGGGTCGCCGGGGTCAGACGCTTACCCAGCCGTAAGCCGAACTCAAACTGGCCCGACAACGCCAGTGCATTGCGTAAAATCCGCACCTGGTGAGCTGGCGTGAGCAGACTGTCCTCGCCCAGAAATTGCGCGATACCGAGACCGGTACCTTGCAGCAACGAGGGTAGCTGGCTGACGGTTAAGTCCAGCTCGCGGGCAATAAGTCGTGAATAGTTCGACGGAATGCCGCCTTCCGAAGCTTTCGGTTCACCCTTCTGCTGTGTCATTGATACGGTCCGTTGATAGGCATGCCTGTCTTTAAATGACCCCAGTGTGTCAATAAATGACCTCCCCGGCAAGCGAATCAACAACCACGATGCAGTCATTAAGTTACTTGCTGGAGAAAGGTCTTGGGTAAGATTACGTTCATTGAGCATGACAGTACCGAGCACATTGCCGAGTTTGAATCTGGTTCCTCGCTGATGCAGGTTGCTGTTAATAACGCTGTGCCCGGCATCGACGGAGACTGCGGTGGGGAATGCGCCTGCGGCACCTGCCACGTGATAGTGACCGATGAATGGTTCGGAAAGACCGGGGAAATAAATGATGCTGAAGAGCAGATGTTGTCCATGACTCCGGAGCGGGCAGAAACTTCTCGGCTGGGCTGTCAGATTCGAACCACTGAGGCGATGGACGGTATGACCGTTCTGTTGCCTGAATTTCAGATGTAGCGGGAGGTCACCATGTCAACCAAGTCAGGCACGAACGATGCCATGCAAACAAAGATGATTAATGCCACATCGAGATTGGTGCCTATGCACTTACAGATCAAGGCACTCAAATCTCTGATGAAAGCGAAGAAAAAGGCACTGGGGTCAACACGCCCACAGGTCAAGTTTCTCGAACAGCCCGTGCCTGACGTCAATACCCTGGCACTTGAGGATATTGACACCAGCAACCCTTTTCTGTATCGGCAAGATCAGTGGGGTGCCTATTTCAAGCGGTTACGTGATGAGGCACCGGTGCACTTCCAGAAAAGCAGCCAGTTCGGGCCATTCTGGTCGGTGACACGCTATGAAGACATTTTGTTCGTCGATAAGAATCACGAGCTCTTTTCCTCCGAGCCACAAATCATTCTGGGTGATCCTCCGGAAGGGTTGTCGGTGGAAATGTTTATCGCCATGGATCCGCCAAAACATGATGTGCAACGCCGGGCGGTCCAAGGTGTGGTGGCACCCCAGAATCTCAAGGAAATGGAGGGGCTGATCCGGCAGCGCGCCGCCGAGGTGCTCGACAGTCTGCCCCTGGACAAGGCTTTCAACTGGGTGCCGGCAGTGTCCAAGGAGTTGACCGGGCGTATGTTGGCAACGTTGCTGGATTTCCCTTACGAGCAGCGTCACAAGCTGGTTGATTGGTCGGACCGACTGTCCGGAGCATCTTCGGCGACTGGTGGCGAGTTTACCGACGAAGACATCATGTTTGACGATGCCGCGGACATGGCCTGGTCATTCTCGAGGCTTTGGCGAGACAAGGAGGCACGACGCAAGGCTGGCGAGCCTCCGGGTTTCGACTTGATCAGCATGCTACAGAGTAACGAGGATACCCGGGATTTGATTAACCGTCCGATGGAGTTTATCGGCAACCTGGCGCTGCTGATTGTTGGCGGCAATGACACCACCCGCAACTCCATGAGCGGCGGTGTGCTGGCCCTGAATCAGTTCCCCGAGGAATTCATCAAGCTGAAGAAAAACCCGGAATTGATTCCGAACATGGTTTCGGAAATTATCCGCTGGCAAACTCCACTCGCGCACATGCGCCGGGTTGCCACGCAGGACGTGGAGCTGCGTGGTCAGACCATTAAGAAAGGGGACCGCGTGTTGATGTGGTATGCCTCCGGTAATAGAGACGAACGAAAGTTCGAAAATCCCGACCAGCTTATTATTGATCGAAAGGACGCGCGGAATCATATTTCCTTTGGCTACGGCATTCACCGTTGCATGGGCAACCGTCTGGCTGAGTTGCAATTGCGGATTTTGTGGGAAGAGTTACTCAAGCGCTTTGATAACATAGAGGTCGTGGGTGAGCCCGAGCGTGTGCAGTCCAACTTTGTGCGGGGCTATTCCAAGCTAATGGTCAAGTTGACCGCAAAAAATTGAATTCACGTCCGGAGCCGATGTCATCCGAACAGTTCGATTATGTCGTGGTTGGGGCGGGCTCGGCCGGATGCGTCGTCGCCAACCGTCTATCCGAATGCGGCCGCCATTCGGTGCTGTTGCTTGAGGCCGGTCCGGAGAGTCGCCGCAATCCGTTCGTGAATATGCCGCTGGGCTTTCTGCAGCTGATCTTCAGTCGTCGCGTTAACTGGCAGTTCAATACCGAGCCGCAACGGCACATGTATGGCCGTGCCTTATATCAGCCACGAGGCAAGATGGTCGGCGGGTCCAGCGGCATGAACGCGCAGGTCTACATTCGCGGACATGCCCGGGACTACGACGAGTGGGCACGGCTCGGTTGCGAGGGGTGGTCGTATGCCGATGTGTTGCCTTACTTCCGAAGATCCGAACATTTCGAGCCGGAGTTGGCGGCTCTTGAAACGGCGTTTCATGGTCGGGGTGGCCCGCTTAATGTTGCCGAGCGCCGCTATACCAATCCGCTAAGCACGGCGTTCGTCAAGGCGGCGATGCAGGCGGGCCACCGGCGCAACCCGGATTTCAACGGACGTGAACAGGAAGGCGTGGGCTACTACTATGTTTATCAGAAGGACGGCGCGCGCTGTAGCAATGCGCGTGCCTATCTCGAACCCGCGGCGTTTCGGTCCAACCTGACTGTCCGCAGCGGAGCGCACGTCACGCGTGTGTTGCTCCAGGGCGGCCATGCCACCGGTGTCGAATATCGGAGCGGGAAGGGGCTGGCTCAGGTCCGTGCCCGGCGCGAAGTAGTTCTCTGCGGCGGCGCGTTTAATTCTCCGCAGCTGCTGATGCTTTCTGGAATCGGGCCGCGCGGTGAACTGTCCCGGCACGGGATTGAATTGCGTCATGAGCTGGAGGGCGTGGGACGGAATCTGCAGGATCACATCGACGTGTTCGTGCGTGTTAGAGCGCGCGACCGCCAGAGCATTTCCATGCATCCGAGCTACTGGTTCAAGGGCCTTCGGGCCCTGCTGCAGTATCTGAGCGGTCGTCGCGGTTTACTGTCGAGTAACGGCGCCGAGGCCGGTGGGTTTATTCGTTCCCGTGCGGAAGAGCCGATCCCCGACTTGCAACTGCATTTCGGGCCGATGCTGTACGCTGATCACGGGCGGGATATGAAGACCGCGATGAGCGGTTATGGTTACATCGTGATGATTTATGGGCTCCGGCCTTTGTCGCGCGGCCACGTCGGTTTGCACAGTGCCGATCCCTTCGCGGCACCGCTGATAGACCCCAATTATATGGCTGAGCCCGCCGATGTCGAGAGACTCGTTCGGGGGGTGCGTTTAGTCCGCAGGATTCTGGAGCAGCCGGCTTTCGCGTCTCACCACGAGGTCGAGATATCGCCGGGACCGACGCTGCGCAGTGACGAAGACCTCGCCAGATGGGTGAGGCGTAGCGGCGAGTCGGCCTACCACCCTGTAGGTACCTGTAAGATGGGGTTGGATCCAATGGCGGTGGTCGATCCCCGACTGCGCGTGCATGGCCTCCGGTCCCTGCGGGTGGTTGATGCTTCCGTTATGCCGACCCTGGTGGGCGGAAATACTCATCAGCCGGCGACCATGATTGGCGAGAAGGGGGCCGAGATGATTCTCGAGGATTTCAAGGTTTCCCGCGGCCGATCGCGGTATTGAGTGCGGCGTGCTCGTCCCCATGGCGTTTGTAATCGTGAAATCGGACCCCAAGGCACAGTAGAAAAGAGATAGGCTATGACGAACAATCAGAAACAAACGACGGTCATCGTTGGCGGCGGGCACGCGGCGGGAGCGCTTTTGACAACACTGTTGCAAAAGAAATATCAGCATAAAGTGATTCTGGTGGGCGAAGAGCCCCACCCACCCTATCAGCGCCCGCCTCTGTCCAAGAATTACCTGACAGGCGAAGTTGATCAGGGTTCACTGTATTTGAAGCCAAGTTCAATATATGAAAAGGCGGGTCATCAGTTGCGGCTCGGTGTGCGAGTCGTGCAAATCGATCGAAACAACAAAATCATCCGGTTGTCGGACCAGAGCACCTTGAAATACGATCAACTTGTCCTGGCCACGGGATCGCGTGTTCGGCGTTTGAATGCGCCGGGAGCGGACTTGAAAGGCATTCACTATTTGCATGATATAGCCGATGCGGATAACTTGCGCCAACAATTAGTTGCAGGGAAACGTTTGGTCATCGTGGGTGGCGGCTATATCGGTCTCGAGGTCGCCGCCAGCGCAAACAAGAGCGGCGTCGATGTCACCGTACTGGAAGCCGCTGATCGGCTTATGCAACGGGTTACTGGGCCGGAAATGTCCGCATTCTTTTACGCCAAGCATACTGACGCCGGCGTGGACGTACGTTTGAACACCGCGGTTACCGGCTTCGAAGCGGGAGAGCAAGGTTGTGTGACGGGCGTGAGATTGGCGAACGGCGGTATCGTGCCGGCCGATATCGTGCTTGTTTCCATCGGTGTTCTTCCGGAAACCGCTCTAGCCGAGGCCGCGGGCTTGCCCTGTGATGACGGTATTGTCGTTGACGAGTTTACTCGTACCGCGGATCCCGCTGTCCTGGCGATCGGCGACTGTACCCGCCACCGGAATCTGTTATTTGAAAAGATGCAACGACTTGAGTCCGTGGCGAATGCCGTCGATCAGGCTCGTACTGCGGCGGCGACGCTTATGGGTGAGCGCGTGCCCTACACAAGCGTGCCGTGGTTCTGGTCGAACCAGTTTAACGTACGCTTACAAATGGTGGGGTTATCTCAAAACCACGATCAGCGGGTGGTTCGCGGTGATCCCTCGGATGAAGCGTTTGTGGTATTCTATTTACGCGGAAGCCGGCTGGTGGCCGTTGACGCGGTAAATCTGCCCATGGCCTTCATGGTCGGGAAGAAGCTTGTATATCAAGGCAAGGACGTCGATGTTGAAGCATTGAAAGATCCGAGCACCGAATTGAAATCGTTGGTATAAGGCATGATACCGAAGCAGCATCGGCATTCGGTGCGACGCAGACCGTACACGGCCCGGACCTCCTCCCTGGCCAGCTGACCAAGGCCGGTGGTGCTTAGCCGATGACTTGTGAGAAAATCAGCGGGCCGCGCGGATCTTCGGCGTGACGAGCCATTACGGGGAAGTCGTCGGTCTGACGCAGGCAATGGACTCTCGCAATTCGGATTCGCGCCGTACCCCGAGGCCGGAGGAGAAAAACCATGAGAAAAAAGCGCCCGGCCGGTCCGGCCCGGTCTGATCGTCAGTTTGTATTGACATCCGCCGCTCGACTGTTTCGTGAGCAGGGCTATGACCGGACCACGGTGAAAGAAATCGCAAAAGCGTGTAATTTGCTGCCCGGCAGCCTTCATTACCGGTATCAGGCCAAGGAGGATATTCTTGTTGATCTGATGCGCCTTGGTTTGGAGCAAACCTCGACTGCTGTCTCCGAAGCCGTGGCCGGTGCGGCGGAACCCGTGGAGCAGTTGCGTAGAGGCATCAATGCGCACCTTCAGATGCTGGTCAGCGGCTCGGACATGGTCTATGTACTGTTGTTTGAGTGGCGTTCTCTGCGCGGCGAGGCACGTAAGGAGATGATCAAGTTGCGCGACCGTTATGAGTCCCTCTGGGCGACTATGCTCAAGTCACTGGCGGAGAAAGGGGTAATTCGAAAGGAAGTGGATCTTGATTTGCTGCGGCTTATAGGCCTCGGCGCGCTCAACTGGGTAGCCACCTGGTTTAGCGACGATGGTCGCTACACGCTAGAGGAGATAGGTGATTTTGTCTGGCGCATGATCCGGGACGCGGTGCTAAAGGAGCGCCGGCACGATGTGCGGACTGAATACGGTTGATCGGCGCCCCTATGGCTCTAACGTCAGGCCCCGGAGCATCGGCGCCTCGGTGAACCCCGCTCCGGCAAGGCGCGGTCTTTGGATTGATCACGACAGAAAGTTCGCCAGAAGTGGGTCTGGGCAAGAGGCGCCCGGTGGCGGATCATTGGCGGTTTTGAATCGGTTTCTGCTACACTCGCGCATTGGGCCAAGTCCCGCTCTGCTACCCAGCATGAAACGAAGCTCCCGCTAAACGCGGGCTTTTTATTCCGTATCCGTTCGTCGCCAGACGCTGGTCCGCCCGTCGGAGCCCCCATGATTGAAGACGCCAAACCCGCCGGTTTGCTCAAACGCTTTATGGCCCTGGTTTACGACGGCTTCCTGGTGATCGCCCTGTGGTTCGTCAGCGCCGGCCTGTTCGTGCTTCTCTATAACCATACCGGCCTGCCGGTGCAGGACATCAACGGCGTCACCCGCGCCGACCCGATGGTGCTGCGCGGCGTGCTGTTCCCGCTGCTGATCCTGGAAACCTGGGCCTTTTACGCCTGGTTCTGGCTGCACGGCGGCCAGACCCTGGGCATGCGCGCCTGGCGCCTGCAGGTGCGCGACTACCGGGGCGGCCCCATGCGTTTCTGGCAGACGGTGGCCCGTTTCGCCGCCGCCGGGCTGTCCTGGCTGACCCTCGGCGCCGGCTATCTGGTGGTGCTGGTGCACCCGCACCAGACCCTGCATGACCGTCTGTCGCTCACCGCCACCGTGGTGTTGCCCAAGGGCGCCAAGGCGGTCTGACCGGGGTGGAGGAATAACCGCGTGAGAGTCGACGACTTTGATTTTGACCTGCCGGAAGCGCTGATCGCCCGGCATCCCCCGGAGCGGCGCCGCGACGCCCGCCTGCTGGCGCTCACCCTGGACGCTCTGCAACACCAGCGGTTTCCCGATCTGGCCGACCATCTGCGCCCCGGCGACCTGCTGGTGTTCAATGACACCCGGGTGATTCCGGCCCGCCTGTTCGGCCACAAAAGCTCCGGCGGCCGGGTGGAAGTGCTGATCGAGCGGCTGCTGGAGGGCACCCGGGCGCTGGCCCATGTGCGCGCCTCCAAGTCGCCCAAGCCGGACACCGGGCTGGTGTTCGAGCTGGGCATCGGCGCCCGGGTCGAGGGCCGCCGTGGTGAGCTGTTCGAGCTGGATTTCACGGGCTGCGAGACCGCTCTGGAGGCGCTGGAACGCATCGGCCATGTGCCGCTGCCGCCCTACATCGACCGCCCCGACGAGGGCGCGGACCAGGAGCGCTACCAGACCGTGTATGCCCGCGAGCCCGGTGCCGTGGCGGCGCCCACCGCCGGCTTGCACTTCGACCAGCCGATGCTGGAGCATCTGCAGGCAATGGGGGTGGAAACCGGCTTCGTGACCCTGCACGTGGGCGCCGGCACCTTCCAGCCGGTGCGCGTGGAGCGGGTCGAGGACCACCCCATGCACAGCGAACGGTTCCGCGTCGAGCCCACCCTGGTGGAGCAGGTCGCCGCCACCCGCGCCCGCGGCGGCCGGGTGGTGGCGGTGGGCACCACCGCCCTGCGCACCCTGGAGGCGGCCTCGGCCGGCGGCGCGCTGGAGGCCGGTGAATCGGAAACCGACATCTTTATTTATCCGGGCTACCGGTTCCGCCAGGTGGACGCGCTGGTCACCAACTTCCATTTGCCGCGTTCCACGCTGTTGATGCTGGTGAGCGCCTTCGCCGGCCGTGAGCGGGTGCTGGCGGCGTATGAGGAGGCGATCCGTGAACGCTACCGCTTCTTCAGTTACGGCGACGCCATGTTCATTGAAAGAGCGCTCGACGCGCAGCGAGGCTTGTCATGTCCCGAATGACCTTCCAGCACCTGGCCAGTGACGGCGCCGCCCGGCGCGGGCGGCTGACCTTCCCGCGCGGCAGTGTGGAAACCCCGGCGTTCATGCCGGTGGGCACCTACGGCACCGTCAAGGGCATGCTGCCCCGGGACCTGGAAGACATCGGCGCGGAGATCTGCCTCGGCAATACCTTCCATTTGATGCTGCGCCCCGGCACCGAAGTGATCGGCGCCCACGGCGGGCTGCACGGCTTCATGCAGTGGCAGCGGCCGATCCTCACCGATTCCGGCGGCTTCCAGGTGTTCAGCCTGGGCGAGATGCGCAAGATTTCCGAGCAGGGCGTGGTATTCCAGAGCCCGATCAACGGCGACCGCATTGAGCTGAATCCGGAAATCGCCATGCGCGTGCAGGCGGATCTGGACAGCGACATCTGCATGATTTTCGACGAATGCACGCCATACCCGGCCACCGAGACCGAGGCCGCCGACTCCATGCGCCTCTCCCTGCGCTGGGCGAAACGCTCCAAGCAGGCCCATTTCGACGATCTGGGGAACGATGCGGCCTGTTTCGGCATCGTACAGGGGGGCATGTACGACGCCCTGCGCCGCGAATCCCTGGACGGGCTGGTGGATATCGGCTTCGACGGCTACGCGGTGGGTGGCCTGAGCGTGGGCGAGCCCCAGGAAGAGATGCTGCGCACCCTGGGCGCGCTGACCCCGCACATGCCCGAGGACCGGCCCCGCTATCTGATGGGGGTAGGGCGACCCGAGGACATCGTCGAAGCGGTGCGGCGCGGCGTGGATATGTTCGACTGCGTGATGCCCACGCGCAACGCGCGCAACGGCCATATTTTCGTCGGCGAAGGCGTGCTCAAGATCCGCAACGCCCGGCACCGGCACGACCTGGGGCCGCTGGACGAAAACTGTGATTGCTATACCTGCCGGCATTTTTCGCGCAGCTATCTGCACCATCTGGATCGCTGCAACGAGATGCTCGGCGCGCAACTCAATACCATCCACAATCTGCGCCATTACCAGCGGCTGATGGCCGGATTGCGGGGGGCTATCGAAGCGGGTACATTGAGCGCCTTTATTAGCGACTTCTACGCGGCTTTGGGCCGTCCCGTACCCGCGATTTAACGACGATAACGTGGAGTAACGTCATGAACTGGTTGATTTCACCCGCGCACGCTCAAACCGGTGGGGCCGCTCCTGGCGGCGGCGGTATCGAGCTGATCATGCTGGTGGTAATGGTAGCGGTGTTCTACTTCTTCCTGATCCGTCCGCAGCAAAAGCGCGCCAAGGAACACAAGAATCTGGTCCAGAGCCTGAACAAAGGCGACGAAGTGATCACCAGCGGCGGCATTCTCGGCCGGGTGACCAAGGTCACCGACGATTTCGTGGTACTGGAAATCAGCGGCAACCTCGAGATCAAACTGCAGAAACAGAGTGTCCAGGCCACGTTGCCCAAAGGCACCATTAAATCCATATAAGTCCTCGCCGGCCGAACCGGAAGACCATTATGACCCGCTATCCGCGCTGGAAATTTTTCCTGCTCCTGGCCGTGCTATTGGGGTGCGGCCTCTATGCGCTGCCCAATCTTTATCCGGACGTTCCGGCCATTCAGATCAGTGCCAACGACGCCGGCGGCCAGGTGCCGGTGCCGGTTCGCGACCGGGTGCTGGGCGCCCTCGACGACGCCGGCATCGAACACGGCGAAGGCGAAACCATCAACAATTCCTGGATGGTGCGCCTGGAGAGCACGGACGCGCAGCTGCGGGCCCGCGAGCGTATTTCCAGCCTGCTCGGCGAAGAGTACGTGGTGGCGCTTAATCTGGCCCCCACCACGCCGGACTGGCTGCGCGCAGTGGGCGCCTCGCCCATGAACCTGGGCCTGGACCTGCGTGGCGGGGTGCACTTCCTGCTGCAGGTGGACATGGCCACGGTGATCGAGCAGCGCATGGACGCCTGGTCCGGCCAGGCCAAGCTAACGCTGCGCAACGAGGGCATCCGCTACCGCAGCGTGGACATCGAAAGCCAGAAGCTGGTCATCACCCTGGACGACCAGATCGCCGCCGACGCGGCGCGGGCGCCGCTGCGCACCGCGCTGCCGGAGTTCACCCTGGACCAGTCCGAGGAACGGCCCCGGCTGACCCTGACGCTGAACCAGAGCACGCTGGATGAGCTGCAGGATTACGCCGTCGACCAGAACCGCACCGCGCTGAACAACCGGGTCAACGAGCTGGGCGTGGGTAACGCGGTGGTGCAGCGCCAGGGCGCCGACCGCATCGTGGTGCAGCTGCCCGGTGTGCAGGACGCCTCCCAGGCGCGCCGTATTCTCGGCCGCACCGCGACCCTGGAATTCCGTCTGGTCGCCGACCAGTACTCCTCCAGCCGGGCCAGCACCGGCATCGCGCCGCCGGGCACCGAGATCTTCCCGTTCAAATCCCAGAACGACCGGCCGGTGATTCTGGAGAAATCCAAGATCGCCACCGGTGATCAGGTCACCAACGCGCAGATGGGCTTCGACCAGCAAAGCGGCACGCCCCAGGTGAACGTGGAGCTGGACTCCACCGGCGCGCGCAGCATGCAGCGGGTGACCAGCAAGAACGTGGGCAACCCCATGTCGGTGCTGTTCATCGAGACCAAGACGGTGATGAAAACCGTCGAGGGCGAGGACGGCGAGCGCCGTCAGGTGCCGGAAAGCACCACCGACCAGTACGTGATCAACGTGGCCACCATCCAGGACACCCTGGGCAGCCGCTTCCGGATCACCGGCCTGGACAGCCCGGCGGAAGCCTCGGAGCTGGCCCTGCTGCTGCGCGCCGGTTCCCTGGCGGCGCCGGTGACCATCGTTGAAGAGCGCACCATCGGCCCCAGCCTGGGCCAGGAAAATATCGAGGCCGGCCTCAAGTCGATGGCGCTGGGCATGGCCCTGGTGCTGCTGTTCATGGTGATCTGGTACAAGGTGTTCGGCCTGTTCGCCAATGTGGCGCTGCTCGGCAACCTGGTGATCATCGTCGGCGTGATGTCGTTGATCCCCGGCGCCACGCTCACCCTGCCGGGCATCGCCGGTATCGTGTTGACCGTGGGCATGGCGGTGGACGCCAACGTGCTGATCTACGAGCGTATCCGCGAGGAGCTGCGTAACGGCCGGCGTCCGCGCGAGGCGATCGAAGAGGGCTACGGCCGCGCCTTCACCACCATTCTGGACGCCAACATCACCACCATGATCGTGGCGGTGATCCTGTTCTCCGCGGGCACCGGCTCCGTGCAGGGCTTCGCGGTGACGCTGTTCATCGGCATTCTGTCCTCCATGTTCACGGCCATCATCGGTACCCGCGCGCTGGTGGAAATGACCTACGGCCGGGGCGCCCGCGCGCCGGCCAAACTGAGTATCTGAGGCGGTTATGAGTAAGGCTCCCGCGAAGCACATCAACTTCATGGCGCCGCGCAAGGTGCTCGGCATACTGTCGATCGCCCTGGTGGTGATCTCCATCGCGCTGCTCGCCACCCGCGGCCTGAACCTGGGCCTGGACTTCACCGGCGGCACCTCGGTGGTGGTGAAGAGCGAGCAGGATCTGGACCTCGACCAGGTGCGCGGCGCCGTCGCCGAGCGCGGCTTCAGCGACGCCATTGTTCAGCAGTACGGCTCCGCCCGGGAAGTCAGCATCCGCGTGGCGCCCACCGAAGGCGTGGAAGCCGACCAGGTGGGCGGCATGGTGTTCGAGGCGGTGAACGCCGAGATCGACAACCTGGAGCTGCTCAAGGTGGAGTTCGTCGGCCCCCAGGTGGGCGACGAGCTGCGTGACCAGTCCGGCCTCGCCATGCTGATGGCGCTGGGCCTGATGCTGGTCTATGTGTGGTTCCGGTTCACCAACAAGTTCGGGGTCGCCACCGTGGCCGCGCTGCTGCACGACGTGATCATCGTGCTGGGCCTGTTCTCCCTGCTGCAGTGGCACTTCGATCTGACCGTGCTGGCGGCGATCCTGGCCCTGATCGGCTACTCGCTGAACGACTCCATCGTGGTTGCCGACCGGATACGCGAGAACTTCCGCAACACCCGGGAAACCGACCCGGAAAAAATCGTCAACGACGCCATCAACGAAATGCTCAACCGCACCATCAACACCTCGTTGACCACCGCCCTGGTGCTGCTGGCGCTGTTCTTCTTCGGCGGCGAAGTAATGCGCTCGTTCTCGGAAGCGCTGCTGGTGGGCATCGTTGTGGGTACCTACTCGTCCATCTACGTGGTCGCCAACCTGATCTTCACCCTCAACGTCACCAAGGAAGACTTCCTGGTCGTCGAAAAAGAAGAAATCGACGAAATGCCCTAAAAGCAGTTAATAGTTAATAGTTAACAGTTAACAGTGAACAGTTAATAGTTGGCCGGCATAGCCGGCCCTGGGGAAAACAGAAAGGCCGTGCCAGCGTTCATTCGCGGGCACGGCCTTTTTGTTTATGGCGACGCTCGTCGCGTCTTTTAGCTGTTAACTATTCACTGTTAACTATTAACTGCCCTCTTCACCAATCTTGTTTTTCCATCCAGGGGATGATGCGTTCGAAGGCGGCTTCGATCTGGTCCAGGGAGGTGGAGTAGCTGATGCGCAGGGCGTTGCTGCAGCTGTCGCCGAAGGTTTCCCCGGCGACCGTGCAGACGCCGGTTTCGCGCAGCAGTTTGAGCGCCACGTTGCCGCCGTTGACGCCTTCCGGCAGCGACGGGAACAGGTAGAAGGCGCCGTCCGGCCGGTAACCGGTAAGGTGCGGTGTGGCCTTGACCAGGTCCACCAGCCGGTCGCGGCGGCGCTGGTATTCCACCAGCATGTTGTCGATGAAGGTGCGCTCGCCGCGCAGTGCCGCCACCCCGGCCCATTGGCAGGGGGTGTTGGCCACGGTGGTGGTGAACATGTGGTAGCGGCGCAATTTCTTGATCGCGCCCTGGCTGGCCATCAACCAGCCGATGCGCATGCCCGCCATGCTGAAGGTTTTCGAGAAGCTGGAGATCACCATCACATGGTCCAGGTCCGAGCAGCAGGACAGCACGCTCGGGTACTCCTTGCCGTCGTACACCAGATGGTCGTAGACCTCGTCGCTGATCACGTACACGCCCCGGTAGGCCGCTTCCTGCACGATCGCTTCCACGGTGTCGCGGGGATAGATGGTGCCGGTGGGGTTGCTCGGTGAGTTGAGCACGATGGCGTAGGTGTTCGGGCCGATGGCGTCGATCACTTCCTGCGGGTCCAGCTGGTGCTGGTTCTCCGCGTGGGTGGGGATCGATTTCACCACGCCGCCGTTCATGCGGATCAGCGGCGCGTAGAGCATGAACGAGGGCTCCGGCACGATGAACTCCCGGCCCGGCGCCGAGGTGGCGGTGAGCGCCAGGTACAGCGCCTCGGTGGCGCCGGTGGTGATCATGATGTTTTCCGGCACCAGGGTGCGGTTGTAGCGTTCCCCGTAGTATTCCGCCAGGGCTTCCAGCAGCTCGGGCAGGCCGGCGTCCATGGTGTAGCCGGTCTGGCCCGCGTGCAGGGCGTCCACCGCCGCTTCCACCACATGCTCCGGCGGCTTCAGGTCCGGCTGCCCGATGGACAAATGGATCACGTCCTCCATGGTCGACGCCAGGTTCACCATGCGGCGGATGCCCGGCACCGGGATGGTCAGCAGGGCCGGGTTCCAGATCGGGTCTTCGGTTTCGTAGAAGTCCGTGTCCAGGTTGATGCTGCTCATATCACCGCTCCCTTGTTAAAGACGGTTCATGCGGTCGCGCCGGCCAGGGCCAGCGATGGACGGTCGGTGAAAGGACGGAGCTGTTCGAACAAATGCCCGGCCTTGAGCACCTGTTCGTCCGCGAAGCGGCGGCCGACGATCTGCAGCCCCATGGGCAGGCCGTCGCCGGCCAGTCCCAGCGGCACGGACAGCGCCGGCTGGCCGGTCATGTTGAAAGGGTAGGTGAACGGCGTCCAGGTGGGCCAGCGGGTGTTGGGCCAGTCCGGCGGCACCTCCCGGTTGGTCTCGAAGGCGGTGATCGGCAGGGTCGGGGTGATCAGCAGATCGTACTTCTGATGGAACACCGCCATCCGCTCCGAGAGCGCCATGCGTTCGTTCACCGCCGCCAGGTAGTCGAGCATCGACAGGCGCTCGGCCTTGGCCACCACCTGCATCAGGCCCGGGTCCATCTGTTCGCGCTGGCGCGGCGTCAGGTCGCGGCAGGCGTTGGCGGCGCCGCCGTAGAACAGGTGGCCGAAGGCGGCCAGCGGGTTGCTGAAGCCGGGGTCCACTTCCACCACGGTGGCGCCCAGGTCGCGGAACACCTCCACGGCGGCGGCGCAGGCCCGTTCGATGTCCGGGTCCACGTCCACGTAACCCAGGTTATTGCTGTAGGCGATGCGCAGCCCGGACAGGTCCCCCTCCAGGGCGCCCAGGTAATCGGTGCCGCGCCGTGGCGCCGCCTGGGAATCGCGCGGGTCGGTTTCGCAGAGCACCTGCATCATCAGCGCGGCGTCGGCCACGGTGCGGGTCATCGGGCCGGCGTGGGCCAGGGTGCCGAACGGGCTGGCCGGCCAGTGCGGCACCTCCCCGAAAGTGGGTTTGTGGCCGACGATGCCGCAGAACCCGGCCGGAATACGGATCGAGCCACCGGCGTCGGTGCCCAGGGCCAGGGGCGCCATGCAGGCGGACACCGCCGCGGCGGATCCGCCGCTGGAGCCGCCGGCGGTTTTGGAAGGGTCCCAGGGGTTGTTGGTGGGGCCGCACAGCGGGCTGTCGGTGACCCCCTTCCAGCCGAACTCCGGGGTGGTGGTTTTGCCCAGCGGCACATAGCCGTGGCGCTCCAAAGCGGCGGTGGCCGGCGAGCGCTTGTTCAGCGTGCTGGCGCCGTCGATGGTGCGCGAGCCTTTCAGGGTGGGCCACATGGGCGTGAGAAACACATCCTTGACCGCCACCGGGATGCCGTCCAGCAACCCCTGAGCCTCGCCTTTCAGATAGCGTTGCTCGGAGGCCTTGGCGATCTCCAGCGTGGTCTCGCGGTCGATCAGGCACCAGGCGTTCAGGGCATGGTCGTGATGCTGCACATGATCGAGCAGATCCGCCGCCACCTCCACCGGTGACAGCTCCCGGCGTTCGAACGCCTTCTTCAGTTCCAGCGCACTCAGGGTCCGCAGTTCCTCACTCATGGATGTGCCTCCTCTCTCAGCCTTTCAGCGGCGACCGTAGCCGCGTGCCTTATCCACCGGGTTGGCCAGCGGCTGCCCGCGCCGCCAGCGTTGAAAGTTGTCGACGAACTGGTCGCCCAGGGCCCGCCGCCAGCCGACGAAATCGCCGGCCATGTGCGCGGACAGCATCACGTTGGGGTAGCGCCACAGCGGGTGCTCCGGCGGCAGCGGTTCTTCCTCGAACACATCCAGGGCGGCGCCGGCCAGCCGGCCGCTGTCCAGCGCCCCGAGCAGGGCGCCGGTGCGGACCACGGCGCCGCGGCCCACGTTGATGAACACCGCGCCGGGTTTCATCAGGCGGAAATGGCGGTCGTCGAACAGACCACGGGTGTCGTCGGTGAGCGGCGCCGCCACGATCACGTAATCCGCGTCGCCGAGCAGGGCCGGCAGGTCTTCCTGACGGTGTACCCGGGCGAAGGCCGAATCCTGGCGGGCCCGGCGCGCGGTGCCGACCACCTCCATGCCCAGGCCGCCCAGCACGGTGGCGATTTCCCGGCCGATCGAACCGGCCCCCACCACCAGGGCCCGGGCGCCACGGATCATGGCGGTTTCCCGGTGCTGCCAGCGCCGCTCCCGTTGCAGCGCCAGATTGGTGAGGGTGTCCTTGGCGAACAGCAGCACCGCGCCGAGCACGTATTCGGCGATGCCCCGGTCGAAAATGCCCGAGGCATTGGTGACCGGGAAATCGCCGTTTTTAATCGGCGGAATCATCAGGGCGTCCACGCCGGCGCTGGTGGCGTGCACCCAGCGTATCGGGCAGGGGTCGGGCCATGCGGCTTCCAGGGCCTCGACGCGGAAATCGGTGACCACCAGGATGTCCGTTTCCGCCAACGCCTCGGCGAGACCGTTGTCGCCCCGCACCTCGCGGAGGGTGATGTCCCCGCGCAGCCGGTCCAGGCCGGGCAGGGCGGGTTCGTCCTCCGCCAACAGGACGGTGACCCGGGCTTCATGCAATGCGCCTGCGCTCATGGCGTCTCCTTCTCAAATCAGCGTGTTTCTTCGAGCGCGTCCTGGAACAGGTTCACCGCTTGATCGATCTCCTGCCGGCTGGCGGTGAGCGGCGGCAGCCAGCGCACCACCTGGCCGTGGATGCCGCAGCGCAGCAGCAGCAGGCCGCTTTGTTCGCAGGCCTTGAGCAGGGCGGCGGCGCGCTCGCCGTCGGGCTGGCCCGGCGCCTTGACGATTTCCATGCCCAGCATCAGGCCCATGCCGCGCACCTCGTCGATGCAATCGTGACTGTCCCGCAGCGTGCGCAGACGTTCGAACAGGTAGGCGCCCTCGGTGGCCGCGTGGCTGACCAGCTCCTCCTGTTCCATCACGTCCAGGGTGGCCAGGGCGGCGGCGCAGGCCACCGCGTTGGCGCCGTAGGTGCCGCCCTGGGACCCCGGCGCGCCGCTGGACATCAGGGCCCGGCTGGCGGCCACGGCGGACAGCGGGTAGCCGCTGGCCAGCCCCTTGGCGGTGATCAGCATGTCCGGCTGAACGTCGAAATGCTCGTGGCTCCAGAACCGCCCGGTGCGCCCGTAGCCGGCCTGGATTTCATCGGCGATCAGCAGGATGCCGTGCTTGTCGCAGCGCTCGCGCAGGCCCTGCATGAAGCGCTTGGTGGCGGGGTAGTAGCCGTATTCCCCCTGCACCGGCTCGATGATCATGGCGGCGGTGTCCGAGGGCGCGGACTGGGTCATCAGCACGTGGTCCAGCTCGCGCAGGCAGAAGTCCACGGTGTCGTCCTCGCTCCAGCCGTAGCGGTAGCTGTGCGGGAAGGGGCTGAAGCTGACGCCGGCCATCAGCGGCTGCCAGCCGGTGCGCACCTTGGTGGTGGAGGTGGTCATCGAGGCCGCCGCCAGGGTGCGGCCGTGAAAGCCGCCGGTGAAGGCGATGATATTGGGCCGGCCGGTCGCCTGGCGGGCCAGACGCAGGGCGGTCTCCACCGCTTCGCTGCCGGAGTTGGAGAACGCCACCGCGTCGAGGTGCCGGGGCAGATGCTCGTAGAGCCGGTCGGTGAGACGCAGCATATTGGGGTGGGTGACGGTGGCGTACTGGGCGTGCACCAGTTTGCCGACCTGATCGCGGGCGGCTTCCACCACCTTGGGGTGGCAGTGGCCGGTGGCGGTAACGCCGATGCCCGATGTGAAATCCAGCCAGCGACGGCCTTCGCCGTCAAACAACCAGCTTCCTTCGCCCCGTTCCGCGCAGATCCCGCTGGACTGCACCAAAAGTGGAGACAGATGATTCATGGCTTGCTCCTCCATACCCGATTCCCGGGGGAGGTACGCGCTGGACCCGCCTTGTGATCAAGACCGGTTCAGCGGCCCCCGCCCAGGGCGCCTTGAATCCGCGCACCGATTTGGTCGGTGCCGCACGCCGGGTGCCCGGCGGCGAGGTCCGACACCAGCGTCTCATGCAAATGCCGGGCCGCGCCATAAAAAATCGGCTCTTTTTCGCCGAGCCAGTCGAGCATCAACGCCAGGCTGAAAAGGGTCGCGCGCGGGTCGGCGATGCCCTGGCCGGCGATGTCCGGCGCGGAACCGTGGGTGGGCTCGAACAGGGCCGGCTGGGACGGGTCCGCCGGGTTCAGGTTGGCGGACGGTGCCACCCCGAGCCCGCCGGCCAGTACCGCCGCCAGGTCGGTGAGAATGTCGCCGTGCAGGTTGCTGGCCACCACCACGTCGAAGCGCCACGGCGCCTGCACGAATTTCATCGCCGCCGCGTCCACCAGCTCGTGATGGGTGGCCACGTCCGGGTAGTCGGCGGCCACTTCCTCGAACACCCGGTCGTAGAGGGTGCCCCAGAACGCCTGGGCGTTGCGTTTGGTGATCAGGCATACCTGCGATTCACGGGGCTCGCCGTCGGCGCCGTCGAAGCGGCGCGGGCTGTTTGAGTCGGCCCGTTCGGCGGCCCGTTGCCGGGCGCGTTCGAAGGCGTGGCGGATCAGCCGCTCGGTGGCGGTGTAGGTGAACACCTCCAGCTGCGTGGCGATTTCCTCACGGGTGTCCGCGCGCAGCCGGCCGCCCTGGCCGACGTACTCGCCTTCGCTGTTTTCGCGGATCACCAGCATGTCCAGATCGCGGGCGCGGTCGTCGGCCAGGTACTGAACGGTGCCGGGGTAGAAGCGGGCGGGCCGTTCGCAGGCCCACAGGTCCAGACCCTTGCGCAGGGTCAGTAGCGGCGCCAGGGAGGCGCCGTCGGGGAGACAGTATCGCTGCGGGTCGCTGAGCGGCCCCGGGTCACCCAGGGCGCCCAGCAGCAGGGCCTGGTATTCACGCAGCCGTGGCAGCGCGTCCTCCGGCATCATGGCGCCGTGGCGCCGGTGCCAGTCGGTGGCCGGCCACGGCAGCACGTCGTACGCCAGGGGCAGGTCGTGGCCGTGAATCAGCGTCTTGAGCACCGCCTCGGCCACGGCCATCACCTCCGGGCCGATGCCGTCGCCGGGTAGCAGCGCAACGCGCGCGGAAGTCGCCATAACGGCTCCTGTCGGATGAAGGGGGTATCAGCCCATGCAGAGGTACTTCACCTCCATGTACTCTTCCATGCCCTGGTGGGAGCCTTCGCGGCCCAGGCCGGACTCCTTGACGCCGCCGAACGGTGCCGCCGCGTTGGAAATCAGGCCTTCGTTGATGCCCACCATGCCGGCTTCCAGCGCTTCGGCCACGCGCCACACGCGGTGGATGTTCTCGCTGTAGAAATAGGAGGCCAGACCGAACGGCGTGTCGTTGGCGATGCGGATGCCTTCCTGCTCGTCCTGGAAACGGATCACCGCCGCCAGCGGGCCGAAGGTTTCCTCGTGGCAGAATTCCATGTCGGCGGTGGCACCGGTGATCAGTGTGGGCTGAACGAAGTTGCCGCCGCGCTCATGGGCGCCGCCGCCGAGCACCACCTTGGCGCCCTTGGATTTGGCGTCCTCGATATGCTCAAGCACTTTCTTGGCGGCGCCGGCGTTGATCAGCGGCGCCTGGGTGACGCCTTCCTCGAAGCCGTCGCCGACTTTCAGTTTCTCCATCGCCGCCTTGAGTTTTTCCACGAACGCATCGTGCACGCCGTCCTGCACCAGGAAGCGGTTCACGCACACGCAGGTCTGGCCGGTGTTGCGGAACTTGCTGGCGATGGCGCCTTCCACGGCCTTGTCCAGATCGGCGTCGTCGAACACCAGGAAGGGCGCGTTGCCGCCCAGTTCCAGGGATACCTTCTGGATGTGCTCGGCGCAGTTGGCCATCAGCTGGCTGCCCACCTCGGTGGAGCCGGTGAAGCTCACTTTGCGCACCACCGGCGAGCTGGTGATGGTGTCGGCGATGGCCGCCGCGGAGCCGGTGATGATGTTGATCACCCCGGCGGGGATGCCGGCGCGCTGGGCCAGCTCGGCCAGCGCGAAGGCGGAATAGGGGGTGGCGCTGGCGGGCTTGACCACCATGGTGCAGCCCGCCGCCAGGGCGGCGCCGGCCTTGCGGGTGATCATCGACGCCGGGAAGTTCCACGGCGTGATCGCGGCGGTCACACCGATGGCCTGCTTGATCACGATAATGTGCTGGCCGGGCTTGGCGCCGGGGATGGTGTCGCCGTAGGCGCGGCGGGCTTCCTCGGCGAACCACTTGATGAACGACGCGGCGTAGGCGATCTCGCCCTTGGATTCCGCCAGCGGCTTGCCCTGTTCCAGGGTCATCAGCGCGCCCAGGTCGTCCTGGTGCTCCATCATCAGGTTGTACCAGGCGTACAGCAGGTCGGCCCGCTCGCCGGCGGTCTTGGCGCGCCAGGCCGGCAGCGCGTTGTCGGCGGCGGCGATCGCTTGCAGGGTGTCCGCTTCCTTCATGCGCGGCACGGTGCCGATGATCTCACCGTTGGAGGGATTGTCCACGTCGATGGTGGCGCCGTCCTCGGCGTCGCACCACTGGCCGTTGATAAAGCACTGCTGGCGGAAAAGGGACGGATCCTTGAGGTTGAACTGGGTCATCGGGAGCTCTCCTGAAAGCGTTCTTAGCGCAAAAGAAATCAATGCTTCAACGCTAGCAGAGCTCGGCGCTCAGGCCCATCCCTTATGAATGGGTTTTACGCATCGGAGCGAGAGGAAGAAACAGCTGCAAGCAGGCCGTGCTACGGAGTGGCCTGGTGGGAGCGGGCCTTGCCCGCGAAAGGGTGGCCTTGGCCACCCGGCAGGATACCAGAGGCCTTGTTGGCACCACCGTTAGAGACGCCTCTGGGATCCTGCCGGCCGGCTTTGCCGGCCTTTCGCTTGCAAGCAAGCTCCCACAGCCCGCTCCCACAGGCCCGGCTCAGCCGCGCTTAAGACTGTCAGTCAGGTGCGGTTTGATCTTCTGCAGCAGGCCTTTGAACACTTTCGGGGTGCCGGCCACGATGTTGCCGCGCTGCAGGTGGCTGTGGCCGCCGGCCACGTCGCCCACCAGGCCGCCGGCCTCGGTGATCAGCAGCGTGCCCGCCGCCATGTCCCATTCCTGCAGGCCCAGCTCGAAGAAGCCGTCCAGGCGGCCGGCGGCCACCCAGGCCAGGTCCAGCGCCGCGGCGCCGGGCCGGCGCAGGCCGGCGGTGGATTCCGCCACCGCCCGGAACATGCCCATGTAGGCGTCCATGTAGGCCATCTGGTCGTTGCGGAACGGGAAACCGGTGCCGATCAGAGCGCCGTCCAGGCCGGCCCGGTTGGTGACGCGCAGGCGGCGGCCGTTGAGAGCCGCGCCGCGGCCTCGGCTGGCGGTGAATTCTTCCTCGCGTAGCGGATCGTAGACCACCGCGTGCTCCACCTTGCCTTTGACTTTCAAGGCGATGGATACCGCGTACTGCGGCAGGCCGTGGATAAAGTTGGTGGTGCCGTCGAGCGGATCGATCACCCACAGGTAATCGGCGCCGGCGCCGGTGCCCGGCTGCTCGCCGCTTTCCTCGGCGAGAATGCCGTGCTCGGGGTAGGCTTTGCGGATGGCGTCGATGATGCGTGCTTCCGCGGCCCGGTCCACCTGGGTGACGAAGTCGTTGGCCGCCTTCCGGTCCACGGACAGGGGGTCGTTGTTCTCCGCCGCGCGGCGGATCAGGTTGCCGGCCTGGCGGGCGGCTCGCAGGGCAATGTTCACTTGCGGCGCGTGCATGCAATCATCCTGTCGGGTTCAAAGAGCGCGATCACCCGCTGCGGCGGGGCCGGCGGGCGTTTCGGGAGGCGGATTGTAACAGAGCCGGAGGGAGGAGGGCAGATCAGAATCTGCTAGACTAACGCGCTCTCCATTCCCGGATTCGGATACCTCATGTTAGAGAACGTGCGCGTGGTGATGGTGGAAACCACGCACCCCGGCAACATCGGCGCCGCCGCCCGCGCCATGAAGACCATGGGGCTGGCGGACCTGCGCCTGGTCAGTCCGGCGGTCTACCCCAGCGCCGAAGCCACCGCCCGCGCCTCCGGCGCCGGCGATGTGCTCAGCGCCGCGCGGGTCTGCGCCGACCTGGACGAAGCCCTCGAAGGCGCCACCCTGGTGATCGGCACCAGCGCGCGTCAGCGGCGCATTCCCTGGCCCTGCCTGACGCCGCGCCAACTGAGCGCCCAGCTGCAGCGCGAGCCGGAAAGCACCCGTATCGCGGTGCTGTTCGGGCGCGAGGACCGCGGCCTGACCAACGACGAACTGCGCCGCTGCAACCTGCACGTGACGGTGCCCGCCAACCCGGACTACGGCGTGCTCAACGTGGCGTCGGCGGTGCAGCTGATCGCCTATGAACTGCGGCTGGCGCTGGTCGGCGAGGACGCCGACCTGCCCGAGGCCCGCGCCCGCCGCGAGGCCATGCCGCTGCCGGAAATGTTCTGGGATGAGCCGCCGGCCAGTAACCAGGCGGTGGCCGGCTTTCTGGATCACCTGGAACAGGTGATGACCGAGAGCGGCTTCCTGAACCCGGAGCAGCCCGGTCAGGTGATGACGCGCATGCGGCGATTGTTCCTGCGCGCTCGTCCGGACAAAATGGAAATCAGCATCCTGCGCGGTACGCTGGTGGCGATACAGAAGCACGCCGCTCGCCAGGCGGCGGACACGCCCCGCGACGACGAGCCGGGGACCAGGCAGAGGTAATTATGTTCAAGCAAGTGAAAGAGGACATCGCATCGGTTTTCAGCCGCGACCCGGCGGCGCGCAACACCTTGGAAGTGCTGCTCAACTATCCGGGCCTGCACGCGGTGCTGTTCCACCGTCTGGCGCACTGGCTGTGGCACCACAACCTCAAACAGCTGGCCCGGGTCCTGTCCACCTTCAGCCGCTGGCTCACCGGCATCGAGATTCACCCCGGCGCCAAGATCGGCCGGCGCTTTTTCATCGACCACGGCATGGGCGTGGTGATCGGTGAAACCGCGGAAATCGGCGACGACGTCACCCTCTACCACGGCGTTACCCTGGGCGGCACCAGCTGGGACAAAGGCAAGCGCCACCCGACCCTGGAAGACGGTGTGGTGGTCGGCGCCGGCGCCAAGGTGCTGGGCCCGTTCACCGTGCACAAGAACGCCAAGATCGGCTCCAACTCCGTGGTCACCAAGGAGGTGCCGGAAGGCGCCACCGTGGTCGGCATCCCCGGCCGCGTGATCGGCCGGCCGGTCAGCGAGCAGGAGAAGAACCGCCAGGAAATGGCTGAGAAAATCGGCTTCCAGGCCTATGGCGTCAGCAACGACATGCCCGACCCGGTGGCCGAGGCCATCGGCGCGCTGCTGGACCACATGCACGCGGTGGACGGCAAGCTCGACCGGGTGTGCGACAACCTCAAGCGCCAGGGCATCCAGGGTTGCGACGAGAAACTGCCAGAGCTCAACGCCGAGGACTTCGAGCCGGTGAAGGCGCGCGGCGGCACCGACTGAAGACACCTGGATGATTCAGACTCTGACGCGCTTGTTCCCGCTGTGGGCGGTGCTGTTTTCGATATTCGCGTTTCTGTCTCCGGGTGGGCTGGCGCAGCTGTCCTGGGCGATCGTGCCGCTGCTGATGCTGATCATGTTCGGCATGGGCATGACGCTCACCTGGGCGGATTTCGCGGATGTGGCGCGGCGCCCGGCGGTGATTGGCCTGGGCGTGCTGCTGCAGTTCCTGGTCATGCCGCTGGTGGCGCTGGCGGTGGGTCTGTTGCTGGCGCTGCCGCCGGAGCTGCTGCTGGGCTTGGTGATCGTCGGCGCCTGCCCGGGCGGCACCGCGTCCAATGTGATCTGCTATCTGGCGCGGGCGGACGTGGCGCTGTCCATCACCATGACCTCGGTGTCCACCCTGGTGGCGGTGGTGGCCACGCCGCTGCTGGTGTGGGTCTACCAGGGCCAGAGCATCGAAGTGCCGGTGATGTCCATGCTCGGCTCCCTGGTGCAGATCGTGCTGCTACCGGTGATCGCCGGCACCTTGCTGAACTCCCTGTTTCATCGCCCGCTGGAGCCGGTGCGGGCGGTATTCCCGCTGCTGTCGGTGGCCGCCATCGTGCTGGTGATCGGCGTGATCGTGGCGCTCAACCGGGACCGCATCGCGGTGGGTGGCGCGGCGGTGATGCTGGCGGTGGTGCTGCACAACGGCCTGGGGCTGGCGCTGGGCTACGGCGGCGCCCGGCTGATGCGTCTCGACCCGCGCCGCGCCCGCACGCTGGCGATCGAAGTGGGGATGCAGAATTCCGGCCTGGGCGTGGCCCTGGCGGTGAAGCACTTCTCCGCCGGCGCCGCGCTGCCCGGGGCGCTGTTCAGCGTCTGGCACAATCTGTCCGGGTCGGTGCTGGCCTGGTACTGGCGGCGCCGGCAACCGTAAAAGACGGTAATGCGGCCTGCCGGAGCGCCGTCGGGCTGGCAGACTGACCCTTAATGAAACGTCTCTCCCAAATCCTCGTGCTGTTGCTGCTGATCGCCGCGCCGCTGTTCGTGCTCGGCCTGCACCAGCAGTGGTGGTCGGTGCCGCGTCACTGGAACCCCTTCATGCCGCTGCACGTCACCGACCCGGTGACGCCGGTGACCGGCTGGAAGCTGTCGCGACTGGAGGACCGGCCGCAGGCCTGCCTGGACGCGTTAAACACCGCGCCGGAGGACGCCCTCGACCACCTGCCGCTGGAGGACTACACCCCGGTGGAGAGCTGCCCGCTGACCAACGTGGTGCGGGTGCGCCGCACCGGGGTCACCTTCAACAACAGCTTCGTGGCCCGCTGCCCGCTGGCGCTGGCCTGGGTGATGTTCGAGCGCCACGGCCTGCAGCCCGCCGCCCGCGAACAGTTCGATCAGCCGGTCCGGACGGTGTGGCACTACGGTACCTTTTCCTGCCGCAATATTTACAACCGGGAAGAGGACCGGCGCAGCGATCACGCCACCGCCTCGGCGCTGGACCTGGCCGCGCTGACCCTGGCCGACGGCACCCGCATTTCAGTGCAGGACGACTGGGACGGGGAGGGCGACAAGGCCGCGTTCCTGCGCAGCCTGCAAAACCGGGCCTGTGAGTACTTCGGTACCGTGCTGGGGCCGGACTACAACCAGGCCCACGCGGACCACTTCCACCTGGGCCTGCGGGGCTTCCGGATCTGCCGCTAGCCGTGCCGTTCGCGGGGCAGCGTCAGGTACACCCCGACAATCAGCAGCGGCGCGCCCAGCAGATGGTGCCCGCCGAGCGCGGCGCCGAGCACCAGGAACGCGAACAGCGCGGTGAAGAACGGCGTGGACAGGCGCACCACGGTGGCGGCGGTGGGGGTGATGTGCTGGCACGCCAGCGGATAGAGGTAGCCCGGCGCCAGCGTCGACACCGCCGCCAGGCCCAGGAACAGGCCCCACTGGCCGGCATCGGGCACCGCCGCCGCCGGGCTGGCGAACGGCACGCTCACCAGCAGGCCGAGCACGCAGCCGATCAGCACCACGCTCCAGCCCTGGCCCTGCAGCCGGGTGCCGGCCTGCGAGTAAAGCGCCATGGCCAGCGCCGCCGCCAGCCCGCAGGCGTCGCCGATCAGGCGGCCCTGGTCGGCCTCAGGGGCCGTGACCGGCCCGCCCAGCAAAACCACCGCCAGCCCGGCGAACGCCAGCAGACCGCCCAGCACCTCGCGGCCGGCCACCGGCTGGCGGCGCAGCACCCTCAGCAGCATCACGAAGAACGGCGATGTGGAGACCAGCAACGACACGCTCACCACGTCACTGAGATAGAACCCCACCGTGGCCAGCACATAGTAGGCGGCGAGCAGCACACCGCCGTACAGCGTCCGCTGATTGGGACGCTGAAAACCCCGGGTCAGGGTGAGCAGGACGGTGAGCAGCAGCGCGGCGGTGAGAAACCGGAACACCAGGGTGGTGCCGGTGGGCAGGTCGCGCAGCAGCGCCACCCAGATGCCAGTGGCGCCCCACTGGGCGCTGGCGAGCAGGGCGAGGGCGGTGCCTTTTTGCGTGTCGGAAGCCATGCCCCGCCCTCCGGGATCGGGTGTGTCAGACGTTGAACAGGAAGTTCAGCACGTCGCCGTCCTTGACCACATAGTCCTTGCCTTCGGCGCGCATTTTGCCGGCTTCCTTGGCGCCCTGTTCGCCGTTGCCGGCGACGTAATCGTCGTAGGCGATGGTTTGCGCGCGGATGAAGCCCTTCTCGAAGTCGGTGTGGATCACGCCGGCCGCCTGCGGCGCGGTGGCGCCGATCTTGACGGTCCAGGCGCGCACTTCCTTCTTGCCGGCGGTGAAGTAGGTCTGCAGGCCGAGCAGCTCATAGCCGGCGCGGATCACCCGGTTGAGGCCGGGTTCTTCCATGCCCAGGTCGGCCAGGAAGTCGGCTTTCTCTTCATCGTCCAGTTCGGCGATCTCCGATTCGATCTTGGCGCAGATCGGCACCACCGAGGCGTTTTCCTTCTCCGCCTGCTCGCGCACCAGGTCCAGCAACGGATTGTTGTCGAAGCCGTCCTCTTCCACATTGGCGATGTACATGGTGGGTTTAAGGGTGAGCAGGTTGAGGCTGCGGATCGCCTTGCGCTCGTCATCGCTGAGGTTGGCGGCGCGCGCCGGCTCGCCCTCGTTGAGCAGCGGCAGCAGCTTCTCCAGCACCGGAATCAGCGCCTGGGCGTCCTTGTTCTGGCCCTTGGCGGCTTTCTGGGCGCGCTGCAGGGCGCGGTCCACGGAGTCCAGGTCGGCCAGCGCCAGCTCGGTATTGATCACGGAAATGTCATCCAGCGGCGATACCTTGCCGGCCACGTGGATCACGTTCTCGTCGTCGAAGCAGCGCACCACATGGGCGATGGCGTCGGTGTCGCGGATGTTGGCCAGGAACTGGTTGCCCAGGCCCTCGCCCTTGGAGGCGCCCGCCACCAGGCCGGCGATATCCACGAACTCCATGGTCGCCGGGATCACCTTCTCCGGGCTGACGATGGCGGCCAGCTTGTCCAGCCGCGGGTCCGGCACCGGGACCACGCCGGTGTTCGGCTCGATGGTGCAGAACGGGAAGTTCTCGGCGTCGATGCCGGCCTTGGTCAAGGCGTTGAAAAGGGTGGATTTGCCCACATTGGGCAGGCCCACGATACCGCACTGAATACCCATAACTGCACCTCCGTTTTCGAGGGCGCAATGCTACTCAAGCGCGGGCCAAAATGCGACAGGCGAGAAACGACGGGTTGCCAGGGAGCCGGCTCCGGGGGGCGCTGCCGCCGCTCAGCGCGGCCGGGGGCACCGCTAGACTGGCGCCATAAAGGAGGGAAGGACACCATGACCGAACGCATCCTCTATCAATTTCCGATATCCCATTACTGCGAAAAGTCCCGCTGGCAGCTCGACTATAAAGGGCTGGCATACCGCACCCGCAACCTGCTGCCGGGGCCGCACCGGCTGCGCACCCAGTGGATGGCGCGCATTAACACTCTGCCGGTACTGCGTGACGGCCAGCGGGTGGTGGGGGATTCCACCAAAATCGCCTACTACCTGGAAAAGCACTACCCGGAACGCTCGCTGATCCCCACCGACGCGGAGTCCCGCGCCCGGGTCATCGAGCTGGAACAGCAACTCGACCGGGTGGCGGTGCACGTGCGCCGCTGGCTCTACGGCCAGATTATCGATCGTCCGGAAGTCATGGACGCCATGCTCGACCCCTACCGGTTGCCGTCACCGGTGCAGAAGGTGCTGGCGCCGGTTACCCGGGAAGGGGTGCGCCGCCTGTACCGCATCGAACCCAAGGCGGTGGCCCACTCCGGACAACGGCTGGAAGAGGGGCTGGAACTGGTGGAGGAGACCTTGCGGCGCGGCAACGGCCGCTACCTGGTGGGCGAGCGGCTCACCCTGGCGGACATCACCGCCGCCGGCCTGCTGGCGCCGCTGGTCAGCCCGGCCGGTACGCCCTGGGACATTTTCGAGGAAGGCACGTTGCCGGCTGCATTGCAGAAGCAATTGGATGATCTGCGCACACGACCAGCCGGACAATGGGTGCTTGCGCGTTACGCCGAGGACAGGTGAACCTGGCTCAGGCGCGGAAGCCGTTGAGGCCGTTCATGGCGTGGCTGAATTCGCCGCGCAGCATATCCGGGGTAAACCGTACCGCCTCGTCGATGGCCCGTTCGATCAGCTCACGGTCGGCGGCGGAGGGTTTGTTCAGCACATGGGGGGTGACCAGCTGGGCGCTGCCCGGATGGCCGATACCAATACGCAGGCGGTAGAAGTCCTTGCTGTTGCCGTGGCGGGCAACGATATCGCGCAGACCGTTGTGGCCGCCGTGTCCGCCGCCCTGCTTGAAGCGGGCCACGCCCGGGGGCAGGTCCAGTTCATCGTGGGCCACGAGCATTTGCGTGACGGGAATCTTGAAGAAGTTCGCCAGGGCCGAGGTGGATTGGCCGCTGCGGTTCATATAGGTGGTGGGCACCAGCAGGCGGATGGTTTCGCCTTCGAAGGTGAAGGTGCCGGTGGCACCGAAGTATTTCTTGTCTTCGTTAAGAAAGATGCCCTGGGCACGGGCCAGGGCATCCACATACCAGACTCCGGCGTTGTGGCGGGTGGCGTCGTATTCGGGGCCCGGATTGCCCAGGCCCACGATCAGTCGTACCGGTTCCGCCATCATCGCTCTCAGTCTTCGGACGGCTTCTCTTCGCCTTTGCCGCCGTCTTTCTCGGCGGCGTCTTCCTGACCGTCCTCGTCCTCATCGTCTTCGCTGGCACGCACTTTCGGGGTGTGTACGGCAACGATGGGCTGGTCGTGGTCTTCACCGTAGGCCAGCTGGGTCAGCGTCACGCCGGTGGGCAGCTTGATGTCGGACAGGTGCAGCACCTGGTCCAGCTCCACGGCGCTCATGTCCACCTCGATGTATTCCGGCAGGTGCTTGGGCAGGCAGCTGATTTCCACTTCGGAAATGTTGTGGTGGATTTCGCCACCCTGCTTCTTCACACCGATGCAGGCTTCTTCGTTGGTGTAGTGCAGCGGCACGGTCATGGTGATTTCATGGCCGGCTTCCACGCGCATGAAGTCGGCGTGGATCGGGAAACCGCGGGCCGGATCGCGCTGCAGATCGCGCAGAACCGCCTGCTGCTTCTTGCCGTCCAGCTTCAGCGTCAGGATGTGGCTGTAGAAGGCCTCGGTTTCCAGGGCTTTCTTCAGCTCACGGGTCTCCAGTGAGATCATCACGGGGTCGGCGTGGCCGCCATAGATAATGGCCGGTACGCGACCGTGCAGACGACGCAGGCGGCGGCTCGCACCTTTCCCCGTGTCGCTGCGGCTTTCAGCGGTCAATTCGAATTCGTTGGACATGGTCCTGTCTCCATTAAGCTCTCCGGCACCCCGCGACCAGGCGCACCGAAAAGGTTGCGATAAGCCCGAAACGGGCGTCCCCGGAACGGGGAGGGGGCGGATTATGCCGGAAATCCCCGGGCTACACCAGTTCCAGGCGGTCGAACATGGCGGACAACGATTCCTCGTTGTTCACCCGGCGGATGGTTTCCGCCAGCATCGGCGCCAGGCGCAGCACGCGGATCTTGTCGCACTGACGGCCCTGCTCGGACAGCGGGATGGTGTCGGTGACCACCAGCTGGTCCATGGCGCTGTTGCTGATGTTGTCGATGGCCGGGCCGGACAGCACCGGGTGGGTGCAGTAGGCGATCACCTTGGCGGCGCCGTGGTCCTTGAGGGCCTGGGCGGCTTTGCACAGAGTGCCTGCGGTGTCGACGATGTCGTCCACCAGCACGCAGGTGCGGCCTTCCACCTCACCGATGATGTGCATCACCTGGGATTCGTTGGCCTTGGGGCGGCGCTTGTCGATGATCGCCAGATCGGCGTCGTTGAGCTGCTTGGCCAGGGCGCGGGCACGGACCACGCCGCCCACGTCCGGGCTCACCACCATCAGGTCGTCGTGCTTCTGACGCTCGATGTCGGCCACGAACAGGGGCGTGCCGTAGACGTTGTCCACGGGGATGTCGAAGAAGCCCTGGATCTGGTCGGCGTGCAGGTCCACGGTCACCACCCGGTCGATGCCCACGGCGGTGATCATGTCGGCGACCACCTTGGCGGTGATCGGCACCCGCGCGGAGCGCACCCGGCGGTCCTGGCGGGCGTAACCGAAGTAGGGGATCACGGCGGTGATGCGGCCGGCGGAAGAGCGCCGCAGGGCGTCCGCCATCACCAGCAGTTCCATCAGGTTGTTATTGGTGGGCTGGCAGGTGGACTGGACGATGAACACGTCCTTGCCGCGCACGTTTTCCTGAATGTCCACGGCCACTTCGCCGTCGCTGAAAACGCCGACGTCGGCATCGCCGAGGGGAATGTTGATCTGCTCGGCCATGGAGCTGGCCAGTTCGGGATTGGCGTTGCCGGCGAAAATAACGAGTTTGGACACTGGCGTCCCCTGGCTTTCAAGTAATGAATTTAGGGTTTGTCCTTACGGAAAGAAATGGCTGGGGTACCAGGACTCGAACCTGGGAATGACGGGATCAAAACCCGCTGCCTTACCAACTTGGCTATACCCCAACACTAACTTGCTCAGGTGGCGTGTCACGCCGGCCCTGAATTCTGTCTGGCTCGAAGCGTCGCCAGTGCCTCATGGAGAGGTGAGATTTCAGTGCTTCGAGCCACAAAACCTGTCCAGTATTCCGGCAAGTGCCGCAGTGCGTTATGCGCGTCTTGCTGGTCGGCGAAGTGTGCGAAACAACAAGCGCCGGTACCGGTCATGCGGGCGTTGCCCGCTTCGCTTTGGAGCCAGTCGAGCGCTTTATCCACGGCGGGAAAAAGGCGCCGGGCCACGGCTTCGCAGTCGTTGTGCCCTTCCTTCAGGAAGGCCTCGAAAGTGGCCGCCCCAAGCGAGGCCGGTAATGTAATGGCGGGGGTGTGCCTTGTCAATTCCCCGTCGCCGAAAATTCGAGCGGTTGAAACGGAGACCCCGGGATCGACCACCAGAAACCAGAGTGGCGGCAATTCAACGGCTTGCAAGCGCTCGCCCACGCCCTCCGCCCAGGCGTTGCGGCCGCGCACGAACACCGGCACGTCCGCGCCCAGGCTCAGCCCCAGCCGCGCCAGGGTGTCCACGTCCAGGTCCAGCCCCCAGAGCAGATTCAGCCCCCACAGCGCGGTGGCGGCGTCGGAGGAGCCGCCGCCCACGCCGCCGCCGGCGGGCAGCCTCTTGCGCAGGTGCAGGCGCGCGCCGGCGGTGTGGCCGGTCTCCTGTTGCAGCAGCCGGGCGGCGCGCAGCACCAGATTGTCGTCGTTCACCGGCAGCGCCGGGTTGTCGCAACGCAAGCTGAGGGTGTCGGCGGGGGCGAAATCCAGGGTGTCGCCGTGGTCGAGCAGCACGAACAGGGTCTGCAGCAGGTGGTAGCCATCCTGGCGCCGGCCGTTGATGTGCAAAAACAGGTTCAGTTTGGCCGGCGCCGGCAGGGAAAACGGAGCCATGATCAGGGCTGGCTGGGCAGCGGCTGCCACTCGCGGATCAGCAGGGTAAAGCTGTCGGCGCCCTGGCGCGCCTTGATGCGGTGGGGCAGCGCCACCCGGCCCACGGTCTCGTAGCGGTCGAATTCCAGATCCCAGCCCAGCTGGCTCAGCTGGATCAGCCGGCCCTCGTCGTTTTCCTGTGACTGCGCCGGTGCGCCCGGCCACACCAGGCCGCGGCTCCAGTATTCCAGCGCCGATACCGGCAGCCAGAAACCGGTCAGGTGCCAGGCCAGTTCGCCGGGCGTGCGGGCCTGCCATTCACCCTGGGACGTTTCCAGGCGGGCCATGCCCGGCTGCCAGGTCAGTGCCGCGCTGCCGAAGCCGAGCGGGCCGGAGAAGCGGATTTCGCCGTAGCGCGGGGCCTGCTGCCAGTCGAAGCTGGCGGAGCCGCCGTCGTCGGCGGTGCGGTAACCGAGCTTGCCGCTCATTTCCCAGCGCTGGATCTGCTCGGCGCGGGTGAAGTCGGTGGGGGCCAGCGGGGCTTGTTGGCAGGCGCTCAGAAACAGCGCCAAAGGCAGCCACCAAAAACGGCTCGCGTTGCTCAAAGTGTTACCTCCAGGCGTTGCAGGGTTTCCAGTATCCGCTCGGCGTCCGGGCTTTGCTCCAGCGCCGTGGCCCACACCCGGCGCGCATCGTCTTCTTCACCCAGCACCCACAGCACCTCGCCAAGGTGGGCGCTCACTTCCGGGTCCGGGAACTGGGCGTAGGCGCGGCGCAGGAACGGCAGAGCGTCCTCAGGCCGGCCCAGCCGGTAGAGCACCCAGCCCATGGAATCGAGAATCGCCGGGTCGTTGGGCTGCTGTTCCAGGGCGCGGCGAATCATCTCGTGGGCCTGCTCCAGATGCACGCCCTGATCCGCCCAGGTGTAACCCAGGGCGTTCAGCGCGGCGGGGTCGTCGGGTTGCTGTTCCAGCACCCGGCGCAGGTCCGCTTCCATGGCCTGATAATCGTCCAGGTTGCCGGCGGTCATCGCCCGGGCGTAGAGCAGTTCGGGATTGTCCGGGGCGGTTTCCAGTGCCCGGTCGAGCAGGGCCAGGGCGGATTGCGGGTCGCCGTTGGCGGCGCGCATATCGGCCTCGCTGATCCACAGCAGGGTGGCCTGCTCCGGGTATTGATGGGTCAGGCTGGTGATCAGTGCGTGGGCCTGCTCGCCGCGGCCCTCGGCGTACATCAGCCGGGCGGCCTGCACCTGCGCCTGCAGGCTTTCACCGCCTTTCACCTTCAGGTAGTAATCGATCGCGCTTTTGGTATTGCCGCGCTGCTCCGCCGCCTGGCCCAGATGCAGGCGCATTTCATTGGGGCGGTAACCTTGGCGCAGCAGCCGCTGCAGAATGGCCTCGGCGGAATCCATGGCGCCGGATTCCAGCGCCAGCAGAGCCAGGGAATACTGCAGATCCAGGTCGCGGGGATTTTGCTCGGCCAGAGTGGTCAGTTGCTCGTTGGCCTGGCCGTAACGGCCGGCGGCCAGCAGCAGGCGCACATAGGCCACCCGAGGGCGGCGCGCTTCGGGGGCGTCGTCGACGATATCGCTGAGCTCGCTCAGCGCCTTGTCACGGCGGCCCTGCTCAAACAGGATCTGGGTGCGCAGCAGCGCGGCTTCGCCGTGGTCCGGGTCCTGGTCCAGGGCGGTGTCCACCGCCTCCAGGGCGCCGTCCAGGTCGCTCTGCTGACGCCGGTCCAGGGCCCGGGCGTACCACAGCGGCGCCTGCTCCGGGTAGCGCTCGGCGAGCCCGGACAGGGCGTTGAGCAGCCGTTGGTTGGCGCCTTCGTCCAGGCCGCGCGCCTCCGCCACCAGCGGGATCAGCGCTTCGCTGCCGTGCACCGCGAGCAGCCGGTCGATGGATTCGGTGGCCTGTTCCGGGCGTTCCAACTGGATGTCGGCCAGCGCCGCCAGGCGCAGGGCGTCGGCATTATCGGGCTGGCGCTCCAGCCACAGGCCGGCCAGGTGCCGGGCCTGCTCATGCTCTTCCAGATAGGTGGCGAGCTTGGTGGCCTGAGCGATGATTTCCGGGTCGTGGGTGGTTTCCGCCGCCCGCGCGTAATAGGCCATGGTGACCCGCAGGCTTTGCCGTTGGGCGGCGCTTTCCGCCACCAGCAGATCGCCCAGGGTTTCGCCGTCGTATTCGATCGGCGGGAGGTCCCGGGGCGGCGCGGCCGGGGCGGGGTCTTGCGGTGTGGATGGCATCTGCGAGCAGCCGGCCAGGGCGAACAGGGCGGCGGCGAGGAGCGATGGGCGTGATTTCATCGGCTGGCTATCAAAGGACATTGAGCCGCTACTATCGCACAGCCGCGCGCCGGCCCCAAGGGCGGGGGCGACGTTGTTTTGCGGGGCGCTTTCGCGCAAAATGCGACACCCTTGCGCGTATCAGGGCCTAACCCCATCGGGTCGTCATCATTTCTTATGAATCTCATCGCAGTCGGCGTTAATCACACCACCGCGGATGTGGAGCTGCGCGAGCAGCTGGCATTTTCCGCCGCTCAAGCGGATGACGCCCTGGTTGCCCTGCGCGAGCTTCCCGGTATCCGCGAAGCGGCGCTGCTGTCCACCTGCAACCGTACCGAAGTGTACTGCCTGATCGACGGCGAAACGCCGGATTTCGGGGAGTGGCTGGCGCAGGCCCGGCGCATGCCGGTGGAGACCCTGCGGCGGGTCCTTTATACCCACCGGGACGAAAAAGCCCTGGAGCACCTGATGCGGGTGGCCGGCGGCCTGGATTCCATGGTGCTCGGCGAACCGCAGATTCTCGGCCAGCTGCGCGAGGCCTACGCCCGCGCCCACGAGGCGGGGCTGATCAACGGCGAGCTGGGCCGGGTGTTCCAGGACGTGTTCTCGGTGGCCAAGCGCATCCGCACGGAAACCGGCATCGGCGCCAACCCGGTGTCGGTGGCCTACGCGGCGGTGTCGTTCGCTCGGCATATCTTCGCCGACCTGAAGCAGAGCCGCGCCCTGTTGATCGGCGCCGGCGAAATGATCGAGCTGGTGGCCCGGCACCTGGAAGAACAGCAGGTGCACGAAATCGTGATCGCCAACCGCACCCAGGGCCGCGCCGACGACCTGGCCGCCCAGGTGGGCGGACGCGGCATCGGCCTCGAAGAGCTGCCGGTGGCGCTGGAGCACGCGGACATTCTGATCTCCTGCACCGCCTCGCCGCTGCCGGTGCTGGGCAAGGGCACCGTGGAGCGGGCGCTCAAGCGCCGCCGCCACCGGCCGATGTTCATGGTGGATATCGCCGTGCCCCGCGACATCGAGCCGGAAGTCGGCGAACTGGACGACGTCTATCTGTACACCGTGGATCACCTCCAGGAGGCGATCCAGGAAAACGTGCGCGCCCGCCAGGAAGCCGCCGAGCAGGCCGGCGCCCTGATCGACGAGGCGATTCGCCGCCACCACCGCAGCCGCCGCGAACAGCGGGCCGTGGGGGTGCTGCGTGACTACCGGCGCCAGGGCACCGAGCTGGCCGACCAGGAGCTGCAGCGGGCCCTGGCGCAGTTGGAAAAGGGCGGCGACCCGGAACAGGTGCTGCGCCGCTTCAAACACAGCCTGGTCAACAAATGGCTGCACCAGCCGAGCGTGGGCCTGCGCCGGCTGGCCGCCGAAGGCCGCGCCGAGGCGCTCGCCATGGCGCGGGAAATACTGCTCGACCAGGATAACCTGGACGATCAGCCATCCGATCAGGAATCCGATCCAGAATAGCGGGAACCCCATGCAAGCATCGCTGAACGGCAAACTGGAAAAACTGATGGAGCGGTTCGAGGAGGTCAGCGGCCTGCTTTCCGATCCGGATATCATTGCCGATCAGAAGCAATTCCGGAGCCTGTCCAAGGAGTACGCCGAGCTGGAAGCGGTGGTGAAAGCCTACCGCGCCTACCGGGCCAGCGAAGAGGAGCTGGAGAGCGCCCGCGCCCTGCTCGACGACGGCGACCCGGAAATGCGCGAGATGGGCGCCGAGGAAGCCCGCCACGCCCAGCAGCGCATCGAGGAGCTGGACGAGGAGCTGCAGCGACTGATGCTGCCCCGTGACCCCCGCGACGGCGCCGACGTCTATCTGGAAATCCGCGCCGGCACCGGCGGCGACGAGGCGGCGCTGTTCGCCGGCGATCTGTTCAAGATGTACTCCCGTTACGCCGACCAGCGCGGCTGGAAAGTGGAGATCGTCAGCGCCAGCGAGGGCGAACACGGCGGCTATAAGGAAGTGATCGCCCAGGTGTCCGGCGACGACGTCTATTCGCGCCTGAAGTTCGAGTCCGGCGCCCACCGGGTGCAGCGGGTGCCGGCCACCGAATCCCAGGGCCGCATCCACACCTCGGCCTGCACGGTGGCGGTGCTGGCGGCGGCGGAGGACGCCGGCGACATCGAGATCCGCAACGAGGATCTGCGCATCGACACCTACCGCTCCTCCGGCGCCGGCGGCCAGCACGTCAACACCACCGATTCGGCGGTGCGCCTGACCCACCTGCCCACCGGTGTGGTGGTGGAGTGCCAGGACGAGCGCAGCCAGCACAAAAACAAGGCCAAGGCCATGTCGCTGCTCAAGGCGCGGCTGCTCGACGCCCGCGAGAGCGCCGCCCACGCCGAACAGGCCGCCGAGCGTAAATCCATGGTCGGTTCCGGGGACCGCTCCGAACGCATCCGCACCTATAATTTCCCCCAGGGCCGGCTCACCGACCACCGCATCAATCTGACCCTGTACCGGCTCAACGAGATCATCGCCGGCGACCTGGACGAAGTGATTGGTGCCTTGCTGTCCGAGCATCAGGCCGGTCAGCTCGCCGCCCTCGCCGACGGGCAGGGCTAGGCGGTCGCCGTGCGACTGGACGACGCCCTGCGCCAGGCCCGCGAACAGCTGGCCGCCTCGCCCAGCCCGGGCCTGGACGCGGAACTGCTGCTGTGCCGGGTAATCGGGGAATCGCGCACCTATCTGCGCACCTGGCCGGAGCGCACCCTCAGCGACAGCCAGCAGCGGGTGTTCCAGGCGCTGGTGCGGCGCCGCGCCGACGGCGAGCCGGTGGCCCACCTCACCGGCGAACGGGAATTCTTCGGCCGGTCGTTCCTGGTCAGCCCGCACACCCTGATTCCGCGCCCGGACACCGAAACCCTGGTGGAAGCGGTGCTGGAAACCCTCCCCGAGACGGAATTGCGGGCGGTGGACCTGGGCACCGGCAGCGGCGCCATCGGCGTCACCCTGGCGCTGGAACGCCCGGCCTGGAGCCTGACCCTCACCGACGCCAGCCGGCCGGCCCTGGCGGTGGCGCGGGACAACGCCGAGCGCCTGGGCGCCCGGGTCGGCCTGGTGTGCTGCGACTGGCTCGACGGCCTGGGCGGCCCCTTCGATCTGATCGTCAGCAACCCGCCCTACATCGATCCGCAGGACGCGCATCTGGAGCAGGGCGACCTGCGCTTTGAGCCGCGCTCGGCGCTGGCCGCCAACGATCACGGCCTCGCCGACCTGCGCGTGATCGCCGCCCAGGCCCACGACACCCTGGCGCCGGGCGGCTGGCTGGTGCTCGAGCACGGCTTCGACCAGGGCGGCGCGGTGCGCACTTTGCTCGGCGAACGGGGTTTCCAGGACGTGACCACCCGGCAGGACCTGGAAGGCCGCGACAGGGTAACCTTGGGCCATGTCTGACTACCACGGCGACGCCCTCAACGACGATCAGCTGCTGCGCTATAGCCGGCAGCTGCTGCTTCAGGAATTTGATCTCGACGGCCAGCAGGCGCTGGCCGGCGCCACCGTACTGCTGGTGGGTTGCGGCGGCCTGGCCAATCCGGCGTCGCTGTATCTGGCCGGCGCCGGGGTGGGGCGGTTGCTGTTGGTGGACGATGACCGGGTCGACGCCAGCAACCTGCACCGGCAAATCGCCTTTCGCGGCGACCAGGTGGGCGAGGGCAAGGCCGGGGCGCTGGCGGCGCAGCTGCGCGCGCTCAACCCGGACGTGCTGGTCGAGCCCCACGCCGCCCGCGCCGACCGTGAATGGCTGGACCGGCACGTGCCCGACGTCGATCTGGTGCTCGACTGCAGCGACAACTTCGCCACCCGCCAGGCCGCCAATGCCGCCTGTGTGGCGCACCGCAAACCGCTGGTGAGCGGCGCCGCCATCCGTCTCGACGGCCAGCTGGCGGTATTTGATCTGCGCCGTCCGGACAGCGCCTGCTACGCCTGCGTGTACGGCGCCGGCACCGACGGCGACCTGGCCTGCAGCGAAGCCGGCATCCTCGGGCCGGTGGTCGGCACCGTGGGCACCCTGCAGGCGCTGCTCGCCATTCATCTGCTCACCGGTACCCCGGTGGCGCCGGTGCTGAGAGTCTTCGACGGCCGCACCCTGGGCTGGCGCGAAGTGGCCTTCAAGAAGGACCCGGGCTGCCCGGTGTGCGGCGCTGGCTAGCCGGCGGTGGCCGACCGGTACTGTTCAAAAAAAGCCCGGCTGTCGGCGTAGGCGCCGAAAATACCGCCCTCCCGCTCCAGGCTGTTCAGCACTCCCTGATGCAGGTCCGGGCGCGCGGCGCCGCAGCAATCTTCCAGCAGCAGACAATCGAACCCGCGATCATTGGCTTCACGCATGGTCGAGGACACGCACACGTCGGTGGTGACGCCGAGCAGCAGCAGATGGCGAATCCCCCGGCTGCGCAATATCTGCTCCAGGTCGGTGGCGTAGAAAGCGCCGTTGCCGCACTTGTCCACCACCGGCTCGCCGTCCAGCGGCCGCATCTCGTCAATAAAATCCCAGCCTTCCTCGTCGCGCACCAGCAGCCGGCCGAGCGGCCCGGGGCTGCCGATGGCGGCGCCGGCGCGGGCCGCGCGCAGGCGCTTGCAGTCGTTCAGGTCGGACAGGTCACGGCGGTGGCCCTCGCGGGTATGGACCACCGTCAGGCCCAGTTCCCGGGCCGCCGCGAGGGCGTCGCGGGCCGGCGCCACGCTGCGCCGGGTGTGTTCCAGCGATTCACCGAGGCTGGCGAAGTAGCCGCGCGGATCAAGAAAGTCCTTCTGCATGTCGATGGCCAGCAGCGCGGTGTCGTCGGCGCGCCACCGGCCCGCCACCGGCCAGGGGTAGGGCACGCTGCAGCGGCTGCTGTCGAACGCGTCCAGCGGTATCTTCGGAGCGGAGACGCTGTTCATTGGTCGCTCCCCTCGGCCTCTTCCAGCCAGGTGGTGGGGAAGCGCAGTTTGACGTTATCCGCGTTGCCGATGACGGCGCCGGTGCCGCTTTCGATGCCGACGAAACCGGCGCTGGGCACCCCTTCGCCGAGCAGGCCGTGCTCGAACGCGAAGCCGGTGATCTGCTTCTGCGTGGCGACGAACTCTTCGCCGGTAATCAGAGCTTGTGCCTGCTCCGGGTCCAGGAAGTCGATGGTGCGCAGCTGGCTGCGGGCCCCGGCCAGGTCCGTGTTGAGGGTGTCGGCGGTGAACGCCATCAGGGCGTCGTGGCGCGGGTGTTCCGGGTCCAGCAGGGCGGCGGCTTCGTACCAGGCGCCGGCGATGGCGCGGCCCAGGTCCGGGTTATCCCGCACTGCCTCGGTGCGCAGGATCATGGTGTCCAGCAATTCGCCGTAGATGTCCGAGGAATCGAACACCAGGGTGGTGTCCGGGTACTGGGCGAGAATTTCGCTGAGCTGCGGTTTCCAGGTGGCCACGGCCTGGGTATCCGAGGACTCGAACACACTGGCGATGTCCGCGTCCGAGGTGTTGACCACGGTCACGTCCCGCTCGCTCAGGCCCTGGGTCTGCAGAGCCCGGGCCAGCATGTAGTGGGAGCCGGACAGCTCCACCAGATTGATCCGCGTGCCCTCCAGGTCGGCCACGCTTTTGTCCTTGCCGCGCAGCACGATGCCGTCGCTGCCGTTGGAGGTGCTCAGCGGCATGATCACGGTGGTGTCCACGCCGGAGGCGGCGGGAATGGTGAGCGCGTCCAGCGACATGGCGATCACCGCGTCGAACTGGCCCAGGGAAAACTGGGTGATGGCTTCCACGTAATCGTTCATCTGCACCGCTTCCAGATCGAAGCCGTAGCGGTCGCCCCATTTCTCCAGAATGCCGTTTTCCTCGGCGTAGGCCAGGGGCATGGAGCCGGCGTACAGGGTCCAGGCGACGCTGTAGGATTCGCGGGCCTGGGTCGGGCCGGTGACGGCCACGAGCAACAGGGTAAGCAGCAGGGCGGGGCCCCGGGTCAGGCGCTTGGCGCTAACGTGCATGACGATCTCCCGAAAGTGTAAGCGAGCCTCCACCATAAAAAGCGGGCGGCCCGGCTAACATGACGGAGCTTGCAGGTTCACGTGCGCACCGCCGCCAGCAGTGCCTCGACGAACGCCTGGATAACCGGCCGGCTGGCGCTGTCCGGGTGCATCGCCACCTGCAGATCGCTGGCGTGGCGCAGGCGTTCGGTGTCCAGCGCGACCAGCTCGCCGCGGGCCACCCAGGGCGCGGCGTAATGATCCGGCAAAAAGCCCAGGTGGCCGCCGCTGAGAATCAGCACGGCGATCGCTTCCAGGTTGGCGGTGAAGGTAATGCGCTCGCGCTCGCCGAGATTGAGCAACGCCATTTCCTGGTCGTGCAGAAAACGCCGGGACACCAGGCGGCTTTTCGCCAGGACGTCGCGGCGCCGGCCGGCGGGCACGCCGACGATCGGGTGGTCGGCGGCGGCATAGAGGTTGTCGGTTTCCTGATAGAGCGGCTGGTAGTGAAGCTGGTCGTGGCGGCTTTCAAACACGCTGATCGCCAGGTCCAGCCGTTTCTCCAGTAACTGCCGCTCCATCTCTTCCGGGGCCAGCACCTCCAGGCCCAGGCGCACCTCATCGCGGGGCGGGCTCTGGAAGGCGCGCAGCGCCGGCACCAGCGGACAGTTCGGGTCGGTGATGATGTTGTCGATAATGCCCAGCCGCAGTTGCCCGCTGGCCACGCCGCGCAGCCCCTCCACGGTCTGTTCGAAGCCGCGCAGCGAGGTGAACAGCCGCAGCGCCTGCTGGTGCACGGTTTCCCCTTCCGGAGTGAGCCGGAAGCCCTGGCGGCCCCGCTCGCACAGGCGCACGCCCAGGCGGCTTTCCAGCTGGCTGAGCGCGCGGCTGATGGTGGAGGCGTCCTTGTTGAGCGGCCCCTGGGCATTGGCGATGCCGTTGGCTTCCACCACGGCGAAGAAAATCTGCAGCGAATTCAGGTCGGCGCCGGCCAGTTTCATGGCGTTCTCCCGGAAAGCGTCACCACCTGGGCGTTCAATTCGGTGATCTGGCGCGCCATGTCGGTCATCAGGCCGTGGATCAGCGACGGCTTGGCGCGGATCAGGTGATGGAAACCGTCGCTGGGAATGTGCATCGCCGCGCAGCGGCTGCGGGCGCGCACGGTGGCGCCACGGGGCGCGCCGGTGAGCACCGCGATGGCGCCCAGCAGCTCGCCTTCGGTGACCCGGCCCACCACCACGTCGTCGACCAGCACATCGGCTTCGCCCTCGAACAGGTTGTAGACGCCGTCGGCGCGGTCGCCCTGGCGCAGTATCAGATCGCCGGGGTGGAAATAGGCGAAGCGCGAGCCGGTGTGGTTTTCCTCCGGCGTCAGCGCGGCCAGGCAACGGGTCAGCAGCGCCTGCTGCGTCATCAGCAACTCGCTCCAGCGACGCGCCCGTTCGGGAACGGCGAGGGTCTCCTCAAGCAGGTCGCCGAAATCATAGTCGGCCAGCAGTACCGCGCCGTCGGCCTGAAAGGTAATGCCGTCGTCCGGGTCCGGGACGATCACATCGCCCTCGTCCCACAGCAGCAGGCGCCGCCCCTGGCAGCAGGCCGCCAGGGTGCCGCCGCGCACCACGTAAAGGCGGTGGGCGGCCAGGCCGTCGCGGTGGGCGTCGGTGGTGGCGGGCAGCGACAGGCTCCGTGGCGTTTGGCGCAGGTCGCGGATCACGGCGTCGCCCAGTTGTTTGTAGTGTCGGGCCAGAGCGGGCAGGCCTTCCAGCGGTTCGCCCAGGGGTATCATGCGTTGCGTACTTCCACGGCTTGCGACGGGTTGAAAAGGCTAAGCAGAGATTATGCCATCTTGATGACCCGGGCGCGGCGCCGCGACGGGATGAGGTCAGTAGTCCCGCTGGCGGGGCCGGAAGCGGGGCTCGCGCTTTTTCAGGTTGGCGGCCATGGCCTCGCCTTGATTGCGGCCGCGCAGCAGCTTGAACTGCAGGCTGGATTCCAGATCGAAGGCCTGATCCTCGGCGGCGTGGCGGGTGCTGTGAAACAGCGCCTTGGTGGCGCTGACCGCGTCCGGCGAGCGGGTGAGAATGGCGTCGGCCAGGGCCCGCGCCGCCTGTTCGGGCTGTTCCGCCACCTGCGTGACCAGGTGCAGGGTTTTGGCTTCCACGGCGTCGAAACGGCGGCCGGTCATGGCCAGTTCCTTGGCCACATCCATGGGCACTAATTCGCGCAAAGTGACGGTTCCGGTCATGTCCGGGATCAGCCCCCATTTGCTCTCCATCACCGACAGCTCGCAGTCCGGCGTGGCGATGCGGAAATCCGCCGCCAGCGCCAGCTGCAGGCCGCCGCCGTAGCAGTAGCCGTGCAGCACCGCGATCACCGGCACCGGCAGTTCCCGCCAGGCCCAGCAGGCCTGCTGGAACAGGTTGGTTTTCTTGACGCCGAACTTGGTGAACGCCAGCAGCATTTTCAGCGGCGTTTTGGTAACGGTGGCGAAGTCGAGCCCGGCGCAGAACGCCTTGCCTTCACCGCGTAGAATCACCACCCGCACGTCACGGTTTTTCTTTATTGTTTTGGCGCAGGCCACCAGCCCCCGCATCATTTCCAGATCCAGCCCGTTGTACTTGTCGGGCCGGTTCAGTGACACCGTGGCGATGTGGCCTTCAATGGCCAGGGTTACACGATCCTGAAAATTGCGGGTCGGGGCGGTCATGGGCGTCCTTTCAGAGCTTCTCTTGAAGCAGTTGGTTGACCTGCTGCGGGTTCGCCTTGCCCTGGGTGGCCTTCATGACCTGGCCGACGAAGAAGCCGATTTTCTTTTTCCGTTTGGCGTCGTCGGAGTTGCGGTAGTCCTCCACCTGGGCGGGGCTGTCGGCGATCACCTGGTCGACGATTTTTTCCAGCTCGCCGCTGTCGCTCATCTGCTTGAGGCCCTGCGCCTCGATGATCCGGTCCGGGCTGCCGTCACCGTTCCAGCAGGCTTCGAACACCTGCTTGGCGATCTTGGAACTGATGGTGCCGTCCTTGAGGCGCTGGATCAGCTCGCCGAGATGCTCGGCGGACACCGGGCTGTCGGCGATGTCCTTGTCTTCCGCGTTGAGTTTGGCGGCCAGTTCGCCCATCACCCAGTTGGCGGCCAGCTTGGCGTCGCCGCCGTGCTCGGCGGCGGTTTCGAAGTAGCGCGCCGTGGCGATGGAGCCGGACAGCAGGTCGGCGTCGTAGGCCGACAGCTGATACTGCTCGATGTAGCGCGCCTTGCGGGCGTCCGGCAGTTCCGGCAGCTCATCGCGCAGGGTTTGGATGTCCTCTTCGCTGACCATCACCGGCAACAGGTCCGGGCACGGGAAGTAACGGTAATCGTTGGCGTCTTCCTTGGTGCGCATGGAGCGGGCGGTGTTGGTCTCGCCGTTATAGAGCCGCGTTTCCTGAACGATTTCGCCGCCGTCCTCGAGCACGTCGATCTGCCGCGCCACTTCCAGGGCGATGGCTTTTTCCATGAAGCGGAACGAGTTCAGGTTCTTGGTTTCGGTACGCGTGCCGAGCGGCTCGCCGGGGCGGCGCACGGAAATGTTGACGTCGAAACGCATGTTGCCCTGGGACATGTCGCCGTCGCAGATGCCCAGAGACGTGACGATGGAATGCAGCTTGCGGGCGAACGCCACCGCCTCTTCGGCGCCGCTCATGTCCGGTTCCGACACGATTTCGATCAGCGGCGTGCCGGCGCGGTTGAGATCAATCCCCGTCTGACCGTGAAAGTCCTCGTGCAGGGATTTACCGGCATCCTCTTCCAGGTGGGCGTGGTGAATACGCACCAGCTTCTTGTCACCGCTTTCCAGTTGAATTTCCACTTCGCCGGCGCCGACGATGGGCTCCGCCAGCTGCGTGGTCTGGTAGCCCTTGGGCAGGTCCGGATAAAAATAATTTTTCCGTTCGAACACCGAGCGGCGGGCGATGTCCGCGTTCACCGCCAGGCCGAACCGGATAGCGTTGCGGATCGCTTCCCGGTTCACCACCGGCAGGGTGCCGGGCATGCCCAGATCGATCAGGCTGGCGTGCCGGTTGGGGTCGTCGCCGGTTTGCGTGCTGGTGCCGGAAAAGATTTTTGATTGGGTGGCCAGTTGCACGTGCACTTCCAGGCCGATCACCACTTCCCAGTTTCCTGAATGGCTCATGCGAAACCTCCCGGCGCCTGTTGATGCCAGTCCGTGGCCATTTGATAGCGGTGCGCCACGTTCAGTATGCGACCTTCCTGGAAATAGTTGCCGATCACCTGGGTGCCCGCGGGCAGACCGTTGATAAAGCCACTGGGCATGGACAGCGCCGGCAGGCCGGCCAGGTTCACGGCGATGGTGAACACGTCGGCCATGTACATGTTGACCGGGTCGTCCGCCTTGGCGCCCAGTTTGAAGGCGGTTTCCGGCGAGGTGGGGCCCATGATCACATCCACGTCCTTGAACGCCCGGGAGAAATCATCGCGGATCAGACGGCGTACTTTCTGCGCGCGCTTGTAGTAAGCGTCGTAATAGCCAGCGGACAACGCATAGGTGCCCACCAGGATGCGGCGCTTCACTTCGGCGCCGAAGCCTTCCGAGCGGGAGCGCTTGTACAGGTCTTCCAGGTCCTTGGGATCCTCGCAGCGGTAGCCGAAGCGCACGCCGTCGAAGCGCGAAAGGTTGGAGCTGGCTTCCGCCGGCGCGATCACATAATAAGCCGGCACCGACAGCTTGATGCTGGGCAGCGACAGCTTGACCAGCTTGGCGCCCTGTTTTTCCAGTTCGCGCATGGCTTCGCGGGCGTTATCGGCGATCGCGCCGTCCAGATTGTCGGGGAAAAATTCTTCCGGCACGCCGATTTTCAAGCCGTCCACGCTCTGATCCAGAGCACCGAGGTAATCGTCCACCGGTTCGTTCAGGCAGGTGGAGTCTTTCTCGTCGTGGCCGGCCATGGCCTGCAGCATCAGCGCGCAGTCGGCGGCGGACAGACCCAGCGGGCCGGCCTGATCCAGACTGGAGGCGAAGGCGATCATGCCCCAGCGCGACACCCGGCCGTAGGTGGGCTTGAGGCCGGTGACGCCGTTCAGCGCCGCCGGCTGGCGGATCGAGCCGCCGGTGTCGGTGCCGGTGGCGCCGGGGGCCAGCCGCGCCGCCAGGCCGGCGGCGGCACCGCCGGACGAACCGCCGGGCACCCGCCCGGTGTCCCAGGGGTTCTTCACCGGGCCGTAGAAGCTGGTTTCGTTGGACGAGCCCATGGCGAATTCGTCCATATTGGTCTTGCCCAGCATCACCGCGCCTTCGGCCGCCATTTTTTCCACCGCCGTGGCGGTGTAGGGGGCGATGAAATTATCCAGCATCCGCGAGCCGCAACTGGTGCGCACGCCCTCGGTGCAGAAAATATCCTTGTGCGCGATCGGCAGGCCGGTGAGCAGGCGATGGTCGCCGGCGGCGATGGCCTGGTCGGCGGCGTCCGCCTGCCGCAGGGCCTGCTCCTCGGTGACGGTGATAAAGCTGTTGAGCTCGCCGTCGTGCCGTTTGATGCGCTCCAGGAAGTGCTCGGTTAGCTCCCGGGAGGAAAAGTCCCCGGCTTGCAGGCCGGCTTTGAGTTCGGTCAGTGTTTTATCGTGCATGTGGTTACTCAATCACCCGGGGTACCAGGAAACAGCCGTCCTCGCTGGCCGGCGCGAGAGGCAGGACCTTGTCGCGCACGTCCGGTTCGGTGACCCGGTCGTCGCGCAGGGGCTGGCTGACCTCGAGGGGGTGGGCCAGGGGTTCGACCTGGTCCACGTCCGCCTGCTGGAGCTGGTCGACCATGCCGAGGATGTCGTTAAGGCGGGCGGACAGCTCCGCGGTCTCGCTGTCGTCCACCCGCAGGCGGGCCAGGTGGGCCGCGCGCGCCACCACCTTGGAATCAATGGCCATGGGCGTTCTCCGCAAAGGCTGGGGAAGGGCGCAAAATTACCACAGACCGGGGCGCGGACAAACCGTGAAGAGCGTATGGGACCGGGTTCGCTTGCCGAAACCCGGCGCCGTTGCTAGAGTTGCGCCATTCTGTTGCAAGGGCGTGAACAGGCCCGCCGGCAACACCCTCTTTTCTCCACGACCCTCAGGAAACAGGCCAGGATGTCCGTGATTAAGCGCATTCGGGGGATGTTCTCCACCGATCTTTCCATCGACCTTGGCACCGCCAACACCCTTATTTACGTTCGCGGGCGCGGTATCGTACTGGATGAGCCCTCGGTGGTGGCCATTCGTCATCATGGCGCGCAGAAAAGCGTCGCCGCCGTGGGCGCCGACGCCAAGCGGATGCTGGGGCGCACCCCCGGCAATATCACCGCCATCCGCCCGATGAAGGACGGCGTGATCGCGGACTTCGACGTCACCGAGAAGATGCTGCAGTACTTCATCAAGAAGGTGCACGACACCGGTTTCTTCCCGCCGGCGCCCCGGGTGCTGGTATGCGTGCCCTGCAAATCCACCCAGGTGGAGCGCCGCGCAATCCAGGATTCCGCCTTCGGCGCCGGCGCCCGTGACGTCTATCTGATCGAAGAGCCGGTGGCGGCCGCCATCGGCGCCGGCCTGCCGGTGGAAGAGGCGCGCGGCTCCATGGTCGTGGATATCGGCGGCGGCACCACCGAAATCGCCCTGATCTCCCTCAACGGCGTGGTCTATTCCGAATCCGTGCGCACCGGCGGCGACCGCTTCGACGAGGCCATCGTCGCCTTCGTGCGCAAGGAATACGGCTCGCTGATCGGCGAATCCACCGCCGAGCGCATCAAGCACGAGATCGGCACCGCCTATCCGGGCGGCGAGATCCTCGAGATCGACGTGCGCGGCCGTAACCTGGCCGAGGGCGTACCGCGCCAGTTCACGCTCAACTCCGAGGAGATCCTGGAAGCCCTCAAGGACCCCCTCTCGGTGATCGTCAACGCGGTCAAGAACGCGCTGGAAGCCTCGCCGCCGGAGCTGGCGTCGGACATCGCCGAGCGCGGCCTGGTGCTGACCGGCGGCGGCGCGCTGCTGCGCGACATCGACCGCCTGCTCACCGAGGAAACCGGCCTGCCGGTGATCATCGCCGACGACCCGCTGACCTGCGTGGCGCGGGGCGGCGGCAAGGCCCTTGAGCTGATGGATACCCAGGGTCTGGACATGCTGGCCATGGGCTAAGGCCCGCCCGGTCCGCCCGAGATGTATTCCGCCAACCCCACCTACCGCCTGCTGATCGCGCTGGTGCTGGCCGTCGTTCTGATGGCCCTGGACCAGCGCAGTAAGTGGGTGGAGCCGCTGCGTTACGGCGTCGGCTATCTGACTGCCCCGGTGCACTATCTGGCCCACCTGCCGGTGGATTCCGCCCGCTGGCTGGGGCGCCTGTCCGAAACCCGTTCCAACCTGATGGAATCCCGCGAGCGCCTGGAGCGCCAGGTGCTGATCCTGGAGCAGAAGGTCCAGCGTCTGGCGGTGCTGCAGGCGGAAAACGTGCGTCTGCGGGAATTGCTCAACTCCTCCGCCAATCTGGACGCGTCGGTGCTGGTGGCGGAGATCATCGGCGTCGACCCGGACCCCAACCGCCAGGAGCTGGTGATCAACAAGGGCGGCCAGGACGACGTGCTGCAGGGGCAGGCGGTGCTGGAATCCCAGGGGCTGATCGGCCAGGTGGTGGAAGCCGGGCCGCTGTCCGCGCGGGTGCTGCTGATCACCGACGCCAGTCACGCCATGAGCGTGCAGGTGAACCGTAACGGGGTGCGCGCGATTCTGGCCGGCACCGGGCAGGGCAGCCGGCTGCGGCTGCTGTACGTGCCCGATACCGCCGACATCAAGGAGGGCGACCTGCTGGTGTCCACCGGCCTCGGCCAGCTCTACCCGCGCGGCTACCCGGTGGCCCGGGTGAGCCGGGTGAGCCACCAGTCCGGCGCCGCCTTCGCCGACATCGAGGCGCGCCCCACCGCCCGCCTGGACCGGGTCAGCCATGTGTTGCTGGTGCAGTCCATGGAACCGGTATCGATCCCGGACGTGGCCCCCGAGTCGCCTTCCGATGAGCCGACGCCCGAGGAGCTGCCCGATGATGAATAACGAGCGGCCGGCCGGCACCGGCGTGATTCTGGTGACCTTCGTGGTCGCCGCCCTGCTGGAAGTGATCCCCCTCAACCAGACGCTGGACTGGGTGCGCCCGGAATGGATGCTGCTGGTGCTGCTGTACTGGGTGCTGTCGCTGCCGCACCGCATCGGCGTGCTGTGGGGCTTTCTGGTGGGGCTCTACCTGGACGTGCTGGTGGGCGCCACCCTCGGCCAGTGGGCCCTGTCCTACGCCTTCGGCGCCTACTTCATGCTGGCCGCCTACAAGCGCATGCGGGTGTTTCCGCTGCTGCAGCAAAGCGCCGTGGTGTTCCTGCTGGTGGGCTCCGCCAATCTGATCGCCTACCTGGTGCAGGAGTCCGTCGGCCGGACCCTGTATCCTCCCTATACGATTCTCTATTCCGCCGCCGCCAGCGCGGTGCTCTGGCGGCCGCTTTGCACGGCGCTGCGCTGGACCCAGCACCGCTTTCTGGTGCGCTGACAGCGCGGCCCCGTTGAGCCCCCGGAACCAAGGAGCGCTCCATGCTTTACCTCGCATCCGGCTCGCCCCGGCGGGCGGAACTGTTGGTGCAAATCGGCGTGCCCTTCACGGTGCTGAAAGCACCGGGCATTGACGAAACCGTCCACGCCGGCGAAGCCCCCCGCGACTATGTCGCCCGCATGGCGCGGGAAAAAGCCGCCGCCGGCCGGGCCGCCGCGCCCGGCCCGGAGCCGGTGCTGGGCGCCGACACCGCGGTGGTGCTCGGCGAGCGGGTATTGGGCAAACCGGACAACGACGACCAGGCCCTGGCCATGCTCCGCGACCTGCAGGACCGGGAACACCGGGTGCTCTCCGCGGTCTGCGTGATGGCCGGCCACACCCCGCGCCTGGCGCTCTCCGAGACCCGGGTCCGGCTGCGCGCGCTCGACGATGAGCGCCTGCGCGCCTACGTGGCCACCGGCGAAGGGCGCGATAAAGCCGGCGCCTACGGCATCCAGGGGCTGGGCGCGGCCCTGGTGGCGTCGCTGAGCGGCAGCTACAGTGGGGTGGTCGGCTTACCCCTGGAAGAAACGGTGCCGCTCCTGGAATGGGCCGGCGTGCCCTACTGGCAACCCTGTTGATCGACTGAGGCCACGGTGAAAAACGAAAGCCCTCGCTGGAGATCCCCCCTGCGTGGCCGGCTATGGTGGCTGGTGGCGATTCCGGTGCTGTTGCTGGCGGCCTACGTGGTGGTGGCGCGCCAATTGATGCTACTGGTGCCCGATTACCGCCAGGAGCTGGAAGCGGTGCTTGAGGAGCACCTCGGCTTCGCCATCGTGATCGAGCAGCTGGACGGCAGCATGGACGGCCTCACCCCGCGCTTCGAAGTGCGCGGCCTGACCCTGCCGCACGCGGAAGGGGAGCCGGCGCTGCGCCTGGACCAGGTGTCCGCCAGCGTGTCGATTCTGCCCACTTTGTTCCACCGCGATCTCTACCTGCGGGAATTGCGCATCAAGGGTGTGGACGTGCACCTGGTCCGGGGCGAGGACGGCGGCATCCGCCTGCGCGGCCTGGAAGCGCTGCAGGACCGGGAGCAGGACGACCCGGCCGACAGCCTGCGCGCGCTCTACCGGCAGCAGCGCATTCTGGTGGAAGACGCGCGCTTCTCGCTGGACTGGCCGGGCCTGCCGCCGCTGGCGGCGTCCTCCCTGACCCTGGCCGTGGACAACAGCGGTGACGGCCATGCGGTGTCGGTGCGGGTGGAAGCCCGCGACCGGCCGTTCTCGGTGGACGCCCGCCTGCGCGTGGACGGCGACCCGCTGAGCCTGGACCAGCTCAATGCGCGCGGCTATCTGGACGTCAACGGCGAGCGCCTGCACGAATGGTTGCCCGAAGCGCGGGACTGGCCGCTGGATCTGGCCGGGCTGGACGGCCGGGTGCGCGCCTGGACCGCCATCTCCGGCGGCCAGGTGCGCTCCGCCCAGGTGCGCCTGGGCGCGCCGTCCGTCACTCTTACCGACGGCGACCAGCCGTGGTCGCTCACCGATATCAATCTGGACGCCCAGCTGAGCCGGCGGCCCAACGGCGACGGCCAGTTATCGGTGACCGCGCTGAGCGGCCAGACGCCGGCCGGCGCGGTGGCACCGGGCCCGGTGGCGCTCCGTTGGCGGATCGGCGAAGGCGGCGCACACTGGCGTTTCCAGGGCGAGGACCTGGCGATCCACGCGCTCAGCCGGCAACTGTCGGAGTGGCCGTTCGTGCTGCCCGAGGGGCTGGGCACGATCCGCGACCGGTTGCGCGAGCATCAGCCCCGGGGCGTGCTGCAGCAGCTCTATCTGGCCGGCGTGGAAGGCCGCGTGGACGCCATCCAGGCCCGTTTCGCCGGCCTCGCCGCCGACGCCCTGGACCGGGTGCCCGGCGCCCGCGGCCTGAACGGCTGGGTGGCCGGCGGCCCCCGCCACGGCGTGGCGCGCGTCAACGGCGACCCGCTGCAACTCACCGTGCCGCGGCTCTACGATCACCCCCTGAGCACCCGGTTCAACGGCGTGCTGCGCTGGTTCAGCGACGCCGGCCGTTGGTCGGTGGAGACCGGCACCCTGATGGCCGCCAACGCCGACGCCCGGGGCGTCGCCATGTTCCGGCTGGAGGGCGGCGACGGCCTGCCGGTGCCGGAGCTGCGCCTGCTCGCCGACCTGCACGACGGCGACGCGGCGCGGGCGGCGCACTACATTCCCATGGAAAGGCTGCCCGACCCGCTCAGTGAATGGCTGGCCCAGGCGTTCCGCGGCGGGCAACTGGACGAAGGCCGTTTCCTCTACCGGGGGCCGATTAAAATCGACCCGCAACGGCAGCAGGACCGCACCTTCCAGATGCGCTTCCAGGGCCGGGATATGGCCCTGTCCTTCCTGCCCGACTGGCCGGTGGCCACCGGCATTCAGGCGGACGTGCTGATCGACGGCCGCGAAGTCAGCGGCCAGGTCGCCGGTGGACGCCTGTTCGACAGCGAACTGAGCCGGGTCACCGTGGACCTGCCGGCGGTGGACGATCCCTCGCGCCGGCACCTGGTGATCCAGGGGCAGGTGCAGGGCCCGGCCACCGATCTGGACCGTGTTTTCCACGACACGCCGCTCGCCGGGCAGCTGCCCGACGGGCTGCTCGACTGGCGGTTCCGCGCCGGCCAGGTGGGCGGGCACCTGCTGCTGGATCTGCCGCTCACCAAAAACGGCAGCGAGCCGATGGTGATTGTCGACGGCCGGGGCGACGGCGTCACGCTGGCCAATGAGTCTCTGGATCTCACCGTCACCGATGTCACCGCGCCGGTCTATTTCCACCTGCGCGAAGGCATCAACATGCCCAGCCTGGAGGGCAAGGCGTTGGGCGGCCGCTTCACCGGTTCCTGGCTGACGCGGGGGCCGGACAGCCAGATGCAGCTCACCGGCGCCTTGCCGGTGGCGCGGCTGCGCGACTGGTCGGGGATGGACTGGCCGGTGCCGGTGAGCGGGCGGTTGCCGCTGGAGCTGGACCTGGGCATGCCCTGGCGGGGCATGCCGCTGCGCGTGGAGGCGCGTTCCACCCTGGAAGGGGTCAAGGTGGACGCCCCCGCGCCCCTGGGCAAAAGCGCCGGCAGCGTGCGCGGCAGCCGGTTGGTGTGGCGCGCCGGCCGCGAGCAGAGCCTGAGCGTCGACTACGGCGAGGTGGCGCGCGGCCGCTTCCGCACCGGCGACAACTTCGCCGGCGCCCTGGGCCTGGGCGGCGTGGCGCCGCCGTCGCTGCCCGAGCGGGGGCTGGTGATCGAAGGCCGGGCGGAGCGCGCCAGGGCCGCCGACTGGCTGGACTTCGTGCAGGGCCTGAACAAGAAGGGCGGGCAGAGCGACGGCGGTGCCGTGTCGCCCGCCCTGGTCCGCCGCGTGGCGGTCACGGTGGCCGATCTGGACCTGTTCGGCGTGGCCCTGTCGGACGCCCGGTTTATCGCCGCGCCCCACCAGAGCGGCTGGGAATTCAATATGGCGGCGCCGGCTCTGGCCGGCACGCTGCGCCTGCCCGCCAACTACCGGCCCCGGGGCGACCGGCCGATGACGTTGTCCATCAGCCGGCTGCGGCTGCCGGATAATCCGCTCACCGTTGGCGCCGACGGCGAGGCGGGCGACAACGGCCGGCGCCCGTCGCCCACGGACGTACCGGTGATGGACGTGACCCTTACCGACGCCCGCATCGGGCGCGAAGTGCTGGGCGACTGGTCCACCCGCATCCGCCCGGTGGACGGCGGCGCGCGCGCCGAGGCCCTGCGCGGCGAATGGCGTGGCGTCCAGGTGGACGGCAACCTCACCTGGACCGAGACCGGCGCGGGCGCCCAGCGTACCCGTTACCAGGGCAGCGTGGTTTCGGGCGATCTCAAGGACACCCTCACCGCCTGGGGCCTGCCGGTGTTGCTGGAAAGCGACGACGCCCGCGCCACCCTGGATCTGTCCTGGCCGGACTGGCCGCTGAGCCCGGACTATCTGGCCCTGACCGGCGACGCCCGGCTCGACATCGGCGAGTGCCTGATTCCCGATCCGCAAAAGCGCACCTCGGTGCTGCGCGTGCTGGGGGTGCTTAACGTGGCCAACATCCAGCGCCGGCTGCGTCTGGATTTCTCCGACCTCTACCAGGACGGGCTGAGCTGCGATTCGATCAAAGGCGACTTCGTGTTCGACGGCGCCGCGCTCACCGCCCGCGACGTGTCCATCGAATCGCCGTCCGCCGCCTTCGAGATCAACGGCCAGGCCGATCTGGCCGCGCAGACCCTCAATCAGGAAGTGGCCATGACGCTGCCGCTGTCCAGTAACCTCTACGCCGGCTGCATCGCCGGCCCGGCGGTGTGCGCCGGTATCTTTGTGGTGGAACGCCTTTGGGGTGATAAGCTGGATAAAACCACCACCATCACATACCAGGTATCCGGCCCCTGGCAGGATCCCCAGGTGAAAGAGACGGAGGGCTTTCTTGAGTAACAGGCAGGACGCAACGGCGCGTTGTCGCGTGGCCGCCGTGCAGATGACCAGCGGCGCCGACACCGACGCCAACCTGCGCGCCGCCGGCGAGGCCCTGGCCCGCGCCGCCGAGGGCGGCGCCGAGCTGGCGGTGCTGCCGGAGAACTTCGCCGGCTACGGCGTCGACTACCGCGCCCTGGGCGAGCGCTACGGCGAGCTGTGCGGCTGGCTGATCGAGCGCGCCCGCACCCTGGGCCTGTGGGTGATCGGCGGCAGCATCCCGGCGTTGACCCGGCCCGGCGGCGAACCGGTGCCGGCGCCCCGGGTGCGCACCCGCAGCGTGCTGGCCGGCCCTGACGGCGAGATCACCGCCCTCTATGACAAACTGCACCTGTTCGACGCGGACGTGAGCGACCGCCAGGGCCGGTACCGGGAATCGGACGTGTTCGAGCCCGGCGAGCAGGCGGTGGTGGCCACCGCCGCCGGCCTGCAGGTGGGCCTGGCGATCTGCTACGACCTGCGTTTCCCGCTGCACGCGCGGGTGCTGGCGGACCGGGGCGCCGGTCTTATCGTTTATCCCAGCGCCTTCACCGCCACCACCGGCGCCGCCCACTGGGAACTGTTACTGCGCGCCTGCGCGGTGCAGAACGGCTGCTACGTGCTGGGCGCCAACCAGTGCGGCCGGCACAGCGAGACCCGCGCCAGCTTCGGCCATTCCATGCTGGTGGACCCCTGGGGCCGGGTGGTGGCCGGCGCCGAAGGCGACCAGGCGGACCGCCCCGGCGTGGTGTTCGGCACCGTCGACCCCGCCGTGCTCGATCAAGTACGCTCCGGCCTGCCGGTGCACACCCATCAACGATTCAAGGTGAACGGTCCTTATGATCTCTAACCAACGGACCTCCGACAGCGAACGGCTTTCCCTGGCCTCGGACATTCTGCTGGCCCCGGCCCAACTGGGTACCGACCAGCTGCAGAGCCTGCTGGGCGGCAAACTGGCCGGGCGCGCCGACTACGCCGACGTCTACTTCCAGCACAGCCGCCACGAGGCCTGGATTCTCGAGGACGGCCTGGTGCGCGACGCCAGCTTCAACCTGGAGCGTGGCGCCGGGGTGCGTCTGGTCAGCGGCGACAAGACCGGTTTCGCCTACAGCGACGATATCTCCCTGGACGCGCTCACCCAGGCGGGCAGCGCCGCCGCCGCCATCGGCCGGCAGGGCAAGGATCAATCGGTGCGCATCGGCGCCGCCAAGACCATGCCCGCCCGTTATCCGGCGCTGGATCCGCTGCCCGGCTGGAGCAGCGAAATGAAGGTGGCGCTGCTGCAGGAGATGGACCGCCTGGCCCGCTCCCTGGACCCGGCGGTGAAGGAAGTCACCGTCAGCCTGAGCGGCGAGCAGGACGTGGTGCTGGTGGCCGCCACCGACGGCACCCTGGCGGCGGACGTGCGGCCGCTGATCCGCTTCAATATTTCCGTGATCGCGGAACGGGGCGGCCGCCGCGAGCGCGGCAGCGCCGGCGGCGGTGGCAGGGTGGCCTACGACTGGCTGCGCCAGGACGGCCGCCTGGAAGCCTGGACCCGCGACGCGGTGCGCCAGGCGCTGCTCAACCTGGACGCGGAACCGGCGCCGGCGGGCACCATGCCGGTGGTGCTGGGCCCGGGCTGGCCCGGCGTGCTCTTGCACGAGGCGGTGGGCCACGGCCTGGAAGGCGACTTCAACCGCAAGGGCACCTCCATGTTCGCCAAGATGATGGGCCAGCAGGTGGCGTCCAGCCTGTGCACCGTGGTCGACGACGGCACCCTGCCGGACCGTCGCGGCTCGCTCACCGTCGACGATGAAGGCACCCCGGGCGGCTACAACACCCTGATCGAGAACGGCAAGCTGGTCGGCCACATGCAGGACAAGACCAACGCCCGCCTGATGGGCGTGGCGCCCACCGGCAACGGCCGCCGCGAATCCTACGCCCACCTGCCCATGCCGCGCATGACCAACACCTACATGCTGCCCGGCGAATCCGACCCGGAAGAGATCCTCGCCAGCCTGGACCGGGGCATCTACGCGGTGAACTTCGGCGGTGGCCAGGTGGACATCACCTCCGGGCGCTTCGTGTTCTCCACCAGCGAGGCCTACCTGGTGGAGAAGGGCAAGATCGTCTGCCCGGTGAAGGGCGCCACCCTGATCGGCAGCGGCGCGGAAGTGATGAACCGTATCTCCATGGTCGGCAACGACCTGGCCTTGGACAGCGGCATCGGCGTGTGCGGCAAGGACGGCCAGTCGGTGCCGGTGGGCGTCGGCCAGCCCACCCTGCGGGTGGACGCGTTGACGGTGGGCGGCACCGCCTGATGCCGGTGTCGGTGCCGGAAGTCCTGGCGCGCATGCGCCTGTTCGACGGCCTTAACGCCGAGGAGCTGGCGGTGGCGGAGAAGCTGGTGTTCGTTAACCGCGCCGCCGCCGGCGACACCGTTTGCCGCGAGGGCGACCGCAGTGACTTCCTCTGTTTCGTGGTGCGCGGCCGCCTGGACATTCTCAAGGCGCAAAACGCCAGTGGGGCGGCCGTGATCGCCCATCTCAACCCCGGCGATTCCCTCGGCGAAATGGCGCTGGTGGATCACCAGCCCCGTTCCGCCACGGTGCGCGCCGCCGAGGACACCACCCTGGTGGTGCTCACCCGCAAGGGCTTCGAGCAGCTGCGCCGCCGCGAACCGCGCGCCGCCGCCGTGCTGATGGAAAACATCGCCCGCCTGTTGTGCGAGAACCTGCGCCAGACTTCTTCCCGCCTCGCCCAGTTCATGCCACCGCTGGGCTAACCAGCCTTGTGGGAGCTTGCCTTGCAAGCGAAAGGGTGGCTCTAGCCACCCGGCGGGATTCCAGAGACGCGCTTTAGTACAGCGGGGCGTTCTTTTCGAGGTCGTTGAGCAGGCTCTGGAAGCGTTTGCGCTCGCGCTTGAAGCGGGCGCGCTGGTCGGCGTCGGCGGCGTCCGGGTCGGCGGGCCGGGCCTTGATCAGATTGCGGGCCTGGTTGCGCAGCGCCTGGCGATCCCCCTCCGGGTATTCGGTGAGCACCTGCTGCAGCACCGGCTCCGCCTCCTTGGGGCCGTCGCAGGCGGCGACCTGTTCGGTCCAGTGTTGCAGGCGCTGCTGGCGCAGCGGGTTCTGCAGGGCCTCCACGGCGCTGACGATGGCGTCGCTGTCGGCGTCGTAGATCAGGCGGCCGATGAACAGCGCATGGCGCCGGCGGGCGTCCAGGTTGGTGATGCGGCGCGCTTCGTCGAGCGCTTTCTCGAGGCCGTCGGTGAGCGGCAGGCGGGCGCGCTGCTCCGGTTTCAGGCCCATCAGGGTCAAGCCCACTTCCTGGAGTGCCTGCATATCCTGCTTGCGGCGTGTTTTGCTGGCGGGGGTATCGTTATACTCGGTCATGATTCCAGGGAAGCAGCGCTTCCAATAATGCATTGAATGGAAAACGTATTTTATGTCCGAAAACGCCAGCGTGACAGCGAATCTCGGCCCGCAGCATCTGGGGGCCGCCCGCGACACCGTGGCACAGGTGCTGGAAGAGGCGAAACGCCAGGGCGCCAGCGCCGCCGAAGCCCAGCTGAGCCTGGCCCAGGGGTTGTCCGTGGACGTCCGTCTGGGCGAAGTGGAAACGGTGGAATTTCACCGCGACCGGGGCCTGGCGGTGACGGTGTTCTTCGGCCAGCGCAAGGGTCAGGCGTCCACCTCCGACGACAGCCCGCAGAGCCTGCGCGACGCGGTGGCCGCCGCCTGCGCCATCGCCCGCCACACCGAAGAGGACAAGTACGCCGGCATCGCCAGCCCCGAGCAGCTGGCCGACCGGATACCGGACCTGGACCTGTACCATCCCTGGGCGTTGAGCACCGAGCAGGCCATCGACGACGCCCTGCGCTGCGAAGCGGTGGCCCGCGACGACGAGCGCATCGTCAACTCCGAGGGCGCCTCGGTGTCCACCGGCAGCAGTCTGCGGGTGCTGGGCACCAGTGCCGGCTTCCTGCAGGGCTACGCCGGCACCATGCACTCGCGCAGTTGCGCGGTGGTGGCCGAGGACGACCAGGGCATGCAGCGTAATTTCTGGTACGACGCCGGCCGCCGCGCGGATTTGCTGGCCTCCGCCGAGCAGGTCGGTGAGCGGGCCCGCGAGCGCACGCTGGCGCGGCTGGGCGCGGAAATCCCCGACACCGCCGAATTGCCGGTGCTGCTGGCGCCGGAGATCGCCGCCGGCCTGCTTGGCCATTTTATCTCCGCGATCAGCGGCGGCAGCCTCTACCGGCGCGCCTCGTTTCTGCGCGACCGGCTCGGCGAGCGGCTGTTCCCGCAAGGCATCGATGTGCGCGAGCAACCGCTGCTGCCGGGCGCCAACGGCTCGGCGCCGTTCGACGGCGACGGTCTGGCGACGCGGGACCAGGCGTTCGTGGAAGACGGAGTGCTGCGCCGCTACGCGCTGGGCCTGTACGCCGCGCGGCGGCTCGACATGGCGCCCACCGGCAACGGCAGCGGCGTGCACAACCTGTCGATCTCGGACACCGGCGAGGATTTCGACGCCCTGGTGCGGCGCATCGACCGGGGTATTCTGGTCACCGAGGTGATGGGCCAGGGCGTTAATCTGGTTACCGGTGATTACTCCCGGGGCGCCTCGGGTTTCTGGATTGAGAACGGTGTCATACGCAAACCGCTTCAGGAGTTTACCATTGCCGGGAATCTGGGGGAGATGTTCGCCGGCATCCAGGGCAGTGGCACGGACGTGGACCGCCGCGGCAATATCGCGTGCGGCTCGCTGTTGCTGAGCCCGATGAAAATCGCCGGCGCCTGAGGTCGCCGGCGGCGTCACCCGCCATTTTTTCTATTGGTTGTTAATTCGTTTGAAACTCAGGGGAATATTCATGACGGAAGTGAATCCTTACCAAGGACCGGAAACCAACGTGACCAGCCCGCAAGGCGAGGGGACCTTTACGCTGGGCGGTCCGCACAAAGTCACCGTGGGCCAGGCGCTGGGCTGGCTCGGTGAGGGGATGAGAATGCTCAGTGGCCACTGGGGCGTGGTGATCGGCGCCCTGGTGCTGGTGATGGTGATCACCATGGGGCTGCAGTTGATCCCGTTCCTGGGGCCTTTGGCGCAGCCCTTTATCACCACCCTGCTGTACGCCGGGCTGGTGAAGCTGTTCCACCGTATCGCCACCGACGGACGCTCCGATTTCGGCGATCTGTTCGCCGGCTTTTCCGAGCGCACCGGGCCCTTGCTGCTGCTGGCGCTGGTGCAGATCGGCGTCTACCTGGGCGCCTTGCTGGTGGTCGGCGGTCTGATGGCGATCTCCCTGGGCGGCTCCATGTCGCTGCAGTCCATGGACCCGCAGGCGATGAGCAGCGGCATGGGCGTAATGATGGCGATCATGCTGCCGCTGTTCCTGATCGTGTTCACCCTGGTGATGTTCCTGTTCTACTTCGCCGTGCCGCTGATCATGCTGGGCGGCATGGGGCTGGGCGGCGCCATGGGGGTCAGCTTCCGCGCCTGCATGAAGAACCTGCTGCCGATGATCGTCTACGGCATCGTGGTGATGCTAATCATCATGGTGGCGGCCCTGCCGCTGCTGCTGGGCCTGCTGTTCGTGATGCCGATTCTGGCCGGCGCCTACTATGTGTCGTTCCGGCAGGTGCTTACCAACCCCGCCGACGGTGCCGAACATGGACCCGAATAACCCCTACCAGGGGCCGCAAGCGGCGTTGCTGGAGACGCCGCGCCCCGGCGAGGCGACGGTGGGCCGCGCCCGCCGCCGTCCGGTGGGGCACGGCTGGCTGTGGTGGAAGCGGGCCTGGTCGCTGGTGGCCACCAACTGGGTGCTCTGGTGCCTGGCCGTGCTGGTGTTCTTCGCGGTGATTTTGGGCATCAGCCTGTTGAGCCTGTTCGTGCCGGTGTTGGGCAGCTTCGTGCCGACCCTGTTTTCGCCGGTGCTGGCGGCGGGGCTGTTCCATCTGGCCTGGCGGCGCTGGGGCGACGACGACTTCGAGTTCGGCGATCTGTTCGCCGGCTTTTCCAACCGCACCGGGGCGTTGTTTCTCGCCGGGCTGATGCAGCTGCTGCTGCAGATCGGCTTCACCGCGCTGATGGCGGCCCTGGTGTGGGTGGCGTTCGGCCCGGATATCGCCGCCTTCTTCAGCTCCGCCTTCGGCAGCGCCCTGGAGCCGGTGCCGGAGATCAGCGCCGGTCTGGACGGCGCAAAGATGGCGCTCACCGGCTTGCTGGTGACGGCACTGTCGCTGCCCTATATGGCGCTGATCTGGTTCCAGGCGCCGCTGGTCTACTTCGGCGGGCGCAACGGCTTCCAGGCGCTGGGGGAAAGCCTGATCGCGGTGCTCAAGAACTGGGCGCCGATGCTCTGGTACAGCGTGGTGGTATTGCTGGTGATGCTGGCGGTGGGCGGCGCGCTCGCGCTGCTGTTCGTGCTGGCCAGCACCCTGCTGGGCCCGGGTGTCTCCGGGGCGCTGGCCATGGTGCTGCTGAGCCTGCTGGCGCTGGTGCTGGGCCTGTTCCTGATGGCGGTGCTGACGGTGTCGGTGTACGCCTCGTTCCGGGATATCTTCGGCGCCGACGATGAGCCGGAAGCGACGCCCGAACTCGCTTAGACCACCAGGTTGGCGTAGAGCAGGGTGGCGAGACCGAGGAAGGCCATGAAGCCGACGATGTCGGTGACGGTGGTCAGCACCACGGACCCGGCCAGGGCCGGGTCGATGCCCATCCGTTTCATCACCATCGGGATCAGGGCGCCGGCGCCGGCGGCCACCACCAGGTTGAGGATCATGGCGCAGCCGATGATCACGCCCAGGCTCGGGTCGTCGAACCAGAGCGCGGCGGTGGCGCCGATCACCAGCGCCCAGAGCAGGCCGTTGAGCGCGCCCACAGCCAGTTCCTTGGTGAGCAGATAGCGGGTGTTGCCCGCCTGCACCTGTCCCAGCGCCATGGCGCGGATCACCAGGGTCAGGGTCTGGCTGCCGGCGATGCCGCCCATGCTGGCGACGATCGGCATCAGCACCGCCAGGGCCACCACTTTCTCCAGGGTATCCTCGAACAGGCTGATCACCGCCGAGGCGGCCAGGGCGGTGAGCAGATTGATGCCCAGCCACAGCGCCCGGCGGCGCACCGTGTGCCAGACCGAACCAAAGGTGTCTTCGTCCTCGTCCAGGCCGGCCATGCCCATCAGCGAGTGCTCGGCTTCTTCCATGATCACGTCGACCACGTCGTCAATGGTGATCCGGCCCACCAGCATGCCGTTGTCGTCCACCACCGGGGCGGTCACCAGGTCCAGCCGTTCGAACAGCTTGGCCACTTCGTGGGCGTCCTGGGTGGCGGGGATCGCTTCCACATCGGTGATCATCGCTTCGCGCACCGAGGTGCCGGGGTCGGATATCAGCACCCGGGTCAGCGGCAGCACGCCGACGAACTGGTTCTTGCGGTTGACCACCAGCAGGTTGTCGGTGGTCTTGGGGATATCGCCCAGGCGCCGCAGATAACGCTGCACCACGCTGAAGGTGATCTCCGGGCGCACCGTGATCACGTCCGTGTTCATCAGGCCGCCGGCGGTGTCCTCCGGGTAGTTCATCACCTGTTCCAGGCGTTCCCGGTTCTGCGCGTCCAGGCCGGCCAGCACGCGGCTGGTGACCTGTTCCGGCAGTTCTTGAAGGAGGTCGGCCAGATCGTCGGTGTCGAGGTCCTCGATCAGCTCCACCAGCTCTTCGGTGGGCAGGTCGCGCAGCAGCTCCACGCGCACTTCCTCGCCGAGATACTGCAGCACCTCGGTTTCCTGCTCCTGGTTGAGCAGCTGCCAGAGGATTTCGCGTTCGCGGGGCGGGGAGGACTCGATCAGGTGCGCGGCTTCGGCGCCGGGCAGGTTGTTGAGCACCTGCCGCACTTCCGAAAAGGTGCCACTGGCCAGGGCACGGTTGACCGTTTTCAGATTTCGGCGGTGGCGGGTTTGTTCTGCGGTCATGGTTCCCTCCTTAGGCGCGCCAGTTTACACCACCGCGCATTACCGGAGGATCAAAGCTTTAAAAAAGCGGCCTACTCGCCTTCGTCGAACTTGCGCTGGAACAGATCGGTGAGTTCGTCCATGGCCGGTTGTTCGTCCTCGCCGTCCACGCACACCCGCAGGGTGGTGCCTTTGGCGGCGCCCAGCGTGAGCAGCCCCATGATGCTCTTGGCGTCGATGCGTCGTTCTCCGTGAATCACCTGAATACTGCAGCTGTAGCGCGAAGCCACGCTGACCACCTTGGCGGCGGCGCGTGCGTGCAGGCCCAGCTTGTTGGTGATGGCCAGGTCCTGTTCAATCATCCATCCAGCTCCCGGTGGCGAACGTGCAAGGGCACGCCCTGGTTACGCAGCCGGTGGGCCAGCTGCTCGGTGATATAGACCGAACGGTGACGGCCGCCGGTGCAGCCCACGGCCACCGTCACATAGCTGCGGTCGTTGGCCGCGTAGGTGGGCAGCCAGCGGTTCAGAAAGTGGAAAATGTCTTCCAGCATCAGCTCGCTCTCCGGGTGCCCGCGCAGGAATTCGGCGATGCGCTCGTCGCGGCCGGTCAGCGGCCGCAGCTCGTTGTGCCAGTGCGGGTTGGGCAGGGCGCGCACGTCGAACACCAGGTCGGCGTCGCGGGGCAGGCCGTTTTTATAGCCGAAGGATTCGATCAGCAGCGACAGATTGACGTCGCGGCGGGCCACCCGTTGCCGGATCAGGTTGCGCAGCGTGTGCACGTCCAGGCTGCTGGTGTCGATCACCAGGTCGGCGAGCATGCGGATGTCGGCCAGCAGATGCGCTTCGTACTCAATCGCGTCGGCCAGGGTGCGGTCGTCGTCGCTCAGCGGGTGGCGGCGGCGGGTGGCGCTGAAGCGCTCCAGCAGGGTGCCCGGGTCGGCGTCGAGGAAGATCACCTCGGTCTCCACCTGCTGGTTTTTCAGTGCCTTGATGATGCTTTTGAACGCCAGCAGCTGGCGGGGCAGGTTGCGCGCGTCCACGCCCACCGCCACCCGCTCGGGGGCGTGTTCCTCGGTGTCGAGCTGTTCGGTGAGGGTGGGCAACAGCCCCAGGGGCAGATTGTCCACGCAATAGTAACCGTGGTCCTCCAGGGCCTGCAGGGCGGTGGTTTTACCCGACCCGGAGCGGCCGCTGAGAATGGTGAGCTTCATAAGGGGGCAACCGGTAAGGGCTAGGACGCGAGGCGTAGTTCCGCTTCCGATTCCACCGCCACCTGGAACAACTGCTGGTTGCTGTGGGCCCGTCGCAGGTCGCTGCGGTAGTCATCGTCGTTGAACAGGCTGGCCAGATGGCTGAGTGTCTTGAGGTGCTGTTCCGGGTTCTGCTCCGGCACCAGCAGCACGAACACCAGATCCACCGGGCGCCCGTCGACGGCGTCGAAGTCCACCGCGTCTTCCAGTTTCAACAGCAGGCCCACCGCGCCCTCGCAGTGGCCCAGCCGGCAGTGGGGAATGGCGATGCCCTCGCCGATGCCGGTGGACCCGAGTTTTTCCCGGGCCACCAGGGCGTCGAACACTTCCTGCTCGTTGAGGCCGCCGCAGCTGGCCGCGGCCAGCTGGGCGATCTGATCGAGCAACCGTTTTTTACTGGTGACCGACACGTCGTTATAGGTGCGGTCTTCGCTGAGCAATTCACGTACTCGCATAGGGTTAATGACCGTGTTTACGGTCCACCGTCTTCTCTTTGTGTTTGAGGATTTGCCGGTCCAGCTTGTTGGTCAGCGCATCAATGGCCGCGTACATGTCGTCCGCGTGGGCGGTGGCGAACACGTCGGCGCCGGAGATGTGGATGGTGGATTCGGCCTTGTGGGATTTGGGCTCCGGAGACAGGATCACCTGAATGCTGGTGATCTGATCGAAATGGCGCTCCAGTTTGGCGAACTTTTCGTCCACATAGTCACGCAGGGCGTCGGTGATATCCAGGTGGTGACCACTGATGTTTATTTGCATGGCTGGCTCCTATACCTCGTTAAGACCCATCCTCCGCGCGCCTACACCAAACGCTTGCGGGCGCTCGAGGACGGGATGCGCATCGCCTCGCGATATTTGGCGACCGTGCGGCGCGCCACCTTGATCCCCTGATCATTCAGCAAGCTCGCCAGCTTGTTGTCGCTGAGCGGCTTGCGAGGACTCTCGGCGGCGACCAGCTTCTTAATGATGGCACGAATGGCGGTGGAGGAACACTCACCGCCGCCGTCCGTGTCGACGTGACTTGAGAAGAAATATTTCAGCTCGAACACGCCCTTGGGCGTGAGCATGAATTTCTGGTTGGTGACCCGGCTGATGGTGGACTCGTGCATGCCCACGGCCTCGGCGATGTCCGCCAGGACCAGCGGTTTCATCGCCTCTTCACCGTAGTTGAAGAAGTCCTGCTGCACCTCGACGATGCGGCTGGCCACTTTCAGCAGGGTGTCGTGGCGACTCTGCAGGCTTTTCAGGAACCATTTGGCCTCCTGCATGCAGTTACGCAGGTACTGGCCGTCCTCGCCGCCCACCTGGCGGGCCATCTGTGCGTACTGGGCGTGAAGATTGACGCGCGGCAGCACCGCCTCGTTGAGCGCCACCCGCCAGCCGCCCTTGTGGGCGCTGACCACCACGTCGGGGACCGCGTAATCGGCGCTCTCGCCGCCGATCTGCTGGCCCGGCGCCGGGTCCAGGCCGCGCAGCAGGGCCATGGCCGCGAGCAGGGCCTCCTCGGTGGCGCCCAGGGCGCGCCGCAGGCCGGCGTAATCGTGTTTTTCCAGCAGCGTCTGGTGCGCCAGCACCGCCCGGGCGTGGTCCAGATGCGGGGTGTCCTCGGGCAGCTGGGCCAGCTGCACGCCCAGGCACTCGGCCAGGTCGCGGCTGGCCACGCCGACCGGGTCGAACTGCTGCAGCCGGTGCAGCACCGCCACTACTTCATCGTCTTCCACCGGGTCGTCCGGGTCGGCGATTTCGTTATGGGCGGTGGTGACCAGGTCTTCCAGGGGCACGGTGACGAAGCCGCGCTCGTCCAGGGCTTCAATGATGATCTGGGCGATCACCCGGTCCCGGTCGCTCATCGGCGTCAGGTTGAGCTGCCACTCCATGTGGCTGATCAGGGTGTCCGGGTTGGCGTGGCGCTGCTGCCAGGCGTCGGCGTCCTCGCTCTCGCCGCCGGGGCTGCTCTGGCCCACGTAGAGGTCGTCCCAGTCGCTGTCGGTCTCCACCGGGCCGTCCACCAGGTCTTCCAGGGCGTCGCTGCGCTCCACATCCAGGTCCGCGTCGGCGTCGTACTCGCCGTCATCGGCGCTGAAATCCTCAGCGCCTTCCTCCATTTCCAGCAGTGGGTTGGTCTCCACCGCCTGCTGGATCTCCAGGCGCAGGTCCAGCGTCGACAGCTGCAGCAGGCGGATTGCCTGCTGCAGCTGGGGCGTCATGGTCAGCTGCTGGCCGATTTGAAGCTGTAAGGAGGGTTTCATGCTGCGTGTCTGGTTGCTCGATCCCGAGGGTTGGAGCATAGCAGCATCAATCGAAATTAAGCAATAATCATGCCAGCTATTGTGTTGTCCGGCGGAAGGGTGTAGGGCGATGCGGCGGGAAGGCGTCCACTATATGCAAGGGTTTGGGCGGTGCGCAAGGCGCGGCGGCGCCCGCCGCCGCTTTTGTCGCCACTAGAGCCGGAAATCGGCGCCCAGGTAGACGTCGCGCACCTGCTGGTTGCCGAGAATGGTGTCGGCGTCGCCGTCGGCGATGATATGGCCGGTGCTGACGATATAGGCGGTGTCGCAGATATCCAGGGTCTCGCGGACGTTGTGGTCGGTGATCAGCACGCCGATGCCGCGGTCCTTGAGATGGCGGATGATGCTCTTGATGTCGTTCACGGAGATCGGGTCGACCCCGGCGAAGGGCTCATCCAGCAGAATAAAGTCCGGGTCCGTGGCCAGGCCGCGGGCGATCTCCGCGCGCCGCCGCTCGCCGCCGGACAGGCTCATGCCCATGCTGTCGCGGATATGGTCGATGTGGAATTCCTGCAGCAGTTTCTCCAGCTGCTCCTTGCGCTCCGCCTTGCTGAGGCTCTTGCGCGTTTCCAGGATCGCCATGATGTTCTGCTCCACGGTGAGGCGGCGGAAGATGCTCGCCTCCTGGGGCAGGTAGCCGATGCCGCGTTTGGCCCGGCCGTGCATGGGCAGGTGGGTGATGTCGTTGCCGTTGATCTCGATGCGGCCGGCGTCGGCGGCCACCAGGCCCACGATCATATAGAAGCAGGTGGTCTTGCCGGCGCCGTTGGGGCCCAGCAGACCGACGATCTGGCCGGCTTCCACTTCCAGGGAGACGTCCTCGATGACGCGGGTGCTCTTGTAGCTCTTGGCCAGGTTATGGGCGCTCAGATGTGCCATCTCAGGGGGTCTCCGCATTGTCGGGTTGCGCGGCCGGGGCGTCCTGGGCCGGTTCGCCGTTGTCCTGCTCCTCCGGCTCGGCGTCCTCGCTGGCCTGCTCGGCGTTCTTGGCCGGGATCACCAGGCGGACCCGCTTGTCGCCTTCGCTGCTGGCGTCCACCCGGCGCGAATCCAGGTTGTACTCCACCTTGGCGCCTTCGAAGGTGTTGCCCTGGTGGGTGACGCGGGCGTTGCCGGTGAGCACCAGGCTGCGCTGCGCCAGGTCGTAGACCAGCTTGTCGGCGCGGGCGTTCAATTCCTTGCCTTCCACCATGCGCACCGGCGACCCGGTGGCTTCCACCCGCATCAGTTCATTGTTCTCGGTGAACAGGCGGATCACATCCGCGTTCAGGCGCCGCTTGCCCTGGATCAGCTCGGCGTTGCCGCGATACACGCCGGTGCCGGCGCTCTGTTCGAAGGTGGCCTCATCGGCGCTCACCTCCACCGGGCCGGTGGGCTGCTGGGCGGCGGCGCCGGCGGTCAGCGCGGTCAACGCCAGAGCCAGCAGAGCCTTGCCCAGGGCGGACCTATTCCGTGCTGCCTGTGAATTCACTTACCACTCCTTGCTTGAGTGTCATTTCGCCGCTGGTCAGATCGCTTTCCATGGCGCCGGCGCGGGTGCGGCCGTCGCGGTGGCGCATGGCGAGCTCGCCGGGGGAGACCACGCGGTTAGTGTCGTTGTGGTACTGCAGTTCCTCGGTGTCCAGGGTGACGCCGTTGCTTTCGCTGCGCGCTTCCACCTGGTCCGTGAAGACAATCAGGTCACCGTTGTCGCGCACTTCACCACGGCGGGACTGGATCGTCCACAGGCCGTTGCTGTTGTCCATGCGCAACACCGGTTCGGTGAGGGTGGTGAGCGCGTCCCGTTCGTACTGCTCGAGATGATTCGCCACCAGGCGGTACTGCACCCGGCCGTCCTCTTCGTCGTAGGCTTTGGCGACGATCCGGTCGGCGATGATCATCGGCGCGTTGAGAAACGCCTCGCGGTCTTCTTCCAGAGGGTTGTCCCACTCGTGCAGGGTCATCAGCACGATCAGGCCCAGCAGCAGAATGCCGGAGGCGCTAAGCAGGCCCTGCCGTTTCACGCGTCACCCCGGTGTTCGAGAAGGGCGTCGCAGATCTCGCGCACCGCGCCTTCGCCGCCTCGGGCGCGGGTCACGTGGTCGGCCGCCGCCCGCGCGCAGTCGTGGCCGCTGGACGGTGCGAAGGCGATCTGCGCCCACTGCAGGGCCGGCACGTCCGGTTCATCGTCGCCGGCGTAGCCGGTTTCGCGGGCGGTCACGCCCAGCGAGGCGGCCAGGTCGGCCAGCGCCACGCCCTTGTCCTCGCGGCCCTGGATCACGTGCTGAATGCCCAGCTCGGCGGCGCGGCGGGCCACCATGGGCGTGTCGCGGCCGGTGATCAGCGCCAGGGTGACGCCGCTGGCGGCCAGTTTCTTGAGGCCGTGACCGTCCAGGGTGTTGAACACCTTGAGCGCTTCGCCGTCGGGGCCGTAGTAGAGGCGGCCGTCGGTGAGCACGCCGTCCACGTCGAAGGCCATCAGTTTCAGGTTGCGCGCGTCGGCGCTGGACACCAGCAAGGTCACTACATCACCCCCGCGCGCAGCAGGTCCTGGGTGTTGAGGGCGCCCACCGGGCGCTGGTCGGCGTCACACACCACCAGGCCGTTGATCTTGCGCGTCTCCATGATTTGCAGGGCCTCGGCGGCCAGGTGCCCGGGCGGCATGGTCACCGGGCGCGGCGACATCACGTCGGCGATGCCGGCCTGGCGGATATCCAGGCCCTTTTCCAGGGTGCGGCGCAAATCGCCGTCGGTGAAGATGCCGATCAGGCGGCCGTCGTCGTCCACCACCGTGGTCATGCCCAGGCCCTTGCGGGTCATTTCCAGCAGAGCGTCGGACAGGCTGGCGTCGCGGCTCACCCGGGGCAGGCGCTCTTCCGCGTGCATGATGTCGTCGACCTTGAGCAGCAGGCGCCGGCCCAGGCTGCCGCCCGGGTGGCTGAGGGCGAAGTCCTCGGCGGTGAAGCCGCGCGCCTCGAGCAGGGCGATGGCAAGGGCGTCGCCCATGGCCAGCGCGGCGGTGGTGGAGGTGGTGGGCGCCAGGTTGTGCGGGCAGGCCTCTTCTTCCACGCCCACGTCGAGATGCACGTCGGAGAGCTGCGCCAGGGACGACGAAGGGCGGCCGGTCATGCTGATCAGCACCGCGCCCTTGCGCTTGATCACCGGAATAATGGTGAGGATTTCGCCGGTTTCGCCGGAATTGGACAGCGCCAGCACCGCATCCTCGGTGGTGATCATGCCCAGGTCGCCGTGGGACGCCTCGCCGGGGTGCACGAAGAACGACGGGGTGCCGGTGCTCGCCAGGGTGGCCGCCAGCTTGCTGCCGATATGGCCGCTTTTGCCCATGCCGGTCACGATCACCCGGCCCTTGCAGGCCAGCAGCAGCTCGCAGGCCTGCTCGAAGGTGTCGCTGACGCGCTCGCCGAGCGCGGCCACGGCGCGCGCTTCCACGTCCAGAACACGGCGGGCGGTGGCGATGTGGTTATGACTCATAATGATTCGTGTCTCCTCGCTGGCGGAGATTATACACTGGCCGAAGCGCCGCTGACTGCCCTTGGAACCCTTAAGCGTTCGGATGTTCCAATTGATTGTGCGAGCGGGCCTCGCCCGCGAAAGGCCGGCAAAGCCGGCCGGCAGGATTCCAGAGACCTGTATGGTTGTCTCCCGGAACTGCGGAAGGGGTATCAAAGAGGCCTCTGGTATCCCGCCGGCAAGCTCTGCTTGCCTTTCGCGGGCGGGGCCCGCTCGCACAAAACGTGCTTCGTAGAGGCCTTGGCTGGACAGGTCGGGACCAAGGCCGTAGAAACGAACATCCTCAGACACGACAGGGAGTGACGTATGATCTTCAAACAAGGCTTCGCGGCCACGCTGGCGCTGCTTATGCTGGTCTCGGCCGGCTTCGCCCAGGCCGCCCAGGACCCCCGCGATCTGGTCCAGGAGACCGTGGAGCGGATGACCAGCCGTATCGATGCCGAGCGCGAGCGGCTGGAAAAGGATGAAAGCTACGCCCGTGAGCTGGTCCGCGAGGAGCTGGTGCCGCTGGTGGATTTCAAGCGCATCACCCGCATGGTGATGGGCGAGCACTTCGACCAGGCCAGCCGGGACCAGAAGTACGAGTTCCTGGAAGTGTTCAAGAACAGCCTGATCAACACCTACGCCTCCGGCGTGACCCTTTACCAGGGCCAGGAAATCCGCGTGCTGCCGATGCGCGAGGAAGACCGCAAGGGCAACTACGCCCGGGTGCGGCTGGAAGGCACCACCAACGACGGCAAGGTGATTCCGGTGTTCTTCACCCTGTTCCAGTCCGATGACCAGTGGAAAGTGGTCAATGTCTACGTCAACGGCCTGGATCTGCGCGACGTGTACCGGGCCCAGTTCGCCCAGTCCATGCAGCAGCTCGGTGACCTGGACAAGGTGATCGACAGCTGGTCCGCGGAAAGCGCCGACCTGGAAGAGAAAGTGGACGTGGAGACCGGCAGCGGCGCCTGACCCCGCCGCCGGGCGGCCGGCCCCCGGAGCGCCGGCCGCCGGATGGCCGGCCGTCACAATGACAAGCCACCGCGCCCTCGCGTATCATTACCCGTTCATTGAAACGAGGAGTGATCATGAAATCGGAAGACGTGAAGGCGCTGGTGGAAGCCGGTTTCGGGGATGCCGATGTGGCCGTGGAAGGGGAAGGCGACCGCTTTCTGATCCGCGTGATATCCGATGCCTTCGAAGGCCTGATGCCGGTGAAGAAACAGCAGCTTGTGTACAGCTGCATCAACCCGCAGATCGCCGATAACTCCATTCATGCCGTCTCGATCAAGACCTTTACCCGTGCCGAATGGGAAAAAGCCCAGAAAATGGGCCTTGCCTGACCGTACCGTCTTTTCCGCGTAGGAAGCTCCATGGACAAATTGATCATCACTGGCGGTCGGCGTCTCGACGGCGAAATCCGCATTTCCGGTTCCAAGAACTCATCGCTGCCGATCCTGGCCGCCACCCTGCTGGCCGGGGAGCCGGTCACGGTGGGCAATCTGCCCCACCTGCAGGACGTGACCACCCTGATCGAGCTGCTCGGCCGCATGGGCGTGCACGTGGTGATCGACGACAAGCTCAACGTGGAGGTGAACCCCACCACCATCCAGGAGCTCACCGCGCCTTACGAGCTGGTTAAAACCATGCGCGCCTCGATCCTGGTGCTGGGGCCCATGGTGGCCCACTTCGGCGAGGCCTCGGTGTCGCTGCCCGGCGGTTGCGCGATCGGCTCGCGGCCGGTGGACATCCACCTGCGCGGCCTGGAGGCCATGGGCGCCGAGATCGTGGTCGCCAACGGTTATGTGCACGCCAAATCCAACGGCCGCCTGAAGGGCGCGCGCATCGTGATGGACACGGTCACCGTGACCGGCACCGAAAACCTGCTGATGGCGGCGGCGCTGGCGGACGGCACCACGGTGCTGGAAAACGCCGCCCGCGAGCCGGAAGTGGTGGACCTGGCCAACTTCATCAACCGCATGGGCGGCAAGGTGAGCGGCGCCGGCACCGATACCATCACCGTGGAAGGCGTGCCCAAGCTGGGCGGCTGCCACCATGACGTGATCGCCGACCGCATCGAGACCGGCACCTATCTGATCGCCGCCGCCATCACCGGCGGCCGCATCAAGTGCAAGGACACCGACCCGAGCCTGCTCGACGCGGTGCTGCACAAGCTCAAGGAGGCCGGCGCCAAAATCGAGACCGGCGACAACTGGATCAGCCTGGACATGGAAGGCCGCCGGCCCAAGTCGGTGAACCTGCGCACCGCGCCGTACCCGGCCATGCCCACCGACATGCAGGCCCAGTTCACCGCCCTGAACACGGTGGCGGAAGGCACCGGCACCATTGTCGAGACGGTGTTCGAGAACCGCTTCATGCACGTGCAGGAAATGAACCGCATGGGCGCCGACATCGAAGTGCAGGGCAACACCGCCATCTGCCGCGGCGTGGCCAGCCTCACCGGCGCGCCGGTGATGGCCACCGACCTGCGCGCCTCGGCGTCACTGGTGATCGCCGCCCTGGTCGCCGAGGGCGACACCACCGTGCAGCGTATCTACCATATCGACCGGGGGTACGAGTGCATCGAGGAAAAACTGCAATCGCTGGGCGCCGTGATTCGCCGCGTACCCGGCTGAAGCGTGGCGCCGATGGAAACCGACATGTCCGAAAAACCGCTGATTATCGCCCTCTCCAAGGGCCGCATACTTGACGAGACGCTGCCGCTGCTCAAGCACGCCGGTATCGAGCTGCTGGAGGACCCGTCCGCGTCCCGCAAGCTGATCTTCGACACCACCCGCGATGACGTGCAGATCATCATCATCCGCGCCACCGACGTGCCGCCCTATGTGCAGCACGGCGGCGCCGATATGGGCGTGGCCGGCAAGGACGTGCTGATGGAAAACGGCGCCGAAGGCATCTTCGAGCCGCTGGATCTGGAAATCGCCCGCTGCAAGCTGATGGTGGCCGCGCTCAAGGACGCGCCGCCGGTGAGCGGGCGCCTGCGGGTGGCCACCAAGTTCGTCAACGTGGCGCGCCAGTATTTCGCCCAGCAGGGCAAGCAGGCCGAGATCATCAAGCTCTACGGCGCCATGGAACTGGCGCCGCTGGTGGGGCTGGCGGACCGCATCGTGGACATCGTCGACACCGGCAACACGCTGCGCGCCAACGGCCTGGAGCCCACCGAAACCATCGCCGACGACATTTCCTCCCGGGTGGTGGTCAACCGGGCCAGTATGAAGACCCGTCACGCCGCGATTCAGGCGATTCTTGATAAACTCGAGCAGGCCGTGGAGCAACGCCGGGAAACAGCATGAAGACCAACCGTTTAAACGCCAACGACGCGGATTTCGTTCCCCGCCTGATGGCGCTCACCGCCTGGAGCGAAGAGCGCGATGAGGAAGTGGGTGAGCGGGTGCGCGGTATCCTGCGTGATGTGGCCGGCCGGGGCGACGCCGCGGTGGTGGAGTACACCAACCGCTTCGACCGCCGCGACGCCACCTCCATGGCGGATCTGACCGTGGAGCGGGCGCAGCTGGAAGCGGCTCTTGAACGTCTGCCCGCCGAGCAGCGCCAGGCCCTGGAAGCGGCCGCCGAACGGGTCAGCGATTACCACGCCCGTCAGAAGCAGGATTCCTGGCACTACCGCGACGCCCACGGCACCCTGCTGGGCCAGCAGGTGACCCCGCTGGACCGCGCCGGCATCTACGTGCCCGGCGGCAAGGCCGCCTACCCCAGCTCGGTGCTGATGAACGCGCTGCCCGCCCGGGTCGCCGGCGTGGCCGAAATCGTCATGGTCAGCCCGGCGCCGGACGGCGAGCTCAACGACATGGTGCTGGCGGCGGCGGCGGTGGCCGGCGTCGAGCGCTTCTTCACCCTGGGCGGCGCCCAGGCGGTGGGGGCGCTGGCGTTCGGCACCGAAACGGTGCCGGCGGTGGACAAGATCGTCGGCCCCGGCAACATCTACGTGGCCGAGGCCAAGCGCCAGGTGTTCGGCAAGGTGGGCATCGACATGATCGCCGGGCCCTCGGAGATTCTGGTGGTCTGCGACGGCAAGACCGATCCGGACTGGATCGCCATGGACCTGTTCTCCCAGGCCGAGCACGACGAGGAAGCGCAATCCATCCTGGTCAGCCCGGACGCGGATTTCCTCGCCCGGGTGGAAGAGGCCATGGAGCGCCTGGCGCCGACCCTGGAGCGGGAAGCCGTGATCCGCACCTCGATGGCCAACCGTGGCGCCCTGATTCAGGTGGACGACCTGGATCAGGCCATGGAGGTGGTCAACCGCATTTGCCCGGAGCACTTGGAGCTGTCCCTGGATGACGCCGAGGTCTGGGCGAAGAAAGTGCGCCACGCCGGCGCCATCTTCCTGGGCCGTCACACCCCGGAGGCGCTCGGTGATTACTGCGCCGGGCCCAACCACGTGCTGCCCACCAGCGCCACCTCGCGGTTCTCGTCGCCGCTGGGCGTGTACGACTTCCAGAAGCGCAGCTCGTTGATCGGCTGCTCGCCGGAGGGCGCCAGCGAGCTGGGTAAAATCGCCTCGGTGCTGTCCCGCGCGGAGAGCCTCACCGCCCACGCCCGCAGCGCCGAAATGAGGATCAAGAAGCCGCTATGAGCCGATTCTGGAGCCCCTTCGTCCGCGACCTGGAGCCCTACGTGCCCGGCGAGCAGCCGAAAATGGCGCGGCTGGTGAAGCTCAACACCAACGAGCACCCGCTGGGCCCCTCGCCCAGGGTGATCGAGGCGATCCGTGCGGCCGCCGACGACCGCCTGCGCCTGTATCCGGACCCGGACGCCACCGAGCTCAAGGACGCCATCGCCGCCTACCACGGCGTCAGCCGCGCCCAGGTGTTCGTCGGCAACGGTTCCGATGAGGTGCTGGCGCACATCTTCTTCGGGCTGTTCAAGCAGGACCGGCCGCTGCTGTTCCCGGACATCACCTACAGCTTTTACAAGGTGTACTGCGGGCTCTACGACATCGACTACCGCCCGGTGCCGCTGGACGACGACCTGGCCATCGATCCGGCCGACTACACCGCCCCCAACGGCGGCATTATCTTCCCCAACCCCAACGCGCCCACCGGCCGGCTGCTGCCGCTGGATGCCATTGAGGCCGTGCTGGCCGCCAACCCGGAGTCGGTGGTGGTGATCGACGAAGCCTACGTGGATTTCGGCGGTGACACCGCCATCGCCCTGGTGGATCGGTACCCCAATCTGCTGGTCACCCAGACGCTCTCCAAGTCCCGGTCACTGGCCGGCGTGCGCATCGGCTTCGCGGTGGGCCATCCTGAGCTGATCGACGGGCTGGAGCGGATCAAGAACAGCTTCAATTCCTACCCGCTGGACCGGCTGGCGATCGCCGCCGGCAAGGCCGCCTTCGAGGACGAGGATTTTTTCCAGCGCGGCCGCGAGCTGGTCATCGAGGAGCGCGAAACCCTGCGCCACGCGCTGGAAACGATGCACTTCCAGGTGCTGCCCTCGGCGGCCAACTTCCTGTTCTGCCGCCACGCCACCCGCCCCGGCGCCGACCTGGCGGCGGCGCTGCGCGAGCGCGGCATCATCGTCCGCCACTTCGGCAAACCCGAACGCATCGCCGACCACCTGCGGATAACGGTGGGGCGCCCCGATCAGAATCGGGAGCTTACTGAGGCGCTGGAAGAAATCCTCGGCAGTTAATAGTGAATAGTTAACAGTTAACAGCGAAACCACCTATCAGATAGGCCTGAGCGCCGGAAGGGGGTTCGCTATTAACTGTTCACTGTTAACTGTTACCTATTAACTTTCGTTTGCTGGTGGGCGCGTGCCGATGGTTACGTCCAGCTCCAGCTCCTGGGTGTTGCGCCGCACGTTGAGGGTCAGCTTGGTGCCCGGCTCGGTGCCGGCGATGCGGTTCATCGCTTCGTAGCCGTCCTTCATGGTGTTGCCGTCGATGCCGATCAGCACGTCGCCGGCTTGCAGGCCGGCGTCCTGGGCCGGGCTGCCGGACACCACCTCGGTGACCACGCCGCCGACCACGTCGTCCATGCCGAAGGTTTCCGCCAGGGTGGGGTTGATGTCCTGGACGGTGACGCCCAGGTAGCCGCGGATCACCCGGCCGTGTTCGATCAGGTCGGACATCACCTCGCTGGCGATCGACGCCGGGGTGGCGAAGCCGATGCCCTGCCAGTTGCCGTCCGAGGACAGAATGGCGGTGTTGATGCCGATCAGGTGGCCACGGGTGTTGATCAGCGCGCCGCCGGAGTTGCCGCGGTTGATGGCCGCGTCGGTCTGGATGAAATTCTCGAAGGTGGCGATGCCCAGATGGGTGCGGCCGGTGGCGCTGACGATGCCCATGGACACGGTCTGGCCCACGCCCAGCGGGTTGCCGATGGCCAGCACCACGTCGCCGACGCTCACCGGCTGCGGGCCGTTCAGTTCGATTTGCGGCAGGTCTTCCAGGGCGATCTGCAGCAGCGCCAGATCGGTTTCCGGGTCGGTGCCCACCACCCGCGCCGGGGCGTCCCGGCCGTCGCGCAGGGCCACCAGGATCTCATCGGCGTCGCGGATCACATGGTAGCTGGTCAGCACATAGCCTTCGGAGGACACCAGCACCCCGGAGCCCAGGCTGGCCAGGGCGCGCTCGCGGCGCGGGCGCTCCATGAAGCGGTTGAACAGCGGGTCGTCGCTGAGCTGCTCGCCGCCGCGGGTGACGATCTGGGTGGTATAGACGTTGACCACCGCCGGCGCCGCCCGGGCCACCGCGTCCGAGTAGCTGTCCGCGCGGGGCGCCGTGGCGGTGGCCGGCGCGCCGGCGTCGCGGGCGCCGGGCCCGTGCTCGTACCACCACAGCACCGACAGGCCCACGGCCAGGCCGGCGACCACCGGCAACGCCAGAAATCGAAACAGTTTTAATAACGGGCCTGTTAACACTTATCCAAGCCTCCGCCCCCGCGAATCATGTAGACTGCGCGCAATAGTAGCAGGGAGACCTCCATGCTGAAACGCGATCATTTGCTGCGTGTGCTCGACGACGAGCTGCAGCCTCACCGATTCCGTGACTACAGCCCCAACGGGCTTCAGGTGGAAGGCCGCGAGCAGGTGCGGCGGCTGGTGACCGGCGTCACCGCCTGCCAGGCGCTGATCGACGCGGCCATCGTCGAAGAAGCGGACGCCATCTTCGTGCATCACGGCTACTTCTGGAAAAACGAGGACCAGCGCGTTCGTGGCATGAAAAAGCAGCGGCTGCAGAGCCTGCTGCGCCACGACATCAGCCTGTTCGCCTACCATCTGCCGCTGGATGCGCACCCGCAATTGGGCAACAATGCGCAACTCGCGCGTCGCCTGGGGCTGCGCGTCGAAGGCGGCATGGAAGCGGGCAACCCACTTTCCATCGGCAACGTGGGGCGTCTGGACGACCCGATGAGCGCGCGCGATTTCGCCGTCCATGTGGAGTCGGTGCTGGGGCGCGAGGCGCTGCACATCGGCGACGGCGAGGACGAAATCGAAACCCTGGCCTGGTGCACCGGCGCCGCCCAGGGCTTTATCGAACAGGCCCAGGCGCTCGGTGTGGACGCCTACTTGAGCGGTGAGATTTCCGAGCCCACCACGCATTTCGCCCGTGAAACCGGCATTCATTATTTCGCCTGCGGCCACCACGCCACCGAGCGCTACGGGGTGCAGGCGGTGGGGGAGTGGCTCGCCAATGAGTACGGGCTGGAACATACCTTCATCGATATCGATAACCCGGTCTAGGGCGGCATCTCTTCGGCAGTACGGGAACGCATGAACATCACGGTGATTTACAACCCTACCGCCGGGGGCGGCAGGGAGCGGCGGCTGCGCCATTTCGTGCGCGCGCTGGAAGAGGGCGGCGGCAAGGTGCGGCTTTACCACACCCGCGCGCCCGGCGACGCCACCCGTTATCTGCGCGGCCTGGCCGATCAGGGCGAGGTGGTGGTGGCGGCCGGCGGTGACGGCACCACCAACGACGTGATCAACGGCCTCAACCCGGGCGTGGCGCTGGCGCTGTTTCCGATCGGCACCGCCAATGTGCTGTCCCGGGAGTTGTCGATTCCGCGCCGCCCGGAAGCCGCCGCCAAGGTGGTGCTCGACGGCCGCACCCTGAACGTCACCCCGGCGCGGCTGAACGGCCGCCGCTTCATGGTGATGGCGGGCATCGGCTACGACGCCTGGGTGGTCGATCAGGTGGACCTGATTCTCAAGCGCCGGGTCGGCAAGCTCGCCTATGTGATCAGCATGATCCGCCAACTGTTCCGCTACGGTCAGGTGCAGTACCGGATCACCGTGGACGGCCGCCCGCTGGACTGCTTTTCCGCGGTGATCACCAATGGCCGCTACTACGGCGGCAGCTTCGTGCTCAGCCGCGAAGCGGGCCTGGCCAAGCGCAGCCTGCAGGTGTTGATGTTCCAGCGCCCGGGCCTTGGCTTCTTGCTGCGCTGCCTGGCGGCGCTGGTGGTGGGGCGCATGGAGCGGGTCGACGGTGTCGCTTCGCTGAGCGCCGAGAAGGTCACCGTCACCGCGCCCGGCCTGGAGCCGGTGCAGGCGGACGGCGACCCGGTGGGCTGGCTGCCCGCCGAGATCGAACTGGAGCCGGCGCCGGTCAAGTTGCGCGTGCCCTGGGCGTAACGCGCAGAGCTTGCGGCTATAAGCACCAAACCGAAAGTTCTTAGCAGCGGTGGAGGGCCCCGGACGCGGGCCGGTATAATCCGCCGCCATCACAGACACAACCGACCATCTAGGGAGTGAACATGTCGCAATTGGTGAAACCCCACGGCAGCGAGACGCTGAACATTCTGTTGCTGGAAGGCGCGGAACGGGAAAGCGCGCTGGCCGCCGCCGAGGCGTTGCCGAAAATCACCCTCAGTTCCCGCGAGCGCGGCGACCTGATCATGCTCGGCATCGGCGGTTTCACCCCGCTGGACGGGTTCATGGGCAAGGCCGACTGGCAGGGCGTGTGCGACAACATGGCACTGGCCAACGGCGTGTTCTGGCCGATCCCGATCACCCTGTCCACCGACCAGGCCACCGCCGACGGCCTGGCCGACGGCGCCGAAGTGGCGCTGGTGGATGACAACGGCGACATCATGGGCTCCATGGTGGTCAACGAGAAGTACACCATCGACAAGGCCCACGAGTGCCAGCAGGTGTTCAAGACCACGGACGAAGAGCACCCAGGCGTGAAAATGGTGCTCGCCCAGGGCGACGTCAACCTGGCCGGCCCGGTGAAGGTGTTCAGCCAGGGCGACTTCCCGGAGAAGTACGCCGGCATCTACATGACGCCCACCGAAACCCGCGCCATGTTCGAACAGCGCGGCTGGAAAAGCGTCGCCGCCTTCCAGACCCGCAACCCCATGCACCGCTCCCACGAGCACCTGGCCAAGATCGCCATCGAAATCTGTGACGGCGTGATGGTGCACTCGCTGCTGGGCAACCTGAAGCCCGGTGACATCCCGGCGGAAGTGCGCCAGAAAGCGATCAGCACCCTGGTCGAGCACTACTTCGTGGAGAACACCGTGGTGCAGTCCGGCTACCCGCTGGACATGCGTTACGCCGGCCCCCGAGAGGCGCTGCTGCATGCGCTGTTCCGCCAGAACTACGGCTGCTCGCACCTGATCGTCGGCCGTGACCACGCCGGCGTGGGCGACTACTACGGCCCGTTCGACGCCCACCACATCTTCGACGAGATCCCCAACGACGCGCTGATCACCCAGCCGCTGAAGATCGACTGGACCTTCTGGTGCGACAAGTGCGGCACCATGGCCAGCATGCGCACCTGCCCGCACACCGCCGACGACCGCGTACTGGTCAGCGGCACCAAGCTGCGCAAGCTGCTCAGCGAAGGCGGCGACGTGCCGGACAACTTCAGCCGCCCGGAAGTGCTGGAAGTGCTGCGCAACTACTACCAGGGCCTGCAGGAACACGAAAAAGTGAAGGTGGAGCTGAAAGGCCACTCGGCCCGCTAAGCCCCGCGCTCTTCAGGCAAATAAAAAACCCGGCTTTGAGCCGGGTTTTTTTATGCTCTCTGTGGGAGCGGCCGCTGTGGGAGCGGGCCCCGCCCGCGAAAGGCCGGCAAAGCCGGCCGGCAGGATCCCGGAGCCCTCATTTTGAGCGTTCTAAATCAGCGCGGCTTATCACTGTCATCATCATCATTGCCCACATCCGCGTAATCCCGCGGCGGCGCCACCACCGCGGCGGGCTCGTCCTCGTCCCGGCCCACCGGGCTGTAGGGCCCGTCGGCCTTCTTCTTGCCCAGGCCGAAGTCCTCGGACAGCGTGCCCTGGGCCTTGGGTGCGTAATCCAGCGGTTGCGAAGCCGGGGTGTCCGGCTCGAACGCCGCGTCCAGGTTCTTCGCCGCCGCCTTGCGGCGGCCCGCCTCGCTGCACAGACCGTGGGCGCCCTGGGACAGATGCTGATGCACCGCCCGGTAGGACTGGGTCAGGTCGTTGACCAGATCGGCGGTTTCCAGGAAGTGGCGGTCCACCTGGTCCCGGTAGTGATTAAGCGCGTTGCGGGCTTCATCACGCTCGCGAATCAGTTGGCTGCCCTGGCGCCGCGCGGGCAGCAGCCAGTATAAAACACCGGCGCCGGCCACCAGGCCGGCGAGGAAAGAGAGCAGGTGGGTTGTCAGCATATCCATGTCATACTCCTTAGCCAGCACATTGCAGCACAGTCCTAGTTGCCGCGCCAAGAAAAGCGGCCCGGAAATTGTATCGGGAGGAAACCATGAGTCGTGACCGGCTGGCCCTGGAGGGTCCGGAAGGCACCCTGGAAGCGGTGCTCGAAGGGGAAACGGAGAACCCTGCCATGATCGCCATCGTCTGCCACCCTCACCCCCAATTCGGCGGCACCATGGATAACAAAGTGGTGACCACCCTGATCCGCGCCGCCCGGGACGCGGGCGCCGCCGCCCTGCGCTTCAACTTCCGCGGCGTCGGTGAAAGCCAGGGCGCCTACAGCGACGGCATCGGCGAAGTGGAAGACCTGATCGCCGTGCACCGCTGGCTCAGCAAAAAGTACCCCGGCACCCCGCTGTGGCTGGCGGGCTTCTCGTTCGGCAGCTTCGTGGCGGCGCGCGGCGCCGAGGTGCTGGCCGCCAACGGCGAGGCGCCGGCGGCCCTGTTCCTGGTGGCCCCGCCGGTGCATCACTACGGCTTCGAGAGCATCGAGAAGGTGGGCTGCCCGGTGACCGTGGTACAGGGCGAGGACGACGAGGTGGTGCCCGCGGACAAAGTGTTCCGCTGGGCGGAAAGCACCGCGCTGGCCCCGGATCTGATCCGCTTCCCGGACAGCGGCCACTTCTTCCACGGCCAGCTGGTCAATCTCCGCGAGGTGGCCGCTTCGCGGCTCCCCTGAGCCGGCGCGTCCCGGGCCGTCTTGTCACCCGTGCCCGGGAACGCTACATTGACCCGCCGTTCATCATCCCGGGACATCATGACGCCTCTCGAGAAGTATCAGGCCGATCTGGCCCGCCCTGAATTCGTGCGCGACCCGGCCCAGGAAGAGGCGGTCCGCGCGCTTGATCACCTGTACCACCGCCTGCTTGAAGACCGGCCCGCCAAGGGGCTGCTGGCGCGCCTGCGCAAGAGCAAGCGTCAGCCCTTCAAGGGCCTGTATATGTGGGGCGGCGTGGGGCGCGGCAAAACCTACCTGATGGACGTATTCTTCGAGTGCCTGCCGTTCGAGGAAAAGCGACGCATGCACTTCCACCGCTTCATGCAGAAAGTGCACCGCCAATTGCGCGACCGGCAGGGCGAGAAAAACCCGCTCACCAGCATCGCCCGGGAATTCGCGGCCCGCTACCGGGTGCTCTGTTTCGACGAGTTCTTCGTCACCGACATCACCGACGCCATGATTCTCGGCACCCTGATGCAGACCCTGTTCGATCAGGGCGTCACCCTGGTGACCACCTCCAACATCGAGCCCGACGGCCTGTACAAGGACGGGCTGCAGCGCGCCCGTTTCCTGCCCGCCATCGAAGCGCTCAAGCTGCATACCCGGGTAATGAACGTGGACGGCGGCCACGACCACCGTCTGCGCCTGCTGGAGCAGGCGGAGCTGTTCCACTGCCCGCTGGGCGCCGAGGCGGACCGTTTCATGGCCGAGCGTTTCGCCGCGCTGGCGCCGGGCCACGGCCGCCACCGCGACCAGGGCAACATTCTGGTGGAAGGGCGCAAGATCGCCACGGTGAAATCCACCGACGACGTGGTCTGGTTCGACTTCCGGGCGCTCTGCGACGGTCCGCGCAGCCAGAACGACTACATCGAAATCGCCCGGGAGTTTCACACCGTGCTGATCTCCGGCGTGGAACGCATGGGCGCCGGCAGCGACGACCGCGCGCGCCGCTTCATCAATCTGGTCGACGAATTCTATGACCGGGGCGTGAAGCTGGTGGTGGCCGCGGAGACCCCGATCGAGGATCTCTACGCCGGCGGCCGTCTGGAGTTCGAGTTCGAACGCACCCGTTCGCGCCTGCTGGAGATGCAATCGCAGGAGTACCTAGCGCGAGAGCACCTGGCCTGAGCGTTTTGGTCATTGCCCCCGGTTCCCGGGGGCTAGACACTCTGTCTCCAGTTCGAGTCAACCGGAGAGCACAATGATCCCCCGTACCCTGTTCAGTTCCGACCACGAGACGTTCCGCGACACCGTCCGCAAGTTCCTGGAAAACGAAGCCGTCCCCCATCACGAAGAGTGGGAACAAACCGGCCAGGTGCCCAAGGCGCTCTGGCGCAAGGCCGGCGAGCAGGGTTTCCTGTGCCCCATGGTAAGCGAAGAGTACGGCGGCATCGGCGCCGACTTCCTCTACAGCGTGGTGGTCAGCGAGGAAATCTCCCGCGCTGGCCTGACCGGCATCGGCTGGGGCCTGCACACCGAAATCGTGGCGCCCTATATCGAGCATTACGGTTCCGAGGAAATGAAGCAGCGCCTGCTGCCGAAGATGGTCAGCGGCGAGCTGATCGGCGCCATCGCCATGAGCGAACCCGGTGCCGGCTCCGACCTGCAGGGCGTCAAGACCAACGCCGTGAAGGACGGTGATCATTACATCCTCAACGGCTCCAAGACCTTCATCACCAACGGCCAGAACGCCGACATCGTGATCGTGGTGGCCAAGACCGACCCCAGCAAAGGCGCCAAGGGCACCAGCCTGCTGATCGTCGAAGAGGGCATGGAAGGCTTCCAGAAAGGCAAGAACCTGAAGAAAGTGGGCATGAAAGCCCAGGACACTTCGGAGCTGTTTTTCCAGGACGTGAAAGTGCCGGCGGAAAACCTGATCGGCGACGAAGGCATGGGCTTCATCTATCTGATGCAGGAACTGCCCCAGGAACGCCTCGGCATCGCCATCAACGGCCTTGCCATGGCGGAAAGCGCCTTTGAACACACCCTGGACTACGTGAAAGAGCGCAAGGCGTTCGGCCAGCGCGTCGCCGATTTCCAGAACACCCAGTTCAAGCTCGCCGAGCTGCGCACCAAGCTCGACGTGGCCCGCGCCTACGTGGACCGCTGCCTGGAGATGCACCTCAAGAAAGAGCTGGACATCCCCACCGCCGCCGGCGCCAAGTACTGGGTCACCGACCTGCAGTGCGAGATCATCGACGAGTGCCTGCAGCTGCACGGCGGCTACGGCTACATGTGGGAATACCCGATCGCCCGTATGTACGCCGACGCCCGTGTACAGCGTATTTACGGCGGCACCAACGAAATCATGAAAACCATCATCGCCCGCGCCCTGCTGGCCGGTTGATGCCGCGCCGCCCACGGCCCCGCCCCGGGGCCGTGGGCGGCACCGCCTTCCCAAAAAGGCGACCGACCGGTCGCCTTTATTTGATCAAAAACCACCAGTTTTACATTCCCCGCCTTCTCCCTACCGGGGTGCGAGTTTATTCTTACGCCACCGGTGTAAAACCCGGTAATTTTATGGTGCCCCGCGCCAGCGGAATGACGGGGCAGGGCACCGTTTTAGGCTCGATTTGATGGAGAACATTATGAAAATAAGAGGCGCATTGATCGCCGGTTCCGTGCTGTCACTGGCATCCGGTACCGCCGCCGCTTCAGGTTTTGGCGTGTCTTATCAGTCCGTATCCGCCATGGGCACCGCCTATGCCGGCTCCGCGGTACTCAGCGAGGACGCCACCAACCAATGGTACAACCCCGCCACCCTGGCCGGCCTGAACACCGCCGAGGTGTCCATCGCCGCCCACCAGGTATGGATCGACACCAGCTTCAAAGCCAACGGCGCCTCCGGCCCCGGTGATTTCGAAGACGTGGAGCCGTTCGTCGGCAGCGCCTTCCTGGCCATGCCCTTCAACGACCGCGTGACCTTCGGCCTGGGCATCAACGCCCCCTACGGCACCAAGATCGAATACGAAGACAACTGGGGTAACGCCCTGTCCCCGACCGGCGTACCGGCCTCCGGTGACTTCTACGCCCAGACCTCCGATGTTCAGACCATCAACATCAACCCGGCGGTCGGCATCCAGATCACCGACAACCTGCGCCTCGGCGCCGGCGTCAACTACCAGCAGATCGACGCCGACATCGAAAACGCCGCCACCCGCCTGGAAGGCGACGACGACGCCTTCGGCTGGAACGTCGGCCTGACCTACAGCCCGGACGAGTCCAACCACTTCGGCGTGGCCTACCGCTCCGAGATCAGCTACGACATCGACGGCGACATCACCTTCAAGCCCGGTGCCTTCCCAGGCGTACCTGGGGCTATCGTCGATCAACTGGCCGGCCAGTACTCCGGTGAAACCGGCCTGGACCTGCCCGCCGTGCTGCAGCTCTCCTACGCCGGTGACCTGACCGACCGCACCCAACTGTTGCTGGGCGTGGAACGTACCGACTGGAGCAGCCTGGATCGCTTGGTTATTGAGCACAGCGGTACCCAGCAAGTACCCCTTCCGGCCCCTCCCGGCGCTACCGCCAGCTTGCCCAACCCGGCCATCGAAGAGTTCAACTGGGAAGACACCACCCGCTACTCCGCGGGCGTGCGCCACACCCTGCAGAACGACACCGTGCTGCGCTTCGGTCTGGCCAAGGAAGAGTCCACCCAGAGCAGCGACAACCGCTCCGCCATCTCTCCGGACTCGGACCGCATCTGGGCCACCATCGGCGCCGGTTTCAAGCCCACCGAAAACCTCAGCATCGATGTCGCCTACGCCCACATCTTCGTGGACGATGCCGACATCTATAAAGACGGCCGTGCCCCGGCGGTGCTGGACGGTACCTACGAGCTGGACGCCGACATCATCGGCGCGCAGTTGAACTACCAGTTCTAAACCGCTCCGCCACAGGCGGTCCGGTACGCTTCGGCTGCCGGACAACATAAAAAGGCGAACCTTCGGGTTCGCCTTTTTTATTGCGCGTTCTTCACTTCCGCTTTACGGCGCGGGTGTCGCTCTGAGACGCTCTGAGGTACGCAAGAACCACAGGGACAAGGAAGGGAGCCCAGGGATGAAACTGAAATGTTGCAGCGGCTGCCGGTACGGCGACGCCAGGGCGAGACGCACGCCCTACGGACCCGGAATCTGGTGCGCGCACCCGGACAACCAGGACGGTGTGCCGCAGGGTGTGCTGGACGCGGAGTCGGCGAGCGTGGTGTGCGCCTTCGGCGAGGCGTCTTCCGGCGGTGACCGGGAAGAGGCCGGGCGCAAGCCGGTGGTGAAAGTGCGCCGGCGTGTTCCGGTCACGGCGATCTCGTGAGGTCCACTCCGGCGCCGCTGAACGGCGCCGGGCGCAGTTGGCCGGCGACCTGGTCGGCGATGTAGGCGTACCCCTTCTCCGAAGGGTGGTAGCCGTCTTCGGCCAGGCAGGCGGGGTCGGCGATCGCCGGGTAGGCCAGGTGGTGCACGCCGTGGAGCTGCGCCGCCAGGGTTTGCTGGGTGCGATCAAGCTGGGCCGCGCGCTGGCCCAGCAGGTCGCGCAGCGGCCGGGGCAGGGCGGTGAAGTGCTGCATCGGTGGCACCGCGAGCAGATACACCGGCAGGTCGGGCCGGTGCCGTCTCAGGGTGCCGATCAGGTCGGTGAGGTGCTGGCGGTAGCGGCTCGGGCGGGTGACGCCGGTGGTGTCGTTGACGCCCAGGCTGATAACGGCCAGGTCCGCCTCCGCCGGCGGCCGGTCGCCCAGATGCCGGTTGAGGCCCAGGGCGCGGATGCCGTTCACACCGATCACCTGCCAGGTAACCGTGTTCTGATGGCGGGCCGCCAGGGCACGGGCCAGATGCGCGCCCAGGCCCTGGCGGTGCTCGGCCACGCCGACGCCGGCGGCGGTGGATTCGCCCACCACCAGCAGCCGTAGCGGCGGGCCGTCGCCGCTGCCTTTGCGGCCCCAGTCGGCGCCGCCGGCCTCCGGCAGGCGTGGGGTGTCCCGGCGGGCGCGCCGCGCCTGAACGAACAGCAGCGGCGCCAGCAGCAGGCACATCAACCAGAAGCGCATGGTGTCCCCGGCCTCACACCAGCATGCGTTTGGCCAGCGGCAGCCCGCGCCGGCCGCTGATCGCCAGGGTGGTCATCAGGCCGCCGACCAGGGCGCCGCCCACCCCGCAGGTGAGAATGTCCTGGCCGGTGAGATAGAGGCCGGGCACCTTGGTTTTCGGGCGCAGCCAGTCCTGCTCGAAGCGTTCCGGATCGTGGTCCAGGCCGTAGATTTCGCCCTCCGGGTAGCGGCAGAAGTGGGCGGTGGAGAGCGGCGTGGACAGTTCGTAATAGTCCAGGTGATCGCGCAGGTGGGGGTGCTTCTCGAACAGCTTTTCCAGCAGCCGCTGGGAAAAGTCCTCTTTTTTCGCTTCGTAGTCATCGCCGCGTTTGCCCCAGGGGGCGTCGGCCCAGCGCTGGTACCACTCGAACGGCGCGGCGGCGACGATCTCAATGGTGGCGCGGCCCGGGTAGCGGCGGGTGAAGTCCGGGTCCTTGGCGCTGGGGAAGGAGATATAGGTGAGCGGGATATCGTGGTGGTCCGGGTCGGCCAGGGCGCGGTCGAGCTGGCCTTCGTAGTCGTTGTCCGGGTAGATCCAGTAGTTGGTTTTCGGCAGCCCCAGGTTCTCGGCGGTGTCGTTGAGGCCGATGTACAGGCAGGCGCTGGCCATGGCGCGCCGCACCTGCCCGAGCTGCTTCCGGTAGGCCGCGTGCTGCGGGGCGGTGTCCGGCAGCAGCTCGGTGAAGGTGTTGAACACGCCGGCGTCGCTGATCACCGTGGCCGCCCGCTCTTCATGGCCATCGGCCAGGCGCACGCCGACGGCGCGGCCGTTTTCGATCAGGATGTTGGTGACATCGGCGTAGGTGAACACTTCGCCGCCGCTTTGCTGGATCACCGGAATCACGTTGCGGGCGATTTCCGAGGCGCCGCCCACCGGATAGTAGCCGCCGTACAGATAGTGGCGGGCGATCAGCGCATGGATCAAAAAGCTGGAGCGGGCCGGGGGCAGGCCGTTGTCGCCCCACTGCCCGGTGAGCACGGCGATCAGCTCCGGGTCGTCGGTGAGCTCGGCGAGCACCTCGCGGGTGGGGCGGTTGTAGCGGCCCAGGGCGCCGCGGTTCAGCGCCAGCCGCGCCACACGGGTAAGCGGCGCGGGCAGCAGCTTGCTGGCGGTGAACGGTTTGATGGCGCCGGCGGCTTTGTTCAGCGCCTTCATATAGGCGTCGATGGCGACGTGCTGGTCGGGGAAGGCCCGTTTCAGCTCGGCGCGGAAGGCGTCGGGGCCAGCGACCAGATCGTAGTGGCGGTCACCGAGGAAAATGCGGTCGTAGCAGGCGTCCATGGGAGCCCACTGCAGCTTGCCGTCGGTGATGTGGTCGAACAGCCGGCGGCTGAGGGTGTGGCGGGCGCCCATGTCGCCGATGTAGTGGACGCCCACGTCCCACTCGTAGCCGTTGCGTTCGTAGCTGTGGGTGAAGCCGCCGGCGGTGTAGTGCTGCTCGAACACGGCCACCTTCTTGCCCAGCTTGCTGAGGCAGGCGGCGGCGCACAGGCCGCCGATGCCGGAACCGATCACCAGGACGTCATAGGGGCCGTCCAGGCGGTTGGCGCGGTAGCGGCGGCCGACGCGGATGGAACTGGGCTGCGGGCTGGGCATGGTGGGGGCGCTCCCTCAAAGTACACAGCGTACACATTCACCCAATCCAGCCGCCCGGTCAAGAGCGAGGTTTGTAGGAGCGGGCCGGGCCCGCGAAAGGGAGCGAAGCTCCCGGCAGGATCCCAGAGACCCTGGAAAGCGGGGCTTCAACAGGCCTCTGGTATCCCGCCGGCAAGCAGAGCTTGCCTTTCGCGGGCAAGGCCCGCTCGCACAAGCTCTCACCCACCGATCAGGGCGCCGGATAGGGGGAGCGGGTGTGGATCGCTTCCAGCTCTTTCTCCAGATCCTTGTCCCAGGCCATGTCGACGCTGTCCAGGTTCTCGCGCAGCTGGTTGAGGTTGGTGGCGCCGATGATGTTGCTGGTCACGAACGGGCGCGTGGTGACGAACTGCAGCGCCAGGTGCGTGGGGCTGACGCCGCGCGCCTCGGCCAGGCGGCAGTAGGCCTCGGTAGCTTCAGTGGCCTGGTCGTTGGTGTAGCGGGCGAAGTGCTTGAACAGGGTCAGGCGGGCGTTGGCGGGCCACTGGCCGCCCCGGTACTTGCCGGTGAGCATGCCGAACGCCAGCGGTGAATAGGCCAGCAGGCCCACGTTCTCCCGGTGCGCTACTTCCGCCAGGCCCACTTCGAAGCTGCGGTTGAGCAGGGAGTAGGGGTTCTGGATCGATACCGGCGGCGCCAGGCCGATCTTCTCCGCCTCGCGGATAAAGGCCATGGTGCCCCAGGCGGTTTCGTTGGACAGGCCCCAGTGGCGGATCTTGCCGCTGTCCACCAGCTTTTTCAGGGCGGCCACGGTCTCGGCGATGGGCACCGCGTCCTGGTCTTCACGGTGTTTGTAGCCCAGGCGGCCGAAGTAGTTGGTGGTGCGCTCCGGCCAGTGCAGCTGGTAAACATCGATGACGTCGGTCTGCAGCCGCTTGAGGCTGGTTTCCACGGCGCGCTCCAGGTGGTCCTGGTTGAGGCGCGGGCCGCCGCGGATGTGTTTCACGTAGTCGCCCGGGCCGGCGGCCTTGGTGGCCAGCACCACCTTGTCGCGGTTGCCGGTCCTGGCGAACCACTGGCCGATGATCTCCTCGGTGCGCCCGGAGGTCTCGGCGCTGGCGGGCACCGCGTACATCTCGGCGGTATCAAAGAAGTTGATGCCCCGGTCCAGGGCCAGATCCATCTGCGCGAAGCCTTCCTCGGCGCTGTTCTGGTTGCCCCAGGTCATGGTGCCCAGGCAGAGGCTGCTCACCTTCAGATCGGTGTTGCCCAGCGGACGGTATTCCATGCTCTCCCTCCTATAATAGGTTTGCTTCGGCAAAACGGTGACTATACCCGATTGTAGGAGCGGGCCCAGCCCGCGAAAGGGCGTCTTTACGCTTGTCTTTGCCGGGGGCGTTCAGTACAATTCGCACCCTCTTGCCCGGCGGGCTCTCGCCGGAGGGTTGGTATTACCCGTAACGTTATGAATTCAGGGCACAATTTTTAGGGAAGACTCCCATGAAGACCTACAGCGCCAAACCGGAAAGCGTAAAGCGCGACTGGTATGTGGTAGACGCCTCCGGCAAAACGCTGGGCCGGCTGGCCTCAGAAGTCGCCACCCGGCTGCGTGGCAAGCATAAACCGGAATACACCCCGCACGTTGATACCGGCGATTACATCGTTGTGATCAACGCGGAAAAGGTGGCGGTCACTGGCAAAAAAGCCACCGATAAGATGTACTACCGCCACACCGGATACCCGGGCGGCATCAAGGAAGCCAACTTTGAGACGCTGATCAATTCCAAGCCTCAGTTGGTGATCGAGAAAGCCGTTAAAGGCATGATGCCGCGTAACCCCCTGGGTCGCGACATGTTGCGCAAACTCAAAGTCTACGCCGGCACCGAGCATCCGCATACCGCTCAGCAGCCGCAGCAGCTGGAAATTTAAGAGGTCAGTCGATGGCAACTGCAAACGCCGACTACGGAACAGGTCGCCGCAAAACGGCCGCCGCACGTGTTTTTCTTCGTCCGGGCAGCGGTAACATCACCGTGAATGGTCGTCCGCTTGACGTTTATTTCGGTCGCGACACCAACCGCATGGTGGTGCGTCAGCCCCTCGAGCTGGCCGACGCGCTGGACCGGTTCGACGTCTACGTGACCGTCAGCGGCGGTGGCAACAACGGCCAGGCCGGTGCCATCCGTCACGGTATCACCCGTGCGCTGATGGAGTACGACGGCGAGCTGCGCGGTTCCCTGCGCCGCGCCGGGTACGTCACCCGTGACGCCCGCGCCGTGGAACGTAAGAAGGTGGGTCTGCACAAGGCGCGTAAGCGTCCGCAGTTCTCCAAGCGCTAAGACGGCCGTCCAGAGCCGTTTTACGCCCGAAAAAAGCCCGGCTTTGCTGGGCTTTTTTTGTGTGCAAATCAGGGGTTTAGCGGTTTGCCCGTGGGGAATAACCGGTTGTCAGATGTGGGCTTTTTCATTAACATTTGCGCCGCCTTACTCCGCCCGGAGCACGAGGACCGACCTCGAGTCTCGGATCACCCCCCGAGCGTGGGATTTAAGGGGAGAACTTCTCAATGAGCAATGACGGCGTAAACACCAGCCGCCGCACCTTTTTGATCGGCCTGACCTCAGCAGTCGGCGCCGCGGGTGCATTAGGCGCGGCGGTTCCTTTTGTTAAATCCTGGCAGCCCAGCGCCAAAGCTGAAAACGCGGGGGCCCCGGTCCAGGTGGATATCAGCAAGCTGGAGATGGGCCAGCGCGTGGTACAGGAATGGCGAGGCCAGCCCGTGTGGGTGATCCGCCGCTCCGAAGAGACGGTCGCGGCGCTCGACAAGCTGAACGACCAGCTCAAGGACCCGCAATCCGAAGAAGACCAGCAGCCTGCCTATGCGTCCAGCCTGTGGCGCTCGATCAAAAAAGAATATCTGATTCTGATCGGCATCTGCACGCATCTGGGGTGTTCTCCTCTGTACGAAGAAGAACCCACCGTTGAACTCAAGGAGGGTGGTTTCTTCTGCCCTTGCCACGGTTCCAAGTTCGACCTGGCGGGCCGCGTCTACCAGGGCGTGCCGGCGCCGACCAACATGGTGGTGCCGCCCCATTCCTACCTGAGCGAGTCCGTGGTTATCGTCGGCTCTGAAGAAGGGGAGACCAAGGCATGATGAGAATGGTGAACGGTCTGATCGACTGGGTGGATGCGCGTCTCCCCGTCGTCAACGCTTACAAGAAGCACATGTCGGAGTACTACGCTCCGAAGAACTTCAATTTCTGGTACTACTTTGGCGTGCTGTCCATGGTGGTGCTGGTCAACCAGCTGCTCACCGGCATCTGGCTGACCATGTTCTACTCCCCCAGCCAGGGCTTCGAGTCCGTCGAGTTCATCATGCGCGACGTGCAGTGGGGCTGGCTGATCCGCTACATGCACGCGGTGGGCGCGTCCGCCTTCTTCGCCGTGGTCTACCTGCATATGTTCCGCGGCCTGCTGTACGGCTCCTACAAGCCGCCCCGCGAGCTGGTGTGGATCTTCGGCATGCTGATCTACGTGGCCCTGATGGCGGAAGGTTTCCTCGGCTACGTGCTGCCCTGGGGCAACATGTCCTACTGGGGCGCCCAGGTGATCATCTCCCTGGCCGGCGCGATTCCGTTCGACATCCTGCCGTTCATCGACGCCAAGGACGCCAAGGAGATCGGCGACGCCCTCACCACCTGGGTGCGCGGCGACTACCTGCTGTCCACCGCCACGGTGAACAAGTTCTTCGCCCTGCACGTGGTGGCGATTCCGCTGGTGCTGGTGGCGCTGGTGTTCCTGCACATTCTTGCGCTCCACGAAGTCGGTTCCAACAACCCGGACGGCGTGGAAATCAAGCAGAACAAGGACGAGAACGGCATCCCGCGTGACGGCATCCCGTTCCACCCCTACTACACCGTGAAAGACCTGCCCGGCGTGATCATCTTCCTGATCATCTTCGCCGTGGTGGTGTTCTTCTTCCCCACCGGCGGCGGCTATCTGATCGAGAAGCCCAACTTCGTGCCGGCGGATCCGCTCAAGACCCCGGATCACATCGCACCGGTGTGGTACTACGGTCCCTACTACGCCATGCTGCGGGCCACCACCATCGACTGGTTCGGCATGTCGTCCAAGGCCTGGGGCCTGATCGCCATGGGCGGCGGTATCGTGGTGTTGTTCCTGCTGCCCTGGCTGGACCGTCACCCGGTGAAGTCGATTCGCTACAAAGGCTGGCTCAGCAAGCTCCTGCTGCTGGTGTTCGCCGCCGACTTCGTGATGCTCGGTTATCTCGGCACCCAGCCCGCTTCGGGCCTGGCCAAGACCCTGGCGCAGATCGGCACGGTGTACTACTTCGCCTTCTTCTTTATCGGGCTGCCGCTGGCGCACCGATTCGAGAAAGCCAAGCCGGTTCCTGAACGCGTAACGGGGGGTCACTGATGAGAAAGCTAGTCGCGGTAATGCTTTTCAGCTGCCTGCCGGTGATGTCGTTCGCCGCCGGCGGCGGCAACAATGAATACGTGGTGGACGCACCGGTGAACCTGCAGGACAAGGTGAGCCTGCAGAACGGCGCCAAGTTGTTCGTCAACTACTGCATGGGCTGCCACAGCATGGAGTACCTGCGCTACGGGCGCATGGCGGAAGATCTGGGCATCCCCGATGACCTGGTGCTGGAGAACCTGAACTTCACCAGCGACAAGATCGGTGACCCGATGGAAAACGGCATGGCCGAGGAAGACGGCAAGCAGTGGTTCGGCGTTACCCCGCCGGACCTGACGCTGGCCGCCCGCCACCGCTCCGCCGATTGGGTGTATTCTTACCTGATCAGCTTCTACGAGGACGAGGAACGGCCCTTCGGTTACAACAACCATGTGTTCCCCAACGTGGGTATGCCCCACGTGATGGCCGGAATGCAGCAGGAGTTGAGCGAGGAAGAGTTCAAGTCCAATATGGGCGACATTGCCAACTTTATGACCTACGCGGCCGAGCCGATGGCTCCCACCCGCGAGCGCATCGGCGTGTACGTGCTGGTGTTCCTGGGTATTTTGCTGATTCCGGCATACCTGCTGAAGAAAGAGTACTGGAAAGACGTTCACTAAGCGGAAATTACCGCTCGGAACGCTTTTCGGCGAGCAACAGGGTACCCGCGCGAGCGGCTACCCTGTTTGTGTTATATAGAGACGTAGCGTGGAGATGATTCAACCATGGGTGTGGTGACAAAACGTTCCTCAATGACTTTCTTTTCCTCGCCGAACGATCATTACTGCCATCGCGTGCGGATCGTTCTGGCGGAGAAAGGCGTCACCGTGGATATCGTCGATGTGGACAATGGTGACAAGCCGGAAGATCTGGCCTCACTGAACCCTTACAACGAAGTGCCCACCCTGGTGGACCGGGAACTGACCCTGTATCAGTCCACGGTGATCATGGAATACCTGGACGAGCGCTTCCCGCATCCGCCGCTGTTGCCGGTGTACCCGGTGGCCCGGGCGCAGAGCCGCCTGCTGATTCACCGCGTCGAGCGCGACTGGTGCGCCCATGTGGACGCCCTGCTGGCGGGAAACGAGAAAGAGGCCGCCCTGACCAAGCGTCGTAAAGAGCTGCGCGAAGCGATGATCGCCACCGCGCCGATCTTCAGCGAGCTGCCGTTCTTCATGAGCGAAGAATTCACCCTGGTGGATTGCGTCGTGGGCCCGATCCTGTGGCGGTTGCCGGCACTGGGCATTGAACTGCCGCCCAAGCAGGCCAAGCCGCTGCTGGACTACGCCGAGCGGTTGTTCGACCGTGACGCCTTCCAGGCCAGCCTTTCCGAAGCAGAGCGCGAACTGCGCCAGCTGTAAGCCATGAATGATGACATGACCCCCAATCGCCCGTATCTGATACGGGCGATGCACGAATGGATCTGCGATAACGGCCTGACCACCCATCTGGCGGTGGACGCCCATTTTCCCGGGGCGGAAGTGCCCCAGGAATTCGTGCAGGACGGCCAGATCGTACTCAACATCGCCCCGCGGGCGGTGACCAATTTCGAGGCCAGCAATCAGGAAATCACCTTTTCCGCCCGCTTCGGCGGCGTGCCGCGCACGGTGCGCGTGCCGGTGGAAGCGGTGATGGCCGTGTTCGCCCGCGAAAACGGCCAAGGCATGGCCTTCGAACCCGAAGATCCGCCGCCGCAGCCGTCACCGACCGACCCCAGCGACGACGATAAGCCAGCCTCCAAGGGCAGTCACCTGAAAGTCGTGAAGTGATTAATCAATATACTCGATAATCTTAACGATCTTCTGCACACCCCCGACCTCACGGGCCTGCGCCACCACGGCGTCGGCCTCGTCGCGGGTGAGCAGCCCCATCAGATAGACAATACCGCTTACCGTCACCACCTTGGTGCGCATGCCCGGCGCATCGCCGTCCACGAACAGGCGGGTTTTCAGCTTGGTGGTCAGCCAGCCGTCGTTGACCCGGGATAACACCCCGCTGTCGCCGGACAGCTTCAGTTCGTTGTGCACGTGGCGCACGTGACGCACCCGCGCGGCGATGTTCTCCGCCTGCACGCGCAGCTCGTCGCTGGCCACTTCCCCGGCCAGCAGCACATTGCCGTTAAAGCTCACCACCACGATGTGGCTCTGGTCCAGGGCCTCGCTGGCGCGGGCCAGATTGACCTTGATCTTGCGCTCGATATTGCCGTCTTCCACGAAGGCGCCGAAGGTGCGCGAGCCGTGGTCCCGGTCGACCGGTTCCTGGGCCATGTTCTTGGTCAGGGCGGCGCAGCCGGACAGGGCGAACAGCATCACAAGCAACGCCGGCAGGGCAGGGTGACGCATCAAGAGCCTCCGAAAAGCTGTTGATCGATAAAGTCGCAAAGCGCGTGGATCACCAGCAGATGCACTTCCTGAATGCGCGCGGTGGAAGTGGCCGGGACCCGTACTTCGATATCGCCGGGGCCGTAAAGGTTCACCATTTCGCCGCCTTCCTTGCCGGTCATCGCCACCACCTTCATTTCCCGGTCGTGGGCCGCCTGGATCGCCTGGATCACGTTGGCGGAATTGCCGCTGGTGGAAATCGCCAGCAGCACATCGCCGGGGTTGCCCAGGGCGCGCACCTGCTTGGAAAAGATTTCGTTGTAGCTGTAGTCGTTGGCGATCGAAGTGAGCGTGGAGGAATCGGTGGTCAGCGCCACCGCCGGCAGAGCCGGGCGTTCCATCTCGAAGCGGTTGAGCAGCTCGGAAGAGAAATGCTGCGCATCACCGGCGGAGCCGCCATTGCCGCAACTGAGAATCTTGCCGCCGTTGAGCAGGCATTCCACCATCACCTGGCCGGCGGCGGCGATCACCTCGGGCAGCACTTCGCCGGCCTTGGCCTTGGTTTCCATGCTCTCGGCGAACAACTGTCTGATGCGGTCCACACTCATTACTGGTCTCCGTAAAATGCGTTTTGCACCCAATGATAACGGACTTCGCCGTCGTCATCCGGTTCCAGGCCCAGCACGTCGAAGCGGCAGGGCCGTTGTGCCTGATAAGGGTAGCGGCCCAGATAGTGCCGCGCCGCCAGAATCAGGCGGCGCTGCTTGCGCCCGTCCACCGAGGTGAGGGCGCCGCCGTAGCGGTTGTAGGCACGCCAGCGGACCTCCACGAACACCAGCGTCTCGCCGTCGTCCATGATCAGGTCCACCTCGCCCAGGCGGCATTGATAATTGGCGATCACCGGCACCAGGCCGCGCTGTTCCAGCCAGCGTCGTGCCCGGTGCTCAGCCCGCTGGCCGCGTTCCTTGCGCCAGTACATAGAGGCCTCCTTTCCTCCTATTGTGGGAGCGGGCCCAGCCCGCGAAAGGGTGGCTTACAGCCACCCGATCCTAATACTGTGTGCTGTCCACCCGCCCTTCACCGACGCGGGGCACCGGTATCGCCTCACCGTTACGAAACACCGCCCAGTCCGACTCACGCACCAGCCGCGCGCCGTCCAGCCGCAAAGTGCCGGTGACGCCCGGAAGGGTGCTGTCCTGCAGATTGCGCAGCAGGTACAGCCGCGCCTGCAGCCGGTAGGCGTCCACGCCCATGGCGAACAGACGCGCGTAGCGTCCGTGGCCGTCCGGCCAGGTTTCCTCGGCCATACGGTGCAGCTTGGTGCCTTCGTAAAGAATCCACGGCATGTCCAGGAAGTAAACGCCGTCCAGGTCCTGGTCGCGGCGCGGCGCCGGGGTGCCGTTATAAAGATGGGAGGTGGCGAACACCGGCAGGTCCCGGGCGTAATGGAAATTCAGCGCCGGTTTAATCTGCCGGCCCTCGTTCGGGTCGGCCACCAGGAACAAGAAATCCAGGCTTTGCGGCCACTCCTCCGGCCGCTCGGAGTCCAGATCCGAGAACGAAGGGTCGCGGCGCAGGTCCTTTTCGGCGCGGGCGGTGTCCAGCAGGCTCTCCACGGTTTCACCGATGGTGTCGTCGGTGAACGAGCTTTCCACCACGATCCGGCCGCCGCCGTCCTGCCAGGCGGCCACGAACGCCTCGGCCACGCGCTGGCCCCAGGCGCTGCGGGGATAAAGCACCCCGGCCAGCCGGTCGCCGGCTTCCAGGCTCTGCCGGGCGATCTGCCGGGCCTCGTCCTCCGGCGCCAGCCCGAACTGGAAGATCGGCGCGTCCTCGCTGTCCTGATCCAGATAGTTCAGCGCCAGCACGGTCACCGGCGGCGTACCCATACGGGCCAGCTCGGCCACGTTGTCCTTGGCCAGCGGCCCGACCACAAACTGCGCGCCGTCGTCCACCGCCTGCTGGAACACCGAGCGCACGTCCGCGTCGCTGACGTCGTAGAAACGCAGGTCCGGGGTCGGGTTGCCCGCTTCCTCGGCGCTGTAGTAGCCGGTCATCATGCCGTCGCGGATCGCCTCGGCGGCGGGCGCCAGCGGGCCGCTCTCCGGCAGCAGCACGGCGACCCGCTGGGGGCGCTCGCGGGCGGCGCGCTGCAGGGCCCGCACCGTTTCCGGCAACTGGCGGGCGGCCGGATGGTCGGGCCAGTCCTCGCGCCAGCGCGACAGGCGCTGCACCTGGCTGTCGATGTTGGCCTGCGGGTCGCGGTACAGCAGCGCCAGCTCCAGCCAGCCGCGCAGCTCGCCGGAGGTGTCCTCGGCGCGGGCTTCCAGGGTTTCCAGCGGCAAGCGCATCAGCGCTTCCCAGGTCAGCTGGCGGTTGTATTCCTGGTCGTCGTCATTGAGCAGCGGGTCCACCGCCACGCGCTGGCGCAGGCTTTTCATCAACTCGCCGTTGAGCGCCTGGGCGTCGGCGCGCAGCAGGTTCAGCTTGGCGCGGCGCTGGGCGTCGAAGCCGTCGATATCGCTCCGGTAGTCGTCCAGCAACGCCACCGCCCGGTCCGGCTGCTGCTCGGCCATCCAGGACTGGGCGCGCAACTGCAGCCAGCGGAAGCGCTGATCCCGGGACAGGGCGCCGTCGCCCACCTGGTCGAGCAATTCGCCGGCGTCGTCGGCGCGTTCATTGACCAGGTAAGAACGTGCCCAGGCCAGGGCGGTGTCGGTGCGCACCGGTTCCGCCAGCTCGGCCAGCTGGTCGCTGGCGTTATCGACCTGTTGCGGCGCATCGCGAAGGGGTGCCGGTTCCTTGGCGGTCGAGCCGTTCGGGCTCGGTAATTGAGAACAGCCGGCAAGGACCAGAACGAGGGCCATTGCGGCCAGGCGGGCCTGTCGTAATTCCATGGCTCTAGGGTAACCCCTTTGCTACTTCGGGAAAGAAGCCGCTATTGTAGGCGTTTTGCAAGTCGCGAATCACCCCCGACGGTCCACGATTGCGGAACGGATCGGTGGCATCACACAACTCTTTACACCCAATCAGGAAAACGCCCCCCATGAGCGGCTCTTTGTATGTGGTCAGCACACCGATCGGTAACCTGGACGACCTGTCCCGTCGCGCCCTTGAGGTGCTCGGCCAGGTGGACTGGGTGGCCGCCGAGGACACCCGGCACAGCCAGACGCTGCTCAACCATCTGGGCATCAAGGCCCGTCTGATCAGCTGCCACGACCACAACGAAGCCGAGCGCAGCCCGGAACTGGTGGCACGCCTGCGCGACGGCGAAAGCGGCGCTTTGATCAGCGACGCCGGCACGCCGCTGGTCAGCGACCCGGGCTACCGGCTGGTGCGCGCCTGCCAGGACGCCGGCGTGGCGGTGGTGCCGGTGCCCGGCGCCTCCGCGCTGCTGGCGGCACTGGCGGTGTCCGGCCAACCCAGTGACCGCTTTCTGTTCGAAGGCTTCGTGCCGTCCAAGGGCGCCGCCCGCGAAAACGCCCTGCGCCGCCTGGCGGGCCTGGACGTCACCAGCGTGATCTTCGAGGCCCCCCACCGCGTGGTGTCGCTGCTGGAAAGCCTGGCCGGCCTGGTCGACGCCGACCGCGAACTGACCCTCTGCCGGGAACTCACCAAACGCTTCGAGACCGTGCGCCGCGGCCCGGTGGCCGAGCTGCTCGAGTGGGTGCGCGGCGACAAGGACCAGCGCCGCGGCGAGCTGGTGCTGGTGCTGTCCCCCGCCGCCCGCGGCAAACAGCTCAGCGAACAGGACCGCGCCCTCGCCAAGGCCCTGCTGGCGGAACTGCCGGTGTCGCGGGCGGCGCGGGTGCTCGCCGCCCACACGGGGTTGAAGCGGCAGGAGCTCTACAACTACCTGGAAGGAGTTAATAGTTAACAGTGAATAGTTAATAGCGAAAACAGTGCGCCCTACGAGAGTTGCGTATTGGCATAGAAGGTTTGCGCTCACGCAATGAACGCGGACACGGCCTCCACGACACCCCGGCCCCACCCGCGAACTCTTCACTATTAACTGTTCACTATTCACTGTCTCCGCTAGAATCCGCCCCGGGTCGGTCAGGCAGCCGCTGGCGGTGCAAGCCGCTGGAGGAAAGTCCGGGCTCCATAGGGCAGGGTGCCAGGTAACGCCTGGGGGTCGCGCTGGTGACGGCGCGGCTACGGAAAGTGCCGCAGAAAAGGTACCGCCCGGCGGCTTTCGAGCCACCGGGTAAGGGTGAAAAGGTGCGGTAAGAGCGCACCGCGCCGCTGGCAACAGCGGTGGCAGGGTAAACCCCACCCGGAGCAAGACCAAATAGGGACCCATGGGCGTGGCCCGCGCCGGGTCCGGGTAGGTCGCTTGAGGCCCGTGGCGACGCGGGTCCCAGATGAATGGCTGTCCACGACAGAACCCGGCTTATCGACCGATCCACCTTATTCGAAGCGACATTCCGCTCCCTGTGGGAGCGGGCCTGTGCGAGCGGGCCTTGCCCGCGAAAGGGTGGCTCTGCCACCCGGCAGGATCCCAGAGACCTCCATAATGCGCGAACCAAGGTCTCTGGCATCCTGCCGGCAAGCTTTGCTTGCCTTTCGCGGGCTGGGCCCGCTCCCACAGGCCAGTTGACCGCTATCAGTGGCCTGCGGCGAGAGTCAGCACTCACCCTGAATATGGCATTCCTCTCATTTATTGCGCCCTCTTTATTCCAAAATAGTCTAACTCTTAAAGTGATTCCTTAGCTGCGCCCCGCAGCGCCCTGATTACGTTGACAACTCCTCTTCCCCCGCCTTGCTCACCCCCAGTGTGACGCAGCTAACAAACTGATTTGCAAAGACTTTCTTTTACATTGGCCGGTTTCGCCGAGCTTGACTTGGTAATTCCCGTGGACCTAGAGTGTCGCATTGTGGTGGAAAGTGGGATGAAGTGGGAAAAATCCTCCATCCCGCCGCCAGAAACGCACAAAGTGGGACGGATCCCAACGCAAGGGGAAGGCCAGTGTTCAACGGGCGTACGGCGCTCAATCTAGATGCCAAGGGTCGGCTTACCGTGCCGACCCGCTACCGCGAGTCGCTGAACAGCGCTTGCGGCGGTCGCCTTGTGCTCACGCAACACCCCTACGACGCCTGCCTGGTGATGTACCCCTTCCCCGAGTGGCGTGACATCGCCCGCCAGGTGGCGTCGCAAAGCGATTCCCACACCCAGGTGCGGGCGCTCAAGCGCCGCTTCCTGGGGCAGGCCGTGGAAATGGAAATGGACGGCAACGGCCGCCTGCTGGTACCGCCGGAGTTGCGGTCCGTGGTGGGCCTGGAAAAACACGCCATGCTGGTGGGTTTGATGCACCGGTTCGAAATCTGGGCCGAGGAAACCTGGAATCAGTTGGAACAACAGGATCTGGATCAGGACGCCATGCCCGAGAGTGTGCAGTCCCTCTCGTTCTGAATTTGGCAGCGAACAAGCGAGGGCAACCGGCCATGGCGAACAGCGACAACAGGCAGTACGAACACCAGCCGGTAATGCTGGAGGAGGTACTGGAAATGTGGCCCACCCGAACCGACGGCCTGTACGTGGACGGCACCTTTGGCCGCGGCGGTCACAGCCGCGCGCTGCTGGCCCGGCTGGACGCCGGCGCCCGTCTGGTCGGTGTGGACCGCGATCCGGAGGCGGTACTGGAAGGCGAGAAGCTGGCCCTGGAAGACACCCGCTTTCGGATTCGCCGCGCCCGCTTTGATTGCCTGCCGGAGCTGGTGGCGGAAGAGCACCGCCAGATCGACGGGCTGCTGCTGGATCTGGGCGTGTCCTCGCCGCAGCTGGACGACGCCGAGCGCGGCTTCAGCTTCCTGCGCGACGGCCCGCTGGACATGCGCATGGACCCGGACAGCGGTGAAAGCGTCGCCGACTGGCTGGCGCGGGCCGGCGAGAAGCAGATCGCCGACGTGCTCTACCAGTACGGCGATGAGCGCAAATCACGCCGCATCGCCCGGGCGATCTGCGAGCGCCGCGATCAGCAGCCGATCCGCACCACGGCGCAACTGGCCGGCCTGATTCAATCGGTGATGGGACGCGGCGAGCCGGGCAAGCACCCGGCAACGCGCAGCTTTCAGGCGTTACGAATACATATAAACGGGGAACTGGACGCGTTGCGCAACACGCTGGACCAGGCCCTGGAGACGCTCGCCATCGGCGGGCGTCTTGTCGTTATCAGCTTCCATTCCCTGGAAGACCGGGTGGTGAAGCGCTTTATCCGCGATCACTCCGGCCAGGCGCCGAAAGGCCGGGGCGGGTTGCCGATGATGGACGAACCGCCGGAGCGGCTGAAGCCGCTGGGCAAGGCCCGCTACGCCGGCAAGGACGAACTGCGCGTCAACGTGCGCAGCCGCAGCGCGGTGCTGCGGGTGGCGGAGAAAGTGGCATGAGCGCGGCCCGCGGCCAGGCCACGGGCTCGGTGCTCGCCGCCGGCTGGTTGCCGCCGCTGTTGCTGGTGCTGGTGGTGGCGTCCGCGGTGGGCGTGGCCTACAGCGTGCACGAATCGCGCCGCCTCACCGACCGCGCCCAGCAGGCGCAGCGGCAGCAGGCGCAGCTGGAAACCCGCTGGGGCCAGCTGCTGCTGGAACACAGCACCTGGGGCAGTTACGCCCGGGTGGAGCGCCTGGCTCGTGAAGAGCTGGGCATGAAATTACCGAAGACCGACGAGCGAGTGTTGATACGGCCATGAAAGGCGCCCGTAGAACCACACCCAAGGCAACGCGCAAAGCCGCCACCAAGGCGTCGGCGCGCCAGGCCAACAGCTCCCTGCGCTGGCGTTTCATGCTGGTGTTCTGGGCCGGCTGTGCCTGTGTTTTGGTGGGGCGCGCGGTGCAGCTGCAGGTGGTACAGCACGACTTCCTAGCCGACCAGGGCGACATCCGCAATCTGCGGGTGGAGCCGGTGGCCGCCCACCGTGGCGTGATCCAGGACCGCGCCGGCCGGCCGCTGGCGGTGAGCACCCCGGTCACCACCCTGTGGGCCAACCCCGGCGAAGCCCTGGAGCACCAGGAGCAGTGGGCGCGCCTGGGCAACAACCCGATCATCGACAGCCGCGCCTTCGCCAGCCGGGTCAACAGCCACAAGGGCAAGGAATTCATCTACCTGGCCCGCGGCCTGGCGCCGGAACAGGCGCAGACGGTGCTCGCCAAACAGGTGCCCGGCATCCACCCGCTCACCGAATACCGCCGCTACTACCCGGCCGGCGAAGTGACCAGCCATCTGGTCGGCTTCACCGACATCGACGAGCGCGGCCAGGAAGGCGTGGAACTGGCCTTCGAAGAGCAACTGTCCGGCGAGCCGGGCCGCAAGAAAGTGGTTCGCGACCTGCTCGGCCGCGTGATCCAGGACATCGAAGTGCTGGAACCGGCGGCGCCCGGCCAGGACATCACCCTGAGCCTGGACCTGCGCCTGCAGTACCTGGCCTACAAAGAACTGCTGTCCGCCACCCGCCGCTTTAAGGCCCGGGGCGGCTCCGCCGTGGTGCTCGACATCAAGACCGGCGAAGTGCTGGCGATGGTCAACCAGCCCGCCTACAACCCCAACAACCGGGGCAACCTGGACACCGCCAGCCTGCGCAACCGGGCCGTCACCGACCTGTTCGAGCCGGGCTCCACGATCAAGCCGTTCACCGTCGCCGCCGCCATGGAGCAGGGCCTGGTCACGCCCACCACGGCGATCAACACCCACCCCGGCTATCTGCGCGTGGGCAGCAAGACCATCCGTGACCACCGCGATTACGGTGTCATCGACGTCACCACCGTGCTCACCAAGAGCTCCAACGTGGGCGTCAGCAAGCTGGCGCTGTCCATGGACGCCATGGTGCTGCCCGGCTACCTGGAGCGCTTCGGCTTCGGCCAGCGCACCGGCATCGACTACCCCGGCGAGAGCGACGGCATGCTGCCGCTGCGCGCCCGCTGGCGGGACGTGGAGCGCGCCGCGCTGTCCTACGGCTACGGCGTCAGCACCACCGCGCTGCAGCTGGCCCAGGCCTACGCGATCCTCGCCAACGACGGCCGCCGGGTGCCGCTGTCCCTGCTCAAGGTGGACCAGCCGCCCGAGGGCGAGCAGGTGATCGCGCCGGCCAGCGCCCAGTCCATCGTGCGCATGCTGGAAACCGTGGTCAGCATCGAGGGCACCGCCAGCCGCGCGCAGATTTCCGGTTACCAGGTGGCCGGCAAAACCGGCACCGTGCACAAGGTCACCGCCAACGGCTACGCCGACGACCGCTACATCGGCCTGTTCGCCGGCATCGCCCCGGCCTCCAACCCGCGGGTGGCCGCGGTGGTGGTGATCGACGACCCGCGCGGCGAATCCTATTACGGCGGCCTGGTGGCCGCGCCGGTGTTCTCCGCCATCGTCGGCGGCGTTCTTCGCACCCTGCACGTGCCGCCGGACAAGACCGACGGCCTGATCGCCGGCAAACTGGACGGGGAGGACGCCACATGATCGCACTGCGGCATCTGCTCCCCGACCAGCCGCTGCCGGAACGGCTGCGCGACCTGACCATCAACGCACTGCGCCTGGACAGCCGCGCGGTGACCCCCGGTGACCTGTTCCTGGCGGTGCCCGGCCACAACGCGGACGGCCGCCAGTTTATCGACGCGGCGGTCCGCGCCGGCGCCACCGTGGTGGTGGAAGAGGGCGACGCCTTTGCCGTGCATCCGCACGACGGCGCGGTGCGCATCACCGTGCCGGAACTGCGCCGCCAGGTCGGCGTGCTGGCGGCGCGCTACTTCGGCGAGCCCGGCCGCCGCCTGAAGGTGATCGGCGTCACCGGCACCAACGGCAAGACCAGCATCACCTGGTTCCTGCGTGACGCGCTCAACGCCCTGGGCCACGCCTGCGGGCTGATCGGCACCCTGGGCGTCGGCCTCAAGGGCCAGGAGGACAGCACCGGCCACACCACGCCGGACCCGATTACCCTGCAGAAAGCGCTGCTCGACCTGTGCGACGCCGGCGCCGACAGCGTCGCCATGGAAGTGTCGTCCCACGCCCTCGACCAGCACCGCCTGGGCAGCACCCCGGTGCGCATCGCGGTGTTCAGCAACCTGAGCCGCGACCACCTGGACTACCACGGCGACATGGACGCCTATCTGCTCGCCAAGGTGGCGCTGTTCACTCGCCCGGAGCTCCAGGAAGCGGTGATCAACAGCGACGACGACGCCGCCCCGGTGCTGCTCGGCCGGCTCAACGACGGCGTGCGCTGCATCACCTACGGCGCCCAGGCCGGCGCCACCGTGCGCTGCGTGGCCTGGCAGCCGCACCCGGACGGCATGGACCTGCGGCTCACCGTGGGCGGCGAAGCCGTGAACGTGACCCTGCCGCTGTTCGGCGCCTTTAACCTCAGCAATGTGATGGCGGTGGCCGGCGCGTTGCACGGCAGCGGCGTCGAGCCCCGCGCGCTGGCGGACGCCCTGGCCGCCATTACCCCGGTGCCGGGCCGCATGGAGCCGATCCGCGAAGCGGGCAAACCCACCGTCATCGTCGATTACGCGCACACCCCGGACGGCCTGGAAAAAGCCCTGGCGGCGGCGCGCGAGCACTTCCCCGGCCGCCTGCACTGTGTGGTCGGCTGCGGCGGCGACCGGGACACCGGCAAACGCCCGCTGATGGCCGCCGCCGCCGAGCGCGGCGCCGACCGGGTGCTGTTCACCAGCGACAACCCGCGCGGCGAGAACCCGGACGCGATCATTGAACAGATGCGCGCCGGTCTCGACCACCCCGGCGCCGTGCAGGTGGAAACCGACCGCCGCCGCGCCGTGGCGCTGGCGGTGTCACAGGCCGGCGCCGACGATGTGGTGCTGGTGGCCGGCAAAGGCCATGAGGACTATCAGGAGGTGGCCGGTGAGCGCCACCCCATGGACGACCGCGACTTGGCCCGCGAGGCCCTGGCCGCGTGGCAGGCGCCGGCCGCCCCGGCAGGGGGGATCGGATGATGCGCCTGTCCCAGATCCGTGACTGGACCGCCGGCGAGATGCGCGGCGAAGACCGCACCCTGAGCGCGGTCAGCACCGACACCCGCACGCTGGGCCCGGACAGCCTGTTCGTGGCGCTGCGCGGCGAGCGATTCGACGGCCACGCCTTCCTGGCCCAGGCCCGGGACGCCGGCGCGGTGGCCGCGCTGATTGATTACCACGGCGAAGACGGCAACGACGCCGGCGTGTTCGACGCCGACGTGCGCGTCGCCGACACCCGCCAGGGCCTCGGCCGCCTGGCCGCCGGTTACGCCGCCCAGTTCCCGGTGCCGCGCGTGGCCGTCACCGGCAACGCCGGCAAGACCACCGTGAAAGAGATGATCGCCGTGCTGCTGGGCGAGGGCACCCTGGCCACTCACGGCAACCTCAACAACGACATCGGCGTGCCGCTCACCCTGCTGCGCCTGACCGCCGAACACCGCCAGGCGGTGATCGAGCTGGGCGCCAACGCCCCCGGCGAGATCGCCTGGACCAGCGGCCTGGTGAAGCCGAACGTGGCGCTGATCACCAACGTCACCGGCGCCCACCTGGAAGGCTTCGGCTCCATGGACGGCATCGCCCGCGCCAAGGCGGAAATCTTCACCGGCTGCGCCGCCGGCGGCACCGCGGTGATCAACGGCGACGACAACTACGCCGCCTTCTTCACCGAGCAAGCCCGCGCCGCCGGCCTGAACATCGTCACCGTGGGCCGCGAGCAGGGCGACCTGCACGCCGACGCGGTGCGCCTGGACGACCAGGGCTGCGACTTCGTGCTGCAGCCCCTGGGGCTGACCCTGGGCCTGCCGCTGGTGGGCGCCCACCAGATCAGCAACGCGCTGATGGCGCTGGCCGCCGTGCAGGCGCTGGGCGTCGACCTGGCGGAACGGGCGCCGCGCCTGGAACAGCTCAAGCCGGTCCCGGGACGCATGAACGTGATCGACTGCCAGGGCGGCACCCTGGTGGACGACACCTATAACGCCAACCCCGGCTCGGTACGGGCGGCCATCGCCTGGCTGGCCGGGCGGCCGTCACCACGCACTCTGGTGCTGGGCGCCATGGGGGAATTGGGCCCCAGCGCCGAGACGCTGGTGACTGAATTGGGCGCCAACGCCCGGGCCGCCGGCATCGACACGCTGATCACCCTGCCCGGCGCCGAAGCGGCCGCCCGCGGCTTCGGTGACGGCGCCGAGCCGGTGGAACATTTCGATCAGGCCGCCGAGCGGGCAGCGGGAACGCTGGCCCGGGGCGGCACGGTATTGGTCAAGGGGTCGCGCAGTGCCCGCATGGAGCAAGTGGTGCAACGGCTTACCGATAAGGGGAGGGGGCACTGATGTTGCTTTGGCTGGCGGAACTGCTGGGTGAGTTTTATACCGGATTCCTGGTGGTCCAATACATTACCTTGCGCGCCATTCTGGCGGTGCTGACGGCGCTGTTCCTGGCGTTCTGGATCGGTCCGATCATGATTCAGAAGCTGCAGGAAAAGCAGGTCGGCCAGGCGATCCGCGACGACGGCCCCAAGAGCCACCTCAGCAAGGCCGGCACCCCGACCATGGGCGGCGGCCTGATTCTGATCTCGATCGCCATCTCCACCCTGCTGTGGGCGGATCTGAGCAACCGCTTCGTGTGGATCACCCTGGGCGTGCTGGTGGTGTTCGGCGCCGTGGGCTGGGTCGACGACTGGCGCAAGGTGATCGAGAAAAACCCGCGCGGCCTGCCGGCGCGCTGGAAGTATTTCTGGCAGTCCGTGGGCGCGCTGGGCGCCGGCCTGGCGCTGTTCTGGACCGCCCAGAGCCCGCAGGAAACCCAGCTGATCGTGCCGTTCTTCAAGACCGTGGCGATCAACATGGGCTGGTTCTATGTGGTGCTGACCTATTTCGTGATCAACGGCACCTCCAACGCGGTCAACCTGACCGACGGCCTGGACGGCCTGGCGATCATGCCCACCGTGCTGGTGGCGGCGGCGCTGGGCATCTTCGCCTACGCCAGCGGCCATGCGGAGTTCGCCACCTACCTGCAGATTCCCTACATCGCCGGCGCCGGCGAGCTGGTGGTGATCGTCGCCGGTCTGTGCGGCGCCGGGCTGGGCTTTTTGTGGTTCAACGCCTACCCGGCGCAGGTGTTCATGGGCGACGTGGGCGCGCTGGCGCTGGGCGCGGTGCTCGGTGTGATGGCGGTGATCGTCCGCCAGGAAATCGTGCTGTTCATCATGGGCGGTGTGTTCGTCATGGAGACGGTGTCGGTGATGCTGCAGGTGGCCTCGTTCAAGCTCACCGGCCGGCGCATTTTCCGCATGGCGCCGATCCATCACCACTTTGAGCTCAAGGGCTGGCCGGAACCGAAGATCATCGTTCGGTTCTGGATCATTACCGTAATTCTTGTACTGGTGGGTCTGGCGACCCTCAAGATTCGATAGGACGGGCGTAAACGTATATGGCGAAAGACGCGTTCGATCTGGTTATTGGCCTGGGTGTTTCCGGCCGCTCCGTGATCCGCTACCTGGCGGATCAGGGTATGCCCGTGCGCGCCCTGGATACCCGCGATGCGCCCGCGGGTCTGGACGAACTGCGTGAGCAGCATCCCAAGCTCAAGATTCACACCGGCGGCTTCAAGGCGTCGTGGATGAAGCGGGCCCAGCGCCTTATCGTCAGCCCCGGCGTGGCCGTGTCGACCCCGGCCATCGCCGAGCAGATCGCCGAGGGTAAGGAAGTGATCGGCGACATCGAGCTGTTCGCCCGCGCCGCCAGCCGCCCGCTGGTGGGCATCACCGGGTCCAACGCCAAGAGCACCGTGGTCACCCTGCTCGGCGAAGTGGCGCGCGCCTGCGACGCCAAGCCGGGCGTGGGCGGCAACCTGGGTGTGCCGGCGCTGGATCTGCTGCGCGAGGAAGCGGAGCTGTACGTGCTGGAGCTGTCCAGCTTCCAGCTGGAAACCACCTACAGCCTCAACGCCCAGGTCGCTTCGATTCTCAACCTGTCCCAGGACCACCTGGACCGCTACGGCAAGTTCAGCGACTACCTGGCCGCCAAGCAGCGCATCTACGACGGCTGCCAGGTGGCGGTGTGGAACCGCGACGACCTGGCCACCCGTCCGCAGACCCAGGTGCCCCGGGAAATCACCTTCGGCAGCCACCCGGAAGCGCACTACCAGCTGGACACCGACAAGCAGATGCTCTGCCACCAGGGCGAGACCCTGCTGCACGTGGACGAGCTGGCGCTCACCGGCCACCACAACGCCATGAACGTGCTGGCGGTGCTGGCCATGGCCGACGCCCTGGGCTTCGACCGCGCCACCACCCTGGCCACGGTGAAACGGTTCAAGGGCCTGCCGCACCGCTGCCAGCTGGTGGCGGAGGACGCCCGCATCCGCTGGATCAACGATTCCAAGGCCACCAACGTGGGCGCCACCCTGGCGGCGCTCACCGGTATCGGTGAAGCCATCGAAGGCCGCGTGATCCTGATCGCCGGCGGCCAGGGCAAGGGCCAGGACTTCTCGCCGCTGGGCGAGCCGGCGCGCCAGTATCTGCGCGCCGCCCTGGTGCTCGGCCAGGACGCGGACAAAGTGGCCGACGGCCTGTCCGGCGTGCCCTGCGAGCGGGTCGCGGACATGGCGGCGGCGGTCAAGCGCGCCGCGCAACTGGCCCAGCCCGGCGACGCCGTGCTGCTGTCGCCGGCGTGCGCCTCCTTCGACATGTACGACAGCTACGTGGCCCGTGGCGACGACTTCTCCGCCCGCGCCCGGGAGGTGGCCCATGGCTAGCGCCCTGGTGGACGTACGCGATCCGGGCCTCGACCGCCCGCTGCTGTGGACCGTGGCGCTGCTGGCCCTGGCCGGGCTGGTGATCGTCACCTCCGCGTCGCTGCAGATCGCCGAAACCCGCCTGGACAGCCCCTTCCATTACGGCCTGCGCCACGGCATCTACCTGCTCGCCAGCGTCGGCCTGGGCGTGTTCGTGTACTGCTGCGTGCCGCTCACCCTGCTGGAAAAGCTGCGCTTCGCCATGCTGCCGGTGGCGCTGGTGGCGCTGGTGATGGTGTTCATCCCCGGCCTCGGCCGGGAAGTGAACGGCTCCACCCGCTGGATCGCGCTGCCGGGCCTGACCATCCAGGCCTCGGAAATCGTCAAGCTGTGCTTCGTGCTCTACCTGGCCGGCTACATCGCCCAGCACAAGGCGGCCCTGGAAAGCGGCTGGAAGGCCTTCCTGCTGCCGCTGGGCGTGCTCGCCGCGCTCACCTTCATGCTGCTGCTGCAGCCGGACTTCGGCGCCGTGGTGGTGTTGGGCATCGCCGCCATGGGCATGCTGTTCCTGGCCGGCGTGCCGACCCTGCGCTTCCTGATCATCGGCCTCGCCGTGGTGGCCCTGGGCGCCGTGGTGGCGCTGGCGGAGCCCTACCGGGTGGCGCGCCTGATGAGCTTCACCGACCCCTGGGCGGACCAGTACGGCGCCGGCTACCAGCTCACCCAGAGCCTGATCGCCTTCGGGCGCGGCCACTGGCTGGGCGTGGGCCTGGGCAACAGCGTGCAGAAGCTGTTCTACCTGCCCGAAGCGCATACCGATTTCGTGTTCGCGGTGCTCGCCGAGGAGTGGGGACTGATCGGCACCCTGGCGATGATCGTCGGCTTCGCGGTGCTCGGCTGGCGCCTGTTCGTGATCGGCCGCGGCCTGGAGCAGCGCGGCTTTCTGTACCACGCCTATCTGGTGTACGGCACCGCGCTGGTGCTGTGCGCCCAGGCGTTCATCAATGTGGGTGTGAACATGGGTGTGTTGCCCACCAAGGGACTGACGCTGCCGTTCGTAAGTTACGGCGGCTCCTCGCTGCTGATCTGTTCGGTGATGATCGCGCTGGTACTGCGCGCCAGCACCGAGCAATCGCGGCTGCAGGCACGCGGGAGGAGCAAACGATGAGCGCCACGGTATTGATCATGGCCGGCGGCACCGGCGGCCACGTGTTCCCCGCCCTGGCGGTGGCCCGGCAACTGCAGGACGCCGGCTACCGGGTGCTGTGGCTGGGCGCCGAAGGCGGCATGGAAACCCGGCTGGTGGAGCGCCACGGTTTCGAGATCGTCAGCCTGGCCGTCGGGCGCCTGCGCGGCGGCGGCGTCAAACGCAAGCTGCTCGGGCCGCTGCAGCTGCTGCGCGCAATGTGGCAGGCCTGCGCCGTGATTCGCCGTGAGCGCCCGGTGCTGGCGGTGGGCTTCGGCGGTTTCGTCAGCGCCCCCGGCGGTCTGGCCGCCAAACTGTGCCGCGTGCCGCTGGTGATCCACGAGCAGAACGCCGCCCCCGGACTCACCAACCGCATGCTGTCGCGCTTCGCCAACGAAACCCTGGAAGGCTTCGAAGGCGCGCTGCCCGGCGGCATCTGGGTGGGCAACCCGGTGCGCCGCGAGATCGCAGAGCTGCCCGACCCGGCGGAGCGCTACGGCGTGCGCCAGGGCCCGCTGCACATTCTGGTGCTGGGCGGAAGCCAGGGCGCACTGGCCTTGAACCAGGACCTGCCGGAGCTGCTGCTGGCGTCCCTGGGCGCCCATCTGCAGGTGCGCCACCAGTGCGGCGCCGGCCGCACCGGCGAAGCCGAGCCGGTCTACAAGGCCCTGGGCCTGGACGCCCAGGTCAGTGAATTTATCGATGACATGGCCGAGGCCTACGCCTGGGCGGATCTGGTGGTGTGCCGCGCCGGCGCCCTGACCGTGGCGGAAGTGGCTGCCGCCGGGGTGGCCGCGCTGTTCGTGCCGCTGCCCAGCGCGGTGGACGACCACCAGACCCTGAACGCCCGCTGGCTGGTGGATCGCGGCGCCGCCCTGATGCTGCCGCAGGCGGAAATGAACGCCGGCGCCCTGGCGCGCAGCCTGGCCGGAATGATGGAACGGGACGCCCTGGCGCAGATCGCGCGGCGTGCCCGCCAGCTGGCGGTGCCGGACAGCGCCGCCCGGGTGGCGAAACTATGCGAGGAGGTCGCCCATGGCGATTAAACATACCGTGCCTGAAATGCGGCGGATTCGCGGTATCCACTTCGTGGGTATCGGCGGCGCCGGCATGTGCGGGATCGCCGAAGTCCTGGCCAACCAGGGCTACGCCATCAGTGGCAGTGACATCAAGGAATCGCCGGTGGTGGACCACCTGCGGTCCCTGGGCGCGCGGGTGGAAATCGGCCACCGGGCCGAAAACATCGGCGACGCCGACGTGGTGGTGACCTCCTCGGCGGTCAACACCGAGAACCTGGAAGTGGCCGAAGCCCACGCCCGCCGGGTGCCGGTGGTGCCGCGCGCGGAAATGCTCGCCGAGCTGATGCGCTTCCGCCACGGCATCGCCGTGGCCGGCACCCACGGCAAGACCACCACCACCTCCATGGTGGCGGCGATTCTCGGCGAAGCCGGGCTGGATCCCACGTTCGTAATCGGCGGCCGCCTGAACAGCGCGGGCACCAACGCGCGCCTCGGCCAGAGCCGCTATCTGGTCGCCGAAGCGGACGAGTCCGACGCCAGCTTCCTGCACCTGCAGCCGATGAGCGCCATCGTCACCAATATCGACGCCGACCACATGCACACCTACGGCGGTGACTTCGCGCGGCTGGAAAACACCTTTATCGAGTTCCTGCACAACCTGCCGTTCTACGGTGTGGCGGTGCTGTGCGTGGACGACCCGGTGGTGCGCAAACTGCTGCCCCGGGTCAACCGCCAGGTGATCCGCTACGGCTTCAGCGACGACGCCGACCTGCGCGCCGAGAACGTGCGCCAGACCGGCATGAGCACCGCCTTTCGGGTGGTGCGCACCGAAGGCGAGCCGTTGGAGATCACCCTGAACATGCCGGGCCGCCATAACGTGCTGAACGCCCTGGCGGCGATCGCCGTGGCCGCCGACGAAGGCGCCGACGATGAGGCCATCGTGCGCGGCCTGAACGGCTTCACCGGGGTCGGCCGCCGCTTCGACGTGCTCGGCGAGTACCCCTGCGCCGACGGCGGCAGCGCCACCCTGGTGGACGACTACGGCCACCATCCCCGCGAAGTGGCCGCCACCATCGCGGCGATCCGCGACGGCTGGCCCGGCCGCCGGCTGGTGATGCTGTTCCAGCCGCACCGCTACACCCGCACCCGTGATCTTTATGAAGATTTCGTGGACGTGCTCGGCGGTGTCGATCAACTGCTGATGCTGGAAGTCTACAGCGCCGGCGAGGACGCCATCCCCGGCGCCGACACCCGCGCCCTGATGCGCAGCCTGCGCCAGCGCGCCCGGGTGGAGCCGGTGTTCGTGGACGACCCGGCCAAGCTGCCCGAACTGCTCGCTAATGTGCTGCAGGGCGGCGATCTGCTGGTTACCCAGGGCGCCGGCAACGTGGGCGGTATCGCCCGCGAACTGGCGGCGCGCATCGAACCCACCGACGGCAACGGAGGCGCCCATGGTCGATAGCGGCAAGGTGCCCGGCATGGCGCTGACCAGCGAAATGAAGCAGCGCCTGGCCCGCATCGGCCGGGTGGCGGTGCTCGCCGGCGGCGATTCCGCGGAGCGCTCCGTGTCCCTGAAGAGCGGCGCGGCGGTGCACCAGGCGCTGCGCCAGCTGGGCCTGATCGCCGAGTTGGTGGACCCGGCGGAGCGCGGCGTGGACACCCTCAAGGGCTTCGACGTGGCCTTTATCGCCCTGCACGGGCGGGGCGGCGAAGACGGCGTGATCCAGGGGCTGCTGGAGCATCTGAAACTGCCGTACACCGGCTCCGGCGTGATGGCGTCCGCCATCGGCATGGACAAGGTGCGCACCAAACAACTGTGGAAGGGCGCCGGCCTGCCCACGCCGCCGTTCTACGTGGCCGGCCTGGACGACCGTGATATCGGCTTCCCGCTGATGGTGAAACCGTCCCACGAGGGCTCCTCCATCGGCATGGCCAAGGTCGACAGCGCGGCGGAACTGAACAAAGCCCTGGAAGACGCCCGCGCCTACGACAGCGACGTGCTGGTGGAAGCCTGGGTGCGCGGCCCGGAGTACACCGTGGCGATCGTCGACGGCCGCGCGCTGCCGTCGATCCGCCTGAAGACGCCCAACGCGTTCTATGACTTCGAGGCCAAGTACCAGTCCAACAGCACCGAGTACCTGTGCCCGGCGGGCCTCGACGACGCCGACGAGCAGGCCCTGCGCGCGCTCGCCCTGAAGGCGTTCGAAGCGGTGGGCTGCCAGGGCTGGGGCCGCGTCGACGTGATGCGCGACGAACACGGCGACTGGCAGCTGCTGGAAGTGAACACGGTGCCGGGCATGACCGATCACAGCCTGGTGCCGATGGCCGCCAAGGCCGACGGCGACGATTTCGCCACTCTGGTGGCACGCATTCTGTTGGAAGCGGTGGACCGGTTTCCGCCGCGCAAGGCGAACAAAGCGAGCAAAGGGAGCAAGCCCCGTGGCTAAGGCCAGACGCCAGACACCGGACGCCCGCCGCACACGCGGCGCGTCCCCCAAGGCGACCCGCGCCAAGCGGCAGGCGCCCGCCGTGCCGATCCGCGAGCGGTTGGCGGCGGCGCTGCCGGGCGCGCTGGCCGGGCTGGTGGCGATCACCGTGGTGGCCGGCGTGATCTGGCTGCCGCGGGTGCTGGACCAGTACCCGATCCGCCAGGTGGGCGTGGACGGCGTCACCGACGTGCGTCGCCAGCAGCAGGTGCAGACCGCGCTGGCCTCGCTGGTGCGCGACGCCAACTACTTCTCGGTGCCGCTGGAGCAGATCTACCAGCGCGCCCGCGGCCTGAGCTGGGTGTCGGAGGTGTCCGTGCGCCGCCAGTGGCCGGACACGGTGAGCCTGGACGTCACCGAGCGCGAGCCGGTGGCGGTGTGGAACGAAGCGGTGCTGGTGGCCCGCGACGGCGAGCCGTTCAAGGCGCTCAAACAATACGACCTGACCGGGCTGCCGCGCTTGAACGGCCCCGATCAGCGCCTGGAGGAAGTGATGAGCTTCTACCACAGCATGGGCAAGTTGCTGCGTGACGTGGGCCTGGGCATCGAACGAATGGAAGTGAACGCCCGGCTGACCGCCCGGCTGACTTTGGACAACCAAATGCAGCTGGTGGTGGACCGGGAAAATTACGTGGGTAAGTTACGCCGTTTCACGCGTCTGTATCGCGGTGTATTGAGCACCGACAGCCGTGGCGTGGCGCGGGTCGATTTGCGCTATGCCGATGGCATCGCGGTGACCTGGCGCGACGAGGAAGCGGATAAGAATGCTTAAGCAGAAACAGAGGATGTACCTCTAATGGCGAATGCAACGGACAACATGATCGTGGGCCTGGACATCGGCACCTCCAAGGTCGTGGCCATCGTCGGCCAGATCACCGAGGAAGGCGTTGTGGAGGTAGTGGGTCTGGGCTCCCAGCCTTCGCGGGGCATGAAGAAGGGCGTGGTGGTGGACATCGAAGCCACCGTGCGCTCGATTCAACGCGCCGTGGAAGAGGCGGAATTGATGGCCGGTTGCCAGATCCATTCGGTCTACGCGGGCATCGCCGGCTCCCATGTGCGCAGCCTTAACTCCCACGGCATCGTCGCGATCCGCGACCGGGAAGTGACCCAGGCGGACATCGACCGGGTGATCGACGCCGCCCAGGCGGTGGCGATTCCCGCCGATCAGAAGACCCTGCACGTGCTGCCGCAGGAATACGTGGTCGACAACCAGGAAGGCGTGCGCGAGCCGGTGGGCATGAGCGGCGTGCGCCTGGAAGCCAAGGTGCACCTGGTGACCTGCGCGGTGAACGCCGCCCAGAACATTGAAAAATGCGTGCGCCGCTGCGGCCTGGAAGTGGAGGACATCATCCTCGAGCAGCTCGCCAGCGCGCACTCGGTGCTCACCGAGGACGAGCGCGAGCTGGGTGTGTGCATCGTCGATATCGGCGGCGGCACCACCGACATCGCCATCTTCACCGAGGGGGCGATCCGCCACACCGCCAACATCCCGATCGCCGGCGATCAGGTCACCAACGACATCGCCATGGCGCTGCGCACGCCCAAGCAGCACGCCGACGAGATCAAGATCAAGTACGCCTGCGCGCTGACCCAGCTGGCCGGCGCCGACGAAACCATCAAGGTGCCCAGCGTCGGCGACCGGCCGCCGCGCACCCTCAGCCGCCAGAACCTGGCCGAGGTGGTGGAGCCGCGCTACGACGAGCTGTTCACCCTGATCCAGGCGGAAATCCGCCGCTCCGGGTTCGAGGACATGATCCCCGGCGGCATCGTGCTCACCGGCGGCTCCTCCAAGATCGAGGGCGCGGCGGAATTGGCCGAGGAAATTTTCCACATGCCGGTACGTCTGGGCACGCCGCAGGGCGTGGCCGGGCTCACCGATGTGGTGCGCAACCCGATTTATTCCACCTCCGTGGGCCTGCTGTTGTACGGCCAGCGCATGGAGAAGGAAGGACGCAGCCCCCGTGCCCAGGCCGGCGGCGGCGAAGTGAACTGGATGGAACGCTTCAAGAAGTGGTTCCAGGGCAATTTTTAAAGGTTTCAGAAGCGGTCGGATGGTCCGGCCGGTTTTGGGAAAAGCAGTAAACAGGGAAGCATTAACGGGAGATCAACCATGCAATTCAAACTCGAAGATTCCGTACCCCATGGCGCGGTGATCAAAGTAGTGGGCGTCGGTGGCGGCGGTGGCAACGCCGTCGATCATATGGTGCGTTCCAACGTGGAAGGCGTGGATTTCATCTGCGCCAACACGGACGCCCAGGCGCTGCGCAACTCCTCCGCGAAAACCGTGATTCAGCTCGGCAGCCAGGTCACCAAGGGCCTGGGCGCCGGCGCCAACCCGGACATCGGCCGGCAGTCCGCCATGGAAGACCGTGAGCGTATCGCCGAGCTGCTGGAAGGCGCCGACATGGTGTTCGTGACCGCCGGTATGGGCGGCGGCACCGGCACCGGCGCGGCACCGGTGGTGGCCGAAGTGGCCAAGGAGCTGGGCATCCTCACCGTGGCCGTGGTCACCAAGCCGTTCCCGTTCGAGGGCAAGAAGCGCATGCGCTCCGCCCAGGAAGGTATCGAAGCGCTCAAGGAGCACGTGCACTCGCTGATCACCATCCCCAACGAGAAGCTGCAGTCCGTGCTGGGCGGCTCCACCACCCTGCTGGACGCCTTCAAGGCGGCCAACGAAGTGCTGCAGGGCGCGGTGAAGGGCATCGCCGACCTGATCGTCCGTCCCGGCATGATCAACGTCGACTTCGCCGACGTGCGCACCGTGATGAGCGAGATGGGCACCGCGATGATGGGCACCGGCGTCGCCAGCGGCGAAAACCGCGCGGCGGAAGCGGCCCAGGCGGCGATTTCCAGCCCGCTGCTGGAAGACGTGGACCTGCGCGGCGCGCGCGGCATCCTGATCAATATCACCGCCAACGAGTCCATCGCACTGGATGAGTTCTCCGAAGTGGGCGATATCGTCAGCGAGCTGGCCAGCGAAGACGCCAACGTGATCATCGGCACGGCGATTGACCCGGATATGGGCGATAATATTTCCGTGACCGTGGTGGCCACCGGTCTGGGTGCGCAGCACCAGGAACTGAAAGTGGTGCGCGGGCGTCAGACCCCCATGGGCGCCGATGGCCGGGTGGACTATAACGATCTGGATCGTCCGGCGGTGGAGCGCAAGCGCGCCCAGCAGCAGGCCGCGGGTGGCGGTGGTCGCCAGGCCGTGAACACCGCGGAAGACCTGGACTTTATCGATATCCCGACCTTCCTGCGCCGTCAGGCTGACTGACGGCGTTGGAAATATGGTGCGAAAAGGGGAGATTTGCTATCATCGCCCCCTTATTTCGCGTTGAGGATACCCGTATCCTCCGGGATACCGACGGATTTGTGACGGATCGATGATCAGACAACGAACTCTCAAAAATGTGATTCGCGCCACCGGCGTGGGTCTTCACACCGGTGAAAAGGTGTACCTGACGGTGCGCCCGGCGCCCGCGAACGCCGGCATCGTATTCCGCCGGGTGGACCTGGATCCGGTGGTGGAAATCCCCGCCGGCGCCGATAAAGTCGGTGAAACCACGCTCTCCACCACGCTGGTTCAAGACGGCGTCAAAGTGGGTACCGTGGAACACCTGCTTTCCGCCATGGCCGGTCTGGGCATCGACAACGCCTACGTGGAGTTGTCGGCGCCGGAAGTGCCGATCATGGACGGCAGCGCCGGTCCTTTCGTGTTCTTGCTGCAGTCCGCGGGCATCAAGGAGCAGGACGCCGCCAAGAAGTTCATCCGCATCAAGAAGGAAGTCACCGTCCGCGAGGACGACAAAGTGGCCACCTTCAAACCGTTCGATGGCTTCAAGGTGACGTTCTCGATCGAATTCGATCACCCGGTGTTCGAAGAGCGCAACCAGGTGGCCAGCATCGACTTTTCCTCCACGTCGTTCGTGAAGGAAGTGGCGCGGGCCCGGACCTTCGGGTTCATGCGCGACATCGAGTTCCTGCGCAGCCAGAACCTGGCGCTGGGCGGCAGCGTGGACAACGCCATCGTGGTGGACGAGTACCGCATCCTCAACGAGGACGGCCTGCGTTATGACGACGAGTTCGTCAAACACAAGATGCTCGACGCCATCGGTGACCTGTACCAGCTCGGTCACAGCCTGATCGGCGAGTTCGTGGGTCATAAATCCGGCCACGCGCTCAACAACGCCCTCCTGCGTGAGCTGCTCAAGCAGGAAGACGCTTGGGAACTGGTGACCTTCGAGGACGCGGAAAACGCACCGATTTCCTACGTGAAGCCGGTGATGGCCGCCGAATAACGGCCCGTCCCGAACACACCTCGCCGCGTGCCCGCGCGGTGTCGTGCCTCCCTGTGCGCCCCGACCGTTCTCCCGCGGTCGGGGCGCTCTCGTTTTGGGTGCGGTAAAAAAGGTTTCTGGAATCCTGCCGGCCGGCTTAGCCGGCCTTTCGCGGGCGGGGCCCGCTCCCACAAATAGCACTCCGTAGCCCGGTGGCAGCGTCCCTTGTGGGAGCGGGCCTTGCCCGCGAAAGGGAGCGACGCTCCCGGCAGGATCCCAGAGACCTTAACTCTCCGCCCGCCCGGCCAACCGCCGCAATGCCCGCGCCAGCTCGTCGTCATCGACGCAATCCGCCGCCTGCCGAATATGCGCGGCACTCCCCGCGTCCAGCGGCGGCCGCTCATTCGCGCGCAGCTTGTCGGCGGTGGCGGCGGGCGCCGCCCGGCGGCCGGTGACCAGGATCTTGATGCTCTTGCCCGGCGCCAGGCTGCGCTCCAGGCGCGGCAGGTGGAAGCGCAGCAGCTGGGCGGTGGCGCTGGTTTCCACCATCGCCAGCCAGCGGTTCTCTTCCTCCACCAGCGTCACCCGGTCGCGCAGCGCCGGCGGCAGACAGTCCTGGGGCGGGGCGGCCGGGCCTTTCGGGGCCGCCGCCTTGCGGCCGCGGGCGGCTTTCGCCAGCGGCGCCAGGGTGCTGTTTTGGCGCAACAGACCCTGCAATTCCTTGGGTAGGGACGGCTTGCTCATACCTTTTCCTTGGGCTACCCTGCGAATGTAAAAAATTATAAAGCTTGCCAGGCGAGAGCACACGGGGAAGGCGCTCGCCACCTCATTCACGGAAGAAAGGAACCCTTTGCCCCGCCGGGCGGTCTCGCCTCCGGCCAGGGTATGTTTTTACTTGCGACAGCTGAATTGAGACAGGCGCGATACAACGATGAACATCATATTGTTGAACAGCAAGCGCGGCCACTCCCGCACCATTACTTTACCGCGGTTTTTGCCCGCGCTGGTGCTGGCGGTGCTGGTGCTGATTCCCATGGCCGCCGGTGTCGGCGCCTACTGGATCAGCTACCGGGTCGCGCCGCCGTCCTACAGTGAGGAGGTGGCCAAACGCTTCCAATCCTCCCTGGAGCGGCAGAGCGATGAAGTAGCGGACCTCAAGCAGCTCAGTGAAGAACAATTCCGTGCCCTGACCCTCAAGCTGGCCGACGCCCAGGCCCGCCTGGTGCGCCTGGACGCCCTCGGCGAGCGGCTGGTGGACGTGGCCGGCATCGAAAGCGACGAATTCGACTTCGGCGGCGGCGAGCTGGCCATGGGCGGCCCCGAACCCCAGGACAGCAGCGCCTTCGCGCCGCCCTCGTTCATCGAGGAGCTGGACGGCCTCACCGAGACCCTGGAGCGCCGCGAACAGCAGCTGAACATCCTCGAGAACCTGCTCGCCAACCGCAATCTTGAAAACCAGACCTTCCTGTCCGGGCGTCCCATTACCCAGGGCTGGATGTCGAGCCGCTTCGGCCGCCGCACCGACCCGTTCTCCGGCAAGGTGGCGTGGCACGAAGGGGTGGATTTCGCCGGCAAGGACGGCTCCGACGTGGTCGCCACCGCCGCCGGCGTGGTCACCTACGCCGGCGAACGCTCCGGCTACGGCCTGCTGGTGGAGATCAACCACGGCAACGGCATCAGCACCCGCTACGGCCACGCCAAAACCGTGGACGTGAAGGTCGGTGATATCGTGCGCACCGGCGATGTGATCGCCAAGATGGGCTCCAGCGGCCGTTCCACCGGCCCGCACGTGCACTACGAAGTGCTCAAGAACGGCCGGCAGGTCAATCCGCACCCCTACATCTACCGCGCCCGCCGCTGAAAACGCTTGTGGGGGCGGGCCTTGCCCGCGAAAGGGCGGTGCCACACCGCCCGGCAGGATCCCAGAGACCTGTCTCCCCATTTCGCCGGCCTTGAATAGTCGCCCTCCGCACCTTATCTCCTTGGTCTATTGTGTTTAGAATGGCTCTTTTTCGCCCCACCCATTGAGAATAAACGGACGTTTCATGCTGGCTACCATCGTCAAAAAAGTCTTCGGGACCAAGAATGACCGCGAGCTCAAGCGGATCAGCCGTCTGGTGGCCGGGGTCAACACCCATGGCGACGCCATGGCGGAATTGGATGACGGCGCGCTGCAGGCCAAGACCGCCGAGTTGAAGGCCGCGCTCGCCGACGGCAAGACCCTTGACGAGATACTGCCGGAAGCGTTCGCGGTGGTCCGCGAGGCGGCCACCCGGGTGATGGGCATGCGCCACTTCGACGTCCAGTTGATGGGCGGCATCGCTCTGCATGAAGGGCGCATCGCGGAAATGCGCACCGGTGAGGGCAAAACCCTGACCGCCACCCTGGCGGCCTACCTGAACGCCCTGGCCGGCAAGGGCGTGCACGTGGTCACGGTCAACGACTACCTGGCCGCGCGGGACGCCAACTGGATGCGCCCGCTGTACGAATTCCTGGGCCTGAGCGTGGGCGTGATCTACTCCCAGCAGCCGCAGCCGGAAAAGCGCGAGGCCTACGCCTGCGACATCACCTACGGCACCAACAACGAATACGGTTTCGACTACCTGCGCGACAACATGGCATTCCGCCTGGAAGACCGTGTCCAGCGCGGCCTGTTCTACGCCATCGTCGACGAAGTGGACTCGATCCTCATCGATGAGGCGCGCACGCCGCTGATCATCTCCGGCCCGGCGGCGGACTCCTCCGAGCTGTACCGTCAGATGAACACCCTGATTCCCAAGCTGCAGCCGCAGCGCGAAGAAGAGGGCGAGGACGGCCAGAAAGCGGAAGGCCACTACTACATCGACGAAAAGCAGCGCCAGGTGGAGCTCACCGAGGACGGCCACCAGCTGATCGAGTCCCTGCTGGTGGAAAACAACCTGCTGGAAGCCGGCGAAAGCCTCTACGCCGCCCACAACCTGACCCTGCTGCACCACGTGCACGCGGCGCTCAAGGCCCACGCCCTGTTCCACAAGGACCGCCAGTACGTGGTGCAGAACGATCAGATCGTGATCGTCGACGAGCACACCGGGCGCACCATGCCGGGCCGCCGCTGGTCCGAAGGCATCCACCAGGCGGTGGAAGCGAAGGAGGGCGTGCGCATCCAGCAGGAAAACCAGACCCTGGCGTCCACCACTTTCCAGAACTACTTCCGCCTCTACGAGAAGCTGGCCGGCATGACCGGCACCGCCGACACCGAGGCGATGGAATTCCGCCAGATCTACGGCATGGACGTGGTGGTGGTGCCCACCAACCGGCCCATGGTGCGTAAGGACGCCAACGATCTGGTCTACCTGACCCTGCAGGAGAAATTCGACGCCATCGTCGAGGAAGTGCGCGACTGCGTGGAGCGCGGCGCGCCGGTGCTGGTGGGTACCGCCACCATCGAGGCCTCCGAATACCTGGCCCAGCGGCTCACCAAGGAAAAGATCAAGCACCAGGTGCTCAACGCCAAGCAGCACCAGCGCGAGGCGCAGGTGATTGCCCAGGCCGGCCGCCCGGGCACCGTGACCATCGCCACCAACATGGCCGGCCGCGGTACCGACATTGTGCTGGGCGGCAACGCCGAGGAAGAGATCAAGCACATGGACGAGCCTTCCGAGGAGAAGGCCGAGAAGATCCGCGCCGAGTGGGAAGCCAACCACAACACCGTGCTGGAAGCCGGCGGCCTGCACATCATCGGCACCGAGCGCCACGAATCCCGCCGGATCGACAACCAGCTGCGTGGCCGCGCCGGCCGCCAGGGCGACCCGGGCTACACCCGCTTCTTCCTGTCCATGGAAGACGACCTGATGCGCATCTTCGCCTCCGACCGGGTGCGCAACATGATGCGCTCGCTGGGTCTCAAGGACGGCGAAGCCATCGAGCACCGCTGGGTGACGCGCGCCATTGAGAACGCCCAGCGCAAGGTGGAAACCCGCAACTTCGACATCCGCAAGAACCTGCTGGAATACGACAACGTGGCCAACGACCAGCGCCGCGTGGTGTACAGCCAGCGTGAGCAGATTCTAGAGGCCGAGAGCCTGGCCTCCTCGGTGGAGAGCATCCGCCGCGACGTGATTCCCGAGGTGGTGCACAGCTACATGCCGCCGGGCTCCGTGGAAGACCAGTGGGACGTGGAAGGGCTGGAGAAAAGCCTGCAGGCGGAATACAGCAGCGATATCCCGGTGCGCCAGTGGCTGGAGGAAGACAACGGCCTGCACATCGAGGGCGTCACCGAGCGTATCATCGAGCAGCTGGAAGCGGACTACGCCCGCAAGGAAGAAGAGATCGGCACCGAGACCCTGCGTCCGATCGAGAAGCACCTGATGCTGCAGATCCTCGACCGCCACTGGAAAGAACACCTGGCCAACATGGACCACCTGCGCCAGGGCATTCATCTGCGCGGCTACGCCCAGAAGAACCCCAAGCAGGAATACAAAAAAGAAGCCTTCGAGCTGTTCCAGACCATGCTTAACCAGATCCAGCATGAGCTGGTGCGCGTGCTGCACAACTTCGAAGTGCGCCGCGAGGACGAAGTGGAGCGCCTGGAAGCCCAGCGCCAGGAAGAAGCCCGCGTGCAGGCCGAGAAAATGAAGGCCGAGCAGGAAGAGGTGGCCGCGCCCACCGCCCAGGGCGACGGCACCGGCCAGACCCAGGGGCCGCCGGAGAAGCCGCGCACCGTGGTGCGCGAAGGCCGTAAAGTGGGCCGCAACGAACCCTGCCCGTGCGGCTCCGGCAAGAAATACAAGCAGTGCCACGGAAAGCTGGACTAACCATGACACAGACCGAATGGTTCCCGGTGGCCGGCGTTAAACTCGCCGCCATCGCAGCGGGCATCAAAAAGCCCAACAAAAAGGATTTGGTGGTCATCGAGCTGGCCGAGGGCAGCCGCGCCGCCGGCGTGTTCACCACCAACCGCTTCCAGGCGGCGCCGGTGCAGGTGGCGCGCCGCAACCTGGCCGAGAAAGCGCCCCGCTACCTGATGATCAACACCGGCTACGCCAACGCCGGCACCGGCGACAAGGGCCACGCCTACTGCGAGGAAACCTGTCTGCTGCTGTCCGAGCTGGCCCACTGCGCGCCCTCGGAGGTGCTGCCGTTCTCCACCGGCGTGATCGGCCAGACCTTCCCCATGGAACCGTTCGAGGAAGGCCTGCCGCTGGCCCTGGACGACCTCAGTGAGCATCACTGGGGCCGCGCCGCCGAAGGCATCATGACCACCGACACGGTGCCCAAGGTGGCCAGCCGGCGCATCGAGCTGGACGGCGACACCATTACCATCACCGGCATCGCCAAGGGCGCCGGCATGATCAAGCCCAACATGGCCACCATGCTCGGCTTCATCGCCACCGACGCCAAGATTGCCCAGCCGCTGCTGAATCAGTGGGTGAAAAGCCTGGCGGACCGCTCCTTCAACCGCATCACCGTGGACGGCGACACCTCCACCAACGACGCCTGCATGCTGATCGCCAGCGGCCAGGTGGGCGCCGAGATCAACGACCGCGCCGACCGCAACGCGGAGCTGCTCTACCAGGCCCTGGAAACCGTGTTCGTGGAGCTGGCCCAGGCGCTGATCCGCGACGCCGAAGGCGCCACCAAGTTCGTCTCCATCGAAGTGTCCGGCGCGCGCAGCGACCGGGACGCGCAGATCGTCGCCGAGACCATCGGCCACTCACCGCTGGTGAAAACCGCGCTGTTCGCCTCCGACCCGAACTGGGGGCGCATCCTCGCCGCCGTGGGCCGCGCGCCCATCGAAAGCCTGGACGTGGACAAGGTGGCGGTGTGGCTCAGCGAAGTGGAGCTGGTGCGCGAAGGCGGCGTCGCCGACAGCTACACCGAAGAGCAGGGCGCCGCGGTGATGGCCCGCCCGGAAATCACCATCCGCGTCGACCTGGGCGCCGGCGACGGCACCGGCCAGGTGTGGACCTGCGACTTCAGCTACGACTACGTCAAGATCAACGCCGAATACCGCACCTGAAGGAGCAGGTTGTGGGGGCGGGCCCGCTCCCAAGAGACACACCCCGACACCGAGCCTATGTCTGAACCTCTCCCCGAAATAACCGTCGCCGCCGCCATCATCCGTGATCGGCGAGATCGCCTCTGCCTCAGCCGTCGCCCGGAGCATAAACACCAAGGCGGTTTATGGGAGTTTCCCGGGGGCAAAGTGGAAGAGGGCGAACCCCTGGAGCGGGCCCTGGCGCGCGAGCTCGACGAAGAACTGGGCATGAAAGCGGTACGCTCCCAGCCCTTCATGACCGTGCGCCACCGCTACCCGGACCTGCGCGTGACGCTGCATTTCCGCGAAGTAACCGCTTACACCGGCGAACCCGACGGCCGCGAAGGCCAGCCGGTGGAGTGGGTGCCGCTGCAGGCGCTTTCCGGCCGCCAGTTTCCCGCCGCCAACCAGCCGGTGGTCACCGCCCTCAAACTGCCCCGGCAGCTGGTGATTCCCCCGGAAGGGCTTCATTACCAGGACGTGCTCGCCGGCATCGACCGGCTCGACCCCGACAGCCAGGGCCTCTACCTGCGGCAATGGTCGCAAAGCGACGCACTCCCCGAGCTCGCCGCCCGCTGCCGCCAGCGCGGCGTCCGCTTCTGGATCCGCGACGACGCCCACCTAGCCACCCGCGAACACGCCTTCGGCCTCCACCTGACAGGCCTTGATGGGAGCGGGCTCTTGCGAGAGCGGGCCTCTGTGGGAGCGGGCCCAGCCCGCGAAAGGGCGCGAAGCGCCCGGCAGGATCCCAGAGACCTTGAAGAGGCCCTCCAAAACTTCCAAGGCATCCTCTCAGCCTCTTGCCACAACGAACAGGAAATCGCCCAAGCGGTAGAGTGGGGCGCCCAAATGGCCACCCTCTCCCCGGTCCACGCCACCCCCACGCACCCGGACGCCCAACCCCTCGGCTGGGACCGCTTCCGCGCCCTGGTGGAAGGCAATCCGCTGGTGTTCTACGCCCTCGGCGGCGTCACCCCCAAGGACCTGGACACAGCGCTCCACAACGGCGCCTTTGGGCTCGCCGGCATTCGCGCCTTTTGGTAGGCAGCCTGTTTGTGGGAGCGGCCTTGTGGGAGCGGGCCCAGCCCGCGAAAGGCCGGCAAAGCCGGCCGGCAGGATCCCAGAGCCCTATCCGATACCCTCAGCTCAGGTTATCGAAATCATCCATCGGATCGGTGGGCTCGCCGGGAATCGCATGACGCTCCGACGCCCAGTCGCCCAGGTCGATCAGCTTGCAGCGCTCCGAGCAGAACGGCCGCCAGGGGTTATCGTCCCAGCGTGAGGGTTTCCGGCATTGCGGGCAGGGGTAAATACGGGTGGGCTGTTCGTTATCCGCCATGTCGTTGCGCGAGTTCCAAATACGTTTCATGTAAGGCGTCGAGCCGCTCATGCAGGTGCCGCAGCGGGCCGTGGTTCTCCACCACGTCGTGGGCCGCCGCCAGCCGGCGCTCGCGGTCCATCTGGGCGCGCATGATCGCCTGCACCTGCGCCTCGGGCACGGTGTCCCGCGCCACGGTGCGCGCCACCTGAAGTTCCGGCGGCACGTCGATCACCAGGATACGGTGCACCATCTCTTTCTGGCTACCCTCGAGCAGCAGCGGCGACACCAGCACCGTGTAGGGCGAATCGCTGGTGTGGATCTGCCGGTAGAGCTCACGGCCGATGGCCGGATGGGTGATCGCTTCCAGATCGCGGCGCGCCTGCTCGTCACTGAACACGATATCGCGCAGCGCACGGCGGTCCAGGCTACCGTCGTCCTGCAGCACCGCGCCGAACCGGTCGACGATAGCGTCCAGCGCCGGCTCGCCCGGCGCCACCACCGCCCGCGACGCCAAGTCCGCATCGACAATGGTCACACCGCGCCGCGCCAGATGATCCGTGGCCGCGGTCTTGCCGCTGCCGATACCGCCGGTCAGGCCGACAACAAACATAGGGACTCCGCAATCTGAGCGTGTTTGTGGGAACGGGCCTTGTGGGAGCGGGCCCAGCCCGCGAAAGGCCGGCAAAGCCGGGCGGCAGGATACCAGAGAAGCGCGTTCGGTGGGATTGACCGCTACCCGAGGTTAAACAGCCCCAGGTAGGAGCTCACAATCGCCTCACCCCAGAGCAACGCGATCCACCCGGCGATCGCCAGATAGGGCCCGAACGGAATCCCCTGATCCCGCTTCACGCTGCCGCTGGCCATCATCGACACCGCGAACACCAGGCCCACCACCGACGACAGCAACACCACCACCGGCAGATACTGCCAGCCCAGCCAGGCGCCCAGGGCGGCGAGCAGCTTGAAGTCGCCGTAGCCCATGCCTTCCTTGCCGGTGAGCAGCTTGAACACCCAGTACAGGCTCCACAGCGCCAGATAGCCGGCCATAGCCCCGATCACCGCATCGGACAGGCTCACCGGGGAGATGCCCAGCACCGCCGCCAGCAGGCCCGCCCACAGCAGCGGGTAGGTAAGATCGTCCGGCAACAGGGTGGTATCCAGATCAATCACCGCGAGGGCCAGCAGCGTAAAGCTGCCGTACAGCATGAAGATCAACCAGGGATCGTAACCGAAGCGCCAGGCGCACAGGCCCGCCACTAGGGCGGTAAGCAGCTCGATGATCGGATAACGCTTGCTGATCGCCGCCTTACAGCCGCTGCAGCGGCCCTTGAGCAGCGCCCAGCTCACCACCGGCACGTTCTCGTACCAGCGGATGCGGTGGTTGCAGTGCGGGCAGTGGGAACCGGGCGTTACCAGGTTGAAGATGGGTGGGGTCTCTTCCCCTTTGGCCGCGGGCTGGTCCAACAGCTCCCGGGCCTCCTGGCGCCAGGTGGCCTCCATCATCTTGGGAATGCGGTGGATCACCACATTCAGGAAGCTGCCCACCAGCAGGCCGAACAGCACGCAAACCAGGATCAGGGCGGCCGGGCTGGCCGCCAGGTAATCGAGAAGCAGCACCGTTAAACAACCTGACCGAGCTGGAAGATGGGGAGGTACATGGCGATGATCAACCCACCGATGAGTACGCCGAGGATGCCCATGATCATTGGCTCCAGCATGCTGGTCAGACCGTCGACCATGTTGTCAACTTCGTCTTCGTAATAGGTGGCGACTTTGCCCAGCATGGCGTCAAGCGCGCCGGATTCTTCACCGATAGCAGTCATCTGGAGAGCCATGGCAGGGAATACGCCCGTAGAGCGCATGGCGAACTGTAGTTGCTGGCCGGTGGCCACGTCTTCTTTTACTTGTAAAACCGCTTTGCGGTATACCACATTGCCCGTGGCACCAGCACAAGCATCCAGGGCTTCAATTAGAGGCACACCGGCGGCAAAGGTTGTGGACAGAGTCCTGGAGAAACGGGCCACCGTGGCTTTATGCGTGATCGGCCCGATAATGGGCAAGCGCAGCAGTAGGCGATCAACCGCATCTCTGAAGCCTTGCGAACGTTTACGCGCTTCCGTGAAACCTATAATAAGCGCGGCCACAATAAGCAATATCATTAGGAAGTTTGCCTGTAGTCCTTCAGAGATCCCAATGACAAATTGGGTGAAGGCTGGCAGTTCGGCACCGAATCCTTCGAACAACTCTTGGAACGTGGGCACAACCTTAATCAGGAGAATGCCGGTAACGATAACGGCCACACAAACGACCGCTATAGGATATTTAACCGCCTTTTTGATTTTTTGCTTTAGAGCTTCAGTCTTTTCTTTGTAGAGAGCCACGCGGTCCAGCATCGTTTCCAGTGAACCAGATGCCTCGCCTGATTCGATCAGACTGCAGTAAAGATCATCAAAAAGGCGAGGGTGTTGGCGCAGGGCGCCGGCGAAGTTATTGCCGCTCTCAACGTCGGCTTTTAATTTCAGGATCACCTGTTTCATAGAAGGATTTTCAAGGCCGTCGGAAACAATCTCAAACGCCTGTACCAGCGGCACACCCGCTTTCATCATCGTCGCCATCTGGCGGGTGAAAAGAGCGATATCCATGGGCTTGATCTTTTTCTTCCCACCCAGGGAGACCTCCCTTTTTTTGACGACCTTCTTGGCCTGGATGCCCTGCTTGCGCAGTTCCGCACGCACCAGCGCCGGCCCCTTTCCGGATATCTCGCCTTTTACCCGGCTGCCTTTGCGGTCTATGCCCTCGTAAGCGAAGGTCGCTGTTTTTTGTGCTGTCGCTGTTTTTGCCATAGTCGAAACCCTGACCTACCGAAACCTGGAATAGTTTAGTGCCCGCTGGTCACCCGGCTCACCTCTTCAAGACTGGTGACGCCGTGCATGACCTTGATCAGGCCGGAACGGTACAGATCGTTGAACCCCTCTTTACGGCACTGGTCAGCGATCTGGATGGAATTACCTTCCTCCATGATGATGCGCGCAATGCCGTCGGTGATGCGGACTACCTCGTAAACCCCCACACGCCCCTTGTAGCCGCCTTTGCACTTCTCGCAGCCTTTGCCACTGGGGCCGTACACAGTAAACCCGGATTGGATGTCCTCTTCCGTGAAACCCATCTCAACCAGGGATTGCCTGGGCACGTCCACCGGTTCCTTGCAGTGCTCGCACAGCCGGCGGGCCAGCCGCTGGGCGATAATCAGAATCACCGAGGTGGCGATGTTGAACGACGGTACGCCCATATTGCGCAGCCGGGTCAGCGTCTCCGGGGCGCTGTTGGTGTGCAGCGTCGACAATACCAGGTGACCGGTCTGCGCCGCTTTCACCGCGATTTCGGCGGTCTCCAGATCCCGGATCTCGCCCACCAGAATGATATCCGGGTCCTGGCGCAGGAAGGCACGCAAAGCGGTGGAAAACTCCATGCCCTGCTTGGGGTTCACATTGACCTGGTTGACCCCCTCCAGGTTGATCTCCACCGGATCTTCCGCCGTGGAGATATTGCGCTCCGGCGTATTGAGGATGTTTACACCGGTGTAGAGAGACACCGTCTTACCCGAACCCGTAGGTCCGGTGACCAGAATCATGCCCTGAGGTTTGCTCAGAGCATCCATGTACATCTTCTTCTGCTCTTCCTCATAGCCCAGGTGATCAATGCCCATCTTGGCGCTTTCCGCGTCCAGGATCCGCAGCACGATCTTCTCGCCATAGAGGGTGGGGCAGGTGTTAACCCGGAAATCGATGGCGCGGGTCTTGGATATCTTCAGCTTGATCCGGCCGTCCTGGGGCACCCGGCGCTCGGAAATATCCATGCGCGCCATCACCTTTAGACGGGCGGCCAGCTTACTGGCGGTGGTGATCGGCGGTTTGGCCACCGTCTCCAGGATGCCGTCCTGGCGGAATCGCACTCGATAGGTCTTCTCGTAGGGCTCGAAGTGCAGATCCGAAGCGCCGCCCTTTATAGCGTCCAGCAGCAGCTTATTCACGAAGCGAACGATGGGAGCGTCGTCAGAACCCGCCGCTGCATCCTCGCTCTTGCTAACGTCGGCGTCGGCATCGGCGGTCTCGAGGTTATCAAGATCGTCGTCCAGATTGTCGAACGCCTTACCTTCCTGCTCGGACTCCAGTTCATCAATCCAGCGCCGCAGCTTGTCATCCTCTGCGATCACCGTTTCTACATTGAGGCCGGTGTTAAAGCGGATTTCTTCCAGGGCCGGCAGATTGGTGGGGTCGGACACCGCGACGAACAAACGGCTGCCCCGACGCAGCAGCGGCAGAATGGTGTGCTTGGTGATCAGCTTGGGATCGACGATGTCCTTGATCATCATCTCTTTCGAGAAGGTGTTCAGATCAATCAGGGGGTCGCCGAACTCCTCCGCGGCGGAGCGCGCCACTACTGAAGCGCTCACATGGCCGCCGGCCACCAGGTGATGGACCAGCGCCACTCGCGACTGCCGCGCTTCGGCGGCAGCAGTCTGGGCCGCTTCCATGGAAAGATGGCCTTCCTTTACAAGGCGGCGGGCCAGGCCGCTTAAAGACGCTGCGGAACTATTCATAAGAAGTGATCATGGTTATTTATACTTACCCCCGAAGCAGATTGGCAGCCTTGCCGGCGGCTGTAAAGAGCCTGCGATCAAGGGGTTGGCTCCATTAGTTATATCGTCACCTTAACTGACGGATTTGGTCATAAAGGGCTGCAAAGGGTGACGTTTTTTGTCATCGCCTGACAAAAAACGGCAGTGATTCGATGGCGAAAGCGACCTCCAGAGCCGCAAACCCGGCGCGTGAAAGTTGGCCCAATAGCTGCATAGCTTCAGTGCAGGCGCTCGCCTCGGGGGTGAGCACATAATAAAGTTTCGAGTCTGGAGAAGCTGAAATGAAACAAGTGCAGAAGGGTTTTACGCTTATCGAACTGATGATCGTGGTAGCGATCATCGGTATTCTGGCCGCAGTGGCTTTGCCGGCGTATCAGGACTACACCACCCGCGCTAAGGTGAGCGAGTGTGTGACTGCCATCGCCGCATGTAAGACTTCCGTTACTGAATACTTCTCATCGCAGAACGAATTTCCTGCGGATGCTGACGAGGCGGGATGTGGCGACAATGAGACTCAGTATTGCGACGCTCCGGGGATCACCGCAGATACCGGTGTGATCACTGTCGGCATTAAGGATGCCGCAGGCGTGGCCACCGGCGGGTGTGATATCATCCTCACTCCTACTGAGGACGCTACTACTGGCGCTATTACGGAATGGGTCGGCTCGACTGACTGCGAAACCAAGTTCGTTCCTGCCAACTTCCGTGGCGCAGCTACCACTACTCCGTAAAGAGTAGCTTGGTTAGCGTTTGATGTTGGAAAGCGCCCACTTCGGTGGGCGTTTTTTATGGTGGGAGCGACCTGTGATGAATATGTGCAAGCTAGCGATCGTTTTGCTGCTTTGGACCGCTTCGGCGTCAGCCAATCCCATTTCGCTCATCGCAGAGAGCATAAATGAGAGTGGTCTGAATTTATCTGTCGAAGAGATTAGAAGTGGTCCTATGCCCGGAATTTATACAATTCAGATGACAGGCGGCCGAGTTCTTTATGCTAGTGGTGATGGCCAGTATTTTATTCAGGGAAGCATTCATCGTTTCAGCGACGGCCAAGTCGAAAATCTTACCGCTGCTCAAGAGAAAGAGGGTATATCAGAAGCAATTAATAAAGTTCCGCTGGATGCTATGATTATCTTTGAGGCTGAAAAGCCTAAGGCGGCGATTACCGTTTTCACCGATACCTCATGCCCATTTTGCCATAAGCTTCACGAGCATATCGGTGAGTTGAATGATGAGGGTGTCACTGTTCGCTATCTTGCCTATCCGCGCCAAGGTTTAGAATCGAAAGCATATAGCACTATGGTCTCTGTGTGGTGTTCGAGCGACAGGCAACGAGCGTTATCGGAAGCTATCGAGAGCGACGATGTTAAAGCACAAATTTGCGCTAATCCGGTAAAAGATCAGTACCTTTTAGGGCAGCTGATCGGTGTGAAGGGTACCCCCACTATTATCTTTCAGGATGGCTTAGTAGTTAGCGGGTATCGCAAGCCTGATGAAATTATTGAGGCTGCGCTGAAAAGAAATAATTGAGCCCAGCGTTCCGGGTAAAGACTTTTTGGGATTGGGTTGGCGTAGACATGAACACTATTGCTGAGTGGTTCCATTTGTTTTTTGATTTTGCGTTAAGCCTTATTGTCTCGGCAATTCTGTTTTTCTTTGTTGCTATTTTGGTAAAAGGCAAAGAGCTACTTTTTTTTGATAAAAAAATAATCTTGGAAATGGCTTTAAATGTAAAAATTTATTTTCTGGACTTTATCTTTTTCGGGCCTGTTCTTGTTGCGTTGTTTTCTTTCTTTTTTCCAAGAGCTGACGGATTCGGTTTCTTCTCGGGTGCTGAGTTTTGGCAGAACCTAAATCCACTTTTTGTTTTACTCGCATGCATATTTTGTGGCGATTTTGTGGGGTATTGGCGACACCGAATAGAGCACTTCTATTTGTTATGGCCTTTCCATGCTGTGCATCACAGTGACGAAAGAATGACCTGGTCGACACTTTTCAGGTTTCACCCGGTAAATAGAGCTACCACTCTTTTTATAGATACTTCCCTGCTGCTTTTGATGGGTTTTCCGTTCTGGGTTGTTATCTCCAATAATTTGTTTAGGCACTATTACGGCATGTGGGTGCATGCAGATGTGCCTTGGCGGTACGGTTTTCTTTCTACTATATTTGTCTCCCCGGTGATGCATAGGTGGCACCATGTCAAATCTGGGCAAGGATGCTACAGTAACTACGCTACAGTATTTTCTATATTCGATAGGGTTTTTGGTACTTACTATGTGCCGGGAGTTTGTGATTCGCCGCTTGGCGTGGATCGAGAATGGAAAAAAACATTACGAAGCCAATTGCTGGAACCTTTGGTTGATTTCAAAAGAAAGGTATTGTCTCTCATGCCTCGCTATAAAAGTAATCGAACCAAGGCCAGTCTATAATCGGAATTCTGTGTAACGGAAAGGGATGCGTCTTCCAGTCTGCTATTAACTCATGCTGCTTCAGTTGCTTTAATCAATTCAAAACCCGATAACCCCGCCCCCGCATACAGTTCTTAATCACCTGGCTCTTCTCCTGCTCCACATCCTCGGCTTTGCCGGCGGCACCGATCACGGCGCCGCCGCCGGCCATGCGTCCGGAGTTGCCGAAGATGGCGCCCAGGATGCCGCCGATCACGGCACCGCCGGCGGCGCCTTCGGCGGCGTCGCGGTCGGTGCTGACTTCGTCGGCGACGGCGCGGCAGTTGGTGAGGTCTTGCTGATATTGGGCTTCGTCGATCCCTTGCTTGTCCACCACCACGCGTTTGGATGAGGCGCAGGCGGTGGTGAGCAGGGCGGCGAGGGTGTTGCCCCGGGCATTGTTACAAAGGCTGGCCATAGAGCAACCGGATCAGGCGGTATTTGGCACGGTAGCGCCACACGCTCTGGTTGGGTGCGCAGAGGCGTAAGCAGGATCATCAATATCGCACGTTGATTGAAGGCTCTGGCGGACAACCTGCTCCGATGCGCGAGGTTATAGTTAGATCCTTGGCTGCGTTGAAAGGACTTGGAAATGGATCTGGTCACAGGGAAGTGGGCTTCACGGGTTGTAACATGTATCGATACAGGGTACAGTTGGCCGTGATTGGTTCGTTCAGAGACCAATGGCTGGATGACTTTTATTTTGGTGATCAGCCATCGGTGAAGATACCGGGCAATATTGAGAACGCTTTGCATCGGAAGCTGACTCTTTTGCACGTTGCCATGGCGGAAGGTGATTTGAAATGCCCACCCGGCAATCGTTTTGAGCATCTGAAAGGCAAGCTGAAAGGTTGGTGTTCAGTCCGGGTTAATAGGCAGTACCGCCTGATCTTCCAATGGAAGGCAGGGGTTGCGAGCGGCGTCTATCTGGACGCCCACGTGTACAGGTGAGAGGTGAAGTATGGCTGAAACATTAAGAGTGCCCGCTCGTCAGCCCACCAGTGTTGGAATGATGCTCAAAGAAGAGTTTCTTGCTCCGTTGGGCATTTCGCAGGGGCAGCTCGCAAAAGCTATGGGCGTGAGCCGGAAAACGGTGAACGAGCTGTGTGGTAATCGGCGTGGTGTGACCGCCGAAACCGCGTTCCTGCTTTCAAAGGTGCTGGGCACTACTCCGGAATTCTGGCTTAACTTGCAGGTTATAAACGATCTATGGCTGGCCAAGCATAGCGAACGCTTGGCCGCCAAACTCAAGCTCGCGCACCCGCTGGTAGCGGCTTAGTTCAACACCCGATAACCCCGCCCCCGCATACAGTTCTTAACCACCTGGCTCTTTTCCTGCTCCGCGTCCCCGGCTTTGCCGGCGGCACCGATCACGGCGCCGCCGCCGGCCATGCGTCCGGCGGTGCCGGAGTTGCCGAAGATGGCGCCCAGGATGCCGCCGATCACGGCGCCGCCGGCGGCGCCTTCGGCGGCGTCGCGGCCGGTGCTGACTTCGTCGGCGACGGCGCGGCAGTCGGTGAGGTCTTGCTGGTACTGGGCTTCGTCGATGCCTTGCTTGTCCACCACCACGCGTTTGGATGAGGCGCAGGCGGTGGTGAGCAGGGCGGCGAGGGTAATCAGGGCGATGCGGTGCATGGTGCCTCCTTGCCGGGTTGGCCGGTGCTTCATTGCGTTGGACCTTTTATAGCACGGCTTGGTTCGGAAGGTGAGGGGGCCGCGAGGGCGGCCCCTAGCCGAGCCGCAGCGACAGGTCGATGGCCTGCACGTGCTTGGTGAGCGCGCCGGCGGAGAGGAACAGGTCGCGGGCGCCGGGCAGCTTTTTGACGTCGTCCAGGGTGCGGTTGCCGGAGACTTCCAGGGCGCTCTGGCCGGCCAGGTCGAGGGCGGTTTCCAGCATTTCCGGGGTGAAGTTATCCAGCATGATCTGGTCCGGGGCGAGGGCGGCGGCTTCGCGCAGCTCGTCCAGGTTTTCCACCTCGATGATGATCTTCTTGCCCGGGCCCTGTTCGCGGGCGGCGCGGATGGCGGCGGTGATGGAGCCGCAGGCGGTGATGTGGTTTTCCTTGATCAGGAAGGCGTCGTAGAGGCCCACCCGGTGGTTCTGGCAGCCGCCGCACAGCACCGCGTATTTCTGCGCGGCGCGCAGGCCGGGCAGGGTTTTGCGGGTGTCGAGCACGGTTACGCGGGTGCCGGCCACGGCGTCGGCGTAGCGGCGCGCGGTGGTGGCGGTGGCCATCATGGTCTGCAGGAAGTTCAGGGCGGTGCGTTCGCCGGTGAGGATGCGCCGGGTGTTGCCGGTGAGCGTGCAGAACACGTCGCCGGCGGCCAGCCGGTCGCCGTCCTTGGCGTGCCATTCCAGGCTCACGCCGCCGAGCTGGCGGAACACTTCCTCGGCCCAGGCGGTGCCGCACAGCACCGCGTCCTCGCGGGTGAGGATGGTGGCGGTGGCGGTGTCGTCCGCGGCGATCAGGCCGGCGGTGAGGTCGCCGTCGCCCAGGTCTTCTTCCAGGGCGAAGGCGACCGCGCGGGTCAGGTGGTCGCCGACGTAGTCGGGCAGGGTGCTGTCTTTATCCATTCGTTTTGAAGAACTCGTTGCTCAGACGGACCACCACCGGCGCCAGCAGCAGCAGCGCGATCAGGTTGGGCACCGCCATTAGAATATTCATGATGTCCGCCAGGGCCCACACCAGGTCCAGCCCGACGATGGCGCCCACCGGCACCACCAGCACCCAGACTATCCGGAAGGGCAGCAGGGCTTTATCGCCGAACAGGTACTGGGTGCAGCGCTCGCTGTAGAGGCTCCAGCCCAGCAGGGTGGTGAAGGCGAACACCGCCAGGCCGCAGGCCACCACCGCGTTGCCGAGGGTACCGAAGGTGCTGGAAAACGCCAGCGCGGAGAGCGGCGCGCCTTCCTCGCCGCTGGTCCAGGCACCGGTGGCGACGATGGCCAAACCGGTGACGGAGCATACCACGATGGTGTCGATAAAGGTGCCGAGCATGGCGATGCTGCCCTGGCGGGCGGGGTGGTCGGTGTGCGCGGAAGCGTGGGCGATGGGCGCGCTGCCCAGGCCCGCTTCGTTGGAGAAGATGCCGCGCGCCATGCCGAAGCGGATCGCCTCTTTCACGGCGGCGCCGGCGAAGCCCCCGGCGGCGGCGGTGCCGGTGAAGGCGTCGTTGAAACACAGAGCGATGGCGGCGGGCAGGGCGCTGGCGTGGTCGGCCAGCACGAACAGGCCGGCCAGCAGGTAGGTCAGCGCCATGAACGGCACGATGAAGGTGGCCACTTTGGCGATGCGCTTCATGCCGCCCAGCACCACCAGGCCCACCAGCACCGCCAGGGTTATGCCGGTGGCCCAGGTGGGCACGCCGAAGCTGTCGTTGAGGCCGTGGGCCACGGAGTTGGCCTGCACGGTGTTGCCGATGCCGAAGCCGGCGAACATGCCGAACACCGCGAACAGCAGCGCCAGCCAGGCCCAGTTCTCGCCCAGGCCCTTGCGGATGTAGTACATCGGGCCGCCCACGTACTGGCCGAGGCTGTCTTTTTCCCGGTAGTGCACGGCGAGCACCGCCTCGGCGTATTTGGTGGCCATGCCCACCAGGGCGATCAGCCACATCCACACCAGGGCGCCGGGGCCGCCGGAGTGGATCGCGGTGGCCACGCCGACGATGTTGCCGGTGCCGATGGTGGCGGACAGCGAGGTGGCCAGCGCCGCGCCGGCGCCGATGGTGCCCACCCCGGTGGCCGGCGCCACGATCTGACGGAAGCCGAAGCCCAGCCGGCGGATCGGCAGAAACGTCAGGCGGATGGTCAGGTAGATGCCGGTGCCGGCGATCAGGATCAGCGCCGGCCAGCCCCACAGCAGGCCGCTGATCTGTTTTAGGAGGTCAACAAATTCGGTCATGCCCTTCACGCCCCGTCAACCGTAAAATAGCCAGAGTAGGGAAATTGACCGGTGAGGGGAAGCGGTTCAGATTGAGTCCGATCGCGGTTCTTTGTACGGTGTTACCAGATATTCCCCGAATCGCGGATTGGTTCAAACTTCTCGGCACAGGGCGGTGCTAAGGTACTCTTCGTACGGAAATTCGTAGTGGGCTTCGTAGTTCACGTTTGTCGCCGCCAAGGTGTGTGCCATGTCCAAAGTTACCCGCCTCAAGCCGCTGGAAGGCGGTAAAGGCCGCGCGCTGAGCCTGCCCAGGCCGCTCGAGCGCGTGCGTGACCGCATTACCGAGCGCGCCGGCGGACTGCTGGCGGACATGCTCGACGGCGCCGACGACACCCTGTTCGATCTGGCCGAGAAAGAGACCGACAGCGAGCGCGACCGCTACTTCGATGCCATGCGCGAGCTGCGCCTGCAGCGCGGCGCCCTGGAGACCGGCTTCCGGCAGGCGCTGGGCAATTTGTTCCAGGACAGCGCCCGCACCCCGGACGACCGGGAGCGCGCCACCGGCAAGGTGGCGGTGGAAGATCTGGCGTTGGTCAAACACGAAGAGCTGGAAACCACTGTCGCCCTGGACAATCTGGCCCGCCGCGCCCGCAAGGGCCACGACGAGGCCCTGCGCGCCTTCCAGCACCGCCTCGAGTACCTGTTCGAAAGCAAGGTCGACGTCACCGAACGGAACAACCCCCTGGAGCCGCGCAACCTGGCGGCGTGTTTCTCCGCCTGCCTGGAGCGGCTGTCCCTGGATATCCGCGCCCGCCTGATCGTGCTCAAACTGTTCGAGCGGGTGGTGATGGACGAAGCCGGCGCCATGGTCGACGAGGCCAACCAAGTGCTGGCCGACGCCGGCGTGCTGCCGGATATGAAAACCGTGCCCGTGCCCCGGGGCTGCCCGGCCGGCGAGGGCGGCGCGGGTGCCGGCACCTCCGGCTCGGGCGCTTCGGCGGCCCCGGAACAATCCCGCGCCGCCGGCGGTGCGCCCTCGGCGGGTGAGGGCCCCGCGGCCGCGCCGCCGGCGGACAACGCCATGTTCGGCCTGCTTCAGGAACTGCTCACCACCCTGCGCGGGCTGGGCCCCGCCGGCGGCGCGCCGGCTTCCGGTGCGTCCGCGCCCACCGGCGCCGGCGCGCCCGTGGCCGGCGGTGGCGCCGCGCCCACCTCCGGCATGGCGATCATGCACAACGGCGTGGCCCACCTGAACGGCGCCCCGCTCACCGCCGATGCGCCGGTGCAGGCGGTCAGCAGCCAGGACCTGTTCGGCCTGCTCACCCGCCTGCAGCGCCTCGAGCACGCTCTGGAGGGCGGCGCCGACGCCCAGGACCGCAGCGTTAAGGACGAGCTTTCCGACCTGCTCGAGAGCGAGAACAGCGAGGCCATCCACGCCCTGGATCAGGCCGACGACGACGTCATCAACCTGGTCGCCATGCTGTTCGACTTCATCCTCGACGACGAGGGCCTGCCCTCGGAAATCAAGGCGCTGATCGGCCGTCTGCAGATCCCTCTTTTGAAGGTGGCGATCGCCGACAAGACCTTCTTCAGCAACGAAGAACACGACGCCCGCCTGCTGCTCAACACCCTGGCCCGCGCCGGCTGCCAGTGGGACCCGCAGCAGGGCTACGACGACGAGACCTACCAGCGCATCGACCGGGCGGTGCACGCCATCATCGACGATTACGACGAAGACGCCGCCCTGTTCAGCGAGCTGTTGGCGGAGTTCGAATCGTTCTTCAGCGACCAGCGGGCCCGCGCCGAGCGCGTCGCCGAGCGGGTGCGCGAAGCCGAGGAGGGCAAGGCCCGCGCCGAGCAGGCCGCCGACGCGGTGCGCCGTTACATCGACGCGCGCCTGGCCGGCCGCCAGGTGCCGGACGTGGCGGTGCGCCTGCTGCGCCAGGGCTGGCAGCAGGTGCTCTACCTGACCTGGCTGCGCCAGGGCGAGGACAGCGACACCTGGCGCCGCTACGCCAAGGTGGTGGACGCGCTGGTGTGGAGCGTGATGCCCCACCGCGCGCCGGCGGACCTGGAGAAGCTGCGCGACCTGAGCCCGAAAGTGGTGCGCGCGCTGGAGCACGGCCTGGAATCCATTCAATACGACGCCGGCGAAACCCGCGCCCTGCTGGATGACCTGCTGGCCGTACACGACAGCCTGATCAAGGGGCTGGAGACCGAGCGGGTGGCGGTGCCCAAGGCGCCGGAGCCCGAGCCGCCGGCCCCCTCGGCGCTGCCCGACGACCACGAGCTGGTGGCGCGGGCCCGCCGCCTGCGCGCCGGCCAGTGGCTGGAAATCGGCGACGGCGACGACGCCCAGCGCGCCAAGCTGGCCGCCAACATCCGCGACGGCGCCAAGCTGGTGTTCATCAACCGGCGCGGCATCAAGGTGCGCGAATACGACGCCGCCGGTCTGGCCCAGGCACTCCACGATGGCGAGGTCAAACTGATCGAGGACGGCGCCCTGTTCGACCGCGCCCTGGAAGCCGTGATCAGCGACCTGCGCCGCATGCAAAGCGCCTGACGTCTTGTGCGAGCGGGCCCTTGTGGGGGCGGACCCTTGTGGGAGCGGGCCCCGCCCGCGAGAATAGCGCCATGCTGACGCTCACCAATCACTGGGTGGACCAGGCGCGCAAGGTGCCGTCGCCCAACTTCAACGCCCGCCCGGACCCGGAAGACATCTCCTTGGTGGTGATCCACAACATCAGCCTGCCGCCGGAAGAGTTCGGCGGCCCCCAGGTGGAAGCCTTTTTCCAGAACCGCCTGGACCCGTCCGAACACCCATACTTCGAAGAGATCCGCGACCTGAAGGTGTCCTCCCACTTTCTGATCCGCCGCGACGGCGAGCTGGTGCAGTTCGTCGCCTGCGACCAGCGCGCCTGGCACGCCGGCGTCTCCCGCTGGCGCGACCGGGACAACTGCAACGACTTCGCCCTGGGCATCGAGCTGGAAGGCGCCGACCACGTTCCCTTCGAGGACGCCCAGTACCGCAGCCTGCGTGCGCTGCTCGACGCCCTGATCGCCCACTACCCGCGCCTCACCCGCGACGCCATCACCGGCCACGAGCACATCGCGCCCGGCCGGAAGACCGACCCGGGCCCGGCCTTCGACTGGACCCGCCTCTAACCGCCTTGTGCGAGCGAGCGCTTGTGGGAGCGGGCCTTGTGGGAGATTCTATGGTGCCTAACAAGGCTCATGAGAGCCTGGGGGCGCAATAGTTCTCCTGGTATTTCATCAAGGCGAAGGCGACGCGGGCGAGCTTGCGAGCCAGGATGACCAGGGCCTGTG